>Ga0172382_10000265_pt1 | contig 97296 bp, 101 predicted proteins | sample Leawel138RmetaG_FD_122245 | JGI IMG/M metagenome (GOLD analysis project Ga0172382, IMG submission 122245) | Leachate microbial communities from a municipal landfill in Southern Ontario, Canada - Leachate well 138R metaG | ecosystem: Engineered > Solid waste > Landfill > Unclassified | place... | reverse complement strand
CTTTTTGCAGGGGTGAAATTTATCGATGGCTTACCGGCTAACCTAACCCTGCCGGATGAACAACAGACCGCCGCCTGATCTATGTCAGAAAATGCTCATACACCAGATTTGACTATAGCTCGGGTCGCCCAGCCCTAGGTTTTGCAGCAGTGCGTCCAGCGGCAGCCCGGCGGGGGCGATGTCTGCGCTGTAGTGCTGGGCCAAGTAGCGGCGAAAGGTGGGCTCGTCCAGGTCGGCGCTGGTGGTGCCGGACACGGGTACCACATCAGCATGGACCAGACCACCACGCTGGAACATGCGCTGCAGTTCCTCGCGGGCAGTTACATGGCGCTTGTCGGCGCCCTGTTTGACCCAGATGCGGCCTTGCTGATCCAGATAGGGTTTGGCCAGGCCGTTGGGCACGGTCACCACCATCACCAGCCCGGCGGGGGTTTGCACGTTTTCGGTGTGGGGGTGAAGGGGTGGACGCACATGCTGGCTGCTGGCATTACTGAGCATCTGGTTGAGGCGGCGCAGCTCGGCAGTATCCAGCCCGGCCAGACTGCCGTCGTCGTTGATACCGATGAGCAGGGTGCCGCCGCCGCTGTTCGCAAGGGCGGCCAGCTCGGCGGCCAAGGCGTCGGGGCTGTTGAATGTGCGCTTGAACTGCTGACGGGTGTGTTCACCCAGCGCCATACGCTCCAGCAAGGCGGCTAGGGTGAGGGGCGGCTGCTCATTCATAGGCGCGAAGCCCTGAGATGTCACGCCCCCCGGCGCGTTGGGTGAGCAGCGGGTACAGGTCGGCCATCAGGGCGAGTTCGGCTTGGCTGCGGGCTTTCCAGCCGAGGTCGAGCGGCGCCATGAGGTCGCTGAGTTGTTCGCCGTCGAAGATCATGCGGTCAAGAATGCCGTCCACGAAGCTTTGCAGGGCGGCGGAGGCGAGATTGTGCTTCGCGGCGATGGCGGCGAGCTCCTTGGCGTTCTTCTCGGTCTTGAAGCGGGTGTAGCCGTCGCGGATGGCCTTTTCAGAAAGCCCCTCGCCGGCCTGGAGCGTGCCGATGTATGCGGCGATGTCGTCGCGCTCGTTCATGAACTTGGCGTCACTGCTGATGAGGCCGATGAGTTGTTCGCGGGTCATCCTAGCCTTGCCCGGCTCTTTTTCCGAGAACTTGGCGATGAGGCCCATGATGTAGTCGTAATCGATGACGGCGGAGGCGAAGAGGACGAACTCGAAGTCGAGCTGTTCGGCAGGGCTGTCCGCACCGGGTTGGTCGTTGGGCTTGTTCTGCTGCGCGCGCAGCTTTTTGGCGGTGTCCAGATACTGACCCTTGAAGCCGCGCAGGTTTTCCTCGGACAGCACCTGCTCGATGGCGGCTTTGTTTTCTCCGGTGAGGTCGGTGTATTGGTCGAGCTGGGTCTTGAGCCGCTGCACTTCCTTGAAGCGCTCGATGAAGACCGTCTTGGCGGCATCGCCTTTCAGGTTGGCGACGGCGGAGGGCGTGCAATCGAGGTCTTGAGACTGCAGGAAGGCCGCCAGTTTGTGCATGGCGGTTTCGAGTTTCTGGATGACGACGGGCGCTTTTTCGACCAGCCAGATTTCGCGCGCCTGCTCGGCGGTTTTCTCGCCTGAAAACAGCGCGATGGCGGCATCGACGGCATCTTGTTGCTGGCGAAAGTCGAGGATGTTGCCGTAGGGCTTGGTGCCGTTGAGCACGCGGTTGGTGCGCGAGAAGGCCTTGATCAGGCCGTGGTACCTGAGGTTCTTGTCGACGTAGAGCGTGTTCAAAAACTTGGAATCGAAGCCAGTAAGCAGCATGTCCACGACGATGGTGATGTCGATCTTCTGCGCAGCCGGGTAGTCGGCATTGGGCCACTGCTGGTCTTTGATGCGCTTTTGCACGTCCTGGTAGTAGAGGTCGAACTCGCTCAAGCGGTGATTGGTGCCGTAGCGGGCGTTGTAGTCGGCGAGGATGCCTTCAAGCGCCTGCTTCTTCGCTTCTGGCTCGACTTTGTTGTCTTCCTGCTCTTGCGGGAGGTCTTCGGAGAGCTGTTCGATGTCCTTTTTGCTTTCGGGATTTTCCGCGAGCTGTGCAGGCGGCGAGAAGACGCAGGCGATGTTCAGCGGCTTGAAGTCGGGATCGGCGGCCTGTTTCTCCGCCTGTAGGGTCTTGAACAGCGTGTGGTATTCGATGGCGTCGTTGATGGACGTGGTGGCGAAGAGGGCGTTGAAACGGCGTCCGCCGGTGGCGGTATCGTGCTTGGCGAGGATGGCCTCGATGACGGCCCTCTTGGCGATGGGTTCGCCGGGTTTGGGCGGGGCTACTTTGTCTTTCTGGCCCTCCGGCTTGAAGTAATCGATGTGAAAACGCAGCACATTGCCATCTTCGATGGCGTGGGTGATGGTGTAGGCGTGGAGTTGCTTCTGGAAGAGGTCTTGCGTGGTGCGCATGGACGCCGTGCTGTCCTCGATCTTCTGCTGCGAAGCATTGGCCTCGAAAATGGGCGTGCCGGTGAAGCCGAAAAGCTGGGCGCGGGGGAAGAATTCCTTGATGGCCTTGTGGTTTTCGCCAAACTGCGAGCGGTGGCATTCGTCGAAGATGAACACGATGCGTTTGTCGCCCAGTGGTTCCAGCATCTCCTTGTAGGTGGCCTGGTCGTTCTTTTTGCGCTGCTTGTTGCGCTTGCTGTTTTCGTCCAGCGCCAAACCGAGCTTCTGGATGGTGGTGACGATGACCTTGTCCGCGTAGTCCTCGGACAGCAGGCGGCGCACGAGGGCGGCGGTGTGGGTGTTTTCTTCGACGCAACCTTCCTGGAAGCGGTTGAATTCCTCCCGCGTCTGGCGATCGAGGTCTTTGCGGTCCACGACGAAGACACACTTGTGGATGTGCTCGTTTTCCTTGAGCAGGGTGGATGCTTTGAACGAGGTGAGCGTTTTGCCGCTGCCGGTGGTGTGCCAGATGTAGCCGTTGCCGTTGTCTTCGTCGATGCACTGGATCATGTGCTGCACGGCATAGACCTGGTAGGGTCGCATCATCATGAGCTTTTGCTCACCGGCGAGCAGCACCATGTAGCGGCTGATGGTCTGGCCAAGGTCGCACTTTTTCAGGAAGCGTTCGGCGAAGGCGTCGAGCTGGGTGATCTTGCGGTTGTCCTCGTCCGCGAATTCATAGACGGGTAGAAAGCGCTCGTCGGCATTGAAGGCGAAGTGGCGGGCGTTGTTGTTGGCGAAGTAGTAGGTCTGGTCGCGGTTGCTGACGATGAACAACTGCATGAAGCAGAGCAGCGTCTTGGTGTAGCCGTTGCCGGGGTCGTGCTTGTATTCGACGATCTGCTCCATAGCCCTGCGCGGATGGACACCCAGGGTCTTCAGCTCGATCTGCACGCAAGGCACGCCGTTGATGAGCAGAATGACGTCGTAGCGGTGGTGGCTGTAGTCGGTATTGATGCGCAGCTGGTGGATGACCTCGAAGGTGTTCTTGCACCAGTCCTTGAGGTTGACCAATGTGTAGTTGAGCGGCGTGCCGTCGTCGCGGGTGAAGGCATTGATGCTGCGTAGGGTCCTGGCAGCGGTAAAGACATCCGGGCTGACGATTTCTTCCAGCAGGCGGGCGAACTCGGCATCGGTGAGGTGCACGCGGTTGAGCGCCTCGAATTTCTCGCGGAAGTTTTTCTCTAATGCGGCGCGGTCACGGATGTCGGCGCGATAGTCGTACTTGAGGTTTTGCAGGGTGCCGATGAAGCCGTATTCGATGGTGTCCTCGCGGACGGCGGAATGCGGGCGAACAGCGGGCTGACTGTAGGTGCCTGTGGCGTCGACTTGTTTCCGTGTGCGGCCTACCGGTTTCATGCGTTCTCCAGCGACATGTTTTTGTGCATTCTACGCTGCCGGGCTTAAAGGACAAAATTTCAACTGATTCCAGTGGGTTGTTAGCTACCATACAACGGGATATTGGCATTGCCAGCAAGTTCCATCTATGCCAAGGTCCATTCCTCTATAAATACGAGTCGTTCCATGCATATCTGGGTCGATGCCGACGCCTGCCCCAATGTCATCAAGGAAATTCTGTTTCGCGCCAGTACGCGTCTGAAACTGCCCTTGACCCTGGTCGCCAATCAGCCCCTGCGCGTGCCCCAATCGGCTCATATTCGCAGCGTGGTAGTGCCGGGCGGCTTTGATGTGGCCGATAATGAAATTGTGCGCCGTATTGAAGCGGGCGATCTGGTCATTACCGCCGATATCCCCCTGGCCGCTGCCGTACTGGAGAAAAATGGCCATGCGCTCAGCCCACGCGGCGAGCGGTACTCCTCCGAAACCATCCGTGAGCGTCTACGGATAAGGGATATGATGGAGCAACTGCGAGATTCCGGCGTGCGTACCGGCGGCCCTGCCACTCTGAGCCAAGCCGACCGCCAAGCCTTTGCCAATGCTCTGGACCACTTATTGCCACGCGCTTGAGCGGTTCGTTCAGACAATTTAAGCACCGATGCAGATCAGCCAACAAAACAAGTCTTCATCCTCTTGCGTTAATAGACTGATAACGCTATCCTTGCGAACTTTTCCGGACAGTACCGGGTAAAACCCTTGTTGGAGGTTTGTGATGTACGCGGTCATTGAAAATGGTGGCAAGCAGTATCGGGTGACGGTGGGCGACAAGCTCCGGCTCGAAAAGATGGAAGCAGAGCCAGGTGCGGAACTCGCGCTGGACCGGGTACTGATGGTCGGCGTTGGCAGTGATGTAGTGGTCGGTCAACCGCTGGTAGCAGGTGCAGCCGTCAAGGCCACCGTGCTCAGTCAGGGACGGGCTGCCAAGGTGCATATTTTCAAGATGCGTCGGCGCAAGCATTACCGTAAGCAGCAGGGACATCGTCAGTATTTTACTGAAGTCCGCATTACCGGCATTGAAGCCTAAGGAGCACAGTCATGGCACATAAGAAAGCGGGTGGCTCTTCGCGCAATGGACGCGATTCAGAATCCAAGCGCCTGGGCGTGAAACGTTACGCCGGACAGCTGGTTATCCCCGGCAACATCATCATTCGTCAGCGTGGCACCCAGTTTTATCCGGGTAGCAACGTCGGTATCGGCAAGGATCACACCCTCTTTGCCACCGCAGAAGGGGTCGTAAAATTCGAGCGCAAGGGACCGCGCCAGGTACGTACCGTCAGCGTCGTATCCGTGGCCTGAACCGGCCTCTGCGCAGAGGGACCCCGCCCCGTTTTTGCGGGAGCGGGGTTTTTTATGAAGTTTATTGATGAAGTACGCATCCATGTTGCTTCGGGTACCGGTGGGCACGGCTCCCTGAGCTTTCGTCGGGAAAAATTTATCCCCTTTGGCGGTCCAGATGGTGGTGATGGTGGTCGCGGTGGCAGCGTTTTCCTCGTCGCCCAGGCCAGCCTCAATACCCTGATAGATTTCCGCTACCAGCGCCGTTACCGGGCCGAAACCGGGCATGGTGGTGCGGGTAGACAAATGACCGGGCGTGCGGGTCTGGATAAGGAAATCCACGTCCCGGTGGGCACCTTGGTCTACGATGACGACACCCGTGAATTATTGGGTGATTTGCGCGAAGACGGGGAACGTTTGCTGGTCGCTCAAGGCGGACGCGGCGGACACGGCAATTTGCATTTCAAATCCAGCATCAATCGCGCACCCCGTCAATATGAAAAAGGCACGCCGGGAGAAGAACGCAATCTTCGCCTGGAACTGCGGGTTCTGGCCGATGTCGGCCTGCTGGGCCTGCCCAATGCGGGCAAAAGCACGCTGATCAGGGCAGTCAGTGCGGCCCGTCCGAAAGTAGCAGACTACCCGTTCACCACCCTCTACCCTAATCTCGGCGTAGTCCGGGTGGCGACCCACGAATCTTTTGTTCTCGCGGATATTCCCGGCCTGATCCCCGGAGCCTCCGAGGGCGCCGGGCTAGGTACCCGTTTTCTGAAACATCTCAGTCGAACCCGCCTGCTCCTGCACATGGTCGACATGGCTCCTGTGGATGAAAGCAACCCTGCCGGGAACATTCGCGCCCTGGAAGAAGAGCTGCTCGCTTACAGCCCCGCCCTCGCCCAGCGCCCACGCTGGCTGGTGGTCAATAAGGCCGACTTGTTCAGCGCTGAAGAAGGCGAGGCGCGTTTTCAGGCGATTCGTGCCGAGCTTTCCTGGGATGGCCCGGCATTTTTGATTTCCGCCGCCAGCGGTGCGGGCTGCAATGCCCTCACCCACGCCATCTGGCAGGCACTGCCGGATCTGCCACCCGCACCTGATCCAGTCCAGTCGGAAGAATGGGGCGATGAAGAGGAAAAATATCTGGAAGAGTGGGAAGGTGATGATTTGAGCGCCGACTGGGATGACGATGAATGAGCCGCAACCTTAAAAATGCCCAGCGCTGGGTCATTAAAATCGGTAGCAGCCTGCTCACCAATAATGGCCAAGGTCTGGACCTCCCTGCCATTGAGACCTGGGTCAAACAACTGCTGGTGCTACGCCGGCATGGCCTGGACATTGTGCTGGTTTCTTCCGGCGCCGTGGCAGCTGGTATGGAGCGCCTGGGCTGGACGAGCCGTCCCAGCGCCCTGCACCAGCTGCAGGCGGCAGCCAGCGTCGGCCAGGCAGCACTGATTCAGGTCTATAACGAATTCCTCCGCCGGGGCGGGGTTCACGGCAGTCAGGTCCTGCTGACCCACGAAGACCTTCAGGAACGCCATCGCTATCTGAATGCGCGAGCAACCCTGCGTACGCTGCTGGAACTCGGGGTCATTCCCATCATCAATGAAAATGATGCCATTGCCAGCACCGAAATCCGTTTTGGCGACAATGATACTCTCGCTGCCATGGTTGCCAACCTGCTGGAAGCTGATTTACTGGTGATTTTGACGGACCAGGCGGGTTTGTACGACCAGGATCCCCGCAAAGCCCCTGATGCCCGTTTACTGACCGAGGTGGAGGCTGGGGATCCTGCCCTGCTGGGCATGGCCGGGGGTAGCGGCAGCGCCGTCGGCACCGGCGGAATGAGCACCAAGGTCCACGCAGCCAGCCGTGCGGCACAATCTGGTGCGGCCACCATCATCGCGCCGGGTGGCGCTGAGGATGTCTTGCTGCGCATCTGGGCGGGGGAACCTTTGGGCACCTATTTTCGGCCCGGCGTCGCCAAGCTGGCGGCACGCAAGCGCTGGCTGGTCGGTCAGCTCCGCCCCAACGGGTTGTTGCATCTGGATGCCGGTGCGGCCAAGGTCTTGCGCGAAAAAGGTAGCAGCCTGCTACCTGTAGGGATTACTGCTGCCGAGGGCAATTTTCAGCGCGGCGATCTGTTATGCTGCGTCGACCCGGAAGGACAGGAAATAGCTCGTGGCCTGGTGAATTTTGCTTATGAAGATGTCCTGCTGAGAATGGGAAAAAGCAGCAAGACGCTTTTGGAATTATTCGGAGATATTGACGAGGTGGAAATCATCCACCGTGATAATCTGGTACTCAGCAACTAACTTTGCAAATGTTCAGAAAATTATTTGCCCGCTGGAGCCTGCAAAGAACAAACCCCGGATTCCTGCATTCCCAGACAGGTCCCGTACAAATACAGGCTATGATCGCTGATGAAAAACCCCTGAGCTCCGGCGATTTCATTTTGACGGGCTTCCAGCGCCTCATCAAAAAACTCCAGAACCTTGCCACAAGCCGTACAGACCATATGGTCATGGTGACCGGTTTCGTTCATTTCAAAAACGGCCTTGTCCCCTTCAAAGTGATGACGGCGTACCAGACCAGCCATCTCAAACTGGGTCAATACCCGATAGACCGTGGCCAGACCCACTTCTTCGCCGGCATCCAGCAACTGACGATACACTTCTTCCGCCGTTAAATGCCGGGTGTCACTGTCCTCAAAAATGCGGAGAATCTTCAGACGTGGCAATGTAGCTTTCAGACCAGCCCGCTTCAATTCGTCACTATTCAATTTTTCGTAGTTCATGTGCTCGTAGCAATTCCCATGCGTAATGGTTTAGGATAGTTGTACCTGACGCTTAAGACAAGGACTATGAGAAGCCTCCGCCTGATTACCCTGATTACCTTTTGTGCCCTCTCGCTCGGAGCCTGCAGTATTTATCGGGTTGCCGTACAGCAGGGTAACGTCGTCACCAGCCAGCAACTGGCAGAATTGCATCCGGGTATGGATGCGCTGCAAGTGCGTACCATTCTGGGTTCACCACTGCTGAAGGACCCTTGGCACCCCCATCAATGGATTTACTCTTATAGCTATAAGCCAGCCTATAGCAGTACCCAGGTTCGCAAGGTGATTGTCCTTTTTGACAAGGACGACAAGCTCATCGGCGTGCAGGGGGATGTGAAAGGCACAGTTAAAAGCCCGGAAAAACCCGACGCCTAGACGGATAAACCTAAAAACGGCAGTTGCCGTGGGTGCTTTTCAGCGACTTTTGTTTTGAGCCGTTGTTGTTCTTGGCGAAGTCCTGCGCCCGTCAGGAGAGCTGTTTGAGCCCGCAGGGCGAGTTCTCTCCTGACAGCAGGATAAGCCTTAGAACAACAGGCGAGGAACAACGGAGCAAAAAGCATCCACGGCAACTGCCGTTTTTAGGGTGAAAGCCTAAGAAGATGGACGGTCCCCTGTTACCGGAATGGCTGCAGGGGGGCCATATACAGCGCGCGCTCTTTGCGCAAAACGCTGCACCATGGTTTCAGCTGCCTGCTTAAAAATGGGCTCCAGAAACGCGCCCACCAGCCGTGAAGCAAATTCGAAGCGCATATCCAGCGTCACCCTGGTGCCCTTGGAGTCAGGTTCAAGCTGCCACAATCCTTCCAGAAAACGAAAAGGACCATTCACCAGACGCACTTCTGCCAGCTTGGGGCGCTGATAGCGGTTTTTGGTGGTAAATGATTTACCAAATGCACCATGAGAAATGGTGATTTCGGCAATCACTTCTTCGTCCCGATCCTGAATGATTCGGGTTCTGCCACACCAGGGCAGGAATTGTGGGTAGGAACGAATATCTTCAATCAGGGCCATAACCTGACCCGCGCTGTACGGCAACACAGCCGTTTTACAAATATGATGCATGCATCCTCTCAATAACGGCGTTGACCCATGGCATGGGCCTGCACCCAGCGATCAAGCTGAGCCAGGCACCATTCCGGCAAACGTCGCCAGTAGGGGCGTTTACGCCAGGGTTCCGGATCGATTTTTCGGGATATGGCAAATTCACGCACAAATAATCCGTGCAACAGCAAGGATACCCGGGCCAAACGCAGTTCAAGATTGAGCTCGTGATTAAACCACAAACTCAGGAAATCAAAATTTGCCGAACCCAGTGTCGCCCAGGATCGGTCTACCAATACGTACTTGGCGTGGAGGAAAGCGCCCTGATATTCATAAATATGCACGCCTCTACGCATCAGTTTTTGATAATACGCCTGAATCCCGAATCGCAAAAGTGGATGATCGGTAATGCGTCCCGCCAGCAGCAACCGCACATCCACCCCGCGCTGCACCGCCCGATAAATACTGCGCAATATCACCGGATCAGGATTGAAGTAGGGCGTCGCAATCCAGATACTTTGGCGCGCCCCCCGAATGGCCGCCAACAAGCGTCGGCGCACCGCATAACTGGCAGGCGGAGTTCCTTCGAGAAATCGCCCTTCGCCCCAGGACTCCGGAGAGAACACCTCCTTTTCTTCACTCACTCCGGCAGGCAGGGCTGGCAGATGTTCCGGCCGGTGCCGGAAAAATATTTCCCGACCACGATCCACCAAAGCACCACGACAGGCAAACAGCATGTCCCGGTAAGGCGGACTTCCTGGTTTGGCATCCAGCCACTCATCATCCAGGGCAAAGCCACCAACGGCCAGCCATTGGCCATCAATCGCGACAATACGACGGTGGGTACGCCGCAAGCGCTTTTCCAGCCCCTTCAGTTGCAAACGGTGATAAAAATGCAGGTGCGCTCCAGACTGGCGCAGCTCGCTAATCCAACTTTCGGGAAAGCTGCGACTACCCAGGGCATCGAGCGTAATATATACCGCCACTCCGGTCAGGGCTTTGTCGCATAATATCCGCAAAATTTGCCGGGGCCAGAGACCCGCCGCAAAAATATAGTTTTCCAGTAAAATTTCGCTGGACGCGGCGCTCAAGCGGGTTTCCAGCCATGCGGCAATGGACTGCATGTCATTCAGCAGCGCCCAGTCAGGAATAGCCTCCTGTTGCCGGGTACGACGTCGTAGCAAGTGCCCCGTCAACAATCTGGACTCCACCATGTTCCTCCCTTCGCACTGCGCAAAAATTCCACAGGAGGGCATGTAAAGTCAATGCCACTTTCTGCATACCCCTTTTTTCACGTACAATCATCGGCTGACTGGCACGGGAGTTGTGCAATGAGCAGCACCATCGCCCTGAATCGTGAGGCGAAACACGATTATTTCATAGAAGAACGTTTTGAGGCGGGAATCGTCCTGGAAGGCTGGGAAGTCAAATCCATGCGCGCCGGGCGCCTGAACCTCAAGGACAGTTATGTCATTGTCAAAGACGCTGAACTCTGGCTGCTGGGTGCGCATATCAGCCCCCTGCTGACCGCCAGCACGCACATTAATCCCGACCCTACCCGAACCCGCAAGTTGTTGATGCACCGCGAGCAAATCAATCGGATGATTGGCAGCGTGGAACGCAAGGGCTTTACCATTGTCCCCCTGGCCATGTACTGGAAGCAGGGTCGGGCCAAGGCCGAAATAGCGTTGGTCAAGGGCAAACAGGAACATGACAAGCGGGCAACGATCAAAGAGCGGGAATGGCAAAGGGACAAGGCCCGGATCATGAAAGGCGGGTCCAGGGATGTTTGATGGGCTGCACGCCCAAATGATATCCATTTTGCCTCACAACTGAAGCATACAAGGAATTATGCCCATGATTCATGCACTGAAAAATTTGCACCGGACTTGTCTGACGCTTTGCTTATTGCTGGGGGTTCTACTTGTTCAGAGCGCCTCGACCGTTGCCGTCGCTGGACCAGCAACAGGCAGTGACGGGGATCAGGATTATTGGCAGGCCCTGACCCACACCCATTACATTCAGGAAGGCAGCAAGGGACCGATTATTTATGATTTTTACGACCCCAATTGTCCTTATTGCCATGAAATCTATACCTGGCTGCAAAACCCAATCCATAACAAACAAATACAGGTCAGATTCATTACCGTGGGATTTCTGACTCCCAGCAGCGCTGGTAAAGCCGCCGCCATTCTCTCGGCCAAGGACCCGCTGGCTGCCCTGAAACTGAATGAAAACAAATTCAGTACCAAAGGGGGTCCAGAAGGGGGCATAGATCCTGCGCCCATTGCCGTACAAAATAAAATGAGTGATGTACTGAATTTCAATGCTTCGCTTTTGGTCAACAAGGAAGCCGAAGTGCTCGGGATTCCCGGAGCCAGTGTGCCTTTTCTGATCTATCGCCAGGATGGCAAAATTCGTTATGTCCCTGGTTTACCCAACAACAAACAATGGTCAGAAATTATTCACGCACAATGACTGCGTCCAGATACGCATCCTGGCTGGCGGCTCTGGTCATTCTGGCTGGCATCCTTGCCTTTTCGCTGGTTCTGTGGCTGCAGTTTGCGCAAGGTGAGCAACCTTGCAGCATTTGTGTTTACCAACGTCTGGCTGATCTGGCCGTCATCGTCATTGTTACCATGGGCTTTTTCTGGAAAGGCACGGTACGCCGGGGTTTATGGATATTGGCAGCGTTATATGCCCTGCTGGGCGCAGCCCTGGCAGGGTGGCAGTGGCACCTGACGCAGATGGCGGCAGATCAGATAGAAACCTGCTCTTCGGTCCAGGTTTTTCAGAGTAGTCCCGCCCTGGGCGGCTTGGGAAATGATTTTGCCTCGACCTTATCCGGCCATGGTTCCTGTGCGCTGGCTGGCAGCAAAAGCCTGGCAGGATGGCCCATCACCCACTGGAGTATGGTGTTTTTTCTGGGTTGCGCCGTCCTGCTCCTGGTCGCCCAGTGGTTGAGCCGCCGCGTTCAGACTTAATCCTGAAAACGGCAGTTGCCGTTTTTTCAGCGGGCAGGCAGTTAACGCGGCCAGTTCCAGTCCTGGCGCAGCGTCTCCAACACCGCCAAAGCCCGCTCGACATCAGAACTCAAGGCATTTATATGGCCCATTTTGCGACCGGGGCGGGCTTCCTTCTTGCCGTACAAATGGACCTTGACTTGCGGATGCTGAAGCAGCTTCTGCCAATCCGGTCCGTCTTCTTCCCACAAATCGCCCAGCAGATTCATCATGACTACGGGGCTGAGCAGACGGGTATCTGCCAGGGATAACCCACAAAGGGCACGTACCTGCTGATCAAACTGACTGCTGGCACAGGCATCAATAGTATAATGACCACTATTGTGGGGACGCGGGGCCATTTCATTGACCAACAGACGGCCCTCTTCCGCCACAAAAAATTCAACGGCAAGCACGCCGACATAGTTCAGTGCCTCAGCAATGCGCGCCGCGCTTTGTCGCGCCTGATTTTGTAGTGCTTCTGGAATTCGGGCGGGCACAATACTGAGATCAAGCACAGCATGGTGATGACGATTTTCTGCCAGGGGATAAAACACCATCATCCCGTCCACTGAACGCGCCAGCACTACGGAAAACTCCTGCACCAGTTTAATCCGTGACTCCAGAATGGCTTCCGGGGTATTCAGGCTGGCCCATGCGGCTGGAAGTTCGCTGGCCGTGGTCACATTCTGTTGCCCCTTGCCATCATACCCAAAGCGGGTAGTTTTCAGGATGGCAGGAAAACTCAGCTTTCGTGCCACAAGCTCCACATCATCCTCTTGTCTGAGCAGTGCAAAAGGCGCGACCTCCAGACCGAGGTCCTGAAAAAAGGTCTTTTCCCGGACCCGGTCCTGGGCAATGACCAACGCCGTGGAGCCGGGGCGCACAGGTATTCGCGCTTCCAGATAAATCATGGCCGAGGCAGGGACATTTTCAAACTCGGCGGTCACCGCTGCACAGTGATCCGCCAAAAGTTCCAAGGCAGAAAAATCATCATAGCGTGCACAAAGATGACGGTCTGCCACGGCCGCCGCCGGACAATCCGGATCAGGATCGAGAACCCATACACCATAACCCATGCGCCGGGCCGCCAGCGTAAACATTTGACCCAACTGCCCACCTCCCAGAATTCCGAGGGTGGCACCGGGTAAAATCATGGCTCAGAATCCGGCAAAGTCATGGCTAATACGGCTGCTTCCTGTTGGTGACGAAAATCCTGCAGGCGCCGGACAAGCATCGGATCACTTGCCGCCAACAAGGCTGCGGCGAAAAGACCGGCATTGGCGGCACCCGCAGTGCCGATGGCAAAAGTGGCTACCGGAATGCCCTTGGGCATTTGTACAATGGACAGGAGTGAATCCATGCCGTTCAGGTGTCGGGAAGGCACCGGCACACCCAATACCGGCAAGAGGGTTTTGGCGGCGAGCATCCCCGGCAGGTGGGCAGCGCCGCCCGCTCCGGCAATAATGCAGCGCAGCCCCCGGGATGCGGCCGTAGCGGCATAATCAAAAAGCAGGTCCGGGGTTCGATGCGCCGAAACCACCCGCTTTTCATGGGGAATATTCAATGCCTGCAGTTGTTCTGTCGCAGCGACCATGACTTCCCAGTCACTGTTGCTGCCCATTACCACCCCGACCAGGGGATGTTCCATGCCTGCTCTCCTCTCTAGGCCTGCACATTAAACGGGTTATAATGCCTGTCATGGAAGAAGCGCTCAATACCGGGCAACGCCCGATTCGCAGTTTTGTATTACGCCAGGGACGTATTACCGCCGCACAACGTCGGGTGATTCAGGACGCCCTCCCCGCTCTGCAAATCCCAACCGGGGAACCCTGGCAGGATCCCTGGAATGGGCAACGGAACATCACCCTGGAAATCGGTTTTGGCAACGGCGAACATCTTGCCGCCCTTGCCGCCGCAAATCCCGATCAGAGTTTTATCGGTGCAGAAGTACACACTCCCGGAGTCGGCTCTCTCCTGTTGCAGATGGAAAAAGCGGGCATTGATAACATCCGTATTATTCATGATGATGTCGCCGCCTGGATGAAAACCCTGCCAGATGCTTTGTTTGCGCACATCATCATTCAGTTTCCCGATCCCTGGCCGAAAACCCGGCAACAAAAACGCCGCCTGATTCAGGCTGAGTTCGCGGACACATTGCAGCGCCTGCTCAAAACGGGTGGAGAATTACAACTGGCAACGGACTGGGCTGATTACGCAGAACAAATGCTGACCGTCCTCAATCAGACCCAGGGCCTGATAAATACGGATTCTGGAAATAGCTTTTCGGAGCGACCCGCCAATCGTATTCCGACCCGTTTTGAACGTCGTGGCGAAAAACTCGGACACAGTGTTTATGATCTGGTGTATCGACGCACAAGTTGATCCATAAACGGCATCTGCCGTGGGTGCTTTTTGCTCCGTTGTTCCTCGCCTGTTGTTCTAGGGCTCATCCTGCTGTCAGGAGAGAACTCGCCCTGCGGGCTCAAACAGCTCTCCTGAAGGGCGCAGGATTTCGCCAAGAACAACAACGGCTCAAAACAAAAGTCGCGGCAAAGCACCCACGGCAGATGCCGTTTTTAGGATAAGACTTTTCGGTATGCTGCCTTCCGTTATGGTGCAATATCCCGGAAAAGGTTTTGCGATATACTCATGCATCGAAATGGATGCTTTTATATGGAAACCCATGAACGAGGAGCGATAACATGCACAAAGTCAGCATTATAGGAGCAGGGTTTGGGGGTTTGACCGCCGTGCGGCAAATTCGCCGGCAGTTACCCGATGCCGAAATCACCCTCATCGCCCCCAAGGCAGAGTTCATTTATTACCCCAGTTTGATCTGGATTCCCACCGGTCTCCGTAAGGGTGAGCAGCTCCGCATCCCCCTGGACAGGTTTTTTCAGCGCAAAAATGTGCATTTCCATGCCGGGCGGGTGACGGAATTGCGCGACGCAGGTCGGACGGTGGTTACTGATCAGGGTGAAATAGTCAACGATGTTTTGATTATTGCCAGTGGTGGCCGGAGCCTGCGCAAATTGCCGGGCATCGAGCATAGCCTGGCCATCTGTGACGGTATTGAGGCTGCCGAGCAAATTCGCGATCGCCTGGCGGCCCTGGACAAGGGCACTATCGCCTTTGGCTTTGCCGGTAATCCCCAGGAGCCCACCGCTGTGCGCGGCGGGCCTGTTTTTGAGCTCCTGTTTGGCATTGACAGTTATCTGCGCAAAACCGGCAGGCGTGAACAGATTGATCTGGTATTTTTTAATCCCATGACCGAACCCGGTAACCGCCTGGGTGCCAAAGCAGTTACCGGATTGCTGGCCGAAATGGAAAAACGCCAGATCAAGACGCATCTCGGTCATAAAATCACTGGATTTTCTGCAGATAAAGTCATGACGGAAGGTGGCGAAATCGCGGCAAATCTGATTCTCTTCATGCCCGGCATGACGGGACCTGATTGGGCACAACAATCCGGTTTACCGCTTTCGACCGGTGGCTTTATCCAGGCGGATGAGTACTGTCAGGTTCCCGGACATCCGGGGGTTTTTGTGGTGGGCGATGCGGGATCCTACGCCAACAGTCCGGACTGGCTGCCCAAGCAGGGCCATACCGCCGACCTGCAGGCCGAAGCCGCCGTGCACAATGCGGTTTTAAGTCTCCAGAACAAGGCTTCTGACAAGCCTTTCCGGGCTGAGCTGGTGTGCATTGTGGATGCGCTGGACAGCGGCATCATGGTGTTTCGCAATAAGGACCACGCCAGCGTTCTCCCCAATCCCCTCTGGCATGCCGCCAAAATGGCTTTTGAATGGCGGTATCTACTGCATTATCGATAAGAACGCATCCATTCTGCGCCATTTATCAGTGTTTTTCTCCAGACTGGTCATAGTGGCGCCCTTTCCAGGCGCCCCCTTTGCCCAGATAGTGACGGCGTGCAGAATCCAGCGTCATGAGCATGTAAAGCATGGCTGCAAGGGGCAAGGTCAAAACCCAGAGGCTGTTCTGTGCATAGAGGCGGACGCTGGGTAAATAAGCCCTGAACATCAGGGCCAGGGTCAATGCCGACAGGATCAGCCCTAGCCATTGCTGCTCCCAGCATCCGGCAATCAACAAAATCAGTGGTACAGCGTAAAGAAATAGCATGCCCAATGTCGCCGCCAACAGACGCCATGGACTGAACTCCAGCTGCACATAGGCTGAACGTGCCACCATCCGCCATATTTCGCCGAAAAAACGATAGTCGCGCAGACTGTAACTTTCGGTACCCAACCCTAACCAGATAGGGCCCTGAATTTTCAACAGGGCAGCCAGCGTACAGTCATCAATCAAGGCGCCCCGCATGGCAGCAAGGCCACCTGCCTGCATCAGCAAATCCCGCCGCAACAACATGCACCCGCCTGCTGCTCCAGCCAGCTTGCGACGCGCATCATTCACCCAGGGAAAAGGATAAAGCATCTGAAAAAAGAAAATGAAGGGCGGGATCAGCAGGCGCTCCCAGAAACTGTGACAGGACAACATCACCATCAGCGACACCAATGCGCGGTTTCCACGCTGCTGCAGGGCCACCAAGCGGGTGAGCACATCAGGACCATGGACAATGTCCGCATCGGTAAACCACAGCAGTGACACATCCTCAGCAGCCAGCGCACCCTGGTGCATGGCCCAGACTTTGCCCGCCCACGCTTCGGGTAGCGTTGTTCCACTGAGAACCTGCAGACGATCTGAAGCCCCTGCCTTTTCAGCGGCTATTTTCGCACGCTGTGCAGTTCCGTCCTCACTTTGATCATCCACTACGATGACCCGCAGCTCTCCCGGATAATTCTGGCGCAGCAAAGCCGTTACACAGGGTCCGATGCCTTCGGCCTCGTTACGTGCTGGGACAATGGCCGTCACCGCCGGAAGACCGGCGGTAGTGGTTTCAGCGGCTTTCAGGAATTCTGCGGAGAGCGCCGGCAAGCGCTGATCAGCGCGCCAGAAAAATCCCCGGGCAAAAAACAGCACCAGCCAGGCCAGGAGAACCAAGGCTGCTAGTGCATCCAGAAACCAAAACACAGGGCTTCCCGCTATATTTGCCACTTATCCTCGGAAGAATGCTTAACCCCTGGGTCATCCAAACCGCGACGCAAGCAATCCTGCTTGATAGCCAAACGTAAATCATTTTGAGAATCGGCGGCACGGAGCGCATCTTCATATTCCACCAAACCCTGAGCGTATAAATTCAGCAGACTCCGATCAAAGGTTTGCATGCCCACATCATTGGTGCGACCCATGGCTTCCTTTAGCATTCCGACTTCGCCTTTGTAGATAAGATCAGCAATCGCCGGCGTATTAATCAACACCTCAATGGCGGCAATACGTCCCGCCTGCCCCTTGATGGGCAGAAGTCGCTGGGAAACAACGGCTTTCAGATTCAGGGATAAATCCATCAGCAACTGCTTTTTCCGATCTTCGGGGAAAAAGTTGATGATGCGTTCAATGGCCTGGTTGGCATTATTGGCATGCAGGGTAGACATGCATAAGTGCCCGGTTTCTGCGTAGGCCATGGCGTGATCCATTGTATCCCTATTACGCACCTCACCAATCAAAATCACATCAGGCGCCTCACGCAGAGCATTTTCCAGTGCTCTTTCATAACTAAGCGTATCTATGCCGACTTCCCGCTGATTGACAATCGATTTCTGATTCTTATGAATAAATTCAATAGGATCTTCGATGGTCAGGATATGACCGGCGGCATTCTGATTACGATACTGAATCATGGAAGCCAATGAGGTACTTTTACCCGAACCGGTCGCGCCCACAAACAGCACCAGACCTCGCGAAGTCATGGCGAGATCCTTCAGAATGGGTGGCAATTTGAGCTGCTCCAGGGTCGGGATTTGGGTTTTAATGGCACGCAACACAAAACTCAGTTCACCACGCTGATAAAATCCATTGACCCGAAAACGCCCGATGCCTGTAGCTGAAATAGCCATGTTGATTTCTTTTTCGTGCTGAAATTCCTGCAGACGCTCCATCCCCAGAATTTCCTTGGCGAGACTGAGCACTTGCCCGGGTTTCAACATATCTGTACCCAGATTTACGGCGCGTCCATCAATTTTCATGACCGGCGGAGAACCCACAGTCAGATACAAATCAGAACCGTTTTTTTCGACCATCAATGCCAGCAGATCATCCAGTACAGACATTCAATATTCCTCAGGCCACATTCATAAAACTGTCTTTGTTCTGCACCCGGCGCATTGCCTCTTCGCGAGTAATTTTATGGGCACGCACCAAATCTGCCAGGCATTGATCCAGCGTTTGCATGCCCTGGTTTTGTCCGGTCTGAATGACTGAGTACATTTGTGCCACTTTATTTTCGCGAATGAGATTACGAATAGCCGGCGTGGCAATCATGATTTCATGAGCTGGAACCCGCCCTTTTCCATCGGCAGTTTTCAGCAGGGTTTGCGAAATGACCGCCCGTAAGGATTCAGACAACATGGAGCGGACCATGTCCTTTTCCCCGCCCGGGAAAGAATCGACAATACGATCAATGGTTTTAGGTGCTGAACTGGTATGTAGCGTCGCAAAAACAATGTGTCCGGTTTCTGCTGCCGTCAAGGCAAGCCGCATGGTTTCCAGATCACGCAACTCACCGACCAGAATAATATCCGGATCTTCACGCAGCGCCGAACGCAGGGCGTTTTCGAAGGAATGGGTATTCGGCCCCACTTCACGCTGATTAATCAGGCACTTTTTAGCCGTATGGATGAACTCTATAGGATCTTCGATGGTAATAATATGATCTGGCCGATTAGCGTTGATATGATCCACCATAGCCGCCAGGGTCGTGGACTTACCAGACCCGGTTGGTCCGGTAACCAGTATCAGTCCACGCGGGATATTAATAATTTCCGTAAAAGATTTTGGCGCATTGAGATCTTCCAGACTCAGCACCTTGGCCGGAATAGTGCGAAATGCCGCAGCGGGACCCCGATCCTGATTAAAAGCATTCACCCGAAAACGCGCAATACCGGGCAGTTCATAGGCAAAATCGATTTCCAGATTTTCTTCATACCATTTTCGCTGGGAATCCGACATGATGTCGTAAATCATCGCGTGGACAGCCTTTCCGTCCAGTGCTTCAACATTGATGGGACGCATATCGCCGTTAATGCGCAACATGGGTGCGAGACCCGCAGATATGTGCGTATCTGATGCGTTATTCTTCACCGCGAAGGTGAGTAGTTCAGCAATATCCATCTATAAATCTCCACATGGCATGGTAATACCCGGCATTTGGGCATTGGGACTCATGCGCGTTACTATAGTCGACCTTGGCCATTTCGCCCACGTTTCATGGAGCAGCATGTCCCTCGCTGAAAATCTGGCAAATATAAAGCGCACTCTAAGACAGCCCGACCGCCCCATTTTACTGGCGGTGAGCAAAAGGGTTCCGGCGTCGCTCGTCCGCGAAGCCCATGCCTTGGGAATGCGTCATTTCGGTGAAAACTACCTTCAGGAAGCGCTGGATAAACAGGATGAACTACACGATCTGAAGGATATTTGCTGGCACTTTATCGGACGGATTCAGCGTAACAAAACCCAGGAAATTGCCCGGCACTTTGCCTGGGTCGAAAGCGTTGACCGTCTGCTGATTGCCCAACGACTGAACAGTGCCAGACAGGAAGTTTCGACTCCCTTGAATGTGCTGATTGAAGTGGCCGTCAGCTCGGAAGACAGCAAGGGAGGATGCCCACCTGCGCAGCTTGTGGCACTTGCAGAAGGCATCCAGCAACTCCCCTTTCTCCGTTTGCGTGGCCTGATGGCATTGGTCCATCCCGACCCTGACCAGGCAAACGTCAATTTTCAGCAAATGCACAGCTTATTCAACACGCTGCTACAAAGCGGGAATTACCCTGACCTGGATACTTTGTCCATGGGAACTTCGTCTGATTTTGTGCAGGCGCTGGAGCATGGAGCCACAGAAATCCGCTTGGGTACGCGCTTGTTTGGCAGCCGTCACCAGGAGGCAACATGATTGAACAAAATATCGTATTTATTGGCGCAGGCAATATGGCTCGTGCCCTTATTTCCGGAATGCGCCAGCTTGGCGTACCAGGTAGCCAGATTCAGGTACATGCCCCCAGTACCCAGCGTCGTGAAGCCCTTGCCGAAGAATTCGGCCTGCGTAGCCGTCCTGCCAAGGCCGAAAAGCTGCCGCAGAACAGTCTGGTGATTTATGCCGCCAAACCCAAACAGGTAGATGGGATTCTCAGCGAATGGCGGGAATCATTCGCGGATGCCCAAGTCCTTTTTGTATCCGTTGCAGCGGGCATTTCCAGCCAGCAAATGCGCAGCATCCTGGGAGAGAATGTGGCCGTAGTCCGCGCCATGCCCAATACGCCTGCGCAGGTGGGAGCGGGAGCGACGACCCTCTTCGCCCAGGCAACGGTCAAGGCAGCGCAGTGCGACATCGTGCAGCAGATTTTCTCAGGGGTGGGCAAGGTGTTCTGGTTGCATGACGAATCCCTGATGGACGCAGCTACCGCCCTGGCGGGCAGCGGTCCTGCCTATGTGTTGTTATTTCTGGAGGCGCTGGAAGACGCCGCCGTACTCCAGGGTCTGGATCGGGTCACCGCCCGGGCCCTGGCTTTACAGACGGTGTGGGGTACCGCCCAGATGGCTGCAGCCAGTCCTGCGAGCCCCAGTGAACTGCGTCACCAGGTCACCAGTCCCGGTGGTACGACCGCTGCCGGTCTAGCGGTCTGGGAAGAGCAGTTGCGGCCTCTGGCCCAGCGTGCCCTGGCTGCCGCTGCCGCGCGCAGTCGTGCTTTGGGCCAGTTTCTGAAGACCAAAGCATGAATGCAATCAGCATTGAAGCTGCTCGCCTGACGGATCTGGTACTTACCCTGCTGTTCTGGGCCATCCTGATTCGCGCCATTTTATCCTGGGTCCAGCCGGATCCCCGTAACCCCATTGTCCATTTTCTGGACCGGGTAACCGGACCCATCCTTTATCCCCTGCAGCGGATTATTCCACCCATTGGCGGAATGGATCTCAGCCCGCTGGCGGCCCTTTTACTCATCGAGTTATTGAAAGGTCTGCTGGTCAATGCCATTCTGAACCTCGGCGGCGTTTAATACGCCAGGCACCTCTCGACGCGAACCGGAAACGCACATGACACCTTCTAAACACACTTACAGCCTGGACAGCATCCTGGAAATCTATGCACGTCCTTTCAATGATCTGATTTTTGAGGCGCAGCAAATTCATCGTCAGCATTTTGATGCCAATACCATCCAGTGTTCCACCTTACTGTCCATCAAAACTGGCGGTTGCCCGGAAGACTGTGGCTATTGCTCGCAAAGCGTCCACCATGACAGCAGCCTGAAACCGGAGCCCCTCATGGATATTGAAGCTGTGCGCAGTGCCGCCACCGCCGCCAAGGCCAACGGTGCGCAACGCCTGTGCATGGGGGCAGCCTGGCGCTCTCCACACGACAAGGATATTGAAAAAGTCGCCGCCATGATTCAGGTGGTCAAAGAGCATGGGCTGGAAAGCTGCGTCACCCTGGGCATGCTGAAAAGCGGGCAGGCAGAACGTTTGCAGGCTGCCGGACTGGATTACTACAATCATAATCTGGATACCTCCCCGGAATTTTATGGTGAGGTCATTCATACCCGCAGCTTTCAGGATCGTCTGGACACTCTGGAAGCCGTCCGCGATGCGGGCATCAAAATCTGTAGTGGCGGTATTCTGGGCATGGGTGAATCGCGCCGGGATCGGGCCCGGATGCTTCAGGTGCTGTCGCAACTGCCTCAGGCACCGGAAAGCATTCCCATCAATGCCCTGGTACCCATTCCCGGCACGCCTCTGGAAACGGCCTCGCCCATTGACGGCCTGGAGTTTGTCCGCACCATAGCCGCTGCCCGGATCATCTTTCCGCAAGCCTATGTCCGCCTTTCTGCAGGACGGGAAACCATGAGCGACGAATTGCAGGCTCTGGCCTTTCTGGCTGGTGCCAACAGTATTTTTCTGGGGGATCGATTACTGACCACCAGCAATGCCAGCAGCGGACATGACCAGATTTTATTTGAAAAGCTGGGGCTTCACGCCGGATAAGCTGAAAGCCCTCTGGCCCATAAGGAATCAGAGGGCGTAGCCAGCTCTAAAAACTCAAATCAGGAATGCTCCCCGAAGGACAGGGGCATGGAGTAATTGAGCATGATTTCATCTTCGCCCGGATCGCTATCCTTGATATAAGCATTGGAAATATGCGCGATTTTCAGACCGAAACGGGACTGATTGGCAAACTGGTAATCGAGACTGAGCTCCAGACGAAACTGAAAAGTGCCATCCAGATATTTGCCCCGCCCTTGATGATAGCCACCCATGGCTAAAACGGGAGTCAGCACCCAGTGATCCCAGGCAACATCCGTATAAAAGCCCGTATAGCCCATAAAGCCGCCGTTGGTATTGGCCATCAGGCCATAGACTGCACCGATCCCGAATAACTTGGCACCCGTTTGATATTCGAGGTTAATCTCTGGAAGCGTGGCATTAGTATAGCCTGGACCAGGAGTCACACCGGCCGCATTAAATGCGCCAAGACCAATATTAAAATACGAAGGTCCGCCCTGTATTACATGCAACCCTTCGCTATCCGCCAGCGCTGGAGTTGCCGCCAATAATCCGAGAACGGCACTGCCTAAAATACCCGTCCAGGCCCACTGTTTGTTTTTCATGATTACTCCTTGTATCCAGTTCATTCATGCATCATCTTGCCGACTTGAAGTGTTTAGGTTAAGGTATCAACCGAACGGTCAGTATGCGATTTACTTCCGAGCCTGTCAAAATTTAACAACAGGACTGAACTTACGCTACTGACTCACCGGAGTACCCTGGAGCCTAGTATATATGGAATATTATGCTTCGTTGATGGGGTGCTTCTGGAATTGGCTGCTGTAATTGCAACACAAGGAAAGCTATGCGCTGGCTCAAACGCTTTTTGGTCCTGATCATTCTCATTATTGTCGCTTTCGGTGCCTATGCCTATTTTCAGATTGCCAATTATTACCCCAACACCGATGACGCTTACATCCATGCCCACGTGGTCAACATTTCGCCACGCGTGACTGGACATATTGTTCATATTTATGTGCGCGACAATCAGGTGGTACACGCCGGGCAGCCTCTGGTCAAAATAGACCCCGAGGCCTACCAGTACGATGTAGAGAAAGCCGAGGCAGAACTCGCTCAGGCAGAACGCCAGACGGATGCTATTCAGGCCAACATTGCGGCAGCCGAGGCGCGAGTCAGTGCCGACCAGATCACTTACCAGAACGCCCAACGCAATGCCCAACGCGCTGCGGCACTGGCAGCTCAAAAATATCTGTCTGCGCAGGAAGCAGATAACCGGATGACGGCTGCAAAAGGCGCCATGGCACAATGGCAAGCCGAAAAGGCCAATTTGTCTGCTACCCGCGCCCAGCAGAGTCTGAATGCAGCTCGAATCGCCGCAGCCAAGGCCGCACTGGGGACCGCCAAAATGTATCTTGCGGAAACCACTTTGTATGCGCCAATCACCGGGGTGGTCAGCAAAGTCGACAAAATTCATGTGGGCGATGTCGTCAGCATCAACCAGGATCTTTTCCCGTTGATCGGAAACGCTCAATATTGGGTGGAGGCCAATTACAAGGAAACCGATCTGAATCGGGTTCACCCCGGTCAGGCTGCCAGTATCCACGTAGACATGTACCCCAATCACCAATTCAAGGGGACGGTGGTCAGCCTAAGCGGCGGTGCCGGCAATGCTTTTTCCTTGTTACCACCGGAGAATGCGACAGGTAACTGGGTAAAGGTCACGCAACGGGTACCCGTACGGGTGATGATTACCAACCCTGATCCAAAGCTGCCCTTACGTATTGGTACCAGCGCTTCGGTCACCATCAATACCGGCGGTGCACCGGGTTGGGTCAAGTTTCTGAAACCACTTCTGTAGTCTCCTGAAACGGCAGTGGGGCTTGTAAGCTTTGCAGCGACTTTGGCCCGCGCCGTTGTTGTTCTTGGCGAAATCCTGCGCCCGTCAGGAAAGCTGTTTGGGCCCGCAGGGCGAGCTCTCTGCTGACAGCAGGACGAGCATTAGAACAACAGGCAAGGGACGTTGGAGCAAAAAGCTTACAAGCCCCACTGCCATTTCAGGACAAATCGTAACGCCAGCCCATGATTGATGGAACCCGGCTATGGGCGCTACGCGAACGCCTGCGATTTTTTTCAATGTGTACCGTACGCATACCCATCCAGCGAGCAGTCCGCAAATTAGCCAGCGTGTCATCAAAAAAAACACAACGCCAGGCGGGAACTTTCAATCTTCCAAGAACCTGATGATAAGCATGATGCTGGGGTTTCCCCTGAAAACCTGCGGTCTCCATATCAAATACATCCACCACAATATCCGCCACGCCCAAACGCTCCAGCACCCGCCAGGCATGACTGGCCACGCTGTTCGTAAAAACGAATACGGGGCCGGGAAGTTGCACGAGCCAACGACGTAATTCCGGATTTTCGGGGACCTGGGCAGACAGAACCGGGGGATGAATGGCTTTCAGGAAAACCCGGGGATCAACAGTATGATGCCGCATCAAACCCGCGAGGGTGGTCCCATAAGTCCGCCAGTAATGGCGCCGCAACTGATCGGCGGCTTCCATCTTCAGGCCAAGCTCCTCCATCAGGAAGGCATTGATGTGCTCATGCATCCAGGGAAAGCAGTAACGGTCTGCATCATACAGGGTATTGTCGAGATCAAAGAGAAAAACCGGCAGCGGGCCGCGTCGCCAGGCTAACAGACGACGCTTGCGGGCTGCCGCAGAAAAAGCGTGTCTGTTACGCTGTGGAGCAGGAACGGACAGCTTTTTCAATGGCTGCCAGCAATCAATGTCCCCACCCCGGCGTCGGTAAAAATCTCCAGCAACAAGGCATGGGGGACTCTGCCATCAATAATATGCGCAGCCTGCACACCGGCAGCCACAGCATCCAGACAACACTGAATTTTGGGCAGCATGCCACCATATATCTGACCATCGGCAATCATTTGTGCCACTGCGCCAGCCTCCAGCCGGGTTTGCAGGGTACCCTCTTTATCCAGTACCCCAGCCACATTGGTCATTAAAATCAGCTTTTCGGCTTTCAGGGTGGCGGCCAGCGCTCCGGCGACCAGATCGGCATTGATGTTGTAAGACTCGCCCCGAGCGCCGACGCCAATGGGGGCCACTACCGGGATAAAGTCGCCCTGGTCCAACCAACGAATGACTTCCGGATTGACGGCGGCCACTTCACCGACCATCCCCAGATCAGCCACCGCATTGCGCAGCGGACGGGCGCGGAGCAAAGCCCCATCTTTGCCGGTCAGCCCCACTGCCCGCCCACCGGCACGATTGATTCCCTGAACAATTTCCTTGTTGACGCGACCGCCGAGCACCATCTCCACTACTTCCATGGTCGCCGCATCGGTTACGCGCATGCCATCTACAAAGCGGGTTCCGACGCCCAGACGTTCAAGCATGGCGCCAATTTGCGGCCCCCCGCCATGAACCACCACAGGATTCATCCCTACTTGCTTCATCAAGGTCACATCATAGGCAAACTGCTCTTGCAGATGCGCCTCTGTCATCGCATTACCACCATATTTGATGACAATGGTCCGTCCATGAAAGCGTTGCATATAGGGCAGGGCTTCCACGAGAACATGGGCTTGCAGTTGAGGATTTTTATCCATAAGAATCTCTTGTGTTATCAATCAAAATTCAGGATGAGGCCGGGACCAGCCCACGCAAAAGAATTTCGACAATACCCGCATCATATCCGGCAGGATCGTCTGCAAAAGTAATGGGGGGATAATGCCGTAATATATCTCTCGACTGGAAAAAAAACACGTTGGCACCCAAGAGGAGCGTAGCGACCAGAGCCGGATCAAAGTCCTGGCGAAATTCGCCTCGGCTCTGTCCCAGCTTCAGAACATCTACCAGAGCAGAAAACATATCCGCGAAACCCTGCTCGGCAAATTCCTGTGCTCGTGGCGCGCCCCTTTCCAGGATCTCCCGCCAGACCAAACGCACCAGTTGCGGCCTGTTCAGCAGTGCCTGCAGATGATTGCGGGCAAAATGCCGCAATACATCCAGAACCGAGCCGTGGGCACTGACGGCTTCGTTCAGCACCGCGCGCAAATTATGGCTGGCCACGCGCAACACCGCGAGATACAGCGTGTCTTTATTCGGAAAATAGTGGTAAATATTGGCTTTACTGATACCAGCCTCGCAGGCAATAGCATTCATGGAAACCGCATCAAAGGCTTTATCCGAGAAGAGTTTTTCGGCAGCAGCGAGGATACGTTGCCGCCCCTCGCCTTCTACCATCGCCAGCGTATTATCCATAAAATCCCCTCAGCGATCTCTTTCCACATATTATCAGCCACTTGAAAAACACCCGACCAATCGGTCAATATCAGGTCAGTGTAGCATCAACAAAGGCGATTGTCGCTTTACAGTAAAAATCTAACCGTTATCCTTGGCATTCATCCTCAAGATCGGTTACTGAAAAAGGAAGCTCCCATGTTTAGTCATTCTCCCAGTCAGGGAGACCTGTCTTTTTCGCTATTACTGCGCGCATTACGGGGAATCACCCTCTGGCAACCCATTTTGGTGTATGTCCTCGCCGTTTTTATCGGCATGGCGGGCCTTGAATTTTTTGTGCAGTGGCTAGGTGGGATGCTGGGTGCCAGCATCGGAATGCTGATTTTGTTCGTCAGTTTTGGGGTGGGGTATCTGGGTGCTGGCGGGGTACTATTACATGAAGCCCGGGGTGACTCCTTACCCGGGATTTTGCGTAGTCTCCGCTTTGGCTTAAAAGCTCTGCCCCGGCTGATTGGCCTGCTGATCATCGAAAGTCTTTTGCTCTTTGGCATTTTTGTGGTTGAGCTACTGGGATTTCTGGCCTGCAAAATACCAGGAATAGGAGCGATTTTGTTTGTACCGCTTTTCCCGGTGGCCATGTTGATAAATGCCGTGGTTTTCGTTCTGGCCATCATTGTTTTCAATCTGTCCGGTCCAGCGCTTTGGCATGGTGAATCGGTCAGCAACTCCCTGCGCCACACCATTGGTATTGCCCGTAACAAACCCGGCTCCATTTTGCTGATGATGTTGTTACTCGGGGCTTTATCTGCTGGTCTGGCAATCATTATCGCCATCATCCTTTACACCGGATACAGTATGGCACTGTCCGCTGCGGCCCCAGCTCTGGCCAGCGAACTGAGCCGTAGCGCCGATATGTTTTGGCAGATGATGGATGCGATCACGGGTTACCCTTTTATGCTGGACCATGCAGCGCATTCCAGCATCACTGCGAATACTGCCCTGTATAATGTCGGGCTCAGCATGGGGATGGGCGTTGCCACCGCATTGGTTTTCATTATACCCAACGTCGTATTTTTGCTGGGCATGGCCCATATTTATATTGAGGCCCTTGAACTGGTTGCCCCTGAGGATGTCTAATTTGCTTATGAAAAAATGGTTACGCCAACTAGAAATCGAAAAAAACCGCTGCCAAAGTTGTGGTATGCCTTTACAGTTTGATCCGCAAGGCGGTGGCACGGAAAGCGATGGCAGCCACAGTCGGGATTACTGCAGTTACTGCTATGCAGATGGCGCATTCAAGGACCCCCAATTAACCCTGGAAGCCATGCAACAGCGAGTAAGGCAATTGCTGCGCAAAAGACAGGCCCCTTGGTACATCCGTGCCTATATGGCCCATCGGGTGCCCATGTTAAAGCGTTGGCGCAGTTGCAAACGCTAATGCCCGACGTAAAAAAGCCCCCGAACTTAGTAATTCGGGGGCTTTTAACTACATGAAATTAGAGCGCGCTGCGCGGACGCCGTCCACGACGTGGCTTTAGTTCCTGCATCAATGCATTTCCATGAGAATCCAGTTCCTGCAATGCATGATGGTTATCGCCTACCCGATCCCGTACTTCGGCAATAGCTGCCAGAATCTGGGTAGGTTCCCAATCAGGTACCAGACGGGAAATGCGATCCATCAAAGAACGCCGCTGTGCTTCACGTTCGCGTTTGGCACGCGGATTTTCCTGCAAAGACTTTTTCTGCTGCTCAATTTTGGCCAATTGCTCGCGCAGGCGCAATTCCGTTTGACGTTGCTTCTCTTCCAAATCAGCAAGGCGCTCTTCGGCACTACGACGATGACGTTTTTTTGTTTGAGATTCCATACCCGCTCACTCCTGAAAAAATAAGTTGAAATTTTGGCTAAAGTCGCCAATAAAATTATTATGTCAGCTTGTTTTTGCTTTGGCAAATACAAATGCGTCTGCGAATATATGTTCTGAATCCAATCCTGCCTGAGCTAAAGCCGCAGATAAAGAAAAAACCATATCCGGATGGCCGCAAATATAAGCATCAAAAGCACTGGCATCAGGAAAATCTTTAATCACCTGCTCTGTTACATATCCCGTAGGGCCCGACCACCGGCTATCCGGTTGTGAGACAATTTTGGTCAGATTAAAATGGTTATGGAGCGACTGCCATTCCTGTAACAGATCTTCATAATAAAAATCTTCAGAATGACGCACCCCCCAATAAAAGTGTATTGGCCGTATTGATCCCTGAGCAAAAAGTGATTCAAGCATCCCCTTGAGCGGCGCAAAGCCTGTCCCTGTAGCCACCATCAATAACGGTCGGGTTGATTCCTGGCGTACAAAAAAAGTGCCCAAAGGTCCCTCAAATCGCACAATATCCTTTTCTTTCATTGCTGAAAAAACGTGCCCGGTGAACGTACCACCCTCTACTTTCTTGATATGTAATTCCAGCAAAGCGTCATCATTGGGGGTATTCGCCAGCGAGAAACCCCGACGCCCGCCATCCTTCAGAAGAATGTCTATATACTGGCCGGGGAGGAACTGCAGGCGCTCTGTACTGGGTATTTTGAGGAACAGTGCACGCACGTCTGGAGCCACGTCCTCTATTTTAGCCACCCGTGCCGGCAGGGTTTTAATCTGAATATCCTTGGCTGCACCAATTTCGCGTACTTCAATTTTCACATCAGATAGGGGCATAGCCTGGCAAAACAGGGCCAAACCGTCCATTTTTTCTGCCTCACTGAGCACTTTTTCTTCAATATCCCCATAATCTACCGTGCCACTTAAAATACGCCCCTTACAGGTTGCACAAGTACCATTGCGACAGCTGTAGGGAATATTAAAGCCATGACGCAGTGCCGCCTCGAGTATGGTTTCATCACTATCGCAATCCATCTCGTGACCGCTGGGTTCAATTGTCAGACGATAAGGCATGTTTTGCCCCTCTTAAAATGGTAGATGCAGATATTCTAACAGAAGCACCGGATGTTGACTGCTGTTGCAACCACTTCAGGGATATTCCCGATTCAGGTCAAAACTATTCACTATCTTGCAAAATAGTTCAGCCGTCTGGCGCGCGTCATATAACGCTGAATGTGCCTGCTCATGATCCCAGGATAAACCTGCCGCCAGTGCCGCTTTGGCCAGTACCGTTTCACCATAAGCGAGACCCGCCAGACTGACGGTGTCAAAAGTACTGAACAGATGAAATGGATTGTTTTTCACTCCGGAACGTTTTTCTGCTGCCTTGATAAAAGACAAATCAAAGGCGGCATTGTGACCTACCAGAATCGCCCGCCGGCACTGTGCAGCCTTTACCGCCGTACGAATGGCGCGAAAAATGTTGCGCAGTGCTTCTTCTTCGGAAACCGCTCCGCGCAATGGCTGAAAAGGATCAATTCCGGTAAAAGCCAGCGCCGCCGGATCAAGCACCGCGCCCGTAAAGGGCATGACGTGAAAGTGATGGCTGGCTACCGGTTTCAGTTGTCCCACTTCTCCACCGATAATGACCGCCGCCACCTCCAGCAGAGCATTACGCTCCGGGTCAAAACCCGCCGTCTCCACATCCACCACTACGGGCAAAAAACCACGAAAACGTCCAGCCAGTGCGGCCATATCAATTATCCTTCGGTACGCTGCGAAAAGGTCAGGGCGTAGGGTGCCGCCAACAAGACCGCCGTAGAAACACTCAAGGTGACTGAGGCGGTCAGCATCAACATCACCACCAACTGCATGGAAACCGCTGCAAGCGGCGCCATGCCCGCCAGAATCATGCCCGCTGTAATACCTGGAATATGAATCATGCCGACACTTTTCAGGCTATCAATGGTAGGAATCAGCGAACTGCGCACTACAATGCCGTAGAGACTGCGCATGGCCTGACGACGTCCGGCCCCAAGCGCCAGCATCGCCAGCAACATATCCTCACGTTGGTCGATTTCACTGCGTAAGCGATTCAACGCCAGAGATACGGCATTCATGGCATTGCCAATAATCATCCCGCCAATAGGCACCAGAGACTCGCCGCGCCAGAATACCAGTCCGGAAAACAGCATCCAGGCCAGCGTGACCGTTGCCGCAATGCCAATACTACCGACACCAATCCAGTAGGCGTGGGGGATACCGGCGCCCCGTTTGCGGTTGAATCGGCCGGCCATGAGAATCATCAGCACCAGAAACACCAGCAGTAACCAGGGTTGATGCTGACGGAACAACCAGCCCAGCACAAAACCCATGATTCCCAGTTGCACTGTCGCGCGCGCAGCGGACCAGAGCAGGTCCTTGCCGACCCCCAATTTCTGCCATGCCGACAGGGCCCAGGCACTGCCCAGAAGTCCCAGTACGCCAGTCAGGGCCCAGGGTGAAAAGGTACGGAATATATCCGGTGCGGCATTAAGCATGGATGCGATTTTCTATCTGGATTAACGATGGATGGAAAGCGGTCGCCATGCACCGGCGACAAAACCTTCCAGGGGCGAAAAACGCCTTTTATAATCCATTTTTGGACTTTCTGCGACCCAATAACCCAGATACAGGTAGGGAAATCCCTGGCTGCGGGCCCATTCGATCTGACTCAAAATCGCAAAAATACCCAGGCCGCGCTTCACCAGGTCGGTTCGGTAAAATGTATAAACTGCCGACAACCCGCGACCTACCTGATCAACCAGAGCTACGGCCAAGGGCTCATCATCCTTTTCAAAAATCAGCAGCCGCGAATCCACGGGGCTGGTATCTGCCATCATTTCTGCATACAGACGCTCAGCCTCTTGGTCCATGCCACCATGCGGATGACGCAAACGCTGATAATCGGCAAACAGGCGGGCATGTTGCGCATTCCGGTATGGTCGTGCCACACGCAGACTGAGATCCTGATTCCGTGCCCAGGTGCGTTTTTGCCCCCTGTCCGGCTGAAACTGATCCACCGGGATACGCACGGAAATACATGCATCACATTGCGGGCACATAGGCCGGTACGCGACGGGACCGTTGCGTCGAAAGCCATTCTGCAACAGTTGATCGTATTCCCCACGCTCCAGGACTGCGCGTGGATCACTCAACACCAGCAGTTCTTCCTGTTCCGGCAGATAGGGACAGGTTTGCAAGGTCGACATGTAAAAACTCATCGCCAAAAAATGTGCTCCCAGGGCAGGAACTCATGCCACGCCCCTTGAGTTGCCTGGGCTTTCAATCTGGTCAAAAGCTGCAAAAATTCAGCACGTGGAATTTCAGATGCACCCATGCTTTGCAGGTGTGGGGTCAAAAATTGGGTATCAATCAGACCAAAACCCCAATGCGTCAAATGTCGGGCCAACCAGACCAAAGCTATTTTTGAGGCATCGGGAACCCGACTGAACATGGATTCCCCGAAGAAAATCGCTCCCAACCCGACACCATACAATCCACCGACCCTCTGGCCATGTTGAAAAATTTCTACACAGTGGGCCATCCCCGCAGCAAAAAGATCCAGATAGGCATTACGCATCTCGGCAGTTATCCAGGTCCCGCCCTGACCTGAACGCGGGGCCGCACACTCATCCATAACAGCAGCGAAATCCTGATCGAGAACCACCTGCCAGGACGCGACCTTGGCATTTTTCAGCAAACTGCGACTGATATGAATGGCACGGGGTTCAAGCACCCCGCGTGGATCAGGGGACCACCACAAGATAGGGTCTTCTTCTCCGAACCAGGGAAATATTCCCTGAGCATAGGCTTGGAGAATACGTTTCCGGGATAAGTCCCCGCCAACGGCAATCAGGTTACTGTCGGCTTGTTCCGGATCCGGAAAAATGACGGAGGCATTTTGACTGCTGAGGAGAACCGGTTTTACCCGTTCAGGGCGCAATGCTGTCCACTCCCAAATTCAGGTGCATCTAAAATCACTCCCCAGCCAGAATACTAAGGGTAACTATACCCTTTTTGCAGAGCCTGCAAAGCCGCAACCCGTGCCTCAAGACTGGGGTGGGTGGCAAACAGCCCATGCCAGCTTCCCGAAATATAGGCGGTCGCCATGGGATCACGGACCGCATCATGCTCGACGTGCATGGCTGTAGCCCGCTGATGCAGCTTCTGCAAGGCAGAAATCATCGCCCCAGCGCCGATCTGCTCTGCGGCAAAACGATCTGCTGCAAACTCCCGGCGGCGCGAAAACCAGGTGATGGGAATCAGTGCCAAAAACGACAAGGCAACCTGCAGGAACATGGAAACCGCAAAAGCAATCATCGGGCGATCATCAAATTGCCGGGCCGCCAACATCGACAACCAGAATACAAAAGTATTCATTAACCCCTGAAGCAACGTCGTGCTGACCATATCGCCATTGTAAACATGACCCATTTCATGGGCCAGCACCGCTCGAACTTCATTATCATTGAGTAGATTCACGAGCCCGCTGCTGACCGCCACCATGCTGTGGTTACGCCCCGGCCCCGTAGCAAAGGCATTAGGATCATCACTCCAGTAAACCCAGACTTCCGGCATCCGGATGCCCAAACGCGTAGACAACTGTGCCACGGCATCGTAAATCAGCCGCTCCTTGGCGGACTGAGGTTGCTCGATGCGTTGCATCTGCATACCTGCCCGCGCCAGCTGCTTGGACATCAGCAGGGAAATAAAAGCGCCCCCAAAACCAATGACCAGCGCCCAGAGTAAATCTGTCACACTGACTACCCCGCGCAGATCTACGCCAAAAGCGGGTAAAACCACATTCACCAGGACCGAAAAAGTAATGGAAAGGGTGATAAAAATAAGTAAATTGGTACCCACCAACAAGGCTATGCTCTTGAATGATTTCATGACATTCACGCTCCATCAGAATATCTACGTTTCACTGTCACGGCTTCCGCTGTAATACCCGCCGCGCCGTGACCAACTGCCCTCTATTTTTTTATGGCAGACGTTTGAATCCTAACATCAATCCCAACACGCCGGAAGAGACAGATACTGACTCCTGCAGACACTGGATGCTTCTGCCTGAAAGGGGATTTCTCCCAGGCAGGGGCTGGGCATTAGTCGCTGCAAAGTTTCCAGGGTTCCCGGAGCGAGATCGGGTTGAAGATGATTAGCCACCCAGCCCGCCATCGGCAAAGCACGGGCAAGAATAGCCTCGGCACTAAGCAGGGCATGGTTGATGGCTCCCAGGCGCAGACCTACGACCAAGAGCACCGGAAATTGCAAACCAAGGGCCAGGTCAGCAAAACTCCAATTATCACCCAGCGGGACCAGAAAACCGCCCGCTCCCTCTACCAGTACGGCATCCATATCTGCTGACTGCTGTTCAATAAAGCGCTGAATCTTGTGCCGGTCCAGGGTCAGGCCGGCTTGTGCTGCCGCCCAATGCGGAGCGATGGGCGGATCCAAAGCATAAAGGCAGGTTTGTTCAAAAGAGCGTGAGGGCGTTGACGCGGTGCGCAGAATTTCCACGTCACTCCACTGCCCATTGGCTTCCACACCGGAAACCACCGGCTTTAAGGCTGCGACCCGGCCCATTTCACGTGCACAGCGTTGCGCCAGAGCAGCTGTCACCGCCGTCTTGCCCACACCTGTATCCGTCCCGGTGACAAAAAGACTCCGGAGCGGCTGCGCTGGCGGATTTTCCAATGTTTCTGACGGATTCATTTTATGTGCCTCCGCATTTGCGGATAGGGCAGGGTAACTGCGCCATCTTCGCGAATCTCGGGGCGCGGGCCACTGCTCCAGGCATGCCCGTAAACCACCTCATAGGTGGCTGGCAAATACCCATCTTTACGAAACTGTTCATAAGCATCGCGCAGGATCTGCAGGCGACGAGGCGTCAACAGGCCGCGTGGGCGATTGACCGAGGCATTGGTCGCACCAATGCTGCGCAAATCGCGCAAAAGATCCTCCAGCGCTGCGTAAGTCAATTGAAAATGTTCGACATCCAGCACCGGCATTTCATAACCCTGGCGGACCAGGGCATCGCCAATATCGTGCATATCCATAAATGGTATGACATGGGGTTGATCATCCAGTCTGGCAAAAGACTGGCGCAACTCGCTGAGGGTATCCGGACCCAGGGTACTGAACATCAACAGCCCCCCGGGACGCAGGACCCGGGCAAATTCGCGCAGCACCCGATCCAGATCATTACACCATTGGATGGACATGTTGGCGAAAAGCAGGTCCATGGATCCTGTCGCCAGCGGCAGATGTTCGGCATCCCCCTGACAAAAGTACTGGCGTTGCCGCCAGCTCTTGCGCAGTCGCGCCTGCTGGAGCATGCCGACGGCCAAATCCACCGCCAGCAACCGTGCCTTGGGATAACGACGATTCAGGCGCCGACTTTGCAGGCCGGTGCCACTGCCCAGATCCAGAATCCATTGTGGTTCCAGCTTGACCAGGTCCAGTCGTTCGATGAGTTGCTGGCCTACCTGGTCCTGAAGAACAGCACTGGCCTCATAGGAGCTGGCAGCCTGGTCAAAAGCGCGGCGGATCGCGCGCATTTCCAGCTGAAAATCTGCTGGCGTCGATGGATTCATGCCCAGACCTCCAAAAGAGCATCCCGGCAGGCTTGGGGCTGGGATAAAAAGGGCGCATGCCCTGCCTTTTCCAGCACGTGCAGATGGCTGCCGGGAAGATGTTGCTGCAGGTAAAAACTGGCTTCCGGAGGCACAATGCGGTCCTGCGCACCATGAATCAGCTGAACCGGCATGGACAAGCTATCCAGTCGATCGCGTAAATCCACTTCCCGGAGAAGAGTCAGCCCATCAGCCAGACAGACGGGATCAGGCGACGGCCAGTTGCTCATGCCCTCCAGCGCCCGTCGTCCTTGTGGATCACCCAAAACCTGCAGGGCTAAAAACCTTTTGCGGGTTCCCTGGGGATCACTGTGCAGGCGCTGGCCAAAATCTTCCAGGGTTGCGGCAGGAATCCCTGCCGTCCAGTCTGGACGCTGGCGGAAACTCGGCGAACTCGCCATCAGTACCAACCCTTTCAACGAGGCGGGCTGCGTCAGACCCAGTCCGAGGGCGAGCAGCCCACCCAGAGACCAACCCAACAAAATCGGCGCCTCTACTTCACGATCCAGCATGTCCGTCAACTGTTCCAGAACATAAGCCCATTGCATGCCATCCGCCGTACAGGGGCTGCGGCCATGACCGGGCAAATCGTAGGAAATGCAGGTAAAATGCTTTTCCAGAAAAGGGCGCCAACCCGCAAAAACCCGGCTTTCCATGCCCCAGCCGTGGAGCAACAGCAAGGCTGGCCCTTGACCCGTCTGTTCCCGATACCAACTCATAAAATCTCCCGAAGGGCGGTCAACAACTGCGTGAGGTCTTCGCGATGATGCGCAGCACTGAGGGTAATCCGCAAACGGGCGCTGCCCTTAGGCACGGTCGGGGGGCGCACTGCCGGGCAGTACAGTCCGGCCTCGCGCAATCTGGCAGCCGCCTGCACAGCCGCCGTTGCCTCTCCCAGTACCAGCCCCTGAATGGGCGTTGCGCTGGGCAGCCAGGGCGCATCGGGAAGCTGGGCATGCAGCCAGTCCTGATGCTCTACCAGGCAGGCACGACGGGACTCTCCGCCGCGCAACAACTGCAAAGAAGCTCGCGCTGCCGCCGCCAGTGCCGGAGGCATGGCCGTATGATAAATAAAACTTCGTGCCCGGTTACGCAGCAGGTCAATCAGATCCTGACTGCCTGCCACAAAGGCTCCATAGACGCCAAAAGCCTTGCCGAGCGTCCCCATGATGACATCCACGGAATGCGTATCCAGTTGATAGTGCGCGAGGGTACCTCGCCCCTCTGCGCCCAACACGCCAAAAGCGTGGGCTTCATCGAGAATGATTCTGGCCTGATACCGGCGGGCAAGAGTTACGATTTCAGGCAGAGGGGCGAGATCACCGTCCATACTGAATACACCATCGGTGATGATCCACGCCTGCCCCGCTGTACCGCGCTCCAGCAGTTGCTGCAAATGCGCCATATCAGCGTGCCGGTAACGCTGCAGACGCGCCCCGGACAGACGCACACCATCCACCAGAGAGGCGTGATTGAGACGATCGGCATAAACCCGGTCCTGACGGCCGACCAGGGCGGAAATAATTCCCAGATTGGCCAGATAACCACTCCCGAAAAGCAGCACGGCTTCCACACCCAACCAGCGTGCCAAATCTGCCGCCAGAGCCTGATGGGCCGGACGCTCACCGCCCAGCAGGGGGGCTGCGCCGGCGCCCACCCCACTGCGTTCCATTTCGGCAATGGCGGCCTGTCGTAACGCGGGCTCCCTGCTCAGACCCAGATAGTCGTTACTGGCAAAAGAAAGGAGTAAGCGACCTTCCGCATCCACAAACAGTGGACGATCGGCGTCCGGGTCCGGTTGTAGAGACTGCAACTCCCGCCATAGTCCCTGCCGACGAATATCCGCAAGCTGCGTACTCCAGGTATTTTCTGCTGTATCAGGCATAGCTTCTTATAAGGACGGGTATCTACCTTGTCAATGTCAGCCCGAAGCGCCAGAATCCATAAACTGCAGCCTCCCACTTTCGCAAAAGGTGTACGGATTCCCTTGCCCCGCTTCTCCCTGCAACAGCTTTCTCAAAGCAGGCGAAAACTCACTCAGTGGCTTTTCCCGGAACATTGCCGCGCCTGTGGCGTGCCCGGTACTGCCCTCTGCGAGGCCTGCGCCCGGGATTGGCCACGCCTGCCGGAAAACCGTTGCAGTTATTGTGCATTGCCGCTCCTGGCCAACGGTGACTGCCCGGTATGTTCTGTAGAAGCGCCCCAGTACGACCATGTCTACACGCCTTTTGTGTATGCTGAACCCCTCAATGCTGCCATTCTCGCCTGGAAATTCCACCAGCGTCTGGACTGGACCCGCGCCTTGGCGACGACCTGGGCAGACAGTTGGGGCACGCAGCCACCTTCGCATCCCGCATGCTTGCTACCCGTGCCTCTGCACCCCAAACGACTGCGCGAGCGCGGCTACAATCAGGCGCTGTTGCTGGCCCGCTATTGGGGAAAGCGCTGGCGTATTCCGGTAAAAGCTGGCGTGTTACGACGCTGTCGGAATACTCGTCACCAGACCGGACTGAGCGCGGCCGCCCGGCGGGAGAATCTGGATTCTGCCTTCACCCTGCGGGGCAAATTGCCCGACCATGTGGCCATTATCGATGATGTGATGACGACGGGAACAACAGCGGGGCAAATTGCCGAGTTATTGAAAAGTGTGGGTGTGCAGCGTATTGATGTCTGGGTTCTGGCCCGCGCCCTGCGCGAAACGGTCCCTGCCCATGCCTGAAACTTTTTTGCACGTCATCCTTTATGAGCCGGAAATCCCGCCCAATACCGGCAATGTTATCCGCCTCTGCGCCAACACCGGCGCGCGCCTGCATCTGGTGGAGCCCTTGGGTTTTGCCTGGGATGATCGTCGTCTGCGCCGTGCGGGACTGGATTATCATGAATTTGCCGAGGTGCTGCGGCATCCGGATTGGCAACATTGCCTGAATGCGCTGCATGGAGCACGAATTTTTGCATTCAGCACCAAAGGAAAAAACCTGTATCAGCAGGTGGCTTTTGAGGAAGGCGATGCCCTGCTGTTCGGACCGGAAACACGTGGCCTGCCCACGCCGATCCTGGAGAGCCTCCCCACCCAGCAGGTACTCCGTTTACCCATGCGTCCGGGACAGCGTAGCCTGAATCTTTCCAATGCCTGTGCTGTGGGTGTATTTGAAGCATGGCGACAATTGGGATTCAAGGGCGGCACTTGAAAGGCAAACCTGGAGAGCACAGGTTACTCGCGCAACTTTCTGGTGCCGTTTCCGGCATAACAGGGCGGTGGATATTGCTTGTTGCGGGCAGTGTCCTGCTGAGCGTTTTATTCCGCTCCTGGCAGATTCCCGCCGCAGCCCTGTTTGCCGGTGTTGTTACTGGAATCGCCGTCAACAGTCTCGGGAATCTGACTTATCCCCGTCATTTTTCCCGAGCCGGACAAGCCATACTGGGCATGGCTATTGGTTTGATGTTTACGACTGCTGCGCTGGAGGCCATTTCCGCCCATCTGCTACCCATATTGCTGGTAACAGCTGGCACCCTGATTTTGAGCTTGGCTTCTGGTTTGCTCTTCAGCCGCTGGACGCAGATCAAAGCCAGTACCGGTCTGCTGTCCATGACTGCAGGAGGGGCGGCAGGGATTACCGCTATTGCCCAGGAATTCGAGGCCGATGTAGGACTGGTGGCGATCATGCAATACCTGCGCGTCATTCTAGTCATGATCAGCCTGCCTCTGGTGGTTCTCTTTGTTTTTCATGATCACAGCGCAAATACGGCGACTTTGGCGGGCGCGCATTTACCCGCATCCTGGGCAGGAAGTCTCCTGTTGCTGCTGCCCGGTGCCCCTTTCGGTATCTGGTTGGCCCGAAAAATCCATATCACTGCGCCCTATTTGTTGGGGCCTTTGCTGCTCACTCTCCTGCTGACCTTGCTTCACGTCAATCCAACCCGGGCGCTTCCTGGTCCGCTTCTGGAAGCTGCCTATTTGCTGATTGGCTGGCAAGCCGGGCTGCAATTGTCCATAAGCCGCCTTCGTCTGCACTTACGCCTGATTCCCCGTGCTTTGCTCATTATTCTCGTTCTGAACCTGTGCTGCGCCCTGCTCGGTGTTCTCCTGGCGCATCTGGTCGGCGTCAGTGATCTGGATGGTTATCTGGCGACCGCACCCGGTGCCCTGTATGCAGCGGTTGCCGTCAGCATGGCAGCTCACGGTAATGTCCTTTTTGTCCTCGGTGCCCACCTCATTCGCTTGTTGATGATGCTGCTGATCATGCCGCCGCTGGCGCGCAAATTGCTCGACCCTGCGCGCAACACCTGAGCCTGCTTGCAGGCCCTTCCCAAGCATCCGACCGGACGGTATCTTGTGTTAGACTAGGGATGACAAACAGAAATGACTTAAAAGGAGCAATCATGGCGCGTACACGCATTACTCCACTTCGTCTGGACGGTGAGAATGCTGAACAAAAACGGGAAGAAATTCGCAGGGTTTTCCATGAAACCTTCTCCTTGTATGAATCCTTGTTTGATCACTTGCAGGACTCTGCTGCCTGGGTGGAAAAAGCTATTCCTCTGCGGCATCCCCTGATTTTTTACTTCGGGCATACCGCTACTTTTTATGTGAACAAATTGCAATTTGCGGGACTGATTGAAGCCCGTCTCGACCCGCATCTGGAATCGGTATTTGCCGTCGGCGTTGATGAAATGTCCTGGGATGATCTGGACGAAACCCATTACGACTGGCCTACCCCTGAAGCCGTCCGCCTTTATCGCCAGGAGGTACGGAAAATGGTGGATAGACTCATTTCGGAGTTACCCCTGACTCTCCCCATTACCTGGGATTCACCCTGGTGGGTCATCCTGATGGGTATTGAACACGAAAACATTCATCTGGAAACCAGCTCGGTCCTGATGCGCCAATTGCCACTTTCCCGGGTCAGCCCGGTAGCCGCCTTTGCACCCTGGGATCAGGCCGGTACGGCCCCACAAAATGCTCTGCTGCCCGTACCCGGTGGTCTGGTCAAGCTGGGCAAGGCAAAAGATGACCGCCAATATGGCTGGGACAACGAGTACGGGAACCATCAACATGAACTGCAGCCTTTTACTGCCGCAAAATTTCTGGTCAGTAATCAGGAGTTTCTTGCCTTTGTCGAAGACGGTGGTTACCACAATCCCGACTGGTGGGATGAAGAAGGCGATGGCTGGCGGCGCTTCAGTCGCGCTGAACATCCGCCATTTTGGGTGCCCGATGTTGAAGGATGGCGCTTGCGTCTGATCGCCGCAGAGCGGCCCATGCCCTGGAACTGGCCGGTTGAAGTGAACGCTCAGGAGGCAGCGGCTTTTTGTCGCTGGAAATCGACCCAAACTGGTGAAAACCTGCGTCTTCCCAGTGAGGACGAGTGGCGCCATCTGCGCAATCTCAGTGTTTTGAGTGACAGCGATGGCTGGGAAGATAAGGTCCCCGCCAATATTGGCTTGAGTGCCGGCTGCTCTCCCTGTCCGGTGGATGCATTTCCTCAGGGCGATTTTTACGATTTGATGGGCAACGTCTGGGAGTGGACCAGCACACCGATTTATCCTTTTCCAGGCTTTGAAGTCCATCCGGTGTACGACGATTTTACGGTGCCGACTTTTGATCAGCAGCATAATCTGATGAAAGGGGGATCATTTATCAGCCTGGGTAACGAAATGCAGCAGGAAGCACGTTATGCCTTCCGCCGGCATTTTTTTCAGCATGCCGGATTCCGTTATGTCACCTCAACCAACACCGTTCCTGAAGTACCCATTTATGAAAGCGACGCGTTAGTCTCCCAGTATGCGGAATTTCACTATGGACGCAGCTATTATGAAGTACCTAACTTTGCGGCTGCGGTCGCTGAACTGGCGCTTCGAGCCATGGCGGGTAAACCTTTGCGCCGGGCCTTGGATATTGGCTGCGCGGTGGGGCGGAGCAGCTTTGAACTGGCAAAACACTGCCCGGATGTGACTGGACTGGATTTCTCGGCGCGCTTCATCAGTGTCGGTGTACAACTTCGTGAGCGCGGACATTTTTCCTACACCCTGGTTGAAGAAGGGGACTTGCGGAGTTATCAGAGCATCGATCTGGCGGCCCTGGGTCTGCGGGAAACTGCGGACCATGTCCATTTTTTCCAGGCCGACGCCTGCAATCTCAAGCCATTGTATCGGGACTATGATCTGGTGGTCGCAGCCAATCTCATTGATCGCCTGCATCATCCCCGCAAATTTCTGGAGGATATTCGGCAGCGCATTGTACCGGGCGGCATCCTGCTCATCACCTCACCTTACACCTGGCTGGAAGAATATACCGCACGCAGTGAATGGCTCGGTGGCTATAAAAGAGATGGCGAAAATCTCACTACCCTGGCGGCCCTGAAAGAAATTCTGTCGCCCCATTTCCGGCTTCGGGAAGAAAGCCCGCTGGATATTCCCTTTGTCATCCGCGAAACCGCACGCAAATATCAGCACAGTATCGCGCAAGCTACCCTCTGGGAACGCCTATGAAAAATCATGATGATCTGGTCTCGCCATTTGATGCCGTTATTCCGCGTATGGGCACCGGTTCCGTAAAATGGGATGAAGCCGCGCATCGCTTCGGCGGCGAGGTTTTGCCCATGTGGGTTGCCGATATGGATTTTGCTGTTCCCGACCCTATCATCCAGGACTTGCGCAAACGTCTGGAGCACCCGATTTTTGGATATCCCAGTGACGGGCCGGTCATGTTACGTGCAGCCGAAGAATGGATGGCTGCACGTCATGGCTGGCGCCCGGAACCCGGCGCGACAGGAAGCATCAGCGGAGTGGTACCGGCCTTATTTGCAGCCGTGCGGGCATTTACTCAACCAGGCGACAGCGTCATGGTTATGCCACCCATCTATCCTCCCTTTATGAACGCCGTGCGTAAAAATGGTCGGGAGCTGCTCCTCGTGCCCTTACAAAGGGAAAAGGATCTTACTTACCATATCGACTGGCAGGCTCTGGAAAAGGCCTTAAGCCGATCTCGTCTGCTGTTGTTCTGTTCGCCGCACAACCCGGTGGGGCGGGGCTGGACGGAAGAAGAACTTCAGCGTCTGGCCCGGCTTTGTAAGGCGGTCGACTGCTTGGTTGTCAGCGATGAAATTCACGCCGACCTCAGTTATGCGCAACACACGCCCTTTGCAAAGCTTGCAGCCCGGTCTGTATTACTGAGTTCGGCGGGCAAGAGTTTCAACATTGCCGGCATTGGCGGCGGAATTGCCATTATTCCGGACAGCGAATTACGCCAGACTTTTCGGGATGAACTGTATCGCAGCCAGATTCATCAGACTAATGCCTGCGCCCTGACGGCCATGACCAGTGCCTGGCAGCAGGGCGCAGAATGGCAGACGGCGTTGCGGGAATACCTGTTTACCAATGCACAATTCATTCAGGAATTCCTGCGCCGGGAACTGGCGGAAGTCGGTTACCGCATTCCGGAATTCGGTTATCTGGCCTGGCTCGATGTGGCGGCTTATGGCGACGACGATCACATTCAGAAAAGCCTGCTCAAGGCCGGACTCGGGCTCAATCTTGGACCTAGTTTCGGGCCGGGCGGAGAGGGTTTTGTACGTCTGAATTTTGCAGCACCCCGCAGGGTCCTGGAGGAAGGATTATGGCGTTTGCGGAGCGCTCTGTGGCGCGGGCCAAAGTCGCTGCAAAGCCTCCCGGTCCGCTGCCAGCTCTAGGACAAATCCAGTTCTTCCAGAAGCTGCATGACCTTTTCCAGAGAACCGCGCTGCTTTTGGACAAGGGCCAAAGCTCTTTTTCCCTGTTCCTGGGCATCCTCGGGTTGGCGCAGCCAGTGCTCCAACCGGGCCTCCAGGGCTTCAGCATCATCCGCCTGAACGGCAGCTTCAGCAGTCAGCATATCCCGCGCAATACTCCGAAAATTTTCCATGTGTGGACCAAAAATAATGGGGCAGGACAATACCGCCGCCTCTAACGGATTATGTCCACCCACAGGGACAAAGCTGCCGCCGACCGTCACCAGATCCGCTGCTGCATAAAAATCCATCACTTCTCCCAAGGTATCGACCAGCAAGACGTTTTTACTTTCAACTTCAACATCCCGGGAGCGCAGCGCAAACCCTATCCCGGCCGCTTGCAGCTCCGCCTCTATGGCATCGCATCGGCTGGGATGCCGGGGAATCAGCACCAGCAAAAGGTGGGGCCAATGCACGCGTAAATGTTCGAGTACCGCTATTGCTATTTTTTCCTCACCGGCATGGGTGGAGGCAAACACCCAAACCTGCCGGGTGGCCAGATGTTGCCGCCAGATGCGTCCCTTTTCCAGGGCATCCACAGGTTCAGGAAGATCGTACTTGATATTTTCGATGACCAGGACCCGGGAAGCGCCCAGACTCTTGAAAGCCTCGGCATCCTCGGGACTTTGTGCCGCCACCGCCGTCATGGAGGCCAGCGCTGGGCGAAACAAACCCGAAAAACGTCCATATCCCCGCAGCGAACGCGGCGACAAGCGCGCATTGATCAATAATAGCGGGATAGAAAACCGGGCCGTCCAATAGCATAAATTCGGCCAGATTTCCGTTTCCATAATCAGACAAAGGCGGGGCTGCTGATGCTTCAAAAACCGTCTTACAGCTACCGAAGTGTCATAGGGCATATAGTGTTGGCGCACTGCCGAACCCAGACGCTGAGCGATGATGGCAGCACCCGTTGGGGTTGTGCTGGTCAGCAGAATGGGAATGTCGGGATAGCGCTTTTGCAGGGCATGCACCAGCGGGATGGCGGCAATCGCTTCTCCGACACTGACTGCATGAATCCATAGGGGACGATCCTGATGCATTTCTCCCCAGCCGAAGCGTTCCCGCCATCTTTCCCGGTAAGGTGGGCGACGCCAGCCGCGCCACAAGGTGAAAATCAACAGGAACGGACTGAAAAGACCGAGTAATCCCGCGTAAATACGGCGATTCATCATTCGCGACGCAACAGACGATCGGTCAGCCAATCTAGACGATACCAGGGGCGGAAACTCTTCAATAGCGCATCACGGTCATAATCGCGCTCTACCCAATGGCGCAGGGTCAGTCCCGGTTCATTGCCAAGAGCCTGTCGATAACTCGCGAAAAACCAGTCAAGAATCCCGGTATTGGCATGACGGATATGACCAAAGGGCCATAAGCGCAACTGCTTTTGGGCTTCCGCAATGGGCTGCTGCAAGACCAGATGCATGTACAGGACACTCATGAACCCGGCCCGATCTGCCCCCGATTTGCAGTGCAACAAAAAAGGCTTAGGGAGCTCTGTCAATAAATCCATGGCCGCCAGCAAACGCTCTTTTTCGGGTAAATCCCGGGAACCGAAACCATGCAGAACAATATGCTGCATTCCGGTAGCGTCACAAATTTCCTGTTCCAGACGGTAATGGGGTTCCCGAGGCGCTGGGGCCCGCAGGTTCAGCACCGCCCGGAGAGCATGGCGCTTATGCCAGAGCCGCAACTGCCTGGGCGAAGGTTGTGCCGAACGAAATACACCCGGTGCCATTTCATGGAAATTTGCATAAAACCATTCCCGAAAGATGCCGTGATCGCTCCAGAATTGATGGCGACGATAGCGACGACGCTCTTCCGGCAAAAGCCTGAGGGACGGATTCATGAAGCGGACGACTCCAGCAGGGAAGATAAAGCGGCCCAGACCTGATCAGGCTCCAGCGCCTCCTGACAAAGTATCCGGCCATTTTGCGCCTCGGGCAACGGACAGCGGGCTTTGCCGCAGGGGGCGCAGGATTGTGGACTTTGGAGATTGATCTGTTGCTCACCTCCATGGGCTAACTGTTCTACAGATGTAGGTCCATACAGAGTTACTCCAGCCAGCCCCAGAGCACTGCCCAGATAAGACAGTCCGGTATCCATGCCGACAAAAGCCTGCGCTTTGCTCATGATGATTGCTAGAGTTTCCAGATTCAGACGGGGCAGCGCTATAACATTATCAGCACCCGCCTGTATGCTAGCCACCCGCAGGCGCTCGCGTTCGTCCGCTGCGGGTAGCAATAAATTCAAGCCCTTTACGCACAGATGAGAAGCCAGTGTCCTCCAGTGCCGTTCCGGCCATTCCTTGGTTTTCCATGCGGCAGAAGTTGCATGAAAGCCCATGACAAAAGGCTTTCTTACCCATTGCAGCAACGGATCAGCCAACGACTGATCCTGCCATTGCCTACGAAGAGGGGCTAAAGCAAAGTCCGGTGGCGTATCCGGAAGCGGATATTGCAACGCCGCCGCGAACAACTGACGATTGCGGGCAATGGCAGAACTGGACCAGGGAACCGTAAAGCGCTGTTGATACAAGCGGGAAGCCCCAGGCTCTCTGGCACTGTCCGCTGCCAGTCCCGAAACCGGAGCACCCGCCAACCGGGCCAGCAATGCACTTTTATAGAGTCCCTGACTATCCAGCACCGCATCATAGTGCTTCGCAAGCAGGGTGTTGCGGAGCTGGCGCAGTTCGGCAGGAAAAGTGAGTGGTGTTTGTTTCAGAGCTCGCAGAGAAAAAGGCATGGCATTTTTGACGTTCGGATGCCAGGCAACAACCGGAGCGAAAGCAGGCTCCACCAGCCAGTCCACTTCCACATCAGGACAATGCACCGCCAAATCGGACATGGCCGGCAAAGTATGGAGCACATCCCCCAAAGAGCTGAGGCGCAGCAGCAGCAACTTCACGAATTTTCCTTGTCCTGCAACTGAATTTCACGGGCAATAGCATATTTCATGAAGGCACCCAAGGCTGTGGTCCAGGCAATGGCGGCCCCATCGACGCCGTCGAGAATGCCTAGGCGCAAGAAATAAGCCCTGAAAAAAGCCCAAAATGCATGAGTCATAGGCATGTACGCACGTGAGATCCGCCGTTTTTGCAGAACTTGTTCGGCATTAAGAATGGCGTACCGGCGCATTTTATCCAGTAGTTCAGCATAATTTGCGTAGGAATAATGCAGCAAACAAATGTCGGGCAAAATATCACTGGGAGCACTGCTATGCCAGGCTTCATGCACCAAGCTGTTATCATAATGTCCCAAGCGGCGATCAAATAAGCGCAATACCCGATCATGAGCCCAGTCACCGTGGCAAATTTGCCTGCCATGGAATACACTGCGACGTCGCAGAAAATAGGATCCCACCGCTGAAGTGCATGAGAGCACATTACTAATGGCTTGAATTCCCGCATCGGTAAGAATTTCATCTGCATCAAGCATTAATATCCATTCATGGCGGGCAGAATCAACAGCTAACTGTCGTTGTGCCGAGAACCCCTGCCAAGCATGAGAAATAATTCTGACATCATGGGCTTTGGCGATACTTAAGGTTTGATCTCTGGAGCCGCAGTCCACCATCACAATTTCTGCAGCGATTGTCTTTACCTTCTCCAAAGAACTGTTCAGATGTCTCTCGGCATTCAGGGTAATATAAACGACGGAAAGAGGCAGACTGGACATTATCAGCAGGCTTTCTTTGGGCTAGAAAGTCTTTGATGCAGGGGCAAACCCGCCATTAGGGCAATAGTAATAGAATCTGCGTAACCCCAGTTTAAACTATTGTACATGCCACCAACAATGTAAATAGCTATATACATCAGTGCAAACCAATTCTGAGGCATCAACCTGTCTTGCCAAGCTTCTTTAGCCAAGCTCCAAAGAAACCATAAAAAGGCCCCTATACCGATGATTCCCAAAACGGCAGCTTCGCTGATATAACTGTTTGCCGCTGTGTTCATAATGAACAAAGGCGTCTTCGGAAGCAAATGCGCATTCTGCATCGCGGTGATACCTGGCAAAAAATCACCCGTACCAACGCCAAACAGCGGGTGGGCAAAAAACATCCAGACGCCGCCTACCATAGCAATTATTCGCAATCCCCAACTAGAGTTCGTATCGGCAGCATGAATATTAAAATGAATCAATTGATGAACACCAAGTGAGAACATGGCATATACTGAAGGTATGAACAACATTCCCATTGCGCAGGCCAAAACCCCCAGAGAAAGCCAATATTGCCACCTTCCCTCATAAAGAATCCATATCGCTGCTGGAATCAGTAAAATGAATAGCACTTGACCCGAACGGCCTTGCGCCAGAATCAACTGTGCGAAAAGTATAATAGCAATCAAAATGTTCAACCAGGGCTTAAAATTCCACGAAAACTTGAAATCCCAGAGCATCCACAAAAAAACATGGACAATAGCCAGAGAAATGAATATATGCCCACCAAAACCGGTGTAGGGTAGATTGTTCACATTGTGCCATGGCAAAACATGCCAAGTCATCAAAAAGGCTAAAACCGCATTAATCACCAATCCAGCTATAAACATTCTAATCAGAATTTTTATCCATTTTTCCTGCCAAGGTAAGGTAGCCCCCAAAAATGCAAAAACCCCGTAACCCGTAGCCTCAACCACTTTCATCCCAAAAAACATATTCGTTGACCAGGAAAGGCCTAATATGGTCCATCCAATCAATAATAACAAAGGAAACGACCACGATCTTTTGAAAATCTTCCGCCAATCTCGCCAATATCCGCTTAGTACATACACTAACAAAAGGAGTGCGGAAGATATACCAGCGCCAGCAGTACTTAAGGGAAAAAATAACAAAGGTAAAGCATACAATGAAAACATCAATCCGTCTGGAATTTTTATCCAATTCACGATGCCTTCCTCAATAAAATTTTGGTTAGCTCTGTAGAAATTTCATCCGCAATAGAGCAGCATGACTGATGCAACAAAAAAATCTCTGCTTTACTATGATAATGTTCAGGACTCGAGAAGTTGAACAACGCTAAGGTCGGAACGCCCAGGGCCACTGCCATATGATAAGGGCCAGAATCACTGGATACGAAAGCATCACATAGCTTGATAGCTCCAGTAAGGCTTGTCGATGATGTTCTACCGGCAATATCTATTATATGCGCATTATTACCCCATTTTACTTTATATTTATCTATAAATGATTTGTTTATAAAGCTTTCGTTGGGAGCACCTGTCAACAACAGGATATACGGGCTTTCTTTATAAGCTCTCCCGAAAGCCATTACTAATAAGTCCAGGTCAGGACGCTTCTGTTCGGCATCCGGTGTACCGCAACCAATATTTAGACCGATTATCGGCAAGTCTTTTGGCAAGATCTGCTGCATTTCATCACGAAATAATCGACCATCAGAGGTTTCCGTCAGGACTATGGATTGATTTTCTCGATGCAAACCGAGTGCTACCAGCGCTGCGAAGTCCCTTTCGGTATAGTCCATTGGCCAGTCAAGTTGCTCATTTTTAGCATATTGCTGCAGGCTCGGGCCCGACCTGTCATACAACAACCCACGCCCCATGACCTGATTAACACCGACTATGGCTGACTTGCAAAAGCGACGTAGCCATCTTGCCGCTATGGTAGTTTCCAAACCATGAGGCTCATGATCAATAATCAAATCAGGCTGAATCTGCTTTGCAATTTTTCTCAATTCCGGCAACAAACGCCTCCAGGTTCGAGGTCCCACCCCACGCATCCCCCAAAAATGCCCTTCCTGCATGGGCAGAAAATGTGCACTGGAAAGCAGGAAATGCTCACGAATCAAGGCCTCACTAGGATATCCAGGCCAGCGCGTTAAAAACAGCAAATGCAACTCGACATCGGGCCAACGGTTTTTGAGGACGGCCCAAGCCGCAGAGCTGCGGAGAATATCACCTATGCCCGCGCTGTGGGATTTGATCAGTAAAATACGCCGAGGATTGGCAGGAATAGCACGCGCCATGTTTAGCCCACAAAACCAGCAATCATTGCTGCAACTCCTGCAAAAATTTACAGGCAATGTTTTCTGAGGCAAATCCTGTTGCGTAAACAGGTCCTGCATCAGCAAAATTTTCTCGCAACGCCGGATCCGCCAACAAACTCAGCAGAGCATTTTCCCAGCGCACAACATCTCCAGCCGGCAACAACCATCCACCCTGGCCATCCACAAAACTTTCGGGAATACCCCCTATGTCCGCGCCCAGCACCGGTGTTCCACAGGCCTGCGCCTCCAGGCAAACCCGGCCGAAAGTATCGGGTTCTATGGACGGCAGGGCCAAAGCATCCATGACACTATACCAAGGCATTACCGGATTTTGCCAACCCAGCACATGGTGCCAGGGTTTATTGGCCAGTCGGGAGCGCAATGTTTCCTCGTGCGCCCCTCCGCCTAACCATAAGCCATGAAGATGCACATTTTGTGCGTGGGCTGCATCAATGGCATCGGCCAGCATAAAAACGCCTTTACCACGATGCCAGGCACCCACAAAACCCAACAGAAAATCCGCATCAGTCAGCCCTAAATCGCGTCGCCGATTTTGACGGGCTTCAGCATCTCGATGGAATTCTGTTAGATGAATGGGATTCAGGAGTACTTCTACCCGCGCCGGAGGAATGCCCTGTTCAATCAGACGACGACGCAAGTATTCGGATATGGCGAAAAGTCGCAAGGGCCAGTGGGATAACAGCCAGCGGGTGCTAGGTCTGAGGCGTAAATCCATGTGCCGGAACAACACCAGAGGACGGCCACTCATCCGACTGAGTATGGCCAGAGGCCAGTATTCCTTGCTGAAACTCCCGATCAGCCAATCGGGTTGCACATGACGGATAATTTTCCATAGCTTGCGCATGGCGAGCGCATCGGCACTGTTACGGAACATCCCATAGTGCAACTTGACCAAACTGTCAGACAAAGCCTCGGCAATACGTCCCCGGGGATGAACGAAGGCATGCATGTCCACGCCGCCCTCCGCCAAAGCGCGGCACATGGTGATCATGTGGGTTTCTGTCCCTCCCCCCCCCAGATTTGTGCCTACCCAGAGCAAACGCCGCCCGGTGCTCAATGCCGATCCTCATGCGCTGTCCAGATCTGCATGGGGAATACGTGGGGGCCGTGATGTCCGCCAACCATGACGCGCGGAAGATCAAAAGGGTCCTCCTCCCCCGCTCGGGCGCGCCCCCGACGTACGGTCACGGCCGCCAAAAATCCGGCCTGTTTTGCCGCTTCCCGCTCGCGCTGTCCTGCCGCACCGTAGGGATAACAAAATTGCGTGACGGGAACAGCCAACAATTTTTCCAGATCCTGTCGGGAACCGGCCATTTCATTGAGCAGATCCGCTTCCGTCAGATCCGGCAGACGGGGATGATGACGACTATGGGCGCCGACTTCCATCCCAGCTGCTTGCCATTGCCGCAACTCTGTTTCGGACATCAACGGCTTGTGTACGCCCAGAGCTTCCGCATCCCAGGCATTGTCCGCGCCCAGGGCCGCGCTGACCATGTAACAGGTCGCCGTAAATCCATAATGCTGCAAAACCGGCAAGGCATTTTCCAGATTATCCCGATAACCATCATCAAAGGTAATGGCGACGACTTTTCCTTTGGCTTCGCCACGAATATAAGGCAAGGCCGCAGACATGGACAAACCCTGATAACCAAGGCGATGCAGCAAGGCCATCTGGCGCCGGAATCGTTCTGGAGAAACGTAAAGACCGCGCAATTTCACCCCTTTGGGTGCGCGGTCAATATTGTGATACATCAAAATAGGAACAGGCATCAGGGTTCGGCACCAGGATCAAGATGCACCGTGTGGCGAATCACATAAGTCTTTTTATCCTGGGATTCATGATATATCCGCGACAACATCTCTCCGACAATACCCGTATTCAAAAACTGCAGCCCACCCAGAAAAAACAGGACACCCGCAATGAGCATGGGCCGACCGGAAATCTCTGCGCCTTCGGCGAATTTATCAATAAACAGATAAATCAGCATGCCGGAACCTATAAACAGCGAAAACAGTCCGACGGTACCGAAAAAATGCATGGGTCGCTGACTGTAACCCAGAAAAAACTTAACAAACAATAAGTCTACCAATACCCGAAAAGTTCGGGAAATCCCGTACTTGCTCTTACCTGCCACACGCGCATGATGACGCACGGGCACTTCCACAATACGATCGGTGTAAGTCAGAGTCGATAACCAGGCCGGGATAAAGCGGTGCATTTCTCCATAAAGGCGCACCCCTTTGATCACCGAAGCCCGATAGGCTTTGAGCGTGCAGCCGTAATCATGCAAACGTACCCCCGTAAAACGGCGAATGAGTCGATTGGCAATACGCGAAGGTATTTTGCGCAAAAACAGGCCATCCTGACGGTTTTTGCGCCAACCCGCTACCACATCCAGATTTTCAGCCAGCAAGCGCTCAGCCAAAGGGAGAATATCCTGAGGATCATTTTGCAGGTCCGCATCCAGGGTCACGATGACTTCCCCCTGGGCGGCATCAATTCCCGCCTGCATCGCCGCTGTCTGGCCAAAATTTCTTTGCAGATGAATCATCTTGAAATGGTTTCCGCGTGCTGCGGCTTCCCGGTCCAGGGCCGCCGCGCTGCCATCACGACTACCATCATCGACAATGATGATTTCAGCATCTGCTCCCGCCAGCGCCGCACTCAGGGCATCACACAGCGGTGTGACGTTGTCGATTTCGTTGTACAGCGGGATCACGACGGAAATTCGGGGCACTCAGGGTCTCCAATAGCGCAGAAAATCACTGGTGGTAACAAAAGGATCAGGAGCGTCGAGAATTCCCGAGAGGATGGCAACCCCACTGGCCCCGGCAGCCATGGCCGCAGGAACCCTTTCCATACTCAGTCCGCCCAAGGCGACCAATGGAATAGCCGATGTTTCCACCAGTTCGGCAAATGCTTTTTCACCCAATGGCAGCGTATCCGGATGGGAGCGAGTAGAAAATAATGGTGAAAGCAAGGCATAACGGGCCCCCGCCTGGGCCGCCTGGTGGATTTCCCCGGCATTGTGACAGGAAGCACCAAAGGGCTCCGAAGGGCGCAAGCCAGCTTCCAATTGGGATTGCGTCAAATGCCGACCGCTATGCGGCCAGTCCGGCAGAGGTTCAGCATGATTCAGCCAGACCTGCACACCTGCGGCCAGGGATTCTGCGCAAAGGGATTTCAACAACTTCGCGCTCTCTTCATCCACAGCGCTTTTGCAACGCAGAATCACCCATTGCAGGCCGGCTCTCAGCGCTTCCCGCCAGGCATGAGCGAATGCCTGGGGCTCCACACGGGCCGGATCTACAATCAGGCATAGTGGCGGGTGCGGCAAAGATTCTTCAAGTACGGCTGCCGTCATCCGCAGGTTGGCGGGCAGACACTCCAACGCCGGAATTTCCCAGGGGTACAACCAGCGAATTTGCTGCCCTTCCTTACCATGAGCCGCACCATCCCAGCGTCGCACCCGGTAAAAATGCAGACGCACCGTCCGCTCGGGATAGGTGTAATCCAGGGTCCGGAATGGCTCTGCATCCTGCACCCGGATGCCAATCTCTTCCCATAACTCCCGATGTAGGGCTTCCTCAGGCGTTTCACCCGGGTCCACTTTTCCACCGGGAAACTCCCAAAACCCCGGCCAGGGTTTGCCTTCAGGGCGCAAGGAAATAAGCAGACGACCATTTTCGTCCTCAAGAATACCTGTGGCTACAGGAACGACGGTCATCAGCTGCGATAATCGGCGTTAATACGCACATAGTCATAGGATAAATCACAGGTCCAGATTGTCGCGCTCGCCAACCCGCGACCCAAATCCACCCGCACCGGGATTTCTGCCTCAGCCATCACCGCCTGCCCGGCAGCCTCGGTGTAATCAGGGTCTCGGGCCCCATCCCGGACAATGCGCGTTTCTCCCAGACTGACCTGAACCTTATCCACTTCCAGATCATCCACCCCCGCTGAACCAATGGCGGCCAGCAAACGTCCCCAGTTGGGGTCTGAAGCAAAAAAGGCCGTCTTGATCAGAGGACTGTGCGCCATGCGATAGGCCACCTGCAGACATTCCTCCTCATTGCGCCCCCCTGCAATCTGGATAGGAATAAATTTGCTCGCTCCCTCGCCATCCCGAACAATGGCCTGGGCCAAAAATTGGGCCACCTCGGTAATTACAGAACAGAGCGGTGCATAGCGCGAATCTTCCACCCTGCTAATGGGCTCAGCGGCAATTTTGCCCGTCGCCATCAAAATACAGGCGTCATTGGTTGAAGTGTCTCCATCTACCGTAATCCGATTGAAGGACTGCGCCATGGCGTCCTGCAGACACTGCTGCAAGGCTTCTCCCTGCAGGGGGGCATCGGTAGCCATATAAGCCAGCATGGTCGCCATATCCGGACGAATCATGCCAGAACCCTTGGCCATGCCCGTTACCGTCACCTTTTGACCATCCAGATCAATCTGCCGCGAGCAGGCCTTGGGGATAGTATCGGTGGTCATGATGGCCGCAGCAGCTATTTCCCAATGATTTTCATCCAGGTGTATTTTTAAGGCGGGAAGCGCAGCAGAGATTTTTCCGGCCAGATCCACCGGCTCACCAATCACCCCGGTGGAAAATGGCAGCACCGACTCTGGAGGACAATCCAAGGCAACAGCAACAACCCGGCAGGCATCCTCTGCCGCCTGCAAGCCTGCAGCCCCCGTACCCGCATTGGCATTACCCGTATTGATGACCAGCGCCCGGATGGGGGTTCCCGAGGACAAATGCCGCTGGGCCACCACTACCGGAGCAGCCGAGAAGCGGTTCCTCGTAAACACTCCAGCTACCTGGGTGCCTTCATCCGCAGCAATCAGGGTAAGATCACGGCGTCCGGCATAACGGATGCCCGCTTCGGTGACCGCCAGCCGCACACCGGCTACAGGCAGCAAATCGTGGGGAGGAAGAAGGCCAACAGCCATAGCAGCTCCTTATTGTAAGCGTCCGTGACAATGCTTGTATTTTTTGCCTGATCCACAGGGGCAGGGCTGATTCCGGCCAATTTTATCATCGGCAATCAGGGGCGACTGCGCAGAAGAATGAGTCGACGAATCAGTCAGCTGTTCTCCGAGGACGCCCCCGGCCAATGCGGTCAGGCCTGAATTTTCAGCCCCCGGCTCCGCCGCAAAATCAGGATGAGAAAACTGTAAGTGCTGGGGTGCGGCGGCACGCGCCAGGGCGTCCCAATCCATGGTTTCCGCTGCCGGACTGACATGCAGACGCGACAGGGTACTGATGACCTCTTCGCGCATGCGCGCCAACATACTGTTGAACATCGCCAGGGACTCTTTTTTATATTCCTGCTTGGGATTTTTCTGCGCATAACCGCGCAAATGAATACCTTCGCGAAGGTGATCCATACTTGCCAGATGATCTTTCCACTGGCTGTCCAGCACCTGCAGCATAATGGATTTTTCAAAATGGCGCGCCATTTCGCTACCCATCAAGGCTTCTTTGTCGGCATAAGACGTTTGCACCAGCCCCATGACTTTGCTGCGCAGACCTTCGTAGTTCAAACGCTTGTCGAGTTCCAGCCACTGCTCAACGGGGGCTTCCAGCCCGAACACCCGCTGCAGGGCCGACTCCAGACCCGGAACATCCCATTCTTCTTCCATGACCCCGGCGGGGGTATGGTCTGCCAGCACCGCATCGAGCACATCTTCTCGCAACAACTGGATTTCTTCGCTGACATTATCCGCATCCATAAAGGCATTGCGCTGCTGATAAATGATTTTGCGTTGCTCGTTCGCCACATCATCATATTCCAGCAGTTGTTTGCGAATATCGAAGTTACGGCTTTCGACCTTGCGCTGCGCATTTTCAATGGATTTGGTGACCCAGGGATGTTCGATGGCTTCGCCCTCTTTCATCCCCAGTTTCTGCATCAGTCCACCCAAACGGTCACTGCCGAAAATCCGCATCAGCGGGTCTTCCAGACACAGATAAAAGCGGGTGGTGCCCGGATCACCCTGCCGGCCGGAACGGCCCCGCAACTGATTATCCACACGCCGGGATTCATGGCGTTCAGTACCGATAATATGCAGACCACCCGCTTCGATTGCCCGGTCATGCAGACCTTGCCAACCATTTTTCAGAGATTCGGCGCGCTCGCTTTTACGTTCTTCATCCATATCCGGATCAGCCAGCACCATATCCACCTGATGCCCCACATTGCCGCCCAACACAATGTCCGTGCCCCGACCGGCCATGTTGGTGGCAATGGTCACCGCTCCGGGCGTACCCGCCTGGGCGATAATTTCCGCCTCCCTTTGGTGTTGCTTGGCGTTCAACACTTCATGGGGGATTTTTGCCTGCTTGAGCAGATGCGAGAGAAACTCGTTATGCTCGATGGAAGTCGTACCCACCAGCACCGGTTGTCCACGCTGATGACAATCACGAATATCCTCAACAATCGCCGTCCATTTTTCCTGAGCAGTGCGATAAATAAGATCCGCCATATCCAGACGCCGAACCGGCTTGTGGGTCGGGATAACCACCACTTCCAGATTGTAAATCTGATTCAGTTCAAACGCTTCGGTATCTGCCGTACCAGTCATTCCGGAAAGCTTGTCGTACATCCGGAAATAATTCTGGAAGGTAATGGAAGCCAGCGTCTGATTTTCATTCTGGACCTCGACCCCTTCCTTGGCCTCCACCGCCTGATGCAATCCGTCGGACCAACGCCGCCCGGTCATCATACGACCGGTAAATTCATCCACAATACAAACTTCACCATCACGGACAATGTAGTCGGTTTCGCGATGATAAATGACATGCGCCCGCAGCGCCTGATTCAGATGATGCACCAGGGTGACATTAGCCAGATCGTAAAGATTATCTTCAGTCAGCAGGCCATGTTCAGCCATGAGCCTTTCGGCCTTTTCAATACCTTCCTCGGTGAGCATCACCTGCTTGGCTTTTTCATCAACCGTGTAATCTTCCTCGACGACAAATTGCCCTACCAGCTTGTCTACCCGGAAATATAAATCCGTATTTTCTTCGGTAGGGCCACTGATAATCAGGGGAGTCCGCGCTTCATCAATGAGGATGGAGTCCACTTCGTCAATAATCGCATAATGCAAGCCACGCTGGACCCGGTCAGCAGGCGAGAATGCCATATTGTCGCGCAAATAATCGAAGCCGAATTCGTTATTGGTACCATAGGTAATATCGGCTGCATAAGCTGCACGCCGGTCTTCCGTAGCCAGATCGGAAATGATGGTGCCCACACTAAGGCCCAGAAAATTATGTATTTTGGCAACCCACAGGGCATCGCGGCTGGCCAGATAATCATTGACGGTAATTACGTGCACGCCCTTGCCCGACAAGGCGTTCAGATAGGCGGGCAGCGTAGCGACCAGTGTCTTGCCTTCACCGGTCCGCATTTCTGCGATTTTGCCTTCATGCAGCATATATCCGCCAATCAGCTGCACGTCATAGTGGCGCATACCTATCACTCGCCGGGTAGCTTCGCGAACTACAGCAAAGGCTTCGGGCAGTAAGGCATCGAGGCTTTCACCCCGGGCGATGCGCTCTTTGAAAAGCGCTGTCTGCCCGGCCAGACTGGTATCGTCCATGGCCTGGTATTGCTCTTCCAGCGCATTGATTCTGGCCACTACAGCACGGGCTTTCTTGATCAGGCGCTCGTTGCGACTACCAACCACATGACGGATGATGGTTCCAAACATGAATAGACAAACCTAGGTAAAAAATATTTTGCAGGTTAGCATGAAAGCCCATGAATGATAAACGACAGCGACCACAACGCCCATTTACCCTGCGCCACTCAGGTAATGTCGGCAGCATCGTACAGTATGCCCGCCTGCTGCGGGAACGTCAGCCTGCCTGGAATGCCATGCTCGACCTGGAAGTCCAGGACCACACCTGGCTGGTGGCCTGGTCGGGTAACACTTTACAAGTGCTTTGCCAAAGTCCGGTTTGGCACGCGTGGTTACGGCGTAATGAAAAAAAAGTGATTAAACGCTGGAACAAGGAATTCCCCGAAGATCCGGTGCAACAGATCCAGTCCAGCATCAGGCACTGGCATGCCCAACTACCCGCCCAGCCCAGAGTACAGAAAAAACCTAAAATCTACGCGGATCAGGCTGCCCAAACCCTCAAACAAAGCAGCAAGCAGATGGCGCCAGACATCGCACGAGCCATGCTGCGCCTGGCAGAGACCCTGGAAAAAGCTCAGGCGGGAGAAGCCACCAAGCTTTCTGCAAAGGAAAAGGGGGCAGAGCTTTCGGAATAATCCGCAAACTCCCAGGCATCCTGACGCTGCAACAAGGCTCGCAACAGACTGTTATTGAGGGCGTGCCCTGCCTTATGCCCGGAAAAATGTCCCACCAGAGGATGCCCCAGCAGATACAAATCACCAATGGAATCAAGAACCTTATGACGGACAAATTCATTGGTGTAACGCAAGCCCTCTTCATTGAGGATGCGATAATCATCGACCACAATGGCGTTATCCAGATTACCACCCAGAGCCAGGCCCATTTTTCGGAGGGTTTCCACTTCCCGCATAAAACCAAAAGTCCGGGCGCGCGCCACTTCTTTCAGGTAAGAGGTGCGTGAAAAATCCACAGTCACGTCCTGGCCACCGTTTTTGACGACAGGATGGTCAAAATCAATGGTGAAACTCACCTTGAATCCATCAAAAGGTTCCAGACGCACCCAACGATCTCCGTCTTCGGCAAGCAGTGGCTTGGTGATACGGATGAAACGCTTGGGTGCATTCTGCTCTTCAATGCCCGCGCATTGAATCAAAAAAACAAAAGGCGCCGCGCTACCATCCATAATCGGCACTTCCGGACCATCCAGGTCTATATAGGCATTATCAATACCCAAGCCCGCCAGAGCGGACATCAGATGTTCAATGGTGCCCACACGAATCTGGCCGTCGCCAATATTGGTGGAAAGACGGGTATCCACCACATGGAGGGGATCAGCCTTGATCCAGGCGCCCCCTTCGATGTCACTCCGGTGAAAAACAATGCCGGTGTTAATCGGGGCAGGACGAAGACCCAGATAAACCTTGCGGCCGCTGTGCAGGCCGATTCCGGTGCCCCAAATCATATTTTTAAGTGTGCGCTGACGGATCATGATTTTAATTCCTATGCGATCCTCAGGACCGCCCTCCCATACAGTTGTGGTTTAGGTTACAACTTTTGTTGTCTCTATACAACTAACCGACTGGTCAGGCAGTTTACAGCGACCCACAGTCCTCGACAAGGCCTATTGACATTCATTAACAAATAATATTTTCCCATCAGACACTCTATCCTCATGGAAATACCCCAACAATGCGGTACTCATGTATAATCAACGAGCCGATGAAATCCCCTACGGGTTTCATGCTGAAGATATACTCTACTTGCGATCAAGGAAGTTCAAATATGGCCACGCCCAGCAGCAAAAAAACTCTGATGACATTGTATTCCAGCGACGATTGCGTGTTTGCCCACCGCGTGCGTTTTGTTCTGGAAGAAAAGGCAATGGAATACCAGATCATTGAAGTTGACCTCGCCCACAAGCCTGAAGAACTCGCTGAACTCAATTCTTATAATCAGGTTCCCACCCTCCTGGACCGGGACCTCGCCATCCATGAATCGGTGTTGATTATGGAGTATCTGGACGAGCGTTTTCCTCACCCTCCCCTTATTCCTGTTGATCCCATTTCCCGGGCAAAAGTTCGTCTGGGGCTGCTGCGCTTTGACCAGGACTGGTTCGCGCCGCTTTTCCAGCCCGGCTTCAGTCCGGAACAAATCAAGACAGCCAAAGAACAAATCCGCAGTACCATGGCGGGACTCAGCACCATTTTTACGCAACAGCGTTTTCTTTTTGGCGATGATCTGTCCATTCTTGATTGTGCCATTGCCCCCCTGCTCTGGCGCCTTCCCATACTCGACATCAGCCTGCCAGCAGCGGCCAAGGCTACCCAGGAATATATGGACCGCCTGTTTCAAATGGAAAGTTTCAAACGCAGCCTGACCCCTGCCGAGAAGGCCATGCGCTGAAATGGTGGCAGACCTTGAACGTTTTCGGAGTCTGCCCGAAGGGCTGTTCGCCCGTTGCACACTGGATCCAGATGGCTGTATTGCCCTGGAGCGCCAGCCCCAGGGCTTCCAGAAAGTCAGTGCCGCCCATTTTCAGGCCCGGGTACAGGCGCGTGCCAAAGGTTTGCTGCGCTTAGGCGTCAAAAGGGGAGAAAGAGTCATATTGATGGCCCCCAACTCCATGGACTGGGCCATTATGGATTTCGCCATTCTCAGCATAGGCGCAATCACGGTTCCTCTATACCCCAGTTTTAGTCCCCGGGAAATTCACTACGTTCTGGGGGATAGTGGTGCCGGACTGGTATTGCTGGAGGGCAGTAATGAGTGGGAAAAAATGGGTGGCGAGGGTTGGGGGGTCCCGCATGAACGCATCTTACTCAGAAATCCTGACGCAGCCCAAAGCGCCAGCCTGAAAAACTGGGCACAACTCGAACAGGAAAATACCGCGCTGCACAAACAGGAACTGACAGAACGCCTGGGTAGCTTGCAGCGTGAGCAGATTGCCAGCATTGTTTATACCTCCGGAACCACCGGATGGCCCAAAGGCGTCATGCTCAGTCATGGCAATATTCTCAGCAATATTGCCGGTTTTTTGCCTTTAGTCCCCTTGCGGCGCGGCCAGCGACTGCTGTCCATCCTGCCGCTGTCACACGTGTTCGAGCGGGGGACCGGGCATTTTGGCGCTTACCTGCTCGGACTGGAAGTGGCTTATGCTGAACGCCCCGACACCGTCCTGCGCGATATGGAAGCGGCTCATCCTGATATCGTCATTGCTGTTCCCAGAGTCTTTCAGTTGCTTTACAGCAGGGTCCGGCGTGGTATTGAAGAACGCCATGGCCTGCTCGGTCGTTTCATGCAGCGCGGCGCCGGGTTATGTGACAGTGATCGCTCTGCCCCTCCATGGCAACGGTATGTCGCGCGCCGCCTTTTAGTCTCCGGGCTACGCAAAAAACTGGGAGGACGTCTGCGCTTTTTCGTTTCCGGAGGCGCTCCGCTGGATACAGATATCACCCGTTTTTTTCTGGACATCGGCCTGCCTGTGGTGGAGGGATATGGCATGACCGAAACCAGCCCGGTCATCGCCGCCAATCCTCTGGATGATATCCGACCAGGAACCGTCGGCCGCTTCCTGCCTAATTTGCAAGGTCGTATTGCCGCCGATGGCGAAATCCTGGTGCGCGGGCCATCTATCATGACCGGCTACTGGAATAATGACGGTGCCACCCGGGAAACCATCGTGGATGGCTGGCTACACACCGGTGATGTCGGCAGCCTTGATGAAAATGGATACCTGACTATTTATGATCGCAAAAAAGATCTGATCGTCAATTCGGCGGGCGAAAACATTCCTCCACAAAAAATTGAAATGCGCCTGATGGCCCAGGCGCTTATCAGTCAGGCCGTCGTTTTCGGAGACCGCCTTCCCTACCTGAGCGCCCTGATTTTCCCCAACCCGGAACAGGTGCAGGCGCGTTTTGGCGCGAAGCCGGACACCAGTGTCCTGCGCAAGGCCCTTCAGGAAAGCATTCATACCGCCCTGCAGGATCTGCCTTCCTATGAACAGGTACGGCGTTTTGCCATTTTGCCGGAAGCGCTGAGTGAAGCGCATGGTGAAGTAACACCCACCCTGAAAATCAAACGTCGGGTTGTGGCCGAACGCTATGCCGAATTATTGACTGAGATGCGCAAAAACTAGGGTTATGGAAATATCCATCCCGCCAAAACTGACGCCAATAATCAACGCGTTGGAACGTGCGGGAGCCAGGGTTCTACTGGTGGGTGGCGCGGTTCGCGACAGCCTGCTGAATCTCCCCATCCACGACTGGGATCTGGAAATTCATGGCCTGAATGAAGCCCGGCTGGAACAATGCCTGGCGCCTTTTGCTGCACATCGGGTGGGTGGTCGCTGTGCAGTCTGGGTCGCTGGCGGTGCGGAATTTACCCTGCCCCAAACACGCGGCGAGACAGACCCGCACCTGCCCTGGTCCATTGCTGCCCAGCGTCGTGATTTTACGGTCAATGCCCTGGCCTGGGACTGCTGCTCCGGACAAATACTGGATGCTGTGGGTGGGCTGCGCGATCTGCAGAAAAAACGACTGCGCATCGTGAATCCCGGCACCTTTGCTGATGACCCTCTCAGAGCATTCCGGGCTGCGCGTTTGGTCGGGCAACTGGATTTTCATCTCGAAGCAAGCAGCATCGCACTTTGCCAAAAACTGGCGGAGCAACTGTCGGAAATCCCTACTGAACGGCTGCGCAAGGAATGGGAGGCGCTCCTGCTGCGTGGCTGCAACCTGCGGGCAGCCTGGGATGCACTGGCACTCACCGGTAGCATTCGCGCATTCCCTGCCCTCCAAGCACTGCAGGCCGTACCCCAGCGTCCAGATGCGCATCCTGAAGGTGATGTCTGGATACATACGGGAAAAGTGCTTGCCGAAGCCGCCAACCTGCGCCAAGGCCAGCCCGCACGCGACCTCATCCTAATGCTGGCAGCGCTCTTGCATGATCTGGGTAAAGCCGACAGCACCCGGCGCGATCCACAAAATCGCTGGCGGGCCATAGGGCATGAGCATTCCCTTGCCCGGGCACGCGACTTCCTGAATCGTTATTTTCCCGGACAACATCTACAGCGGCAGATTTTACCATTACTCCGTTGGCACGGGGCTCCCCACGCCCTGTTTCGGGATCGGGCCAAGCAACCGGCCTATGCGCGTCTGGCTCTACGCGTTCCTGACCGCAGCCTGCTCCTGGATATTGCCCAGGCCGATGCACGGGGTGCCGGTCATAGCGATACGGCATCCATCGTGCGAGCCCGCGAAATCTGGCAGAAACTGGGGCTCTGGGAGACACTTCCTGAAGCGCTGATCCGTAGCGACGATCTCATGGACCTTGGCGTTCTTCCGGGACCAGAACTCGGCAAGGCCCTGCGCAGCGCCTACCAGAGACAGGTTTTGGGCAACCATCAAAACAAGGAAACCCTGCTCAGGGCATTACATGGCCTGATCCCCGCCATCAATCTCCCAAACGACCCCGCTTGTTAACCGCCGTAGCATTGCCCCATTGGCTCATGTCCTGTACCTGCACACCAACCCACCAATAAGGGGCCACACTGTCCTGACCGTGCCCGCCTACCAGCGCCTGCCCGGGCGCCAAATGCACATGGTCGAGCAGTTTTCTGGCGTCCTCCCGACTGCGGAAAATGGACCAGGCAACCACTCTTTCCATCGGCGTAGTTGAGGGAACATCGCGTGCTTCATCCAGAAAATTGTCAGTAATCATAATATTCACTCCTTCAGCAAACAGTACCGGTTACCTGGATACCCAATACACCACCCATTCATGTGAACAAAGTATAGTTCGCAAAATGGATGGTTTTTCTTCTGACAGTCCTGTTGAAAACGCGTATGATCCGCCTCGGAGTGGGCCAGACGACCGCCGCAGATTTATCTGGGGAGGAAAGTCCGGGCTCCATAGGGCAAGGCGCCGGTTAACGGCCGGGGGGCGTGAGCCTACGGAAAGTGCCACAGAAAATATACCGCCAAGCGCGCAAGCGCCGGTAAGGGTGAAAAGGTGCGGTAAGAGCGCACCGCATTTCCGGTAACGGAAATGGCAGGGAAAACCCCGCCTGGAGCAAGATCAAATAGGCATGCGATACCGTGGTCCGCGGTGCATGCGGGTAGATTGCTGGAGCCTGTGCGTAAGTGCAGGCCTAGAGGAATGGTCGTCCACGACAGAACCCGGCTTATCGGCCCACTCCAATTTTTATTCCTTGCGTCATCTGCTTCCGGCAGAAATACCGACACAACGACCCAACTGCATGAAATAAATAGATAATTTATTTACATCATGGCACATACAGCTGCTCTGCTGATTTTCTGTCAAACACGTTCAAAATCACTTTGTACTGCATAATCCAATGATTACAAGAACCCTTTAAAGTGTTTTATAGAGCTTTATCAACATGCTCTAACATGCCGTAATTATTCAATATTTCTTCTTGACAGCCAGATGTGCGCCCTCTATTCTTCAGCTTGTGGGGAAAAGTGGGTCAAAGTGGAAGGTTTTGGAGAGTAAAACGCAAAATGTTTAGGGGAACGCACCGGCACAATCTCGACAGCAAGGGACGCATGAACGTCCCGGCCCGCTTCCGCGACTGGCTGAATGCCCATTGCGACGGTCAGATTGTCGTCACCATTGATGTGCAAAGCCGCCCGGGGGAACATTGCCTGGTGGCCTACCCCCTTCCCACCTGGGAAAAAGTGGAAGCCCGAGTAGCCGAACTCCCCAGCAACAATCCCGCCGCCCGCCAGTTTCAGCGGATGTTTGTCGGCCAATCAGAAGAAATGCGTCTCGACAGTCAGGCACGCATCCTACTTTCACCCAATCTGCGCCGCTTCGCAGAAATCGACAAGGAACTGGTCGTCGTCGGTCAAATCAACAAATTCGAAATCTGGGATGCCCAATGCTGGGATCGTTACCAGGAAAACAGCCTGAACAATAACGATGGATTTGCCAGCCTGGGAGATCTCATCCTGTGAACATGCCCGCGTCCGGATCTCACATTACGGTACTTCTGCAGGAAAGCGTCGCCATGCTCCAACCCGCCCTCAGCGAGGGCTCAGCCAGACGTTGTGTGGATGTGACCGGAGGACGTGGCGGGCATAGTGCGGCATTGCTGGAAAAGCTTCAGCATCAGGACATGCTATTGATTCTGGACCGCGACCCCAGCGCCATCGCGGCACTGCAAGACCGCTTTGCCGACGATGAGCGGGTACTGATCCGCCAGGCACGCTTCAGTGAAATCCGCAGCGTTGTGGAAAGTCTTGGCTGGGAATCCGTGGATGCGATTCTCGCCGATCTGGGCGTCTCTTCTCCGCAACTCGACGAAGCCGAACGTGGCTTCAGCTTCCTCCGTGACGGCCCTCTGGACATGCGCATGGATCCCGGCAGTGGCATCAGTGCCGCCGAATGGCTGAACGGTGCTCCTGAAACAGAAATCCGCCAGGTACTGAAAAACTTCGGTGAAGAACGATTTGCCCGCGCCATTGCCCGCAAAATCGTCAAATATCGCGAGCGGACCCCTTTGCAGCGAACCAGTCAGCTTGCCGAACTCATCGCCGAGGTCATTCCCCGTCACGACTCCGGATTGAATCCAGCAACGCGCAGTTTTCAAGGCATTCGTATTTTTATCAACCATGAACTGGAAGAGCTGGAACTGTTTCTTCCCGAGGCCATGGCGGTACTGCGTGCTGGCGGACGCCTGGCTATCATCAGCTTTCATTCACTGGAAGATCGCATGGTCAAACGCTTTTTCCGGGCAGATGCTTTTCGGGTCAGCAGCGACCTGCCCTTGCGCGCAGCGGAAATCCCACCCTTACCATGGTCCGCCGTCGGCAAGGCCATTCACGCCAGTACGGAAGAAATTCAGATGAACCCCCGTTCCCGTTCAGCGGTACTCAGAGTGGCCGAAAGGAGTGAACGTCATGCGGCGTAATACGGTAATTCTCGCCATTCTCATCATGGTAACGCTGCTCGGTATAGTAGCTGCACGAGAAAGCACCCGAAGCCAGTTTATTGCCTTGCAGGAAGCACAGGCGAAACATTTTGCCCTGGATAATCGCTGGGGACAGCTGCAACTGGAGCAGGCCACACTCGCCTCCAATGCGCGGGTCGGGGATATCGCCCGGCAGAGGCTGGGCTTGAGCGCCCCCAAAAACAGTCAGATTGTCATGGTGAAAGCGCAGTGACCCGGACTTCTGCCTATCCGGCCAAAATCCCCGCACGCCCATTACCGGCGTGGCGGGCGACGGCCGTTTGGGCAACCGTAACACTCGCCTTTGCTGCAGTCATGGCTCAGGCCTGGCGTGCCCAGGTGGAACATGGTCCATTTTTACGCGACCAGGGAGCCCAACGCTATTTGCGTCATTTTCCGTTGCCGGTGCAACGCGGACCCATTGTTGATCGCGATGGCAAGCCACTGGCTTTGTCCGTACCAGTCAAAACCCTCTGGGTAGATCCGCAAGTATTCACCCACCAGGAAAATCAATGGCCGCTTGTGGCTTCCACCCTGGGAATCAGCGTCAACGAACTCGATGCCCGTGTCCATGCGGGTGGTAGCCACTTTGCCTTTATCGCCCGCCAGATCAGTCCCGAACGAGCCGAAAAAATATCGGCACTGCATATTTCCGGCCTGCATAGCCTCACCGAGAATCGCCGTTATTATCCTGCCGGAAGCATTGCGGCCCCACTGATTGGCTTTACCAATGTAGATGGTAAAGGCATTGAAGGATTGGAGTTGACCTATAACCAGTGGTTAACCGGCAAGGCGGGGGAAGAAACCGGGTTGCGTGACAATTATGGTCACCCGCTGAGCCTGCACGGCCCTGCCCGTTCTGCCCAGCCCGGCAAAGTCCTGACTTTGAGCATTGACCGCAATCTCCAGTATGTGGCTTACACCGCTCTGGCCTCGGCCGTACAACGCTTCCAGGCCCGTTCCGGGGCAGCGGTGCTCATGAATGCCCGGACCGGTGAAGTGCTGGCCATGGTCAGTTATCCTGCTTTCAACCCCAATAATCGCCACGATTATCAGGCTGGTCTTTATAACAATCGGGCCGTTGCTGACACCTTTGAACCCGGTTCCGTGATGAAACCCTTCACCATTGCAGCGGCACTGGACGATAACAGTATCCAGCCCGACAGTATTTTCAACGTCAACACCAACTGTTTTCGAGTTGCGCGTTTCTGTATCCAGGATGATGTCCGTCACAACAATCTGGATCTGGCGCAAGTCCTTAAGTATTCAAGCAACATCGGGGCCGCAAAAATATCATTGCGCACCCCTCCGGCGGATCTTTTTCAAATGCTCCATCAGGCTGGCTTTGGACAAGGCAGCGGCCTCGGGCTCCCCGGAGAAAGTCCGGGGACGCTGCCGGCCTGGCAGGGTTGGGATATTGCCCGCAGAGCGGCGATGGCTTACGGATATGGTTTATCGGTAACTCCCCTGCAACTGGCGGCCGCTTATGCGGCCATTGCCAATCAAGGTGTGTATATAGCACCCACCCTGATCCGTCAGGATACCCGCTCAGTAAACGGGATCCGGATTATGCCTGCAAGCACTGCCGCACGACTGAGCCGATGGCTGAGCGGCGTTACCAGTCCGGGCGGCACCGGCTTTCTGGCCAGCATCCCGGGTTACAGGGTGGCGGGCAAAACCGGAACTTCCATCATGGCCAACGGTAAAGGCGGCTTCCATAAAAACCAGGTAAACACCAGTTTCGTGGGCTTTGCCCCTGCTCAGGACCCGCGCCTGGTGATGGCTGTCGTGGTCCGCGCCCCGACCCAGGGATGGCGCTATGGTGGAGTCGTGGCGGCACCGGTATTTCGGGTGACCATGGCAGCTGCCCTGCAAAGCATGGGCATTCAACCAGACCCGAGCCTTTTGAAAACCACTGCCGAATATCCATACCGCACTGTCACCGAGGCCCAGCAGTGGGCAGAAGGAGCGGGTGATGCAGCGCACTGAACCCCTATCCCGGCTATTTGATGCCGTACCTGACGCCTTCAGGGAACTGGCTGTAACCGGCATCGAAACAGATACCCGCCGCTTGCAGCCGGGCATGCTCTACGTGGGATTACACAATCATCGTGGCGATGCCGATCAGTTTCTGGCAGAAGCCTGGAAGGCGGGGGCCGTGGCCGCCGTGCTGGAAGCCGGGCACGAAGCCGTCATTCCGCAAGTCAATGGCCCTGCCTGCTGGCAGACTCCCGAGCTCCGCGACAAGCTCGGCCAGGCCTTGCGCCGTTGGCATCGCTGGGATGAAGGAGCAGCACCGCTATTGATCGGCGTCACCGGCACCAATGGCAAAAGCAGCGTCACCCGGCTGATTGCCGAACTCGCCCCCCAACCGGCCATGATTATCGGAACCTTGGGCTACGGGCCGGTTGATGCCCTCGTCCCCCATGCCAACACCACCCCGGAAGCCGTTCGACTCTGGGAGACGCTGGCCTCGCTCCGGGATCGGGGGGCCAAGGTCATCGCGCTGGAAGTTTCCTCGCATGCCCTGGCCCTGGGCCGGGTAGCTGCCGTCCCATTTGCTGCGGCCGTGTTTACCAATCTCAGTCGTGATCATCTCGATTTTCACGGCGACATGGATCAATACGGCGCTGCCAAAGCCCGTCTGTTCAAATTTCCCGATCTGAAACTGGCCGTACTGAATCGGGATGATCCCTTTTCTGCACAAATTGCGCAGCAAATCGATCCCTCCGTCAATGTTCTGGGTTTTGGAGCGGGGGCCTGGGATTTTCAGGTCCGAGAAATACATGCCGGGGCCAGTGGTACGCTCCTGACCCTGGGTACACCGGAAGGTCTGCGGCAATTACGTAGTCCGCTCCTCGGGCAGAGCAATGTCGAAAACCTCCTGGTCGCCCTGGCCGTCGCCCATGGAATGGGCTGGAAAGTCAGTGACGCAGACGTTCACCATCTCGATTTGCCCGAGGGACGTTATCAGCGCCTGCCGGCAATATCCGGCAAGGCACAGGTCATGATCGACTACGCGCATACTCCGGATGCGTTGGAACGGATTTTGAAGGACATACGTGCCGTCGCCAAAGGACAGGTCCATGTGCTTTTCGGCTGCGGCGGCGATCGGGATCGGGGAAAACGTCTGGAAATGGGAAAAGTTGCCGAACTTCTGGCCGACCGGGTCACGCTTACAGATGATAATCCCCGCAGTGAAAATGCCGATGACATTATCCGCGACATTCTCGCGGGCATGCAGCACCCTGAGGCCATCGAGGTCATTCATGATCGGGCAGCAGCCATCCACCAGGCCATCCACCAGGCCCAAAGTGGGGATTGGGTGTTGATTGCCGGTAAAGGACATGAACGCACCCAGGAAATCATGGGTCAGAAAACTCCGTTTCATGACCAACAGGTAGCGATGGAGGCACTGCGCCCATGATGCGCTACTCCCTCAACGAAATAGCCCGCATCACCGGTGGCCAGCTTCTGCCTGGCAGCCAGGGAAAGGACGAAATACACGGCATTGCCACAGACAGTCGCCAACCCATGATTGGCAAACTGTTTGTTGCACTGACCGGAGAACACTTTGATGGGAACGACTTTGTTCCGGCAGCTTTAGCCCAGGGCGCGGCCGCCGTACTCAGCAACCGTCAGGTGGATGCGCCCGGAGTAGTGGTCAAGGACACTTTGCAAAGCTTGCAAAGCCTGGCACAGCATTGGCGCCAGCGTTTCAACATACCGGTGCTGGCGGTTACCGGCTCCTGTGGCAAAACCACGGTCAAGGAAGTCCTGACAGCCATCCTCGCCGAAAGCGGCCCCGTACTGGCCACTCAAGGCAATCAGAACAACCATATTGGCGTGCCCCTGACCCTGGCAAGACTGGGGGCGGAACATCGTTATGCGGTACTGGAAATGGGCATGAACCATTCCGGCGAACTCGCCCTGCTCAGCGCACTGGCCAAACCAACGTTGACCCTCATCAACAATGCCGGCCCCGCCCATCTGGCGGGACTCGGAACTGTGGCTGCCGTCGCGGCGGCCAAGGGCGAAATTCTCTCGGGACTGGACAATCGTGGCATCAGCATTTTGAATGGTGACGATCAATTTGCCGACTTCTGGGCAGAAAAAGCTCCGGGCGAAGTGTGGCGCTTCAGTCTGAACAACCTCCCGGTACGCGTCCGTGGACATTGGCAGGATCGTTCAGGAAGCAGCGGCCAACTGGATGTACGCGCCCCCCAGGGCGAATTCACCCTCGAAGTCCCGCTCCCTGGAAAACATAATGGTGCCAATGTCCTGGCTGCCGTCACCGCCGCACTGGCCCTGGATATCAGCATCCCTCAGATTCAGCGTGCTGTGGCCGCGTTGGAAGCCATCCCCGGGCGCTTGCAATGGCGCAACGGAAGGGGCGGCTGCCGGGTTCTGGATGACACCTACAACGCCAATCCAGCTTCATTAGAGGCCGCATTACGTGTTCTTGCCGCCCAATCCGGCCAGCGTATTCTCATACTCGGAGATATGGGTGAACTGGGTCCCGATACGGTAGTTTATCACCGGCAGGCAGGAATTCTGGCCCAACAGCTGGGCATTGATGCGGTTTACGGACTGGGACAACTGGCTGCCGAAGCCGCCGAAGCGTTTGCAGCCGGTACAGAGCATTTTATGGAACTGCCCCCCCTGATTGATGCTCTGCAGCCCCATCTCAATCCGGAAACGGTGGTGCTGGTAAAAGGTTCCAGAGCCGCACACATGGAACGTGTCGTTCAGGCACTCGTGGCTGGAGACGCCTGATGCTCTACGCACTATTCATGCAACTCGGCCATATATACCACGGTTTTTACGTGTTTCAGTATCTGACCCTACGGGGCGTACTGGCGATACTGACCGCGCTAGTCCTCTCCCTGGTTATTGGCCCCTTTTTCATTGCCCGTCTGCGCTATTACAAAATCGGACAGATGGTGCGCAATGATGGGCCGGAAACCCACTTCAGCAAACAGGGGACGCCGACCATGGGCGGGGCCCTGATTCTGCTGATTGTCATCATTACCACCCTGCTCTGGTCAGATTTGCGCAATCCTTTGGTCTGGGTGGCGGTCATCACTACTTTTGCCTTTGGCGCCATAGGTTTTATTGACGACTGGCGCAAGCTGCGGCGTAAAAACACCAAAGGTTTATCCGCCCGCGCCAAATATGGTTTGCAGTCCTTGTTTGCCCTGGCTGCAGCTGGAGTATTGTATGGACTGGCCAATAAGCCCGTAGAAACCAGCCTGATTATTCCTTTTGTACCTCATGTCCTGATTCCCTTGGGGTTCGGCTTTATCATTTTCAGCTACTTCGTTATTGTCGGCACCTCCAACGCCGTCAATTTGACTGATGGCCTGGACGGGCTGGCCATCGTCCCAACCGTCATGGTGGCTGCAGCCCTGGGAATATTTGCTTATGTTTCAGGAAATTCTGTATTCGCCCATTACCTGGATCTGCCCTGGGTGCCGGGTTCCGGACAAATGCTGATTTTCTGCGGATCACTGGTTGGTGCCGGGCTCGGCTTTCTCTGGTTCAACACCTATCCGGCCGAAGTATTCATGGGCGATACCGGCGCACTGGCCCTCGGTGCCGCCCTGGCCATTGTCGCCATCATCGCCAGACAGGAATTGGTATTGGTCATCATGGGTGGGGTTTTTGTCATGGAAACCCTGTCGGTGATGATTCAGGTGGCCTCCTTCAAGCTGACGGGCAAACGGGTGTTTCGCATGGCACCCATTCATCATCATTTCGAGAAAAAAGGCTGGCCAGAGCCACGGGTAGCCGTGCGTTTCTGGATTATCACCGTGATTCTCGTGCTCATCGGCCTTTCCAGTTTGAAGATCCGCTGACATGAAACTCAACGGCAAAAAGGTATTCGTCCTCGGCTTCGGCAAAACCGGACAATCTCTCCTGAAAACCGCCCTGCGCCTGGGTGGACATTGTCAGGTGGCGGATACCCGCCACCTGGAAAATGCTGACACCCTCCGTACGCAATATCCCGAAGTCACTTTTCATTTCGGGGCGCTTCCTGAAAATCTGCTTCTGGACAGCGATCTGATTCTGCTCAGCCCCGGTCTTGCTCCTACCCTGCCGGCCTTGCAAAAGGCCAGAAAGGCGGGAATCACCGTCATGGGTGATATTGAATTATTTGCACTGCTAGCCTCTGCACCCATCATTGCCATCACCGGCAGTAATGGTAAAAGCACCGTTACCACGCTGGTCAGCGAAATTGCCCGAAAAGCCGGAATAATGGTTGCGACCGGTGGCAACCTGGGGACTCCGGCACTGGAGTTATTACCAGAATCTGGCCCTGAACCGGCCTGGTATATCCTCGAACTCTCCAGCTTTCAGCTGGATGCCTGTACGACTTTTCGACCCCGGGTGGCTGCCATTTTGAACCTCAGTCCCGACCATCTGGACTGGCATGGTGACTACGCGCAGTACGGGGCAGCCAAAGCCCGGATTTTTCAGAATATGAATGCCGGTGATGTCCTGGTTTTGAACGGCGAAGATGCCTTTACGTCGAGCTTGCCCGGGCAAGTCCCAGACTCCGTGGCCATCCGTTGCTTTGCTGTTCATGATGAGCGCAGTGATGCCTATGTACTGAATGACCGGCTCACGCTGCGCAACAGCGGAGCCCTGCTTCCCGCAGCCGATCTGCGTATGCAGGGCGGACACAATATCGAAAACGCCCTGGCCGCAGCGCTCCTGGCCGAAGCGGCCCGGTTTCCACTTGCTGCCATTCAGGAAGTGTTTTGCCAGTTTTCCGGTCTCCCACACCGACTGGCCTGGGTCGCCGAATATCAGGGGGTCAATTATTACGATGATTCCAAGGGAACCAATCTGGGTGCCACGCTCAAAGCCATGAGCGGCTTATCCGGACCGTTGGTGATGATTCTCGGTGGCGATGCCAAGGGCGCGGATCTCAGTCCGTTGCAGCAAGCCTGCCGTGATCAGCGCGCCGCTGTTGTACTCGGCAAGGATGCCAAAAAAATCGCGCAAATGCTGGAAAATGTCATTCCGGTAGATTACGCCGACAGCATGCAGGATGCGGTTCTTAAAGCCGCATCCAGAGCCGTGCCCGGAGATCAGGTTCTGCTTTCACCAGCCTGCGCCAGTACCGATATGTTCCGGGATTATCAGGATCGGGGGCAGCAGTTCACCGCAGCTGTCCAGAAACTGGCTGGAGGTAAATCATGAAACGTCCAAGCTGGTGGCTGGCCGAAAACGGCCCGGCAGATACCATTCTGTGGTGGATCATTCTGGTACTACTGGGTTTTGGTCTGATCATGGTGTATTCCGCCAGCGCGCCCATTGCCCAGCATGAAACCGGTAATCCGTTCTTTTTTGCCGAACGTCAGGGCCTTTATGTCATTCTGGCCGCCGCCGTATTGTACTATTTTAGCCGTATTGATCTCGACTTCTGGGAACGCATGACCTTTCCCCTCATGATCATTTCCCTGATCGCCCTGGTGATGGTGTTTTTGCCGGTCATCGGCGTTGCCGTCAACGGCTCACATCGCTGGATCAATTTCATCATTGTCCGCCTGCAGCCTTCAGAACTGCTGAAATTTGCCCTGCTCTTATTCCTCGCACGTTATGTGGTGCGCAAAGGCGAGCTCCTCGGCAAATTCAAAGAAGGACTCTGGCCGATTTTTGTGGTGCTGGGGTTGCTGGGATTGCTGCTGTTGCTACAACCCGATTTTGGCTCATTTGCGATGGTGGTACTACTCACTGGCGTCATGTTGTTCCTGGGCGGATTACCCATTACTTACGTTCTACTGGCAGGCATTGTTGCCGGTGGCGCGTTGGGAATTCTTGCCGTATCAGCCCCCTACCGGCTTGCCCGCATCACCGCTTTCCAGAATCCCTGGGCAGATCCCTACGGAGCGGGTTTTCAGTTGGTACAGTCCCTGATTGCCTTTGGCCGGGGTGGTATTTTCGGGGTCGGCCTCGGCGATGGCATCATGAAATACTTTTATCTGCCGGAATCCTATACGGATTTCATTCTGGCGGTGATCGGTGAAGAGCTGGGCATGATCGGGGTATGGGCACTGGCCATTTTCTACAGTGTGGCCTGCTGGCGTATTTATCGGATCGGACGCCGCGCTGCTGCCGCCGGAGATGCTTTTTTTGCCCTGTTCTGCTATGGCACGCTGACCTGGTTCGGCGGTGAGGCGGTCATGTCCATGGGCGTCAACCTCGGCGCTCTTCCCACCAAGGGTTTTGCCCTGCCACTGATCAGTTACGGCGGTAGTGCGCTGGTATTTCTCTGTGCCTCTCTGGGTGTCGTTCTGGCTGTCAGCCGTCGTTATCCGGCGCTTTCTGCCCAACAAACAGACCAGATGCAGAAGGAGGCACAGCATGGCTGAACGCGTCCTCATTGCTGCAGGCGGTACTGGCGGGCACGTATTTCCGGCTCTCGCGGTCGCCGACATGTTACGCGATCAGGGTGTGGAAGTGGCCTTTGCCGGAACCGTTGCCGGGATGGAGGCGAGCCTGGTCCCAGAACGCGGCTATCCCCTACATACCATCGACATGCAAGGTGTTCGCGGAAAAGGCGTGGGACGCTGGTTGCGCATGCCCTGGCGGGTCAGCAAGGCCGTTGTTCAGGCCCGGAAAATCATTCAACAAACCCGCAGCCAGGCCGTGCTGGGTATGGGCGGCTACGTGACGGCCCCCGTAGGCCTGGCGGCCTGGAGCATGGGTTGTCCACTGTGCCTGCACGAGCAGAATGCCATCGCCGGGCTGAGCAACCGTCTGCTGGCCCCCCTGGCCAAACATGTTTTTCTGGGATTTCCCGGGGCGCGCTTGCCCGGGGGTGAATGGGTCGGTAACCCGGTACGACGCAGTATCCGCGAACTCCCCATGCCGCAGGAGCGCTTCGCCAGTCATCAGGGGCCTGCACGTTTATTGATTATGGGCGGCAGCCAGGGAGCCAAGGCGCTGAATAGCGTCAGTGTCGCCGCCATAACGGCCATGCCCACGGAACAACGCCCACAAATCTGGCACCAGACCGGCAAGGATCATTGCGAAAGCACCCGAGCCGAATATGCGGCGGCAGGTATCGACGCCCGCGTTGAGCCTTTTATCCCGGATATCAGTGTCGCGTTGGGCTGGGCGGATCTGGCGCTATGCCGCGCTGGCGCTGCAACTGTTGCCGAACTGGCAGCGGCAGGGCTGGGAGCCATTCTCGTACCTTTTCCCTTTGCCGTGGATGATCATCAGGCAGCCAACGCGCAGTTTCTGGAAAGCGCTGGAGCCGCGCGAATGCTTCGCCAGGAAAACCTCCATGCCCGGGAATTGCAGGATATTCTCAGCCCCCTGCTCAACGATCCGGCTTTACGCCTGCGCTGGGCAGAAGCGGCCAGACAACAAAGCCGGGGGGATGCCGCTGCAGCCGTCGCCCGAATTTGTATGCACCCAGAAGGAGTAAGCCATGCGTAACTGGGTCAGACAGATTCATATGGTCGGAATAGGTGGCAGCGGCATGCGTGGTATTGCCGAGGTTCTGCTTAATCTTGGCTATGCTGTTTCCGGTTCTGATTTGCAGCCAGGCAGTTCGACCCTGCGCCTTACTGATCTGGGTGCGCGGATTTTCTCGGGTCACGAAGCCGCCAATGTGCGCGGCACTGATGTCGTCGTGATTTCTTCGGCCATTCCCGACAGCAATCCAGAAGTACAGGCAGCCCGGGAATCACGTATTCCCGTGATTCGGCGCGCCGAAATGCTGGCCGAGTTGATGCGCTTCAAACAGGGCATCGCCATTGCCGGAACCCACGGCAAAACGACCACAACCAGCCTGGTCGCCAGTATTCTCGGCGCAGCCGGTCTGGATCCCACTTTTGTGATTGGTGGTCGGTTGAAAAGTGCTGGCACCCATGCCGCCCTGGGCAGCGGTGAATACCTGGTGGCGGAAGCCGATGAATCGGACGCCTCCTTTTTGTATCTTGCTCCGGTCATGGCCGTCGTCACCAATATTGATGCCGACCACATGGAAACCTACGGCGACAGCCTCGACAATTTGCGCAATGCCTTTTTGCAGTTTCTGCAGCGCCTGCCTTTCTACGGTCTTGCCGTGCTCTGTACGGACGAGCCCATGGTCGCCGGCCTGATTCCGGAATTACGCACGCCGGTGCTGCGTTATGGATTCGGTGCAGATACGGACCTGCAGGCCCGTAATGTGACCGTCAGGGGAGTGGGCAGTCACTTTGAGGTCTGGCGGCGGGTGGATAATGACTATGTGCACTGGCTGGATGTAGAGCTGGGGATTCCCGGACAACACAACGTACTCAATGCCCTTGCCGCCATCGGCATTGCCAGCAAGGTCGGGGTGAGCGAACAGACCATTCGCAGTGCCCTGGCTGATTTTCGCGGGGTAGGTAGACGCTTCGAACAGGTCGGCGAGTTTACCGGCATCACCATTGTTGACGATTATGGTCACCACCCCCGCGAACTGAGCGCCACCATCAGCGCCGCCCGGGCCGTATGGCCTGATCGCCCTCTGGTAGTCGCCTTTCAACCCCATCGCTATAGCCGAACCCAGGCCTTGTTTGGCGATTTTATCCACAGTCTGGCCCAGGCCGATCTGGTCATACTCACCGATATTTACAGTGCGGGCGAAAAAGCCTTACCCGGAGTCAGCAGTCAGGCACTCAGCGCGGCCATGCGTGCCCAGGGAATAAGCGTTCACTATTTACCGGAGCTGCTCAATGCCCCCGCGCAGATTCGCGCACTCCTGCCTGCCAACGCGGTGCTACTCACCATGGGCGCTGGCAGCATTGCCCGCCTGGCCGGTCAATGGGCCGAAGTATTTGCGGAGGCCACCCCATGATGCCGGTCATTGGTGGCCGCCTGCGCCTGGGAGAATCCATGCAGCGCCATACCAGCTGGCGGGTTGGAGGACCGGCTGATCGCTTCTATCTACCCGGCACCCTGGAGGATCTGCAAGGATTTTTAAGACATTTTGCGGTTCCTCCCCTCACCTGGATAGGGCTGGGCAGTAATGTGCTGGTGCGCGATGCCGGACTGCGCGGAACCACCATCTGCCTCGCCAATACCCTGGATCAGATCGTTCTGGCAGAAAATGATCTGCTGCGTGTCGGCGCCGGTGCGGGTGCGGTAAAAATTGCCCATTTTGCGGCCAAGGCAGGACTTGCCGGCGCGGAGTTTCTGGCGGGTATTCCCGGCACATTGGGAGGCTGCCTGAGCATGAATGCCGGCGCCCACGGCGGCGATACCTGGAGTCTGGTGGAATGGGTGGAAGTCATTCATCCCCATGGTGAAATCCAGCGTCTTGCTCCTCAGGATTTCCAGATTGGCTATCGGGAAGTGCACGGCCATGGTGACGCCTGCTTTGTTGCGGCCGGACTCCGCCTGATTCCCGAGGAAAGTACGGCAGTCATGCAACGCTTGCGCGCCTGGCAGGAAAAACGCGCCGCCACTCAGCCTCTCGAATGGCCCAGTTGTGGTTCGGTGTTCCGTAACCCGGCGGGTGACCACGCGGCCCGCTTGATTGAAGCGGCCGGGTTAAAGGGAAAAGCCCGTGGGCAGGCCGAAGTCAGCAGCCAGCATGCCAATTTCATCATCAACCGGGGCGATGCCCAGGCCGCTGACATTGAGGCCCTGGTGGAAGACGTACAAACACAAGTCCAGCAACAGTTCGGCATCAGGCTGCAAGCTGAAATGCGTATTCTGGGGGAGGCGAAGCATGGCTGAATCCATCCGCACAGCCGTCCTTTACGGTGGTCCCTCTGGCGAACGCGAGGTGTCATTGCTGAGTGCTGCGGCAGTCCTTGATGCCCTGCGCAGCAGTGGCATGGAAGTGGTAGGCATCGATATCGAACCGGCACGTCTGCAACAGCAGTTGCAGGATGAACGCGTCCGTTTCGCCTTCAATGTCTGCCATGGCGCCATCGGCGAGGATGGCCTCCTCCAGGCCGTCCTTGAAACCCTTGCCATTCCCTACACCGGGAGCGGCGTCTTGAGTTCGGCACTGGCCATGGACAAGTGGCGTTCCAAGCAGATCTGGAAAGCCGCCGGCCTCCCCGTAACGGAAGGGATTCTGATGCGGCGTCACGATCAGCGGCCTGATCTCGCGGTAAACTCCACCTGGCCGATTTATATCAAACCCAATCATGGTGGTTCCAGCCTCGGGGTCAGCCGGGTGAATGGGCCGGAGGAACTGGAGAAAGCCATAACGGATGCTTTTGCTCTCGAAGATGAAATTCTCTGTGAAGCGGCTGTCATTGGTCATGAAGCCACGGTCGGCATTGTCGATGGTAAAGCCCTTCCACCCATTGTCATTGAAACCCCGCACGCCTTTTATGACTACGATGCCAAATATCTTGCCGAGGATACCCGTTATCTGCTGCCTTCTGGACTGGGTGCCGGCAAAGATGCCGAACTTCAGGCCCTGGCTCTCCGGGCATTTGCCGAACTGGGTGGCAGAGATTGGGGCAGGGTCGATTTCATGATCAGTGCATCCGGGAAAATACATCTTCTGGAAATCAACAGTGTTCCCGGCATGACCAGCCACAGCCTCGTACCCATGGCCGCCAAAGCTGTGGGCATGGATTTCCCCGAATTATGCAAGACCATACTGCGTACGGCGCAGAGGAGAGTGAATCATGGTTAGTGTCATGCGTGATTATCGCCACGGACAACAGCCACAACGGCCAGCAGCCACCCTGAAGGAAAAACCCAAAGCCGCTCCCCGGACGGCACCCGTCAAGGCCGCTGCCAAAGCCCATAAGCCCCTGCCCTGGAAGCTTTATGGAAAGTTCCTTGCGGGTGGACTGAGTATCAGCATTCTCGCCTGGGGAGGATGGTCCGGATGGCAATGGCTCCAGCAACCCTCCCTGATGCCCATCAACACCCTGACCATTACCGGCAGTTCTCCCAAAATTCCTCTGGCCGAAATCAACACGGTTCTCAAGCCCTATGCGGCGCGTGGCTTTCTGTGGGCGAACCCCGAACAAATCCGCCATTCTCTGGATGCCCTGCCCTGGGTCGCCGATGCCGAGGTGCGGCGGGTCTGGCCCGACCGCCTGACGGTCAATATCAAACCCTACACGCCGGTCGCCCGCTGGCTGGGTGGTGCCGGGCAAATGGTCGATGCCCAGGGAAAAGTGTTCAGCGTTCCCCCAGCACAAGTACCCAATGGACTCCCCAATCTAGCCGGACCCGCCGATAGTGGCAGCCAACTCCTCGCGCAACTGGCGAAATTTAATTCCATTGTTGCCCCACTGGGCCTGAAGGTCGTTTCCCTTCAGGAAGACCAAAGGGGTGGATGGCGCTGCATTCTCAATAATCAGGTTCGCCTGCTGCTGGGCAGCGAGGACGTGATACCCGCTTTAAAACGCTGGGTGGCCATTGCCCCCCAGGTCAAGGAATACCTGGTAGCCGGAGCCACAATGGATCTTCGCTATACCAATGGTTTTGCGGTCGCCATGCCCTCAGCGACCACCGTCAACAGTCAGTAACGGATCCCGGATCCGAAGGAGAGAAAGCAAATGAAACGTGGACATCAGGAACTCATCGTCGGCCTGGATATTGGTACTTCCAAAGTGGCCTGTATTGTTGCGCAGTCCAAAGGTGGTCGTGAAGCAGAAATCATCGGTGTTGGTCAGCACCCCTCCCGGGGCTTGAAAAAAGGCGTTGTCGTGGATATTGAATCCACGGTTCAGGCTATCACCCGTGCCGTGCAGGAAGCCGAGCTCATGGCCGGTGTGCAGATTCATGGCGCGGTGGTCGGCATCGCCGGCGGACATATTCGCGGCTACAACAGCCACGGTATTGTCGCCATCAAAAACAAGGAAGTCAGCAATGATGATGTAGGTCGGGTCATGGACGCGGCGCGCGCCATCGTGATCCCGCAGGATCAGAACGTCATTCATATTCTGCCCCAGGAATTCATGATCGACAGTCAGGAAGGGGTTCGCGAACCGGTCGGCATGTCGGGAGTACGTCTGGAAGCCCGGGTACATATTGTTACGGGTGCAGTCAGCGCCGCCCAGAATATCGCCAAATGTGTGGAACGTTGCGGGCTGCAAGTCCAGGATCTGGTCCTCGAACAGCTGGCCTCGGCAGACGCCGTGCTTACCCAGGACGAGAAAGAGCTGGGTGTTTGTCTGGTGGATATTGGTGGCGGGACTACCGATATCGCCATTTTCCGCGATGGGGCCGTCCGCCATACGGCTGTCATTCCCATCGCCGGAGATCAGGTGACCAATGACATTGCCCTGGGCCTTCGCACCCCACCCGTTGAAGCGGAGCAAATCAAGAAGCTATATGGTTGCGCCCTGGGTGATCTCATTCAGCAGGATGATGAAATCTCGGTCCCCAGCGTCGGCACCCGCCCGCCCCGCACCATTTCCCGGCGCATTCTCGGTGACATCATTGAGCCCCGCATCAAGGAATTGTTTGAACTCATCCAGGCAGAACTACGGCGCACCGGCTATGAAGATTTGATTGCCGCTGGCGTCGTCATTACCGGCGGTTCCAGCCGTCTTGAAGGCATTGCCGAACTGGCAGAAGAAATCCTTCACCTGCCGGTTCGCGTCGGTGAACCCATGCATTTGCCGGGGATGGAAAACGTGGTTCGGGTACCAGGACATGCCACGGGCGTAGGCCTGGTGATGTACGGATTACATAACCAACCTGCCGGGCAAGGCGAAGCCGCCGTTGTCGCCCAGCCCAAGGCGGCCTATGAAGATCACAGTCAGGGACATGCCGGTATGGACACCAGCTTTGGTGGTGTTTTCCGGAAAATGCGCAACTGGGTCCAGACCAGCTTCGGCTGATCCCCACCAACACCCATACTTAACGAATCAGGAGAGATATCATGTATGAATTGAACGAATGCGAACAGGACGGCGCCGTCATCAAGGTCATCGGCGTCGGCGGTGGTGGTGGTAACGCCATCAACAACATGTGCGGAGCGGGTCTGGAAGGGGTGGAATTCATCACCGCCAATACGGATGCCCAGGCTTTACGTCACTCACAGGCCAGCCGCACCATTCAGCTGGGTGCGCAGATTACCCGTGGTCTGGGCGCCGGGGCTGATCCGGAAGTCGGCCGCAAGGCAGCGGAAGAAGGTCGCGATGATATTCGTGCAGCCCTCGAAAAAGCGGATATGGTATTCATCACTACCGGCATGGGTGGCGGAACCGGTACGGGTGCTGCTCCTGTTGTTGCTGCCATTGCCCGGGATATGGGCATTCTGACGGTTGGTGTGGTAACCAAACCCTTCAATTTTGAAGGCAAAAAACGCCAGCAGCATGCACTTTCCGGTATCGACGAACTTTCCCAGCATGTCGATTCTCTGGTCATTATTCCCAATGAGAAGCTGCTGGCCGTTCTGGGCACATCCATCAGTCTCAAGGATGCCTATCAGGCAGCGGACAACATTTTGTTGGGCGCGGTGCAGGGTATCTCCGAGTTGGTCACCCGTCCCGGCCTGATGAACCTGGATTTTGCCGATGTGCGTACGGTCATGTCAGGCATGGGTCTGGCGATGATGGGTGCCGCCAGTGGCAAGGGTGAAAACCGCGCCAGAGATGCAGCGACCCGCGCCGCATCCAGCCCGTTACTGGACGACATCAACCTCTCCGGGGCACGCGGTATTCTCGTCAACATCACGGCAGGTATGGACCTGACCCTGGGCGAATTCCAGGAAGTCGGCGAGCTGATTCGCGGTTATGCAGCAGATGACGCCAATGTGAAGGTCGGTACAGTGCTGGATCCTGACCTGGATGGGGAGTTACGCGTCACTGTAGTGGCTACGGGTTTGCAACGCGAACCTGTACGTTTGGCCGTGGAGAACATCCGGGGTCGTGGGGCTGCCAGTGCCGGCAATCCGAGCACCCCTTCCGACTGGCGCAATCTCGACATACCCGTGGGTATGCGTCATAACGAACGTCCGGCACCAGCTTCAACCTCTAACCGTAGCTCCGGGGTTCAGGATTTTGCCGATTTGGATATACCTGCCTTTCTGCGCCGCCAGGCTGACTAAGGTCGGTACCGCCGGGTCAGCGCAATAACGGCGCCTGACCCGGACGACAGCGCTCCTGACTAGGCCGTGGCCCCTTGGCTGCGGCTGTTCTTACCAACTCGTCTTCATCGGCAAGCAGCCCGGCGCGCTGAATGTCCGTCAGCAGGGAATTTCGGGCAATGGCATAACGCACATTGGGATCCCGATCCATACAAAACTCCGCCACCTGTTCCGCTGATAAATCCGGTCTTTTCGCAATACACAAGCGGATCACGTAGTCGTCATCCCGAGCCAATGCAGCTACTTCTCCGGGCAGCAAATCCGCGCGTCTGGCAAAATAACAGCGCGTTTGAACCCACTGTTCCCTCAGCAGGAAGGGACGATAGTGACCGGGCAGTTCAGGACTCAGTGCCCATTTCAACCTTTCCTCCAGGCTCATACTCCGCCAGGACGCATCAGACATATTTAAACGTACCTGATGTCAGCCAGCGGCCATATGCCCGGATGCTTCGCGGTCTGCACTGGACATGGCCTTACGATAACGGCTCAGATCCTTGGCACTCTGGATGGGAATTTCAAGCAGCGTGGAAAGATTGCGCAAAATGCCATTGATAACCTTGCCTTCCCAGATGGCATCAAAATGAATCTGGGTATCCAGCCATTGCTCCAGCCAGCCCGGATCCGGCAGGTGACTCTGGACACTATCCTCAGGGTACATCTCTTTATTCACATGCAAGTTGGTTGGATGCAAAGCCTTTGCCGTCTTGGTATTGGCCATCAATACGCCAATTTTAGCGAAAGCCAGACGCGCCGAGTCTCCCAGGCGCTCAATGGCCCGGCGCATATATTTCAGATAAATGCCCGCGTGCCGCGCTTCATCTTTAGACAGCACTTCGTAAATAGAACGAATGACCGGCTCGCTGTGCCACTGCGCCGCGCATTTGTACCAATGCGTCAAACGAATTTCCCCACAAAAATGGAGCATCAGGGTTTCCATGGCAGGGGCAGGATCAAATTCAAATCGCACCTTGTGCAGCTCTTCCTCAGTCGGGAGATATTCGGGGGCAAAGCGGCGCAGGTATTCCATCAAGACCAGCGCGTGCTTCTGTTCTTCATAAAACCAGATGGACATGAATGCCGAAAAATCCGAATCATCGCGATTATCACGCAAAAACATTTCCGTCGCCGGCAGCGCCGACCACTCGGTCACAGCATTCATCTTAATGGTGCGCAGCTGCTCTTCACTCACCAGACTCCGATCAAACTGATCCCAGGGAATATCTGTCGCCATATTCCAACGCGCGGCCTCCAGGGATTTAAATAATTCAGGGTATAACATGGCAAAGCCACCTCTCTCCGGCGTCGTCAATCACAATAGGTCGCAGCGACCTGTCTGGGCTGCACCATACTGCCAGCAACCCCTATGAACTATATATTGGGTGTATTCTACGTCAAATCAACGCGTGGGGCGATGCCTGCGAAAAATCATGAGGCGCTGATGTAGTGCTTCGACCTAGATTTATGCGCGCATTTGCGGCAGACTTCAGTTTATTCTTGATGTTACGCGGAAGCCATGGCTGTATCTAATCCTCACATATTGGTACTGCACGGACCGAACCTGAACCTTCTGGGTCAGCGTGAACCGGCACACTACGGCCACAGTACCCTGGCCGACATAGACGCCAAACTGGTAGCCATGGCCAATGCCTGGGGTTGGGCCTTGAGCAGCTTGCAAAGCAATGCCGAGCATCAATTGATAGATGCCGTGCAGCTTGCACCCAAGCAGGGTGTCACCAACATCATCATCAATCCTGCTGCGTTTACCCACACCAGCGTGGCCCTGCGGGATGCCCTGAGTGCCGTGGCGATTCCGTTCATTGAGGTACATTTGTCCAACATTCATGCGCGGGAACCCTTCCGTCAGTATTCCTACTTTTCCGACATGGCCCAAGGGGTCATCGCCGGATTGGGTGCTGATGGCTACTTCCTCGCGCTGGAAGCCATTTACCGGCGTTTTTCACGCCCTGACTAAACGCATAATAAGGAAAAGTATGGATATCCAATTCATTCGTCGCCTTGCCGAATTACTTGAAAAAAGCGCTATTGACGAAATTGAAGTTGTGGAAGGTGAAAGTAAGGTGCGTATTACCCGACATGCAGCCCCCGTCGCCCCGCAAAATGTGACCTATCACACTCAGCCAGCCCCGCTGCCAACACCGACTGCAGAAGTAACTCGGCCTCCTGAAGCCACTGCAGCACCTGAAACCGCCCCCCAGGGCTACATGATCAAGTCCCCCATGGTCGGCACCTTTTATCGGGCTGCTTCACCGGAAGCTGCGCCTTTTGTTGAAGAAGGCAGCACCGTCAAGGCTGGTCAGACACTTTGCATTATCGAAGCCATGAAATTGCTGAATGAAATTGAGGCGGATGTCTCCGGCAAAATCATCAAGGTGCTGGCCAGTAACGGCCAGCCAGTAGAATACGGTGAACCACTCTTTATTATTGCACCAGAGGATTGATATGTTTGAGAAAATCCTCATCGCCAACCGGGGCGAAATTGCCCTGCGCATTCAGCGTGCCTGTCGTGAGCTGGGTATCCGCACGGTGGCCGTGCATTCCGAACCCGACCGTGACCTGATGCACGTCAAGCTGGCCGATGAATCAGTCTGTATCGGCCCCGCTCCCAGTGATCAAAGCTATTTGAATGTCCCGGCGGTCATTGCTGCCGCAGAAGTTACCGACGCCGAAGCCATTCATCCCGGCTACGGATTTTTATCGGAAAATGCCGATTTCGCAGAAAGGGTGGAAAACAGCGGTTTTGCATTTATTGGTCCCCGTGCAGAAACCATTCGCCTGATGGGAGACAAAATCGCGGCCAAGGCCGCCATGATCAAGGCCGGCGTACCCTGCGTTCCCGGGTCTGATGGTCCCCTACCCGATGACAATGAAGCCCTCAAAAAACTGGCGAAGGAAATCGGTTATCCGGTCATTCTCAAGGCTGCCGGTGGCGGTGGCGGACGCGGCATGCGCGTTGTCCACACCGAGGCACATTTGATCAACGCCGCCAACCTGACCCGGGCAGAAGCGGGAAAGGCTTTTGGCAATCCGACCCTGTACATGGAAAAATTTCTGGAAACCCCCCGCCATATTGAATTCCAGGTGCTCTGCGATGCGCACGGCCATTGCGTACACCTCGGCGAACGGGACTGCTCCGTACAACGGCGTCACCAAAAGGTCGTCGAGGAAGCACCGGCTCCAGGCATTACCGATAAACAACGCGCCGAAATTGGTGCAGCAGTGGTCAAAGCCTGTTCAGACATGGGCTATCGCGGTGCCGGAACCATTGAGTTTCTTTACGATCCCGGCAGTAAAACCTTTTACTTTATCGAGATGAACACCCGCGTTCAGGTAGAGCATCCAGTGACTGAAATGATTACTGGTGTGGACATTGTCAAAGCGCAGATTCTGATTGCGGCAGGCAAGCCTCTCCCTTTCCGGCAGGAAGATGTCCGCTTGCAGGGACATGCCATTGAATGCCGCATCAACGCTGAAGATCCTGAAAAACTCATGCCCTCACCCGGGCAAATCACGGCATGGCACCCACCCGGCGGTCCAGGAATTAGGGTAGACAGCCATATATATGCCGGTTATCGGGTACCGCCTTTCTATGATTCCATGATCGGCAAAATCATCGCCTATGGAAATGATCGGGAAGAAGCCCAGATGCGCATGCGCAGCGCTCTGCGGGAAACCAGCATTGAAGGCATCCAGACCAACATTCTTCTGCATCGCCGCATTCTTGAAGAAGCCCAATATGCAGCCGGTGAAGTGAACATCCATTATCTGGAGGCACTGCTCGCGCTATGAACATTGCGTGGTGGCAACTGAGCCTTCAGGTTCCGGCCGACTCTGCCGCAAAGGTGGAAACACAATTGCAGGAGGCAGGTGCTGAAGCCATCACTTTTTTGGAGCTGGATACCAGCGAAGCACTTTTTATTGAAGGAGAGCTCTGGCAGAAAAGTCAGTGTCAGGCGCTTTTTGCTGCCGAAAACCATAGCGAAGCCAGTATTCATGCCTTAGTAAACATGGCCGGTTGGCAAAACTACAGAGCCTCTGTCCATGCTTTGGAAGATCAGGATTGGGTATCCAGTACCCAGGCACAATTTCCGGCCCGTCAGTTTGGAAAACTCTGGGTGGTTCCCAGCTGGGATCAAGCACCACAAGATACCCGCTACGAACTGCACCTCGACCCCGGCCAGGCCTTTGGTACCGGGGCGCATCCCACTACTTCGCGCTGCCTGCATTTTCTGGAAAGCCACATTCAAGGTGGCGAGTGTGTTGTGGATTATGGCTGCGGCTCAGGTATTCTCGCTATTGCTGCTTTGCTTTTGGGTGCGAAAGAAGCTTATGGAGTCGATACCGACTCTATTGCGCTGCGAGTGGCCAAGAGCAACGCCCAACGCAATGGTGTCGCGGAGCGACTGCGACTGTCCCTGCCGGAAGCAACACCACTGCCCTTGGCGGATATTCTGGTTGCCAACATTCTGGCTGGGCCCCTGCTCAGTCTTGCCCCGACGCTGGCTGCATTGACCAGGCCAGGAGGATGGATTGCCCTCTCCGGCATTCTCCACAGCCAGGAAACCGGCATTCAAAATGCCTACGCACCCTATTTTAATTTAGCCGCCCCGCAACATGAAGAAGACTGGTCCCTGCTGTATGGCCAGCGAAAATCCGGAGACTGAACCATGGAAATAACCTGCCCGCGTTGCGAGTCCACTTTCAGCGTGGAAGCAAAGGCCCTGCAACAACATCACTATCAAGTGAAATGTGGCGTCTGCCAGCACGTCTTCCAGGTAAACCCGGACGACGAAACCAGTGCAGCCGGCGCCCATCTGGGGCAACGTCTGGGCCGTTATTTACTCCTGTTGATTATTTTCCTTTTGATTTTGGCGCTGATTGGACAAATCCTCTGGTCAACGGGCGTCTATAGTTATGCAGCCAACAGTGTGCCCATCCGCCGTGCCATGATCCAGAGTGCCAACACATTAGGTACACAGATTTCCTGGCCGGGACCCAATAGGGAAATGCGCATTGTCGATAGCCATGTCACAGCGCTGGATAATCACTTGGCTGAAATTACCGGAAAAATGGAGAATCTGGCGGGGCACGTGCAGGCATACCCGGTCATCCAGGTCACTCTGAGTAATGTTTACGGTGCACCCATTGCCCATCTGCAATTCACGCCTAAAGAATATCTGGCAAAGCCGGAAGAGAGCATCTCCGGATTTTTATCCCATACACCCGTTCAGTTCTCCATCAAGAGTCCGAAACTGATTGCCGCTGCAGGCTATCAGGTCACTCTGCTCAGTCAACCCTGAGGAGCAGGATCATGGCAACAGAATCAATGACTCTGAGTGACTGCGTGGTCATGATCGTGGATCGTTATCTGGACGATCTGCAGGGCGAAGCGCCAAAAAACCTGCATACTCAGGTTATTGAACAGGTGGAATGTGCCCTGCTCGAACACACCCTGAAGAAATGTGACGGACAACGGGGTACGGCTGCCCAATGGCTGGGTATCAATCGCAATACCTTGCGAAAAAAACTGCAAAACTACGGGCTGGATACCTGAATAAGCTGCGGAGAGACCGAAACCGGAGTGGGCATATGATCAATGACACCCAGGCTTGGGCCAGAGCTGCTGCCATTGAGATAACGCTGGTAATAAGCCAACACCCGAGGTACATAGGCCTGGGTTTCAGCAAAGGGAGGGATGTGATAACCCGCCTGAATAACCGCACCGGAACCGGCATTATAGGCGGCCACGGCCAGTTTCAGATCACCGCTGAACTTACGCAGCAGATGGGCCAGATAAGCAGTGCCACCATTGATGTTTTCGGCCGGACTGAAAGAGTTGGAAACCCCGAAACGGGCCGCTGTAGCCGGAATTAACTGCATCAGACCAATGGCTCCCTTGGGTGAAACCGCACCGGCGTTATAACCAGACTCGGCAGAAATGACGGCATTGACCAAAGCCGGACTCACCCCGTAGCGGCTGGCCGCCGCGTGAATCAGCGACTGATATTGCTGTTTGGCTACCCGGTTGAAGTCGGCGCGAGCCGTAGCTACCGGCATTTTCGGGGTGCGCATGACCATGTGATACGCGTTGTTTCCAGCCGGAACATTGGTCAGATGCACGACTCCATGGCTATCTGTATAGGCGTAGATATTTGCCTCGGCCGCCCCCGCAATCAGGAGCAACAGCAGTCCACAGAAACCCGCCTGAATTTTCATTTGATGACCCGCAATGAAGGTCTCTCTGGTTTTTCCTGAACCTCAGCAGCACGCGCTGCACGATCTTCAGGTTCGGATCCTGGAGGCGGGGCCTCAGGCAGCTCTGGCTCCGCAAAACCCATACCCTCCTGGGTTTCTGCTGCATAAATAGCCACCACGGCCGCCATAGGTACATCCACCGTTCGCGCCACACCACCAAAGCGCGCATTAAAGCTGATCCAACCATCAGCCATGTTGAGGTTGTGGCAAGCATTCGGGGAAATATCCAGTATCATGCGCCCGTCTTTTTCATAACCGCTGGGAACCGCCACCCCCGGATAGGCAACCACCACCAGAATATATGGCGTATGACCCTGGTCAACACACCATTGATAAACACTATTCAGCAAATAAGGCTTGGCACTTTCAGGCAACAAGTTGCATTCTCCATTCATTCCGGGTCTGGATGAATATCTTCCAGATGAGACACTAGGGGATATATAGCCGAATTTTCGAAAACCTCAAGCTATCATAAGCATCAATTTGTTCAATACTAAATATTTTCCACTGGCCAAAATTTTTTAACTCTAAATTTATATATGTTCTTATTCATAGGAATATCAAATCAAAATGTGAATGGTAAATACTTCTTGCCTCCTTTACAGTAATCTCTAAAATAGAAAACACAATATGCGCTTTACGATCATCCCCATATTGGGGTTTATAACTCACGTTCGGAGGAACTCATGCAGTTAGCTACACGTCAACAACTTCGGCTTGTTACTTATACCATCGCCGCTGCCAGTGCCATCGCGCTTTCCGGTTGTGCCGCCACCCAGGTTGCGCTGGAACATAAGGACCTGAGTGTTCAGACTAAAATGTCCAACACCATTTTCCTGAACCCGGTTCCACCTTCCGAACAGACCGTTTATGTTCAGTTTAAGAACACTTCGGACAAAACCCTGAACGTTGCCGCTTTGGAACAGGAAATTGATGCCAACCTGACCAACCAGGGATACCGTATCGTTCCTTACAATCAGGCACATTATATGTTGCAGATTAACGTATTATCCGTCGGCAAAATGTCTGAAGCGGCCGCCAAGAAATCATTGACCAACGGTTTTGGAGGTGCCGCGTTTGGGGCCGCCGCCGGAGCAGTTATTGGCCAGAGCTGGGCAGGAGCAGGAGCAGGTGGCTTGGTTGGTGGTGCCATCGGCCTGGTTGCGGACTCTCTCGTCAAGGATGTAACCTACGCCATGATCACCGACGTTCAGGTGGCAGAACGCAGTAAGCAGGCCGTCAACCAGCAGACCAATTCCAGCTTGCAGCAGGGTACCAGCAGCACGACCACCCAGCAGATCAGCGGTACCAATCACTGGATCTATTACCGGACCCGTATTGTTTCCACTGCCAACAAGGTCAATCTGGATTTCAAGGACGCTGTTCCCGCATTGCAGGGTCAGTTGGTTCACAGTCTGTCCGGCATTCTCTAACCCGCCGGTTGCAGTCCGGAACGCTCCGGACCGCTCGCAAAAAAAGCTCCCAACCAAACTCGGGAGCTTTTTCAGTTCTGCTGAAAAAAATCAGTGCTGATGGTAACTGAGCACCCGTTCGACTTCATTTTTAGCGCCCAAAATGACGGGAACCCGCTGATGCAGTCCCTCCGGCTGGATTTCCAGTATCCTTGCGGCACCAGTACTTGCCACACCACCCGCCTGCTCCACCAGATAGGACATGGGGTTGGCTTCATACAACAACCTGAGTTTGCCGGGTTTTTTGGGGTCTTTCTGATCAAAGGGATACAGAAAAATTCCGCCCCGGCAAAGAATGCGGTGAACATCCGCAACCATGGAACCCACCCAGCGCATGTTGAAATTCCGCCCACGCGGACCTTCTGTACCCTGGTTCAGCTCATCAATATAATGTTGTACCGGTTTCTGCCAGTGCCGATGATTACTCATGTTGATGGCATATTCACTGGTGTCTTCCGGAATGGTCATTTGCTTGTGGGTGAGAATGTATTCGCCGATAGACGGGTCCAGGGTGAAGCCATTGACCCCGTGCCCCGTACTGTAAACCAGCATGTTACTGGACCCATACAGGGCATAACCGGCACACACCTGCTCCACACCCGGCTGCAGGAAATCTTTCATACTGGCATCCCGTCCCGCAACTGGCGCTCTGAGAATGCTGAAAATCGTTCCGACACTAATCCCAACATCCGTGTTGCTGGAACCATCCAGAGGATCAAAAAGAAGCAGGTATTTACCTCTGGGAACACTATTGGGGATGGAATAAGGATCATCCATTTCCTCGGAAGCCATCCCCGCAAGATGACCCGTCCAGTCCATGGCGTGCAAAATGGCGTCGTTGGAAATAATATCGAGCTTTTTCTGTACTTCGCCCTGGACATTATCAGTCCCGGCACTTCCCAGGGCCCCTACCAGGGCACCCCGATAAACCTGTGCACCGATAAACTTGCAGGAAACGGCCAGATCATTCAAAAGTGCAGCAAAGTCTCCGGAGGCCTGAGGATGCCGTCGTGTTTCTTCCGTAATGAATTGTGTCAGGGTAGTCCCAATATGCATGCGCCGATCCTTTAATTAAGCAATGAAAATTTGTCTACAGGGCACTCAGACCCAGCCTGAAGGTGATGGTGGATTCTATCGCGCGGCCCGCGCCCTGGTCCAACCATTGCAACCACTGAATGTGAAAACGATGAATACCTCCACTGATTTTGGGGTAACAATCCATATCATCGGCAATTTCCAGACGGATCAATGAGGGCGGTCGACGCGGATCAAGGGCAGAACCATAGCGCCCTTCCTGAGCATCCACGAGTGACCATGCACAGGAATCCCGCAGCAAAGCCAGAATCAAATCGACACTATGCTGCAATAATTCCAGCCCTTTCTCCCAACCACCAAGCAGGATTTTCGCGCGTTCCGGTGCCTGCTGACTCCAAAAAGCCAACAAAGGTAAATCGCAGTCTGCCAAACCGCCAGCCACCCCCATACGACCCCGCGCCAGCTGAATGATTTCCTGATGTCGTAATAACTCTCCAAAAGCTTCCCGATGTTCGCGCAGTAATTTGAGTTGCTGATTGATGCGAAACTGCCAGGCCTGTAGGGGCCGCTCATCCACCTCAGGACTTTGGGACCAGATACTGAGGCTTTGCCCAAGTCGCTCCAGCTCCAGAATCAAGTCCAGACGCAGCTCAGGTCGACTGCAAAAATCCAGCAGTTCATTATATGGACGCAGTGCCTGCCGCAAATCTCCCTCATGAATACGCTGCACCTGCGCAAAAACGCTCTCCATGCGCAACAACAATCGGGCACGTTCGTGGAGGGGATGCTCATAAACTGCCATGCCTGTCCTTTTTTATCCGTAAAAACCGTTCATAGCGACAGCAATTGATGCACCATTTTCGGGCATCAACCGACAGGTTGCCACAGGCAATTTTTCTAGGCAAATCCACGGGCTTTATGAACTGTGTCCCAGTAAAGCAAAACGGCTTCGCGCAACGCCTGCACGTCTTTTTCATTGCTAATAACATAATCTGCAGCGGCATTCCGCTCGGCACGCGGAAGTTGTGCCGCCAGAACAGCTTCAATTTGCGCGTTGGACCAGCCGGGACGCAACTGTAATCGTTCAATTTGCAAAGCACTTGGACAATCAATGACCAGAACCTGATCCAGCAGGGCCTGATAATGATTTTCGACAAGCAACGGGACTACCCAGACAATGACCGCTTCGGGCTGATCCTTTTGCAGGCTTTGACTGCGGTCCAGAAAAAGTTGGCGAATCCGGGGATGCAACAGGGACTCCAGCCATTTTTTGGCGACCGGATCGCTGAAAATCCGGTCCCGCAACAAAGACCGATCCAAACAACCATCCGCCAGCAAATATTGTGGCCCCCATTGCCGGACAATCTCCGCGTAGGCCGGCTGGCCCGGCTCAACCAGCTCACGGGCCATGAGATCCGCATCCAGAATATGCGCACCCAAGGCCCCCAACATCTCCGCCACGGTACTTTTGCCGCTGGCAACTCCGCCTGTCAGCCCTATGTGCATAATGGCTCAAGCTCCCAGAAAATGCAGATACGCATGGACAATATCACCAGGCCAGAGCAGCATGAGCCATCCTCCCAGAGCCAGATAGGGACCGAAGGGAATGGCATAGTCCCGCCCTTTCCCGCCCAGCAGGAAAACAATGGCTACCAGCCCTCCGCTTATTGCCGCTATGAATAGTGTCAGAAATACTGCCTGCCAACCCAGCCAGGCTCCGATTAAACCCAGTAGCTTGAGGTCACCACCACCCATGCCATGCCGTCCGGTCATTTTCAAATACACGGTCGCCAGTAACCATAAGCTGCCGTATCCCAGAACAATACCGAGGAGGGCATTCAATGGCGTGGTCAGGGCCAGTCCCGACCCCAAAAAAGCGGAAGCATTGATGAGCAGGCCGAGGAGCATACCCGGTTTGGTAATGCGGTCCGGGAGCAATTGAGTTTCCAGATCAATCAGGGTAAGCGCCAACAAAGCCCAGGTGAAAAGCAGTGCAGGAATTAATGACCAACGGAATCCCCATTGCCAGGCAACCACTACGCTGAATATCGCCGTTAATAACTCCAAAGCCGGATAGCGCCAGGAGATCGAACTATCACAAGAATGACAGCGACCACGCAGCAATAACCAGCTCAGCACCGGAATGTTTTCCCAGGCATGGAGCACATGCCCACACTGTGGGCAATGGGAAGAAGGCCGAATGATTGATTCCCGGCGAGGAACACGGTGCACGACCACATTGAGAAAACTGCCAATCAGCAACCCGAACAGTCCCACAAAAACGTATTCGGCAACGGGAAAAAGTGGCGTCACCTCCCCCTCCCAGTCACGGCACGGGTCAATCTGAGTGCAAAAGATTGTGGACAAATACCCAGTCGTGTCGCCGCTGCCACAGGGTCTCCAGAGACCTCTGCAAGCACGGATCGGAGCAAATCGGCTTCGGCACTATCCAGGGTGCAGGCAACCCCGGATTCGGTTTTCGGGGCGACTGAAGAGAAACTTCGGTCCACATTCCGGTTCGGAGCAACGTGATTTCCATTTTCAAGAATATTCTTGTCCGGAAATACCAGACTACGCTCCAGCAAATTCTCCAGTTCGCGCACATTACCCGGAAAATCATATTGCTGCAGCTTTTCCAGGACGTCTTCCGCCAAAATGGTCGGGCTCTGGTCTGCTTGCCCATTGATGCGCTGAAGAATCGCCTCAACCAGCTGGGGAACATCTTCCAGTCGTTGCCGTAATGGCGGCATGTGTAACTGCACCACATTCAGCCGATATAGAAGGTCTTGACGAAAGCTCCCAGCCTCCACCATCGCGCCAAGGTCGCGATGCGTCGCCGAAATAAACCGCAGATCCAAAGAAATTTCGCGCGCTCCACCCAGCGGCCTGATCACCCGCTCCTGAATGGCACGCAGCAACTTGACCTGCATCAACATGGGCAACTCAGCAATTTCGTCCAGAAAAAGCGTGCCTCCGTTAGCCGCCTGGAAAAGCCCCTGGCGGGACTGGGTTGCGCCAGAATAAGCGCCTTTTTCGGCACCAAATAATTCGCTCTCAATCAAACCTTCGGGAATCGCGCCACAATTCACGGCCACAAAAGGTTTGTCCTGCCGCAGGCTGGAATCATGAATAGCCCGTGCAGCCAGCTCCTTGCCGGTTCCTGACTCGCCCGTAATATGAACAGGGGCATTACTACGGGCCAGTTTGCGAATATCTGCTCTTAATTGCTGCATTACGAGAGACTGACCGATCAGCCGGTTCGTCGCATCCTGCTCCATACCCTGGGGATGATTCAGCTTGAGCGCCTGGGCCACCAACTGACGCAGGCGTGCCAACTCAATGGGCTTGGACATATAGTCAAAAGCCCCAGCCTGCATGGCCTCTACAGCACCATCCGCTGATGAATAAGCCGTAATGACGGCCACCGGAATATGTGGATGGGCATTGTGCAAATATCGCACCAAATCAATACCTGAACCATCTGGCAAACGTAAATCGCTCAGCACCAGCGAGGGGAGATCATGAGATAGACGGGCATGAGCCTCCGCCAGAGAACCTGCTCCGGACACCTGCAGCCCCATACCCTGCAAAGTAATCTTTAATAATTCAACAATATTGGGCTCGTCATCTACGACCAATGCCGAGGGAACAGGACAATTCGTCATCATGCCGCCTCCTCGTGCGGGTCCCAACAGGGCAGAAATATTTTGAAGATAGCACCACATTCAGGGTGATTTTCGCAAAGCACTTGTCCATTATTCATCTGGATCAACTCGCGCACCATTGGTAAACCCAGTCCGGTACCCCGAGAGTTGGTCGTAAAAAAAGGCTCAAAAATGCGTTCCATGACTTCCGGTCGGATGCCGGGACCGAAATCTCTTAAAGTCAGCATGATTTGTTCTTTTCCATAACGTTCTGCACTGATTTCCACCCGCACCAATCCATCTTCGTCAACGGCATACTGGGCTGTATTATGCAGCAAATTCCAGACAACCTGACGCAATTGTGCGGGATCTGCGTAAATCAGCAAGCTCATGGGAATATCCTGAACCAGCACATGCATGTCCGCCAACTGCGGATCGGCCTGAAGCTGAACAATCAATTTCGGCAACCAGCTGGATAAGGCGATGGGCTCCAGATGGGCGGGTCCCGGTCGCGCCATTTCCAGCACCGACTCGACAATGGCGTTGATACGAACCGTTTCCCTTTCCAGAATTTCAAATAAATGCCGAGAACTGGCATTTTCCATGCTCTCATCAAGCAGATTGGCTGCGTGACGGATGACACTGAGCGGATTGCGGATTTCGTGGGCAATATTCGCAGCCAAGCGCCCCAATGCGGCGAGTTGCGCCTCACGCTCCATCGCCCGCAACACGGAAGCATCCCTTAACAGCAACAGCCGGTAGGGGCTCCCCGGAAGCGTAATTTTTCGCACCATCAATGAGGGGGTCTGATCTCGTAAAGCCGGATCTTCCGGACCCAAAGGAACCAGAACTTCAGTGTCGTTCCCATGATTTTTAATCAACATGGCGGCCAAACGCGCCTGCACCAGATCCAGGGCAACGGGTACATTGCCCCAAAACCGGTAACCGGAGAGTTTGCGGGCAATCGGATTGCTCAGGATAACCCGGTTATGCTTATCCAGCACCAGGACGCCCACATCCATGTGCTCGACGATTTCCCGGTTGAGCACATTGAGGTTGAAAAGCTCCTGGTCACGTTGCAGGGCCAAACGATGGTCGCGATCCAGACTCCGCACCAGACTGTCCGCCAGCACGGCTACTGCTACCAAGGCCAGGATATAAATGAATAACTGACCCAAAAGAGGATGCACACTAGTCATGCCCCCCTGCAGAGACTCCAGCACCAGAAGTAGCAGCAATACCCAGACAAATAAAAAAGCACCCCTGCCACGCAGCAAACTGGCCACAGACACCAACAACAAAAAAGGCAGAATACTGAAGGGACCATTTATCCCACCGCCATAGCGCAGGAGCAGCAATACCAGGACGGTATCCATCAACACTTGTAACCAGATATGCCAACGCGTCTGGCCTGGAAACTTCATAAGCAGGAACAAAATATAAAACAGACTTATTCCCGCAGCGACCAGCGTAAGCACAATAAGCGGATGATTATGCGCATCTATATCCAGAATGCTTTTGCTGAACGGCAATTGCACCAATACGGCAATCGCCGCCGCAATCAGGAGGCGATATGCGGAAACACCCCACAGACGCCGCCAGGATCCGTCCTGCTGGATGGACTCAGATACCATGAATTTGAATTTTGTGGTTCTGCATCAGTTATTCATTGCAGATTGGTAACCCGCAAAACTTCTTCCAGACTGGTTATGCCTTCCTTGATTCTGCGTAGACCATTCTGGCGCATGGTGAGCACTCCCTCACTGGCTGCCTGTCGTGCCAAATCTATAGCGGTGCCACCCCGCATGATGATTTCGCGCATCGCTTCACTGACTGGCATGACCTGATAGAGACCCGTACGCCCTTTATAGCCCGTTTTGTTACATTCATCACAACCCGTAGGACCCATGGGACGCCAGCCTTGCAGATCATCCGCAGCAAACCCGGCTTCCACAAGCGCCTGATCAGGAATACGAACCGGCTTTTTGCAATGCGTACACAGCTTTCGGGCCAGACGTTGGGCCATGACCAGGTGCACTCCACCGGCGATATTGTAGGTAGGAATACCCATGTTCTCCAGACGGGTCAGGCTCTGAGGTGCATCATTGGTATGGAGCGTGGCCAACACCAAATGTCCGGTCTGGGCAGCTTTTATCGCAGTTTCTGCGGTTTCCAGATCGCGGACTTCACCGACCATGATAATATCGGGATCCTGACGTAAAAATGACCGCAGGGCAGCGGCAAAATTCAAGCCGATCCGCTCATTGATATTCACCTGATTGATTCCATACACCGGAATTTCTACCGGATCTTCCGCCGTGCTGATATTACAGTCACCCGTATTGAGAATGTTCAATGCGGTATATAGCGTCGTGGTTTTACCGGAGCCGGTAGGTCCGGTCACCAGAATCATGCCATAGGGACGGTGAATGGCCTCTTCAAAGGCTTTGCGTTGTTCCGGTAAAAAACCCAGTTGTTCGATGGGTACCCTGGAACTGGCAGGATCCAGCAGACGCAGGACAATGGTTTCCCCGAAACTGGTTGGCAGGAAAGACACACGAAAATCAATGACCCGAGCCGGAGGCACACGCACCCGCAAGCGTCCATCTTGAGGCAAACGCCGCTCCGAAATATCCAGGCGACAGAGAATTTTCAGCCGCGACGTGACCCCATCCCGCAAGGCCAGTGGCGGATGCAGAGCATCCTGCAACACCCCATCCAGGCGGTAACGCACCCGGAAATCCTTCTCATAGGGTTCCAGATGAATATCCGATACGCCGCGCTGAATCGCATCCAAAAGCAGCTGCTGCACAAAACGCACCACCGGTGCATCATCCACAGTGCCATCGCTATCCTTGGATAAATCAAATTCTTCCTGGGCATCATCGGTATTTACATCTGATGACTTTTCAAGGAAGACATCATCAATTCCTGTTCCGGCATTATTGGCCAGGTGTACCGCGCGCATCAGCTTGTTGGCTTCCACAAGTATCGGCACAACTTGCAGGCCGGTATTGAACTTGATGTCCTCAACGGCTTTGAAGTCGGTAGGATCTGCCATCGCCAGATAAAGTGTCTCGCCGCGTTTGGACAAGGGCAGAACGAAATAACGGCTCATCAGATTTTTATCAATCCGGCGTATCAACAGGTCATCAATCATGACCGCATCCAGATCAAGCATTGGCATATTGTAGCGCTGGGATAAATGCGCCATCAGCGCAGGTGCCGAAACAGCCCCTTTTTCTACTGCATAAAACAGTAATGGTTTTTTTCCCCGCCCGGGATCACTAGCCAGGGCAAGCAATTGCGCCTCATTACCCAACCCATTGCTGACCAGTGCCCGCAATACGGGCGTTAAAGTGATTTGTTCCAGGTTTGCAGCCATCGACGTAATGTATCCTCCACAGCTTGGGTTTGCGGCAAAACTCCCGTCCAGATCCGGAAGCTTTCAGCCCCCTGTTCCACCAGCATACCCAACCCGTCAATAGCAACACGTCCATACTGACGAGCCGCGCGTAACAATGGGGTTTCCAAAGGGTTATAGACGATATCGTACACATTGCCATGAGCTGGCAACAACTCCAGATCCAGTTCCGGATGGCTTTCCCCATGCAAACCCAAGGCGCTGGTATTCACCAGCAACAGCGTCTGCGGCAAAATCCGGGCAAGGATTTGCCGTTCCAGTGGAAGAGGATGCAAGGGAAATTGGGGAAATTCAGCCGCCAGTTTTTCGGCGCGTTCGACATGGCGGTTGGTCACATAAATAGCGGGACAGCCAGCCGTTCCCAAGGCATAAATAATGGCCCGGGCTGCCCCACCCGCACCAATTATCAGAACGGGGCCAGAGCGCCAATTATCCCCCGCATGACGCTCCAAAGCCCGCTGAAATCCAACGGCATCGGTATTGTCTCCCATAAAACGACCCGCTGCATAATGTACCGTATTTACTGCACCAATCTGCGCTGCGGCTGGACTGAGCTCGTCCATCAGGATCTTTGTGGATTCTTTATGCGGCACCGTGACATTGAGTCCCAATACACCGGCTGCCGCCAACCCTTTGAGCGCTTTGGGCAAGTCAGCAGCCATCACTGGAAACGGCACATACACCATGTCGATCCCCAGTTGTTGCGCAAACAGCCGATGCATCCAGGGGGATAAACTGTGTTTTACCGGGTCACCGATGATTCCGTAGACGGCAGTTTCTCCACCGGGATGCCATGTTTCTACTGCTGTTACCAAAATCTGCTCCTCATAAACCCAATGCCGCAGCAATTTTTATAAAACTTATCTAAAAAACGGCAGAGGGTCGGGAGGCTTTTTGCTCCAACGCCCCTTGCCTGTTGTTCTAAGGCTCATCCTGCTGTCAGGAGAGAACTCGCCCTACGGGCTCAAACAGCTCTCCTGACGGGCGCTGGATTTCGCCAAGAACAACAACG
>Ga0172382_10000263_pt1 | contig 97419 bp, 101 predicted proteins | sample Leawel138RmetaG_FD_122245 | JGI IMG/M metagenome (GOLD analysis project Ga0172382, IMG submission 122245) | Leachate microbial communities from a municipal landfill in Southern Ontario, Canada - Leachate well 138R metaG | ecosystem: Engineered > Solid waste > Landfill > Unclassified | place... | reverse complement strand
CGTTCCTTCTGGAAGTTCTGGCAGGCCTCAACACCCGCCACGATACGCCGCCCTCTCAAATCCCGTCACCCAATTCCCGGCATAGCTCCGGACACTGCCGGGGACATCACAAAGACAAAAGGCTGTGCCACGCTGGAAGACGCCTTCATCGCCTATCTCGAAGAGGCGATTGGCGAGACCGCACCTGCGCCGGAGGCCCCGGTTGCTGAGACCACACCCACACAGCCAGAGCCGCAACCCGGTTTCAGCCTGCGGCGGCTTCTCAGCTATTCGCGGCTGGAAAGTCTGCAGCTGCAGCGTGATCCGATACGGCTGACGATGGCGCTGGTCGGCAGCCTTCTTTTGATGATCGTAATCGGCCTTGGCATCAATATGGATATCGAGGATCTGACATTCGCCGTTCTTGACCGCGACCAGTCGACCACCAGCCGCAGCTATATCGCGGATATTGCAGGCTCGCGCTATTTCATCGAACAGCCGCCGCTGGCCAGTTATGACGAGATCGACGCGAGGATGCGCTCGGGTGAACTCGCGCTGGCGATCGAAATCCCGCCCGGTTTCGGCGCCGATATCGCGGCGGGCAGGACTGTCCAGGTCGGCGCCTGGTTTGACGGCGCCAACCCCACCCGTGCCAATACCGTGCAGGGCTATGTCCAGGGTATGCATGCCGACTGGATTATGCGCCAGGCACGCGAGCTTTACGGCGATGCCGCCACCACGGGCGCGTTCGAGCTGGTCACCCGCTACCGCTACAACCCCGATGTGCGCAGCCTGAATGCGATGGTGCCGGCGATCATTCCGCTGCTTTTGCTGATGATCCCGGCGATCCTGACCACGCTCTCGGTCGCGCGGGAGCGCGAACTCGGCTCGATCATCAATTTCTACGTCACACCGGTGACGCGGCTCGAATTCCTGATCGGCAAGCAGCTTCCCTATATCGCGCTCGCCATGCTGAACTTCTTCTTGATGATGGCCATGGCGGTGACCTTCTTCGCCGTCCCCTTCAACGGGAGCTTCCTTGGCTTCACGCTCTCGGCGCTGATCTATGTGACCGCGACCACAGCGCTCGGCTTCCTCGTTTCGGTCTTCATCGCCAGTCAGGTGGCGGCGCTCTTTGCCACCGTGCTGCTGACGATGATCCCCGCCGTCAGCTATTCGGGCCTGATCGATCCGGTCTCGTCGCTTTCCGGCTTCGGCCGGGTGATCGGCGAGATCTACCCCTCGACCTGGTTCATCACCGCCGCGCGCGGGTCATTTTCCAAAGGCTTCGGGCTGGCGGAGCTGACAGGGCCGATGCTGGCGATGGGGATCGCCATTCCGGTAGCAATCGGACTCGCGGTGATTTTCCTGCAAAAGCAGGCGAAGTGAGGGTCAGATGAACCTGCGCAACACCTTCAATCTGGGCGTCAAGGAATTGCGCGGCCTTTGGCGCGATCCGGTGATGCTGGTGCTGATCGTCTATTCCTTCTCTCTCTCGGTCTGGACCTCATCGAATGCCGCGCCCGAGGCGCTGACCAATGCCGCGATTTCCATCGTGGATGAGGATCAGTCGCATCTGTCGTCGCGGATTACCTCGGCCTTTTACCCGCCCTATTTTATCGAGCCGCAGATGATCACCACCGCCGAGATGGACCGGCGGATGGATCAGGGGATGGACACATTTGCGCTGAACATCCCGCCGGATTTCGCGCGCGACGTGCTGGCGGGCAAAAGCCCGGCGATCCAGTTGAATGTCGATGCAACCCGGATGAGCCAGGCCTTTACAGGGGGCGGCTATATCCAGCAGATCGTCTCGGCCGAGGTCTCGGAATATGTTGCGGGTCACCGGGCCGAGACCGCGCTGCCGGTCGATCTGGCCCTTCGCGCGCGCTACAACCCTTCGCTCGATCCGAAATGGTTTGGCGCGATTTCCAGCGTGATCCAGTCGATCACCATGCTGTCGCTGGTGCTGACCGGCGCCGCGCTGATCCGCGAGAAGGAACATGGCACGGTGGAACATCTGCTGGTCATGCCCGTCACCGTGACCGAGATCATGTTTTCCAAGATCTGGTCGATAGGGCTGGTGGTGCTGCTGGGATCGAGCTTCTCGCTGATCGTGATGGTGCAGGGGCTGATGGCGGTGCCGGTGCAGGGCTCAGTACCCCTGTTCCTTGCCGGGGCGGTGCTGATGGTCTTCGCCATGACCGGCCTTGGCATTTTCCTGGCCACGGTCGCGGGCTCGATGCCGCAATTCGCGCTTTTGCTGATGATGGCGCTCTTGCCGCTGCAGGTGTTGTCCGGCGCGATGACGCCGCGTGAGTCGATGCCGGAGATCATCCAGACCATCATGCTCGCCGCGCCGAACACGCACTTCATCATCCTCTCGCAGGGTATCCTGTTCCGCGGTGCCGGGCTGGATGTGGTCTGGCCGCAATTCGCAGCGCTGGCGGTGATCGGAATCGCGCTTTTCGCACTGGCGCTGATGCGGTTCAAAAAATTCCTGCGGTGAGGCCCATGCTGCGCCGTATGTTTCTGATCCTGACACTCACGCTGGCGGGCTGCAGCACGCGACCGGGCCCCGAGGTTCTGGCCCCTGATGCCAGCACCCTCCCCCAGGGTGCCCGCATCGTCCGGGTGCTGACGGTGACCACCCGCGCGCCCGAGGCGCAGTCACCCGGAGCCTTTGGCGCCACCCGCGCCAGCAGCCCGACCTGGCTGGAATATGACATTTCGGTGCCGCCGGGCCATAAGGCCGGCCGGATCGAATGGCCTCATGGGGCCAATGATGCCGCGAAGAATTTCACCGTCCGCAGTCAGACATCCCTCAACCGTGCGGCCTTTGCCCGACGACTGCCTCATTCGGGCGTGGGGCTCTATATCCACGGCTTCAACACCCGCTTTCACGAGGCGCTGTTTCGCGCCGCGCAGCTTTCGGCCGATGCGCATATACAGAGCGCGCCGGTGCTCTTCACATGGCCCTCGGCAGGCAATGTGGGGGCGTATCTTGCGGATCGCGATGCGTCGGACTTCTCGCGCACGGCGCTGGCCGATCTGCTCGGGCTGCTGACGAGCGGTCGGCGCAGCAACGAGCCGGTGCCGGTGCTTGCCCATAGCATGGGCGCGCGGATGACGATGGAGACGCTGGTACAGCTGCGCCTGGCCGGACGCGGCGCGGTGCTTGATCGGATCGAGCTGTTGCTGGCCGCGCCGGATATCGATATCGACCTCTTCCGCGCCCAGATGGCAACGCTGGGCCAGATGAAACACCCGATCACGGTGCTGGTCTCATCCGATGATCCGGCGTTGAAAATTTCATCACGGCTGTCGTCGCGGCGGATGCGGCTTGGCCTTGCCGATGTGCATGATCCGGCGATCCAGCGGCTCGCGGTCGAGACTGGAATCCGGATCGTGGATATCACCGATATCCCCACCAATGATCCCGCCCATAGCCGCTATGTCGGCCTGGTTTCCGGCGAGGCCGGGGCGATAAACGACAATACGCTTTTTGGCGGAGTGCGCCAGGCCGGGGCCTTTGTCTTCAATCAGGTCGGCGGCGTGTTCAGCGGGATCGGCGGCGCATTGACCGACTGACAGGACAGCCGGGTGAGCGGGGACTTTTCCCGTTCGTCGGCGGCCTCTGCAAGGAAAGTGCCGCATATATCAGAGGCGCGATGAAATGACTGCATCCTGTGGCGCCCGGATGATGGAACCGGCGCCCGAAGTGGATTGTTGAAGTCCCCCCCGCATATCAATGTGGCCGGGGCGATTACACCACCAGACCCATCACTTGACCGGGGAGAGGATCCGGGGCAAAGCGAAATCAACATGAGTTGATAGCATTCTGACAGGCCCCGCCGCGTGACCTTCTTTTCGGTTCATCCCTTCCTTTCCTTCAACATCGCCGCAGTCCTGCTGATCCTTGGCAAGCTCCTCACGCTGAACCTTGACGTCCTGCGGCGCTATTCGATCCCCGAGCCGGTGGCGGGCGGGTTCCGGGACGGGCGGTTTCAGATCATGCGGCTGGACGTGGACGCGACTTATGACGGCGAGGTCAACCCGGTGACCCTGATCGACCGCGACATCTGGTGAGAGGAGCATATCCTGGGGTGCGCTGGCTCCGACGAGTCACGATATCCGATTGCGTGGGTCGCTCGCGTGGCGGGCTGGCCTAGCGCTACGTCGAAGGAAATCGTAGTTTATCGTGGAATATAGTGCAAAATCGTAGGCATGGTTGCGGGGGTTGGATTTGAACCAACGACCTTCAGGTTATGAGTTTGTCTATGGCCGTTTTCGCCTCTTTACGCCAGAGCGCGACATAGTCGCCGATTTCCACATAAATGATTGGCAATGTTGATTTATTTTATCTCTCAACCTACCCTTCTATTCGCTAGGCAGGCACAAAGGTTTTCCCCCGATTGATTCCGATTTGATTCCGGAGATTTCGGGAATGAGGAGTGAGAGATGGCGAAGATCACGAAACGTTCCGTCGATGCCGCGACACCGGCCGACAAGGAATTCTTCCTCTGGGACGACGTGTTGAAGGGCTTTGGCCTGCGAGTCTATCCTTCGGGGCGCAAGATGTACTTGGCGCAGTTCCGGGTCGGCGGCAGACTTCGCCGGGTCAATATCGGCCTTCATGGTCCGCTGACCCCCGACATGGCTCGAACCGCAGCCATGAAGCACCTTTCAGAGGTTCGCCTCGGCGGCGATCCCGCCAACGAACGCGACCGCCGAAAGGCATCGCCGACGATGAAGGATTTCGGGACGCGATTCCTTTCGGATCATGTCGCGCTGCATTGCAAGGCCTCGACCTATCGGGAATACGAGCGCTCCATCCAGTTGTTCATCAATCCGAAAATCGGCAGTCACCGTATCATCGACATCACCCGTGCGGATGTCGTCGGACTGCACCAGTCGATGAAACATGTTCCCTATCAGGCAAACCGCACCCTCGGGGTTCTGTCGGTGATGTTCACCGTAGCGCATACTTGGGACGTTCGCACCGATGGGGTGAATCCGTGCTGGAAGGTCAAGCGCTACAAGGAAGAGAAGCGCGAGCGATACCTCACCCGTGACGAGCTTGCACGTCTCGGCAAGGTGCTCTCCGAAGCCAGGGATGAACCCGAGGCTGTCAACTGTATCCGCCTGTTGCTGTTGACCGGCTGCCGGTTGAGCGAGATTCAGACCCTGAAGTGGGACTATATCGACGATATGGCCGGCGTTCTCCGGCTCCCGGATTCCAAATCCGGTGCCAAGCTGGTCCCGATCGGGAAGGCCGCAATCGACGTTCTTGAAGCGATCCCGAAGCTGGCCGGGAACCCCTATGTCATCACCGGCCGGATCGAGGGACAGCACCTTACGGATATGCAGAAGCCGTGGCGGCGCTTGCGCAAGCGTGCCGGATTGGACGGCCTTCGGATCCATGATCTGCGCCATTCCTTCGCGTCGGATGCGCTGGAACTTGGGCAGGACCTGACGATGATCGGGCGCCTGCTGGGGCACAGCCAGGTCCAGACCACCGCCCGCTATGCCCATCTGAAAACCGACCCGATCCGGTCGGCGGCGGATGCCGTCTCCGAGGCCGTAGCGCTGGCGCTGGCACAGCCCGTCAAGGAGGGGAATGCAGTGACCGTTGCTGCATGATGCTGGAAGGGGTCGCTACTTCCAGTATCTCGGTGAGGCCCCTTGAGCTCCACGCATATTGACAACATATAGTGTCAGTATGAATGGAGGGTGAGATGCGCCTCGAAATATTTGCCGAAGGTGGGCAGTTCGCGCCTGGCAGGATCGCCGAGGTCCTGCGCACCACCCAGGACGAGGTCGCCCGCACGGTCGGCCTCGGTCGCGATGCCGTCATGCGCCCCGAACGCGTGGCCAGCCCGAAAACCCAGAAGCGTCTGCGCGAGATGGTCGAGATCCTGAATCGGGTCGCGCCCCGCTTTGGTTCGCCCTTGATCGCCTATGCCTGGTATCGTTCGGAACCCTTGGCGGGTTTCAGCGGGCTGACGGCGATGCAACTGGTGCGCGAAAGCCGGGCGGCTGAGGTCATGGACTACATCGACGCGGTCGAAGCCGGCGTCCACGCCTGACCCGGCATGCGGTATCAGGGCCTTCTCTATCGGGCGCTCAATCCGGTCTGGGCACGCGAGCCGCTGTCCGGCGAGGGTGCCCGGCGCTATGGCGGACGCTTCAATCCGAAATCCACGCCTGCACTTTACACCGCCCTGTCCATCATGACCGCGATCCGCGAAGCGAACCAGATTGGCACCCTGCAACCCACGACACTGGTGGCCTATGAGGCCGATCTGGACCCGGTCTTCGACGCCACGGATGAGGATGCGCTGCGGAGCTACGACACGACCCCCGCCGGGTTGGCCGCCGACGACTGGCGCACCCGTATGCGCGAGGATGGCAAAGCGCCGACACAGCTTCTGGCCGAAAGCCTGATCGCAAACGGATATATCGGCATGCAGGTCCAGAGTTTCGCCAAGGGCGCAACGCAAGCAGATCTGAACATCGTGCTTTGGTCCTGGGGGGATTTGCCGCCGGCCAGGCTTGTCCTTGTTGATGACGAACGGCGGCTTGGCTGATCGAATTCGATGGGTTGGACGCCCCCCAGCGGCATCAAGGTAGCGGGTGTTGAAACACTGCTACGGGGAGAGCGTCCATGAACGAGATTAGCATTATCGGTCTGGATTTGGCCAAGAAGGCGCATGGCGCTGAGAAAGATAGAGCTGTTTCCTCCGGAGCAAGCTGCCTTCGGCAAGATCAATCATCAGTATACTGTATCTAACCTAAAGCGTTTCGCCTTTAACCTGAGACATCAGGTTGTGGCGAAACGCTTTAGGCATGTGGTAGCGAGCTCTAGTCGATCCCGTTTGCACGTTGGAGCTCTCGCACATACGCAATGATGGTATTCACATCGGCCTTTGTCAGCCCAGGTTGAGGGGGCATATTGCCAAACTTCCAGTGGTGCGCCCGCACGCCATTGTTGACGGCCATTTCGAAAGCGTAGTCTCCATGGTGTGACGGTTCATAGATTCGGTGCACCAATGGGGGGCCGGCCTCACTACCGGCAGCGTTCGCTCCATGGCAGGCCGCACAGACCGCATTGAAAGCGCTTTCCCCCATAAGCGCAGCCTCGGAAAAGGTATCAGGGATAATGACGTTTACCACTGCTCCCCTTCTTGTGGCGTCTCCCGTATCCGTACTGCTTGGTCCGCCACGTTCCCAAACCATGGCAGCGCCGACGCCGACTACGAGCGCTGCCAGAACAGCGATGTTTCTTTTGTTCATTGGGTATCCTTCACCTGAAGCGTGATCACAATACTATCTGGATCGACCGCAATGCTCGTACCACAGAGCGGATCTTTTTCGATCGATGTGTCCAGTGGAATGTCTGAATGTCTGCGCATCTGGTAGTGCTGTGTCATGGTTTTTCCTTAATTGGAGCCAATTGCGGCATGAACTGCTGGCGAGGCATATTTTCAAGCTGACCACGGGTCCGGCCTCGTGGCCTATTTCGTGTACTCAGCGAATTAAAACGCTTTCGAAACCGGACATGTCGCTCTGATAACCGCCTCCGACGGCAGCCGCCGCACCACGACGGATGATTGCCAAAAGCAACTCATCCGTATGGTGCCAAGTATGGCCGGTCTCGTCATGTGGTGGCGCCGGCAGGCGTCCAGTTACTGACAGGCTCTGCCAATCGGGTCGGCCCTCAAGTTTAGCACCGTGACAACTGGCACCCTTGACCTCATAGACGGACGATCCGCTGACGCGCCGCTTGACCGGTTTCATCTTTGTCGAGCAGGATCATACTGACAGCCACCAGAACTACCGCGCCGGGCGAGCATGGTTGCGCTTACGGCAAAGAAGCCGCGTCTGGAATAAGTGATCATTTGCGTCACCTCAGGACAATTCGTCCCGTCTGAGAAGTCCAATGGAACGACGGGAGTTACCCGTCACAGGTTCAAAGGAGACGCGATATTGGAGGGCGATAGTTCAGCCCGGGAGCGGACGGCTGCAAAGCAACATCAGGTGTAAGATGATACCTTTGCTTCGTGCTGTCCGTCTTAATTGAGACACGATGCAACGGAAGCCATACGGCTATTCCTGCGCAGACGAAAGCGCACAGGCCAGCTTCTGTTTTGCAGGTCTGACCATCCGCACAACTCAGCTTTGAGGGAGAGATGTGCTCAATGTGCTGCGTTAGCGCACCATATGCTTTTGTGCTAGCCATGTTGGTCTCATGCGCTTGAACCGCGAAAGAAAGTGCGGCAAGCGAGATCGAGGTAAAAATGATCATGAAGACCCGAAGCATAGCAGATGAATATGTTGAGCCCGCGTCTTTGTCCATTGACGATATTTTTATGCCGTCGTTCTCATCCCGCTAAACCCGGTTGGAAGCGGCGTAACCGACTCCGACGATACCGGCCCCATCGCCACGTGAGCAACTCGTCAACCGCAGGGATCTTGTGGTCTGGGGTCCGCGCAGGATAGCGCAGGCCACCTCTCACAGCACCGAGTTCTTCATCGTTACTTGATATTCCCTACTTCACCTTGCGCTCCCTCCGCCCCATCTCTTCGCCGTGGTTGCATAAAAGCCGAAAGCGTTATCAACTGAACCCTTCGATGTCGGAAATCGGGCTGGACGGACGCGAGAGAGACATGAAGGGCGGAGACAAAGGGGGAACTGACGACGCGGGAGGCAGCGCGCTTGATGCCGACCGCTTCGAAGCCGAGGCAATGGTGCTGCGTGAGTCGTTGCTCAACGCGCAGTTCGATCTGGCCGACCATAGCAACCGCGCGGTGCTGATCCTGCTGAACGGAGCCGATGGCGCGGGCAAAGGCCAAGTGCTGAACCGCCTGTACGAATGGCTCGACCCGCGCACGCTCGCGACGCTGGCCTATGACATCAACGACCGCCGCGATCTGCGCCACCCGCCGGCTTGGCGCTTCTGGCGCGACCTGCCCCAGCGCGGGCGCATCGGGATAATGATTGGCTCCTGGTACCATACGATCCTGCTGCACCGAGCCGCTGGCGGAGCGGATAAGGAGACCTTCCATGCCCGGATCGCCGAGACCAACCGCATCGAGGACATGCTCGACGCCGAGCGAATAACGCTGCTCAAACTTTGGCTAATGCTTGATGACAGCGAGACCGGCGGCACAGCAATCAACCCGGCTGCGCCACCGGGGAGCCGCAACAACCCGCTGGTGCGTGAATGGGTGGAGATCGACACCAAGAAGGAGCGCAAACGCCTGATGCGTGCGGCGCGCGAACTGATTCGGGAGACAGCCGACTGCCGCGTCCCTTGGCACATTGTCAGGGCCGATGACCCGCTGGCGCGCGACCTCACGGTCGGCCGCCGCCTACTCGATACGCTGCAGGCTGCCGCCCGCTGGCAGCCGGTGCCGCACGGCCTGCCCCCATCGCGACCGCGCCGGGTGTCGAACACTAAGCCGGTGCTGCCAACTCTCGATCTAACCCAGACGCTCGACAAGGACCGCTACGAGTGGGAGCTTGCCGATGCGCAGGCGCGCATTTTCGCGGCCACCCAGTCCAAGGCCTTTCGTGACCGCGCGCTGGTCGTCGCCTTTGAGGGCAACGATGCCGCTGGCAAGGGCGGCGCCATCCGCCGACTGCGTAGCGCCCTGAACCCAGTCCACATGCGCGTGCATCCGATCGGCGCGCCCACCGACGAGGAGCGCGCGCGCCCTTTCCTCTGGCGGTTCTGGCGTCATGTCCCGCTGCGCGGCCATACGGCGATCTACGACCGAAGCTGGTATGGTCGCGTCCTGGTCGAGCGGGTCGAGGGCTTCGCCGCACCCGCCGAGTGGCAGCGCGCCTATGGCGAGATCAACGATTTCGAAGCGCAACTCACCCGCGCCGACTATATCGTACACAAGTTCTGGCTGGCGATCGACGAGGATGAGCAGCTTCGCCGCTTCGAGGAACGCAAGGAGACGCCGCACAAGCGTTTCAAGATTACCGACGAAGACTGGCGCAACCGCAAGAACTGGCCGCTCTATGCCGCCGCCGTCGAGGACATGATCGCGCTCACCTCAACCAAGGCCGAGCCCTGGACGATGGTGGAGTCAAACTCCAAACGCTTCTCGCGAGTCAAAATCCTACGTACCCTCGCCGATCGGCTGGAGGTCGAGCTGTGAGTCTCTTGTGATGGTCGGCGGGTGCCTGCGGGAAGGCTTAGTTCGCTTGTGACATCCTCTCCTGGTAGCTCCGCTCGCGCTCTGGCCACGTGCTCTTGATGTAGCCAAGAACGGCCCGGATTTCCGCCTCGCTCAGCACGTCTCCGAAACCGGGCATGTCGCTCTCGTATCGGCCCCCGACTACGGCGGCGGTGCCTTCCTTGGTAATGCGAAACAGGAGATCGTCGGAGTGGTGCCAAGTGTGGCCGCTCGCGTCGTGCGGCGGTGCCGGTAGGCGTCCCGACGGAAGAAGCGTCTTCCAGTCTGGCTGTCCTTCAAGTTCGGTGCCGTGGCAGCTAGCACATTGATCGACATAGACCTGCTGACCTTGCGCGAGGACTTCTGCCGACATCGTGCCAGTGGATGTGGTACCGGCATAGCGCCACGCGGCGACGATGATTAACAGCGCAGCTCCAAGGACTGCGCCGATCCAGACAGTATTGCGGAGAACTTCTTTCAACAGTGTTATCTCCGAATCTACCGAAACCGCATTGGTTTCACGTTAAAATGACCTGATGCACGCGAGGTGCCAGTTTCCACAATGGACAATCCCGTGAGCGATGCCTATCTTTCCCGTATGTTCGCGCGCGTCGTCACCATGCTTGCCATACTCGCGATCGCCGTAGTCACGACGCTGACCTTGGCCCATGCGGCGCGTTTGAGTGTGGTGCCGGATCACGCCGTGCATGTGGCCGAGATGATGCAAGCGTCGCACGTCACTGAGGCTTCCTGCGACGGTGATCAGCGCTGCGGTTCGACCGATGCGGGAATGTGCGAATTTGTTTGCACGGGTCTTTCCATTTTTCTTCCATCTGCAAGCGGCGATGCTGGCTTCGGTTACTCACCGGTCAGCCACGGCCGGCCTTCGGAAGACATCCATGTCAGTCGGGCACCTAGCCTGAACGAACGCCCTCCCAAACCCTGTCTCCTCTAATCGCGTCCGGGCTGTGGCCCGCGGCGTTCCATCGGTTTTGATGAACGGGACGGATGTCCCGAGGAGACGACAATGAATACCCTTTCGCGACGCGGCTTTCTCGCCGCAAGCGCGGCGGCTCTTGCCGCTGCCCATCTTCCACGCGCCGCCATGGCGCAGACAACGGCACCGCTTGGCCTGTCCGCCGAGGCCCGCACGCTCGACATCAATGGCCGCGCGGCCAAGGTCTTCGGCCTTGCCGGCCCGGGGGGTCAGGGGCTGATCCTCGACCCTGGGCAAAGGTTCCAGGTCGATCTGACCAACAATCTCGACGTCGGCACGATTATCCACTGGCACGGCCAGATCCCGCCGAACGCGCAGGACGGGGTCCCGGACATGCCGCTGCCGCTGCTGAAGCCGGGCGAGACCAGATCTTATGATTTCACGCCGCTCGCGGGCACATACTGGATGCACAGCCATGTGCCTATTCAGGAAATGAACCTGCTAGCGGCCCCCCTGATCGTCCGCAGCGCCGAAGATGTCGCTGCCGACCGGCAGGAGGTCACGCTGTTCCTGCATGACTTTGCCTTCAAGACACCCGAAGAGGTCATGGCAGAGATCGCAGAAGGACACGGAGGCGGTCACGGTGCAGGACATGGCTCCGGCTCCAGCGCATTGCCCATGCAGGGCATGCCCATGGGCGGCGGCATGGGTGCGATGCAGGGCATGGACCATAGCGCTATGGGCAATATGCCGATGGGCGGGATGATGGACATGGGCGGCATGGCCATGGACTTGAACGATTATGATTGGGACGCCTATCTCGCCAACGACCGGACGCTCTCGGACCCTGAGGTGGTTCAGGTCGAGCGCGGGGGCCGCATCCGCCTTCGGGTCATCAATGCGGCCGCAGCCACCGTGTTCTGGATTGATAGCGGGGCGGCGCCCACCCGGGTCATCGCGGTCGACGGGCATAATGTCAGACCGGTTGCCGGCAGCCGCTTTGGCATCGCCATGGGGCAACGGCTGGACATCGAGATCGACCTGCCGAACGAGGCCGGTGCCTGGCCGATCCTGGCGTTGCGCGAAGGCGCGCGCGAGCGGACCGGGATCATCCTGGCGACCTCCGGCGCACAGATTGCGAAGGTAGCGGAACTGGCAGACCAGGAGGCCCCCGCCTTCGACATCGATCTGTCCCAGGAGTTGACCTTCGAAGCGCTGGACAATCTGCCCGAACGTGCGGTCGATCGCAGCCTGATGGTCATGCTGGGCGGCACGATGCAGCCCTATGTCTGGACAATCGACGGGGCAGTCTGGGGCCAGCATCGCCCGATCACGGCCAAAGCGGGCGAACGTGTGCTGCTCGGTTTCCATAACATGTCGATGATGGGCCATCCGATGCATCTGCACGGCCATGTGTTTCAGGTCGTCGACATCAACGGTCGCAAGGTCAACGGCGCAAGGCGCGACACCGTCTATGTGCCGCCCATGTCGATGGTGACGATTGCCCTCGACGCGGGCGAGGCCGCCCGCTGGATGCTGCATTGCCACCACATGCCACATCTGGAAACCGGCATGATGACCGAATTCGCCGTTTCGGCCTGATCATTGCGCCGGGGCCGTCCTGCCCCGGCCTTTTCTGCTGCCGTCGGCCATCCATCGGGGCAGCACAGCGAATCACGATTGGACAGAAATATGGAACATCGTCACACGTATTCGGATCATACGCCCAAGGATCGAGGCCGAAACCATTCCGGCGAGGCCGTAGCGATGATTACAGAACATTCTGAAATACCCGCCTGGAAACTGAACGGCGCATTCGTCTTTCTCGGATTCGCTGCAGTTGCGACTGGTCTGCTGGCCTATGAGCACCGGGTCCATCTTCTCGGCGCGTGGCCCTTGCTCCTGCTTCTGGCCTGCCCGCTGCTGCATGTCTTCATGCATGGCCGCCACGGTCACGGCGGCCATTCCGGGCACGATGCGGCGGCATCGCCCTCCGATGAGTGGAAGACCCGCGATGACTGAGACCGCCGCCTATGGTCCCCAATTCAGTGCGATCTGGGACAGCTGTGCTCGCACCGTTCCCGCCTTCATCCCCCGTATCAATCGCTCGGGGACAAAAACCACCTCTCCCGGAGTTTCAAGCCGATGAACGAACGCACGCCCCATGCGGACCATCAGGGCCACCACGACGGCCATGCCCATGCCGATCAGCAACATCCGACCGGCGGCGCCGACCTTGATGCTGCCGGATCGACCCATTCAGAGCATTCCGAACACGGCGGGCACGACCACGCCGAGATGGTCGCCGACTACCGGCGCCGGTTCTGGGTGTCGCTCATTCTAACGCCGCCCATTCTCCTTCTCTCGCCGATGATCCGTGATTGGCTTGGCCTGACCGAATTGCTGTCCTTTCCCGGGGATGGTCTCGTTCTCTTCGCTCTCTCGACCGTGGCTTATGTCTACGGGGGCTGGCCATTCCTGACGAGTTTCACTTCGGAACTGCGCAAGGGTCAGCCCGGCATGATGACACTGATCGCGCTTGCGATCTCGGTGGCATATTTTTACTCGGTAGCAGTCACCTTCGGCTTTCCGGGCGAAGCGTTATATTGGGAGCTGGTGACGCTCATCGCCATCATGCTGCTCGGGCATTGGGTGGAGATGCGCTCGGTCATGGGCGCATCGCGGGCGCTGGAAGAGCTCGTCCGGCTTCTGCCCGACAGCGCGACCAGGATCGACGCGGACGGCACGATGCAGGAAGTTTTGATCTCGGCGTTGCAGCCCGGCGACCGGGTTCTGGTGCGGCCTGGCGCCAAAGTTCCAGTTGACGGCGACATCGTCGAGGGATCGTCGGGCTTCAACGAGGCGATGCTCACCGGTGAATCTCTGCCCGTGACCAAGAGCGTCGGCGCCAATGCCATTGGCGGTGCAATCAACGGCGCCAATGCCGTGACCATCGAGGTAACCGCCACCGGCGACGCCACGTATCTGGCGCAGGTCATCGATCTGGTGAAGAAGGCGCAGGCCACGCGATCCCGCACCCAGGATCTCGCCAGTCGCGCGGCCTCGTGGTTGACCTATATCGCGCTGATCGCCGGCTTTGGATCGCTCTTCGTGTGGTGGTTGGTGTTGGATGCGCCGCTCGACTTCGCGATCCAGCGTATGGTGACGGTCATGGTCGTGGCCTGCCCGCATGCGCTTGGCCTCGCCGTCCCCCTCGTCGTCGCCGTCAGCACCTCGCTCTCCGCCGGTAACGGCTTGCTGATCCGCGACCGCGCCGCCTTCGAGCGGGCGCGAAACCTCAATACGGTGGTCTTCGACAAGACCGGCACGTTGACCGAAGGCCGGTTCGGCGTCAGCGACATCGTGCTCCTCGACGGTGGCGACGAGAATGACGAACTCGCCTATGCGGCCGCAGCCGAAAGCCAGTCCGAGCACCCCATCGCGCACGGCATCGTCGCCGAAGCGAAAGACCGCGGCCTGACCATTCCCAAGGCGAGCGAGGTCAGCAACATCACCGGCGAAGGCATCATGGCCAGAGTCGATGGCCAGGACCTGCGTATTGTCAGCCCCGGTCACCTCGCGCGACAGGGCAACGCCATCTCCAATGACGGGCTGAAGCGACTGGAGGGACAGGGCAAGACTGTGGTGGTTCTCCTCCGAGACGGAGCACCGCGCGCGCTCTTCGCGCTGGCCGACATTGTGCGTTCGGAATCAAAGGAGGCGATTGCTGAACTCAAATCCCTCGGGATCAATTCGGTCATGCTCACCGGCGACGCCAAGGGCGTTGCCAAGGCGGTGTCCGAGGAGCTCGGAATCACCGAGTATTTCGCCGAGGTGCTGCCCGATCAGAAATCGCAGAAGATCGAGGAGTTGCAGGCGCGGGGTCTCTCCGTGGCTATGGTCGGCGATGGGGTGAATGACGCGCCGGCATTGGTCGTGGCCGACCTCGGGATCGCCATCGGCGCAGGGACAGATGTCGCCGTCGAATCTGCCGATGTGGTGCTCGTCAAGAGTGACCCACGCGACGTCGGCGCCATCCTTGGTCTGTCGCGCGCCACCTATCGCAAGATGGTGCAGAACCTGATCTGGGCGACCGGCTACAACGCCATCGCCATTCCGATGGCGGCAGGCATCACCTTCGGAACCGGCTTCATGATGACACCCGCCGTAGCCGCCGCGTTCATGTCGGCCAGCACCATCATCGTCGCCATCAACGCGCAATTACTGCGCCGCTACAGGAGGCACACGTGAGCGGCAGCCGCTGTGGTGCAGTCCTCAGCCAGCCAGGCGTGCCCGCCATCAACCACCCCCAACACCATGAATGTTTCTCGAAAGGAGTGAACGCAATGGGCGCCCAATCGACCTCAGCGACCTGGATGTCGGCAGTAACAACCAATCCGGCTGTCGAGTATGCCCTCGATCTCGCGCAGCGCAGTCTGCTCTACGCCGACGTGATGCGCGAGCGGGGCAATCAGTATCTGGAACACATGGCACAGGCCGCGCCCAATGTCCTGAACTTCGCGGCCGAGGAAGTCATGTCCGGTCGCGACCTGCCGCGACCGGTGAACTACGGGCTCGTGCGCATCGTCCCGCCGGAAGGAGTCGTTATCGACCCGTGCAAACGGCCGTTCGTGGTGGTTGATCCTCGGGCCGGGCATGGACCGGGAATCGGGGGGTTCAAGGCGGACAGCGAGGTCGGTGTCGCCCTGCGCGCCGGCCATGCATGCTATTTCGTGGGCTTCCTGCCGGATCCGGTGCCGGGACAGACCGTCGAGGACGTGATGCGTGCCGAAGCCGCTTTCCTGGAGCGCGTAATCGCGCTGCATCCGGAGAGCGAGGGCAAGCCCGTGGTGATTGGCAACTGCCAGGCGGGCTGGCAGATCCTGATGACCGCTGCGGTGCGCCCCGAACTTTTCGGGCCGATCATCGTCGCCGGCGCGCCCTTGTCCTACTGGGCCGGCTGGAAGGGCAAAAACCCCATGCGGTACGCCGGCGGCCTGCTCGGCGGCAGCTGGTTGACGCAGATGACCAGCGATCTCGGTGCCGGCCGCTTTGACGGCGCGTGGCTGGTGCAGAACTTCGAAAGCCTGAACCCGGCCAACACGATCTGGAGCAAACAATACGACCTTTTCTCGAAAGTCGACACCGAACCCGAGCGCTATCTCGGCTTCGAGAAATACTGGGGCGGATACGTTTTCCTGGACGACATCGAGATTCAATACCTCGTGGACAACCTGTTCATCGGGAACCGGCTATCAACTGCCCAACTGGTGACCTCGGACGGGATCCGGATCGACCTGCGCAACATCCGCTCCCCAATCCTGGTCTTCTGTTCGGAGGGCGACAACATCACACCACCACCCCAGGCGCTCGGCTGGATCACCGATCTGTATGGCGAAGACGAGGACGTACGGGCACACGACCAGACAATTATCTACTGCGTCCACGACAGCATCGGGCACCTCGGGATATTCGTATCGGGCAGCGTCGGCCGCAAGGAGCATCAGGAATTCACCACGAACATCGACTTCCTCAGCACGATGCCTTCCGGGATCTACGAGGCAGAGCTGCACAGTAAGGGGCCAGACACGTTGAATCCTGACTTGGCGCTCGGTGACTACATGCTCTCGCTGGAGAAGCGAAGCCTAGACGACGTGCATGCGATCGTGACCCCCGACGAGGACAGCGACCGCCGTTTTGCCGCAGTGTCCCGGGTTTCGCAGGCCAATCTCAATCTTTACCGGACCTTCATGCAGCCTTGGGTCAGGGCCGTCACAACGCCAGAAAGCGCCGAGTTTCTCGCTCGACTGCATCCGTTGCGGGTGTCCTACGAGGTGATGTCGGATCGGAATCCGTGGCTCGCGTGGCTCAGGCCGCTGGCCGACCGTGTTCGCGAGAATCGGAAGCCGGCAACGGAGGACAATCCGTTCCTTCGCACTCAGGGAACGATGTCCAACATGATTGAATCCTCGCTCGATCAGTGGCGGGTAACGCGCGACGCGATGTACGAGCAGACATTCGAAGCGATCTACGGCTCGCCCTGGTTGCAGTCCGTGGTCGGGCTCGATGCCAGCGAAGCCCCGCGGCAGCATCCGGGCCATACGCCCGAGCATCGCGCGTTCCGGGCTGCCGAGGTCGAACGCTTGCGGAATGAAATCACTGACGGCGGAGTGCTGGAGGCCGGTATCCGGGCGCTGCACTATGCAGGAGGCGACCGCGACCGAGTGGACGAACGGAACTTCAACGTCATTTTCAACCTGCGCTGTGAACGTTGCGCGGACGCAAGTTCCATCCCTCTGCCCCAGTTCAAGCGGGCGGTCCGCCGCCAGACCGAGATCATGCGCCTGGACTCCGATGCGGCGGTGGCGGCATTGCCGCAACTGCTCGCGCGCAGCACTACGTCGGACATCACGGAGATGCACGACGCGCTCGAGCGCGTCATGAGCGCAAGCGGTCTGCTCGACGAAGCCGAAGCTACGCGCCTGCGCGAGATGCAGACCGTGTTCGACGCGGCCGCGAGCGCCGGTTCGCGGCGAACCAGTGGCAGGGCTCCCAATGCCTCCGGAACTGCCCCGGGCGCAGGCGTCGTCCACGCCAAGCGGGAGACGACCGCCTCCTGAGGTTGACCTGCGCGTGGTCAGGGTGCGGACCGGCTCGTGCTGTTTCCAGTTTCCGGGGGCGGAATGCGGTCAGTTGAGAACTCGAGGATAGCGCCTTGCGTTATCTACGGGCGGTGAGTGTGAGCGCCGCGCTTGCCGCCCCGCGATCCCGGCGCTTTTAGAACTGGAGAAGTCAAATGGACCAAATATCCTCCGAGATGCAGAGCTGCATCGATGAATGTCTGCGCTGCCACAGCGTTTGCCTCAGCACGGCGATGAACCATTGTCTGGAGACCGGAGGCCAGCACGTCGAGCCGACGCACTTTCGGCTCATGATTGCCTGCGCCGAAATTTGCCGGACTGCGGCGAACTTCATGCTCATAGGCACCGAGCATCACAAGCATGTCTGCCGCGAGTGCGCGGAGATCTGCGAGGAATGCGCTCGCAGCTGCGAACAGATCGGCGACATGCAGGATTGCGTCGATGCCTGTCGGCGCTGTGCCGAGAGCTGCCGGAAGATGGCGTCCTGATCCGCAATGAAACGTCTTACAACATTTAGGAGAACTGCCATGCGCAAGTTTCAGCTAGCCCCACTCCTCGCCCTGCTTCTCGCCGCTTCCCCGGCTCTCGCTCAGGAGGGCGGGACAGCGGATCAGCACGGACAGATGGCAGATCTGTCGATCCTGCCGCAGGGCTGCCAGGACGCTATCCAACAGGCCGGAATGCCCGAGATGATGCAGGGCATGGACATGTCCGGTATGATGGGTGGCATGGAGGGCATGGACGAAGCCCAGCATGCCTCCATGCAGGCCATGATGGAAATGAACGTTCCGATGATGGCCACCCACGCCATCGCGGATCCCGATCTCGCCTTCCACTGCGGGATGATCGCCCACCACGCGGGCGCCATCGCCATGGCCGAGGTCGAGCTGCAGTATGGCGATGATGAGCAGTCGAAAGCGATGGCTCAGCAGATCATTGACGCTCAAGGTCCGGAAATCGAAGAGATGACTGCCTGGGTCGAAGCGAATACCGGCCAGTAAGCACCCCGGCCGCCGGAGCCTCCAACTCCGGCGGCCGATCCTAATGAAAAATGCCCGCAACGATGCTTGTTGCGGGGATCAGAGGTCGGCGCCCTTGCTCAGGGGCTTCGCCGTCGCAGCCTTTGAAGGAGGCACAATCCATGTCGATGTCTCACGGCGGCCACACCGGCCACCTGCCGGCGAGCGGCGATCGCAGGGCGCTCGTCATCTCGGGGTGGCTCACCGGCATATACTTCGTCATCGAACTCGGAATCGGCATCTGGACCGGCTCCGTCGCCGTCATGTCCGACGCATTCCACACCTTCTCGGCTGTCGGCGGCGTGCTCATCGCTTTGGTGGCAATGCGCTTGGGCGAGCGGAAGTCCAGCCCCGCCCGTACCTTCGGCTACATTCGTGCCGAGATCCTCGGAGCCCTGTTCAATGGTCTGTTTCTCGCCGCCATGGCACTTTTCGTGCTGTGGATGGGGGCGATGCGGCTCATGGAGCCGATCGAGCTCGCGACCACGCCGATGCTGATCGCGGCGGCGGGCGGCATCGCCACCGAATTGGTCGCGCTCTGGCTGCTCTACGAGCGCCAGAAGGACAACCTGAACATGCGGGGCGCCTACTGGCATATCCTGCAGACCTTCGTCGGCAGCTTCCTGATCATCATCTCGGCCCTGGTGATCCGCTTCACCGGCTTTCTCGCCATCGATCCGCTGCTCGGCATGGCGTTCGGCCTCGTCCTGCTCTGGGCTTCCTGGGGCATTCTGCGCGAGTCGCTGCACATCCTGCTTCAGGGCACGCCAGAGGACCTCGACCTGGAAGCGGCTATCGCAGCCATTCGGAGGCTGGATGGCGTCACCGATGTGCATCACGTCCATGCCTGGAGTTTGACCTCGGGACGGAACGTCTTCTCGAGTCACGTCTGTGTCCGGGATTGGCAGGAGGGCGAGCGGGTGCTGAAACAGGTAACCGATCTCCTGCGAGACCAGTTCGATGTTTATTTCTCGACCATTCAGATCGAGGAATACTGCCTCGACCGCGAGGAAGGCGCTGCGGAAATCGACATCACCCGGCCGCAATCAGGGACCGGACAACTTGCGCCGTCAGATCACGCACGACAGCGAGGCACCAATCGTGAACACTGAGTAAGTTCATCGACGCTGGTTAAATTATGTCTTGACCTTGCCATCGTTGGAAGGCGCAGGATGATCACAAGCCGAGTAGTGGGCGATTCGACGAAGAGGCGGGCTATGGCCAACAAAACCGAACAAGAGCACCAGGCTATCCTGCCTACGGAACGGGAGAGCAGTTTGTCAGGCATCGGCGGCGAGCGCCATCACGCCGGGCATCATCATGACCACGCGCACGATCATTCTGCGCACCGGCACGGGAACGATCATCCGCAGGGTACGGAGACCGGAGCGACCGACAGCACCCACAAGGTCAAGGATCCGGTCTGCGGCATGATGGTCGATCCGCACACGACCCAACACAAGGCCGAGCATTCTGGCAGGCCCTATTATTTCTGCTCTGCGGAATGCCGGGCGAAGTTTCTGGCCGAGCCCGAGCGCTACCTCGATCCGGCCGCGGCGTCCGATGCCGAGCCGGTGCCGGAGGGAACGATCTACACCTGCCCGATGCATCCCGAGATCCGGCAGGTGGGTCCGGGTTCCTGCCCGATCTGTGGCATGGCGCTGGAGCCGGTGCTGGTCAGCTGCGAGGCCGAGCCGAACGAAGAGCTGATCGACATGACGCGCCGGTTCTGGATCGGGCTGGTGCTGGCGGTCCCGGTCTTCGTGCTCGAGATGGGTGGGCATCTCTTCGGCTGGACACATCTGATCGGGCAGCAGACGTCGAACTGGGTGCAAATGATCCTCGCAACCCCCGTGGTGCTGTGGGCGGGCTGGCCCTTCTTCCAGCGCGGCTGGCAGTCGCTGGTCAACCGCAGTCTCAACATGTTCACGCTGATCGCCATGGGCACCGGGGCGGCCTGGGTCTACAGCATGGTGGCGGTGCTGATGCCGGGCATTTTCCCGGATGCCTTCCGGCAACATGACGGATCGGTCGCGGTCTATTTCGAGGCGGCGGCGGTCATCACCGTCCTCGTTCTGCTCGGGCAGGTGCTGGAACTGCGGGCACGCGAAAGCACCAGCGGCGCGATCCGGGCGCTGCTCGACCTGGCTCCCAAGACTGCCCGGCTGATCCGGGACGACGGCACCGAGGAGGAGGTGCAACTCGACACAGTTCATGTCGGCGACCGGCTGCGAGTGCGTCCCGGCGAAAAGGTGCCGGTGGATGGCGAGGTCATCGAAGGTCGCAGCGCCGTCGATGAATCGATGGTGACCGGCGAATCGATGCCGGTGACCAAGGAAGTCGGATCAAAAGCCATCGGCGGCACCATGAACCAGTCCGGCGCGCTGGTGATCGAGGCCCGCAAAGTCGGCCGCGACACCATGCTGTCGCAGATCGTCCAACTCGTCGCTGAGGCGCAGCGTTCGCGCGCCCCGATCCAGCGGCTGGCCGATCAGGTCTCGGGCTGGTTCGTGCCGGCGGTAATCGTCGTTGCCGTTCTGGCCTTCATCGCGTGGTCGATCTGGGGACCGGAGCCGCGCATGTCCTTCGGTCTGATCGCAGCAGTCTCGGTTCTCATCATCGCCTGCCCCTGTGCGCTCGGACTGGCGACACCGATGTCGATCATGGTCGGTGTCGGGCGCGGCGCGCAGGCGGGCGTGCTGATCAAGAACGCCGAGGCGCTGGAGCATATGGAGAAGATGAACACGATCATCGTCGACAAAACCGGCACGCTGACCGAGGGCCGACCAGCCGTCACCGCCATCGTTCCCGCAGAAGGCTTCACCGAGGAGGAGGCCCTGCGCCTTGCCGCCAGCGTCGAACGCGCCAGCGAGCATCCGCTAGCGCTCGCCATCGTCCGTGCCGCCGAGGAGCGCGGCCTTGCACTTGCGCCGGTTGCCGATTTCGACTCCCCCACCGGCAGGGGGGCACTCGGAGTGGTCGATGGCAAGCACATCCCGCTTGGCAATGCGAAATTCCTTGCCGAACAGGGCATCGACGTGGCGCCGCTGGCTGAACAGGCCGACCGGCTGCGCGAGGACGGGGCGACGGCGATCTTCATGGGGGTCGAGGGTCGCGTCGCGGCGATCTTCGCGATTGCAGATCCGGTCAAGCCATCGACACCCGAGGCCCTTGCCGCGCTGAAGGCGCAGGGAATCCGCGTGGTGATGCTGACCGGCGACAACTGGACCACGGCGAAGGCGGTCGCGCGTCAACTCGGCATCGACGAGGTTGAGGCCGAGGTTCTGCCCGATCAGAAAAGCGCGGTCGTTCAGCGGCACAAGGCCGCAGGCGAGGTGGTGGCGATGGCAGGCGATGGCGTCAATGATGCACCGGCGCTGGCGGCCGCCGATGTCGGCATCGCCATGGGCACCGGCACCGACGTGGCGATGGAAAGCGCCGGCGTCACGCTGCTCAAGGGTGATCTGAACGGGATCGTGCGCGCCCGGGCCCTCTCGGAGGCCGTGATGAGCAACATCCGCCAGAACCTGTTCTTCGCCTTCGTCTACAACGCCCTCGGCGTGCCGATCGCGGCGGGCGTGCTCTATCCGTTCTTCGGCATCCTGCTGTCGCCGATCATCGCGGCGGCCGCGATGGCGCTCTCTTCGGTCAGCGTGATCGCGAATGCGGCACGATTGCGGAGGGTCAAACTGTGAAGCCCGCGCGGCATCGAGTCGCGGATAATCGCGGTCTGTTGACCCGCCCGCGTCTCGCGCGCCGATTCCATCTGTTGCTACAATCATGCAAGTTACGCGAGGTGCGATAATGCGAAACACTTACCCGATCAGCAGGCGCGCCATACTGGCCGGTTTCGGCGCGCTTCCCCTGGTGCTTTCCTTGTCAGCACCCCTGAAGGCCGACGCGCTGCCGCTGATCACGGTCACCAAGGATCCGTCCTGCGGTTGCTGCGATGGCTGGGTCGAGCATATCGAGGCCGCAGGCTTTCCGGTGCGGGTGATCGAATCCGACGAGGTGTTCAACCTGAAGCAGCGGCTTGGTGTGCCGGTGGATCTCGCCTCGTGCCATACTGCCGAGGTCGACGGATATGTGATCGAGGGCCATGTCCCTGCCGCTGCGGTAAAGCGCCTGCTGGCCGAGCGGCCGGCCGGGACCGGCCTCGCCGTTCCAGGCATGCCCGCCGGCTCGCCCGGCATGGACTTCCCTGGTGTCGAGCCGGAACCGTATGACGTCTTCCTGTTCGATGCCACCGGCCACAACTCGTTCCTGCGCTTCCGCGGCGCACAGGAGATCTGATCGAAACCCGCCATGATCGCTCAACTCGTGATCCTCCTGATGTCCGATCGTGCTCCAGCGCGCAACGCCCGAGAGGGCCGCGGCGCAAACGGGCGCGCGCAGGTGGTGTTTCGGTTACGGCGCGACTGGCTGCGGCATCTGTCGATGGCGCTGCTACTGCTCGCCTTCAGCGCCTTCATTCTGCAGCCAGTGGCGCATGCGAGCCCAAACGGGCATTCCGCTCACCAGGATGCCGCCGTTACCGCCATGGCGGAGCTTTGCGCCCATTCCCACGCAGCAGGCGATGGCTACGGCGACGAGACTTCTGTCAAACACTGCGGTCCCGATAAGACAGGACCGGGCCTGCTCGACTGCTGCCAGGCATGCCTGATCGCCGCCATCACGCCCGAGACCCAGTCGCTGCCGCCCCATGCAGGCAGCGACCATCGCAGCCGCATAAGTTCGGACCGCCTCGGACGAATTCCTCCAAGCATCCTGAGACCCCCACGTCTGATCACCGCCGCGTAAGGCGCGCATGGCCGGGAGGGACCTGTTCCTCCTCGGTCCGCCAGCCGACCCGCTGGTGAGTGCCACAACCGACAATCAGACGAACACGGATACCTCGCGTCGGTGAGCGACGCCGGTCCTCCGATGCCAAAGGATGAAAACAATGAAACGAACTGCAATCGCCCTTTCCGTCAGCTTCCTGACGGGGCTACCCGGTGTTGCACTGGCGCAAGCCGGGCATGACGCCCACCACCCTGGGAGCTCTCCGGTACAAACTGAGCGAGCTCCTGCGCCCACGTCTCCGTCCGCAACGATGCCCTCGATGCAGGGAATGCCGGAGCAGTGCCAGGCCATGATGCAAACGATGCCGCAAGAATGCATGAGTGCCATGCAGCAGATGATGCAAAGCGGCATGATGCACGGAATGATGGGCGCTTCGACCGCCGAGGCGGCACAGGCGACCACGGGCCTGTCCGACTTCACGCAAGCCTATGTCGATGCAATGAACGCACTGCACGGGCCGATGATGGACGGGATCATGGCCGACGACCCCGACACCGCCTTCGTCAAGGGCATGATCCCGCACCATCAGGGCACGGTCGACATGGCCCGGATCGTCCAGCAGTACGGTGACGATCCGCAGGTGCAGGAATGGGCCACCCAGATCATCGAGGCCCAGGAGCGCGAGATCGCCGAGATGGAGGGCTGGCTGACGGAGAATGGCGACACGCAGCCATTCGATCTCGGCCAGACCGGCGGTACTGTCTATTCCGCCGACGAGGGCGGCAGCACGATCAGCGCCATTGATCTGGGCAGCGGGGCTGTAACCACGATTCCGGTCCCCGTAGCCCCGCATAATGTCGATCTGACTCCGAACGACCGCTTCCTGCTGGCGGTCGGCACACCAGCCTCCGGCGACCACGGGGCGGGTGGGCATGGTCACGGCGACGCGGCTGGCCTTCTCGTGATCCTCGATCCGCAAGACCTCTCGAAACCCGCTGTCACGGTCGATGTCGGATCTCATCCGGCCCACGTCGTCGCCGATACGCAGGGTCGCGCCTATGCGTCGCTCGCGGGCGCGGACGAGATCGCCGTTGTCGATCTCGCGAATGCATCGGTGATCGCGCGCATCGAGACCGGAGCCTATCCGCACGGGCTGCGGCTCAGCCCGGACGGGGCCGAGCTTTACGTCGCCAATGTCGAGGACGGCTCGGTGTCGGTCATTGACACGGCAAGCCTCGCCGAGGTCGCTCGTATCCCGGTCGGCACCGCTCCCGTTCAGGTCGGCTTCACGCCTTCTGGCGATCAGGTCTATGTCTCACTGCGTGACGAGAACCGCGTGGCCGTGATCGACACCGCAACCCGTGAGGTCACGAACAGGATCGATGTCGGCCCCAACCCGATCCAGATGATCGCAACGCCGGACGGTGGCTTCGTCTATATCGCCAATCAGGGCACCGAGGAAGAACCGAATGACACCGTGTCCGTGATCGACACGGCGACTGGTGAAGTGGTGAAGACGATCACCACCGGCCCCGGCGCCCATGGCGTGTCGGCGTCGGTTGATGGCGCATTCATCTTCGTCACGAACATTGCCGATAACAGCGTCTCGATCATCGACACCGAGAGCCAGGATGTCGCCGAGACGGTTCCGGTCGGCACCCGCCCGAATGGCATCGTTTACGGCGGATCGAACCAGTAACACGGTTGGCGCTGGAGCCCCCGCTCCGGCGCCAATTTTGTTCGATGGCCTCCCCGGCGCTCCCATCTACATTCAAAGATTCAGGTTATTCAATGCCGTGTAATAATAGCCCCACCGCATACACTTTGCGAAAAGTATACAGTTTGTTTATCATTATGCTGGCGCGAGAAAAACCAATCGATCTTACTTGGCTTCGACTGCCTGCGATATTTCTGCCAGCCTTTATTGCTTTGATTTCCAAGACTATGATGATCTATTTATTCTCGCCACCCGGCCAGACACTCGCCAGATAGCAATGTAACGGATGGCGAAGCGTTCCCAAACAATCGAGTTTCGCCACCTTCACTATTTCGTGGCTGCAGCCGAGCATGGCAGTTTCCGCAAGGCAGGAATTGCTCTCGGCTTGTCGCAATCAGCAGTCAGCCGATGCATTGCTGATCTCGAAGATCAGATCGGAGCATCTCTGTTTCACCGGCATACTTGGGGCGTTTCACTGACGTACGCCGGACAGCGGTTCCTTCTCCAATCGCGCAAGGCAATCAGAATCATCGGAGAAGGAACGCACGCTGCTGCGTCCGCTGCACGGTCCGAAGAAGGTCATGTGCGGATCGGAATATACTCGTCGATTGCCTCAGGCTTCCTCTTGGATTTGCTCCGTCACTATAGCGAACGTTACGCGAGAGTTCACATTGAGATGGTTGATGGCAATCCCGTCGAGCATGTCGCAGCTATCCGCCAGCTCGGCCTAGATGTGGCCTTTCTTGCAGGAACGCGAGACTGGCTAGGTTGCGAGCGGATGCATCTGTGGTCGGAAGGTGTGTATGTCGCGTTGCCCACGACACATGCACTGGCCAACCAGAAAACATTGGAATGGAGTGATCTTGCCGACGAGACCTTCATCGTCAGCGAAGCGGCCCCCGGAGAGGAGATTTACGATTATCTCGTGCAAGGGCTCGCCGACCTCGGCCGCCACCCCATCATACAGGTGCATGGGATCGGACGCGACAATCTCGTTTCTCTGGTCGCGCTTGGGCGTGGCCTCACTGTGTTTAGCGAAGCCATGACGGCCGCAAGTTTTCCCGGCGTAGTCTATCGACCGCTTGCGAAAGAACTGCTGCCGTTTTGCGCGTTTTGGTCCCAAAGTAACGACAATCCAGCATTCCGGCGACTTCTGAGCCTAGCGAAGGTTCTCTCAAAGAACCGAAAATCTCTCCGCTAGGGCCTGCCTGTCGCAAGTCCGCCGAACGGCATGAGCTAACGATCTCACATATCGTGTCGGACACACCCGTTTATTATCGGTGAGCTGCTGCTGGTTTCGTGGACAGCAGGTCAAGCTATCATAGCGCGAGCCTCGAACTCCATGAGGCTGAGGTAGCCCAGCTTCGAATGCCGTTTGCGCGGGTTGTAGAAGCGTTCGATGTAGTCGAAGACGTCGGCACGGGCTTCGTCTCGGGTTCGGTAGATCTTCCGTGCCGTCCGTTCGGTTTTCAGCGATGAGAAGAAGCTCTCCATCGCGGAATTGTCCCAGACGTTGCCAGCCCGGCTCATCGAGCAGGTGATGCCGTTGTCGGCCAGAAGCCTCTGAAACTGCTCACTGGTGTATTGCGACCCCTGGTCCGAATGATGGAGCAGTGCATCGGCCTTCCCTCGTCGCCACACGGCCATCATCAAGGCGTCCATGAGCAGCGATGCATCCCGGTCGGCCTTCATGGACCAGCCGACGGCGCGCCGCGAAAACAGGTCCAGCACGACCGCGACATACAGCCAGCCCTCGGCGGTCCAGATATAGGTGAAGTCGGCCAGCCACTTCTGGTTCGGTCGATCTGCCTGGAAGTCACGATCAAGGATGTTGTCGGCGATGACCGACCGCTCGCCATCGTCCCTTGGCTTTCCACGGCGTCTGGGCCGCGCCCTCAAGGCATTGATCCGCATCAGCCGTTCGATCCGATGAAGCCCGCAGCCAAGCCCTTCCTCGAGAACATCGCGCCAGACACGGCGCGCGCCATAGGTCCGGTCGCTTGCCGTGAAGCTCGTCTGGATCGCCGTGACGAGCTTGGCGTCATGAATCTCGCGGGCGCTGGTCGGGCGGCCGAGCCAAGCATGGAAGCCTGACCGCGAGACCTCCAGCACCTTGCACAGCCAACTGACCGGCCAGATGTGGCGGTGCCTGGCGATGAAGGCGAACTTCATATCGCCTCGCGCGCGAAAAAAGCTGCCGCTTTCTTCAGGATGTCACGCTCCACCCGCAAACGGGCGACCTCTTTCTTCAAAGCCGCAATTTCGACCAGATCGGCCCGCAACTGCCCGTTGCCGGGAAAGGCCGCAGCCGGTGTTGCGGTCAGTTCCCGCATCCAGCGGCGCAACACGCTCTCCGCCACATCGAGATCACGGGCGGCCTGCGCCACCGCCACGCCCCGATCCGTCACCAGCCTGACGGCCTCGATCTTGAACTCTCGGCTGAACTTCCGTCTCGTCATATCCACTCTCCGGTTCATGGGTCACGATCTTATCTTCGTGTCCACGAAACCAGCAGCAGCTCATCAAGTATGCGAGATTGTTGGCGTGCCGGCGCGTCGCGCCTTGGCGAACCCGCGATCCGTGGCGATGAACCGTTCCAGCATGGGCACAATGAGCCTGACGGGATCGGCGGCGGGCTGGCCGGTCTCTCGGGCCAGCACCTCGGCATAGGCGACAAGATCGCGGTGAAGTGGCGCGGGGAGTTCCATCGTCACCTTGACGGGCTTGTCGTCGGGCAACGGCCCCAGTTTCAGCTTGGTCATGATCAACCTCCTGCATTCTCGAATACTAAATCGCGGGTGACGAAGATCCTGACCGGGAAACCCCGTCGGATGGTCAGCGTCGGCGCGACTTGCAATTGGCGCTGGACGATCTGCTGGCCGGCCTGATTGACGGTATCCTGCGCCCCGTCGCGGATGGCGCGGATCAGCCGGTCCTCGTCGCTGGTGGCAAGTTCGGTTCCAACCGCGAGCAGCGTAGACAGCCCGGCGGCCTTCATCAGATCCCACCAGTGATAGTCAACACCGTCCTCAAGGCCGGCATAGCCCGATGCGTCCGCACCTGGCAGGCGTTCGAGAACGATGGAGCGTCCTCCCGGCAGGATCAGGCGATTCCAGACAAGCAGGACGCGGCGCTGGCCGAAGGTCACACCGTCATCGTATTGGCCGATGATGCGCGTGCCCTGCGGGATCAGGAGCAGCGAGCCGGTCGGGCTGTCATAGACGTTCTCCGTCACCTGTGCGGTGATCTGGCCGGGAAGGTCGGAACGGATGCCGGTGATGAGTGCGGCCGGGATCACGGCCCCGGCCTGAAGGATATAGGGCGATGCTGGTGGTGTGACGCGATCCGGGGCGACGGTCTGTCGGTCCACCGGGCCATTCAGAAAGGCGGTATGCCGATCTTGCGTCGCGGGCTGTCCGCCGAGGCCAATGCCGGCCAGGTCGGGCATCGCCGTTCCCGGTATTGCTCCAGTGCGCGGGCCTGACTGGAAGAACACACCGCTCAACCGCGCGGCTTCTTCTTCCGCCAGACGGCGTTGCTCCTCGGGATCGACAGCGGGGGTGGTGATCGCCGGCGGCACGACCGGCTGGCCTCGATTCTGCGCCTCGAGGATTGGGCGTCCGAGGTCGCCCGGCAATGCCGGCCCGAGGACGGGGCCGGTATAATCGCGTGGCAGGCCGGAGAGGCCGTCCGCCGTGGGGCGGTTCTCGGTGGAGTAGAGTTCTCCTCCTCCCGGCCCGGCATCGCGGGTCTGGAGGGCATAGATCAGCGCTCCGCCGATACCGAGAAGTGCGACAGCGCCAGCTCCCGCCAGAACCTTGCGGGACAGGCGTGTGACGCGGGGCGGCTCGGCGCGCAGCCGCATCGGCGCAGTGGCATCAGACTCGCTCATGAGGGCGATCCTCGCATGGTCGCGCCGGCCGGCTGGGCCGCGGCCTGCGTCTGTTCCATGCGGACGATCCTGACGACCTGTTGGCGGGTGCCGCTGCCAAGCCGCAACTCTGCCGCGCCGAACAGGCGATCCACGATCAGGACGTTCTGGTGGATGCGGGAATTGACGATCTGCGGCTCACCATCCGATCCGAGGACGAACAGAGGCGGCATCTCGCCTTGCACGATGCCGCGCGGGAAGACCACATAGACGCGCCTGCCGTCGTCGAAAACGGAGACCGGCCGCCATGGCGGGCTGTCACCTTGCACCTGCAGGCCGTAGCGATAGTTGCGCGCCGCCTCGACGGGGATGGTAGGTACGGCCGGTGTGGCGACACGGCTCCCCGCCGGTCGCGATGGATAGGCCCATGCGACGGAGGGCATGTAGAGGGCCTCGCGTGCGCGCAGTTCGATCATGTAAACACGCCGATCAGTGGTGATGACAAGGTTGGTCGAGATGTCATCGCGCGTCGGCTTCACGAGGATATGGACGCGACGGTTTGCACCGTTGCCGCTCTCGGTGTCACCGATGATCCAGCGCGTCGTATCACCTGCCGCAATCGGTCCCGCGCCAGTCAGGCTCTCGCCCGGCTCCAGCGCGATATTGGTGATCTGGCTGGGCGCGGCATAGACCTGATAGAGCGCGCCTTCCGACCACGGATAGATCTGGATGGCATTGTAATAGCCTTCGCGACGCGGCTCGACACGAGCGGCTACGTTCGCGTTCTCGACTCGGCCGTCCGGCGTGCTGGCAGCGTTGCCGCCCCTCGCAACTGTCCATGCTGGTGGAACATGCAACGGCCCGGGCGTGTCGTTGGTGACGGCGGCCTGCACGGCGGGCAGTGGAGGCACGTTGTCGTCATAACTGAATTGCGGCGTCCGGTTGGTGGCGCAGCCGGCGAGCATGGTGGCAGAAAGTAGCAAAGCCGGAATGCCGAGCTTACGAAAAGCCGGGAGCGTGGCTTTACGGAACATCGTGTAGGTCATTGACTCATCTCCCGCGACCAGTTGATCGCGTTGACGTAAATTCCAAGGGGGTTGGCGCGCAGGCGCTCGGCGTCGCGCGGGATCTGGATCACGATGGTCAGAATCGCGGTCCATCTCTCTGTGGTGGAAAGCTGGCCGTTCTCATAGTGCCGCTCAGACCAGGCGACGCGAAAGCTGTCCGGCGATGCCCGGATGACCGACGACACTTCGACCGCAACCTGCTGACGCCCGACGCGGGTGAAGGGATCGTTGGCGCGGGCATAATCGTTGAGCGCCGCCGCACCGCGATCCGTGGTGAACTCGTAGGCGCGAAGCCAGTTCTGCCGGACAATGATCGCGTCTGCCGGGATCGCACGGACCTGTTCAATGAAGCGGCCGAGATGGAAGGCGATCTGTGGATCGGCGGGGCGATAATCGGCAACGGCTGGCGCGACGGTCTGCGCCTGACCGAGATTATCGACCTGAACCACCCAGGGCACGACGGTTCCGCGTGCCGATTGCCAGACAAAGGCGCCGGCGAAACCGGCAGACAGGATCAGGCAGCCGAAGGCCATGTATCGCCAGTTCCGTGCCTGCACGCGGGCCGAGCCTATACGCTCATCCCAGACCTGCGCAGCCTTCTGATAGGGTGTGACGGGTTGCGGCACCTTGCCGTAATGGGTCGTCGGGCGTTTGAAGAGGTTCATGTGCGGTCGCTTTCGGAAAGGCTGACGGAGGAGCCGCCGCCGTGGCTGTCGCCGGAACGGACGACTCGGGCAGCAACGGTGACGCCCTGGCTCATGGCCCGGCCGCGGCGCATCTGCTGTGCCCAGGCGGGCGGGGCGTCTGTGGACGGCGGAGCTGAAGTCGCAGGAGTTGGGCTGCCGCCGACCGTGCCCATCGAAGAGCTGCCGCCGGACGCTGCGAACCCAGCCTTTGCGCCATCGGAGTAGCTGGATTTCGCGTTGTCGGTGGCACGGGAGGTCGCACGCTTCAGGGGCGAGGTGGTTGCGGATGCTCCGGCGCGCGCCACGCCGCCAAGGCCGGAAGCAACCCCGGCCACACCGGACCCGCCCATCGAGCCGAGGGTATAGGCCGAAGACGCTGCACCGGCCGCCGAGGCTCCACCACGCGCAAGCGCAGCACCGCCCGAGAGTGCCGCCCCGCCGCCTCGCGCGGCGAGCATGGTCGCGCCACCTGCTGCAATCGCGGCTCCACCGACAGCCAGGCCAGTACCGACAGCTGCGCCTGCGCTGAGTTGCGGGCCACCGGAGACGAGGCCGGTGGCGATGCCGGGACCGAAAATACCGAGGCCGAGAAGGGAAAGTGCCGCCAGCACGATCGCCATCGCATCGTCTATGGTTGGGGTCGCGCCGCCGAAACCGGCGGTGAACTGGCCGAAGAGCGTCGAACCGATGCCGATGATGACGGCCAGAACCAGCACCTTGATGCCGGATGAGACGACATTGCCCAGCACCCGCTCGGCCATGAAGGCGGTCTTGCCGAAGAGGCCGAAGGGGATCAGCACGAAGCCCGCAAGCGTGGTCAGCTTGAACTCGATCAGGGTGACGAAGAGCTGGATCGCCAGAATGAAGAAGGCGAGGATGACCAGCACCCATGCGAAGAACAGGCAGAGGATCTGTACGAGGTTCTCGAAGACCGCAATCCAGCCCATAAGATCGGAGATGGATTCGAGTAAGGGCCGCCCGGCCTCCAGCCCGGTTTGGGCGACGCGGCCGGGGCGCAGGAGGTCGGCGGCGGAAAAGCCGGTGCCCGAGGCCATCAGGCCAAGGCCGGCGAAGCTCTCGAAAACAATCCGCGCCAGATTATTCCAATTGGAAATGATGTAGGCGAAGACGCCGACGAACAGGGTCTTTTTCACCAGCCGCGCGATGATGTCGTCATCTGCACCCCATGCCCAGAACAGCGCCGCGAGCGTCACGTCGATAACGATCAGGGTGGTGGCAATGAACGCCACTTCGCCGCCGAGCAGACCGAAGCCGGAGTCGATGTAGCTGGTGAAGATAGCAAGGAAGTTGTCGATAACCCCCGTTCCGCCCATGGCTCACTGCCCTCCGTTTGGCACAGGTGTGCGGCCGAGGAAGCGGTCGCGGGTCTCGGCCCAGATATGGAGGCAATCCACATCACTGGCCGCAGCCTCTCCCATCTGCTGGCAACGGCGCTGCCCCTCGCGTAGGGGATCAGCCGGTAACTGGAGCGAGGGAGCGGAATGCGCCGCGACGGAGACGTCCTCGCGGGTCATCTCGATGACGGTCGCCGTGATGGCGACGGCGATGAACACGATGGCTGCGATCCGGGCCAGCACCTTCCCTTCCATGGTCTCGCCCCGATCTTAGTTGAACATCTGCGCGTTACCGGGCTGGTAGCTTGAGCCCGGCGTCAGGAAGCGTTCACGCTGGATACGCCCCTGTTCCGCGGCCGTCGCGCGCTCGGCTTCCGACAAAGCACTCGCCCGGCCGTTGGCCGAGATAACCGCGATCAGGTCGGAAAGCTGTTGCGACTGAAGGGCGAGAAGCTGGTTGCCGGCCTGGGTGGCCTGAAGCGCCCCGGTCGCCCCCTGACTTTCGCCGACGAGGGCGGACATCTCGGCACGGTTGGTATCGATGTTGCCGACGACGCCGGCCTGGACGCGCATCGCATCCTGAAGACTGCCGACGGTATTCTCCCAGCGCCAGCGCGCATCGGCGATCATCTGGGTGTCACTCGCGGTCAGCGACAGGGTGCCGTAATCCTGCTGGAACATCTGGTCGATGTTCTGCACGTCGAACGCAATGTTTTGCGCTTGTCCAAGAAGCTGCTGGGTGCGTTGAACATTCTGCTGGAGTTGCTGGAGTGAAGAATGCGGCAGGCTCGCGAGGTTGCGGGCCTGATTGATCAGCATCTGCCCCTCGTTCTGGAGCGAGGTGATCTGGTTGTTGATCTGCTCCAGCGTGCGGGCGGCGGTCAGCAGGTTTTCGGCATGGTTGGTTGGGTCATAGACGATCCGGCCAAATCCACCAAAGAAGGCATGAGCGGGTGTTGTGATCACCGGGGCCAGTGCCAGCGGGACGGCGAGCGCGACGGCCGTTGCCACACCACTGATCATGCGGATGATCCCGGGCATTTTGCGCGTCATGGGGCAATCTCCTCTTCTTCCGGGGTAAAGTCGAACTCAGCGTCATCAAAGATGACTGGCGACAACTCGTCGCTTTCGGATGCGAGATTGGTGAGGTCCGGGATCAGATCGGCCGCCCATTCGACGCCGCGCGCCCGTAGCCAGGCAGCGAGGAAACCATCACGGCCATGTTCGGCGAGGGTCTCGGCGATCAGGGACTGATCGGATTTCGACGAGGCCGCGCAGAGCGCCAGACCGACTTCGGACAGGCCCAGCTCGAACAGGCGATTTCCGCGCCGTGATTGGCAGTAATAGTCCTGCTTGGGCGTGGCTCGTGCGAGAATCTCGATCTGGCGATCATTGAGCCCGAAACGGCGATAGATCGCGGTGATCTGCGGCTCAACGGCGCGCTCGTTCGGCAGCAAGAGCCGCGTCGGGCAGCTTTCGATGATGGCGGGTGCGATGGCGGAATTGTCGATATCGGACAGCGACTGCGTGGCGAAGATGACGCTGGCGTTTTTCTTGCGCAGCGTTTTCAGCCACTCGCGGAGCTGACCGGCGAAGCCTTCGTCGTCCAGCGCCAGCCAGCCCTCGTCGATGATGAGCAGCGTCGGCCGCCCATCAAGCCGGTCGCTGATGCGATGGAACAGATAGGCGAGCACGGCGGGGGCCGCGCCGGTCCCGACCAGCCCCTCGATCTCGAAGGCTTGCACCTCGGCGGAGCCCAGATGTTCGCTCTCGGCATCGAGCAGCCGCCCGTAGGGTCCGCCGAGACAATAGCCGCGTAGCGCCTGTTTCAGGTCATTGGACTGGAGCAGGACCGCAAGGCCGGTGATCGTGCGCTCCCCGACCGGGGCCGAGGCGAGCGAGGTCAGCGCCGTCCAGATGTGTTCCTTCACCTCGGGTGTGATCTGGATGTTCTCGCGCATCAGAATCGCGATGATCCAGTCTGCGGCCCAGGCGCGTTCGGCAGTCTCGTGGATGCGCGCCAGCGGTTGCAGCGAAACGGATGCCTCGGAAGCATCGGTCAGCTCTCCGCCGAGGTCATGCCAGTCGCCGCCCATCGCGAGTACGGAGGCGCGAATACTGCCGCCGAAATCAAAGGCAAAGACCCGCGAATGTGGATAGCGCCGGAATTGCAGCGCCATGAGCGCCAGCAACACGGATTTGCCTGCGCCGGTCGGCCCGACGACGAGGGTGTGGCCCACGTCGCCGACATGGAGGGAAAACCGGAACGGAGTCGATCCTTCGGTCCTGGCATAGAGCAGCGGGGGCGCGCCGAAGTGGTCGTCCTGCCCCTCGCCCGCCCACACGGCGCTTGAGGGAACCATATGGGCAAGGTTGAGCGTCGAGACCGGCGGTTGCCGGACATTGGCATAGGCCTGGCCCGGCAGGCTGCCGAGCCAGGCATCGACGGCATTGGTCGTTTCGACCATGATGCTGAAATCACGGGACTGGATAATTTTCTCGACGAGGCGCAGTTTCTCGTCGGCGCGGCGGGCGTCCTCGTCCCAGACGGTGACGGTCGCCGTGACATAGGCCATGCCGGCGATGTCCGCGCCGAGTTCCTGCAACGCCATGTCCGCGTCGGCGGCCTTGTTCGCGGCATCGGTATCGACCAGCGCAGATTGCTCGTTGGTCATCACCTCTTTCAGAATGGCGGCAATGCTTTTCCGCTTGGCGAACCATTGCCGCCTGATCCGGGTCAGCAGCCTGGTGGCGTCTGTCTTGTCCATGAGGATCGCGCGCGTGGACCAGCGATAGGGAAAGGCCAGCCTGTTCATCTCGTCCAGCAAGCCGGGCGTGGTCGCACCCGGAAAGCCGGTGATGGTCAGCACCCGAAGGTGCTGATTGCCGAGGCGGGGTTCCAGCCCGCCGGCCAGTGGCTGATCGGCCAGCAGCGCATCGAGATAGACCGGAGTCTCCGGCACAGCGACGCGGTGCTGGTTGGTCGAGATCGTCGAATGGAGATAGGTCAGCGTCTCGCCGTCATCGAGCCAGCGGCATTCGGGCATGAACCCGTCCAGCAGCGCCAGAATGCGGTCGGTGCGGTCGGCGAAGCCGCGCGCCAGCTCCCAAGGGTTCACGCCCGAGGTCTCGCGGCCCTCATAGAGCCAGGATTCGGAACGCGCTGCGTCTTCGGCGGGCGGCAGCCAGAGGAAGGTCAGGAAGTAGCCGGAGACGAAATGGCTACCTTCCTGTTCGAAGTCCGCCTTGCGCTCGGCATCAACCAGCGCCGAGGCCGCGTCGGGGAAACGGCTCGCAGGATAGGTTGCGGCTTCCGACCGTTGTGCTTCGACGAAGATGGCCCAGCCGGAACCAAGGCGGCGAAAGGCGTTGTTCAGCCGTCCGGCGACCGCAACCAGCTCGGCCGCGACGGCGGAATCCAGATCAGGCCCGCGAAACTTCGCGCTGCGCTGGAAACTGCCGTCCTTGTTCAGCACGACGCCGGAACCGACCAGCGCCACCCACGGCAGATAGTCAGCGAGGCGGGCGGCGGTGCGGCGGTATTCTGCAAGATGCATCATGGGCAGTCCTCACACAGAGAGATGGCCGGGCACGCGCAAATGCTGCCGTGCAACCTCGACGAACAGCGGGTCGCGCTTCGCAGCCCAAACGGCCACGATATGCCCCACGACCCAGATCAGGATGCCGACAAACCAAAGCTGAAGGCCGAGACCGACGGCTCCGGCCAGCGTGCCGTTCAGGATGGCGACGGAACGTGGTGCGCCACCGAGCAGGATCGGCTCTGTCAGGGCGCGATGGACCGGAACCGAGAAGCCCGGCACCGTGTCGAGTGCCTCGAAATTCACTGCCATCAGACCAGCGCCCCGCCGCCAAAGCTGAAGAACGAGAGAAAGAAGCTGGACGCCGCGAAGGCGATTGAGATGCCGAAGACGATCTGGATCAGGCGACGGAAGCCGCCGCCGGTATCGCCGAAGGCCAGCGTCAAGCCGGTGACGATGATGATGATCACGGCCACGATCTTGGCGACGGGCCCTTCGACCGAGTCGAGAATGGATTGCAGCGGCGCCTCCCAGGGCATGGAGGAGCCTGAGGCCCAGGCGGGGGAGGTCATCAGGCTCACCCAGGTGAATGTGGCGGCGGTTGCCACATGATGGCAAATACGGAAGGCGCGACGGATCATGCAGATTCTCCTGTGTCGTGAGGGGTCTTGAGTTTTGAAAGGGCGGGCGAAACCCGGTAATCGCCGTCGGGGTCGAGGCCTTCGACACGGACGAGTTCGGTGAGTCGGCGTGTAGAGCCGCGCCCGGACAGGACGGCCACAAGGTCGATGGTTTCCGCGATCATGGCGCGCGGAACGGTGACGACGGCTTCCTGGATGAGCTGTTCGAGGCGGCGCAACGCACCAATGCCAGAACCGGCATGGATGGTGCCGATGCCGCCTGGGTGTCCGGTTCCCCATGCCTTCAGAAGGTCGAGGGCTTCGGCGCCGCGCACCTCACCGATCGGGATACGATCAGGGCGCAGGCGCAGGGACGACCGCACCAGTTCAGACAAGGTGGCAACCCCATCCTTGGTCCGCATCGCGACAAGGTTGGGTGCCGCGCATTGCAACTCGCGGGTGTCCTCGATGATGACAACGCGATCCTGCGTCTTTGCTACTTCGGCGAGCAGCGCATTGGTCAGTGTCGTCTTGCCCGTGGACGTGCCACCCGCAACAAGGATGTTCGCACGCGACTGGATAGCGCCCCGGAGCGTTACCGTTTGGGCAGCGGACATGATGCCGACCGTCACATAATCATCTAGCGTGAACACCGCGACGGCGGGCTTGCGGATGGCGAAGGCAGGCGCGGCGACCACGGGCGGCAACAGGCCCTCGAACCGCTCCCCTGTTTCCGGCAGTTCCGCCGAGACGCGCGGGCTGCGCGCATGAACCTCCACGCCGACATGATGGGCGACCAGCCGCACGATGCGCTCGCCATCGGCGGCGGACAGCAACTCTCCCGTATCGACCATCCCTTCGGACAACCGATCCACCCAGATCCTGCCATCGGGGTTCAGCATAACCTCGACGACAGAGGGATCTTGCAAAAAGGTTGAGATGGCAGGCCCGAGCGCCGTTCGGAGCATACGCGCGCCACGGTCCACCGTTGCCTGTTTGTGGTTGATGCCTGCCATCTCGTCCCCGTTCTACCGGGGAGGCAAAAGATGACCCCCGGATGGGGATCACTAAAAGAAGACCAAAACGGGACGTTTCAACAAGTTTCGGTCGTGGTAGTAGTGTAGCGCGCAAATACAGGAGAACGGCGGTGATGCTAGCCAAGGTCAAGACCGAGCGCAGTCAAACACATCCCAACATGCGCTGACTGATTCGGTCGACACGGCGGCTTTGCGAGATGGGGTTGCCGTTCGCTGTACTCAATCTGATGTTTAGGCTGGGCCCGGCTACCATCGACATAATGGGCGGGAAGCCGTCTGACGGTGGTGCGGCCTGGCAATCGCAGCGTAATGCCAAACCGGTCGCTCGGCCTCCGTGAAATCGCCCGATCCCCTGCGTGGCTATTTGATCAATTCGAGCCCACATCGACTGAGATCGCAGACCCAGGATTTCGCAGGTGCGGCATACAGGCGCCGGAAAGGACGGCCCATCGCGGCCACTAGTGCCTGGGGGTAAAGCGGCACCACACCCGACCCGCAGCTGGCATTCGATCTAGGTGCCAGCTATGACTGCGACCAACTCAATTTAGATCTAGTCGAAGTACAAAATATGCGGAGAGAATATCATAATCACTCTCTCCGATAGATCACAATAATGTATGAAGGAATTACCTCTCAAATACTGCGCGACCTTCTGCAAAGAACGCAGAAGCGGCGCGAATTCTACGAAACAGCGACATACTTATTTTCGCAGAGTTGATGGGTCTGTTATCAGTGACCAGATTGATGTCATCAAAAACGTCCAACTTCATTTCGATCAGAAGCTTCTTATTCAGAGAGTTTACGGTGTCGATCTGCTGCGCACTCGGCGCAACGTCATTCTGAGTGAAGTCTAGAAATCCGGCTTTAGACATATAATCTCTGAGGTTATTGTATGCAGACCGAATTTCACCTTCATTTGCTATCATGTTCTTGACATGACCTTCCAAACGATCGAAGATCTCCCCTTTGCCCCGCAACTCGACCCTGCCGGGCGACGCATACTGAACCCGAGCTAGATCATATCGATCGTTGGCTGGAATGATTTCTCCCAACTCCTTAAAGAAGCTGACGTAGCTACCGCCGCCATGCAGCAAGTTACCTTGAAAAGCTGACTTTAGCTTATCCCTCTGGTTTGTAGATGTTTGGACGTCCTTTAGCTTGATAATAGCCTGTTCGAAAGAGTATATATCTCTGTATCGAGCTGAGAACTTTCCAAAGTCCTCCATTTCCCAGTTTCCATCAATATAAAGCGTTTCAAGGGCGTCATGCTTGCTCGCCATCGGCTTGTACTCTGCCGTATGGCTTGATGCAAAGAGCTGAGGCTCTGGAAGCATTTCTTCAGTTATGACGCCATCAAACGGGACGGCTTTGACTTTTTTCTCCGCCAGATCACTTGCGGATATCTTGAAGAAGGTTCTGTACGGATTGCTTTCAAACAAGTAGCGCAAATCAACGTCTTCTCGAAAGTACCTTTTGAAAATTTTGGGTGTGACGGACACAACCAAATACTCCTGCACGAATCCTTTATCGGACGGCAGTGCAGACGCAAAGAAATATGTCTTTCCAGATTTGAAAAGTATCAAAATGGGCTCCACGAAATCAAAGAGCACTTGCTCAAGATTTAGTAGCCTATTCTTTCTCTTTTCTTCGCTTTTAGGCTTCATCGCTTAGAGCCTCGATAAGGTCATGGATGGTCTCAAACAAACCAGTCCTACACAATTTGAAGTCAAAACCCTGATACGGCCAGAAGTCAATGTGACCGCTTTTCCCCACTAGGGACTTGCCGCTACCTTGAGGGATATCGTGGGTTGCAATTGGAAGTGACTTAAAAAATGAATGTCGCTTGGCTGTGGCGATTTTTTGAATTGAAACTTCGTTCTGAAGGGATATGCTTTTGCATTTGCATTCGCCAGAATCTCTGCAGTCCTTCTTTAGAGCGTGATGGGAGTGATAATTTCTCTCATCTCCGTCGTCGAAAAAGTAGAACCTGCAAGCATTCGCAAGCGGTTCTTCATTCGCATCCAAAGGCGGGCATTCGACGGGAAGGTCTTCCACAAACAGTGAGCTGCCAGCACAGGGCAATGACGTATGTATATCTTCAGCCATGCATTGTCATAAACACACTCTTTGAGCCGGCGCAAGCTTCCGTCTACTAAGGTCCGCCCGCTTTCTAGGCCAGTGTGTCTCATGCGACATTCATGCGTCGTTATGACTTGTCTGTCTCCAACGGCTTTTTTTGATGCATTTCCGCCGTTCGGGCAGGAGGCAGCGAAAGTCAGCTCCCCGCCCTCCTTACCAGATGCTGCGTAGGCGAGGCTAAAGATCACGCACTTGCAGCGAACGACCGTAAAGTCCGCAAAGTAGACATTGCCCAGCCAGATTGCGGGGCAAAACATGAGTGTCCGGTTTTGGGAATTCCTGCAGCGGAATCTCGGGCGACCTGAAAGGCAGCTTTGGGCCGGGTGCGCTTGCTGCACCCGCTTTCGCTGCATCTTGCCTGAATGTCGCTGTGGGCTCAAACATTCATCTCGTTCAGTTTGACCTCGCCGACGGGTCTGAACCATCGATATCCTCCGATATCTCCTGCCGGAGCTTCGGCCCCTGCGCCAGCCGTCGCCCGAGTGCCGTGATGAACGCCTCATACCGCTCGCCAGCCTTGGCCTTGGCAGCCTGCGCAGCAGGCTCAGGTAAGGCCGGTGTGGTCGCAAGCCAAAAACGGATGAATACAGCCAGGCTTTCGACGGTGATACCGACATCGCGTTCCACTCGGGTCATGCGGCGGTCGAGCTGATCAAGACGCCGTGCGATGATGGCCTCCCGGCGCTCGGCATCGTCCGGCGACAGGAACGAGGCGATGGCGGCTTCGGCAATCATCGATTGTGACCGATCCCGGCGCGCGGCAAACTCCGCCAGGGACTTTTCGACCTCGGGGGCCAGATAGACCGTAACTTTTCTCTTCTTCCGGGGATTCCTCATGGCGCTATAGGTCCATGCCGTCATTCGGGTCCATTGCAACCTGGCGGGCAATACCCTGAACATGGCGGATCAAGCGTCGGTTCTGGGCGGCATCTTCGTCGGCATCGTCAGGCAGTCCGATCTCGAACTCATTTTCAATGGGTTTCTTCTTTACCGGCTTCACGCGACTGAGTTCCGGTTGCAGCCTGCGCTCGGATTCCGTCGGATCTTCATCTTCTGCCTGCTGTGACGGAGCAGCGTCGGAACTGCCGGGCCGCGCCGGGGTGGGAAGCGATGTCCAATCATCGGCGCGCGATCCTTCGGGGCGCTTCAGGTCCGGTGAGGGCAACAGGCGTTCGCTAAAACGGGCGTCTTCGTAATAGCGGGCTTTCTTTGCCCGGATTGGCGGGATACCGGCGACCATGACAATCTCCTCGGCGGGCGGCAGTTGCATGATCTCGCCGGGCGTCAGCAACTGCCGGGCGGTTTCCGAGCGCGAGACCATCAGGTGTCCCAGCCAGGGCGACAGGCGGTGTCCAGCGTAGTTTTTCATCGCCTTCATCTCGGTGGCGGTGCCGAGAGAATCTGAGACGCGTTTGGCGGTGCGTTCGTCATTGGTGGCAAAGCTCACCCTGACATGGCAGTTGTCGAGGATCGAGTTGTTCGGCCCATAGGCTTTCTCGATCTGGTTCAGCGACTGTGCGATGAGGAAGGCTTTCAGCCCATAACCTGCCATGAAGGCCAGGGCGCTCTCGAAGAAGTCCAACCGCCCAAGCGCGGGGAACTCATCAAGCATCAACAGCAGCCTGTGCCGGTCGGTGTTCGCCTGCAGATCCTCTGTCAATCGGCGACCGATCTGATTGAGCAGCAGGCGGATCAGGGGCTTGGTGCGGTTGATGTCGGAAGGCGGCACAACAAGGTAGAGCGTCACCGGCTGCCCACGACCGACAAGATCGCTGATCCGCCAGTCGCAGCGGCGCGTGACCTCGGCCACCACCGGATCGCGGTAGAGGCCGAGGAACGACATCGCCGTGCTCAGAACACCCGAGCGCTCGTTGTCGGATTTGTTCAGCAACTCGCGCGCCGCGCTGGCAACGACAGGATGCGGCCCGGCTTCCCCAAGGTGAGCGGTTTTCATCATGTCGCGCAGGGTGGATTCGACCGGGCGTTTCGGATCGGACAGGAAGTTAGCGACCCCGGCCAGGGTCTTCTCCTTCTCTGCATAGAGGACATGCAGGATGGCGCCGACAAGGAGCGAATGACTGGTCTTCTCCCAATGGTTTCGCTTGTCGAGGCTGCCTTCGGGGTCGACCAGAATGTCAGCAATGTTCTGGACGTCACGCACCTCCCATTCGCCACGCCGCACCTCCAGCAACGGGTTATAGGCCGAGGATTTCGGGTTGGTCGGATCGAAGAGCAGGACGCGACCGTGCTGCGAGCGGAACCCGGAGGTAAGCTGCCAGTTCTCGCCCTTGATGTCGTGGACAACAGCCGATCCCGGCCAGGTCAGCAGCGAGGGGACGACGAGGCCGACGCCTTTGCCGGATCTGGTCGGCGCGAAGCACAACACATGCTCTGGTCCGTCATGGCGCAGATATTCCTTGTCGTAGCGGCCGAGAACGACGCCGTCGGGATCGAGGAGGCCCGCCGCCTTGATCTCGGACTTCTCCGCCCATCGCGCCGAGCCGTAGGTGGCCACGTTCTTTGCCTCGCGCGCCCGCCAGACCGACATGCCGATGGCGGTGGCAATGGCGATGAAACCGCCCGACGCCGCGATGATCCCGCCCTTGGCAAAGATGGGCGGCGCATAAGCTTCATAGAAATACCACCACCAGAAGATCGCGGGTGGGTAATAGACCGGCGCGCCGAACAGGACGAACCAGGGCGGCCCGAGCTGCGCCTGATAGCCAAGGCTCCAGGCGACATATTGGGTCGCGCCCCATGTGGTGGCGAGGATGATAAGGAAGACGATGGTGATCTGTCCCCACAAGATCTTGGTCGCAGACATGGAGGGGGTCCTTTCCGGTTGAGGTCAGAGGCCGAGGCCGCGTTTGCGCCCGAAATCCCAATCGACGCCGCCATCGTCGCGGGCGACGCCGGAGACGTGACGGCCGATCTGCTTCTCAATGGAGGGCGACCAGGGCACGAGCTGGAAGCCAAGGCCGTCGTCGAGCATGGCGAAGCGGCCGGAGGCGAGCGCGAGGCGCTGACGATAGGTGCCCGCGACATATTCGCCGCTGCCAGCACGATTGAACGGCAGGCCGGACTCGGAGGCGAGTTGCTCTCCGACCGCGCTGAGTTCCCGGTTGCGCAAGGTGTTGAGCAGCCGACGCGCAAAGACGACGCGTCCACCTTGTCGCTCGGCCAGGTTTTCACCGATAAGATGCTCGGCGCGCTCGTCCATCGCCTGACGGACTTCCGCGCCGAAGCCGCTGTCCGAGAGCGCGATGGGTTCGCGGGCTATGGCTTGCCGGTCGAGCCAGGTCGCACCCGAGGCACCCACCTGCACACCAAGATCGAGATCGGAGCGGACGGCGAGTGCAACGCGGCGCTGCCCTTTCGCATCCTCAAAGGTGCGCAACTCGACGATCGAGCCGGGCGAACTGTCGCCGGCAGCGTCCAGATGCGGCAGCTTGATATGATGGCTGCGCCCATCGACACCATCGACGACGGCATAGGCTGTGCCTTTCAACTCGTCATCAAGACCGCGTTCGACCAGACGGCCGATGACCGGAACGTCGAGACTTTCACCGGCGAGGACATAGCTGGCCGATCCACGCTCGATACCACGTTCGGTCAGCGCACGATGCATGCGCTTGATGATGTCACCGCGCTCGCCGAGTTCACGCAACACCGTCTCGGCCTCTGGCTTGATGAACCATTGCGAATGACCGATCTGTCCGGCCAGCCCCCGGATTTCGAGGGTGCGAAGCCTGCCGACCTTCAGGGCATGGAACTCATCCGGTTGGCTACGGCCAAGCGGGGCAAGGTCGATGATGCCCGACTTACCGGCATCGCGGACAAGCTGCCGGTCGAGCTGTGTCCAGCGTTCCGCCTCGATCTGGCTTTCCAGAGTGCGGTGGATCTCAAGGTCGCTGCGCGGTCCGAGCTCCTGCGTGATGAGGTCGCGCGTCCGGTCGCGCATCCCCTCCTTGATGTAGTCGCGAGAGATCACCAGGTCCTGGCCGTCGTCGCGCACACCGCGCAGGATCAGATGGACATGGGGATGGGCGGTATTCCAGTGATCGACCGCGACCCAATCGAGGCGCGTGCCGAGATCCTGTTCCATCTGGCTGACCAGATCACGGGTGAAGGATCGGAGGTCAGACATATCAGGGGCATCGTCCGGCGAGACGATGAAGCGGAAATGATGCCGGTCATCGCCGCAGCGTTCGGCAAAGGCACGGGTATCGGCGTCCTCGGTTCCCGGCCCGAACAGCCGCGCTTTCTCGTCGTCGCGGGTCACGCCATCGCGGCGCAGATAGTCGAGATGCGTGCCGAGCGGTGCGGATCGTGCGTTGTGACGGACCACGCGCGCCTTGACGACGGCGCCGCGGGTGCGGGCGGTGATGAAGCGATTGGCCTGGATGCTGGCGCGCTGGCCGCGCCCGAAGCGGGATCGGTTGGGCGAGGTGACGCGACCAGATCGGGAAACGCCACCGCCTGCCTTCTTCGCAGCGGCAAGTGCCTGCGCGATGAAGGGCCGGGCAGCTTGGGCGCGGGTCGAACGAATACGCCCCGGACGGACGCGAAACTCGCGGTCATCGGACATGGCACAGCCCCGCACGGTGCAAAACAATGTGTAAATTCAGAAAGATGAGCGCAGAGCGCACGGTGCGCGCAAGCGCTGCACGGTGCGGAACGCGGCAGAAACATGAACAAAAACAACCGCCCGCATGAGCCGCACCGTGCGCGCTTTTATCCTGCCATCTTTCGGTCGTGGTGCCTGCCGCCACCCTCTGCGCGCTCCATGATGCGCCAGCGCACGAAGGGATACGAAATGCTGCGGAACCGCTCATGGCCGATCCCCTGCGACATTACGGGCGACGAACAGCGATTCCGGCGGTGCTGGGACGAGAGAAACAGCGTCGCCCGGCGCGCGATCGGGCGACGCCGGGTCGGTGGTCGCACCATCGCTATCACGCACAACGAAGATCGTGGCTTCGCGCCAGTCCAGCGGTCGGGCGGGAACCGCGACGGCGTCCAGCGGGCGCTCGCCGAGCAGAACCGGCGCGAGCGAAGCGACATAGGCGCGCGTCTCGGCGGGCAGCGGACGATCCGTCAGGCGGTATTCGTCATAGCGGGCCGGACCGGCATTGTAGGCTGCAAGCATCGCGGCCACATTGCCGTAGCGGTCCCACATCTCGCGCAGATAGGCGGTGCCTGCGAGGATGTTGTCGCGCGGATCAAAGGGATCGCCGTCAAGGGCATGGCGAACGCGCAGTTCCACCCAGGTGTCGGGCATCACCTGCATCAGCCCCATCGCGCCAGCCGATGAAACAGCGCGTAGGTCATCCGCGCTCTCGACGCGCATCACGGCGAAGATCCAAGCAGCCGGGATGCCGAAGCGTTGCGACGCCTCGGCGATATGGTCGCCGTGCGGATGCACGGCGACCACGCGATGCGGCGCGGCGGGTTGCGCCAGAACGGGCGGCGTGGCGACGGCTGAGATGAACAGGCCGGAAAGGAGAAAGAGGACGATGTGGCGACGTGCGCCGCATCTCCCCGAGGCGGGGCAAGTGCAGGAAATGAACATAGTCATTCCTGCTCGTCGCGCTTCTTCTGGCGGGTCCAGCGCAGATTCCAGTCGCGGCCCTCCTCGTCTGACTGGAACAGGTGGGCGCGGATCGGCTGCCGGAAGACGGGATCGTCGATCAGAACGGAAACGAACGGCCCCGCGCGTTCCCCGGAGTGTTTCCAGCCTGCGCCGACTTCCGGCCCGTCCTCATCGCCGAGGTGAATGCGATAGGCGGGCGCGTTCTCGGATTCGGCATTGTCCGTCGGAACGAAGGTCATCTCCAGGTCAAGCGTGAGGGTGCGAAGCCGCCCGGAATATCCGGACGGGGTGCGGGTGAATTGGCCGATCTGTGCCATTGAAGGTTCCTTTCCTACGCGGTGAAACAGGTGTGAGCGGTTCACACGCCCGCTGTAAACGCGCCGTCACCGCGTCGACGGGCGCCAGACAAAACGGCCATCGCCATCTTCGTCGGTGAAAAGAGGGGTAGTTCGGCCGATCACCGCCGAGGCGGGGAACGGGCCGAAATAGCGGCCGTCGAGGCTGTCGCCGACATCCGGGTTCATCAGGAAAACCTCGCCCTCGGCGATGATGCGACAGCTCTGCCAGATCGGCAGGTCGCGGCCCTGGCCGTCGCGGTCCCGCGCCTCGCCGAGCGGAACGGCATCGACCGTGATCGCGCGGCCGTCGCGACATACACGCTGTCCCGGCAAGCCGACCACGCGCTTGAGGAGCGGTACGTCACGGCCGACATAGCCGCGCTCGACCATGAAGGAAGCGATGGGCTCCGGCGGCAGGACGGCGACCAGATCGGGCACCTCGAGCCGGTCTGCGGGCGTCAGCGTGTAGAGGCCGATCGGCACGCTGGCCGAAGCGTTCCAGACCAGCCTTGGTGCGGTCGGAACACCGCTGGCCAGCATGATCGCGAGCGCGGCCATTGTCGCCATGACGTAGCGGACGCGGCTCATAGTTCGATCTCCCTGCGGCGGAGCCATGCCTGGTGACGTTCGTCGGCATAAGGCCGTGGCGCCTCGCCCGCATTCATCCAGAGGGCGACATGACGCCAGTGATCGGGATCAACCTCGGCGGGGTCGATGCCGAGGGATTCGACGGCATCGACATGGCGAAGGACGTCCTCGACCTTGGGCCAGCCCTCGATCCGAAGTAGGATTTTGCCGCCCGGCCGCACGAAGGGCAGCGTCTGGTAGGCGCTGCCGGGAGCGACCGCGCGCAGGATGTCGATGCGCGAGATGATCGTACCGTAGTCGTTCGCCGCCCAGCGGACGAAGCCGAAAACGGCATCGGGCCGGAAGGAAACAATGCGACAAGTGCGGTCGAGGATCTGCCCATCAGACGCGTGACCGAACCTGATCCAGAACTCGATCTTCTTCTCCACCCATGTCAGTTCGACGCGGGTCAGATCATCGTCATGCGCGCCAGCACCGATCATGGCCGATCTCCTGATGTGGGGGGAACTCGCGGGCGAGCAACTCACCAAGCATGTCAGCCACCGTGATGCCGCGACTGAAGGCCGCGACCTTGATGCGGCCGCGCATCATTGGCGTGACGTTGATCGTCAGCCGAGCGGAATTGGTTGCCGCCGCGGTTCCGCGCGTGCGGGACACGCCACCGGACCTGATCCAGCCGTTGTGATCTTCCGGGCGGGTGGTAAAACCGCGCTTGTCCGTGCGCACCGTCATGACGATGCTCCGTCGCCGAACGGCAACACCGTGGCGATGCGCGTCCGCGCGCGCTCGGCCATGTCGGGGTCGATCTCGCAGCCGAGATAGCGCCGGCCGGAAAGTCGGCAAGCCTCTCCGGCCGCGCCGGAACCGGCGAACCAGTCGCCGACCAACCCGCCTTCGGGGCAGCTTGTGCGGATTAGGATCTCCAGCAGCGCCGAGGGCTTTTCGGTAGGGTGGATCGCCCGACCGTGGCAATTGCGCAGGTAGATGACAGAACGCATCAGGCGCGGCCCGCCGTCATGGCTGACATAGTGACCAGCGTCGATCTGGCCGGTATGGGGAGGACGCTGTTTGCGGCGTACGGACCGCGCCGTCGCATCGGTTGTGGTCTGGACATCGTTGTAGATGTCGCGCCACGGTGTTTTGGTAGGATAGAACTGCACGGCCAACTCATGCACGCGCTTGAAGCGGTCAGCATGAAACCCGGTGCCGTTCTGCTTCTCCCAGACAATCTCCTGCGCGATCCGCAAACCGGCGTCAGTGAAGCGGTCGGCAGTCGCCATGAAGCAGCGCAGCGATCCGAACACCCAGAGCGAGCCGGTCGGCTTGAGGGCGGCGCGGGCCAGCGCAACCCAGCCCTCGACGCGCCGATCCCAGGCGAGCGAGGTGTCGCCATAGGGCGGATCGGCAAGGATCATGTCATAGGGGGCGTGCCACGGCATTTCTTCGCGGCAATCGCCGGTGAGGACGGTCATGGCACGGCCCTCCCGATGCCTGTTTCTTCGATCTCGGTGGTAAGCGCGGAGCGCATGAGGCCGCCCACGCGGGGCGGGCCGTCGATGACGACATGAGCGGCATCGCGTGCCAGGTCTAGTGCTTCACTGTGCAGGGTGTCACGCGTCAGACCGATGGTGCAAAACAGGCGCTTCAGGCCCTTGCGGGCACGCCGCTGCGACGAGTCCAGCGATGATCCCTGCGGATCTGCATCGACCAGAGTGACGCGCTTGCCTCGGCCCGCCAATTCATCGGCGACATGCAGCGTCAGTGACGTATTGCCGCCACTGCCCTTCTGCTTGAGGAACATGATGATCATTGACCACCTCCCGGCAGATCGAGAGGAAGGCGGGGCCTATCGGGATCGTCAGAGGCCGTCGTTACGTCCTGATCGGAGGCTGATCGAGACGCTGGCGGGGCGGCAGATGTTCTCTTCTTCGCGGCTCTGCTGAGGCCTCGGACGGTGCTGCGGATGAGGCTTTCCACATCGCGCGCGCCCTCTTCAAAGTTAGAGTCTTTGTTAGACTCTAAGTTAAGGACGCGATTCCGTGAATGACTTCCGTGCGTTAAATCCGGTTTCGGTTCCTGATAGCACGATAGTCCGGTTCCCGATAGCACGATAGCTTGGGTTCCTGATAGCACGAGCCCGTCCACAGGTTTTCCACAGGCCGCCGCGGGCTCGAAGGCGAGCAGCATCCGCCCGCCGATCTCGGCTTCCAGGAACAGCGTGTAGCCCGGCAAAGGCTGGCGGCGGATGATGTCACGCAGCTCAAAAGCGAAGCGCTTGAATGGCGACAGGCTTCCGGATTTCTGGTGCAGGTGACGGAAATCGAAACGCCAGCCATCCCGCTGGCGACCGCCGTGCTTGCGCACCAGGCGGTAGAGCCAGCGGTCGAGGCCGCCGGTCAGGTCAAAATAGGTGCGGTCGATGGTCAGCACGAGGGCGTCGTCGAGGACGGCCTGGTAGAACCAGTCCGGCACGATCATCTCGATGCCGTCGGGACGGCCGTTGCGGTTGGTGCGCTCCTGCCACTCGTTGATCCAGGAGAAGCGGTGGCGGCGCCCTTCGGCAGGTTGTCGGATTGAGGTGGAAATGGTGGTCGATTGCAGTCGGTCAAGTGCGGCTTTCAGGCGCTGATAGTCACGAAGCGATGTGCCGCGCCCGACATAGGTGAGAATTTCATAGGGCGTCGCGGCCATCAGCCGCGAGGTCCGAAGCCCGCTATCACGGGCTTCGACGATCTGGCTGGCGGCCCAGATCAGGATGTCGGCGTCCCAGATCGTGGCCATGCCATGATCGGGAACGGCTTCGACCCGGATCGTCACATTGCCGGCAGCGAAGTCGATGGGCGCAACACGCTTCGATTTGGCGAGTGAGAAGAAGGGATAGGCCATGAGATCCTGTGCGTCTCGTGGCGCGAAATCGCCGGGGAGCGCTCTGAACAGGTCAAGTTGTCCGCGCTCGGATAGGGATCGACGTCGCACCGCCATGAAGGAAACCGCGCGGTCAGCGCGCATAGCGGCCGGCTTGCGGGCCGGTCGAAAGAGCGTGTCGTTTGGCTGGCAGCACCGTACCGCGCGGATCGGATGTCGACGTCACAGCACCGCGATCAGCCCAGGCTTCAAGATCGCCGATCGCATAAACGACACGCCCGCCGAGCTTGTGATAGGACGGACCGGTGCCGTAAGTGCGGTGCTTTTCGAGGGTGCGGGCCGAGAGGCTGAGAAACTCGGCGGCTTCCTTGGTGCGCAGATAGCGCGGTGGAAAAATGACGGGTTCGAGCGACATGGAACGGGCCTCCGTGGTGGTGGGACGGCCGCTGCGGATCAGCGGCGGATAACGACCATGATGGAGAAGAGGAACCGGCGGGTTGCAGGGCGAAGTTGAGGGGTATTAAAATCGCCCACCATTGCGGATGCGGAATCGCGCTACTTGGGACGGCGATGACGCAGGAGTTTTCGATAACCGCCCGCGACCATGGACCGGGCATCGCGCAGGAGTGACTTGATGGCATGCCGGGCCGAGGATTCCTGCCATTCATCACGGTCAAATTGGCCGATGTTCAGAAGGGCTTGCGCGATTTCCTGCTGTGTTGCACCGGCCCGGTGTCCGTCAAAGGCCCTCAACATTCTTTGCAGGCGGGCGCGCTGCTGCCGGGTCAGGCGCGTGTCAGGCGGGATGGCCCGGCCATGCAGCGCCGCGAGCAAACGGCGAACGGCCTCGATGCGATCAAAGCCATCGAGGCCGAGAGAAACGACAGCGACGGCGATCATGTCGCCGCCAATAGCACAGTCATGAATCTGGAGCTGCTGCCCGTTGCCGAGGGCGAAGCGGAAATCTCCGCCAGCACCGTCCGCTGGCGGGCGGACCCGCCAGATCGCCGGGGTGGGATTGGTGCTACTATCGAGGCCCCAAGGAGCTTCGGTCAGCACGACGACGCTCGTGTCTTCCCGAGGCAGCCAAAGAACAGGGGCGTCGGGTGCCGGGGTCTGGGGATCGACCGGGAAATCGCAACCCCCACCGCTGCCGGATACGCTCGGTCAGCGGTGCGGGGTCTCCCTCGCCAGAGGCGGAAGCTTCAAAATCCGCGTCATAGGCGTCATTGCGGCGAAGCCACTCCCAGGCCAGATCGGATGCGGTCAACGCATCCAGATGCTCATATTGGGCCGAAGAACGCCAGGTCGATGCGTCAGGGGTCATCGCGGTCTCCCAAGTATTTCCCAAAGAACTGGGAAAGTTCAGGATTCCCGCTCGGATTGATTTCGGGAAGTCAGCCCAGGGTCAACAGGTGATGCGTGCGACACATCACGATTGCGGCTTTCGTTGGCTTTCGCGGACCAGTTCGCGGTAGCCACGCTCGGTCATCCAATGGGCGCGTGCGAGATGTGCGTCATGGATGGACTGGCAGCGCGTGGGATCACATTCGGGATCAAGGCCGAAAAGAACATGCACGACTTCGCGCCAATCGGCACCGTCCCGCTCCGCGTCGAGCAGGCGCATATAAAGCTTCATATGGTCGCGATCATAAGATGTCAGCGAATCGCTGAACGGCGGTTTGTCCAGAAACGCCTGCATTGCCTGTTCCATCACCCCCCCATCGTCGCGCGTAACGCAGTTGTTAACCATCTCCTCCGGGAGATAGCTATCGTTTTTGACAAGAGCGCGTCGTCACGGTGATCGCGACGTTAGCGTTTCACGTTGCTGCCTTCGTGAAGCAACAGCACGCCTTCACCCTTGTCGGTGGACAGGAGAACGATACCGGCGACGACGAGCGCCCGGCGCACCTCATCGCGCGTGGATTCATACACCTCAAGCCCGCTTTCGGATTCGAGGCGCTTGAGCGCGGTCAGTGATACCAGGGCCTTGTCCGCGAGCGTCTCCTGTGTCCAACCCAGCAACGCGCGCGCGGCCCGTGATTGTCGGGCGGTGATCATACATGATCACCTCCCATCCGGACCTGCACACGCTCCAGAACTACGACTATTTTAGATGCTCTACGTTAAGATACCAGCCCGATTCTGCGCGGAATCGCCCTATCTACCGATCCTTGGCCTTGTGGCTTCGTATCTGATTCGGTCGCCAGAAATCTTTTGCTGAAATGGCAAGCACGAGCGCATGCGAACATAAGAAAGCCCGGCGGCTTGCACCGCCGGGCTCCGGGCTCTCAGAACGGGATGTCATCGTCGTCGATGAACTTGCCGTCGTCGGCCTCGGTCTGCTTGGCCCGGCTCAGGAAATCGACCGTCTCGGCGATGATCTCGGTGCCGTAACGGTCATTGCCCGCCGCGTCGGTCCACTTCGTGTAGTGGATGCGGCCGCGCACCAGAAGCTTCATGCCCTTGTCGCAATGCTGCTGGACCGTCTTGCCAAGGCCGTTGAAGCAGGTGATGCGGTGCCATTCCGTGTCCTGGACCCGATAGCCGTTCTCGTCACGGATGACGCGGCCTTCCGAATAGCGGGGGCGCGAGGTGGCCAGGGTGAAGTGGGTGATCGAGGTGCCGCCTTGGGTGGTGCGGGTTTCTGGGGTCTGACCGATGTTACCGGCGAGGATGACGATGTTTTGCATGTGTTATCTCCGTTGCTCCTCGGAGGGACCATCCCTCCGACGAGACCCGGCCAAGGCCGTCGGGAGCCTCCCGCAACTGTCGCCGTGGCGGCAGCTTGCCTCCAAGGCCCGAAGTGGTGCGGGCAGGCGCTTGCGCCAACACGGTTCGGAGCCGCGGGGGTTGCTGGTGGAAACCGAACGGACTTAGGGGATCAGTCAGGCGGAGGGATTGGTGCTTTCGAGAGCAGATCGGAGAGGCACAGCAGGTTCCATCGTTATTGCCGGTAACAGCGGCCCGCCAAGCCCCTTGAACCCGGATCATCCGACGCAGAGACTGCCTACCCGCCCTCTTCTACTACCGGCCACCCTTGTGCTTACCGCAGGAAGGCCGCGTTATCCGTGATGAGAGCCCAGTGGTAGCCTGGCTTCTGGCACGATATGCATTGCTCTGCTTTCATCGGCAAGACGGTCCAGCAGCATTGCGGCATGGCAAGAGGTGTTAGAGTTCTCGGCTTCCATCACGGAACAACGCAGACCGAGGCAGAGGGTATAAATCCTATTACGGTTGCACGATTTATATTAATGGTCGATTTCTATGCTTGACTGCCCATGAACGGCGGCAATGCCAAGACTACATGGATCTCTTTTAAGGACGCCGGAAATCGGCAGCATATCCAGCGCGTATTATAGTTATGCAAATGTCTGCGACACCGAGGCGTTCCTGCTAGTCCAGCGCCTCGGCGCCCATCGGCCCGCAACCTGCAAGATCGGATATGCTGCACGGGGGGAGTTGGCGTGCGACGGCGCGAAGTGCCGTGCGCAAGCCCTCTTCGATGGTCGGGTGGTAGAATGGCATCCGAAGCAGATCATGGACCGTCAGTTTCTGACCGATCGCCAGCGCAAGAAGGTGGCCCAGGTGCTCGGCCGCCGGTGCCACCATCTCGGCTCCGAGCAGGCGTCCATCCTCGCGCGCCGCATAGAGGCGGAGCAGCCCGTGGTTTTCCTGCATCGTGCGGGCCCTGCCCTGCTTGGCAAAGCTGACCTCCTCGGTCAGAACCGTCTCGGGGTTAATCTCCGCGGCGCTCTGGCCGACCGAGGCGATCTGCGGATCAGAAAACACCACGCCCAGCGGGGTGCGCCGGGACAGGCGGACCGGGCTTTTGCTGGTGGCGTTCAGCCCGGCGATATGGCCATCATCGGCGCCTTCATGCAGCAGCGGCCTGTGCCCGTCGGCGTCACCGGCGAGGAAGACCGACGTATCGCCGATCCGCATCGTGTTTGGGTCAACCTCTGGCATGCCCTTTTTATCGAGCCGCACACCCAGGGCCTCCAGCCCCAGCCCCGTGACGTTCGGGCGCCGGCCAACGGAAGCGATGATCTTGTCAACGACAACATGGCCGCCATCCCATTCTATCCCGATTCCGCCGTCGGCGTCTGCAAGCGCGACCTGCGCGCCCAGGTGAATGGCGAACTCCTGCGCCAGCAGGTCTTGCGCAACCTGCGCGATGGCCTCGTCCGAAATACCGGCAATCCGGTCCGAGCCATCAAAGCCATGAACCTCGATCCCGAGCCGCGCCAAGGCCTGCGCGATCTCGACACCAAGCGCACCGAGGCCGATCACGCCAATCCGCCGGGGCAGGTCCGTCTGCTCGAACAGCGTGTCCGAGGTGATGATCCGGTCGCCGAACGCACGCCACGCCTCTGGCACAATCGGGCTTGAACCGGGCGCCAGTATGATCTGCTTTGCCTCGATGACGCGATCCCCGGCGATCAACCGCCTCTCGCCGTCGAGGCGGGTATGGGCCGCGATGTTGCGCGCGCCCAGATCCTCCGTCGCCTTCAGCACGCCGGAAACGAAGTGATCCCGCAGCACCCGAACGCGATTCAGGACCGCCGGGATGTCGGCTGAAAGCGCCTCGGCGCCATGGATTCCAAACTCATCAAGCCTGGTCCGGGCATGGAAGGCGTTGGCCGCAGCGATCAGCGCCTTGGACGGCATGCAGCCGACGCGGGCGCAGGTCGTGCCATAGGGGCCGGCATTGATCATGACGAAGCTGTCCGTCCGTTTGCGGACCTCGCGCAACGCGGCAAGCCCGGCGGTGCCCGCACCGACGATGGCCACATCTACCTGTTTGATATCACTCATTGCGTTATCCAACCTCCCTTTTGATGTGTCCGGGATTCCGGATCGGCGTCTTGATGTTTCCTCTTACGCGCGCAGCCCATCCATTTTGCCGAAGCGACGGGGCTTTGCCTTGACGGGTGCGCCGCCATCATTTTCGGCCAGCCCCTCGATGATCGGGCAATCGGGGCGGTCATCGCCATGACAACGTTTGGCGAGGTTTTCCAGCGTCGCGATCATCGCCGCAATCTCGGCCTGCTTTTGTTTCAGCGCATCGACATGACCCAGCGCCAACGCCTTCACATCGGCGCTGGCGCGCGCGCGGTCGCTCCACAGGGCGAGCAACTCGCCGATCTGCTCGACGGTGAAGCCGAGATCGCGTGCGCCACGGATAAAGCGCAGACGATGGACATCGGCATCGTCATAATCGCGATAGCCACTGTCGCGCCGCGCCGCCTTGGGAATCAGGCCGGTCTGTTCATAGTAGCGGATCATCTTGGAACTGACCCCGGAAGCCTGCGACGCCTCACCGATATTCATGATCCTGCACCTTTCTCCGCCCCTTCGGCTATCAACCCGAGAGCGGCTACGATTTTTGGCCGTTGATCGGCGAACGTCCCATAGAAGAATTCATCGCCGATGAAGGTGATCGGCGCGACACGCACCCCGGTCTTCGCTTTGGCTTCTTCCATGACCGCCCTGTCGGTCAGGTCTCGTTCTTCATATGGGATGCCTGATGCCTCCAGCCAACGCTTGAGCGCGTGGCAGTCGGGGCAGGTCGGCGTGGTATAGATGACGACGGTCTTGTCCATCCGATGGTCCTCCATCCTTTGATCGATGGAGCCGGGGCGAGTTTCCCGCCCCGGCCTTTGCATGTTTATTTCTTACGCTGCGGCGAGCCGTGCTTGCGCCTTAGTTCCTGCATCGGCGGCTTCCACTTCAGCTGCAAGCAAGGGCTTGAAAGCCTTGAGGCGCAGCGCGTTCGACAGAACGAACACACTCGACAGCGCCATCGCGCCTGCCGCCAGCACCGGCGAGAGCAGTATGCCCGACACCGGATAAAGCACCCCGGCCGCGACCGGGATCAGGGCGGCGTTATACGCGAAGGCCCAGAACAGGTTCTGCTTGATGTTGCGGATCGTCGCTTTCGACAGCGCGATGGCGTTCACCACGCCGCGCAGGTCGCCCGACATCAGCACCACGTCAGCCGACTCGATCGCCACATCCGTTCCCGTGCCGATGGCCAAGCCTACATCGGCTTCCGCCAGCGCCGGCGCATCGTTGATGCCATCGCCGACGAAGGCAACCTTGCGGCCGCCTGTCCGCAACTCGTGGATCGCCTTCACCTTGCCGTCCGGCAGCACTTCGGGAACCACCTCGTCGATGCCGAGCTGGCGCGCCACGGCCTCGGCAGTTGCCCGGTTGTCGCCAGTAATCATCGCGACCCTGAGGCCGAGATCGTGCAGGGCGCGGATTGCCTCGGGCGTCGTCTCCTTGATCGGGTCGGCGACGGCAATCACCGCCGCAAGCCTGCCGTCGATTGCAGCATAGAGCGGCGACTTGCCTTCGCCCCCAAGCCGCGCCGCCTCGCCCGTGAAGGCCGCCACGTCATGGCCGAGCTTCACCATATAGCGGTCCGCGCCGACCGCGACATGTCGGCCGCCGACCGTGGCAGCTACGCCATAGCCCGGCACCGCGTCGAAGCCCTCGGGCGTGCCGATCTGCAAGCCGCGCGCCTCGGCCGCCGCAACGATGGCGGTGGCGATGGGATGCTCGGACTTCGCCTCCACGGCCGCCACCAGCGCTAGCACCTCGTCGTGCTCGAATCCGGCGGACGGCGTGAGGTCGGTCAGTTCCGGCCGACCCTTGGTCAACGTGCCGGTCTTGTCGAGCGCAACGACAGTGACATCGCGCAGCGCCTGCAATGCCTCGCCCTTGCGGAACAATACGCCCATCTCCGCCGCGCGCCCCGTGCCGACCATGATCGAGGTCGGCGTGGCCAGCCCCATCGCGCAGGGGCAGGCGATGATCAGCACGGCGACCGCATTGACCAGCGCGAAGGTGAGCGCCGGATCGGGGCCCAAGACCAGCCAGATAAGGAAGGTGAGCGCGGCAACCCCCATCACGGCGGGCACGAACCACGCCGTCACCCTGTCCACCAGCGCCTGGATCGGCAGCTTCGAGCCTTGCGCCTCTTCGACCATGCGGATGATCTGCGCCAGCACGGTATCCGCGCCAACCTTGGTCGCCCGGAACGAGAACGCCCCGGTCTTGTTGATCGTGCCGCCCACGACCTCGGCCCCGGCGCTCTTGGCGACCGGCACCGGCTCGCCGGTGATCATGGATTCATCGACGTAAGAACTGCCCTCGACCACCTCGCCATCGACAGGCACCCTGTCGCCGGGGCGTACCTGGACGATGTCGCCCGCGCGGACCTCAGACAGCGGCACTTCGACCGTCTGGCCGTCGCGCTCGACACGCGCGGTCTTCGGCTGCAGCCCGACCAGCCGCTTGATCGCCTCGGAGGTCCGGCCCTTGGCCCTGGCTTCCAGATAGCGGCCGAGCAGGATCAGCGTAACGATGACCGCGGCGGCCTCATAATAGACATTGGCCGTGCCGGCGGGCAGCACCTGCGGCGCGAAGGTCGCGACCACCGAATACCCCCAGGCGGCAGAGGTGCCGAGCGCCACCAGCGCGTTCATGTCCGGCGTGCCGCGCAGCATCGCCGGCACGCCCTTCTGGAAGAAGCGACGACCCGGGCCGAACAGGATGATGGTGGTCAGAACGAACTGGATCAGCCAGCTCGTCTGCGTCCCGATCGTGTTCATCACGAAGTCATGGATCGCCGGCACGAAGTGCGACCCCATCTCGATCACGAAGACAGGCAAGGTCAGCACGGCTGCAATCAGGGTCGCCCGGCGCAGGCCTGTCATTTCGCGCTCGCGGGCATCCCGCTCGCGGTCGGTGGAAGCTTCACCTTCAATTCGGTGAGGCTCGTAGCCAGCGCTGCGGATCGCGGCCTCAATATCCTCGACCGACGCTACGCCGGCGAGGTGGCGCACGCTGACCCGCTCGGTCGCCAGATTGACAACGGCGGCGTTGATGCCCGGCACCGCCTTGACCGCCTTCTCGACACTGCCGACGCATGATGCGCAGGTCATGCCTGTTACACCGAACTCGACCGATATTTCCGGCACACCATAGCCCGCACCTTCGACGGCGCGAACGACTGCAGTGGCATCGGGCTTGCCCGTGAAGGCGACATCGGCGCGCTCGGTCGCCAGATTGACGCTCACCTTCGCTACAGTCGGCAGTTTGGCGATCGCCTTTTCCACATGGGACACGCACGATGCGCAGGTCATTCCCTCAACGGGAATGCTGAGCGTTGAACCCGCACCGGCCCCGCTTTGCAATGGAACGACATCTGTCATGGCAGTTTTCCTTCTCAAATCCATTGCACCCCAGATAGGGCTTCCAACGATGGGAAGGTCAAGGCGTTAGGTCAAAATAACTTTCATGGGCATTCACCCTTGACCTTGCCATCGTGGCAAGGCCCAGATCAGCCAACGAACACCATCATTGAGGAGAGTTCGCATGTTCCAGTTCACTGTTCCCGGCATGACCTGCGGCGGCTGCGCCCGCCGGGTCACCAACGCCATCCTGAGCGTCGATCCGGCGGCTGAGGTCGTCACTGATCCACCTGCCCGCGACGTGAAGGTCACCACGCGTGCGGAAGAGCAGGCGATTGTCGCAGCGCTTACCGAGGCCGGCTATCCTGCGGAGCGCATGAGCCAGCCGGCAGTAGCGTAAGACAGTCTTGCGGGCGCGGCCGCCTGGCCGCGCTCCTCGCTGCGAGCGGACCGCGCCGTCTCAGGACGCGATGCCGAAGCGTTGGCGGTACTCGCCCGGTGTCAGCCCGATGAGCCTGGCGAAGATCTTGCGGAAGGCCCCCGGGTCGCCATAGCCGACCTCCCATGCGATCTGTTCGACCGTGAGGCCGCTGAACTGGAGCAGTTCGCAGGCTTTGCTGACGCGCAGCCGCTGGCCGTATTCCGACGTGGTCATGCCGGTCGCCTTGCGAAAGCGGCGCAGGAACGTGCGCCGTTCCAGACCGGCCTGCGTCGCCAGCGTTTCCAGCGAGATGTCCTTGGCTTCGGTTTCCTGAAGCCAGTGTTGGACCGCAAGCACGGCAATATCGCCATGACCCATGCGCGGCGAGAAAATACTGTAATAGCGTTGCTCGCGCCCCGGCGGATCGACCAGCAGGAATCTCGCGGTCTGGGTCATCACCTCGGCACCGCGCAGACGTTCCACCAGCCGCAAGCACAGATCGGTCCAGGACATCAGCCCGCCCGCCGTCAGGATTTGGCCGCCATCAATCAGCAGCCGGTCCACATCAACCGGCACATGGGGGAAGCGGGCACGGAACTGGTCCTCCAAAGCCCAGTGCGTCGTCGTGGGCCGGCCGTCAAGCAGGCCGGTCTCTCCCAGCAGAAACGCCCCAGCGCAAACCGAGGCGAGAATGGTACCGGCCGCGTGGCGATCGCGCAGCCAATCGAGATAGGGGGCGGCGATCCCCGCCGTTACCAGCGAATCCAGACTCGGCGGCAGGATCAATACGTCAGGCCCGGCGCGCGTGGAGGAGCCGGTGTCAAAAATACGTTGCGGCGGGCTTCCCTCCACCTCGACACGCCAGTGGCTGACGCTGATCCGGCTTGGCGTGGGCGTAGCGCGCGGGGCCGAGAACCGGTTGGAGACGATGAAGAGGTCGGTCATCGCGAGGACGGCCGATACCTGCGCCCCCGGATAGAGCAGAAGCCCGACCTCTGCTTCTTGCGGATCGCCCATTTGTCGCTATCGCCCTTGATTATGTCGATATCGCCAATGGGCATAGATCGGGGCAATGCCTATTGTCCAGTCATCAAAACCCTGAACAGCAAGAGAAGGTCTATCCATGAGCAAACGCGCCATCGTCGTCGTCGATATCCAGAACGACTATTTTCCCGGTGGGAAGTACGAACTTGTCGGCATCGACAAGGCCGCCGCGAATGCGGCCCGAGTGATCGAGACTGCCCGCGCGAAGGGCGACCGCATCATTCACGTCCAGCACATCTTCCCCAGCGAGGACGCGCCGTTCTTCGCGCCCGATTCCGAAGGCGTCGAGATCAATCCGGTCGTGGCGCCGCGCGAGGGCGAAACGGTCGTCGTCAAGAACCACCCGAACTCCTTCCTCAAGACCGACCTGAAGAAAATTCTGGACGCCGATGGCATCGAGGAAGTCGTGATCGTCGGAGCGATGAGCCACATGTGCATCGACGCGACCACCCGTGCCGCCAGCGACTACGGCTACAAGACGACCGTGGTTCAGGACGCCTGCGCAACCCGCGATCTGGAACATGAGAGCATCACCGTGCCCGCGGCCTCGGTCCAGGCCACGATGATGTCGGCGCTCGGCTTCGCCTATGCGACGATCACCAATACCGACACCTATACCATGCAGAATCACTAATCGCTACCAATGCCGGAGCGGGCAGATATACCCGCTCCGTATAGCGACGCTCTCAAGCCTCACGCTCGGGGTTGAAGACCAGCAGCCGCAGCGCGTTCAACGTGACCAGCACCGTCGCCCCGGTATCGGCCAGAATCGCGATCCACAGCCCCGTGATACCGAGGATCGTTGTCACCAGGAACACACCCTTGAGGCCAAGCGCGATCGCCACGTTCTGGCGGATATTCACCATGGCGGCGCGAGCAAGCCGGATTGTTCCTACGATGTCGGTCGCGCGGTTGCGCAGGATCGCCGCATCCGCCGTTTCCAGCGCAACATCGGTGCCCGAGCCCATCGCCACGCCGACATGGGCCGTGGCCAGCGCCGGTGCGTCGTTGATGCCGTCGCCGACCATCATCACCCGGCCATGCGCCACCATCTCGCGGATGGCCACAACCTTGTCTTCGGGCATCAGCTCGGCGCGGTGCTGGATACCAAGGCTGCCCGCAATCGCGGCGGCGGTGCGGGCATTGTCGCCGGTGAGCATGACCGAACTGACCCCGAGCGCCTTGAGCTGGCGCACCGCCTCGGCCGCGTCCTCGCGCGGCTCGTCGCGTAGCGCGATCAGCCCCAGCAGCCGATCCGGACGGAACACCGCGACGACGGTCTTGCCTTCGCTTTCAAGCCGGGCCGCGACGTGGCGAACCTGATCCTCCAGCACGCCCGAACTGTCCGCGAAGCGTGGCGAGGCGACCCATGCGGGCGCGCCATCGACGACCGCCTCGACGCCCTTGCCGGGTAAAGCACGAGCGCCCAATGCCGTAGGCGTGGCGATGCCGTCTGCCTTGGCGCGGGTCAGGATCGCCTCGGCCAGCGGGTGGCTTGAGCCGGCCTCGACCCCGGCGGCAACCGAAAGAACCTCGGCCTCTGTCCCCGCAACCGGCACCAGATCCGTCACAAGCGGGCGGCCATTGGTCAGCGTCCCGGTCTTGTCAAAGGCGATATGGGTGGTGGCGGCTGCCGCCTCGATCACCGCCCCGCCCTTCATCAACAGCCCGCGCCGCGCCCCCGATGACAGCGCCGAGGCGATTGATGCGGGCACCGAGATCACCAGCGCGCAGGGGCAACCGATCAGCAGCAACGCCAGCGCACGGTAAATCCATGTGCCCCAATCCTGCCCGAAACCAAGCGGCGGAATGAGGGCGACCAGCAGCGCAACCCCGACGATGACCGGCATATAGACCCGGCTGAAGCGGTCAATAAAGCGTTCGGTCGGGGCGCGGGCGCTTTCTGCTTCCTCGACCAGGCGGATGATGCGGGCGATGGTATTGTCCTCGGCCGGTTTCGTCACCGTCACATGCAGCGCCGCCTCGGTGTTGATGGAGCCGGCAAAGACCGCATCCCCCGGCTCCTTCAGCTTCGGCATGCTTTCACCCGTCACCGGGCTTTCATCCACGCCCGAGATGCCGCGCGCCACCGCACCATCCGCCGGCACCCGGTCGCCCGGACGCACCAGCACCATCTGGCCGATCTTCAGGCTGTCCGCCGCAACCTCGCGCGTTTCACCGGCAACCTCCAGCAGCGCGGTTTTGGGCACCAGCCGCGCCAAGCCGCGAATGCCGTCGCGGGCCTTGTTCGCGGCCACGCCCTCCAGCAATTCACCCACAGCGAACAGGAAAACCACCAACGCCGCCTCGCTGGCCGCGTCAATGAACAGTGCGCCCACCGCCGCGATGGTCATCAGCATCTCGATGGTGAACGGCATCCCGGCGCGGGCGGCATTCACGGCACGGCGCATGATCGGGGCCACCCCGATCACGGTCGCGGCGACAAAACCCCAGCGCGCCAGCCCCTCGCTGACCAGAAAGCTGGTGATAAAGGCGGCAAGAAACAGCAGGCCCGTGCCGATCACCAGCCGCCCCTTGCTGGTCCGATACCATGGCAGGGTCGAGGCGCCCAAGCCCGGCGCGGTGCCGGTTTGCGCCCCTTCGCCGCCCGCAACGACCCCATAGCCCAGCTTGCGCACCGCCGCCTCGACCCGGTCACGCGGCGTCTTGCCCTCGTCCAGAACCAGCCGCAGCCGCTCATTCATCAGGGTCACATCCACCTGACTGACCCCCGGCAGGCGCTCGACCGCCGTTCTGACCTTACTGGCACAGGCCCCGCAATCCATGCCGGTCACCACCCATTCGACGCTTGCCTCGTTACTCATTGTCATCTGGCCCTTCCGTGCGCTGTCAACAGCTCTTGTCTCCATTGATTCGGTAACCTAATCTCTCTAGCAACTAGAGGTTCAAGGGGTATCTGATGCTGACCATCGGAAAACTGGGCAAGGCTGCGGGCGTCAAGCTGCCGACCATCCGTTATTACGAACAGATCGGCCTGCTGCCCGAACCCGAGCGCAGCGCCGGCAACCAGCGCCTTTACGGCAGGCCTACGCTGGACCGGCTGGCCTTCATCCGCCACGCTCGCGATCTGGGCTTTCCGCTGGAGGCGATCCGCGACTTGCTGAGCCTTTCTGACCGGCCCGATCAGTCCTGTGCGCAAGCCGATACCATCGCCAAGGAGCAACTGGTGGCCGTCGAGGCCCGCATCGCACGGCTGACGGCGCTGAAAGCGGAACTGGAGCGGATGATCACCCAATGCGCTCAGGGAACCATCGAAAATTGTCGGGTGATCGAGGCGTTGAGCGACCATGCGTCATGCGCCCATGGCCACCACAGAGCCTCCAGCGTGGGAGCTGGCGACAACGTTCAGGAAACCGCAAGGTAAAGCTTTACGCCAGATGAAGAGGGGTAAAACGGTCACTCGCGCCGAGTGACCAACCGTCCGCCTATATCATTCAGTCACCGAAAGCAGATCGACAGAAAGCTGCCAGAATCTGCCGTTATGCGAGCTTTTTGCGTGAACAACTTCGGCCCAGAACGATTGCAACCACGGTTCGCGGCCCAAAACAATCGAAAATCTAGTGGCTATCTTGGAGTTTGCTTCTCAGCGCGAAAGCACCGACTCGCCGAGGGCATTGAGATTGATGATGGCCGAGACTCCAATGACAAGACCACCGATGCCGCCGAGCAGATTGAGGGCGAGATTCGAGTCGATGGCGTTTTTGGTGATGCCATAGACCAGCGCGTAGCCTGCGATGACGGCGGGCACAGCGAAGAGAGTGAGCGCAATGAAGCGCAGGGCCGGGTTCCTGGCAAAGCCAAGAACCACGATCACCAGCGTGATCGACAGCAATGCCGCGCCGATGGCGGCAAAGCCGGACATCAGGATGCCCGCCCCGGAGGCCCAAGCATATTGCGCGGCCGTGATCGCGGTCATGACGGGCAAGGCATAGATCGCGAGATTATAGGCGATCACGCAGGCGGTGATGGCCAGAGAGATCGCAAGCAAGATCAGGGTCATGGAAACCTCCAACGGACGATTGGGGATCACGACAGGCTGCCGGGAGATACGCTCCGCCTGCGACTATACTGCTTCGCCGGTTCTGCAAGAGTTCTTCATGGTGACGATGGATATTGTCGCGTGTCAAGCACCAACCACCGGGATCAATGCTGCTGTCTAGATTTCTGCTACGGGGTGGCTTCCTGCCCGTCGGCTTCAGAGCCTTAACTATCGAATAGCTGCCCTCCATAAGTGTAGCCAGTCTGCATGTTTCGAGTTAGGAAGTTGGGATGACCTTGTTCCATGGCCTTTCAGCGTTTCCACTTACTCCCACCAACGCGGAGGGTGAGGTTCAATCAGCTTCCCTCTGCCGCCTCCTCGAACGCATCATAATGGCCAGACCCGACAGCATCGGGTTGCTCGGCAGCACGGGCGGCTACGCCTATTTGTCCCGGGCTCAACGGCAACGCGCCTTGCAGACGGCCGTGGACTTCGTTGGTGGTGGGGTTCCGATCGTCGTCGGCGTGGGTGCGCTACGTACCGACGAGGCGCAATGGCTCGCTCGTGATGCTCAGGAGGCAGGTGCTGCCGGGCTACTGCTTGCGCCGATGTCCTATGCGCCACTGACGGACGAGGAGGTGTTCCAACACTTCGAGGCGGTGGCCGAGGCTGGCAAATTGCCGCTGTGCATCTACAACAACCCAAGCACTACGAACTTTACTTTCAGCCATGAGCTGATCGTGCGATTGGCAGCACTGCCGTATGTCGCGGCAGTGAAGATGCCGCTCCCGGCGAATGGTGATTATGCAGGAGAGTTGGCCCGACTGCGCTCCCAGCTACCAGAGACATTTGCGATCGGATACAGCGGAGATTGGGGCGCAGCGGATGCCCTGCTGGCAGGCTGCGACGCTTGGTACAGTGTTGTCGCGGGGGTGTTGCCGGTCCCTGCACTGGCACTGACACGTGCGGCTCAGGCTGGTGACGTAGCTAATGTTCGGCGCATCGACGCGGCGTTCCAGCCGCTTTGGGATCTCTTCAAGAGCTATGGCAGCTTCCGCGTCATATATGCCCTCGCGGACAGTCTTGACCTCGGGGCGTCTGCTCCTCCTCGACCAGTGCTGCCTATCCCGGCTGCCGAACACAACCGGGTGAAGGCCGCTTTAGAGACCTTGGCTAACCTTGAATGAATAGGCGCTCGTAGCGCCGCGCCCGAGAACTTAGCCTTTTTCGTACTCCCGCTCCATCACGCGTGCCAGCGTGAATTGCGGATGACCGAGCAGAAATTGCCGCGGTGGAAATGCGGCTCCTTGTCGGCGATCACATCGGCCTTGACATTGCCGAAGGTCGTGTCCGGCTTGTGCTTGATGCCGTCATAGAAGGCCTGGATAATGTCTTCCTTGAATTGTGCCGTGCGAGGAAAGGCGGCGACCACGGCCTCTCGTATCGCATCGTCATACTGATCATAGGTCAGGCCGAGCACGTCCATCTCGACCCCTGCGGTGGTGAGCGCGATCACCGGATGCATATGCTCTGGTACGCCGGGCGTGGTGTGCAGCGCGATCCCCGCCCAGACCTTCTCGATGTCGGAGACATCAAGCCCATGACCTTGCAGGAAATCGCGCGCCGCATTGGCCCCGTCCACCTCGAAACGCAGATCGGGGCTGCTGTGCGACGGCATCAGGCCGATGTCGTGGAACATTGTGGCTGCGTAAAGTAGCTCAGTATTGAAGGTCAGACCGCGCTGTTGCCCGGCCAGCGCGCCAAAAAAATAGACGCGGCTGGAGTGATTGAACAGCAGTTCGGATTCTGTATCACGGATGAACTCCGTGATCGCGCGGCCGAGCTTGCTGTCGGGTACTGAAACGCCATTGATGGTCGCCTTGGAGAGATCGGTCATTTCGGGTTTCCTCTGTTGGGGAAGGATGCTGACATTATGGGGCACCTGTCTTTTGGCAGCAAATATGTCGACCATCGAAAAACCGCCAACCATATGCGATAAGCTGTCTCACAACAGACGTGAAGGTGTTCACATGGCCGGAATGACCGTGGCCCTTGTTATCCATGAGGGCGTGCAGGCGCTGGACGTCGCAGGTCCGCTTGATGTCTTTGCTGAAGCGAGTGCGCTCCTCCCGACCAACGAGGCATATGAATGCCTGCTACTGGCAGCCGACACCGATACCGTACGCGCCTCGAACGGCATGATGATGGTTCCAGACTTGTCATTCGCTGAGGCGAGCCGCCGCTTTGACATCGCCCTTGTTGCAGGTGGACCAAAACTGCCCGATGCGCAGCCTGACGCGGCCATGCTGGACTGGTTGCGAAGCTGGGGCGTGCGGGCTGGACGTCATGGATCAATCTGCACAGGCGCATTCGTGCTCGGCCACGCCGGCCTTCTCGATGGGCGTATTGCCACGACGCACTGGCAGAGCGCCGCCCAACTTGCTGCAAATTTCCCGGCCTGTCGTGTGGAGCATGATCGCATCCATTCCCGGGACGGTGCCCTGGTGACATCGGCTGGAGTGACCGCAGGCATTGACCTTGCGCTCGCGCTGGTCAGCGAAGATCATGGCGAGGCGTTGGCGCTGGCCTGCGCCAAACGCCTGGTGGTCGTCGCCCAGCGTCAGGGCGGCCAGTCGCAATTCAGCCCGTTGTTGCTGCAGCAATACAATCGCGAATCGCCGATCGGCAAGGTCCAGGCCTATGTCGTTAATCATCTCTCGGAGCCGTTTCCCGTCAAACGCTTGGCAGAGATCGCGGGCACCAGCGAACGCACGGTGGCACGGATGTTCGTAAAAGAACTGGGCCAGACGCCGCACGACTTCGTCGAAAGCGTCCGGCTCGATCAGGCCCGCAACCTGCTCGAGTTGTCGGATCGCCCGATCAAGGCAATCGCATTTGATTGCGGCTTTGCCAATCCTGAGCAGATGCGCGCCGCTTTTCAACGTCGGTTGGGATTGAGTCCATTAAGATACCGGGAAAATTTTCGCTCTTCCCGCAGCCGGATGGGTGGCGGCTCCGACTTGGCCGCCCAATGGACCTGAACGAACGGCAGGTTTCGGTCGGTGCTAGAAGCTTCCCGAATGGCGGCAATGCGGTCGGAAGCGGAAACTCAAAATGAGGTAATCTGCGGCTGCTTCAGCCGCCAAGCGGCGGCGCTTACGCGCCGCCGTCGAATTTCATGACCGGGATGCCGAGCTTGCGAGCCTTGTCCGCGAGGTTCTCCTGAATCCCGGTGCCGGGGAAGACGAGGACGCCGACCGGCAGCACGTCCAGCAGGACATCGTTGCGCTTGAAGGGCGCGGCCTTGCCGTGCTTCGTCCAATCGGGTCGGAAGGCGACCTGCGGCACCATGCGGTGATCGGCCCAGCGGGAGGCGATCAGTTCCGCCCCTTTCGGCGAGCCGCCGTGCAAGAGCACCATGTCCGCGTGCTTGGCATGGACCTGATCGAGCTTCGCCCAGATCAGACGGTGATCGTTGAAATCGGCGCCACCTGTGACGGCCACCTTCGGGCCGGCGGGCAGCATCACCTCGGTCTCGGCCCGGCGTTTCGCGGCAAGGAAGTCGCGGCTGTCGATCATCGCGGCGGTCAGGTTGCGATGGTTGACCATCGAGCCGGTGCGGGGCCGCCAGGCGCTGCCGGTGTGATGCTCGAAAGCCTCGGCGGCGATATCGCGGAAAAGCTCCATGCTGCCGCGCCGTTCGATCATGGTCTGCCCCTCGGCGATGAGGCGTTCGAGTTCGACCGATTTCACCTCGCTGCCATCCTGTTCGCGCTGAAGCCGACGCTGTGTCTGCTCGTTAACGTCCAGGTTGCGTTCCACCCGGGCGTTGGCGCGGTGGAAGAGATTGACGACTCCCCAGAGCAGTTCTTCGAGATCGGGCTCTAAGCGGGTGTCGCTGAGCGTCGCCACAAGGGCGTCGAAGATGTCGGAGACGGCGGCGGCGACGGTATTGCCCTCGGGCAACGGGCGGGGATCGGGTTCGTCCTGAAACGGGCGCCAGCCGTAGAGCTGGAGTTCATTGAGGGCATGATCGGTCTGCGAGGAGGTGTGGACCGGCTCGTCGCCTGCATATTCGGTTGCGTTCGTCATCGGGAGCATCCTTCGTCTGGAGACCGCGCCCATCGCGGCCTTCGCAGGCGTCGAAGCGCACGGGCGGGACGGGTTGGCAGCCCTCGCCCACTCCGCGAGGGTCTTGATGGCCGGGTGCGGGCTATTTTGACTTTCGCGATGCAAAGCGCCCACAGGGCGCGGCGGAAAATAGTCCGCTCCCGGCCATTGCCTGCCCGGCCCGCTTGTGCGCCGATCGCCCTCTCGAGACAGGCCGTGGGTGCGGGACTCTTCGACAAAGGATGCGCCTGCCGATGGCAAGAGAATGAAACCGACAGGGGACGCAGCGGGGACGCGCCTCCGGGACCGATCGGGTTTTCACCCCTCCATGAACCGGCGGACGTCTTCGGGATGGATCTGATCCTTCAAGGCCGCGCGGAGGGCATCGGTGCCGCGGCATCTTAGATCATCGTTGAAATCGCCCTCGCGCGGCGTGAGCGATATCGCTTCGATCCCGAGGCTCGCTGCTCTGGTGAGCAGGCTGTCTCTGGCACCGTCCCCGGCCGGATCGCGATCATGCAGGACATAGAGCCGGCGCAGGGACGGCGGGAACAGAATGGCAGCGAGGTGAGCGGCCGAAAGCGCCGCCAGCATCGGCATGCGGGGCAGAACCTGACGGGGCGACAGCACGGTCTCGATACCCTCGCCGATGGCGAGCACCTCATCGACAGCGCCGAAGCGAACACCGTGCCCGAGAAGGTCGCCCATCGCCCGCCGCGGTGTCTCGACAGCGGCCTTGCCGGAACCGTCCGGGGCGAGCCAGGTGCGATGCGCGCCGGTCTGGTGGCCGGCCAGATTGGTGACGGCAGCAACGAGCGCCGGCCTGATCTCGGTGGGCGAATGCGCGTCGGGTCTATAATAGCACCGGGGATGGTAGCGCAGCGCGGCGGTGCCTTCGAGCGAGGTGATCGCCCGCCCGCGCAGGTAGGTCTCCGCAAGCGTGCCGCTGATCGGCTGCGACATGGCGAACAGCCGCCGCGCCGCCTCAGGTGAACCGAGTGCCGATCTGGACGTGCCGCCGGTCGGTTTCGTCTTTTCCGGTTCGGGATGCGGGAGAGCAAGGAAACGGCGCGCTTCCTCGGCCACATCCCTGAACTCGACAAGACCCAACGCCTCGCGGATGACGTCGAGCAGATCGCCATGCTCCCCGGTGGCCATATCGGACCACTTCCCCGCCGCACCCTTGCCGGAGTCCGGGCCGGTCAGGCGCACGAACATCGAGCGGCCGGGATTGTTCTGCACGTCACCGACCAGCCAATATCGCCCGGCGCGCTGACCGGACGAGAGGTAGTGGCGGCAAACCGCCTCGGCCTCCCGGCCAAGGCGGATCGCCAGTTCAGAGGCGTCGTGACGGGGCATCAGGCAACCTCCCGCTCGCCAATGCGTTCGACCGGCCAGCGGTCAAACAGCTTGGCGAGCACGGTGGGTCCGCTGGTATCGACCGGCACGAACATGCGCAGCTTCCAGGAGATGATCTCGTGGAAGAGGCCATAGGCCGTAAGGCGCTGGCGCATCGTGTCGGTGAAGCCAGAGAGTTCGATCCGGTTTGCGCCCATGACCCGGACCCGGCGAAGCTGGAGGCCCTCGGCGAGATCAAAGATCGTCCGGCCTTCCATCAGTGCCATGAAGGCGTCGTCGGGCGTGATCGTGGTGATGCCAGTCGTGGTCGCATTGGCGGCCCAGGCCGGGGAGACCTTGCGGCCGATGATGCGCTCGCCCGCGTCGGTTTGGAGGCGATAAACGCGGGTGGAGTCGTTCGGCAACCGCTTCCAGATCGGCAGCAGCAGGCCCGTCACCATATGCAGGGTGGCCTCGGCAAACTCCGGCACCTCTGCGAGTTCGGCGTTCCAGGCCGCTGCGAAGACATCATGCTCGGCCTCGACCCAATGGGTCTCGCCCATCATCCTGACCGGGACATTCTGCGCCTCCATCGGCCGGATCAGCCTGACGCGGCGCTCGATTTCGCCATCATCCAGCATGACGCTGGTGGTCGGGATCTGCACCGCCGCGCGGCCCGAGCGCTCGTTGATCAGGAGCTTCGCACGTGGATCATCAAGTTCGGCCAGGGCGGCATCGAGCGTCACCGGCCGGTTGCGCTTACGCTCGGTGATCGTCAACAGGCTGGTTTCCGCCCCGGTGCGAGGATGGGTGTAGATCACCTGTCGGTCGGTGACGGCGAAGCTTTCGGCGCGCAGCGTTTCCAGCCCGGCATCATAGGCGCCAGACGCGATGGCGCCCTCGATGCGGGCGGTCAGAAGCTGCTCGAAGACCGTGAAGAGGCTGCCCTGAAGCTCGATGGTCAGCGCCAGCAGACGGTTGAGAAAGGTTGTGATGGCTGGCAGGTCGTCCTTGATGCCGTTCGAATCCATCAGCTTCAGGCCGGTGGCGGATTCGAACCGCTCCAGGCTGCACCCCTCGACCTTGCCGCGCACCAGCAAGAGATAGAGCTGGCGCAGCGCATCGCGGGCGTAGTGGCTCTCCAGATTATCCTCGGGCCGGAACAGGCCCTGACCGCCGGTCTGGCGCTGACCGCGCGTGATCGCACCCAGCGTGTCGAGCCGGCGGGCGATGGTCGAGAGGAAGCGCTTTTCGGCCTTCACATTGGTCGAGATCGGCCGGAACAGCGGCGGTTGTGCCTGATTGGTCCGGTGTGTGCGGCCAAGGCCCTGAATCGCCGCATCGGCTTTCCAACCGGCTTCGAGTAAGTAATGGACGCGCAACCGGGTGTTCTTCGCCGACAGCTCTGCGTGATAGGACCGACCGGTGCCACCAGCGTCGCTGAACACCAGCACGCGCTTGGCATCGTCCATGAAGGCTTGCGTCTCGGCCAGATTGGCCGAACCGGCACGGTTTTCCACCACGAGGCGGTCGATGGTCACGCCATTGCCGGGTTTGCGGACGATGCGGCGCGAGCGGCCCGTCACCTCGGCCACCGTATCGCTGCCGAAATGCTGGATGATCTGATCCAGCGCGCCGGGAACCGGCGGCAAGCTGGCGAGGCTGGCGATCATCTCGTCGCGCCGCGCCACGGCTTCGCGGCATTCGACCGGCTGGCCATCGCGATAGACAGGGCGTGACGACAGATTACCCTCGCTGTCGGTAAAGGGCTCATAGAGCTGCACGGGGAAGGAATGGGCGAGGTAATCCAGGACATATTCGCGAGGCGACAAGTCCATTTTCAGATCGCCCCATTCCTCGGTGGGGATCTCCGCCAGCCGCCGTTCCATCAGCGCCTCACCGGTCGATACGATCTGGATGACGGAAGAATGGCCCGCCTCCAGATCGGCCGTGATCGAGCGGATCAGCGTCGGGGTCTTCATACTGGTCAACAGATGGCCGAAGAAACGCTGCTTGGCGCTCTCGAAGGCCGAGCGGGCGGCGGACTTGGCCTGCCGGTTCAGCGTGCCCGAACCGCTATCGCCGCCGGTGATGTTGGCAGCCTGCATCGCGGCATCCAAATTGTTATGGATGACGGCAAAGGCACCGGCATAGCTGTCATAGATACGGACCTGTTCCGGCGTCAGCTCATGATCGAGCAACTCGTATTCGACGCCTTTGAAGGAGAGCGAGCGGGCAGTGTAGAGGCCGAGCGCGCGCAGGTCGCGCGCCAGCACCTCCATCGCCGCGACGCCGCCAGCTTCGATCGCTTCGACGAACTCAGCCCTGGTCGAGAACGGGAAATCCTCGCCGCCCCAAAGGCCGAGCCGCTGCGCGTAAGCGAGGTTATGCACCGTGGTCGCGCCGGTGGCCGAGACATAGGCGACACGGGCATTGGGGAGTGCATGCTGGATGCGCAACCCGGCACGCCCTTGCTGCGAAGCGGCAACGTCGCCGCGTTCTCCCTTGCCGCCAGCGGCGTTTTGCATGGCATGCGCCTCGTCGAAAATGATCACCCCATCGAAGTCGGAGCCCAACCATTCGACGATCTGCTTGACGCGCGAAACCCTCTCTCCGCGGTCGTCGGAGCGCAGCGTGGCGTAGGTTAAAAACAGGATGCCTTCGCTCAACGTGATCGGCTTGCCCTGCGGGAACCGCGACAGCGGCGTGACCAGCAGCCGCTCCATGCCGAGGGCCGACCAGTCGCGCTGCGCATCTTCCAGCAGCTTGTCGGATTTGGAAATCCAGACTGCCTTGCGCCGCCCCAGCATCCAGTTGTCGAGGATGATGGCGGCAGATTCCCGCCCCTTGCCGACGCCGGTGCCGTCGCCAATCATGAAGCCCTGCCGGAAGCGGACCGCAGCCTTGGCATCCTCCGGAGCGGCGGACAGAGTGTCGAACGTGTCATCGACCGTCCAGGCCCCGGCGAGGAATCCCGCATGGGCTTCGCCGGCATAAATGACCGTCTCCAGTTGCGCCTCGGACAGCTTGCCGAGAATGTCCTTCGGTAGCGTCGGCCGATAGCTCGGCTTCGGCGGCGCGATGCTGGCCATCGAGGCGGATTGCACGAGCTGGGTCGGGTGCGCCTGCGCCCCGGCGATGCGGATGGCCTGAAGCCCGTAATCCTCATAGATCGCATCCGAGAGGCGTCCGCCCTCGGCCGGTTCCCAATCCACGGTCTCATAAGTGAGCGGCACACCCTCCGGCTCGGCAAGCGGCGCGACAGATGCCGTCCTTGCGGTGCGGTTGACGTAGCCGCGCACCGTGCGCGGCGCGAGCGGGCGATTGGCCGACGGTGCCACCGGCACGACCAGCCCGGGATCGAGCGGCAGTCGGGTCGGAAGCTGATCCGCCAGCCAGCCCAACAGCGTGGCCACGTCCGGCGCGATACCGCTTGCTGCCGGAAACACAGCTGGATCGTTGGCAGGCAGCTTGTCGATGACGGTGAGCCGCGTCGGGATCGTGGTGCCGTGTTTCGCATAGACCGAACCGTCGATGGCGGCGGAGAAGGTGACGCGGCCGCGCTCCTGCAGCCGGATCCAGGAGGCGGTCCAGGCTGGGTTGTCGGGCGCGAAGCTCGCGCCAGTGATCGTGACGAGCCGCCCGCCGGGCGCGAGGCGCGCCAGCGCCGAGGCGACGTGCCGGAAGGCGGCATCGGCCATGCGCCCCTCGACATTCGCCATGACCGAGAACGGCGGGTTCATCAGCACGACGGTCGGGATCAGGCCGGGATCGAGGTGATCGTCGATCTGGGCGGCATCGAACCGGGTGATGGACAGGGCCGGAAAGAGGGAGGACAGGAGACCGGCGCGAGCGTCTGCGAGTTCGTTGAGCAGCAGTGTGCCACCGGCGATCTCGGCCAGGATGGCGAGAAGCCCAGTCCCTGCCGAAGGCTCCAGCACCCGGTCGGCGGGCGTGATTGCTGCGGCGAACGCGGCGGCGAAACCGAGCGGGATCGGGGTGGAGAACTGCTGGAAGGTCTGGGCTTCCTCCGACCTGCGCGTATGAGTCGGCAGAAGCCCGGCGACCTTGCCGAGCTGCGGCAGAACCGCCACCGGAGACCCGGCTTTGTGGAAAAGTGCTTTGCCGTATTTGCGCAGGAAGAGGACGGTGGCCGCCTCGCAGGCGTCATAGGCAGTTTTCCAGTTCCACGCGCCGGTGGCATCGGACGCGCCGAAGGCAGCTTCCATCGCACCGCGCAGGGTCGCGGCATCGACACGTTGGCCACGCTCAAAATGGGGCAGCAGCAGCCCGGCAGCGGCGAAAACGCGCGCTGCCGTCTCGGCGTCATGGTCGAGTGGACGCGCCGTGGCGGGTTGTGCCGCCGCAGATGCGGAAATCATGTTCATCGGGGATTCCTCGGGAGAGCGGGACAGGATCGAACCGCGCAGCGCTCTCTCTTAACCGCACCGGCTCCAATCCCTTCCGGCCACCCTCTTCCTCTGAAACCGCCGCGATAGCAGGCATGAAACAAGCACCCCAGCCATCAGGCGGGGCGCTTGTCCGAGTTCAGTCGATGGCCTGAAATATCTCCTGAGCCTCGGGATGCCCCGTCACATAGTCGTAAAGTCGGCCATACCCTTCCGCGATTTCATCGCAATCGTAGCGGAACGACAGGTGCGAGAAGGCGAAGAGCGTCGCGATGATCCCGGCGGCAGCGGACGAGACCTCGCCCTCATAACCGTTGCCCTCCCAGAAGATGCGGAAGCGGGGTTTTGAGGTTGGCGCGAGATAGAGCGGCTTGCCCGAAAGCGCGTAAAAATCCCACATGCCGCCGCCATAATCCGCCGGGCTCAACCGTTCCATGAAGCTGAAGACGGTATGTTCCCCGATGATCAGAAGGCGGCGGCCAAACAGCCGGGGAAGAAATTCCATGCGGCGGGCCTCGGGGACCAGCGTTGCGTCGTTGCGTGCAGATGTTGTCAGGTTCATGACAGGGTTCTCCGGGATGAGGACAGCGATACGCGACAGGGAGGCACTCTCGCCCTTCCCCGCCTGCCACCTCTTCCAGCCTGCCTCTGCCTCTTGAACCGCGCGGCGCCTGCGCATATCTTACTTTCATCTTACACGCGGAGCCAACTCATGGCACAGATCGATCCCCTGATCACGACCGTCTCGACCAAGGGACAGGTCATCCTGCCCGCGGCGATCCGCAAGCGCCGGGACTGGGATGCCGGGACGCGGCTGATCGTCGAGGAAACCCCCGACGGCGTGTTGCTGAAATCCGCGCCTGCTTTCGCGCCCACCCGGCCCGAGACTGTCTTCGGGATGCTGCCCTTCGCAGGCGAGCCGAAATCGCTGGAAGACATGAAGGCCGGGGTGCTGGCCGAAGCGCGCAGGCGTCATGATCGCGATTGATACCAATATCGTCATCCGCTACCTGACCGGCGATCACCCCGAGCAATCTGCCCGAGCCCGCGAGATCGTGGACGGACAGCCAGTCTTCGTGCCGGTGACGGTGGTGCTGGAAACGGAATGGGTGCTGCGCAGCGCCTATGGCTACAAGCCAGGTGATGTCGCGCGGGCCCTCCGGGCCTTCGGCGGCCTGCCGCAGGTCACTATCGAGGATGCGGCGATGGTAGCCGCCGCCTTTGACCTTGCCGAGCAGGGGATGGATTTCGCCGATGCGCTGCATCTGGGCCGGTCAATGGGGCAGCACACGTTCCTGACCTTCGACCGCAGGTTCGTGAAGGCGGCACAATCAGCCGGGATCGACCTCGTTCAGGAAGCCTGATCCCGTCAGCCGAAGCGGCGACCGGCTTCGGTGAAGGTGTATTCGTTGGCGATGATGGTTTCGTCCACCGCCTCATCCGAGGTCAGGTAGTCGTATTCGCGCTCAAGCTGGTGATAGAGCCAGCGGGCAAGGTCGCGCAATGCCTCGGTGATGATGTCCTCAGCATCGGCGGTCATGTCCTGATATGTCGGACTGTCACGATTGACCGAAATCGCCATACAGTATTCGTGGTAATAATGGCCGCGATGGGTTGCCTCGGCGCGGAGCTGATAGAAATTGCGCCGCTGGATCGCCTGCAAGGTATCGGCGATGTCGTGCAGTTCGGTATCCTGCGGCGCATAGGACCGGATCTCGGCCATGGCGTTTTTTCGGTAAGCATAATGGCATTCGAACGACGCTCCATCGCCCTGCGACCAGAAGCCTGAGAAGAAGATGCGCGGCGCCTGGCGCGTCCCACCGCCCATCAGCCGGACGGTGCGGGTCTTGAAGCGAATGCCAAAGGTCTCCGCGATCTGCTGGAAATCCTCATAGACGGCATCATACCAGTCGTAGTCAAAGCCGCCGTCGCGATACCAGCCACGGGCCTTTCCCTTCGCTGCCTCGGACAGTTCGTCGAGGCGATAGACGATGGTTTCGATGACCTCAGGCATAGGGATCGCCCCCGTCCAGAACGACGGACAGCCAGCCATCGGTATAGATCCAGTCTACCGTCTCACCGGTGGCAAGGTCGAGCACATGCGCCCCGCCGCCGAACCCGTCGATGCGGGGCTTCGAGCAGGTGTTGGCATATTGCATCCCCCACAATCCGGTCAGGCCGAACGCGGCCGCGCAGCGCGTGACGAACTGGATCACATGCTCGGGATCGCCGGTGACATCGTCGCGTATCCAAAGCTGCGTGCCGCCATGTTCGGGCTGGATCGATAGAAGAAACCCGTCCGAGGGCGGATCCTCATCGGCACTTTCATTGGACAGCGCGTTGTAGAGTTCCAGCGCGCGGGCGGCGTTTTCCGGGGTGCCTACATCGAGCAGGCAGGAGAAATGGGTGAAATAGTCGGCCATGTCAGGCTCCTGAAACGAGAAACCCGGCGCAAGGCCGGGCAAGGATGGTGGGAAGCAGGGCGAGAGGTCAGGCGGCTTGCGGCAATCGCAGCAATTCGGCAGCGGTCTCGCGCCAGAAGGGATCGACCAGCCGGGCCTCACACAGGCTGGCGCGATAGCGGAGATCACGGGCGGATGCCGCATCGCCGCGCCCGGATGCGGTGAAGGCCATGCCGCGCAGACGGCTGGCCTCGATAATGGTGCGGCGGGCCTCGGTGTCAGACGCGACAGGTTGCTGCCAGAGGATGATCCCGGCTCGGATTTCTCCGGCGAGCACCAAGCCGAGATCGCTGTCCTGAATGACCATGAGGCGCGGGCAAAAGCGCAGCGTCTTGTCCGCACTGATGCGGAGATCGGCCCCCGCCACGCGCTGGCTGGCGATGGTCATGGCCTCTTCGGCGGACGGGCAATGGCCGATGACGATCATGCGGTCAAAACCATCGGCATCACCGAGACCGCTGTAACTGCCGGTGCCGATGCAGGAGATGCGCAACGGCAACCTCTGGGCGTATTGCAGCCGGGGCAGCACATTTCGCGCAATGATTTCGCCAATGGGGGTAAAGGTGGCTTGGCGGGACAGGGTCATGGGGCAAACTCCGCAACGGGCGGCGGAAGCCTCTCCTCCGCCTGTAACCCGTCACGGCCAACCGGCCCGCACTCTCACTCTTCCTTCACGCTGCTGGATCAGCGCCAGGGCTCGCGCCGCCCGGCACGCAGAGCATCACAGAAATGACGATATGGCCGAACATGGCAATGGGCTTTCACAAGAGCGGCGTGAGCTACGATAAGTGCTCATTCCTATTCCTGAAGCCGCCGGATGTCGCAATGCGGATCGACCTCAGCTTCAATCCGCTGCGTCCGCCCCATCCAGGGCGCGGGCTGGATCGCCCGTGCCCAGTCGACGAAGGACGGGATATGGCCCAGATCCTCGCGAACATGCTGCTCACCAACCCATCGGGTGGGGATAGTCCGCCCGGTTGAGAGGGTGATCACCGGCCCGAAGATGGTCTCGGCCATGAAAATCCCTTCGGCGTGGTGGCGAAGCGCACGATGCCGGAAATCGGCGACGATCTCCTTGCTGGCGTCGAACCAGCTATGGATTGGAAGATAGTCCTCGACCACGCCGCCCCATTTCTTCACCGAAGAAAGGGCGTGATGATAAGGATGTGCCATGGGTCGCCTCCTTCAAAAATCATGACTGTAGAACTCGGTGGCGGTGTAGCGCTCGGTGTAGTCGAGCGTGATTGTCTGCTTCGCCACGTCAAAGATGAACTCGCCATAGGCGCCGTCGTTATTCTCCCAGCCGCCATGGGATTCTGAGAGGAAATCATAGGCGAGCTGTTCGATAGCCTGTTCAACGGTCATGGTCCGGGCAGCGAAGCCAGGATCACCCCATGCGGGCGCGCAGATGCAGATAGTGACTTTATCTGACGGCAGCGGCACCATGTCATCGCCACGTTGGGCGGTGATATCCTCGACCTGACCGGAATCGCCATAGCCATCGAAGGTGACGGTCACGAAGGTGATGCCGACCTTGGTGAGCGCGCCAAACAATGCGGCCTTGTTGGCCGGGCGCAGGTCATCAGCGCGGCGATTGTGCTCTGCCTGTTCTGTCAGGAAGCGGGACAGACTGGCCTCGATATCGAAATCCGGCGTGGTGGGTTTGGCCGTAGCGGTCATGGGAATATCCTCCGGGAGAGCGGAAGATGACGATCCCGGCATTGCTCTCCCTCTATTCCGCCGGGTTCGCCCCGATCCCGGCCAACCTCTTTCTCTCTCATGCCGAGGTCAGTCCTCGGTGCCGCTGTCGGCGATGGGCACCCATCGCAGGTCGAAAGGCCCGACTGCATCAGGTGCAGCCGGGCCATCGGGGTGAGGCGCATTCGCGCCTCAGCCGAAGGGATCGAGTTCCAGCTTCACCATCTCCTCGTCGCCATCGAACTCGTCGGCGGGCATCGCGCCGTGGGTGCCGTCCCCGGCTTGAAACACGACGATCACGACCATCAGCGTGGTGGCGAGGCTGGCGGCGAAGGCGGTGGCATCTGCGTAGGACATGGGTTTCGGCTCCTGTCTTTGGAGGCGGAGGACCATCCCCCGCGCGACAGGCGCCCGAAGTGTCTGACCGTCTCTGCAATCACCCTCAGGCGTTCGGACTCTTTCCGAATCCCTGAGGGCGGCACGCTTGCGTAAACCGACCCCTCCGGGGTTGAATGCAAAGAGACGGATCAGACCAAGGTTTGCGAATGGGAGCGGGGGTGGTGCTTTGTATCTGACAGGTGCCGAAAACCCGTCGCAGGTACTCCGCCGCGCCAGCCCCGTTTCCGGACGGATTTTCAGGACGTGTTTCAGGCCGGGGACTGAAGCCATTGCCCCGAGGCGACAAAGGGATGGCACATTGGTGAAGTCGGATCTCTCGATCCATTGCTGCCATCGCAGCGATACCCGACGGCCTCGATGTCCAGGGACAGCATTCAGCGCCAGTCAGTCCCAGAGCCCGTCGGCGATTTCACGGGCGATCATGGCGCGGGCCTTCATCATCACCTCGTCGCCGGATGTGTCGATATGCCCGAAAAACCGTGTTCGGGCGCCATGGGAGGTCCAGTCAGCGTAGCGGCAGTATTCGCAGGAACCGAGCCGGAAGGCGCGCATGTCCTCAGCCCAATGCGACTTCGGTTCCACGACGACGGTGACACCACCGCGTGTTTCTTTCCACGGAAGCGTGCGTTCCGAGGGCGGATTGCGGCGGTCCTCGGCGAAGATTTCATCGACCGTCATCATGGCGTGCCCCCGTTTTCGGCTTTCTCGACGAAGCCGGCAGGATCGTCAGGGTCCGGCGGCAAATAGGCGTCGTAAGGATTGCCGTCGGCGAGATGGCCGAACGGCGTGAAGATGTAATCGACCCCATCGCGGCCAACGGCGCAGAGGACATAGCGAATCTCACGGGTTGCGGCATCGAGGCATTCCATGAGGGCGAGATTGCCGTCACCGGCAGCACGAAGCAGAGTGTCGAAGTTCGTTCGGACGGGTTCGGGAATGGCCATGGTATTCTCCTGAAACGAAGAAAGCCCGCCGTCGCAGGACAGCGGGCCGGATGAACGGGATGGGTGAAGGTCAGGCGGCGGCGCGGCCCTCAATCGCATCGGCACCCACCTCGTCGGCAGTGATCTCGTCAAGCCGTGCGCGGCTGTATCCCTTTCTCGCCAGCCAGAGTTCGGCGGCTTCGCAGTTCTGGGCGAGGTGCAGCAATTCGACGTTCTCGCCGACATCCTGCACGACGCGGACCTGACCGATCTTCGGGCGCTCGATCACCCGGAAACTCAGATCGCTGTCGATGCCGTAGCTGCGCATGACGGTGATGAGGATGATGCCGCCTTCGCCGAAATTGCCTTCATGCAGGGTGAAGGACGGCGGCGTCATGTAGCTCGGGCGCTCGCGTCCCGGCTCCTTGCGCACGAGGCGACCGACCCCGTTGCGGGATTTCCAGGCTGCCAGCTTCTTGGTGAAGCGGGCGGGCGGCTTGGGTTGACCGTCGCTGTATTCCACGAGCGAGCCGAGCGGCGCGATGTCAAAGATGAGGGAAGCGGACATGAGACTGGTCTCCTGAAACAAAAACGGCCCGGCGAGATGCCGGGCCTTGCGTTGGAAGGGGATAGAAAGCGGGACGACCGAGGCCGCCCCGCCGGAGCGCGTCACTCGGCAGCAACGAGAGCCGCCGGATCGTCATCGGTATCGGGCGCCACGTCCTCGTCGTCACCGGCGAGGAAGTCGGGCAGCGCCACCGCGTCCTCATCCTGATCGACCGCGCCGTCCACGGCCTGCGCGTCTACGGCAGGGCGCAGCGGTTCCGGCAGCCAGCCGGTATCGGCCAGAAGCCGTTCAGCCTCCTTCGCCATGTCGCCCTTCTTGAGATGCGCGATGAGATCGGCGGCGCGATCGCCCGCGCCTTCACGCACCGCCTCAATAATGCGGGTCTTGGTGACACGGCCGAGGTAATTCTCGACCGTGGGCGTCCAACCCGCCTCGACGAGATCGAGGCCGGTAGCCTGGGTCAGCCGCTCGGCCTCGGCCATGCGGCGGTCGAGACCATGCTGCGAGATGCCATTGCCCGAATAGGGGTTGGGCCGCTCATAGAGGGCGTTGACGCCGAAGCTGACGCAATGCGCCAGCAGCGCGAGGCGGCTTACATCGTCGAGGCCGACGATCCAGTCCCAGAGGCGATCATCATCGCCAAAGGGAATATCGCCCCGCCAGGCTTCCGCGCGCTCGTCGATCAACTTTGCGGCAGCACTGTCCGCAAGCCCGGTCGCGTCGACCGGAAGGTGGACATGACGCACGGCGGCATGGAGGCTCGTTCCCGACGCCGAGTTGCGCTCGAACGTGTCGAGGACCAGCTTGTGCAACAGCGTCGTCATGGCGATGCGCGGATTGTCGGCGAGCGCATTGCGTAGCGCCAGCGTCCGCCAGGCGGTCAGGTCCGTCACCAGCCGCTCGGGCAGCGGTTTGACGGCATCGTCTTCTTCCTCATCACCGTCCGGGATGGGATCGCCGCCGACGGTGATGACGGCTCGCTGCACGGCATCGGGATCGGTCGGGACCGCAGGCTCTCCAACATCTGCGCCGTCGATGGTCTCGGGCCGCTCGTCCTCGGGGCGGACATAGCCGCTGCTGACAATCAACTCGCCATCACGGCCGATGCTGACGAAAACACCGGCCCGCGCAATATCTTCCGGGGCGAAGGTAACGGGCCGGCTTTCGAACGCTTCCAGCTCGGCCTCGATCTCCCCGAGCCGCTGATCGACGTCCTCGGGCAGGTCCTCCGCTTCGGCATATTGCGATTCGAGCTCGTCATACTCGTTGCGCAGCGCCTCACGGGCAGCGCGCTCTTCGTCGGTCAACTCCTGGGTCACGCCGACCAACCTGCGCAGGCCGTTGGCGTAGCCGTAGGGAAGCTCGACTGCGGCGTCGATCCACTTCCAGCCCTGACCGGCGATCTCGTCGGCGACAGTGCGCAGCTTCTCGCCAACCAGACGATCCAGAAGCATGACATCCTGCAGCCAGCCGCCGCTCTCATCGGTGAAGAGATCACGCAGCACCGGGCCACCCGCCGCTTCATAGGCGTCAACGCCGATGAAGAGCGCGCGCTTGTCGGCGGCCGGAATCGTGGTCTCGGTTAGCAGGCTACGAATATGCCAAGGCTCCTTCTGCCAGGAGTTGCTGATGCGCTCCCAGACCTGTTGCTGGCGCTCGTGGTCGGGGTTGACGGTGAAGGCTTCCAGCATCGCCAGCGTCATTTCGTTCTTCGCGTAGGTGTCGAGCAGGGACGGCGCGACGGTTGCGAGGCGAAGACGCTGCATGATGTAGCGCGGCGTGGTCCGCCAGGCATCGGCGATCTCTTCCTTCGACATGCCCATGTCGAACATCCGCTTGAACGCCTTGAACTGGTCGAGCGGATGCAGCGCCAGGCGCAGCAGGTTCTCGGCCAGCGAGTCATCGACCGCCGAGGTCTTGGCGTCGGCCTTCTTGACGATGCAGGGGACGAGGCCATCGGCCGGGAAGCGACCCGCTTCCACCAGACGCGCGATGGACCTGTGGCGGCGACCGCCGGCAGGCGTCTCGAAATCGCCGGTCTCAACGCCGTCCTCGTCAAGAATGGCGCGGACATTGAGGCCCTGCACGAGGTCTTCGCGCCGGTCGATGTCATGGGTGAGTTCGTCCAGTCCGGCCTCGATGTCGATCTCGCGGACATTGCTGTCCGACAGCCTGATCCGGTTGAACGGAATGTCGCGCGCCCGTGAGAAGACGATCATTTCGGGGGTGGATTTCTTCTTGGCAGTTCTGGCCATGGTGGTTTCTCCGCGACGGGCGCCGAGAGCCTCTCTCTCGACCCTAAATCCGTCACGAAGCGAAGCGCCGCCCTCTTGCTCTAAGAAGGCAGCGCAATCGCATCCGCATCGGATAATCAGCGACGGAAGCGCATCACATGCCCTCCCACCGCGATTGTCCGGACGTGCGGATGATCCGCTCGGCGGCACGGATGCTGCCGGCCTGCCGTGCTGCTTCGGCCCAGAGCGAAATCGGGACATCTCCCGTGAAGAGGAGGTCGCGCTCGATCCCCATGCCAAAGGGCAGCCGGATCGACTGCATTTCCTCCAGCAAAAAGCTCCCAAGCTCGGGATAGCCAAGGTCGGCGAGGCCGAAGAGGATGTCACCATCCGGGTCCAGTTCGGTGGCGAGCCAGACGCCCGCCCCGAGCGGATTGAAGAACTTCACCACTGGCACATGGTCGGTGTCGCGCGCGCAGGCATTGGCCAGCAATTGCTTGCGGAGGTCAGGTGTCAGGAGAATCATGCCGCGCTCCTGTCGATAGCACCGGCTTCACCGCCCGAAGCCTCGCCGTTCGGCAGGAAGGACAAGATCCAGTCTGCGGCCTTGCTCGCCTGCGAGGCGGCGCGCACGATGGCACGGTTGTCCTCCCGCAGCACCTCCAGCCAGGAGCCGATATAATCGGCATGGCGTACGGTCGGCACGATGCCGAGCGAGGCGCAGCAGAACGCGGCGCTGATCTCGGCGATCAACTCCTCGAAGGCGTATTTCTTCGTGCCGAAGCTACCGGAGAAATCGCGGTTCAGCCGGGACGTATGGCCCGTGGCATGACCCAATTCATGCAGCGCCGTTCGGTGCCAGTTGATCGGCTCGAAATAGGCTTGCGGCGGGGGAACGACCACATGGTCAAGGGCCGGGACATAGAAGGCGCGATCCCCGCCGATGCGGAAGTCGATGCCGGTGGCCTTGATGAGCGCCTCAACCCTCGGCTCGATCATGCCGGCCGGCGGGGGCGGCATGGCGACAGCGATGTCCTCGGGCAGTCCCTCGCATTGCGCGGTATTGAACACCGTGAACCGCTTCAGGAACGGGATCTTTCCCGGCTCTTCACCGGTCTCACGCGCGCGCCGCTTTTCGTTCTCCGGGGTGAAGCGGTCGGCATAGACGACGGTGGTGCCGCGCTCGCCCTTGCGGACATTACCACCGAGCGACAACGCTTGGCGGAAGGTGAGCCAGCCCTGTCCAGGGAAGCCGTGCTGGACGACGGCACCCCAGAGGATCAGGATATTGATGCCACTGTAGGCGCGGCCCGTACTGGCGTTTTGTGGCAGGCCGAGCGGAGCCTGGGCCGTAGATTTTCCCCAAGGTTGGACCCAGGGGAAGCGCCCGGACTCAAGTTCGGCGATGATCTTGCCGGTGATATCGTCGTAGAGGCTGGTCCGGTTCGAGCCGGAGCGTGGGGTTCGGTCATATCTGGACATCGCGGTTCTCCGCGACGGGCGCCGGAAGCCACTCTCCCAGCCCTCAACCCGTCACGGAAAAACCCGTCTGCACTCTCACTCTAAGCGGGCGCTGCGGCGTTTCCCCTGCTCGATGGGGATGCGTCGGCAACGCAGTGCCGGCCAGGGGAAAGGTGTTCCCCCGAAGGTCGTGTCGCGAATGCTGTGGAAATTCCCTGGCGGCGCGCTCCGGGCATGTGAAGCTTCGGTTTCTCAGGCTGCGAGGTCAAGAGGCATCGGTTCGATGGGCTGAGACAGGGTTTCCCAACCGTCGATCTTGCGCATCAGGATCTGACCGGAGGCCATCAGCGCCCAGAGCAACATCGGCACGGTTTGGGCGCAGGGCAGCACGGTCTGGGTCTTGATGCGTCGGCGGAATTCCCCGTTCAGGCGCTCGATGGCGTTGGTGGTCCGGGCGGATTTCCATTGCGACGGGTCGAGGCGGGTGAAGGTGAAGAGGCGGTCGCCAGCTTCTTCGAGGCTGTCGGCCACCGCCCGGCATTTCAGGCGCCATTTGCGCAGGAATGCCTTGCGGCGTTTCTCGACCTCGGCGCTCGTGTCGGCGTAGATCATGTCGCGCCAGGCCTCGGTCAACTCGTCGTGCATATGCTTCGGGGCGTGGGCCAGCAGGTTGCGGTGGCTGCCGAACCGTGCAGCGCTGGATCGGCAGGGCTTCACCCCACAGCGCGACGAGCGCGGCCTCAAGCCCCGGGGCGCCGTCGACGAGCACGAACTCGGGCCGCTTCAGGCCGCGCGCGTCGAGGTCGTCGAGGAACTGGCGCCAGGCTGCCGTGCTCTCGCCGCCCATATTTCTGATGGATAACAGCACCTTTTGACCATCGCGGCGCAGGCCGATGGCGGCGAGCACCGAGATGTTTGTGGCCTTGCGGTCCAGCCGGGTCTTGATGACGGTGCCGTCGAGAATCAGGCGGACAATGTCCTCATCGGCCAGGCTGCGCGCGCACCAGGCGTCCCAGTCCACCTTGACCTTGCGGCCCGGGCGCGGCTGACCACGTCCTTGCTCACCGCCCCCTCGAACAGCCCGAACAGCGCCCGCTTGACGCGCCGGGTGTTGGTGCCGGAAAGATAGACCGCCGCGATCAAGGCCTCGGCTTTCTTCGTCAATCGCTTGTAACGGGGCAGCGCCTTCGAGCGCCATTCCGTCACCTTCCCCGTGTCATCCTCGATCCGGGCGCGGGGCACCCGCACCGTTTCGGTGCCGAAGGTGCCGGTGAGCTGTCGTTCGCGGTGCCCGTGGCGATAGCCATTCGCCGGGCCGTCGCCCCGGTCGTAGCGAAGCCGCCCGAGAAAGCTGGACAGTTCCTCTTCGAAAACGGCCTCGATGGTCGTGCGGACATTCATCCGGAGCCGCTCCTCGATCGGGTCGAACCCGGGCTCCCCAGCCAGTAGCGCAAAGCTCGCAGTGTCGGTAATCTGGTTCATGGCGTGATCTCCCTGGCGGTTGCAGCCGCCGGTTGGGTGGGTGTCAGTTCACCCGGAGATTACGCCGCCAGACAATTTCCACCAACTCCGAGACATGACCCCCCCGAAACGAAAACCGGCAACGTAGCAAAAGCCCCAGAGCGACACGTTGCCTCCAACAGCCGCCCGGCAGACAAATGCTGAATACTTGTATTTCCCGGCCCTTCTGCGCTTAACTGTCTGGGAAACGCGGCGAAGTGCGCACCGTTTAAGCGCTGCAAACCAGACCCGACAGGCCGTAATGAGGATGGCGATAACCGATATCGATCCGAATGCCTTTTCGCTCGCAGAGGTGAAACAGATGGAGCAGGATCTGGCGAAAGCCATTGGCAGATTCGAGGATCCTCGTAAGATCGAAGCCCGCGCAAAACTGGACGAACTTGGCTATTCCTTCGAGGATCTTTCCGATGCAGCATCGTTCCCTAAACGGGCGGCATCCGCACCAAAACACCGCCGCCCGGAAAACCCCGAGATCACCTGGCCGGGCCGTGGCCGCAAACCTGCATGGATCGCAGAAGCGCTGGCCACCGGAAAGTCGCTCGAAGGCTTCGCTATCTGACGAAAGAGGCCCGCATGTATCAGCCCGTCAACGCCGCCCGCCTGTCGCCCTGGCGGAAATCGATCCGCCGATCTGGCGACGGATCGTCGTCCCCGCAGGCTGGACGCTGGACAAACTGCACCTAGTTTTGCAGGCCGCCTTCAGCTGGACGGACGGCCACCTGCACGAGTTCCGGATCGGCGGGCTGCGCTACGGCGATCTCGATCAGTTCGAAGACGGTTTCGGTGGCCCGAAGATTTTCGACTATACCGAGGTCAGGTTGACGGATTTCACCGGACAGGATCTAATCTACGACTTCGGTGACGACTGGACCCATGTGATCCGCATCGAGGAATGGCTGTCCCTCGACCCCCTGCCCCGCCATGCCGAATGCGTCGACGGCGGCCGAGCCAGACCCCCGGAAGATGTCGGCGGCCCCTTGGTCCTATGCAGATTTCCTTGAGACCATCTGCGATCCCGACCATGACGACCACACAGCAAACCTTCGCTGGTCTGGAGAGTATTTCGATCCAGAGTGGTTCGTAACCGACCTGATCAACAAGGATCTGCGGAATATCTTTCGCACGAACATGCGCAAACCGTTGCACCAGCCCAAGCCAAGGACGTAAGCCTGCAACTGATCATCCATCTAGTCGCGAAGGGCGGAAAGCGGCCTGATGGCGGCGCAGCATGATAGCTGCAGCGAGCCGGCAAAGCAGTAGGTCGGGCAGACCGTAGCGGGAACTCGCCGGATCAGCTAGAAGACCGCGTGAAGACGGACCGCCGCGATGCCGTCATGTTGGCGAAGTTGCATCGAGCCGGGGAGTTGACAGCCCTTTAGGACGGTCTTGCTTGTGGATAGAATCTTATCGGAACTCTCAAAAAAGGAGTGTACGCAAATTAGGGCTAGGCGGACGACACCTCAAGCCTCTAGCCTAACGTTCAGTATATTTCGCGTCGAACACAGTGGCTTCAGCTAGTCCTTGCGGAGCAACCGGGTAGAGGAAGGGATGGTCTTCTCGGCGGGGTAAGTTGGCGAAGATCGACAGCAGGGTGCGTTTGAAGTGGCAGAAATAGCTGTTGCCAGCGAAAGACAGACAGCCATACGCTTGCTCGCCTGCATTCAGGCGGCGGGCGACACAATTAATGCTAGCCGCTGGGGACACGATGTTGTTTGCGTACTGCACTCCCAGTCGCGTCTCCAGGCTCTCGACTTCTGGATGCGCAATCCAGACTATCTCGCCAACGAACTCCTAACGGAGTTCGAAACGTCCCGCGAACGCGATCTGCTGACGATCGCGCAGCACATATTCGATGATCGCGAACCCGATCTCCGGCGCTTACCGATGGTACGCTATCTGTTCGGGGCGTTCGAACCGCTCGACAATGCTCTGGCGATCCTGCGGGCAGCAGACCTCATTCGGATCAAGCGCGACGGTGTTCCCGGCGGCAAGATGCGCGAGCACTTGTATCTGTTGACCACCGCAGGCGAAGACGCGCTGGGCCGGATCGCCGCTGCGGCCCCCGAACTTGGCTGGTATCGCGATCGTGCCTGTATCGTGGCGCGGGTGGCAGGCGCACAGGGTGGCAAGGCGCTGAAGGACCGACAGTATCTACAGGCCGAATATGCAGGAACGGAACTTAGCCATGTAATCCAGCCGATCACCGATCGGGTGCTGGCACGGCTCGCAGCAATCTTGGAAGGGCTCGACGAATGAGCGGTAGCTGGCTGGAGACGGTCGCAGAAAAAGCCGGTATGCGCCCCGCAGAGGCGGATTTGGCTCTTCGCAAGCGAGGAATTGTGGCTGACCGACCGCTGCGGCCGGCGCGTACGCTGACGATACGCCGTATCGCGTTCAAGGGAGAAAAACGCGGAACCGCAGAGGGTTTGATCGACTTCGACTGGTCGGAACTGACCGCCGGCGTCTGGGCAGTGACAAGCGAGCGAAACCTCCGTGGCAAATCGACCGTGCTAGAAATCCTGCTGTGGGCGCTACGAGGCACGCCCAAGGGTTTGCAGGACGATGTGCGCCGGTGGTTGTCCTGGGTGTGCGTCGAATTCGATGTCGATGATCAGCGCTACGTGGTGGAGTTTGCAGTCGATGAGCGTGTTCCGCGCGGCACTCTAGCGCGTCGCCGCGTATCCGGCGAGACTGACGAACTGGATCGCTTTATGTCGAACGAGGGATTCGAGGCCGCGATGTCGCGCTTCATGATGAACACGCTCGACCTCGACCCGATCACGGCGATGCAAGGCAAGGAGGACGAACGCCAGGTTGTCGAACATGGCTGGGCCGCGCTCTCTGGTGGCCTCTATTTCGGCGGCGACCACAAGCAGTTGCTCGGCGATGTCCAGATGGCGGGCCTGCCAGCGCGTATGCTCCAGATGTATATTGGAATGCCTTGGGCGACGACTGTGATGCAAACGGGCACCGCCAAGCGCGAACTTGAACAAGAAGCCGAGAAAGCATCCAAGGCTGCTACGGCGGCGGCGAAAGACGCGGAGACGGCACGCGCAAGGATCGACCGCGAACTCCAAACAGCGAAGAAGAATCTCGCCAGCTTCGCGCAGGTGACGGCTACAGCTGCCGAACTCGAGCGACTTGCCGGCGAGGTCGCCCGCCTTTCGCCGATCGCTTTCGATCTGGCGCAACGCCTAGCCCGCGCCGAGGCCGAAGCGACTGAACTGGAACGCCTCGCGACCGGGGACGAGCGTGCTGTGCGTGATCTGCGCGAGAACATCGTTGCGACGCAATTCTTCAATGGCCTGCAGCCTGTTTGCTGCCCACGCTGCGAGACGCGCGTGTCGAGCGAACGGTTGAAGCGCGAAAGCGCTGAACTGAGCTGTTCGCTGTGCGCCGAGAATATCCCAATCGAAGAGATGGAAGGTGCGAGCGACGGGCTTGACGCGCTCGAACAGCGTTTCGCTGCCGCCAAAGCTGCCGCTGATCGCGCGCGCGCCAACGCCAAGACACTCAGAGATAAGTCGAAGGCGAGCAGCGACGAACTCGAAAAGGCACGCCAGGAACTCTCCAAGGCGGCAACGAGTGCCACATTCGAAGAGCGTCGAAAGGCAGAACTTGATGTTGCACGACTGGAGGGCGCCTTGAAGGAGCGCCAGATGCCCGCGACACCCGTCATTGTTTCTCCCGATGTTGCGCTTGTCAGCGCGGCTCATGTCGAGGCAGACAAAGCCTACAATGCTGGTCGCGGCGATATACTCGAGCGCTTGAACACGGAGATTCTCGCGCTGGGACAGCGGCTCGGCGTGCAGATGCTTGAGGAGGTAAAGCTCAACACCAACGCCTCTCTCCGACTTACCAAGGGTGGCGAGTCGACCAGCTTCAGCAAGGTGACGGCAGGCGAGCGGCTGCGGTTGCGGATCGCGACAGCGGTGGCTCTGCTTCGGGTCGGACAAGAACGGGGCCTCGGTCGCCATCCAGGCCTCCTCATAGTCGACTCCCCTGCTGCTGAAGAAGTAAGCCCCGATGATCTGACCGCCGTATTGAGCGAGCTTCAAGCGATTTCGCGTGAAACCGAGGGACTGCAGATCATCATCGGGAGCGCCAATGCCCGCGCCATTATCGATCAGCTCGGCGAGCAATGGTGCCGGTCCGCGACAGGCGACGATTATCTATGGTAGCGCGGCCACCATCGCGCTTCACGGCATGAGCGCGCTTGCTCTTCTCGAGGCGCGTCTGGCTAACAGCCAGCCAATCACGATCGACGATCTTGGCGGCGTGGATAAAATCCTCGCCGACGCTGATCAACTCTATGCAGCGCCTTTTCTCGACATCTTGGCTGACATGATCAGTGCGGCCCCGCCCCTCGAAGGCGAGAAGTTGCATGACTTCCTGGTTGGCGGCTTCGATGTAGCACGCGATCCGCAGTCCTTCCGCGACGCGATCGACCGCCTCATCAGGAGCGAGACGCTGCGTGCTGCCATGGCCCAGCCGGTCGTTGCTATCTTCACGCGGCGAATTCGAGAGTACGCGACCGAGCGCGAGGCGCTGATTGCTGCCTATTCGCTCGAAGGCCTTTTCCGTCTCGCGTTGGAAGGCGAGGTGAGCCGTCACCGGCCCCTGCTCGAACTCGCAGAGGTCGCGGCCGATGTGCCTGGGCCCTTTGCCCAGCATGTCGCGAAGATTGGCGGGGCTGCCTTCCATACCTGGGGTGGTGACGATCTGTTGACGATGCTCCAACGGCTGCTCGACAATGGGGAAGCAGAAGGCGAAGCGGCGTTCGAACTCGGCCTGGCTCATCTGGCACGCGCGTTCGATGGCGCAGATATGGCAACAATCCTTGTCGGCCTAGGCACAGCGCGGCTACTTTTCGAGCGGGCGTGCGAAGCCGATGATGATCGGTCGGACGCGCGCGCCTATCGATCGGCGATTGATCTCGTTCTCGGCTTTGCGGCGAACCGGAGTGCCGCTGACATGCAGGAGACGCTGACTGATCTGGTGACCGCCGTGCGGGATCGTGCAGCAGTACTGCGCACCGACTGTGTGGCGCCATGGCTCGCGCCCCGTCAGGACGTGGACCTTGAATGGTTCGAACTCGCGCGCATGGTCCAGCGCGGGGCCGACGATCTTGCCCGTCCGAGCTGGATCAATGCCGCCACGACCATGGATCGCATCCTTGCGGTCTATGACGCAACTTGCACCATCGCGCACGGGGACGGTCTGCGGTCCGTATTGCGTCCTCGGGTCGAGGCCGCTTTCCTGCGCGAACGCGGCCTCGCTGCGCATCTCGATGATCTACTCAGCGAAGGTCAATGGCCCGATGCACAGCGAAAGATAGCGCAGAATCTTCGAGCTGGACTGGATGAGGCCTACCGCGCCGGTGCCAGGCCGGGAAAAGTTGGGGAGAATGAGCAATACCCGCTGCTCGCGCGCATTCTCCCGAAAGGTACCCCAATCGAGCAGATTCCTTCCGACATGGCGCGATCTCTCGAGGTCGGGCTCGAAAGCCATGTCTTACATGATCGTGAGCTTGCCAATCCGGTCCTGCAACGTGTGCTGGCGTCGTTGCGTGATCAGTTGTCCACCAGCAGCGAATATACAGGCGAGGTCCAACAGGCGTTCGACGCTATCCTCCAACAGATATTGATTTTCTGTAGTGACCGGCAAAATGCTGGGATTCGCGATCTCGGCTCGCGAGGCGCCTATCTGCGCGCTCACGACCCGAGCGAGGCCGACCTCCAGTCAGACCTCCGCGACTTCCTTAAGGGAAACCTGGTGGGCGCCGAAGTCCTGTCCGAGGTGAGCGGTATCGCGACCGGAAGGACAGATCTCTACATCAGCCTAGGCGGCCCGGCTTTCGTTATCGAACTCAAGAAGCATGAGGGCGCGTTCTCACCCGAGGCTGCCAAGCGCTATCGGGCACAGGCAATCAGTTATCAGGCGGCCAATGTTCGGATCGGATTTCTCGGTGCGCTCGAACTTGTTGATCGGCCGGGGCCGGTACCAAGCATCGAGGAATGTCTATGGCACAGTGCCTATGTTCCTGAAGGCGGGGCGCTTGCCCGACACCTCATCGTCTTCAGGGTTCCCGGACGCCTGAAATCACCATCTGCGCTCCGCTAGCTAGGACGCCTTTAGCCAATCGCCCCACACTCAGGCAGGCGGTGGGAAGCGGCTTGCAGTTACCCACAAGTATTGTGCGGCAAATTGATTCACCCCCTGGACTTGGCCTTGCGTGATAAGAGCAGACCGTGATTCGTCATATGGCACCAAGCGATTGAGGTGCAGGCATGGAAAAGAATTGGGTGGAAACGGAAACTGCGGGATGCGATCTGGGAGATGTGCGGCTGAACCGACGGCTTGAGGCAATGCTTGGAGCGCTCGGGGAGCGACCAAGGAAATCGCTGCCAACGGCATTCCAAGACTGGTCGAACACTAAAGCTGCCTATCGCTTCTTTTCTAACGGGAACGTCAGCGAAGACAAGATCCTTGAGGGGCATTTTGCCGCCTCCGCCCTGCGCATCCGGGCAACCGATAGTCCTATCCTGATCCTGCAGGACACCACGGAATTCTCCTTCAAACGCTCCGATCCGGAGAAGGTGGGGTTCACAGGGATATCGACCGGGCGCAAGCAGAGCGAAGGCCGCCATCAGAAGCATGCGGTCTGCGGGCTCCTGATGCATGCCAGCCTGGCTATCACGCCGGAGGGGCTCCCCCTCGGGCTGACGGCGGCGAAATTCTGGTCGCGCAGCAAATTCAAGGGGACCACCGCTCTTAAGCGCAAGATCAATCCGACCCGGGTGCCGATCGAACAGAAGGAAAGTATGCGCTGGCTGGACAATCTGCGCTTGTCCTGTGAGCTGACTGGGGCGCCGGAGCGTTGCGTGCATATTGGTGACCGCGAGAGCGACATTTATGAGCTCTACTGCCTGGCCGAAGATCTCGGGACAGGGTTTCTGGTGCGCAGCTGCGTCGACCGTCTGGCAGAAGATGGCGACACGACTATTGCGAAAGTGATGGCAGGGGTGCAGTCCAGCGGCACCCATGAGATCCGCTTCCGTGACGCACGGGGCAAACAGCATCAGGCCGTGCTGTCGGTCAAACATGCAACGATGACGGTCCGTCCGCCGATCGGCAAGCAGCGGAAATACCGGCATCAACAGTTGCAGATCATCCACGCCGAAGAACTCAATCCGCCTGAAGGCCGCGCCCCGGTTTTCTGGAAGTTGATCACGAACCTGCCTGTCGAAACGCACGCCGATGCCGTTCACAAGCTCGACTGGTATGCCCTGCGCTGGAAGATCGAGACCTTCTTCAGAACGCTAAAGACCGGCTGCCGGATCGAGAAGGTGCGACTGACGACGGCCGACCGCCTTGCCAATTACATCGCGCTGTGCAGCGTTGTGGCTTGGCGCGTGTCGTGGCTTACGATGCTCGGTCGCAGAGCGCCTGCCGTATCGCCGGCTGCCGTTTTCACAGAAATGGAGCGTCGTCTGCTCCAAAATTCGATGCCGAAACGCGAGCGTGATGTTCCACCAGATCTGGGCTTTTATATCCGCGCCGTCGCACGGCTCGGCGGCTACCTCGACCGCGCCGCCGACGCGCCCCCGGGAACCACAGTCATCTGGCGTGGATTCTCCCGCCTCGCCAACCTCGTCGAAGGCGCCTGCCTCGCCGAATACCCTACATCAAGCACTTGTGGGTAACTGCAAGGGGAAGCGGGCGGTTACGGCCGGCGTCTGGCGGGCATAATTTCTGCGCTCTCCGACGAACGACCGTTTCTGGGAACGCCGCCGCGCAGCATTTGCGCTCAGCGACCGTCCGCAACGGGCCGCTTAGTCCCTTCAGGTATTTTAGCACCACGCCGGATTTCTGGGTTCTTACGATCCCGGCTGGGAGGCGCGCCCGCTGCTCGGCCCGGACTGCGGTGCTCGCAACCCGGCTCTCTCATCCGGGGGTCAGAGGTTGTATTGCTCGCGTGCGTAATCACCCAGGCCAACGGCGTCGAGCCGGGACAGGGGTGCGAGGAACGTCACCTGGATGACGCCCGGCGCACGACCGATCTCGATCGCGCCGTTGACGGTGGCGCGGTTGCGGACCTCGGGCACGGACATTCTCAACAGTTTCGCCGCCCGCGCCAGCCCGTTCTCGATCGCCGCGTTCAGGTTCGCCGCCGTGCCGATGACCGAGATCGGCGCCATCGGCTCAATTTCGGTCACGCCCCATCTTTCAGCCAGCCGCTGGCCCTTGGCGCGTTCCGCCGCGGTGAAGGGGCGGGCCATCGGCGGCAGGTCTTCCTCCAGCGGGAACAGCACCGGGCCGTCCAGCGGATAGGCCTTCACCACCTCGACCTGTAACGTCACGCTGCCGGCCACATCCATCGTGTGGCCCGCAATCTCGCCATCGCCCTGACCCGCATGCATGTCGCCCATGTAAACGCCGGCACCCTTGACCTTGACCGGGCAGATCAGGATCGCACCCGCCCGCACCACGTCGATATCCATGTGGCCATCGGTCTTATGTTCGGCCAGTTGTTCGGCGGTGATCGCATAAGCATGCGGCGCGCCCACCAGAAAGGCACCGAAATCGCCGGCATTGTGGCTGTCGGGCATGGCGATGGAGGGGCAGGTGCCAAGCTGCCCCAGAAAGGGCCGCATCCGCACCAGCGTTCCCGGCATGTCCGAGGGCGCATAGGTCAGGATCGAGTGCTGGCGGCTGCCGTCGGGCAGTGCGGCATAGTGGTTCGCGTCATGGGCGATGGTCTCGGCGGCGGCCTTGGGCAGGGTCAGGCCGACGGTGTGGGTCTCGTCGAAGGTGACGGTATAGCCGTGGACGATCTCGAAAGGTTTGACCGCATTGCCGCAGGTGTCGCATTTCACCGCGTCCTGACCGATGCCGTCGATATGCGTCTCGGGCCAGAGCGTATCGCAGACCGGGCAGCGGGCGGCGACATAGGGATCGCCCAGACAAAACCCCTCGGGCGAGCTGTCATGACCGGACGCTGTGGCGATTGATGTCACGGTGATGTCGCGGATGCGGATGACGACGCCATCGCCCACCTCGGCCCCGTTGATATGGACGGGGGTGGTGACCTCGTGTCCACCACGCAGGCGCGGGGTGATCATCGGCCCCCAGCAGCCCGGCGCGGTGTTGGCGATGATCGTGCCGCCGTTTTCCACCGGCCCCAGCATTGGCGCGGCAGGGTCAAGAACGCTGTTGGTGAATTCGGATACGACGACACTGCGGCGCATTGAGACTATGCTTTCATCCGGCATGATATCCTCCCCACGGACTCACATCATGGTCTCCAGCGTAGATCGAGGAGCCGGAACTACAAGCCTATTCCAGAGGTGATCGGCGCAGGAAGGCACCGCGCTATCCGTGACACCCGCGCTATGGTCAGGACAGGCGCCTGCTTTCGGGGCCGCCGGCCTGCGGTATGGCAGGGAATCTGACGGCGGCTTCGCGCCGGTTCTTCGTAGCACCGATTTCGGAGTACTGATGATGAGCCGTGCTGCGTCTGAATGTTGCTGATGGACTTCGCGCGGATCACGACCGCGGACATATGTCACCTTCCAGCTGCTCATCAACTGCGTGCTTGCCAATCGCCTCTCTACATTCCGGATCCGCCGAGAGGCTGCCTGAGCGCCTCTCTACAGGGGCTCAGGCAGCCACACGCAATTGTGAACGAGAGCCAAGGCCGTCGATTCTGCGCTGTGGTTTCCGCCCCTTTGATTCCGGTATGATTCCGGGGGCTATATGGCTCAAATGAAGAAAGCCTCCCGAAGGAGGTTTAAGATATTGCAATATATAGAGTATTTTGGTTGCGGGGATAGGATTTGAACCTATGACCTTCAGGTTATGAGCCAGATCCCCAAACTCGCTGCTTAATGTAACTCATTGGCGCCGCTTGGGAAACCTTGCCTTCGAGGTATTCCTGCCTCGCATTTAGCAGCAGAGACAGGTCAGTCCCCCGAACGGAGCGATAGCCGCAGTGGTGACTAGCTGAACAGCGCTTCCAGCGCTGATCGGTGCTCCGCATGCTTGGCCAGGTTATCCCTCTTCAGCTTCTCCAGATTGATCAGCTTCCACCGAACCGCAGGCAGGTCAGCCGCCCGCGGCCGCTCGATAGCGTCGAAGTCTGGCGTGCCGTCATGCAGGCTCAGGAGAAACGTCCTGACTTTTCCATCGAGACGAGACCGGATGTCCGCAACCAGCCGTTTGCGGGTTTCCAGAAGGTCTTCGAGGCTAACATGCACCTTCGTCATGCCGTCGAACTCTTTCGCATAGGGCTGGTCGAGGTCGATAAGGTTCGGGTCCAGAAGTTCATGCGCCGGACGGGATGAGCAGGCGATGTAGATCAGGAAGGTCCGGAACAGATCCTCCGTCAGACCTTCATTCTCATAAAGCAGCTTGATGTCATAGAGGTCGCGCGGATGCTGGCGGTCCACTGCCGCATGCAACTTGCCTCCGAACAGGTCTTCGAAGGAAACGACCTGCATTTCTGCAAAACCGAATTCATCCTCCACCGAATCTGACACCGGACGCATCTCGGGATCGTGGACGACGCCACGCATGACCGGCGAGGTCTCGATCTTGATCTCGGCGCCGCCCAGACGAGCGAGAACGCGGGTGGCGTCGCCTCCCCCACCTTGGATGCGCTGCGTCTTCGCACCGATGATGCCGCCTTCGATGGCGGCTGCGATGCGGTCCATTGCATCATTGATTTCAGCGAGGCTTTCGCCGCGATCCTTGATCGGCAGATAGGTCAGATCAATATCGACCGACAGACGAGGCAGATCACGGTAGAACAGGTTGATCGCCGTACCGCCTTTGAGCGCGAACACCTTTTCCTTGGCAACATGCGGGAGCAGGCGCACGAGCAGCGCGACCTGGGCTTCATAATCCTCACGCGCCATCGCTAGCCCCGGTCGCTACGAATTCCTCCGGCACCACGATACGGTAGCGCGGGTGTATCCTGCCGCCCTTGACCAGAGCACGGTCACCGCTGCCTAGGTTGAATTCCTCAGGGTCAAGACGTTTGCGCCAGGGATGATCGTGGCGATCAGCAAAAACGAAGAACAGCCGCTTCACCTTGATCTTCCTGCAACTGTGCAGCAGCGCCGACAGCATCTTCGGCCGCAGCGTCGTCAGGCTCTCGAACACCATATCGAGGTTGTGGAAGCTTTCATGGTCGGGCAACTCATCGATAGCTTCGAGGATCGCCCGTTCGGGAGACGAAATCCTGAGCTGCCAGTCCCAGGGAAGGGTTTGCCCTGTCTCCGCGCTATCATCGGGAAGACCAAGCTGCGGATCGTCAAAGAGGGACCTGTTGCGTGTCTCGATTGGTGCATTCAGCGGCAGTCTGGGGAGCCAGTTTGGTATGGCTTCACCATAGACCCAGACCGGGGCGTTGCCGCCCAGGCGCAGATAGTGGCCGTGTCCCTGCTGGGTGAGCGCCGTCATGCCACCGACATGGACATCGTAGCGCATGATGTGCTGGACCGAGAGCAGGCAGATCTTCCAGTCGATCGTATCCGACACAGAGGTGCCCGGTGACGGGCGAAGGAAAACGCCGCGGGTCAGACGCTCGAGCCAGCCCCGTTTGACGTAGTCACGAAAGGTCTCATAGGCGATGCCATGCGCCTTGAGCCATGCTGCATCGACCAGATACCCGGAGGGCACTGCATCGAGGACCTTCTTCAGGTTTTGCGCTCGTTCGGCAACCATGACACCTATAATGGCATATTTTCAAAGGGCGCTCCATATGTCTCTTTAAGAAACGACCAGTTACAGTGCTCCAAGCGCTCCAACCAAGGATTTTTCAAGGAAAGCTCGGAGCGTACGACAGCCCTGCAGGCGGGCACAGGTCTATCCGGTTCGAAAGACGCTGACGCGGCTGGTTGAACGCTGCAAGCGCACGCAGTGTCCGATCGAACTCGGCGGCCTCGTCGTCAAGTCGGGCGTCGTGGACCTGACCGGCGCTGATCGCGCCACCATCCTCGGAGTGAGGATCTGGATGGCCTGTCTCACGGGCCAGCACCTCGGCATAGGCGACCAGATCGCGGTGAAGCGGCGCGGGCAGTTCCACCGTGACTTTCACCGGCTTGTCGTCGGGCAACGGCCCCAGTTTCAGCTTGGTCATGGTCAGCCTCCTGCGGGTTCGAATACCAAATCTCTCGTCACAATGATCCTGACCGGGAAGCCGGGCCGGATGGTCAGCGTGGGCGCGACCTGCAACTGGCGCTGGACGATCTGCCGGCCGGCTTGGTTGATCGTATCCACCGCCCCATCCCGGATGGCCTGAACCAAACGGTCCTCATCGTCGGTGGCGAGTTCCACGCCGACCGCAAGCAGCGTCGAGAGGCCCGCCGCGCGCATCAGATCCCACCAGTGATAGGCCACCTTCCAGGTCCAGGCGCCGGTGGCGTCGGACGCGCCGAAACCCGCTTCCATGGCAGCGCGCAGGGCGACGGCATCGACGCGCTGGCCGCGTTCGAGATGGGGCAGCAGCAGTCCGGCTGCGGCGAAGACGCCGGATGCAGTCTCGGCGTCATGGTCGAGCGGAAACGGCGCGGTGGCGGATGCCGCCGCGGATGTGGGGATCATGTTCATCGGGGATTCCTCGGGAGAGCGGGACAGGATCGAGCCGCGCGGCGCTCTCTCTCGACCGCACCGGCTCAAATCCCTTCCGGCCCCTCTCTCCCTCTCCCGGTTCAATCTTGAATACAGGAGCAACGGGCGCTATCTTACATTCATCTTACCACCGGAAGGATCAGGCCGATGGCCAGCGTCGAAAAGCTCACCACCACAGTTTCCACCAAGGGACAGGTCATCCTGCCGAGCGCCATCCGCCAGCGGCGCGAATGGGGGGCCGGAACGCGGCTGGTCGTGGAGGAAACGGATGACGGGGTGCTCCTGAAGCGTGCCCCCGCATTCGCGGCGACCCGTCCGGAGGAGGTATTCGGCCTTCTGCCCCACCGGGGCGATCCGAAGTCGATCGAAGAGATGGATGCGGCCGTTCTGGCGGAGGCCCGGCGGCGTCATGATCGCGATTGATACCAATGTGGTCGCCCGCTACCTGACGGGTGATCATCCCGATCAGTCTCCCCGCGCCCGCATGCTGGTGGACAGCCAGCCGGTCTTCGTGCCCGCGACTGTGGTATTGGAGACGGAATGGGTGCTGCGAAGCGCCTATGGCTACAAGCCCGAGCAGGTCATCCGCGCGCTTCGCGCTTTCGGCGGCCTGCCGAGCGTGACGGTCGAGGATGCGGCGATCGTGGCCGAGGCGCTCGACCGGACGGAACAGGGCATGGATTTCGCGGACGCGCTGCACCTGGGCAGATCGGCGCATTGCGAGAGCATGGCCAGCTTCGACCGCCGGTTCGTAAAGGCGGCAAAAGCGGCCGGCTACGAGAAGGTGCGGGAAATCTGACGGCTCAGCCGAACCGTTTCCCGTCGCTGGTGAAGGTGTACCCGTCACGAACAGCCCATCCACTCTCTCCCTCTCCTGCCTGGCCCCAGCGCGCGACGCATCAGGCTGACCTGCCCCTTTTTTCGGGGCCACTCGTAAATCGAGCTTGTTCTCCTTTTGTGTGCCATCATTCGGCGGCGTGAGCAATGGGCGCAGGCGCGGAGCCATCAAGTAGCTCAAGCGGCTGCG
>Ga0172382_10000260_pt1 | contig 98037 bp, 91 predicted proteins | sample Leawel138RmetaG_FD_122245 | JGI IMG/M metagenome (GOLD analysis project Ga0172382, IMG submission 122245) | Leachate microbial communities from a municipal landfill in Southern Ontario, Canada - Leachate well 138R metaG | ecosystem: Engineered > Solid waste > Landfill > Unclassified | place... | reverse complement strand
GCATCGAGCTGAAGATGATCAACATGGGCGGCGGCTTCCCCGCCAACTACATCACCCGCACCAACAGCCTGGAAACCTACGCCGAGGAAATCATCCGCTTCCTCAAGGAAGACTTCGGCGACGACCTGCCGGAAATCATCCTTGAGCCGGGCCGTTCGCTGATCGCCAACGCCGGCATTCTGGTCAGCGAAGTGGTGCTGGTGGCGCGCAAGTCGCGTACCGCTGTCGAGCGCTGGGTGTACGTCGATGTGGGCAAGTTCAGCGGCCTGATCGAGACGATGGACGAGTCGATCAAGTTCCCGATCTACACCGAGAAGAAGGGCGAGGTGGAGGAAGTGGTGATAGCCGGTCCGACCTGCGACAGCGCCGACATCATGTACGAGAACTACAAGTACGGCCTGCCGCTGAACTTGGCCATCGGCGACCGCCTCTACTGGCTGTCCACCGGTGCCTACACCACCAGCTACAGCGCGGTGGAGTTCAACGGCTTCCCGCCGCTGAAGGCCTTCTACATCTAAGTCGGATGCTACGAAGCAACGCCCCGCTCAGTCGGGGCGTTTTCGTTGGTGCTGCAGAAAGCGGCGTGCGAGCCGGGTGGCTTCAGCCGAAGATGCTGCCGCGCGGCAGCCAGACGATCATCACCGCGCAGAAGATGGTCAGCGCGATGCAGAACCACAGGAAGCGCCGCTGACGCCGCTCGCCGGCGCCGTCGGCCCGTGCCGGCAGCGGCATGCCGCAGTTCAGGCAGTCGGCCTGGTACGGTGGGTTTTCCTCCTGGCAGTAGAGGCATTTGGGCATGGTCGATGCTCCTGTGGCTACGGATGCGGCAGGGCGATGGGTCCGCGTCGGCTCATTCGAACTGCTCCAGCCGCTGGCGATCGAGGATGCTGATCAGCCGGCCTTCCTGAGCGATGATTTCCTCGTCGATCAGGCGGCGGATGATCCGCGAGAAGGTTTCCGGCTGGATCGACAGGTGCCCGGCCACCAGCTGCTTGGCCATCGGTAGCTCGAAGCTGGTGCTGCCGTCTTTGACCCGCGCCAGCTGGGTCAGCAGATAACGCACCACCCGGTGGGTGGCGTTCTTCAGCGACAGCGTTTCGATCTCGTTGATCCGCTGGTGCAGGCGCACGCTGAGTTTGCCGAGCAGGGCGAAGGCCAGGCGCTGGTTGGCTTCCAGCAGGCGCATGTAGGCCGTGTTGGAGAAGCGGTAGACCTGCGACGGGCACACCGCCTGCGCCGAGGCGACGTAGTTGGGTGTGTCCATCAGCATCATGGCTTCGGCGAAGGTCTGCCGGTTGCCGATGACCTCGAAGACCTTCTCCTGACCATCAGGCGTCAGGCGGTAGATCTTGATGGCGCCGGAAATCACGAAGTAGAACGAATGCGCCGGCTCGCCCTGCAGGAACAGGTTGTCGCCCTTGTCGAGATTGAGCAGCTGGCTGGCATTCATCAGCTCGTCCATCTGTTCGTCGTTCAACGGCTCGAACAGGTGGTGGCTGCGAAGAATCTGGTGATGTACGCGATGAAGCACCATGCAAGGCATTCCTGAGTTCTTGATGTGAGGAGCGCGAGCTCGACCGCTCAGCGGCTCGGCCTGGACCGAAGGCGCACGGCGGTGATGCGACGATAGCATTGACCGGCGCGTCGGTTCGAGCGCTCTCCGAGGCGCGCGGCGAGGTCTACTCGGTGCGCAACGGCTGCAGTTCGGCGGCCGCCTGCGGGTTCTGGATGACGGGCTGGGCGGTGCTGGCGACCAGATCCAGCGCCAGGCTGCTCGCGGTCGCCAGGATCGAGGCCAGGGCAAGGCCCCAGGCCAGGGGTTGGATGACTTTGTTCATGCGGGCCTCCGTTACTGCAGGAGTGGCGGACACGCCGTCCGCCACGGCATGACTCTTTCTTCAGCGGGCTTCGGCGCCACGAAAGAGAATGTTGTTTTCCAGGTGGATGTGCTGCATCAGATCGCCGCGCAGCTCTTCCAGCCCGCGGTACAGCGCACGCCAGGTGTTGCAAGCGTTGACCGGCGGAGTGATGTCGTTGGTCAGCGCGGACAGTCGCGCCAGTGCGTCGCCATGCTGGTCGTGCTCGTAGCGCATCACCGAGATCGGGCCGTCGGTCTGCGGGGTCTTGATGCCGCGCTGCAGCATCGGGAAGAGGATCTGTTCTTCCTTAAGCATGTGGCTTTCCAGCTCCTGCTGTAGCGTCCACAGCATCTCGGCCAGCCCGTTCGGGCAGTCCGGCTTGGCACCGTGCACGTGTTCGACGCGGCTGGCCAGGCGGATCAGTTCTGGCAGCTGCTCGCGGTGGCGTTCGTGGAAACGCTCGAGAATGTGTTCGATCAGCTCGTTGGTCGGGGCGCTGCGCCAGTCCGGCTCGCCATCGGCCGAGGCGCCGAGCGCCGCCAGTTCGGCTGCGATCTGCGCGGCGTCGAGGCCGCGGCTGGTGGCGGCTTCATGCAGCGGAACGTTGCCGCCGCAGCAGAAGTCCAGGCGGTACTGATGGAACACGCGGGTAGCGCCGGGGATGGAGCAGGCCAGATTGCCAAGGGTTTGATCGGTCAACGCAACGGTCATGATCGAATATCCGGTTGGTGGGAAGTTGTCTGCACGGTCGCAAGCGTTGTGCCAGGTCGGAACCGGCGAATTCTCGGGGCTTGGCAATTCGTGCTGGTTAAATCGACCATTCGCCGTTAGGGTTATAAAAACCTTGAGGGTCCGAAAAACCATGATGGAAGAAGCGCTTCTCGCCGACCTGGTCACCGAACTGCCCAACGCGGTGCGTCTGCAACGGCTGGTGCACACCCTGCACCAGCGGTTTCGCTGCGGTGCCGTAGTGCTGCTGCGCCTGGACGACGACAGCCTGCGGCCGATGGCAGCGGTCGGGCTGGTGCAGGAGGCGCTCGGCCGGCGCTTCATCGTGGCCCAGCATCCGCGGCTGGCGGCGATCCTCTCGCAGCGCGAGCCGACCTGGTTCGAGCCGGACAGCCGACTGCCCGATCCCTACGACGGCCTGCTCGACGAGCGCGTCGGCGAACCGCTGCCGGTGCACGACTGCATGGGCGTCAGCCTCTACGTCGAAGGCAAGCTGTGGGGTGCGTTGACGCTCGATGCGCTGCATGCCGGCACCTTCGACGATGACGCGCGCCGCGACCTGCAGCGCTATGCGCTGGTGATCGAGGCGGCGGTGCGCATCACCCGTCTGGAGCACGAAAATCGCGGCCTGCGTCTGGCACGCACGGATACGCTGGAGGCGCGGCTGATTCAGGATGACGGCGAAATCCTCGGCCACAGCGCGGTGATCCGTGATCTGCTGCGCGAGCTGCAGGTGGTCGCCGATTCCGAGCTGCCGGTGCTGCTGCTCGGCGAAACCGGGGTCGGCAAGGAGCTGTTCGCCCGCTGGTTGCACCGCCACTCGCGGCGGCGCAACAAGCCGCTGGTGCACGTCAACTGCGCGGCGCTGCCCGAGTCGCTGGCCGAGAGCGAGCTGTTCGGCCACGTCAAAGGCGCGTTCTCCGGCGCCACCACCGACCGTCCGGGGCGGTTCGACGCGGCCAATGGCGGCACGCTGCTGCTCGACGAGGTTGGCGAGCTGCCACTGACGGTACAGGCCAAGTTGCTGCGTGCGCTGCAGAACGGCGAGATCCAGCGCCTGGGGGCGGATCAGCCGCGGCGGGTGGACGTGCGCATCATCGCCGCGACCAACCGCAACCTGCGCGACAGCGTACGCGACGGGCATTTCCGCGCCGATCTCTACCATCGCCTGTCGGTCTACCCGGCACCGATCCCACCACTGCGCGAGCGCGGCAACGACGTGCTGATCCTTGCCGGGCACTTCCTCGAACTCAATCGCGCTCGCCTGGGGCTGCGCAGTGTGCGCCTGTCGCCGACCGCCGAGCGCGCGCTGCTCGGTTACGACTGGCCGGGCAATGTGCGTGAGCTGGAGCACGTGATCAGTCGCGCCGCGCTGCGTCTGCTCAGTCGCGGCGGCTCGCGTAGCGAGATTCTCACCCTGGAGGCCGACATGCTGGCGCTGGACAGTCGTCCCGAAGGCCCTGCTGCGGTGGTGGTCGAGCCGCTGCAGGTGGGTGAGCGAATCCTGCCGCTGCGCGAGACGGTGGATGCCAGCCAGCGCCTGGCGATCGTCCGGGCGCTCGAGGCCAGCGGCGAAAACTGGGCGCAGGCCGCGCGGCTGCTGGATGTCGATCCGAGCAACCTGCACAAGCTGGCGCGCCGGCTCAAGCTCAAGTAGCGCGACGGTCGTCGGCCGGTTGGAGACGCTGGCGCGACGGCATGGTCTACCCTCATTGCGCACCCGCCGAGGAGACCCGTCATGGCGCTGAACCAGGAAGAATTCGACGGCTTGCTGAGCCAGGCGCTGGCTCATGCCGAGCTGGCCGCCCGCGAAAACGAACCGCTGCACTATCGCGAAGCCTTTGTCGCCACGCTCAAGGCCATGCGCCTGCTGGGCGAAGAGTCCGGCGCCTGGCGGCAGATGGTCGCCCGCGCCACTGAGGAATTCGAGGGCGACGAGGGCATCTGAGCCGCTGTCCGCCGGGTTTTCGCCATGCCGCGCGCGGCGTTCGTGGCGCCGGCGGCCCCCGGGTCGATCTTGACGCCCATCAATGCTGGCCCCCGGTCAGCTGCCTAGACTGCCGGCTGTTTTTGCTCCGTTCAGCCCGAACGATCGCTGTACCTCGGGGTGCAGCGCGCATTATCCGAACGTCTAGGAGTTGCCATGCACCTGGTCTGCCCGGCAGGAAGCCTGCCCGCGCTCAAGGCCGCCGTCCAGCAGGGCGCCGATGCCATCTATGTCGGTTTTCGCGACGACACCAACGCCCGTCACTTCGCCGGACTCAACCTCGACGAGAAGCAGCTCGACAAGGGGCTGCAGCTGATCCGCGAGAAGGGCCGCCAGCTGTACGTGGCCGTCAACACCTATGCGCAACCCGAAGGCTGGGAGCGCTGGCAGCGCTCGGTGGATCAGGCCGCCGACCTCGGGGTCGATGCATTGATTGCCGCCGACCCCGGCGTGCTCGGCTACGCCAGCAAACGTCACCCCAAGCTCAAGCTGCACCTCTCGGTACAGGGCTCGGCGACCAACGCCGCATCGCTGGGGTTCTACCAGGAACGCTACGGCATCAGCCGTGCGGTGCTGCCGCGCGTGCTGTCGCTCAAGCAGGTCAAGCAGGTCGCCGCCAGCAGCCCGGTGCCGATCGAGGTGTTCGCCTTCGGCAGCCTGTGCATCATGGCCGAGGGCCGCTGCCACCTGTCGTCCTATCTCACCGGCGAGTCGCCAAACCTTTGCGGCGTCTGCTCGCCGGCCAAGGCGGTGCGCTGGAGCGAGGAGCCTGAAGGGCTGACCTCACGCCTGAACAACGTGCTCATCGACCGCTACGCCGAGGGCGAATCGGCCGGCTATCCGACGCTGTGCAAGGGCCGCTTCATGGTCAATGGCCAGCGTTTCCACGCGCTCGAAGAGCCGACCAGTCTGAACACCCTCGACCTGATTCCCGAACTGGCCGCCATCGGCGTCACCGCGATGAAGATCGAAGGCCGCCAGCGCAGCCCGGCCTATGTCGAGCAGGTCACCCGCGTCTGGCGCGCCGCGCTGGACAGCTACCTCAAGGCCCCGCAGCGCTACAGCGTGCAGCCGGCCTGGCGCGAGGCGCTCGACGGGCTGTCCGAAGGCTCGCAAACCACCCTGGGTGCCTACCACCGGGCCTGGCAATGAACGAGGAAGCCACCATGAAACTTTCCCTGGGCCCCATCCTGTTCTACTGGGACCGTCAGCAGACCCTGGACTTCTACGCCAACATGGCCAGCCAGCCGCTGGACGTGATCTACATGGGCGAAACCGTCTGCTCCAAGCGCCGCGCGATGATGCTCGACGACTGGCTGGGGCTGGCGCGCGATCTGGCCGAGGTTACCTCGGCGCAACTGGTGTTGTCCGGCCTGACGCTGGTTGAAGCGGCCTCCGAACTCTCCAGCCTGCGGCGCCTGTGCGACAACGGCCAGCTGCTGGTCGAAGCCAACGACATGGGCGCGGTGCAGCTGCTGGCCGAGCGCAAGCTGCCGTTCGTCGGCGGTCCGGCGCTGAACCTGTACAACGGCCATGCGCTGGCCGAACTGGTCAACAGTGGCATGCAGCGCTGGGTACCGCCGGTGGAAGCCTCCGGCGCGCTGATCAAGAGTGCCCGCGCGCAGCTGCAGGGACTGGGCGTCACGCTGCCGGAGATCGAGATCTTCGCCTACGGCCACCTGCCGCTGGCCTATTCGGCGCGCTGCTTCACCGCCCGCGCCGAGAACCGGCCGAAGGATGATTGCCAGTTCTGCTGCCAGAACTACCCCGAGGGCATCCCGCTGCTCAGCCAGGAAGGTGAGGCGCTGTTCACCATCAACGGCATCCAGACCATGTCCGCCTCGGTCAGCAACCTGCTGGCCGACTACGAAGGACTGGTCGACAGCGGTGCCGACCTGCTGCGTCTGAGTCCGCGTGCCGCGGGCATGGAAGAGGTGATCGCCGCGTTCGACGCCGTGCGCAAGGGTGCATTGCCGCCGCTGGCGGTGGACGGTTGCAATGGTTATTGGCATGGCCAGCCGGGCATGCTGCGTGCCGAGGAGGCCGGTTTATGCTGAACCCGCGTGCCCATCTGGTGAACCTCGGCGGGCGTCTGCTGCCGCTGGCGGCCAAGACGCCATTCCTGCTGCAGCGCCTGGCGCTGGAGCGCAGTCTCAATCAGATCTTCGCCGAGGCGCTGGCCGACGGCGCCTTCGACGTGCTGGAAGGTCACTGGATGAAGCTCGAGGTCATCGACCTCGGACTGGCCTGGTGCCTGACCTGCGAGCGGGAAAAGCTACGCATCGCCGCGCAGGCGCCGGTGGAGGTGAGCATCCGCGGCAACTGGCGCGAATTCCTCCTGCTGGCCAGTCGTCAGGAAGACCCGGACACGCTGTTCTTCCGTCGTCGGCTGATCATCGAAGGCGATACCGAACTGGGCCTGGCGATCAAGAACCTGATCGACAGCCTCGATCCCGATACGCTGCCGGCCTGGTTGTGGAAGATGCTGCAGGGCGCCGGCGAGGAAGTGGCGCGGGCGGGCAAGGCGCAGCCGGCGTAACAGGACAGTTGCTCTGAGGGGGGCGACAAGGCGGGGGCATGCCCCGCCTTTTTTATGCGTACTTCGCGGCGTCGCTACGCTTGCGCGCAGACGGAGCGTCGCGCTTCAGCAGACCCGCAGTCGGCGCGGCTGCATGCGGTCGCTGGCGATGATGTCCTTCATGTCCTCGAACAACGCGTCGGCTTCTTCCGCGCTGCAGTCCTCGCGATAGCGCTTGCGCAGGCCGTAGCTGCTGAGGGTGATGTGCACGTCGGGCGTGACGCCATGCTGGGCCAGGCACGCGCGGGCGCAATGCAGCGGACAGCCGTCGATGGCCAGGATCGGCCGGCCGGAATGCGCCTTGCGCACCAGCGCCTCGACGCGACCGCCGACGCCGGCAATGCAGGACATTTCCGCCAGCCCGGCGCGATCGAGACGTACGGCGAGGGTATTGGCCATCTGTGCCACGTTGGAGCAGCCCGAGCAGGAATACACCAAAGGTTGAATGCTGGACTTGGTCATGAGCTCCTCCCGCTGCGTGAAACCGAAAAGCAGTATCGCGCCCGACCCCGGGCGCGGCCTTGATGATGATCAAGATGCCTGAGGCGATCCGCCGCAGGCCTACTCGTCGTAGGCGTTCAGCGCGCGGCTGTCGAGAATCTCGATGCGGCGGCGTTGCACGGCGATGGTTCCGGACTCGACCAGCCGATGCAGGATGCGCGAAAAGGTTTCCGGCTGGATGCCCAGCTTGGAGGCGATCAGCCGCTTGGGCACGTCGAGTGTGATCACGCCGCTATCGTCGCTCTGCGCCTGGGCGAGAAAGCGCGCCACGCGGCGACTGGCGTTGGCCAGCGTGAGGGTGTCGATCTCGCCCATGCGCTGGTGCAGGCGCACGCTGAGCGTGGCGAGGATTTCCAGGCAGATCGCCGGGTGCTCCTCAAGCATGCGGCGGTACTGGGGGCCGTTCAGACTGGCGACCAGGCTGGTCTTGAGCGCCGTGGCGCTGACCGGATACAGCGGAGTGCCGCGAAACAGCAGCGCCTCGGCAAACGACTCGCCCGGACGCATCACCTCGACCAGTTTCTCCTGACCGTCGCAGATCACCCGGTGCAGCTTGATCTGCCCGCTGAACAGGAAATAGAAGCGGTCGGCCTTGTCGCCCTGATGGAATAGCGAAGCACCTGCGGGCAGGCGCTTGAGGTTGGCCGTGGCGCAGATTTCCTGCATGGCGGCTTCCGGCAGGCGACTGAACAGGTGATGACGGCGCAGCCCGGCGATGAGCGACGGTTCTGTAAGCATGGCTCCTCCCCCGGCACCGGGCCGGGATGGTTCGAGGCTGCATCCTAGAAGGTGGCTGCCCGGATTTTCCTTGACCGCGGACAAGTTGGGGCGTCGCCGCACACCGCCCAACACCTCCCGTCGATGTTTTGCCCGACTTGATGATGGTCAATTCGCCATAACCGTTTAGTCCGTAGATTCACACCATATTGTGTTTAAGTGCGTATTGAATATCTACATATAGTATTCGGAGGCGGGATGGACGAGCGGGTTGAGGGAGCGGTGTCAAGGATGTTGCGCAAGCGCGATGGACGGCGGGTCGCATTCGAACTGGACAAAATCAGCCGCGCCATCGCCGCAGCGGGTGAGGCCACTGGCGAATTCGGCGATGCGGCGGCGCTGACCTTGGCCGACACCGTGCAGCGGCAGCTTGCCGGGCTGGACGAGGTCGATGTCGAACAGGTGCAGGATCGCGTCGAACATGCGCTGATGCGCGCCGGCTACTTCGACACCGCGCGGGCCTACATCGTCTATCGCGAGCGGCACGGGCGCCTGCGCCGCGACCGCAAGGCCATCGTCGATGTCGCCTCGTCGATGAACGAATACCTCTCGCGCGAGGACTGGCGCGTGCGTGCCAACGCCAATCAGGGCTATTCGCTGGGCGGGCTGATCCTCAACGTCTCCGGCAAGGTGACCGCCAACTACTGGCTGGACGAGGTCTACAGCCCGGAAATCGGCCGTGCCCATCGCGACGGCGATCTGCACATTCATGACCTGGACATGCTCGCCGGTTACTGCGCCGGCTGGTCGCTGCGCACGCTGCTCAACGAGGGCTTCAACGGCATTCCCGGGCGGGTCGAGGCGGGGCCGCCCAAGCACCTGTCCAGCGCGCTGGGGCAGATGGTCAACTTCCTCGGCACGCTGCAGAACGAGTGGGCCGGCGCGCAGGCGTTCAGCAGCTTCGATACCTACCTCGCGCCGTTCGTGCGCAAGGATCAGCTCGGTTTCGACGAGGTGCGTCAGGCGATCCAGGAATTCATCTACAACCTCAACGTGCCGTCGCGCTGGGGTACGCAGACGCCGTTCACCAACCTGACCTTCGACTGGGTCTGCCCCGAGGACCTGCGCGAGCAGATTCCCTATATCGGCGGAAAGGAAATGCCCTTCGCCTACGGCGAGCTGCAGGCCGAGATGGAGCTGATCAACCGCGCCTATATCGAGGTGATGCAGGCGGGCGACGGCCTGGGCCGGGTGTTCACCTTCCCGATTCCGACCTACAACATCACGCACGATTTCCCCTGGGACAGCGAGAACGCCGAGCGCCTGTTCGAGATGACCGCGCGTTACGGCCTGCCGTACTTCCAGAACTTCCTCAACTCCGACATGCAGCCCAACCAGGTGCGCTCGATGTGCTGCCGCCTGCAGCTGGACGTGCGTGAGCTGCTCAAGCGCGGCGGCGGGCTGTTCGGTTCGGCCGAGCAGACCGGCTCGCTCGGCGTGGTGACCATCAACTGCGCGCGGCTGGGCTATCTGCACGCCGGCGACAAGGCCGCGCTGCTCGAGCATCTGGACGCGCTGCTGGACATGGCGCGGCAGAGCCTCGAGGTCAAGCGCAAGGTGATCCAGCATCACATGGATGCCGGGCTCTACCCGTACACCAAGCGTTACCTCGGCACGCTACGCAATCACTTCTCCACCATCGGCGTGAACGGCCTGCACGAGATGGTGCGCAACTTCACCGACGACAGCGAAGGCATGCACACGCCGGCCGGCCGCGTGCTGGCCGTGGAGCTGCTCGACCATGTCCGCGCGCGGCTGGTGCAGTTCCAGGAAGCCACCGGCCACCTCTACAACCTCGAGGCGACGCCCGCCGAGGGCACCACCTACCGCTTCGCCAAGGAAGACAAGAAGCGCTTCCCGGACATCCTCCAGGCCGGCTCGGCCGAAGCGCCGTACTACACCAACTCCTCGCAGCTGCCAGTGGGCTTCACCGACGATCCCTTCGAGGCACTGGCGCTGCAGGACGAGCTGCAGACCAAGTACACCGGCGGCACCGTGCTGCACCTGTACATGGCCGAGCAGATTTCCTCCACCGAGGCCTGCAAGAAGCTGGTGCGCAACGCGCTGTCGCGTTTCCGCCTGCCGTACCTGACGGTGACGCCGACGTTCTCGATCTGCCCGGTGCACGGCTACCTGGCCGGCGAGCACGAGTTCTGCCCGAAGTGCGACGAGGCCCTGCTGCACAAGCAGCGCGCCGAAGCGGCATTGCCCGCCTGAACTGCGACCCCATGCCCCGCAGCTCCGCATGGTGCGGCGCTGCATACTCACACCCCAGCAAGTAAGGAGAAGCACCATGAGCCAAGCCAGCCAACTGCCCCAGGACCAACGCCAGCGTTGTGAAGTCTGGACCCGCGTGATGGGCTATCACCGCCCGGTCGCGGCGTTCAATCCGGGCAAGCAGTCCGAGCACCGCGAGCGCCTGCATTTCACCGAAGCGGCGGCGCGGTGACCGCAGCGCTGCGCGTCGGGGGCCTCGTGCCCCTGACCACCCTGGATTTCCCCGATCATCTGGCCTGCGTGCTGTTCTGCCAGGGCTGCGGCTGGCGCTGTCGCTACTGTCACAACCCGCAGCTGATCCCCGCCTGCGGCAGTGAGGAAAAGCCCTGGGCGGAGATTCTCGCGTTCCTCGAGCAACGCATCGGCCTGCTCGAGGCGGTGGTGTTCAGCGGTGGCGAACCGACCCTGCAGACCGCGCTACCGGAGGCCATCGCCCAGGTGCGGGCGCTGGGCTACAAGGTCGGCCTGCACAGTGCCGGGATCAAGCCGAAGCTGTTTCGTCAGGTGCTGCCGCTGGTGGACTGGGTCGGCTTCGACATCAAGGCACTGCCCGAGCAGAGCACGCTGATCACCGGCGTGGAGGGCAGCGGCAAGGCCAACTGGAAGAGCCTCGACCATCTGCTGGAAAGTGGCGTCGAGCACGAGTGCCGGACCACCGTGCACTGGAATCTGTTCGATGCCGAGCAGCTCTGGGACATGGCCCAGCGTCTGCGCACCCGTGGCGTCGAACGCTTCGTGGTGCAGTGCGTGCGCACCGCGCGCATGCTCGACTCCAGCCTGGCCGACAGCACGGCGCCGTATGACCTGCAACGTCTCTGGGAGCGCCTGGACCGGCTGTTCCCCTCGTTCGTCGTGCGCGGTTGAGCGCGCGACTCAATCCAGCGGCAGCTCCGTGGTGCGCTTCACCTCGCTCATGGCGATGTGCGAGTGCGCCTCCTGTACGTGCGGGCGCTGCAGCAGCTGGTCGCGCAGGAAGCGCTCGTAGCTGTCGATGTCCCGGGCCACCACCTTGAGCAGGTAGTCCGACTCGCCGGCCATGGTGTAGCACTCCAGCACCTCGGGATAACCGACGACCGCCTGCTCGAACTCGTCCAGATTGCTGCGCCCATGCGCCGAGAGCTTGATGTTGACGAACACCGTCATGTTCAGCCCGAGCTTCTTCGGGTTGAGCAGAGCGACCTTGCGCTCGATCAGCCCTTCCTCCTGCATGCGGTTGATCCTTCGCCAGCACGGCGATTGCGACAGTTCGACCTTCTCGGCGATCTCCGCGGCGGACAGATCGGCGTTGTGCTGCAGCAGCAGGAGAATCTTGCGGTCGATGGGGCTGAGGGGGGAGGGCTGCATGGTTGTTCCTGTTTTATTGTTGTTCGCGAAATGATCATGCACGGCACGGCCGTTCCAACGCAAAAGTAGAAAGAAAATCTCTGTTTGTCGCAGCCAGACTGTACTCACGTGCAGGCAGGGCGATCCCCTGTCCGAGCAAAGGCGGGTGGCAACACCGTGACCACCCTGACTCCGATAACAACAAACAGGAGCGCCCCATGTCACTGGCCGAGATCCGTCTGGATGACAAGTACCGACTCGCAACCGGTCATCTGTACCTCACCGGCACCCAGGCGCTGACCCGCCTGCCGATGTTGCAGCATCAGCGCGACCAGGCCCGCGGCCTGAACACCGGCGGCTTCATCTCCGGCTACCGCGGCTCGCCACTCGGCGGGCTGGACAAGAGTCTCTGGGACGCCCGCGACTACCTCAAGCAGAACGCCATCCACTTCCAGCCGGGTGTCAACGAAGAGTTGGCCGCCACCGCCGTGTGGGGCAGCCAGCAGACCAACCTGTTCCCCGGTGCCAAGTACGACGGCGTGTTCGCCATGTGGTACGGCAAGGGCCCTGGCGTCGACCGCGCCGGCGATGTGTTCAAGCACGCCAATGCGGCCGGCGTCTCCCCGCATGGCGGCGTGCTGCTGCTGGCCGGTGACGACCACGGCTGCAAATCCTCGACGCTGCCGCACCAGAGCGAGCACGCCTTCATCGCCGCCTCGATTCCGGTGCTCAACCCGGCCAACGTTCAGGAAATCCTCGATTACGGCATCATCGGCTGGGAGCTGTCGCGCTACTCCGGCTGCTGGGTGGCGCTGAAGACCATTGCCGAAAACGTCGATTCCTCCGCCGTGGTGGAGGTCGATCCGCTGCGGGTGCAGACGCGCATCCCGGAAGACTTCGAGCTGCCCGAGGACGGCGTGCACATCCGCTGGCCGGACCCGCCGCTGGCCCAGGAAAAGCGCCTCAACCTGTACAAGATCTATGCCGCGCGCGCCTTTGCCCGCGCCAACAACCTGAACCGGGTGATGCTCGATTCGCCGAATCCGCGTCTGGGCATCATCACCACCGGCAAGTCCTATCTCGACGTGCGCCAGGCGCTGGATGACCTCGGCCTCGACGAAGCGCTGTGCGCGCAGGTCGGCCTGCGGGTGCTCAAGGTCGGCATGAGCTGGCCGCTGGAGCCGGTCTCGGTGCACGAGTTCGCCCAGGGGCTGGACGAGATTCTGGTGGTCGAGGAAAAGCGCAGCATCATCGAGGACCAGCTCACCGGGCAGCTCTACAACTGGCCGGTGGACAAGCGCCCGCGGGTGGTCGGCGAATTCGACGAGCAGGGCAACTCGCTGCTGCCGAACCTCTCCGAACTGACTCCGGCGATGATCGCCCGCGTCATCGCCAAGCGCCTCGCGCCGATCTACACCAGCGACAGCATCCAGACCCGCCTGGCCTTCCTCGACGCCAAGGAAAAGGCCCTGGCCGCGCGCAGCTACACCACCGTGCGCACGCCGCACTACTGCTCCGGCTGCCCGCACAACACCTCGACCAAGGTGCCGGAGGGCAGCCGCGCCTCGGCCGGCATCGGCTGCCATTACATGGTGCAGTGGATGGACCGGCGCACCGAGACCTTCACCCAGATGGGCGGCGAGGGCGTCAACTGGATCGGCCAGGCGCCGTTCACCGACACGCCGCACATGTTCCAGAACCTCGGCGACGGCACCTACTTCCACTCCGGCAGCCTGGCGATCCGCGCGGCCGTGGCGGCGGGGGTCAACGTCACCTACAAGGTGCTCTACAACGACGCCGTGGCGATGACCGGCGGCCAGCCGATCGACGGCGAATTGCGCGTTGACCAGCTCAGCCGGCAGATCACCGACGAAGGCGTCAAACGCATCGCCCTGGTCAGCGACGAGCCGGACAAGTGCCCGAGCCGCGCCGGCTTCGCGCCGATCACCACTTTCCATCACCGCCGCGAACTGGACGCGGTGCAGCGCGAGCTGCGCGAGTTCAAGGGCGTCTCGGTGATCATCTACGACCAGACCTGTGCCACCGAGAAGCGTCGTCGGCGCAAGCGCGGCAAGCTGGAAGACCCGGCCAAGCGCGTGTTCATCAACTCCGCCGTGTGCGAGGGCTGCGGCGACTGCGGCGAGAAATCCAACTGCCTGTCGGTGCTGCCGCTGGAGACCGAGCTGGGACGCAAGCGCGAGATCGACCAGAACGCCTGCAACAAGGACTACTCCTGCGTCGAAGGCTTCTGCCCGAGCTTCGTCACCGTGCACGGCGGCGGGCTGCGCAAGCCCGAAGCGGTCGCGCATGGCCTTGAAGCCTCCGAGTTGCCCGAGCCGCAGCATCCCCCGCTGCAGCGCCCGTGGAACGTGCTGATTCCTGGCGTAGGCGGCAGCGGCGTGACCACCCTCGGCGCGCTGCTGGGCATGGCTGCGCACCTGGAAGGCAAGGGCTGCACGGTGCTCGACCAAGCCGGCCTGGCGCAGAAGTTCGGCCCGGTGACCACCCACGTGCGCATTGCGGCCAAACAGAGCGACATCTACGCCGTGCGCATCGCCGCCGGCGAGGCCGACCTGCTGCTCGGCTGCGATCTGGTGGTGGCGGCCGGCGACGAGTCGCTGACCCGTCTCAACGAGCTGAACAGCAACGCCGTGGTGAACAGCCACGAAGCGGCCACCGCCGAGTTCACCCGCAACCCCGATGCCCAGGTGCCCGGCGCAGCCATGCGTCAGGCGATCAGCGATGCCGTGGGCGCCGAGAAGACCCACTTCATCGACGCCACCCGCCTGGCCACGCGGCTGTTGGGCGACAGCATCGCCACCAACCTGTTCCTGCTCGGCTTCGCCTATCAGCAGGGGCTGCTGCCGATCTCCGCCGAGGCCATCGAGAAGGCCATCGAACTCAACGGCGTGTCGGCCAAGCTCAACCTGCAGGCGTTCCGCTGGGGCCGCCGCGCGGTGCTTGAGCGTGAGGCGGTGGAACAACTGGCACGCCCGGCCGAGCTGACCGAGCCGGTGTGCAAGACGCTGGAAGAGATCGTCGACTGGCGCGTGGACTTCCTCACCCAGTACCAGAACGCCGGCCTGGCGCGCCGCTATCGCCAGCTGGTGGAGCGCGTGCGCGACGCCGACACGGCCGATGATCTGGCGCTGTCCAAGGCGGTCGCGCGCTACTACTTCAAGCTGCTCGCCTACAAGGACGAGTACGAGGTGGCGCGGCTGTACAGCGAGCCGGAGTTCCGCCAACAGCTCGAAGCGCAGTTCGAGGGCGACTACAAGCTGCAGTTCCACCTGGCCCCGGCCTGGCTGGCCAAGCGCGACCCCGTGACCGGCGAGCCGCGCAAGCGCCAGTTCGGCCCGTGGATGCTCGATGTGTTCGGTGTGCTGGCCAAGCTGCGCTTCCTGCGTGGCACGCCGCTCGATCCGTTCGGCTATGGCCATGACCGCCGCGTCGAGCGCCAGCTGATCGTCGACTACGAGAAGACCGTCGCCGATCTGCTGGCTCAGCTCAAGCCGACCAACTACCGCACCGCCGTGGCCATCGCCGCGCTGCCGGAACAGATCCGCGGCTATGGCCCGGTGAAGGAGCGCGCCCTGGCCAAGGTCCGCCAGCAGGAAAAACTGCTGCGCGAGCAATTGGCCAAAGGCGACGAAGTGCAGAGCGTGCGGCTGTTCCAGCCGGCGGCGTGAGCGGCGCAGCATCCGCCCGGAATGTTTTGCCCAGAGCCCCGCGCCTGCGGGGCCGCAACCTGACAACAACCACGAGGTAACGCCATGTCCGTCTTCGCTCACCCCGACTTCGACCGCCACGAACAGGTGGTCTTCTGCCATGACCAGGCATCGGGTCTGAAAGCCATCATCGCCATTCACAACACCCGCCTGGGCCCGGCGCTGGGCGGTTGCCGGATGTTCCCCTACGCCAACGACGACGACGCGCTGCGCGACGTGCTGCGTCTGTCGCGCGGGATGACGCTGAAATCCTCGCTGGCCGGGCTCAAGCTCGGCGGCGGCAAGGCGGTGATCATCGGTGATCCGCACACCGGCAAGAGCCAGGCGCTGCTGCACGCGATGGGTGATTTCATCGAGAGCCTCGGCGGCCGCTACATCACCGCCGCCGACTCCGGCACCGGCGATGCCGAGATGCAGGCCTTCGCCCAGCGTACCCCCCACGTGATGGGCGCGACGCCGCGTACATTGCTCGATGGCAGCATCGCCAGCGGCGACCCGTCGCCGTCCACCGCGCTCGGCGTGTTCGTCGGTCTCAAGGCCGCGGTGCGTCATCGCCTCGGCCGCGACGACCTGACCGGGCTGAAGGTGGCGATCCAGGGCGTCGGCCATGTCGGCCTGGGCCTCGGCCGACACCTCAAGGCGGCCGGCGCCGAGCTGTGGGTGGCGGACATCTTCGACGCCAACGTGCAGCAGGCCATGGAAGAACTGGGCGCCAACGTGGTGCGCCCGCAGGACATCTACGGCCTCGACGTCGACGTGTTCGCGCCCTGCGCCATGGGCGGCATTCTCAACGAGCAGACCCTGGACGTGCTGCGCGCCCCGGTGATCGCCGGTGCCGCCAACAACCAGCTGGCCACGCCGGAAATCGGCGCCGAACTGCAGCGGCGCGAGCAGCTTTACGCGCCGGACTACGCGATCAACGCCGGCGGCATCATCGACGTCTACTACCAGCGCATCGGCGGCAGCGCCGCGCAGAGCGATGCCCACGTGCGCGCCATCGGCGACACCCTGCAGCAGATCTTTACCCGTGCCGCCGCCAGCGGCGAGCCGACCTCGGTGATCGCCGACCGCCTGGCGCTGGAACGCCTGCAGGCCGGTGGCGACGCGCAGCCCGAGGCGCTTCAGCGCCAGGCATCGTGACCCGCGCCGGCCGTTCGGCCGGCATCTCTCGAGCCGCGCCGGTGCCACACGCACCGGCCGCGCGCTCCGTTCGTTCCGACCTGACAAAAACAACAAGCAGGAATCCGCAATGACCGATAAAAGCAGCCTCGCCGCCGGCAGCCTCGCCGGCGCGCTCGCTCGTCCGCAATCCAGCGCCGCCCGCGGCCTCTGGTCCTCGCGCTGGGTGTTCTTCCTCGCCGCCACCGGCTCGGCGGTGGGCCTGGGCAATATCTGGAAATTCCCCTACATCACCGGCGAGAACGGCGGCGGCGCCTTCGTGCTGGTGTACCTGGCCTGCATCCTCACCATCGGCATCCCGCTGTTGATGGCCGAGGTGATGATCGGCCGCGCCGGTCGGCAGAACCCGGCAGGCTCGGTGGCACGGCTGGCCGCCCTGGCCGGCGCCAGCGCGCACTGGCGCAAGGTCGGCTGGCTCGGCGCATTCACCGGTTTTCTGATCCTGAGTTTCTATGTGGTGATCGCCGGCTGGGCGCTGGCCTATGTGCCGGCGACGCTCGGCGGCGCGTTCAGCGGCGCCGATGCGGCCGCCAGCACGGCGCAGTTCGACGCGCTGCTGGCCGATCCGCTGCGGCTGGTGCTGTACGGCTCGGCGGTGCTGGCGGTGACCATGCTGATCGTCGGTCTGGGTGTGCGCGACGGCCTGGAGCGGGCGTTGCGTTTCATGATGCCGGGGCTGTTCCTGCTGCTGCTGGGCATGGTCGGCTATGCGGCAATCGCCGGCGACTTCGCCCGCGGCGCCGCGTTTCTCTTCGTACCGGACTTCTCCAAGCTGAGCGCCGAGGGCTTCCTGCTCGCCCTCGGCCATGCGTTCTTCACCCTCAGCCTCGGTTGCGGCGCGATGATGGCTTACGGCTCGTACCTGCCCAAGGGCGTGTCGATCGCCAAGACCTCGCTGCTGGTCGCGCTGGCCGACACCACGGTGGCACTGCTCGCCGGGCTAGCGATCTTTCCGTTGGTCTTCGCCAACGGCCTGGAGCCGGGAGCGGGGCCGGGGCTGATCTTCGTCACGCTGCCGATCGCCTTCGGCCAGATGCCGCTGGGCCAGGTATTCGGCGGGCTGTTCTTCGTGATGCTGGTACTGGCGGCGGTGACCTCGACGATCTCGCTCAGCGAGCCTGGCATCGCCTGGCTCAACGAGCGCTTCGGTGTCAGCCGGACCCGCGCGGTGCTGCTGACCGGCGCGGTGCTGTGGCTGATGAGCCTGGCCAGCGTGTTCTCGTTCAACCACTGGGCTGATTATCAGCTGTTCGGTCACACCTTCTTCGACAGCATGGACTACCTCACCGCCAACTGGCTGATGCCGCTGGGTGGCCTGGGCACGGTGCTGTTCACTGGCTGGGTACTGCAGAAGGAAGCGGTGCGCGAGGCCATCGGCATCGCCCAGCCGGGCTGGTTCAACGCCTGGTGGAACCTGCTGCGTTACGGCACGCCGGTGGCGATCACGCTGGTGTTCCTCAACCTGATCGGCGTGCTCTGAGCGCGTGGACCAGGCCGCGCGGTGGCACATCCGAATGCTCGCAGCGCTTATCCACCGTGCGGCAGCCTGTCGCAGGCGGTTGTCAGCTTTTCGTTACGCCTGGCAAGCCGGATGGCCGCGCCGGAGCGCGGTTGGCGCGGTGTAAGGAAAAGCTGACGGCGCCGCCGGCATGCGGCTCGCCCAGGCGGCCGCAGCCCGCTTGTTTCGCCGCCTGCGCTGGTTTGTCATGACCTCAGCCATGCGTGCAGGAGTCTGCGGACTTCAGCGAATCGATAACAAGAAACAGGAGGCGCAATGAACGCCGTTAGCAAGATCGAGCAACACAATCCCATCGGTACCGATGGCTTCGAGTTCGTCGAATTCACCGCGCCGAATGCCGAAGGCATCGAGCAGCTGCGCACGCTGTTCACCCAGATGGGCTTTACCGAAACCGCCAAGCACCGCTCCAAGGAGGTCTGGCTGTTCCAGCAGCACGACATCAACATCGTGCTCAACGGCAGCCCCACCGGGCATGTGCGCGAGTTCGGCGAGAAGCATGGCCCGAGCGCCTGCGCCATGGCCTTCCGGGTGAAGAATGCCGCCCAGGCCGCTGCCTACGTCGAATCCCAAGGCGCCAAGCTGGTCGGCAGCCACGCCAACTTCGGCGAGCTGAACATCCCCTGCGTCGAAGGCATCGGCGGCTCGCTGCTGTATCTGGTCGACCGCTATGGCGACAAGAGCATCTACGACGTTGACTTCGAGTACATCGAAGGGCGCACGCCGAACGACAACGCCGTCGGCCTGATGTGCATCGACCACCTGACCCACAACGTCAAGCGCGGGCAGATGGATGTCTGGTCCGGCTTCTACGAGCGCATCGCCAACTTCCGCGAGATTCGCTACTTCGACATCGAGGGCAAGCTGACCGGGCTGTTCTCCCGCGCCATGACCGCGCCCTGCGGCAAGATCCGCATCCCGATCAACGAGTCGGCCGACGACAAGTCGCAGATCGAGGAATTCATCCGCGAGTACCACGGCGAGGGCATCCAGCACATCGCGCTCTCCACCGACGACATCTACGAGACCGTGCGCCGCCTGCGGGCCAACGGCGTGGACTTCATGACCACCCCGGACACCTACTACGAGAAGGTCGACAGCCGTGTCGCCGGCCACGGCGAGCCGCTGGACCAGTTGCGCGAGCTGAACCTGCTGATCGATGGCGCGCCGGGGGATGACGGCATCCTCCTGCAGATCTTCACCAACACGGTGATCGGCCCGATCTTCTTCGAGATCATCCAGCGCAAGGGCAACCAGGGCTTCGGTGAAGGCAACTTCAAGGCGCTGTTCGAATCCATCGAGGAAGACCAGCTGCGCCGGGGCGTGATCGGCGAGTGAGGCGCAGGGTGGATGGAGGATACCCATCCACCGTCTCTTCGATCGAACCGCACCTTGGAACCGGAGCCCTCATGCTGACCCTCTATTCCTACTGGCGCTCCAGCGCCGCCTACCGCGTGCGCATCGCGCTCAACCTCAAGGGCCTGGCGTATCGCCAGGTGCCGGTGCATCTGGTGCAGGACGGCGGACAGCAGCGCGCCGCCGACTACCGCGCGCTCAATCCGCAGCAGCTGGTGCCGTTGCTGGTAGACGAGGTCAACGGCGGCGCGCGCATCGCGCAGTCGCTGGCGATCCTGGAATACCTCGAGGAGGTGTTTCCGGTGCCGGCGATTCTGCCCGGCGATCCGCTGGAACGGGCGCAGGTGCGCGCGCTGGCACTGCACATCGCCTGCGAGATCCATCCGCTGAACAACCTGCGCGTGCTGCAGTACCTCAGCGGTGAACTCGGTGTGGACGATGCGGCGAAGGACGCCTGGTATCGCCACTGGGTCGCTACCGGCCTGGCGGCGGTGGAGCAGGGGCTGGACGCCTTCGGCGAGCGCTTCTCGCTCGGCAACCGCCCCGGTTACCTGGAGGCGTGCCTGGTGCCGCAGGTGTACAACGCGCGCCGTTTTGCCTGCGATCTCGCGCCATTCCCGCGCATCCGCCAGCTCAGCGAGCGCTGCGAGGCGCTGGAAGCCTTCCGCAACGCCGCTCCGGAGGTGCAGCCCGACGCTCAATGACCCGTGGTGCCTTGCATGCCGTCGCGCCACGGTGCGGCGGTCCGAATTCCGTCACAGATAAAAACAAACAGGTGACGCATGACTCGTGAAAAACCGAAGAACCTCTGGCTCTCGCGCTGGGGTTTCATCCTCGCTGCAACCGGCTCCGCCGTGGGCCTGGGCAATATCTGGAAATTCCCCTACATCACCGGCGAATACGGCGGCGGTGCCTTCGTGCTGATGTACCTGGCGTGCATCCTCGCCATCGGCATTCCGGTGATGATGACCGAGATCGCTCTCGGCCGGCGCGGGCGTGGCAGTCCGATCGACGCCATCGGCCGCGTGGTGCGCGAGAACGACGGCAACCCGGCGTGGAAGCTGGTCGGCGGCATGGCGATGCTCGCTGGCTTCCTGATCCTGTGCTTCTACGTGGTGGTGGCCGGCTGGGCGTTTTCCTACACCTGGAAGATGCTCGACGGCTCGCTCGCCGCGCCCAGCGTGGAAGCGCTCGGCCAGGTGTTCGAGGCGCACAACGCCGATCCGTGGGCGCTCGGCGGCTGGAGCCTGCTGGTCGCGCTGCTGACGCTGTGGATCGTCGGCAAGGGCGTGCAGGCCGGTGTCGAACGGGCGTTCCGCTGGATGATGCCGGGGCTGGCGGTGATGCTCATCGTGCTGGTGGGCTATTCGTTCACCAACGGCAGCTTCGCCGAGGGCTTTGCCTTCCTGTTCAGCTTCGATGCCTCGAAGATCACCGGCGAGGCGCTGCTGGCGGCGCTGGGCCATGCGTTCTTCACCCTCAGCCTGGCGTCGGGGGCGATTCTCACCTACGGCTCCTACATCCCGGACGGCCAGTCCATCGCCCGCACCACCGTCATCGTCGCCATCGCCGACACCAGCGTGGCGCTGCTGGCGGGGCTGGCGATCTTCCCGGTGATCTTCGCCAACGGCATGGACCCGAGCGCCGGCCCCGGGCTGATCTTCATGAGCCTGCCGCTGGCATTCCAGCAGATGCCGTTCGGTACCGCGTTCGGCGTGTTGTTCTTCGCCATGGTTTCGGTGGCGGCGCTGACTTCGGCGATCTCGATGATCGAGGCGGTGGTTGCCTACCTCAACGAGAAGCACGGCATCAGCCGCGCCCGCGCCGCCGCCAGCTCCGGTGCGGTGCTGATCGTGATCAGCCTGCTGGCGATGCTGTCGTTCAACCTCGGCGCGGAATGGAAGCTGTTCGGCATGACGCTGTTCGACGGGCTGGACTACATCACCTCGCGCTGGATGATGCCGCTGGGCGGAATCTGCATGGTGGTGCTGGCCGGCTACTGCCTGCGCTCGGAGATCATGCGCGACGAGCTGGGCCTGTCGCCGGCCGGACATGCCCTGTGGCTGTTCATGGTGCGTTACGTCAGCCCGGTGATGATCCTCATGGTGTTCCTGCATGCCCTCGGCTGGCTGGGCTTCGACCCGCTGGCGCGCTGGTACTGGATCGTCGGCGCCATCGCGCTGCTGAGCCTGCTCGGCGAGGGCCTGCGCCCACGGGTGATGCCGGCCCTGGCCGGACGCTGAGCCGGGCGGTCCGCACGCCGGCGCGGTGCTGGCGTGCGGACCGGGCGGTCACGAGCTGCACCGCTGCGTTCAAGTTTCCCGACGGACGGCCGAGAAGCTGACTGAGATCAAGGATTTTCACATTCCGCAGGATGCGCCCAGTCAGTCAATCGGACGCCCCTCAAAATGCCCAGTCGCCTCAAGTTCAGCCACAAGATCCTGCTGGCCGCATCGCTGGTGGTGATCGCGACCTTCGCGCTGTTCACCCTTTACAACGACTACCTGCAGCGCAACGCCATCCGCGCCAATCTCGAGAGTTACCTCGACGAGATGGGCAAAGTCACGGCAAACAACATCCAGAACTGGCTTTCCGGCCGCATTCTGCTGGTGGAAGGCGCGGCCGAATCGGTCGCCGCCGACAACAGCAGCGAGCGCGTGGCCAGCCTGTTCGAGCAGCGTGCGTTGGCCTCGACGTTCGCCTTCACCTACCTCGGTGGCCAGGACGGCAGCTTCCTGCTGCGTCCCTACGATGAAATGCCGGCCGACTTCGATCCGCGCACCCGGCCCTGGTACAAGGACGCCGTGGCAGCCGGCGGCTCGACGCTGACCGAACCCTATGTCGATGCCGCCAGCGGGCAGCTGATCCTGTCCATCGCCACTCCGGCCAAGAGCGGCGCGCAGACCCTTGGCGTGGTCGGTGGCGACCTGGAGCTCAAGGCGCTGGTGGAGATCATCAACGCGCTGGATTTCAACGGCATGGGCTATGCCTTCCTGGTCAGCGGCGATGGCAAGGTGCTGGTCCACCCCAACCAGCAGATGGTGATGAAGACGCTGCGCGACGTTTACCCGCAGAACACGCCGTCGCTCGACAGCCGCTACGTCGAGGCCGAACTCAATGGCTCGCCGCGCGTGCTCGGTTTCAGCCCGGTGAAGGGGCTGCCGTCGGTGAAGTGGTACGTCGGCATCTCGCTGGATCGCGACAAGGCCTACGCCAGCCTCCGCAGTTTCCGCACCACCGCGCTGATCGCGACCGTCGCGGCGGTGGCCTTCATCCTGCTGCTGCTGGGCCTGCTGATCCGCGTGCTGATGCGTCCGCTGACCGACATGGGGCGGGCGATGGGCAACATCGCCGAGGGTGAGGGCGACCTGACCCGCCGCCTCGACGTGCAATCCAATGACGAGTTCGGCGAGCTGGCCGGCGCCTTCAACCGCTTTGTCGAGCGCATCCACGGTTCGATCCGTGAGGTGTCCTCGGCGACGCAGGCGGTGCATGAAGTGGCGCAGCGCGTGCTCGACGCTTCCAACGCCTCGATGTCCAACTCCGACGAGCAGTCCAGCCGCACCAACAGCGTGGCGGCAGCGATCAACGAGCTGGGGGCCGCTGCGCAGGAAATCGCCCGCAACGCCGCCGACGCCTCGCAGCACGCCAGCAATGCGCGGCATCAGGCCGATGACGGGCGCCAGGTGGTCGAGCAGAACATCGCCGCGATGCGCCAGCTGTCCGACAAGATCAGCGCCTCCTGCGCGCAGATCGAGACGCTCAACGCCAAGACCGTCGACATCGGCCACATCCTCGAAGTGATCAAGGGCATCTCCGAGCAGACCAACCTGCTGGCGCTGAACGCCGCCATCGAGGCCGCGCGTGCCGGCGATGCCGGGCGCGGATTCGCCGTGGTCGCCGACGAGGTGCGCAACCTGGCGCACCGTACGCAGAGTTCGGCGCAGGAAATCCAGCAGATGATCGAAGAGCTGCAGGTCGGCGCCGGCGCCTCGGTGCAGACCATGACCGAAAGCCAGCGCCAGAGCGAAGCCAGCGTGTCGATTGCCGACCGCGCCGGCGAGCGCCTCGGCGAGGTGACCCAGCGCATCGGCGAGATCGACGGCATGAACCAGTCGGTGGCCACCGCCACCGAGGAGCAGACCGCGGTGATCGAGTCGCTGAACATGGACATCACCGAGATCAACACGCTGAACCAGCAGGGCGTGGAGAACCTGCAGTCGACCCTGCAGGCCTGTGGCGATCTGGAGCGGCAGGCCACCCGCCTCAAGCAGCTGGTCGGCAGCTTCCGCATCTGATCCAGGTGGATTGAAAGAGGGCGCTGCGGCGTCCTTTTTCATGCGCGCGAGCGGGCAACGGAGCATCGCGCGGCGATTGGCAGTCACAACTGCTCAACCCGCGCATTCTTCAGGAGGCTCCATGCAAGTGCTCATCGTGCTCACATCCCACGACCGGCTGGGTGACACCGGCAAGCCCACCGGCTTCTGGCTCGAGGAGTTCGCCGCGCCGTACTTCGTACTGCGCGACGCCGGCGCCGCCATCACGCTGGCCTCGCCCAAAGGCGGGCAGCCGCCGCTGGACCCCAAGAGCGACGAACCGCAGGCGCAGACCGAAGCTACCCGGCGCTTCAAGGCGGATGCCGAGGCGCAGCGCGCGCTGGCCAGCACCGTGCCGCTGGCGCAGGTCGCGGCGGCGGATTTCGATGCGCTGTTCTTTCCCGGCGGCCACGGCCCGCTCTGGGATCTGGTGCGTGACCGCCACGCCATCGAACTGATCGAGACCTTCGCGCGCAGCGGCAAACCGGTCGCGGCGGTCTGCCATGCGCCGGCGGTGCTGACCGAGGTGCGCGGTGCGGATGGCGAGTTCCTGATCAAGGGACGCGGCGTCACCGGCTTCACCAACGGCGAGGAAGCGGCGGTGGAGCTGGCCGAGGTGGTGCCCTTCCTGCTGGAAGACCGGCTCAAGGAACGCGGCGGCAACTACAGCAAGGGGCCGGACTGGGCGCCCTACGTGGTGGTCGACGGCCAGCTGGTGACCGGGCAGAACCCGGCCTCCTCGGAGGCCGCGGCGGCGGCGCTGCTGGAGCTGCTGCGCGCCGGCTGATTCAGCGCGGCAGCTCGGGCCAGGCCAGGCTTTCGGCGCTGGCGCAGGCGCCGAACAGCGGCTTGCTGAACAGGTAGCCCTGCATCAGTTCGATGCCCTGGTCGGCCAGGCACAGGCATTCGTCGAGGGTCTCGATGCCCTCGGCGATCAGGCGGATGTCCAGCTCGCGGCAGATCTCCGTGACCCCGCGCACGATGGCCTGCCGTGAGCGGCTGCTGTCGATTCCGCGGATCAGGTCCATGTCCAGCTTGATCAGGTCGGGCTGGAAGTCGGCCAGCAGGTTGAGCCCGGCGAAGCCGGCGCCGAAATCGTCGATGGCGGTCATGAAGCCGATGCGCTGGTACTCGCGCAGCACCTCGGCCAGCCACTTGCCGTCATCGATCTCCTCCCCTTCCACCGTCTCGAAGATGATCCGCTCGATGGGGAAGCCGTATTGCTGCGCCGCCTCCAGCGTGGAGCGGATGCACAGCTCCGGGCGGTAGATGGCATTGGGCATGAAGTTGATCGACAGCCGTGTCTGCATGTCCAGCGCCGCCGCAGTGCGAATCGCCTCGACCCGGCAGGCCTGATCGAAGCGGTAGCGGTTGTCCTCGGTGACCTTGGCCAGCACGCTCGGCGCCGGCTCGCCGGCCGGGCCGCGCACCAGCGCCTCGTGGGCAAACAGCTGGCGTTCGCGCAGGTTGACGATCGGCTGGTAGGCATAGGCGAAGCTGAAATCCAGCGCCTGGCCGTTGCGGCAGCCTTCGCAGGACGCTCGGGCGAGCGGGGACTCGCAGTCGGTGGAGCGGCGATACATCGAAAGTCCTCGTCGATTGGCAGCCAGTGCCCGGATGCGCCGCCCGCGGCGAACAGCCGCGCGCACGGGCGCGATGAGCTGCTATCGGTCGGCACGGGACTTTCTTGACTGCTGCACGTCGACTCGCCGGGTTGCGCTCACTGCGCGGCGGCCGCCCACTCCAGCGCCTGCACGCTGCTGTGGTGCGCGTTGCTGCCGTGGTTGGCGTCCGGGTTGATGCGCAGCTCGACGTGCATGTCGGGCATCGCGCCCAGGCGTTCGGCGAAGTCGCGGGCGTTGTCGACCATGCGCCGCTCGGCCATGTGACGCCGGCGCGGATCGTCCAGCGGATCGTCGGCGGCCGGCTGTTCGGCGCTGCCGACGGTGATCAGCAGGCGGCTGTACGCCGGATGCTGCCGCAGTTGGCCCTCGAAGCGGGCGAGGCTGCGCTCGACGTAGCCCTGATACCACCAGATCGACGGACTCGCAGCGACGTAGCGGCTGAACGCCTGCGGCCGGTTGAGCTGCGTGTAGAGGGTGAACAGCCCGCCATAGGAGTGACCGAACAGCGTTTGCTGCTCGGGATCGACTCGATAGCGCGAGGCGATCAGCGGCTTGAGCTCGCTTTCCAGGAAGTCCAGGAATCGCTCGGCGCCGCCGGATGGCGGCGCTTCGCGACCGGGCAGGCGCTGGCGGTCCTCGGCGTGCGGCGTGTAGTCCTCGGCGCGTGCCTTGAAGTCGTAGAGCGCGGCGCCCGGATAACCCACGCCGACCACCAGCACGCTGTTGCGCAGCGTCGGCTCGAGGCGCGCTTCCAGCGCCTGGGCCTGCAACGCCAGCGCCGGAAACAGCGCATTGCCGTCGAGCACGTAGAGCACCGGATAGCCACCGGGCGGCGCCGGCTGAGTCGGCCGGGAGAGGAAGATCTGGTAGTCGCGTCCGGTGTGGCGCGAATGCAGTACGCGCCGCTCGGTCTGCGGCAGCGCCACGGCCTGCCAGGCGGACGCCGCTGGCGTGGCCGCCTGGGTTGGCACGCTCAGCAGCGCGAGCGTGGCCAGGGTGAGGCGCTTCATGCGTGGGTCAGCGGCAGCGCGCCGTCCTGCCAGTGCACCTTGAGCGCTTCTTCGCCGGAGAAGCGTTCGAGGTGGTCGGCGATGACCAGGCTCAGACGCTTCTGCGCCTCGCCGGCCTCGGCCTGGCAGTCGATCAGCAGGCGGTCGGTTTCGGCGAGCATGCGGCAGCTGCCGAAGGGGAACTGCACGCGGGCGCGGGTTTCGTCGAGTTCGACCTCGCCCTTGTGGGCGAAGTGCTTGAACAGCCGGGTCATGTTGCGCGCGGCGCGCGGGGTGAGTACGACGGCATGGAACTGGGGCACGGACAATCTCCTTGCAGGGTGGGCCGGCCCGCAGGCCGGCAGTGGGGTGGCTTAGAATTGGTAGCGCGCGCCGACGACGAAATTGCGCGACGGGCCGTAGAAGTTGAAGGTGCCGACGCTGCCGACCCGCGAGTAGTACTTGCGGTCGAGCAGGTTGTTGGCGTCGAAGGTGGCGGTCAGCTTGTCGGTTAGCGGATAGGACAGCTTGGCGTCGACCACCGCGTAACCCGGTGCGCTCAGTCGCGGGCTGCCGGCGCGTTCGATGCTGAAGTCGCTCATGGCGCTGATGCCGGCGCCGAGGCCGAGGCCGCGCAACGGGCCGCCGGGCAGCGTGTACTTGCTCCACAGCGAGGCCTGGTGGCGGGGCATGAGGGCGAACAGCGCGTTCTCGTCGCCGGCCAGGTTCTCGCTCTTCATGTAGGTGTAGCCGGCCAGCAGCTCCCAGTCGGGCGTCAGGTAGCCGCTGACTTCCAGTTCGCCGCCGCGGATGCGGGTCTTGCCGCTGGCTTCGTAGACGCCGTTGAGCGGCACGCCGAAGTCGTCGAGGGCGCCGGTGGCGCGGTTCTCGTCGGTGAGCTGGAAGGCGCTCAGGCGCGCATTCAGATCGCCGCCGTAGTAGCTGCCCTTGATGCCGACCTCGTACTGCTCGCCTTCGCGCGGCTCGATGATGCGTCCGCCGGCGCCAGCCTCGGTCTGCGGCTTGAACACCTGCGAGTAGCTGGCGTACAGCGAGTGTTGCGCGTCGAGGTCGAACACCAGCCCGCCATAGGGCGTGACATGGCCGCTTTCGCGCACATCATGCGCGGCCGTGCTGTTTTCGCCGGTGTAGCTGCTGACGCGGGCGCCGCCGATCAGCGCCAGGCGCTCGAACGGACGGAATGTCAGCTTGGCGTACAACCCGGCCTCGCGCTCGTCGGTTTCGGTGGGCGTGCCGAAGGTGACGTTCGGCCGCGGCTTGTCGCTCGGGTGGTAGCTGTCGACGTCGATCACGCCGAGGTTGCCGCGCGCATCGGCGTAGTCGGTCTCGTAGCGCTTGAAGTCGGTGCCGACGACGAATTCGCTGACCTGGCCGAGCAGCGCGAATGGCTGGCTGTAGTTGGCGTCCACCGCGAGGGTGTCCTGCTCCAGGTCGCGCGCGGTGTAGGCCAGGTTGGTCACGCCGGTGCTGGCGTTGCGTCCGGTGAAGGCATACAGGTAGTCGGTGGCGCGCTTGGAGCCGCGCACGGCGATGCGTCCGTAGCCGCCATTGTCGAAGCGGTGGGTCAGCTCGGCGATGGCGTCGGTGCTGCGGCCGTCGAAGTCGCCCCAGTCGGCGCCCAGGTAGGTCGAGCGGCTGAAGTGCTGCAGGCTGCCGTCGGTGGCGGCGGGGTAGCCGTTGTGCGGGACGATGTCCTTGGTCTGGTGGATCAGCCCGAAGGACATCACCGTGGCGTCGCTGAGGTCGACGTCGAGCGCGCCGTAGAAGCTTTCGCTGGTGTTGGCGTTGTAGTCGACCTCGCCGTTGGTATCGGCGCGCGAGGCGACCAGGCGCCCGCGCACGCGGCCGTCCGCATCCAGCGGGCCGGAAAAGTCGGCTTCCTGGTAGTTCTGGTCCCAGCTGCCGTAGCGGCCGGTGAGGCTGCCCTGGAATTCGCGGGTCGGGCGCTTGCGCACCATGTTGACGATGCCGCCCATCTCGCTGGTGCTGCTGAACAGGCCCGACGGCCCGCGCATGATCTCGACCCGGTCGAACGGCGACAGCGACGGCAGCGTACCGTTGATGCTGGCCATCGGCGCGGGCAGGCCGTCGATGTTGAATTCGTCGTACTCGTAGCCGCGCGCATAGATCGACGAGCGCCCGCTGTCGTTGGTCAGGGTGCGCAGGCCGGCGGTGTATTTGGCGAGGTCGTCGAGGTTCACGAACTGGCGGTCGCGGATGTAATCGCTGGTGTAGACGGTGATCGACTGCGGAATGTCGCGCAGCTCGGCGGGCGTCTTGATGCCCACGGTGGCGGCCGGCACGGTGTAGCCGCCGCTCTGCTCGGAGGGCGCCATGTCGTACAGGCGATTGCCCTCGACGGTGATGCTTTCCAGTTCGACCGCCTGCTCCGGCGGTGTGACGCCCTGCGCCAGCGCGCTGAGCGGGAACGGCGCGAGTAGGCCGAGCAGCAGCCAGTGACGGGAAAAACGGGAAGGGCGGGTGGTGCGGTCCATGTTGCGGCTCCTGTCGCAAGCGGCGGGGCAGGTTGGCGACTGTCCCACGATTGCACAAATGATAACGATTTGCATCCGAGAATGACGGCGCGTAGTCTGCCACCACGGCTTCGGCCGAACCTTTGCGCGAGCGAACATTTGCTTTGCGATCCGTCTTCCGGGGATTTGCGCCATGCAGCAACCTGATCACCTCATCCGTCGCGGCGAGCTGCCGGCAGCCAGCCAGCCGGGGCTGCGCCTGGCGCGCCCGGAGGACGACCGGCTGTTCTTCGGCAGGGTGGGCTGGGTGCAGCTGCGCGAGGGGCTGTCGCTGCACTGGTCGGATTACCAGGAGCTGCAGGATTTCGTCGCCGAGAATCCGGTGCAGCCGCGCCTGTCGTTCGTGCTGTTCCTCGACGGCCAGAGCGAGGTGAGCTACGGCGACCTGGCGCTCAGCTTCGGCCAGGCGGATCGCCGCCAGCGTCCGCGGGGCGTGGCGCTGGCGATGACCGAACCGGTGCTGTTCCGTCGTCAGGCCCGCCGTGGTCGGCATATCCGCAAGCTGGTGGTGAGTCTGGCGCCGGAATGGTTCGACAACGCCGGCGCCGAGGCCGGCAGCGCAGTGCGGCGCTTCCTGCAGAGCCATCTGGCGCCGCGTGTGTGGCAGCCGTCGGCACGGCTGCTGACGCTGGCCGAACAGATGCTCAGCCCGACGGGCTACGACCCGCTGCTCGAACGGCTGTATCTGGAAAGCCGCGCGCTGGATATCGCCTGCGAGGCGCTGGGTAGCCTCGCTGAGGCGGCGCCTGAGGCGGGGCTGCGCCCGCAGGAAGGCTTACGCGTACAGCGACTGCAGGAGTTGCTCGACAGCGGAGCGGCAGACGCCTGGACGCTCGAGCACATCGCCCGCGAGATGGGCGTCAACGCCGGCACCCTGCAGCGCCAGTTCCGCACCGCGCGCGGCATGACGATCTTCGAGTATCAGCGCGCTCGCCGCCTGCTGCAGGCGCGACAGGCGCTGGAACGCGAAGGAATCAGCGTGAACGAGGCCGCCTGGCGCGCCGGCTACAACAGCCCGGCGAACTTCGCCACGGCGTTCAAGCGCCAGTTCGGCATCAGCCCGCGGCAGGTGCGCGGGCGGCTGTGACGGCTTCGTTCGCCCAACCGGCTGGCTAGCCGCTCACGCTGGCGATGGCGCGGGCCAGTGCGTCCAGTCGCTCGGCATCCAGCCCGGCGACGCTGGCGCGACCGCTTTCGACCAGATACACCGAGTGCTCGGTGCGAAGCCGGCGCACCTGCGCGGCGGTAAGCCCGGTGTAGGAAAACATCCCGCGCTGCTCGGCGATGTGCGCGAAGCGCTCGGCCAGCCCGTACGGTGTCAGCGCTTCCACCAGGCCCTTGCGCAGGTTGGCGATGCGCTGGCGCATGCCTTCCACCTCGTCCTGCCAGATCTGCCGCAGCGCGTCGTCGGCGAGAATGGTCGTCACCACCGCGGCGCCGTGCGCCGGCGGCGTGGACCACAGCCCGCGGGCGAGGGCGGCAAGCTGGCTGCGCACATCCAGCAGTTGCTCGTGGCCGGCGGCGATGACGATCAGCGCGCCGGTGCGCTCGCGGTAGAGGCCGAAGTTCTTCGAGCAGGAGCTGGTGATCAGCACTTCCGGCAGCGTTTCGGCGAACAGCCGCACCGCCCAGGCGTCTTCCTCCAGCCCCTCGCCGAAGCCTTGGTAGGCGAAGTCGAACAGCGGCAGCAGCTCGCGGCTGCGGACGATCTCCAGCACGCGCAGCCAGTCGTCCTGGTTCAAGTCGAAACCGCTCGGGTTGTGGCAGCAGGCGTGCAGCAGCACGACATCGCCCGTCGGGATGCGCTCCAGCGCGGCGAACAGGCCCTCGCGATCCAGGCGGTTGTTCGCGCCGACGTACGGGTAGTGCTGCAGCGGCACGCCGGCGGCGGCGAACAGCGTCTGGTGGATCGGCCAGGTCGGGTCGCTCAGCCACAGCGTGCGCCCGGGCAGGCAGCGCGCGATGAATTCGCCGGCCAGGCGCAGCGCGCCGGTGCCGCCGGGCGCCTGGGTGCAGCCGGCGCGGTCCTCGGCAAGGGCCACGGCGCGCGGGCTGAGTACCAGCCGCATCAGCAAGGCGCCGAACTGCGCATCGCCGTGGCCGCCGATGTAGCTCTTGGTCTTCTCGCTGTCGACCAGCCGCTGCTCGGCCAGCTTCACCGCGCGGGGAATGGGCGTCTGCCCGTGGGCGTCCTTGTAGACGCCGACGCCGAGGTCCAGCTTGGCCGGGTTGGCGTCAGCGCGAAACGCATCCAGCAGGCCGAGGATCGGGTCGCCGGGGACGCGGGGTATCTGGCCGAAATGCATCACTTGCGACTCTCGGCAGTGGCGGCGAGCTGGTCGGTGCGCGCGGCCATGATGAAGTCGTTGCGGTGTAGGCCGCGCATCTCGTGGCTCCACCAGGTCACGGTGACCTTACCCCACTCGGTGAGCAGCGCTGGATGGTGGCCGACTTCCTCGGCGATGGCGCCGACCGCGTTGGTGAACGCCAGGGCGTGGCGGAAGTTGCGGAACAGGAACACGCGCTCCAGCTCCATGTGGTCGCCGCGCACCTCGATGTTCCAGTCGGGGATTTCGCGGATCAGCTCGGCCAGTTCTTCATCGGATACCTTCGGCGCATCGGCGCGGCAGGCTTCGCATTGGGCTTGGGCGAGAGCGGTCATGGTGTCGGTCCCTTCTGTCTGTTGGGTGAAAGTCGTTTGGAAAGCCTAGGTGAATTGAAAGCGTAGGGTGGACAACGCCGCAGGCTTGTCCACGCGCCGGGTTCGGTCCGCCACGCTGTCGAGGGATCAGGTTGCGGTCGGTAGATGAGCCTGCGGCGTCATTCAACCAACGGAGTCGTGACCGAACCGGCGCGTGGAAAACGCTCCGCGGTTTTCCACCCTACGCCGCCTTGGGCGGAAACTTCGGCTGGTGCAGGCCCAGACGCATGGCCTGGTGAACCAGCGCCATGATGTCCTGGTGGGCCAGCTCGAACAGCCGGTGCAGGTCCGGCAGCACGAAGTACAGCGGCTGCAGGATGTCGATGCGATAAGGCGTGCGCATCGCCTCCAGCGGGTCGAACGGCTGGTGCTCGGGCACGGCGGACAGGCTGTAGAGCGTCTCCTTAGGCGAGGAAAGAATGCCGCCGCCATAGATGCGCCGGCCCTCGGGCGTGTCCACCAGGCCGAACTCGATGGTCATCCAGTACAGCCGCGCGAGGTAGACGCGCTCCTCCTTGCTCGCCGCCAGGCCCAGCTGGCCATAGGTGTGGGTGAACTCGGCGAACCACGGGTTGGTCAGCAGCGGACAGTGGCCGAAGATCTCGTGGAAGATGTCCGGTTCCTGCAGGTAGTCCAGTTCCTCCGGCGTGCGAATGAAGGTGGCGACCGGGAAGCGCTTGCTCGCCAGCAGCTCGAAGAAGGTCTGGAACGGGATCAGCGCCGGCACGCGAGCAACCTGCCAGCCGGTGGTGGCCTGCAGCACGCGGTTGATTTCGCTGAGCTGCGGAATGCGCTCGCGAGGCAGGTCGAGCTGCTTGATGCCGGCCAGGTACTCGGGGCAGGCGCGTCCGTCGAGCAGCTTCAGCTGGCGTTCGATCAGCGTCTGCCAGACGGCGTGTTCGGCGTCCGGGTAGTGGATGTGGCCGTGCGCGTCCGGTTCGCGGGCGACATAGGGCGTGGTGTTCATCGGACCTCCTGAGCGGGTGGCCGCCTGAGTCTTGTTGTTATGGATGCCTCATCTGAACGTGCCGGCGCGGGCGTTGGGTAGTAGGCGTGCGCAGGTTCGTGTGCACTTCGCTTGGGGCTGGATGTAAAGAAAGTCTTACGAATCCGCCCGGCGGCGTGGTGATCGCCTTGTCTGCGGCTGCGTTCGTCAAATAATCTTGACGATAATCAAGCCTGCCTTGCGAATAACTCGCCGCATAACAACAAAAGGGCCGTGTATGCGCATCCGAATCCTCTGCCAGAACCGCGTCGGCATCCTGCGCGACATGCTCAACCTCTTGGTCGACTACGGCATCAACGTCGCCCGTGGCGAGGTGGGCGGCGAGCAGGGCAATGCCATCTACCTGCACTGCCCGAACCTGATGAACCTGCAGTTGCAGGCCTTGCGGCCGAAGATCGAGGCGCTGCCCGGCGTGTTCGAGCTGCGCAAGGTCAGCCTGATGCCCAGCGAGCGACACTCGCTGGAACTCAACGCGCTGCTCGGCGCACTGGACTTTCCGGTGCTTTCGGTCGACATGAGCGGCGCCATCGTTGCGGCCAATCGCTGTGCGGCGCAGCTGCTTGGCGTACGGGTCGACGAGGTGCCGGGGCTGAGCCTGTCGCGCTACGCCGAGGATTTCGATCTGCCAGAGCTGGTGCGAGCGAACAAGGCGCGCATCAACGGCCTGCGGGTGCAGATCAAGGGACAGGTGTTCCTCGCCGACATCGCGCCGCTGCAGTCGCAGCACGACGACAGCGAGGCGCTGGCCGGTGCGGTGCTGACGCTGCACCGCGCCGATCAGGTCGGCGAGCGCATCTACAACGTGCGCAAGCAGGAGCTGCGCGGCTTCGACAGCATCTTCCAGAGCTCGAAGATGATGGCCGCGGTGGTGCGCGAGGCCCGGCGGATGGCGCCGCTGGACGCGCCGCTGCTGATCGAGGGCGAAACCGGCACCGGCAAGGAGCTGCTGGCGCGTGCCTGTCACCTGTCCAGCCCGCGCGGTCAGGCGCCGTTCATGGCGCTCAATTGCGCCGGCTTGCCGGAGTCGATGGCCGAGACCGAGCTGTTCGGCTACGGCCCTGGCGCCTTCGAGGGCGCGCGCCCGGAAGGCAAGCTGGGGCTGCTGGAACTTACCGCCGGCGGCACGCTGTTTCTCGACGGCGTCGGCGAGATGAGTGCGCGCTTGCAGGCCAAGTTGCTGCGCTTTCTGCAGGACGGCGGCTTTCGCCGGGTCGGCAGCGACGAGGAGGTCTATCTGGATGTGCGGGTGATCTGCGCAACGCAGGTCGATCTGTCCGAGCTGTGCGCCAAGGGTGAGTTTCGCCAGGACCTGTACCACCGGCTCAACGTGCTGTCGCTGCACATTCCGCCGCTGCGCGAGTGTCTCGACGGCCTGGAGCCGCTGGCGCTGCACTTCATCGACCAGGCCAGCCGGCAGATCGGCTGTCGGTTGCCGACACTGTCGGCCGCCGCGCTGGCGCGCCTGGGCGGCTATCACTGGCCGGGCAACGTGCGCCAACTGGAGAACACGCTGTTTCAGGCGGTCTCCCTCTGCGACGACGAGCGCATCGAGCCCGAACACATCCGCCTGCCGGCCTACGGTGCAGCGCAGCCGCTGGGCGACTTCGCCCTGGACGGTGATCTGGCAAGCATCGTCGGGCGCTTCGAGAAGGCCGTGCTGGAAAGCCTCTATCAGCAGCATCCCAGCAGCCGGCTGCTGGGCAAGCGGCTGGGCGTATCGCACACCACCATTGCCAACAAGCTGCGCGAGTACGGCATTGGTCGGGAGGACTGAGGCCCGCGTGGGGCAAACGCCGCGCTGGGGATTGCAGCAGCGTTAGCAATTCAAGTGCGCAGGATACGTCTGGGCGCTTGTCTTATTGCGCGCCCATAAAGTGACTGGTCGGTCAGTTTCGTTTCGCTGCCTTTCTGTGTGCAATGGCGTGACCGGGTTCGCGAAACCGGCGCCGACCAAGTCGCTTGCGCTTGTCTGCCGCAGCCGCTTGCCGAAGACTCGCCGCGGCCTGCGCCGCGACTGGTTGTCGTGGCGCAGGCAGTACCACACGCCAATAAAGACCGGTCGGCAGCCCTGGTTGCCACGAACCGGCCATTCGCCCGAATGGATCGCGCCGCCTGGCCGCGCCATTGCACTTATCCGATCAACGACGCGACCGGCGCTCACGAGGCACCGTCGTCGCGCAGCCGTTTCTGGGAGCTTTCGATGTTCAAGTCTTGTGTCACCGCGCTGGTCGCGACGCTGTCTCTGCTGGGGCTGTCGGCCGCCAGCGCCGCGGAGCCGATCGTCATCAAGTTCGCCCACGTGGTGGTGGACGATACGCCCAAGGGCAAGGGAGCGCTGCTGTTCAAGCAGCTGGTCGAGCAACGTCTGGCCGGTCAGGTGAAGGTCGAGGTCTACGCCAATTCCAGCCTCGTGGGCGATGCCGACGAGATGCAGGCACTGCTGGACAACCGGGTGCAGCTGCTGGCGCCCTCGCTGTCGAAGTTCGAGAAATACACACGCAAGCTGCAGGTGTTCGATCTGCCGTTCCTGTTCGATGACGAGGCAGCGGTCAAGCGTTTCCAGAGCCGCGAAAAGAGCCGCGAGCTGCTGCGCTCGATGGCCGGCAGCGGTATCTATGGGCTGGCCTACTGGAACAACGGTCTCAAGCAGCTTTCCGCCACCCAGGCGTTGCGCCTGCCGAGCGACGCCAGCGGCCTGGCGTTCCGCGTGCAGCCGTCGGCGGTACTGGAGGCGCAGTTCGCCGCCGTGGGCGCCAAGTCGGTGCGCCTGCCGTTCGCCGACGTGTTCAAGTCGCTGCAGAGCGGCGTGGTGCAGGGGGCGGAGAATCCCTGGTCGAACATCGCCAGTCAGAACATGCACAGCGTGCAGCCATACATCACCGAAACCAATCACGGTGTGCTCGCCTACATGCTGGTCACCAATGCCGAGTTCTGGCGCAGCATTCCGTTCGCGACGCGCTCGGAGCTGGAGAACATCATCGTCGAGGTGACCGCGGTGGTGAACGAGGAAGCGGAAGCGCTGAACCGCCGCGATCGCGAGCGCGTTCTCGCCAGCGGCAGCAGCAAGCTGATCAGCCTGTCGCCGGAGCAGCGCCAGGCCTGGCGCGAGAAGATGCAGCCGGTGTGGCAGGCCTACGAGGCAGACATCGGTGCCGACGTGATCCGCGCGGCGCTGACCGTCAACCGGCGCTGAGCGTTTCATTCCAGCGGCTTGCCGGCATAACAGGTCGGCGAGCTGGGATCGGCGCGGCGTTCCAGTTCCTCTTCCAGCCATTCGGCGAGTACCTGCGCGTTGTTCTCGCGTTCGTCCCGCGCGGCGTAAACCAGTGTGAGCGTGCCGCCCGCGGCACGCTCCAGCAGCGGCCACCAATGCTCGGGATGCGCCGCGAGTTCCTGTCGGTAGCGCTGGCGGAACGTGGCGAAATCCAGCAATCCACCCTTGAACTCGCGGCGCAGTGCGGTGCTAGGGGCCAGCTGCGGCAGCCAGCCATCGAGTGGCAAATCTTCCTTGCGGCAGTTACGCGGCCAGAGTCGATCGACCAGCACGCGCTGACCATCCTCGTCGACCGCTGGCAGATAGGCGCGTTTGCACTGGATCATCGGCAGACTCCTTCTTTTCGGCATCGGGTGGTAAAGACCGAGCGTCTTGCTGGGTATTAAGTACCTCGGTGAATTGTTATTTCGACCCTGATGTCGCAGGTAATATTCACCATCTCAAATATTAAGTCTTTGATTTTAAAGGGCTATAAAAGCGGCACGCTTCGTGAAGAGTTCTTGGGGTGCGACATCTCACAAACGTCAAAGGAGCATCCCCATGAAAAAGTTGATCGTAGCAGCAGCCAGCGCCGCCATTCTGATCTCGGCATCCGTTCACGCCGACGAGATTCTGGAAGTCCATCCCGATCACGCGGTCGGCGGTGGTTTCGGTGGTCTCAGCGGCTTCATGGTCGGCGCGGTAGGCGGGCCGATAGGCGCGCTGGTTGGTGGCGGGCTGGGCTGGCTGCTGGGTAGCGGCGTGCAGGACGCCGCCGGGCTGGAACAGACGCTCTACGTGGTGCGCAAGGACGACGGCAGCATCGACCGTATCCGCAGCTCCGACGGCAGTTTCCTAGAGGGCCAGCATATCCGCCGCGACGGCGCGGAGATCACCGCAATGCGCCCTTGAGCGGTAGTGCGACGGACCTGTCAGTCGGTCGATATGCCCGCAGCGCTTGGCCTCTCGGGTGGCGCTGAGGGATGATCGTGGGCCTGTCTTGTCCGAGGAGCCTGCGATGACCTATTCCGTGCTGCATGTTGTGCACCTGCTGGCAGCGATCTTCTTCATCGGCACGCTGTTCGTCGAAGTGGCGATTCTTGCCAGGATTCGTCCGCAGCTCGGCGAGTCGGTCGCGCAGCAGCTGGATAGAGCGGTCGGCGCGCGCTCGCGGGTGGTGCTGCACTGGGTCGTGTTGTTCGTCTACGGCGCCGGCATCGGCCTGGCCTGGTTTCACCGCCAGGCGCTGGCCGAGCCGTTTGCCGGCAGCTTCGGGATGCTGCTGAGCCTGAAGATCCTGCTGGCCGTCGGCGTGTTCTTCACCTTCGGCCTGGTGGCGATCCTGCTGCGCAGCGGGCGGATGACGCCGGCGCGCTACAGCGCCATCCATTGGGCGATCTTCCTGCAGATGGTCGGCATCGTGGTGCTGGCCAAGGCGATGTTCTACGTCCACTGGTAGTCGCCTCGTGTGCGGGCCTAGCAGGTTCGCCGCCGCCGATGATGATTTCCGTCAAGACCGATGCCGCTTGTCGCGACGCTGATTGCGCCCGATTCAGCCGCTGCAGGCTCATTGCGTTCGTCGTTGCCCCGGCTAAGGTGGCTGCATCGCACTCGATCAGCAGGGGTACCGCATGAACTTCGCCTACAGCCCGCGCGTGGAGGCGCTGCGTCAGCAGCTCCGCGCCTTCATGGATCAGTACATCGTGCCGCGCATCGGTGCCTGGCATGCCGAAGTGGCGGCGGGTCGGTATCCGGTATCGTTCATGGACGATCTCAAGGCGCTGGCGCGTGCCGAAGGGCTATGGAACCTGTTCCTGCCGTCACTGCACGAAGACGAACCGGGCACTGCGCTGAGCAACCTGGAGTACGCACCGCTGGCTGAGATCATGGGGCGCGTGCACTGGGCCTCCGAGGTGTTCAACTGCAACGCGCCGGACACCGGCAACATGGAACTGCTGCACCTGTTTGCCACGCCCGAGCAGCGTGAACGCTGGCTTCTGCCGCTACTCGAGGGGCAGATCCGCTCGGCCTTCGCCATGACCGAGCCGGACGTACCGTCGTCCGACGCCACCAATATCCAGACGCTGATCCGCCGTGACGGCGACGATTACGTGATCAATGGTCGCAAGTGGTTCATCACCAACGCCTCGCACCCGGACTGCCGGTTGCTGATCGTGATGGGCAAGACCGATCCCGCCGCCGAGCCCCACCACCAGCAGAGCATGATCCTGGTGCCGTTCGACACCCCCGGTGTGGAGCTGGTGCGCAACATTCCGGTGATGAACCACATCGCCCCGGAAGGCCATAGCGAGCTGCTGCTGAGGAATGTGCGAGTGCCGGCAAGCAATCTGCTCGGGCGCGAGGGCGACGGTTTCATGATGGCTCAGGCCCGCCTCGGACCGGGACGCATCCATCACTGCATGCGCTCGATCGGCCAGGCGGAGCTGGCGCTGGAGCTGATGGTCGAGCGTTGCCAGGAGCGCAAGGCGTTCGGCAAGTATCTGCAGCAGTATTCCAATGTCGCCGACTGGATCGCCGAGTCGCGCATCGAGATTGAGCAGGCGCGTCTGCTGGTGCTCAAGACGGCGTGGATGATCGATGAAGTCGGCGCGAAGGCGGCACGCCGGGAAATCGCGATGATCAAGGCGCTGGTGCCGCGCATGCATACCCGCGTGGTGGATCGCGCGATCCAGGTCTACGGTGCGATGGGGCTGACGCCGGATACGCCGCTGGCCGATATGTGGACGGGTGGCCGCGCGCTGCGCTTCGCCGATGGCCCAGATCAGGTACATCTGCGCAGTGTGGCGAAGATGGAGCTCAAGGCCAGCGAGGCCAATCGTGGTGCCACGGCCGCGTACCTCACCCCGGGGCGGCATCACTGAGCGGAGCCGGACATACGGCCTTCCGGCGGTTAACCCGTCCGTCACGCGAGCGGATTAATCTGCACGACCATCACCCGGTAGCACTTAGAGCGATAAGGCGTACCCTGAAATTCATCCGGATGGTCAGATGTTCGCCTGTCGAGGCACTTGTTGACATGGCTCAATGGAATCCGTGATGGCCTGCCCAGGCTTGATTGCAATCAAGGGGCGGAGATGCTTGACTCCCCTACTATGCGCGGCACATCCCGCCGTGGAAGTAAGGTAACTCTATGAAACCCCATTGCTTTTCTTTTCGCAGCCTGCTGCGCTCATGGGGGAACGGTCTCGTAGTGCTCCTTGCCGTGGCTCTCTGTGCCGTTCAGGCGCAGGCCAAGGACTACGCCGTTGAGCAACAGCGAATCGAGCAGTTTTTCCCGAAAGCTACCCACATCTCCGAGCCTGAAGGCGAGTATCAGGTGCGAACGCTCGCCGACGGTGTGGGCACCGTCTATGGCTACGCCTACCAGAGCATCAACGTCACCCAGATCCCTGCCTACTCCGGCAAGCCAATCAACATGCAGGTGCTGCTCGATCCGCAGGGCGTGATCGTCGACGCCTACGTGCTCGAGCACCACGAGCCGATCCTGCTGATCGGTATTCCCGAGCAGAAACTGCACGACTTCGACCTGAAGTACGCCGGCATCAAGGCCGATCAGCGCGTGGTGGTGGGGCGTTCCAGCGATAAGAACGCGGTGACGGTCGACGCGGTGACCGGCGCTACGGTGACCGTGATGGTGGTCAACGAGATCATCATGGGCTCGGCCCACAAGGTTGCCGCGTCGCTCGGTCTGGTCAAAGACAACCTCGAGGCGCGGCAGAAGCCTGCGCTGGTGCGCGCGGATGTCTATAAGCCGGCCAGTTGGGCTGAGCTGACCGGCAACGGCGCCATCCGTCGGTTGCACCTGACCAATGGCCAGATCAACGAGGCCTTCAAGGGCACCGCAGCCGAAGGCATCGACGAGGCGCCGGCCGAGGAGCTCGACGAGACGTTCATCGATCTCTACGCCGCGCCTCTGAATCCGCCGACCATCGGTCGCAATCTGCTGGGCGACAGCCAGTACCGCTTCCTCATGGAAGAGCTCAAGCCGGGCGAGCACGCGATTGCCGTGCTCGGCAGCGGCGAATACTCGTTCAAGGGCTCGGGCTACGTGCGCGGCGGCATCTTCGATCGGGTGCAGGTGCGCCAGTTCGGCAACATCATCAGCTTCCGCGATCTGGACTTCCAGCGGCTCAACGACGTGTACGCCGAAGGCATTCCAGAGTTCAAGGAGATGGCGATCTTCATTATCCGCGAGAAGACTGGCTTCGATCCGGGTACGCCGTGGACGCTGGAGCTGCTGGTGCGGCGCCAGACCGGTCCGGTCGACGGCATCTTCACCAGCTTCGAGCTGCCGTATCAGATTCCCGAGGAATACATTGAGCGTCCGCAACCGACCGCCGAAGAACTCGCCATTATCGAAGAAGCCAACCGGCCGATGTGGGTCAACATCTGGTACCAGAAGAGCTTCCAGATCGGCGTGATCCTTGTCGCGCTGGGCCTGCTGACCGTGATCCTGTTCCTGCAGGACAAGCTGACCAAGCACCCGACCTTCCTCAAGCGGCTGCGTCACGGCTACCTGGTGTTCACCGTGGTGTTCATCGGCTGGTACGCGCTGGGACAGCTGTCGGTGGTCAACGTGCTGACCTTCGTCCATGCGCTGGTCCAGGACTTCCGCTGGGAACTGTTCCTTACCGACCCGGTGATCTTCATCCTCTGGGTGTTCACCGCGGCGAGCATCCTGCTCTGGGGGCGCGGCGTGTTCTGTGGCTGGCTGTGCCCGTTCGGCGCCCTGCAGGAGCTGATCAACGAGGCTGCGCGCAAGCTGAAGATTCCGCAGTACGACGTGCCCTTCGCGGTGCACGAGCGGCTCTGGGCGATCAAGTACATCGTCCTGCTGGTGCTGTTCGGTATCTCGCTCGAGTCGATGATGATGGCGGAGAAGGCCGCCGAGGTGGAGCCGTTCAAGACCGCTATCACGCTCAAGTTCGACCGCCAGTGGTGGTTCGTGCTCTACGCAGTGGTGCTGCTGGTGGTGAACATCTTCACCCGCAAGGTCTACTGCCGCTACATCTGCCCGCTGGGCGCGGGGCTGGCGATCACCGGTCGCTTCCGCCTGTTCGACTGGCTCAAGCGGCGCAAGGAGTGCGGCAACCCCTGCCAGATCTGCGCCAATGAATGCGAGGTGCAGGCGATTCATCCGGATGGGCACATCAACCACAACGAGTGCCACTACTGTCTGGACTGCCAGATGACCTACCACAACGAGAACAAGTGTCCTCCGTTGGTGAACAAGAACAAGCGCAAGAAGCGTGACAAGAAGGCCCCGGTCGGGCCGGAAATGATCCCTGTAGTTGAAGTGGTGGAACCCTGAGCGTCGTCTGCGGGCGAGCCGTTCGGAACTGATCGTCTGATCTGTGTTAAGCGATAAGGAGCAACACCCCCATGAGTGACAAGAGCAAGAACAATCCCGAAACGCTGGAGAAGGGTGGTCTGAGCCGCCGTGGCTTCCTCGGCGCAACCGCCATGACCGGTGCGGCTGTTGCCGCCACCGCTCTGGGTACTTCCGTCATGACCCGCGAGTCCTTCGCGGCGGCAGTCAAGGACGCCCAGTCCAAGATCCATGTCGGACCGGGCGAGCTGGACGAGTACTACGGCTTCTGGAGCGGCGGCCACCAGGGCGAAGTGCGCGTACTGGGCGTGCCGTCGATGCGCGAGCTGATGCGCATCCCGGTATTCAACGTCGACTCGGCTACCGGCTGGGGCCTGACCAATGAGAGTAAGGCGGTGCTGGGTGACAGCGCCAAGTTCCTCAACGGCGACTGCCACCACCCGCACATCTCCATGACCGACGGCAAGTACGACGGCAAGTACCTGTTCATCAACGACAAGGCCAACACCCGCGTCGCGCGTATCCGTCTGGATATCATGAAGTGCGACAAGATCCTGACCGTGCCGAACTGCCAGGCCATTCACGGCCTGCGCCTGCAGAAGGTGCCGCACACCAAGTACGTCTTCGCCAACGCCGAGTTCGTCATTCCGCACCCGAACGATGGCAAGGTGTTCGATCTGCAGGACGAGAACAGCTACACCATGTACAACGTGATCGACGCCGAGAAGATGGAAATGGCGTTCCAGATCATCGTCGACGGCAACCTCGATAACACCGACGCTGACTACACCGGCCGCTTCGCCGCCTCCACCTGCTACAACTCGGAGAAGGCCTTCGATCTGGGCGGCATGATGCGCAACGAGCGCGACTGGGTCGTGGTGTTCGACATCCACGCGGCTGAGAAAGCCGTCAAGGCTGGCAAGTTCATCACCCTCGGCGACTCCAAGGTACCGGTCCTCGACGGCCGCAAGAAGGGCGAAAAGGACAGCGAGTTCACCCGCTACATTCCGGTGCCGAAGAACCCGCACGGCTGCAACACCTCGCCGGACGGCAAGTACTTCATCGCCAACGGCAAGCTGTCGCCGACCTGCTCGATGATCGCCATCGACATGCTGCCTGACCTGTTCGCCGGCAAGCTCAAGGACCCGCGTGACGTTGTCGTCGGCGAGCCGGAGCTGGGTCTCGGCCCGCTGCACACCACCTTCGACGGCCGCGGCAACGCCTACACCACGCTGTTCATCGACAGCCAGCTGGTCAAGTGGAACATGGAAGAAGCCCGTCGCGCCTACAAGGGCGAGAAGGTCAACTACATCAAGCAGAAGCTCGACGTGCACTATCAGCCGGGCCACAACCACGCCTCGCTGTGCGAAACGCGCGACGCGGACGGCAAGTGGGTCGTCGTGCTGTCGAAGTTCTCCAAGGACCGCTTCCTGCCAACCGGCCCGCTGCACCCGGAGAACGATCAGCTGATCGACATCTCCGGCGACGAGATGAAGCTGATGCACGACGGCCCGACCTTCGCCGAACCGCACGACTGCATCATGGCTCGCCGCGACCAGATCAAGACCAAGAAGATCTGGGACCGCAACGATCCGTTCTTCGCGGAAACCGTGAAGCGCGCCGAGAAGGACGGCATCAACCTGACCGCCGACAACAAGGTCATCCGCGACGGCAACAAGGTACGCGTGTACATGACCTCGATGGCGCCGGCGTATGGCATCAACGAGTTCACCGTCAAGCAGGGCGATGAAGTCACCGTGACCATCACCAACATCGACCAGATCGAGGACGTGTCCCACGGCTTCGTCATGGTCAACCACGGTGTGAGCATGGAGATCAGCCCGCAACAGACCTCTTCCATTACCTTTGTGGCCGACAAGCCCGGTCTGCACTGGTACTACTGCAGCTGGTTCTGCCACGCGCTGCACATGGAGATGGTCGGCCGCATGATGGTCGAGCCGGCGTAAGCCGAACTTCCTGCCCGACCCTTCCGGTCGGGCAGGAACTCCTGCAATAACCTTTCCTTAGATTTGTTCCGGCACCCTTGCCGGCACTGAGAAACACCCGCAATCTGCCTGGACGCTGAATAAGGTAACTGTCGTGCTCAGATCTCAGGCTGTCGATGTGCTCTCTCCGTGGGCACTCTGCATTTTTCTCCTATTCGGTGGCGTGGCTCAGGCGGCGCCGCAACCCATCACCGCTCTGCCGTTACAGGCGGAGGGTGAAAACCTCTGGCGGCTTCCGGCCGGCGAATACGCCGGGCAGTTCCGCATAGACCAGCCGATGCACCTGCGCTGCGAACCTGGTGCGGTGATTCGGGGGCTGGGCGAAGGCAATGCGCTGAACATCAGAGCGTCCGACGTCACGGTCGAAGGCTGCACGCTTCTCGATTGGGGGCGCGATCTCACCGCGATGAACTCGGCCGTGTTCATCGAGCGCAACGCGCGTGGCGCGCAGATCAAGGACAACCGTCTCGAAGGCGCCGGTTTCGGCATCTGGGCCGACGGGACGCAGGATGTGAAGATCATCGGTAACCGCATCGTCGGTGACCCCAGCGTGCGTTCCCAGGATCGCGGCAACGGTATCCATCTGTATGCGGTGCATGGCGCAGAGGTTGTCGGCAATCACGTCCGCGACACGCGCGACGGTATCTATATCGATACGTCCAACGGCAACCATCTGGAGGGCAATGTTCTCGAGGACCTGCGTTACGGCGTGCACTACATGTTCGCCAACGACAACAGCGTGATCGGCAACATAACGCGGCGCACCCGTACCGGCTATGCGCTGATGCAGAGCCGCAAGCTGGTAGTGACTGGCAACCGCTCCGAACAGGATCAGAACTACGGCATCCTGATGAACTACATCACCTACTCGACGCTGAAGGACAACTTCGTCAGCGACGTGCAGCGTGGCGATACCGGTGGCGACAGCATGATCAGCGGCGGCGAAGGCAAGGCGCTGTTCATCTACAACTCGCTGTTCAACACCATCGAGAACAACCACTTCGAGCACAGCAATCTGGGGATTCACCTGACCGCGGGCTCGGAGGACAACAAGATCAGCACCAATGCGTTCGTTGGCAACGAGCAACAGGTCAAGTACGTCGCCACCCGTACCCAGGAATGGTCGGTGGATGGGCGCGGCAACTACTGGAGCGACTACCTGGGCTGGGATCGCAACGAGGATGGCCTGGGCGATGTGCCCTACGAGCCCAACGACAACGTCGACCGCCTGCTGTGGATGTATCCGCAGGTGCGGCTGCTGATGAACAGCCCCAGCATCGAGGTGCTGCGCTGGGTGCAGCGCGCCTTCCCGGTGGTCAAGTCGCCGGGGGTGCAGGACAGCCATCCGTTGATGCATCTGCCGACCAAGAAACTGATGAACACCACGCAGGAGCCGTCCTCATGAATGCGGTAGAGATCCAGGGCGTCAGCCAGCGTTACGGCAGCATGACGGTGTTGCACGATTTGAACCTGACCCTCGGCGAAGGCGAGGTGCTGGGCCTGTTCGGCCACAACGGCGCCGGCAAGACCACCAGCATGAAGCTGATCCTCGGCCTTCTGCAGGCCAGCGAGGGGCAGGTGCGGGTGCTCGGCCGCGATCCGCGCACCACCGACGTGCGTCGCCAGATGGGCTATCTGCCGGAAAACGTGACCTTCTACCCGCAGTTGACCGGCCGCGAAACGCTGCGCCATTTCGCCCGGCTGAAGAGCACGCCGCTGGGTCAGGTCGACGATCTGCTCGAGCAGGTCGGCCTCGCCCATGCCGCCGATCGGCGGGTGAAAACCTATTCCAAGGGCATGCGCCAGCGTCTCGGCCTGGCCCAGGCGGTGCTCGGCCAGCCGCGCCTGCTGCTGCTCGACGAGCCGACGGTCGGCCTCGACCCGATCGCCACGCAGGAGCTGTATCTGCTGATCGACCGCCTGCGCCAGGGCGGCACCAGCGTCATCCTCTGCTCCCACGTGCTGCCGGGGGTCGAATCGCACATCAACCGTGCGGCGATCCTCGCCAAGGGCCGCCTGCAGGCGGTGGGCAGCCTGGCCCAGTTGCGGGCCGAAGCCGGCCTGCCGGTGCGCATCCGCGCCAGCGGCATCGGCAGCAGCGAGCACTGGCGGCAGCGCTGGAGCGATGCGGGCCATAGTGCCCGCGCACTGAGCGAGACCAGCATCGAAGTGGTCGCGGTCAACGGCCACAAGCTGGTGCTGCTGCGCGAACTGCTTGGCGAAGGCGAGCCGGAGGACATCGAGATCCACCAGCCCTCGCTGGAAGACCTGTACCGCTACTACATGGAACGCGCCGGCGATGTACGCACCCAGGAGGGCCGAGCATGAACCAGATCTGGAATATCGCCCGCAAGGAACTCAGCGACGGCCTGCGCAACCGCTGGTTGCTCGCCATCAGTTTGCTGTTCGCCGTACTCGCGGTAGGCATCGCCTGGCTTGGCGCCGCGGCGTCCGGGCAGCTGGGGTTCACCTCGATCCCGGCGACCATCGCCAGCCTGGCCAGTCTGGCCACCTTCCTGATGCCGCTGATCGCGCTGCTGCTGGCCTATGACGCGATCGTCGGCGAGGACGAAGGCGGCACGCTGATGCTGCTGCTGACCTATCCGCTCGGCCGTGGGCAGATCCTACTCGGCAAGTTCGTCGGCCACGGGCTGATCCTCGCCCTGGCGGTGCTGATCGGCTTCGGCTGCGCGGCACTGGCGATTGCCCTGCTGGTCGAGGACATCGAACTGGGCCTGCTGCTCTGGGCGTTCGGCCGCTTCATGATCTCCTCGACGCTGCTCGGCTGGGTGTTCCTCGCCCTGGCCTACGTGCTCAGCAGCAAGGTCAGCGAGAAGTCCAGCGCGGCCGGGCTGGCGCTGGGCGTCTGGTTCCTCTTCGTGCTGGTCTTCGATCTGGTGCTGCTGGCGCTGCTGGTGCTCAGCGAGGGCAAGTTCAGCCCCGAGCTGCTGCCCTGGCTGCTGCTGCTCAACCCCACGGACATCTATCGCCTGATCAACCTGTCGGGCTTCGAGGGTGCCGGCAGCGCGATGGGCGTGCTGTCGCTGGGCAGCGATCTGCCGGTTCCCGGCGCGGTGCTCTGGCTGTGCCTGTTGGCCTGGGTCGGCGCCTCGCTGCTGCTGGCCTATGGCATGTTCCGTCGGCGTCTGACCTGATCCCAACTTACAAGGAGTCTCTATGAATCGGCTTTATCATCACGGTATTCGCGCGCTGTTGCTGCTGGCCCTGGGCCTGGGGCTGGCCGCCTGCGGTGAAAAGGAAGAGGTCAAGCAGACGCTCGATCCGGTGGCCTTCCACGAGAATGACGAATGCCACGTATGCGGCATGGTCATTAGCGATTTCCCCGGGCCGAAAGGCCAGGCGGTAGAGAAGGGTAGCGTGAAGAAGTTCTGTTCCACCGCCGAAATGCTCGGCTGGTGGCTGCAGCCCGAGAACAAGCTGCTCGATGCCAAGCTGTACGTGCACGACATGGGCAAGAGCCAGTGGGAGCACCCGGACGACGCCTACCTGATCGACGCGGCCAGCGCCTATTACGTGATCGGTACTTCGCTCAAGGGCGCGATGGGCGCTTCGCTGGCGACCTTCTCCGACGAGGCGGCGGCGCAGAAACTTGCGGCCGAGCATGGCGGTCGCGTGCTGCGCTTCGATCAGATCGACCAGGCCCTGCTGCAGGAGGCCGCGAGCATGCAGCACGGGGCGATGCACGATGAGCACGCGCCAGCGCAACACGACAACGCACACGCCGGTCACTGACCGCGACAATCCAACGAGGTGAGCTAATTATGGGTATCAGCATCTGGCAACTCCTGATCATCCTCCTGATCGTCGTCATGCTGTTTGGCACCAAGCGCCTGCGCGGCCTGGGCGCCGATCTGGGCAGTGCGATCAGCGGGTTCCGCAAGTCGATCAACGACACCGATAGCGCCTCGTCGACCGAGGCGATCAAGCAGGACGCCAATCGGGTCTGACGCCAGCGCGTCTGGACCCGTCATCGCCTGGCCTGTTTCGGGCCAGGCGATTCCTCCCGTTCCCCCGCAGCACCTGCGGCCATCTTCGCTGCGCCGCGCAACGCCTCGCGGTGATCCGCGTGCGGGATTCGCCGCCGCGGCACGATTCTTCTTCGATCTGCTCCCGTTCCGCCTGCAATGCCGCCGTCTCAGTCACTGGCGCGGCGGGGGATTTCCGACCGTCCGGAAAAAAGCTGATTGCAATCAAGTCTGTCGGGGGCTTCTAACCTGTAGAAAGTAACCCTGGCTCCCGATGTCGTGGGAGCGCACATGGTTCCGGTCAGCTTGCACCATCCAGGCGCACCTGCCGGGCATGAGAACGATCTGGAGGCCTTCCGTGCAAGTTATCGATCGGCGAAAAGCCCTGAGTATCCCGCCCATCTGGAGGCTCGCGTTTCGCCCGTTCTTTCTCGCCGGCAGCGTCTACGCGCTGCTGGCAGTTCCGCTCTGGGTCGCCGCCTGGACCGGCTTATGGCCGGGCCTACAACCCACCGGCGGCTGGCTCGCCTGGCATCGCCACGAAATGCTGTTCGGCTTCGCGATGGCCATCGTTGCCGGTTTTCTGCTCACCGCGGCACAGACATGGACCGGCCAGGTCGCGCCTTCCGGCAACCGGTTGATGGCGCTGGCGCTGGTCTGGCTGGCGGCGCGTCTGGGCTGGCTGTTCGGTTTGCCGCTGGCGTTGCTGGTGCCGCTGGAACTGTTGTTTCCGCTCGCCGTCGCGCTGCTGATGGCGCAGATGCTTTGGGCGGTGCGGCAGAAGCGCAATTACCCGATCGTGGCGGTGCTGTCGCTGATGATCGCAGCCGACGTGCTGGTGCTGGTGGGGCTGCTGCAGGGCGATGATGGTCTGCAGCGCCAGGGCGTGTGGGCCGGGCTGTGGCTGGTGGCCGCGCTGATGGCGCTGATCGGCGGACGGGTGATCCCGTTCTTCACCCAGCGTGGTCTGGGCTGGGTCGAGGCGATCAAGCCGTGGGTCTGGCTGGATGTCGCCTTGCTGGTCGGCACAGCGCTGATCGCGATTCTCTACGCGCTGGGACTGGGGCTGCAGGCGCATCCGCTGCTGGGGCTGCTGTTCGCTCTAGTCGGTGCCGGACACCTGCTGCGTCTGGCGCGCTGGTACGACAAAGGGATCTGGGGCGTCGCGCTGCTGTGGTCGTTGCATCTGGCGATGCTCTGGCTGGTGGTGGCGGCGTTCGGTCTGGCGCTCTGGCATTTCGGCCTGCTGGTCAATGCCAGCCCGGCGTTGCACGCGCTGAGCGTCGGCTCCATGAGCGGCCTGATCCTGGCGATGATCGCGCGGGTCACCCTGGGGCATACCGGCCGACCGCTGCAGCCGCCGACGGGAGTCGTCGCCGCCTTCGTACTGTTCAATCTGGGCACGCTGGCGCGGGTGTTTCTCGCAGCGGTCTGGCCGGTCGCCGGACTCTGGCTCGCGGCGCTGTGCTGGACGCTGGCCTTCCTCATCTACGTCTGGCGCTACGCACCGATGCTGGTGGGGGCGCGGGTCGATGGCCATCCGGGCTGATTTTCACCGACGTCGGCGATTTTGCCGGCGCCGCGGAGGACGGGCTGAGCGAGCGATGGCCGTCTTTCCTTCTGAGGCACCAATCCGCTGTCGGCCGCCGTGCCGGCAGCCGTGGGCTCGGCCGCGCCGAGCAATGGAGTAAACGATGAAAAGCGAATTCCTCGATCGTCTGGCGGTGATCACCGGTGCCAGTTCCGGTATCGGTCTGGCGCTGTGCGCCGCGTTGCTGCAGCGCGGTGCGCGGGTACTGGCGATGTCGCGCACGCTGGGTGGGCTCGAGCCGCTGCTGCAGTCCTACCCCGATCAGCTGGTCTGGCTGCAGGGTGACGTGACCCGTGCCGACGACCTGCAGGCATTGTGCCGGCGGGCCGCGGAAATGGGGCCGGTCAGCTATCTGGTGCCCAACGCCGGCATTGCCGAGCTGGCCTGCGGACTGGACATGCCAGCGTTCGACCGCCAGTGGGCGGTCAACGGTGCGGGTGCGCTGAATACCCTGAATGCACTCCGCGGCGAGCTGGCCAAGCCGGCCTCGGTGGTCTTCATCGGTACCTTCCTCACCGGTTCGGCCTTCCCGGGGCTGGCGGCCTATATCGCCAGCAAGGCGGCATTGGGCGCGCAGGCGCGGACCCTGGCGGTGGAGTTCGCGCCGCTGGATGTGCGCATCAACATGGTTTCGCCCGGGCCGACCGCGACCGCGATCTGGGGCAGCCTCGGGTTGACCGACGAGCAGCTCGACGAGGTTGCCGAAAGCGTCACCAAGCGCCTGCTGCCGGGGCATTTCCTCGAGTCCTCGGCCGTTGCCAACGTGATCCTGTTCCAGCTTTCCCAGGGCGCGCGCGGCGTCTATGGTCAGGATTGGGTGGTCGACAACGGCTACACCGTCAGCTGAAGGGGTGACCCCATGTGGTTCAAGAACAAGGCAGCGCTACGCCTGCAGCAGGAGCTGGACGCACTGCGCGCCAGCCATGCCGAGCAGGCCACGCGCATCGCCGGGCTGGAGCAGCAGCTGCAGCAGGCCGAAACCGCCAGCCGGGGTGGCCAGCGCCAGCTCGACTATTACCGCGGCGTGTCCGCCAGCCTGACCCGCTTCAGTGTGTCGGTTGCGCACCTGAGCGAATCCTTCGAGTTCCTCACCGGCCAGCTGGGCGAGAACAAGGGGCGCGCCGGTGAAGTTGCAGCGGCAGCGCTGAGCAACCAGAAGCACTTCGGCGAGCTGCAGGGCCGCGCCGCGGAGATGGAAAGCGGTCTGGACCTGGCCTCGCGCAAGGTCGATACCCTGGCCGAGCGCTCGCAGGAGATCAATGGCATCGTTGACCTGATCAGCGGCATCGCCAGCCAGACCAACCTGCTGGCGCTCAACGCGGCCATCGAGGCGGCGCGTGCCGGCGAGGCGGGGCGCGGCTTTGCGGTGGTCGCCGGGGAAATCCGCAGCCTGGCGGAAAAAACCGCGCTGGCGACCGACGACATCGTGCGCAAGATCGGCGAGGTGCAGGCCGAGATTCGCAACGTGCACGACTACATCCAGCTGCAGGGCACCCATGCGCAGGGCTTCAGCCGTACCACCGAGGATGCGGTCGGGGCGATGCGCACCCTGCATCAGCTGGCCGGCGCGATGCGCGAGAGCAGTTCGGCGGCCTCGCTGCGCGCCGGGGTCGAGCTGGCCAACCTCGACGAGCTGTCGCTGAAGTTCGTGGTCTACAACCACCTGCTCGGCGAGCGTTCGCAGCAGGCGCCACAACTGCCCGGCGAGCGCGATTGCCGCTTCGGGCGCTGGTATTACGGCGAGGGCAATCGGGACATTCAGGCGCTGGACTGTTTCGCCCAGATCGAGCGGCCACATACCGCGGTACACGCGCAGGGGCAGGCGGCGATCGATGCATTCGGGCAGGACTCGCTGGAGAACGCGCTGCGCCATCTGGAGCGGATGGAGGAGGCCAACCTGGAGGTGATGCGCATCGTCAACGCCGTGATCGAGCAATACGAGCGAAGCGTAACGCGGGCTGTCTGATTCCGCCGAGGCGTTGCGAAGCACGATTGGTCAGTCGTAAAAATGACCAAACGCATGTTTGTGCAATTTTATTGCACTCTCCCTGCAATACTATTCGTTAGAGATTATTCAACTGCCCGCTGACAATGCGCAGGCATTCCGTCTGCGCGACTCACCGTCGCGTCCGAACATGAACCGATCCCTGGAGGAGCGGCGAGTGAGTGCGGTGTGCCGGTCCGTCGACCATTGGAAGTGTTGCGCCTGCAGATTTCTATGCTCGTTCACCGGTGCCCGTGCTGGCCCGCCCAGCGAGCATGAGCGAACAGCACAACCCTGAAGCGATCGCCTACAACTACCACGTGGTGCGGCAGTTCACCCTGATGACCCTGGTCTGGGGCGTAATCGGCATGGGGCTCGGGGTGTTCATCGCGGCGCAACTGGTGTGGCCCCAGCTGAACTTCGATTTGCCGTGGACCAGTTTCGGGCGGCTGCGGCCCATCCATACCAATCTGGTGATCTTCGCCTTCGGCGGCGGCGCGCTGTTCGCTGCGTCGTTCTACGTCGTGCAGCGCACCAGTCACGCCCGGCTGATTTCCGATCGCCTGGCCAGCGTGGTGTTCTGGGGCTGGCAGGCCGCCTGCGTGGCGATGCCGGTCACCTATGCGCTGGGCTACACGACATCCAAGGAATACGCCGAGATGGAGTGGCCGATCGCGCTGTGGGTCACGCTGATCTGGGTGCTCTACGCCTACCTGTTCTTCGGTACCATCGCACGCCGCCGGATCGGCCACATCTATGTCGGCAACTGGTTCTTCGGCGCGTTCATCATCGTCACCGGCATGGTGCACATCGTGAATCACGCGCTGATCCCGGTGAGCCTGCTCAAGTCCTATTCGCTGTACTCCGGCGCGACCGACGCGATGGTGCAGTGGTGGTACGGCCACAGCGTGGTGGGCTTCATCCTCTCGGTGGGCTTTCTCGGCATGATGTATTACTTCGTGCCGAAGCAGGCGGGGCGCCCGATCTATTCCTACCGGCTGTCGATCGTGCACTTCTGGGCGATCATCTCCATCTACATCTGGGCCGGCCCGCACCATCTGCACTACACCGCACTGCCGGACTGGGCGCAGAGCCTGGGCATGGCGATGTCGATCATCCTGCTCGCACCGAGCTGGGGCGGCATGATCAACGGCATGATGACCCTGTCGGGCGCCTGGCATAAGTTGCGCACCGATCCGATCCTGCGCTTTCTGGTGGTGTCGCTGGCCTTCTACGGCATGTCCACCTTCGAGGGCCCGATGATGGCGATCAAGACCGTCAACGCCCTGTCGCACTACACCGACTGGACCATCGGCCACGTGCACGCCGGTGCTCTCGGCTGGGTGGCGATGATCTCCATCGGTTCGCTGTATCACCTGATTCCGCGGCTCTGGGGTCGTGAGCAGATGTACAGCGTCGGCCTGATCAACGCGCACTTCTGGTTGGCGACCATCGGCACTGTGCTCTACATCGCCTCGATGTGGGTCAACGGCATCACCCAGGGCCTGATGTGGCGCGCGGTCAACGAGGACGGCACGCTGACCTACTCCTTCGTCGAGGCGCTGGAAGCCAGTCATCCCGGCTACCTGGTACGCATGACCGGCGGCGCGATCTTCGCCGCGGGCATGTTGCTGATGGCGGTCAATACCTGGCTGACCGTGCGCGCAGCGCGCGAAGAGCCACTGACCGGCGTGTCGCCGTTGACCGTGGCCGGCTGACCGCCTCACCGTTTTCCTCACCTGGTCCAAGGACGGACTTTTTTATTCGCACGCCCTCGCGGCGACCCCGATCGATCCGCCAAGCAGTAAACATGCACGACTCCCTCAGCCTGTGGTTCCGCTCGTTCATTCCCGCCCCCCTGAATGCTTCACCGAAGGAATGGCTGCGCGCCGCCTTCGGCATCGCCCTGGTCATGCCGCTGGTGTTCTGCGCCGGCTACTGGACCGTCGGCACGCCGCTGACCCTGCAGATCATGGGGCCGGCCGGGGCGTCGGCAGTGCTGGTGTTCGTCGCCTCGTCCAGCCCGTTCGCCCAGCCGTGGGCGCTGCTGGCCGGCAATGTGGTCGCCGCGCTGATCGGTATCGGGCTGGGCATGAGCGGTCTGCCGAGTGTGCTTTCGCTGGCGCTGGCGGCCTGTCTGTCGCTGATCTGCCTTTTTTCCCTGCGCTGTCTGCATCCGCCGAGCATCGCGCTGTCGCTGGTGGCGGCGGTCGGTGGCGCGGAGGTGCATCAGTTGGGATTCGCGTTGATCGGCCCGGTGCTGTTCTACTCATTGCTGCTGGTGGCGGTTGCGTTGGTCTACAACAACCTCACCGGACATCCCTATCCGAAGCCGCGACTGAGCCGCGAGAACGTCCATCACACCCATGATCTGCCGCCCGGCGAGCGCATGAGCTTCACCCATGACGACGTCGATCGGGCGTTGCGGGAGTTCGGCGAGTATGTCGACGTCACCCGCGACGATCTCGAACGCTTGATCAAGCAGACCGAGAAGCACGCGCTGCGCCGCAGCATGGGGGAGATCACCGCGGCGCACGTGATGTCGCGCGATCTGCGCTGGCACACTCCGGATACTTTCATCGAACAGGCCTGGCAGACGCTGCAGACGCATCGGCTGCGCTCGCTGCCGGTGGTGGAGGGCGACGATCATCGACTGGTCGGCATCGTGACCCAGGTGGATCTGCTCAAGCACTTCCACCCGCAACCGGGGCGGCTCAGTTTCGGCCAGTTGAACTTCCTGCGCGGCACCAAGCTGCGCGCCATCATGACGTCGCCGGTGGTGTCGGTGACGGCCGATACGCACATGGTAGAGCTGGTCTATCTGCTCTCCGACCGCGGCCTGCACTGCCTGCCGGTGATCGATGCGCAGCAGCGGCTGATCGGCATGATCACCCAGACCGACCTGATCGCCGCGCTCTACCGCAACTGGCTCAAGCATCTCCCGGACTGAGCCGGTGCACCGTCAGATCTCGTAGTACCAGCGCGACCAGTCGAAGTCGTCGCGCGCCACTTCGCGCAGCAGCTCGATGGCCCTGGCCAGCGCCGGAGACTCGCTGGCGCGGGCATGGACCAGGTAGATCGGGTAGGAAAATTCCGGCGCCTGCTCCACTCGCTTGAGAACGCCGCTCTCCAGATAGCGCTGGACCACGCGGGTACGGAAGTAGCCACGCCCGCCGCACTGCACCAGATACTGCAGCGCCAGCGGGCCGAGGCCGAACGACAGTGCGGCGCGGGTGTACTCGGGTAGCGCCTGGTTGTGCTGCTTGCGGAACGCCGGGCCCCAGTCGACATACAGGTATGGCGTGGGGTTTTCCGCCTGCACCACCTGGATCAGCTTTTCCTCCAGCAGTTGTTCGATCTGCAGGCCCGGCCAGTATTCCGGCTGGTGCACCAGGGCGGCATCGAGCACGCCGAGGTCGAGCTTCTTCTGCAGCTCCTCGCCGCTACCGACCTCCAGCCGTACCGCATGGCTCGGCAGGCTCTGGCGCAGGCGCTGGACCCACGCCAGCATCAGCGGATTGCACAGGCTCACTTCGGAGCCGAGGGTCAGCAGCTTGCCGCCGCCCTGTGACAGCGGCAGATCGCGCCGCGCGGCCTCCCAGGTCTGCACCAGCTGGTTGGCGTAGGCGACGAAGCGCTCGCCGTCGTCGGTCAGCCGCGCGCCGGCGCGGTTGCGCACGAACAGCCGGCAGCCCAGCTGGCTTTCGAGGTTGTGCACCCGTGCGGTCACCGCCGTTTGGGTGATATGCATGCGTTCGGCGGCACCGATGAAGCTGCTGCTGCGGATGATCTCAAGAAAGGTACGGGCAAGATCGATATCCACGAACGCGCCTTCAGTGCAAGAAAAATGATTCGACTGAAGATTGTATAGCGGTCGTGGTGAATTGTGGTTGCTACGTTAGGCTATCAGCCCAAAGTGCCGCTCCGTGTGGGGAGCGGCAGAGCGGGGTTAGTGCGAGGTGCCTTCGGCGAATTCGATCTTGTTGCCGACGTTGTACTTGCCGGATGGCTTGTTCATCGGCAGGCGCTTGATCTCTTTCAGCGTGTTGGCGTCGTAGACGATCAGGGCGCCGTCCCTGTCCCAGACACTGAGAAGGGCGTAGCGACCGTCGTTGGTGAATTCGACGTGGGCAGCGATCTTGCCGGGCATCGGCCGCAGGGTATGGGCGACTTCCAGGCGCTGCTTGTCGATCAGGTGCACGACATCGTTGTTCGGACCGAAGAACACGTCGGTCCAGGCATAGGGCGAGTTCTGCTGGCTGCGCATGAAGAAGCCCGGACCCTGGGTGGGGATTTCCTTGATCAGCTTCCAGGTTTCCAGATCGAGCACCGAGATCAGCCCCTTGCTGATGTTCGGCGTGGCGAATACCCACTTGCCGTCGCGCTTCCAGTAGATGCCCGAGCCCAGGTGCGGCATGCCCGGCAGCGGGATGTCGGTGACCACCCGGCCGCTGTCCAGTTCGATCACCTGACCACCGTGGGCCTGACGCGAGGTGGCCAGCAGATGGCTGTAGTCAGGGGTGAAGGAGAAGTCGTCGAGGAAGTCTTTCGCCTTGATCCGCCGCGGCTCGAAGGTCGGCTCGCCGGCATAGGACAGCTCCCAGGCTTCCTTCACGTCCTTCAGGGCGACCACGAAGCTGTTGCGCGGCGGCGCGGTGTAGACGGCGCTGACCCGCGACGGGGTGCCGTCCTCGGCGACTGCCGGGATGTGCTTGACCAGCGACAGGTCGCGCGCGTCGAGCAGCACCAGATTGCCCGGCAGGTAGTTGCCCACCAGTACCCAGCGGCCGTCGTTGCTGACTGCCAGGTTGCGGGTGTTCAGTCCGGCGCGCACCTCGGCGATCTTGGTCAAATTGTGCAGGTCGTACTTGCTGATCCAGCCATCACGCGAGGCGAAGTAGACGAAGCGGCCGTCCGGCGAGAACTTCGGCCCGCCATGCAGGGCGAAATGCGATTGGAAGCGTGTCAGCGGCTCGAAGCGGTCGCCGTCGAGGATGGTCACGTGGTGGTCGCCGGCTTCCACCACGACGAACAGGTTCAGCGGATCGGCGCCGTGCTGCGGGGTGGTGGGTAGCTTGGCCAGGTCGGCAAGCATGCGGTGGCTGGCGCGGATGTCGGCGTCGCTCCAGCTCGGCGGGGTAGCCGGCGGCTGGTAGAGATAGGTCACCAGACTGGCGATCTGCGTTTCGTCCAGCACGCTGGAAAACGCCGCCATCTGGCTGGCCGGGCGCCCGTCACGGATCACCTTGTGCGCTTCGGCCGGCTTGATTCGTCCGAGGCTTTCGGGCAGCAGGGCCGGACCGGCGCCGCCCAGGCGGTTGACGCCGTGGCAGCTCTGGCAATGTTGTTCGTACAGCGCCTGGGCCGCATCCGCGGCTTCGGCGGCCGCCGCTCGCGGTACGGCCAGGTCGAGTGCGACGAAGGTGGCGGCCGGCAGCGCGGCCGCCAGCAGCAGGGCAGGAATCAGCCGCATACGGCCTCCGATTCGCGAGAAGTCTGACTGCGCAGGCGCGCCGGGTATTCGACCTGCTGGCCGTCGAACAGCCCGACCACCTGACCGATGACCGTCAGGGTCGGCGGCGTCAGGTGTTTTTCATCGGCCATGCTCGGCAGCTGCTTGAGCGTGCAGCGCACCACCTGCTGATCCTGGCGGGTGCCGTTGCCGATCAGCGCGGCGGGGGTGTCCAGCGGCAGGCCGGCGGCAATCAGGTTGCGCGAGATTTCGCCAAGGCTGGCCAGGCCCATGTAGAACACCAGGGTCTGCTTGCCTTCGGCCAGGGCGCTCCAGGGCAGGCGCAATTCGCCGTTTTCCTGCAGGTGGCCGGTGATGAACTGGCATGAATGGGCGACATCGCGGTGAGTCAGCGGAATGCCGGCATAGGCGCTGCAGCCGGCGGCGGCGGTGATGCCGGGCACCACCTGGCAGTCGATGCCGCGCTCGAGCAGGTATTCCAGCTCCTCGGCGCCACGGCCGAAGATGAACGGATCGCCACCCTTCAGGCGCACCACGCGCTTGTTCTGCAGCGCCAGCTCGGCCAGCAGTGCGTTGATTTCCGGCTGCGGCAGGCTGTGGTAGCCGCTGGTCTTGCCGACGTAGTGACGGCTGCAGGCGGCGGGCAGCAGGGCCAGCAGGCCGTCGCTGACCAGACGATCATAGACCACGGCGTCGGCTTGTTGCAGCAGGCTCCAGGCGCGCAGGGTGAGCAGGCCGGGATCGCCCGGGCCGGCACCGACCAGGGCGACTTCGCCGGGGGCGAACGCGGCGCTCAGCGAGGCGGGTAGCGTGATTGGCTGGTCCATGGGCTCTCCTGAAAAATTCTCATCGGGCTGCGGTGTGGCGCTACGCGGCACTTGGCGGCCGCTGTAGTGGATCAAATGGCGATGCTGGGAATGCGCTGCGGCGTCGGTAGGCCGATCTCTTCATCGGTCAGGTAGCAGCCGGGGTCTTCGGCCCACAGGTTGCCCTCGGCCCAGGCGCGGGTGCGGGTGTTGCCGTTGCAGATCGGCAGCCAGCGGCAATCGGCGCAGCGGCCTTCGACGGCGCGCGGATGCTGGCGCAGCTGCTGCAGCAGCGGTTGCGGGTTGTCCAGCCAGATATCGCGGAAGCTCTGCTTACGTACGTTGCCGACGGTGTGCTGCCACCAGTAAGTGTCCGGGTGCACGTCGCCGATGTTGTCGATGTTGGCGATGCCGCTGCCGGAAGCGTTGCCGCCCCAGGCGCGCAGCATGCCCTCGAGACGCACGGCGTGCTGCGGCAGGTTGGCTTCGACCCACTGCAGCAGCAGGATGGCGTCGGCGTCGTTGTTGCCGCTGACGAAGTCGGTCTCGCGGCCGTTCTGCACATCATCCCAGGCCTGCTCGAACAGCTGGCGCATGGCGTCGCGGGTCATCTGATGATGGGCGTCTGCCTTGCGACTGCGCTTGCCGCGGCCGCTGTAGTTGAGGTGCGAGAGGTAGAACTTCTGCACGTCATGCTCGCGCATCAGCTCGAGGATGGCCGGTAGTTGCGGGTAGTTGTTCTGCGTCAGGGTAGTGCGCAGGCCGACGCGAATGTCGTGCTGCCGGCACAGGTCGATGGCATGCATGGAGGCGGCGAAGCTGCCCTTGAGCTGGCGCCAGTCGTCGTGCACGGCTTCCAGACCGTCGATGCTGATACCGACGTAGTCATAGCGGGCGGCGACGATCTGCTCGATGTTGCGCTCGTCGATCAGCGTGCCGTTGGTCGACAGCGCAACGAAGAAGCCTTTGTCGCGCGCGTAGTCGGACAGCTCGAAGATGTCCTTGCGCAGCAGCGGCTCGCCGCCGGAGAGGATCAGTACGCGCACGCCGGCGGCATGCAGATCGTCGATCACCTTGAACGCTTCGGCGGTTTCCAGCTCGTCACGGAACTCGCTGTCGGCGGAGGTGGCGTAGCAGTGCTTGCAGGTCAGGTTGCAGCGGCGCAGCAGGTTCCAGATCACCACCGGCGGGCGCGCGCCGGCAGTGCTGCGGGCGCCGAGTACGGGAGTGGTCGGCCGGGCCAGGGCGCGCAGGTAATGGCTGATTCTCAACATGAGCGTTTCTCCTCGGGGAGCGCGGGGCTCCGTGGGCACGCCACCCGCGGTGACCTGCCTCGATGGGGTGCAGGATCAACGAGCGCCCGGAGCCTATCCTTGACGAGAAACAATAAAAGACCGGATATGCCGCCACCGCGCCAGAGCGGCGCGACGTGCGGTTGGGAAGAGCGGAGGGCAGGGCCTGGCGCCGGCGCTGTCGCCGGCGCGCAGGGGGCTGTGGCTAGTTGCCGCGCAGCATCAGCAGGATGACGATCAGTGCGATCAGCAGCGGCCAGGCGAGCAGCAGCAGGCGCCACAGGCGCGGCGCGTGGCGCAGCTCCATGAAGCCTTCGGTGATCAGCCAGGCCTTGCCCAGCGCCACCAGCAGAATGGTGCCGCCGAGCAGCAGGGTCGAACCGGCGCTGCCGAGCAGCACGGTGGTGATGGAGAGCAGGGCCAGTCCCAGCCAGCAGCCAACCAGGACTTTTGAAGCGGACATGGCTACCTCGTCAGTTCAGTACGTACACCAGCGGGAACAGCAACACCCAGACCAGATCGACCATGTGCCAGTAGAGCACGCCGGATTCCATCCCACCGTGGTGTTGCGGTGAGTAGGCGCGGCGCCGGCAGCGCTCGGCCATCCAGCCGAGGATCACCATGCCCAGCAGCACGTGCAGGAAATGGAAGCCGGTGAGGATCCAGTAAAGGGTGAAGAAGCGGTTGTGTTCGAGCCCCAGGCCGAGCGAGGCCAGATGCCCGTACTCGTTCAGCTTGAGCACCACATAGACGCAGGATGACAGCAGCGCGGCGAGCAGCAGCAGGCCGGCGCGGCCCTGGCGGTCGGCGCGCACCTGCTCGACCGCCAGCGCGGCGAACAGCCCCGAGGTCAGCAGGCTGAGCGTCAGCGCCAGGCCGATGGAGCTGTCCAGCGCCTGCCGGCTTTCGGCGAACATCGCCGGATCGAGCAGCTGGGTCACGGCGAAGGCGACGATCAGCAGGGCGAACACGGTCAGCTCGGCGAGGATGAAGAACCACATCGCCAGGTCGCCCGGCAGCCGCCGAACCGGGCGCGTGAGCACCTCAGCCGAAGTGGACATCGACGACCTCCATCAGCGCGGCGACGGTTTGCGGGTCGTCCGACAGCGGCTCGGCGAGACAGGCCAGGCAGGCCTGACGCGGCGTCATGCCGGAGCGGATCATGCGGGCGGTGAAGATCAGCAGACGGGTGGAGGCGACTTCCTCCAGGTCGTGCTGCTCGAGCCGGCGCAGTGCCTGGCCGAGCTTGACCACCTGCGCGGCGAGCGCGGCATCGACCTGGGCCTCGTTGGCGACGATGCGCTCTTCCTCGGCCTGCGGCGGATAGTCGAAGCGCATGGCGACGAAGCGCTGGCGGGTACTGGGCTTCATGCCCTTGAGCAGATTCTGGTAACCGGGGTTGTACGACACCACCAGCATGAAGCCCGGCGGGGCCTTGAGCGCCTCGCCGGTGCGTTCGATGAACAGCTCGCGGCGGTCGTCGGCCAGCGGGTGCAGCACCACGGCGGTGTCCTGGCGTGCCTCGACCACTTCATCGAGGTAGCAGATGCCGCCTTCACGCACTGCCCGGGTCAGCGGGCCGTCCTGCCACCAGGTGCCTTGCGCGCCGATCAGGTGACGGCCGACGAGGTCGGCGGCGGAGAGGTCGTCATGGCAGGCCACGGTATACAGCGGCAATCCCAGACGATGCGCCATGTGCTGCACGAAGCGGGTCTTGCCGCAACCGGTCGGTCCCTTGATCAGCACGGGCATGCCGTGTTGCCAGGCCTGCTCGAACAACGCCTGTTCGTTGCCCAGGGGCTGATAGAACGGCGCGTCGGGAGTGTCGGCAACTACGGTCAGTCTTTCGGGCGCATTCACGGGCAATACCTCACTGCGGTAGTCGGTTAATCACGAACGACAAACTACCGCTCGCATCGCTGCCCCTCAAGGCATCCGCCGGCAAAGCTTGATCGCGGTCAAGCCCTGCTCGAATTGGTCGCCGCCGGTCAGGCATTTGCTACTCGCAGCGCCAAATGCCGGGCTATCGTCGCCCCCGCGACAAGGCGTCACGCCTAGGGGGTGTCGGGGGGTCTCTTGATTGCCGTCAAGCGCTCGGCGATTTGGGCTCTCCTAGGATGCAACCGCACCAATTAATCACTGGAATTGCCGCACCGCCGTCACTTAGCAGGAATCGCATGAGGCGATTCAGAGGAGAAAACGTATGCGCAAACCACTACTGGCCGGACTTGTCGCCGGCTTTTCGCTGCTTGCTCTGGGCGTGGCCCAGGCGCAGGACACAGCAGAAGACAAAGCCCAGGCCGCTTATAAGGGCCAAGCGTCGACCGTCGACCCAGCCAGTGCGCAGGTCGTGCGTTCTCCGGGCGCGCCGGATCTGAGCGCCGGTGAGTTCGAGCAGGCCAAGGAAATCTACTTCCAGCGCTGCGCCGGCTGCCACGGCGTGCTGCGTAAAGGCGCCACCGGCAAGCCGCTGACCCCGGACATCACCCAGGAGCGCGGCCAGGCTTATCTGGAAGCGCTGATCACCTACGGTTCGCCGGCGGGTATGCCCAACTGGGGCACCTCGAACGCGCTGACCAAGGACCAGATCACCTTGATGGCCAAGTACATCCAGCACACCCCGCCGACTCCGCCGGAGTGGGGCATGGCCGAGATGAAGAATTCCTGGAAGGTGCTGGTCAAGCCGGAAGATCGTCCGAAGAAGCAGATGAACGATCTCGACCTGCCGAACCTGTTCTCCGTCACCCTGCGGGACGACGGCAAGATCGCGCTGATCGACGGCGAAACCAAGAAGATCGTCAAGACCATCGATACCGGCTACGCCGTGCACATTTCGCGCATGTCTGCCTCCGGCCGCTACCTGCTGGTAATCGGTCGTGACGCCAAGATCGACATGATCGACCTGTGGGCCAAGGAGCCGACCAAGGTCGCCGAGATCAAGGTGGGTATCGAGGCTCGTTCGGTCGAGACTTCCAAGTACAAGGGCTACGAGGACAAGTACGTCATCGCCGGCGACTACTGGCCGCCGCAGTTCACCATCATGGACGGCGAGACCCTGCAGCCGCTGCAGATCGTCTCCACCCGTGGCATGACTGTGGACAAGCAGGAATACCACCCGGAACCGCGCGTCGCGGCGATCATCGCCTCGCACGAGCATCCCGAGTTCATCGTCAACGTCAAGGAAACCGGCAAGATTCTGCTGGTCAACTACAAGGACATCGACAACCTCACCACCACCAGCATCAACGCCGCGCCGTTCCTGCATGACGGTGGCTGGGACAGCACGCACCGCTACTTCATGACGGCCGCCAACAACTCCAACAAGGTTGCGGTGGTCGACTCCAAGGAGCGCAAGCTGAGCGCGCTGGTCGAAGTCGGCAAGATCCCGCACCCGGGTCGTGGCGCCAACTTCAACCACCCGAAATACGGTCCGGTCTGGGCAACCAGCCACCTGGGCGACGAGAGCATCTCGCTGATCGGTACCGATCCGAAGAACCACCCGCAGTACGCGTGGAAGCACGTCGACACCCTGAAGGGCCAGGGCGGTGGTTCGCTGTTCATCAAGACCCATCCGAAGTCCAAGCACCTGTACCTGGATACCACCTTCCACCCGGATGCCAAGGTCAGCCAGTCGGCCGCGGTGTTCGACATCAGCAACCTGGAAGCGGGCTTCAAGGTTCTGCCGATCGGCGAGTGGGCCGGTCTGAAGGACGGTGCCAAGCGCGTCGTGCAGCCTGAGTACAACGAGGCCGGCGACGAGGTGTGGTTCTCGGTGTGGAGTGGTCAGGAAGAGGAGTCGGCCATCGTGGTGGTTGACGACAAGACCCTGAAACTCAAAACAGTGATCAAGGACAAAAGGTTGATTACCCCAACCGGTAAATTTAACGTCCACAACACTCAGTACGACGTTTACTGAGTTTAGCCCCGGGGGGCGGGCCTCAAGATCCGCCCTCTTCTTTAGCCTTGAGGAAGTACTCATGAAGAAAGTTCTGCTCCCGCTGCTCGCCCTTGGCGGCGCTCTGGCCCTGCAGCCAGCGCTGGCCCAGGACGGCGAAGCGCTGTTCAAGAGCAAGCCCTGCGCGGCCTGCCACAGCGTCGACGCCAAACTGGTCGGCCCGGCTCTGAAGGAAGTGGCAGCGAAGAATGCCGGCGTTGATGGCGCCGTCGATACGCTGGCCGCCAGCATCAAGAACGGCAGCCAAGGCAAGTGGGGCCCGATCCCGATGCCGCCAAATGCCGTGACCGAAGAAGAAGCCAAGGCCCTGGCTACCTGGGTCCTGAGTCTCAAGTAACACCCCTGGAGGACGCCATGACCCGCTCCCGACACGCAGTATCACGTTTGGGGCTGACCCTGGCGTCCCTCCTCCTGATTCCTGCGGCCCTGGCCGCGGCGCCCGACGCCGAACGCCAGGCGCAACTCGAGCATCTGCTCCTGCAGGACTGTGGCTCCTGCCACGGCCTGCGCATGACCGGCGGCCTCGGCCCGGCGCTGACCCGCGACGCGCTTGCCGGCAAACCCCGCGACAGCCTGATCGCCACCGTCACCCACGGTCGTCCCGGTACCGCCATGCCCGGCTGGAAGGCCCTGCTCGACGAGCAGGACATCGCCTGGCTGGTCGATCTGCTTCTGCAAGGATATCCAAAGCCATGAACCGTCCGTCTTTGCTGCTGGCCGCGGCCTGCCTGTTGCTTGGCGCCTGTGCGCAACAACCGCTGCGTGGCAGCGGCGATCTCGGCGTGATCGTCGAGCGTGCCACCGGCAGCCTGCAAATCATCGAGAGCAGCGGCCAGACCCGCCTGGCACGGGTCGAGGGCTTGGGCGATCTGTCCCACGCCTCGGTGGTGTTTTCCCGCGATCAGCGCTTCGCCTATGTGTTCGGACGCGACGGCGGGCTGACCAAGGTCGACCTGCTCGAACAGCGTATCGACAAGCGCGTGGTGCAGGCTGGCAACAGCATCGGCGGCGCGATCAGCCAGGACGGCACGCTGATCGCCGTCGGCAACTACGAGCCGGGTGGCGTCAAGGTATTCGACGCCCAGACGCTCGAGCTGGTCGCCGACGTTCCGGCCACGCCGCTGGCCGATGGCAGCCGCAATTCGCGGGTGGTCGGCGTCACCGACGTGCCCGGCAAGCGTTTCATTTACAGCCTGTTCGATACCAACGAAACCTGGCTGCTGGATTTCAGCCAGGGCAACACCCCGAAGATCACGCGTTTCGACAACATCGGCAAACAACCCTACGACGCCTTGCTGACGCCCGAAGGCCGCTATTACATCGCTGGCCTGTTCGGCGAAGACGGCATGGGCAAGATCGATCTGTGGCACCCGGAGAAGGGCGTCGAGCGTATTCTCGATGGCTACGGTCGCGGGCAGGAAAAACTGCCGGTCTACAAGATGCCGCATCTGGAAGGCTGGACGGTCGCCGGTAACCAGACCTTCGTCCCGGCCATCGGCCAGCACCGCGTGCTGGTGATGGATTCGCAGAACTGGAAGCAGACCGACGCCATCGATGTTGCCGGTCAGCCGGTGTTCGTCATGGCGCGGCCCGATGCGCGGCAGATCTGGGTCAACTTCGCCCACCCGGACAACCACCGGATTCAGGTCATCGACAGCGAAACGCACAAGATCATCGCCGACCTCGAGCCGGGACCGGCGGTGCTGCACATGGAATTCACCGCGCGCGGCGACCAGCTCTGGCTGTCGGTGCGCGACGGCAACGAAGTCCAGGTGTGGGACCCGTACCGCCTGCAATTGCTCAAGCGCCTGCCCGCCGAAAGCCCGAGCGGCATCTTCTTCAGCAGTCGCGCACACGAGACGGGGCTGTGACCATGATGATCGACGATCTCAGCCGCCGCCTGATCGACCGCTATCAGCACGGCATGCCCCTGTGCGCCGAACCCTATCGGGCCATGGCCGACGAGCTGGGCTGCGACGAGAGCGAGGTGCTGGCGCGCCTGGAACAACTGCAGGAGTTCGGCGGCCTGTCGCGGATCGGTCCGGTGTTCGAGCACAGCCGTGCCGGCGCCAGCACCCTGGTCGCGCTCGCCGTGCCGCAAGCGCGGCTGGAACAGGTTGCCGCGCGCATCAGCGCCTTTCCCGAGGTCAACCACAACTATCTGCGCGAGCACCACTACAACCTGTGGTTCGTGCTGACCGGCCCGGACCGCCCGCATCTCGATCGCCTGCTGGCCGAGATTGAGGCCGATACCGGGCTGCTGCCGCTTGACCTGCCGATGCTGCATGCCTACCGCATCGATCTCGGCTTCCCGTTGGGAGAGCAGTCATGAGCATTGCGCTGAACGATCTGCAGGCGATGCACCTGCGCCGCCTGCTGGAGGCCGGCCTGCCGCTGGCAGCACGGCCCTATCGACAGCTCGCCGAGCAGATCGGCAGCAGCGAGGAGCAGGTGCTCGATCAGGTCCGGCGCTGGCAGGAGGACGGCTTGTTCCGCCGGGTCGGGCTGGTGCTCAAGCATCGCGCACTGGGTTTTCGGGCCAACGCCATGCTGGTGCTGGACATCCCCGATGCCGAAGTCGATGAGGTCGGTCGCCGGCTCGGCCAGGCTGCCGGCGTCAATCTTTGCTACCAACGCCCGCGGCGGCTGCCGCAGTGGCCCTACAACCTGTTCTGCATGGTTCACGGGCGTGAGCGCGAGCAGGTCTGCCAGCTGATCGAGACGCTGCTCGCCGAGCATGGCCTCAGTGAGGTGCCGCATCAGTTGCTGTTCAGCACCCGCGCCTATAAACAGTGCGGCGGCCGTTACGCCCCGCCGCCGGCCAGAGAGGCTGCGCATGGATGATTTCGACCGCCAGCTGATCAACCGCCTGCAGCATGGTCTGCCGCTGGTACGGCAGCCGTGGCAGGCGCTGGCCGAGGAGCTTGGCAGCAACTCCGAGGTGCTGCGCGCGCGCGTGCAGGCGCTGCTCGACGACGGCACGCTGACCCGCTTCGGTCCGATGTTCGATATCGAGCGCCTGGGCGGCGCCTTCACCCTGGCGGCTTTGTCCGTGCCTGAGGAGCGCTTCGACGAGGTGGCGGCGATTCTCGATGCCATGCCGGAGGTGGCGCACAACTATCGGCGCGAGCACGCCTGGAACATGTGGTTCGTGCTCGGCTGCGCGACCCCCGAGGGGATCGCCGAAACCATCGCGCGGATCGAGGCGCAGACCGGCTTGCCGGTGCTCAACCTGCCGAAGGAGGAGACCTATCATGTCGGATTGCACTTCCCCGTCTGATGCTCAATTGCAGCGACGCCTGGTCGAGCTCACCGAGGCGGGGTTGCCGCTGGTCGACGATCCCTGGGCCTGGCTGGCCGGCGAGCTGGGGCTGGAGGTGGACGCGACGCTCGCCTTGCTGCAGCGCCTGCAGGCGGCAGGAGCGATCCGTCGGATCGCCGCCGTACCTAACCATTACCGGCTGGGTTACCGGCACAACGGCATGACCGTCTGGGATGTCGACGATGCCGAGATGGCCCGCCTCGGTCCGCTGATCGGCGCCCAGGCATTCGTCAGTCACTGCTACCGGCGGCCACGCCGCGACGGTTGGCGCTACAACCTCTTCGCGATGGTGCACGGGCGCGACGCGCGCGACATCGACGCCTATCGCAACCAGATCCGTGCGCTGCTCGGCGAAGCCTGCCGGGCGGACGAGATGCTGGTGTCCAGCCGCATCCTGAAGAAGACCGGCCTGCGCGTGGCCGCCCAGCGCGGCGCCTGAGCGTCGGGCTTAAGCCAGGCCGGCGCACCCACTGCCGGCTGCTCTGGCATCGGAGCTGGCGCATTTTTGCGCAGGCGCCGGCTGATTTTCCCTTCGTGTAATGCCCGACTGTTGTGTTCAGGTTTTTCTTGATTGCCATCAAGCACGTTTCGATAGGCGCCTTCTTAAACTGGCCACGCCAAGCCATGAGGAGGCGACCATGTCCGAGACCTTCACCAAGGGGATGGCCAGGAATATTTACTTCGGGGGAAGCGTGTTCTTCTTCCTGGTATTCCTAGGCCTGACCTATCACACAGAACAGACCTTTCCCGAGCGATCCAACGAGTCGGAAATCACCGAGGCGGTGGTGCGCGGCAAGGCGGTCTGGGAAAACAACAACTGCATCGGCTGTCACAGCCTGCTTGGTGAGGGCGCCTACTTCGCGCCGGAGCTGGGCAACGTGTTCGTCCGTCGCGGTGGCGAAGAGGCCTTCAAGCCTTTCCTGCACGCCTGGATGAAGGCTCAGCCCCTTGGGGCACCGGGTCGTCGCGCCATGCCGCAGTTCAACCTGACCGAACAGCAAGTAGACGATATGGCGGAGTTCCTCAAGTGGACTTCGAAAATCGACACCAACAACTGGCCGCCAAACAAGGAAGGTTGAGTTGATGAACGTCTTTGTTTCCGAATCCTTAGGAGGGCTACGAGATGGGCATCATTAATCCGCATCTCAAATTCCAATCGCAGGCTGTTGCCAAACCTTACTTCGTGTTTGCGCTGATGCTGTTCGTCGGCCAGATTCTGTTCGGTCTGATCATGGGTCTGCAGTACGTGGTGGGTGACTTCCTGTTCCCGCTGCTGCCATTCAACGTGGCCCGTATGGTCCACACCAACCTGCTGATCGTCTGGCTGCTGTTCGGCTTCATGGGCGCGGCCTACTACCTCATTCCCGAGGAAGCGGATCGCGAACTGCATAGCCCCAAACTGGCCATCATCCTGTTCTGGGTGTTTGCCGCCGCGGGCGTGCTGACGATTCTCGGCTACCTGTTCGTGCCCTACGCCGGTCTGGCGGAGCTGACTCACAACGAACTGCTGCCGACGATGGGACGCGAGTTCCTCGAGCAACCGACGATCACCAAGATCGGTATCGTGGTGGTAGCCCTGGGCTTCCTCTACAACATCGGTATGACCATGCTCAAAGGTCGCAAGACCGTGGTCAGCACGGTCATGATGACCGGTCTGGTCGGCCTGGCGGTGTTCTTCCTGTTCTCCTTCTACAACCCGGAAAACTTGGCGCGCGACAAGTACTACTGGTGGTTCGTGGTGCACCTGTGGGTGGAAGGCGTGTGGGAACTGATCATGGGTTCGATGCTGGCCTTCGTCCTGATCAAGATCACCGGCGTTGACCGTGAAGTGATCGAGAAGTGGCTGTACGTGATCATCGCCATGGCTCTGATCACCGGCATCATCGGTACAGGTCACCACTTCTTCTGGATCGGTGCGCCGACCGTGTGGCTGTGGCTGGGTTCGATCTTCTCCGCTCTGGAACCGCTGCCGTTCTTCGCCATGGTGCTGTTCGCCTTCAACATGGTGAACCGTCGCCGCCGCGAGCACCCGAACCGCGCTGCCGCGATCTGGGCAATGGGCACTACCGTGACTGCGTTCCTCGGTGCCGGCGTGTGGGGCTTCCTGCACACCCTGGCTCCGGTGAACTACTACACCCACGGTTCGCAGCTCACTGCCGCTCACGGTCACCTGGCGTTCTACGGTGCCTACGCGATGATCATCATGACCATGATCAGCTACGCCATGCCGCGTCTGCGTGGCCTCGGTGAAGCGCCGGATGCTCGTGCGCAGACCGTGGAGATCTGGGGCTTCTGGCTGATGACCATCTCGATGGTGCTGATCACCCTGTTCCTCACCGCTGCAGGCGTGGTACAGGTCTGGCTGCAACGCATCCCGGCAGATGGCGCCGCCATGTCGTTCATGAACACGGCCGACCAGCTGGCCATCTTCTTCTGGCTGCGTCTGATCGCTGGCGTGTTCTTCCTGATCGGCCTGATCTGCTACCTGTACAGCTTCAAGCAGCGTGGCCGGGTAACGGTCGCCTCGACAGCCGCCACCGCGGCCTGAGACGAAGCGTAGCGATGACCGACGGCCCGGCTGGTACTAGCGGGCCGTTTCGCTTTTCAAATGCCTGTACGGAGTAACCCGCCATGGCCTTTACCATCGAAGTGGAAGAGTGGGTCGGCAGTGTCTGGCACCGCTTCATCACCCGCCGCGCCAGCCCGGATTTCCCCGAGGCGTGCGTCGAGCTGGAAAGCATGCAGCGCTCGTTGGCCCTGCTGTTTCGCGCGATGGGCGGGGCAAGCGGTGTCGGTGTCGAAGCCGCCGCCGCGCGGGATATGCTGCTGCGGCGCAACCTGCTGCAACAGGTCGCCGGCACCTGCAAACAATTGCCGGTGGCCTGGTGCGATCGCAACAACCTTCGGCTTCCGCAAAGCCTCTCGGTATACCCCGAGGCCGCGCTGAACCAGGATCTCTACCGCTGGCTGGCGCTGCTCGCAGCGCAGGCCGGTGAGATGCGCCACTGGGCGCGTGACAACCAGCGCTGGACGCAGCAGCTGCTGGAACAATTTCCCGCCATGCGGCCACGCTATCAGCGACTGGTCGAGGCCCATCTGGCACTGCGTCCCGATCCTGACCAGCTGCCCAAGGGCGAGGCTGCGCTGGAGCGAGCGTTGTGCCAGGCGCTGCGCGAGCCCGGCAGCGTCAGCCAGTTCCCGCGCAGCGAACGCGCGCCCTGGCCGCTCCCGCTGTGGCTGTATCCGGCGGAAAACCTCGGCGAGCCGCAGGCTGCCGACCGTGGTGAAGACGGCGAGGGCAATCTGGAAACCCCGCCGGGTGGCGAATCGCGCCAGCGCAAGCGCGCCAAGCGCGTCGAGGAAAGCGCCAGCAAGGGCGGGCTGCTGCTGTTTCGCCTGGAAAACCTGTTCAGCTGGTCCGAACACGTCGAACTGGATCGCTGCGGCGACGATACCGAGGACCTGGATGCCGCGCGCGTCGCCGAGGACCTCGACGAGCTGGCGCTGTCGCGCCAGCGCATGCGCCAGGGCGGCGGACTCAAGCTCGATCTGGACTTGCCGGCAGCCGATTTCGATGACGTGCCGCTGGGCGAGGGCATCAAGCTGCCCGAGTGGGATTACCGCAAGCAAACCCTGCAGAAGGACTTCGTCAACCTGCAGATGATGCTGCCGCGCGGCTCGGAGGCCAAACCGCTGCCGCTGCATCTGGCGCCGCTGGCACGCCGTCTGCGCCGGCAGTTCGAGCACCTGCGCAATGACCGGCAGTGGCTGCGCCAGCAACCGCAGGGCTCGGAGCTGGATCTGCAGGCCTGGCTGGATTTCCACGTCGAGCGGCAGAACGGCCAGTGCGCCGAGCGCGGACTGTTCATGGAGCAGCGGCAGAATCGTCGCGACCTGGCCTGTCTGCTGCTGGCCGACCTGTCGATGTCCACCGATGCGCACCTGGACAACGAGCACCGGGTGATCGATGTGATCACCGACAGTCTGCTGCTGTTCGGCGAAGCGCTGTCGGCGGTCGGCGACCCGTTCGCGCTCTATGGTTTTTCCTCGCTGCGCCGTCAGCAGGTGCGCATGCAGGAGCTGAAGAGCTTCCGCCAGCCCTATGGCGACGAGACGCGCGGACGCATCCAGGCGCTCAAGCCCGGTTACTACACCCGCATGGGCGCGGCGATTCGCCAGGCCACCGAGCTGCTCGGCAACTGCAAGCAGCGGCGCAAGCTGTTGCTGCTGGTAACCGACGGCAAGCCCAACGATCTGGATCTCTACGAAGGCCGTTACGGCGTCGAGGACACCCGCCAGGCGGTGATGGAAGCGCGCAAGCAGGGCCTGCTGCCGTTCTGCATCACCATCGATCGCGAGGCCGGCGACTACCTGCCCTACATGTTCGGCGCCAACGGCTACACGCTGATCAAGGAGCCGCAGCAGCTGCCGTTCCGCCTGCCGCAGCTGTACAAGCAGCTGACCCAGCCGTAGCGCAACGCGGAACGGGCGGTTGCGGCCGCGCCACGTGATTCGTTCGATGTGGAAAACGACAGAGCCGGGCAAAGCCCGGCTCTGTCGTTACGGTGGTCGGCGTCAGAACGCCAGGTTGGCAGACAGCCAGAGCCGCCGCCCTTCGGGGATGTAGCCGGAGGTCGAGCGGGTGCTGTGGCTGTACTCGCTGACGTAGTCCAGGCCGTTGCTGCCGATGTAGGCGTCGCTGCGCAGGAAGTCCTTGTCGAGCAGGTTGTAGATGGCAGCCTGCAGGGTCAGGTTCTGGCTGGCGCGATAGCTGGCGCCGAGGTGGAACAGGCTGTACGCGCCCAGTTCGTTGCCGACCTGATCGTAGACCGCTGCATCGTCACCGCTGAGCGTCGAGCGGGCATCGAGGAAGCGCAGGGTTTCGCTGCGGTATTCGTACGCCAGCCAGGTCTTCAGGCGGTCGGTGGCCTGCCAGTTCAGACGCGCGTTGAGCATGTGGTCAGGCGTGTTGGTCAGCGGCCGGCCTTTGTTGTCGCCACTCTTCTGCTCGCTCTCGGTGTAGGTGTAGTTGGCATTGATCCACCAGGCGTCGGCCAGCGGAATGCGGGTCGCCAGTTCGATGCCCTGGGTCTTCGCCTCGCCGACGTTGACCTGCTGGCTGTAGACGCTCTGGCCAGTGCCGGCCAGCCACTGGCAGCCGCCGGCACCGGGCGTGGTGGCACAGTTGATGTCCGGCCCGGACATGATCTTGTCCTTGAACTCGGTGTAGAACAGCGTGCCGTTGGCGTTGAAGCCGGCGAGGTTGTCGTAGTACAGGCCGAATTCGTAGCTGGTGGATTGCTCCGGGTCAAGGTCGGGGTTGCCCAGGGTCAGGGTGCGGCCCTGGCGTGTCACGCCGTTGATGCCGTCATGCAGGTCGTTGATCGCCGGTGCGCGGTAGCCCTTGCTCACGCCGCCCTTCATGGTCCAGTTGTCGTTGGTGTTCCACACCAGATAGGTGCGCGGAGTGATCTGCCCGCCGAACTCCTCGTGGTCGTCGTAGCGCGCGCCGACGGTGAGGGCGAGGTCGTCGCGGATGCGCCACTCGTTCTCGGCGAACAGCGCCCAGGTGGTCTGCTCGAAGGTGTCCAACGCGATGCCGTCGTCCAGTTCGGCCTCCCACCACTGGCCGCCGAGCGTCAGCAGGTTGGCCTCGCCGAGAGGCATCACCAGCTTGCTGTCGAACACCAGGTTGGTGGCCTTCAGTTCGCGATCAGACCCGGCGATCACCCCGGGCAGTACGGCATTGGTGGGGTTGCCGAGAGTACCGGGGTTGGTACGGCCGATGGTTTCGGTGGTGTTGCGCATCAGGCTCGAATCCAGCGTGCCGAAGGCGAAACGCCCGGTGTGCGTCAGCGTCGCCGATTCGCGCTCGAAACGCAGTTCGTCGCGGTAGCCCCAGGCGCTGGTGGACGCCGTGGTGCAGTCGTCCTGATCGAGCCCGTCCAGGCTGCCGAGCTGGCAGTTGTCGTTGCCGTAGGTCTGGATCGAGCGATCCAGGTCCAGGGAAATGTCGTGATCCTGGTTGGGGGTGAAGGCCAGCCGGCCACCGGCGCTCCAGTTCTCGGCTTCCACCGGCGACGGGCCACGGGTACTCAGTGGCAGGTGTGAATCGGAGAATTCCAGGCTGGCGCTATCGCGGTCGTAGAAACTGCCGCGCAGCGCCAGGCCCAGCTTGTCGTCGATCAGCGGGCCGCTGCTGTAGAAGTTGATCTTCGAGCTATCGCCGTAGTCGCTGTGCTCCTGCACGGTATGCTCGACGCCAACCGAAGAGGCCCATTCCTTGCCGACCTTGCGGGTGATGATGTTGACCACCCCGCCGAGCGCATCGGAGCCGTAGAGGGTGGACATCGGACCGCGGATGACCTCGATCCGCTCGATCGCCGAGGGCGGCGGCATGAAGCTGGTGGAGGTTTCACCGAAGCCGTTGGGCGCAACGTCGCCGGGAGCATTCTGGCGGCGGCCGTCGATGAGGATCAGTGTGTATTCGCTGGGCATGCCGCGGATGCTGATGTTCAGTCCGCCGGTCTTGCCGGTGTTGCCATGCACGTCCACGCCTTCGACGTCCTGCAGTGCTTCGGCGATGCTGCTGAAGCGTTTTTCCTGCAGTTCTTCCCGAGTGATCACGCTGATGCTCGCTGGCGCCTCGGTGATCTGCTGCTCGAAGCCGGTGGCGCTGACAACCATGCTGTCCAGCGTGACCGGAGAAGACTGGGCCATGACACCAAGGCTGCTGCCGAGCAGGGCGGCGGCGAGGGCGGTACGGGCAAAGGGAACGGACATGCGAACTCCTATCGATGCGCAGTTCAATTTTGCGGCGCATGATAATTACTCGCAGTTGATATGTTTCATCATTCGCGCCTGAGAAGCTCTCTCTTAAGCGCTCTTGCACGCTACAAGCCGCGTGAAACGCGGGCTTGCAGCGTTGTAAGAAATTGTTGCGGTGGTTCGTTGGTACCTGCCGTCAGGGCAGCTGCACTTCAATCGTGCCATCGGCCGTGACGCTGATCTCACGGGTGCCGGCTTCGATCTCCGGTGTGGGCATGGCGTCCCGGCTGAACTTCATCGACGCGCTGCGCATCTCCGGCTGGTAACCACCGCCACTGCCGAGGTTCAGGTTGACCAGGCGATAGCCCGAGCCGCCCAGCGCTTCGGCAGCCAGCTGGGCGCGGGCGCGAAAGGCCGCCACGGCATCCTTGAGCAGTGCATCCTCGTTCTGCTTGCGGATCGGATCGGACACGCTGAAACGCATATCGCCCATCTTTAGGCTCTTCATCAGCTCGCCGGTCAACTGCGACAGCGCCGCGAAATCGCCGCTCTCCAGGCGTAGCTCGGCTCGCTCGCGCCAGCCGACGATCCGTTGGCCCTTGTCGTCATAGACCGGGTAGCTGCTGCGGCTGCCCTGGCTGACGATCACGCCCTTGGCCTGGCGGGCCTGCCGCAGCGCCTGATTCAGCGAGTGGGTAGTCTGCGCGGCAAGCTGGGCTGGATCCTCATGCTGTGCTTCGCTGTAGAGGGTGACGTGCATGCGGTCGTGCGCCACTTCGCTGCGGACTTCGGCGCGCAGCGAGACCTGGTTGTAGCGTGGTTCCGTGGCGCCAGCCGGCAGGCTGGCGCAGCTGGCGAGAACGGCCAACAGAACGGTGGTGCGAGAGATGGGGTAGTACATGAACGCTCCTGGGCTTGAACGCCGGCGATCGCGACGGCAAGTGGAAACTGTAACCGTGACCAACGTTCCGTGCAGCGAATCTCTGCGTCGCGTTGCCGCATGGAGATTGTCCGACGGGTGGCTTGGTTATACTCGGCGCATCTTTGGAGACTCCATGTACGCATCCGTTCAGCTGCTTTCGGCCAGCCGTCAGAACCTTCGGCTTCTGATTCTGATACGTGTCCTCGTGCTGGCTGCGCAGGCCGGTGCGGTGGGGCTCGCCTACGCGACCCAGGCATTGACGCTGCCTTGGGTAGCGCTGGGCATCACGCTCGCGATCTCCGGCCTGCTGTGTCTTGGCGCGGCGCTGCGCCTGCGCGGCCCCTGGCCGGTGACCGAGCTGGAATATGCCGTGCATCTCGGCTTCGATCTGCTGATCCACAGCGCGCTGCTGTATTACTCGGGGGGCTCGACCAACCCCTTCGTCTCCTACTATCTGGTACCGCTGACCATCGCGGCCGCGACGCTGCCGTGGCTGTATACCCTGGTGCTGGCCGGGCTCGCGCTGGCGGGTTACACGCTGATGCTGGTGTGGTACGACCCGATCACCCTGCCATCGGTTGAACGCGCGACGCTGCTGGTCTATGGCATGTGGCTGAGCTTCGCGCTGGCTGCCGCGCTGATCACCTTCTTCGTTGCGCGCATGGGGGAACAGTTGCGCAGACAGGCGCAATTGCAGGCGCAGCGTCGCGAGGAAAGCCTGCGCGATCAGCAGCTGCTGGCCGTCGCCACCCAGGCCGCCGGCGCGGCGCACGAGCTCGGCACGCCGCTGGCGACCATGAGCGTGCTGCTCAAGGAGCTGCGCCAGGAGTACAAGGAGCCGCAGCTGAACGAGGATCTGGGCCTGCTGCAGTCGCAGGTGCAGTTGTGCAAGGAGAGTTTGCGTCAGCTGGTGCGCGCCGCCGAAGCCGACCGTCGTCAGGCGATCGTCGAGCAGACGGCGCGCGAATGGGTCGACGCGGTGCTGCAGCGCTGGCATCTGATGCGTCCGGAGGCGACCTATCGCTTCCAGTGTGTCGGCCGTGGCAGCGCGCCACGCCTGATGCCGCCGGCCGACCTCAGCCAGTCGTTGCTCAACCTGCTGAACAATGCCACCGACGCCAGTCCCGAGGACCTGGACATCCGCCTGGACTGGGATGCGCAATGGATCAAACTGACCATCCGTGATCATGGCGCGGGTGTTCCTCTGGCCATCGCCGAGCAGATCGGCCGCCCCTTCATCACCACCAAGGGCAAAGGTTTCGGCCTCGGCCTGTTCCTCAGCCAGGCTAGCGTGACGCGCGCCGGCGGAACGGTGAAGCTCTACAATCACGAAGAAGGTGGCACACTTACCGAACTGCGCCTGCCGCATGGTTCGGTGCGCGCCTGACCTGATCGTGACCCCATTGCGAGGAATGCATACATGACCGACGAGTTGCAGCACGAGGGCGAAGAACAACCCCACCTGCTTCTGGTAGATGACGATCCGACGTTTACTCGCGTGATGGCCCGGGCCATGAGCCGTCGCGGCCTGCGGGTGAGCATCGCCGGCTCGGCCGACGAGGGGCTGGCACTGGCCCGCCAGGACATCCCGGATTACGCCGTGCTCGACCTGAAGATGGAAGGCGATTCGGGGCTGGTGCTGCTGCCCAAACTGCTCGAACTCGACGCCGAGATGCGCGTGCTGATTCTCACGGGTTACTCGAGCATCGCCACCGCGGTAGAGGCGATCAAGCGCGGTGCCTGCAACTACCTGTGCAAGCCGGCCGATGCCGACGACGTGCTGGCCGCACTGCTGTCGCAGCATGCCGATCTCGACAGTCTGGTGCCGGAAAACCCGATGTCGGTCGACCGCCTGCAGTGGGAACACATCCAGCGCGTGCTCAACGAGCATGACGGCAATATCTCGGCGACGGCGCGCGCCCTCGGCATGCATCGCCGTACTCTGCAGCGCAAGCTGCAGAAGCGTCCGGTCCGGCGTTAAAACCGGCCGCGACGCGGCAGCACTGCTGTCGAAGCTCCAGTTCCCGACGCGGAAGCGTTTACCATAGGCGGCCTCTTCACCAACGAGTCCGCCCATGTTCCCTGTCGTCGTCCAGACCCTGAGCGTCACCGCCCCGGTATTCGCCATGCTATTTCTTGGCGTGGTGCTCCGGCGCGTCGGCTGGATCGATGCGGCGTTCGTCAACACGGCCTCGGCGTTGGTGTTCAAGGGCACCATGCCAACGCTGATGTTCATCTCGATCCTCAAGGCCGACCTGAACACCGCCCTGCAGCCGGCCTTGCTCGGCTACTTTGTGCTGGCGACCATCGCCACGTTCGCCGTGGCCTGGGGCTGGGCCATCTGGCGCTGTCCGCGGGTGGAGCGCGGAGTCTATGTGCAGGGCGCGTTTCGCGGTAACAACGGCATCGTCGGCTTGGCACTGGCAGCCAGCCTGTACGGCGACTACGGCCTGTCCGCCGGCAGTGTGCTGGCGGGCGTGGTGATCCTGCTCTACAACAGCCTGTCGGCGTTGATCCTGGCGCTCTACAGCGCAGGTGCACGTCCCGATGCGCGCGCGATTCTCATCAGCATCGCGCGCAACCCGCTGATCATCGGGGTCGTTTCGGCCATTCCGTTCGCCTACTGGCAGGTCGCATTGCCAGGCTGGCTGATGACGTCCGGTCAGTACTTCGCGCAGATGACGCTGCCATTGGCGTTGATCTGCATTGGCGCGACGCTGTCGCTGGCGGCGTTGCGCGACAGTAGCGGGATCGCCCTGAGTTCGAGCCTGATGAAAATGGTCTGGCTGCCGCTTATGGCCACGCTCGGCGCCTGGGCCTGCGGGTTTCGGGGCGCCGAACTGGGCATCCTGTTCCTCTATTTCGCCAGCCCGACGGCGGCGGCGAGCTTCGTGATGGCACGCGCGGTCGATGCCAACCATCAACTGGCTGCCACCATCATCGTCATCACCACCCTGATGGCCGCTTTGAGCATCAATGCCGGCCTGTTTCTGCTCGGCGGGCTGGGCTGGATCTAGCGCGACCGCGAGTGACGCTGTGATCGTGATCGGCTTTTCGACCATCGGCCGGCGGCGATCGCGCTAATCGCCCAACAGCGCGCAGAAAATTATCTTCCGCTGCCGTCCAATCGCCCTCGGTTTTTCTGGGGGACGCCACGATGTCGTTTTTTACGCCTTCGAACCGCTCGCTGACGCGTGAGACCAATCGGGTGGTCAATCCGCGGCGACTGCTGGCGCCGTGCCTGGCGCTGTCTCTGCCTTTGAGCCTGCTGATCTTTGGTGGCGGCGTCTGGGTCGGGCAGGGTCTTGGAATAGCGCGCGCGGCGATCAGCGTCGAGGAGTCGACGCCGGCCAGCGAGGGGCATTTCGTCATCGCACGGGTTGGCGAAATGGTCGGGCGGATGAAGTCACTGGAGTCCGATGTGCTCGCCCTGCAGCGGATGCTGAGCGAGCAGCGGGTGCTCGAGCGCGAGCTGTCGGCGCTGGATCCGGCGCTGCTGCCGGTGCTTGCGCCGGCACCGCTGGCGGGCGCTCAGGGCGGCCTGCTGCTGCCGCCGCGCGGTTGTGCGCCGGGCCAGACGCCCGCAGTCGAGCGCGAGCCCCTGCTCGATCTGCAGCAAAGCGAAACCTCGGCACGCTGTCTGCGTAGCGTGGTGGATGCACTGATGCGGGGCGTGGCCGAGCGTAACGCGGCTCTGATGACGATCCCCTCGCGTCGTCCGGTGGGACCGGCGCGGCTGGGTTCGGCCTATGGCAATCGGATCGATCCATTCCGGCAGCAGCTGGCCTTCCACTCCGGCGTGGATTTCGCGCTGAGCGCAGGCTCCGATGTGTTCGCCGCAGCGGGCGGTCGGGTGCGCTTTGCCGGTCATCGGGGCGCCTACGGCAAACTGGTGGAAATCGACCACGGCAATCGGCTGGTGACACGCTACGCGCACCTGTCACGATTGCACGTGCGTGCCGGTGACATTGTCACACCGCAGCAACGCGTCGGCGCGGTCGGCTCGACCGGTCGCTCCACCGGCCCGCACCTGCATTTCGAGGTGTTGCACCAGGGGCGCTTCGTCGATCCGCAGCGCTTCCTCGCCCTCGGTGATCTGCAGCGCGTCGACGATGATCTGGCGGCGGACTAGCGCGCATTCCAGCCGCGAGCTGCTGCGCGCCGAGCATCGGCCGCGGGTGATCCGGCCCCGGCGCCTGCCCTGGTTGCCGCTGCTCCTGCTGGCGATGATTGCCGGGCTGCTGTGGTTGCGCCACGCCGACAGCAGCGCGCACGCGCAGCACGTCGAGCAGCTCGCCACGGCGAACCAGGCGCTGCAGGCGACGCTTGCGCAGGGCCGCTTGCAGCGTCAGGAAATCCAGGCCACCAACGCGCAGTTGCTGCGCCGCAACGCCGAGCTGTCCGCGCAGATCAAGCAATTGCAAACCGAGCTGGCGTTCTTCCGTCAGCAGAAGAAAAAAGCCCATTGATCTTGGAGTATCTGATGTTCAGCAAGAAGAAGTCGACGCCGCGCGTGGTGATCGACCAGTTTTCCAGCCTGATTTGCGGCAACCTCTCGCTGGCGGGCGACCTGGAGTTCGAGGACGGCCTCAAGATCAGCGGGTCAGTGCGCGGCAATGTCCTGCACAAACCAGGCACCCATAGCCTGCTGGCGCTGAGCGCGGAAGGACGGATCGACGGCAACGTCAGCAGCTTCGACGCGCTGATCGACGGCACGGTGGTCGGTGACGTGGTGGTCGAGCATCTGCTCGAGCTGCATTCCAATGCGCGGGTGCGCGGCAACATCCGTTATCGCCAGTTGAGCATGGAGAACGGCGCCGTGGTCGAAGGAGCACTCCAGCTTCTGAGCGACGAGGAGGAAACCGCGCAGATATTCGAACTGCCGCGGCTGCAGGGGCGCGAGGGCTGAACTGCACCTGCCCGGCCGCAGCGGCCGGGCGGCAGAGGCTCAGCGCTGCAGCTTCCAGGCGCGAGCGCCGATCACCAGCAGCGTGATCAGGGTCAGCGGCAGAACGAACCACAGCATGGCCTGACTGAACATGGCCAGCCCCGGTGCGTCGGTGCTGTGCATGATCAGCCAGGTGGTGTAGATCACGTAATAGGCGAAGAACAGCGCGCCTTCCCAGCGGCGAATGCAGTAGCCGGCGAAGAAGATCGGCAGGCACGCGGCCGCCACGGCGATCATCACCGGGAAGTCGAAGGCGATGGCGTTGCTCGAGACGCTGATGGCCGTCGGCGAAACCAGCGAGGCGAGACCGAGCACCGCCAGCAGGTTGAAGATATTGCTGCCGACCACGTTGCCCACGGCGATATCGCGTTCGCCCTTGATGGCGGCGATGACCGAAGTCGCGACCTCCGGCAGCGAGGTACCGGCGGCAATGATGGTCAGACCGATTACCAGCTCCGACAGCCCCAGCGCCTTGGCCAGCGTGACCGCCGCGTCCACCAGCAGGCCGGAGCCCTGCACCAGCAGCACCAGGCCGATGGCGATGAACAGCAGATGGCGCAGGCTGGCGAAGCGTCCGGCCGGCTCATGCAGACCGTATTCGTCTTCGAATTCCTGATTCTCGTTGTTGCGCGACTTCAGGCTGCTGATGATCAGGAAGCCGGTGTAACTCAGAACTGCGCCGAATAGCAGCACGCCATCCAGACGCCCGTACTGCTCGTCCATCGCCAGAAACCAGGCCAGCAGGCTGGCGCCGATCATGATCGGCACGTCGAAACGGATCAGCTGACGCGACACCAGCATCGGCGTGATCAGCGCCGAGAGGCCGAGGATGAACAGTACGTTGAAGATGTTGCTGCCGATTACGTTGCCCACCGCGATATCGCCCTGGTCGGCCACGGCCGATTGCACGCTGACCGCCATCTCCGGCGCGCTGGTGCCGAAGGCCACCACCGTCAGGCCGATGATCAGCGGCGAAATGCCGAACTGCGCGGCCAGCCGCGCCGCGCCGCGCACCAGCAATTCGGCGCCGGCGACCAGCAGCACCAGGCCGGCAAACAGGTAGACGAAGGTCATCAGGGTCACGGAACACACTCCATAGGCGGGAAGGCGGTTAGTGCTGCCGACGCCAGGCGCGCCCGGCGATCAGCACCAGCGTAATGGCAGTCAGGGGGAAGGCAAACCAGAGCATGGCATCGCGCAGGTGATCGAGGTTGCCAAGGCCGGTAGCGAACATCACCAGATACAGGCTGTAGGCCAGGTAGTAGGCCAGGAACAGCAGGCCTTCCCGGCGATTGATGCGATAGCCGGAGAAGAAGATCGGCAGGCAGGCGACGAACACTGCGAGCATCACCGGAAAATCGAACGCCAGCGCATTCGGCGAGATCGACAGGCCGCCGCCCGCCAGCGCGGCACTGGCGCCCAGCACCAGCAGCAGATTGAAGATGCAGCTGCCCACCACATTGCCGACCGCGATGTCGCGCTCGCCCTTGAGCGCCGCCAGCAGCGAGGTCGCTAGTTCCGGCAGCGAGGTGCCGACCGCGACGACGGTCAGGCCGATCACCAGCTCGGAAAGCCCGAACGCGCGCGCCAGCTCCACCGCGCCGATGATCAGCAGATGAGCGCCGGCCACTAGCAGGCCGATGCCAACGATCACCCGCAGCAGTTGCGTGGGCCAGGCCCCAGGCTGCGCATTGAATTCCGTGGCGAACTCATCGGGGCCGGCGCTGGGGCGCTGACGGCGGGCGGCGCGAATGAGCAGTGCGGTATAGACAGCGAGACAGGCGAGCAGCAAAGCGCCTTCGCCGCGGCCGATGCGCCCGTCCCAGGCCAGCGCATAGACCAGCAGGCCGGCGCCGAGCATCAGCGGCACGTCCAGGCGGATTAGTTGGCGCGATACCCGCAGCGGCGCGATCAGTGCGCAGAGTCCGAGGATCAGCAGAATGTTGGCGATGTTGCTGCCGATCACGTTGCCGACCGCAATGTCACCGCTGCCGGCGAGTGCCGCCTCGAGGCTGACCGCAGTTTCCGGTGCGCTGGTTCCGAAGGCGACCACGGTCAGGCCGATTACCAGCGGCGGGATGCCGAGGCGCGCCGCCAGCTGCGTCGCGCCACGGACCAGGCTGCCGGCTCCGAAGGTCAGCAGAATCAGGCCGGCAAGCAGATAGGCGAGGGTGAGTAGTGTCATGGGTGTGGCGTACAAGAGGCCGACGGCGGCGTGCTGGCGCCGCGGCGATAGCGCCCGGAGTCGCGTGGCGCGTTCATTCGACCGTTTCGATCCGCACGGCCACCACGCCCCGCTCGATCATGCCGATCTGCTGTGCGGCGGCGCGCGAGAGATCGATGATGCGGCCACGGCGAAACGGGCCTCGGTCGTTGATGCGTACGGTGACCTTGCGGCCGTTGGCCAGGTTGGTCACCTGCACGCGCGTGCCGAACGGCAGCGAACGATGGGCGGCGACCAGCGCGTTCTGGTCGTGACGCTCGCCGCTGGCGGTGCGCTGACCGTGGTGCATACGTGCGTAGTAGGAAGCCTTGCCCTGCTGACTGAAACCACGCTCTACCGGCGTGTGCGGCGCTGTCGGCGCGGGCTGCCGTTCGGCGCAGCCGGTGACGAACGCGAGCAGCAGTAGCGGAGCAAGCAGGCGTACGAGGTGCATGAACGATCCGTTCCTTGAAGAATTCTGCCGGCGAGTCAGTCGCAACCGGACGCTGGCGCGGCGCGCGCACCGATCGCGAACGCCCGGCCCGACCGGGCGACGCTCGCCGCGCAGCCGGCCGGGAGGGCCAGCCGCGCGCTGCTTAGCCTTCGAGTTTCTTCTTCAGCAGTTGGTTCACCTGGCCGGGGTTGGCCTTGCCTTTGGAGGCCTTCATTGCCTGGCCGACGAAGAAGCCGAACATCTTGCCGCGTTTGGCTTCATCGCTGGCGCGGTACTGCTCGACCTGTTCGGCGTTGGCCGCCAGCACCTCGTCGAGCATCGCCTCGATGGCGCCGCTGTCGGTGACCTGCTTGAGGCCTTTCTTCTCGATGACTTCGTCGGCGTTCTCGCCTTCGCCGGCCGCGAGGGCTTCGAAGACCATCTTGGCGATCTTGCCGGAGATGGTGTCGTCCTTGATGCGCAGGATCAGACCGCCAAGCTGCGCGGCGGACACCGGCGACTGCTCGATCTCCAGACCGTCCTTGTTGAGCAGGCTGGACAGCTCGCCCATCACCCAGTTGGCGGCCAGTTTGGCGTCGCCACAGACCTGCTGCACGGCTTCGAAGTAGTCGGCCAGTTCGCGACTGGCGGAGAGCACCGAGGCGTCGTAGGTGGACAGGCCGAACTGGCTCTCGAAACGCGCACGCTTCTCGCCCGGCAGTTCCGGCAGTTCGCCGCGCACCTGCTCGATGAAGCTCTCTTCCAGCACCACCGGCAGCAGGTCGGGGCAGGGGAAGTAGCGGTAGTCGTTGGCTTCTTCCTTGCTGCGCATCGAACGGGTTTCGTCCTTGTTCGGGTCGTACAGGCGGGTTTCCTGCACCACCTTGCCGCCGTCTTCGATCAGTTCGATCTGCCGCTGCACCTCGTGGTTGATGGCCTTCTCGATGAAGCGGAACGAGTTGACGTTCTTGATCTCGGCGCGGGTGCCGAATTCGGCCTGGCCCTTGGGGCGCACCGAAACGTTGCAGTCGCAGCGCAGCGAGCCTTCGGCCATGTTGCCGTCGCAGATGCCGAGATAACGCACCAGCGCGTGGATGGCCTTGACGTAGGCCACGGCCTCCTTGGCTGAGCGGATATCCGGCTCGGAGACGATTTCCAGCAGCGGTGTGCCGGCACGGTTCAGGTCGATGCCGCTCATGCCGTGGAAGTCTTCGTGCAGGCTCTTGCCGGCGTCCTCTTCCAGGTGCGCGCGGGTGATGCCGACGCGCTTGACCGTGCCGTCTTCCAAGGTGATGTCCAGGTGGCCCTTGCCAACCACCGGATGATCCATCTGGCTGGTCTGGTAGCCCTTGGGCAGGTCGGGGTAGAAGTAGTTCTTGCGCGCGAACACGTTGGTGCGGCCCAGTTCTGCGTCGATCGCCAGGCCGAACTTCACCGCCATGCGCACGGCTTCTTCATTCAATACCGGCAGGGTGCCGGGCATGCCCAGGTCGACCAGGCTCGCCTGGGTGTTCGGCTCGGCGCCGAAGGTCGTAGCGCTGCCGGAGAAAATCTTCGACTGGGTGCTGAGCTGGGCGTGGATTTCCAGCCCGATCACGGTTTCCCATTGCATGTGTATCGTCCTCAGAATCCGGCCGGGGTGCGGGTGTGCCAGTCGGTGACCTGCTGGTACTGGTGCGCCACGTTGAGCAGGCGCGCTTCCTGGAAGTACGGCGCCAACAGCTGCACGCCCACCGGCAGGCCGTCGACGAAGCCGGCCGGCATGGACAGGCCGGGGATACCGGCGAGGTTGGCGGTGATGGTGTAGATATCTTCCAGGTAAGCCGACACTGGATCGGCGTTCTTCTCGCCGAGCTTCCAGGCCAGGTTCGGCGTGGTCGGGCCGAGAATCACGTCGACCTCGCCGAAGGCGCCGACGAAGTCGTTCTTGATCAGGCGGCGGATCTTCTGTGCCTTCAGGTAGTAGGCATCGTAGTAGCCGGCCGACAGCGCATAGGTACCGACCATGATGCGGCGTTTCACCTCGGCGCCGAAGCCTTCGCCGCGCGAGCGTTTGTACAGGTCTTCGAGGTTGACCGGATTCTCGCAGCGATAGCCGAAGCGCACACCGTCGAAGCGCGACAGGTTGGAGCTGGCCTCGGCGGGCGCGATCACGTAGTAGGCCGGAATTGCGTGCTGCAGGTTCGGCAGGCTGATGTCCTTGACCGTGGCGCCGAGCTTCTTCAGTTGCTCGACCACGGCCAGCACGGCATCGGCGATACGGCTGTCCAGACCGGTGCCGAAGTATTCCTTCGGCAGGCCGATGCGCAGGCCGGCCAGCGGCTGGTTCAGCGTCGCCAGATAGTCGTCCACCGGTGCGTCGACGCAAGTCGAATCCTTCGGATCGAAGCCGGCGATGGCGCCAAGCATCAGTGCACAATCTTCGGCGGTACGCGCCAGCGGGCCACCCTGATCGAGGCTGGAGGCGTAGGCGATCATGCCCCAGCGCGAGACGCGACCGTAGGTCGGCTTGATGCCGGTGAGATTGGTCAGTGCTGCCGGCTGACGGATCGAGCCGCCGGTGTCGGTGCCGGTCGCGGCCGGAACCAGGCCAGCGGCCACCGCAGCGGCCGAACCGCCGGAGGAACCGCCGGGCACGCGGGACGTGTCCCAAGGGTTCTTCACCGCGCCGAAATGGCTGGATTCGTTGGCCGAGCCCATGGCGAACTCATCCATGTTCAACTTACCGAGGCTGACCGCGCCGGCCGCGGCCAGCTTGGCGACCACGGTGGCGTCGTAAGGTGCCTTGAAGTTGTGCAGGATCTTCGACCCGCAGGTGGTCAGCACGCCCTGGGTGCAGAACAGGTCCTTGTGCGCTATCGGTGCGCCGAGCAGGGCGCCGTTCTCGCCGGCGGCGCGGCGTGCGTCGGCTGCCTGCGCCTGGCTGCGCGCCTGCTCGGCGGTGACGGTGATGAAGCTGTTGAGCTGCGGGTCGAGCTGGCCGATGCGCGCGAGCAGGGCGTCGCTCAGTTCGACAGCAGAGAAGTCCTTGGCGGCCAGGCCGCGGGCAATTTGCGCCAGAGTCAGTCGATGCATCACTCGATCACCTTGGGAACCAGATAGAGTCCGTTTTCCACAGCCGGGGCGATGGCCTGGTACTCGTCGCGGTGGTTGGTTTCGGTCACCTGATCGGCGCGCAGGCGCTGGGTGGCTTCCAGCGGATGGGCCAGCGGCTCGACGCCGGTGGTGTCGACGGCCTGCATGCGGTCGATCAGGCCGAGGATGTTGTTGAGGGTCTCGGTGGTGCGCGGCAGATCACTTTCATTCAGGCCCAGGCGGGCCAGGTGAGCGATCTTTTCCACTTCGCAGCGTTCAAGCGCCATCGCAGGTCTCCAGCGGAAAACGAATCGGGTTGCCATCCGTCGGTCGGCCGACGGAACGCTGGCGGCATAAGCCGCGGCAAGAGGGGGCTTCGAGCCCGGAAAAGCGGTTGATCTTACATGCACGGGGCGCTTCCCGGTAGCGCGTCTGCAGCGCCTGGCGTGGCGACGATGGCCTGACGATTGCGCGCAATGGCGCACGTCTGGCGGCTGTGGGGCGGATTCGCGCCTTGCCCTAACTTGGCACCATTGTTAGAGTTTGCGGCACTTTTTTCCCCACGCGTTTGCCCCAGGGCCCTTTCCCAATGTTCAAGAAACTGCGTGGCATGTTTTCCAGTGATCTGTCGATCGACCTGGGCACTGCCAATACCCTCATCTATGTGCGCGATCGCGGCATCGTTCTCGACGAGCCCTCGGTAGTCGCCATCCGCAGCCACGGCAACCAGAAGAGCGTGGTGGCCGTAGGCACCGAGGCCAAGCGCATGCTCGGCCGCACCCCGGGCAACATTTCCGCGATCCGGCCGATGAAGGACGGCGTGATCGCCGATTTCAGCGTCTGCGAGAAGATGCTGCAGTACTTCATCAACAAGGTGCACGAGAACAGCTTCCTGCAGCCCAGCCCGCGCGTGCTGATCTGCGTGCCGTGCAAGTCGACCCAAGTCGAGCGCCGGGCGATCCGTGAGTCTGCGCTGGGCGCCGGCGCGCGCGAAGTCTTCCTGATCGAGGAGCCGATGGCGGCTGCGATCGGCGCCGGCCTGCCGGTGGACGAGGCACGTGGCTCGATGGTCGTCGACATCGGTGGCGGTACCACCGAGATCGCGCTGATCTCACTCAACGGCGTGGTTTACGCCGAGTCGGTACGGGTCGGCGGCGATCGCTTCGACGAGGCCATCGTCACTTACGTACGCCGCAACTACGGCAGCCTGATCGGCGAATCGACCGCCGAGCGCATCAAGCAGGAAATCGGTACCGCCTTCCCGGGCGGCGAGATCCGCGAGGTCGACGTCCGTGGCCGCAACCTGGCCGAGGGCGTACCGCGCAGCTTCACCCTGAACTCCAACGAAGTGCTCGAAGCTCTGCAGGAGTCGCTGGCGACCATCGTCCAGGCGGTCAAGAGCGCGCTGGAGCAGTCGCCGCCGGAGCTGGCTTCCGATATCGCCGAGCGTGGCCTGGTGCTGACCGGTGGCGGTGCGCTGCTGCGTGATCTCGACAAGCTGTTGTCGCAGGAAACCGGCCTGCCAGTAATCGTCGCCGAGGAGCCGCTGACCTGCGTGGCGCGTGGCGGCGGTCGTGCGCTGGAAATGATGGATCGTCACGCCATGGACCTGCTCTCCACCGAGTGAGGCACAGGCGGCAGTAATCGATGCGGCGAACCGAAGGCCGAGCGCGACTCTGCTTTCGGCTCGCCGCGTTCAGTTTGTAGCAGGTAGTTTCGAGGGCTTCACGATCAAACCGCTATTTGCCAAGGGACCTTCGCTCGGCGTGCGCCTGCTGGTGTTCGCCGTGCTCTGTGTCGCGCTGATGGTGGTGGATGCACGTTTCGATTCCCTCAAACCCGTGCGTAGCCAGATGGGGCTGGTACTGACCCCGTTCTACTGGCTGGCTGACCTGCCGGTGCGCGCCTGGAAGGGCGCTACCGAGCAGATCAGCAGCAGCAGCAGCCTGGTCGCGGAGAACGAGAAGCTCAAGGCCGAGGCGCTGTTGCTGCAACGCCGCCTGCAGAAGCTGGCGACGCTCACCGAGCAGAACGTGCGGCTGCGTGAGCTGCTCAACTCCGCGGCGCTGGTCGATGACCGGGTGATTGTCGCCGAGCTGATCGGCCTGGACCCTAATCCGTTCACCCACCGAATTCTGATCGACAAGGGCAGCCAGGATGGTGTCTTCGTCGGCCAGCCGGTACTCGATGCCAACGGCCTGATGGGGCAGGTGGTGGAAGTGATGCCGTATGCGGCGCGTGTGCTGCTGCTAACCGACGTTACGCATAGCATTCCGGTGCAGGTGAATCGCAACGGCCTGCGCGCGATCGCGGCTGGTACCGGCGATTCGGAGTACCTGGAGCTGCGCCATGTCGCCGAAACGGCGGATATAAAGGAAGGTGATCTGCTGGTCAGTTCCGGCCTCGGCCAGCGTTTCCCCAGCGGCTACCCGGTGGCGCAGGTAAAGGAAGTGGTGCGCGACTCGGGTCAGCCGTTCGCCATCGTCCGCGCGGTGCCAACTGCCATGCTCAATCGCAGCCGCTATCTATTGCTGGTTTTCAGTGACTCGCGCAGCCCCGAAGAGCGCGCTGCTGCGGCCGCCGAGGCGCAGGCCAGCGCCGATCGTCAGGCGGCCGAGCGTGCCGAGAAGACTGCCGATCAGCCCGAGGTGAAAGCGCAAACCACGCCGGCCGGCGACAGTCAGCCTGCCGTGCCAGCGGAGCCGAGTGCCGGCGAGGTGCGACCATGATTGCCGGGCGTGCGCACAATGGCTGGGTAATCTGGCTGTCGCTGCTGGTGGCCCTGCTGCTCAGCATCGCACCGATGCCGGCGAGCACCGAGCTGGCGCGGCCGCTTTGGCTCGGCCTGGTGATTGCTTTCTGGTCGCTGGCCTTGCCGCATCGTGGTGGCATGGGGCTGGCGTTCGTCTTTGGTCTGATGCTGGATGTGCTGGCCGGCACACTGCTCGGACAGAACGGCCTGCCGCTGATCCTGATCGCCTTCCTCGTGCTGAGCCTGCAGCAACGTCTGCGTATGTTTCCGCTATGGCAGCAGAGCATGGTATTGCTGGTCGTTCTCGGGTTGGCGCAGCTGGTGCAGCTGTGGCTCAACACTCTGACCGGCAACCGGCCGCCGACGCTCATCTTCCTCGTGCCGGTGCCAATCAGCGCCTTGCTCTGGCCGTGGATTTTCGTCGTGCTGCATTGGCTGCGTCGTCGTTTCGACGTCAACTGAGTCCACCACAGGACCTCCCGCCGCCGCGGCAGTCGGGCATGGTGTTCGACCAAGGCCCGCATTGAACCCTGCCTGCTTTTCTGAAATCATGCGGCCTTCATGGCGCTGGGCCATCATTTTTTGCGTGCGGTCCAGAGCTATTTCGATACGGCGCAGACAGAACGCGGGCGAGTGGCTATGGATGCTGAGGTTTTGGTGAGTTCCCGCAGAATGCGGTCGTGGCTGGTGGGCGGCGGCGCCCTGGCGATCCTGCTGCTGGTCGGGGGTGGCTATAGCCAGGCCGAAAGCGCCGCGCCGACTGCAACGGGCGCCTCCGTGCAGTCATCTGCCGGTACGGTGCCGGCCGAGATGTCGCGCGAGGAGCAACTGAATCGCAAGCAGCGCGAGCTGGAGACAGCCGGGCAGGAGCGGCAGCAGCTGCAGGAGCGGCTTCGTAGCGAGAAGGGCTCGCTGGATTCCGCCCTGCTGCAGCTTGTCAGCGCCAAGTCGCTGATCCACCAGGAGATCGAGGATTTCCTCAAGCAACCAGCCGGCCAGGAGCGCCTGGACGGACTGCTTGCCGACTACCGACGCGGCAGCGAGGCCGAGCAGGCCGCGCGGCAGCGCGTGCAGGCGGCCGAAGATGAGCTGGGACGGCAGCATCTGAAATATGCGCAGCTCACTCGTGAAGTGGAGCGTCTGACCGCACTGCTGGCATCCGAGGCGCGCGAACGCAACGCCAAGAAGGTTCAGGCCGTCGCCAGACGCCTTGAGCGTACCCTGCATTTCAACGAGACGGTGTCGTTCCGCTGCTCGACCAGCAAGAGCATGGCGGCCTGCCTGGCCGAGCATCGCAACGACAGCCGCATGTCGCAGTGGGTGCAGGAGCGTTACCAGCGCGTGTTGAGTGATGAGCTGCGCGACGAGATCGACAGCCTGCAGCTGGACCCGAACTGGTATTCCTATCGTGCCCGGGCAGATTTCTCCGAAGCGAGCATGAACCTGGATGGCACGGTCAGCGCTGAAGTGACCATCGAGGCGGCGATCAAGCCGAAGAAGGTGATGCCCTGCGCCATCCTCGGCGTGAGCAGCGAACTGTGCGATGCGCGCAGCTATTCGCTGATCGTGCGCAGCAACCGCTTCAACGATCAGGTGCGTATCAACGACCAGGTTCACGGCGCGACGCCGGTGTCGTTGATCCTCGAGAGCGGCGAGTACGATGTGCAGGTGACGCACGAGGGCGTCACTCAGACGCGCAAGTTGTCGCTGGACGACGATCGCGTGGTCAATTTCCGCTTCTGATTTTTCGCGCGCCCGGCCGATCCCGGCCGGGCCATTCGCTTCCCTGCAAACAGCGCATGTGCGACCCTTTCCTGCATTTCTCGACAGGGTCCGCAATGAGCAGCTTGTATCTCGCATCGGCGTCGCCGCGACGTCGTGAACTCCTGCAACAGATCGGTGTGCCGTTTTCGCTCCTGGCGGTGAGCGTCGACGAGACGCCGTTGCCGCACGAGACGGCCGAGGACTACGTCCGGCGCGTGGCGCTGGACAAGGCCCGCGCCGGGCTTGCTGTCCTGCCTGACGCGGATGCCTGCGTGCTTGCCGCCGATACCAGCGTGGTGCTGGAACAGCGCATTCTCGGCAAGCCGGCGGATCGGGCCGAGGGGTTGGCCATGCTGGCGGCGCTGTCCGGGCGTAGCCATCGGGTGTTGACCGCCATCGTGCTGGCGAACCGCGGCGCCTGCGAGGTGTGCCTGGTCGACAGCGAAGTCGAGTTCCGCTCCATCGATGCGACCGAGGCGCAAGCCTATTGGGACAGCGGCGAGCCGCAAGACAAGGCTGGCGGCTACGCGATTCAAGGTTGGGGGGCGGTGTTCGTCAGCCGGTTGCGCGGCAGCTATTCGGCGGTGGTCGGCCTGCCATTGTGCGAAACGGCGCAGCTGCTCGACCGCTTCGGATTGCCGCGCTGGAGCAAAAGCGCCGGTTAGAGCCTGTGGCTGCGGCGTTTATGTCGCTAGAATCGGCGCAGACCTGACAGCTGCGGCTGCTTCAAATCCGCTTCCCGCCGAGAAAAACGACAATGAGCGAAGAGATCCTGATGAACATCACCCCCATGGAGTCACGGGTGGCGGTGGTGGAGAACGGCGTCCTGCAGGAGGTGCACGTCGAGCGCACCCAGCGCCGCGGCATTGTCGGCAACATCTACAAGGGCAAGGTGGTGCGGGTGCTGCCGGGCATGCAGGCGGCGTTCGTCGACATCGGCCTGGATCGCGCGGCGTTCATCCACGCCTCGGAGATTTCCGCGCGTGAAGGCAACGCCGTCGAACCGATCAGTGCCCTGGTACACGACGGCCAGAGTCTGGTGGTGCAAGTCACCAAGGACCCGATCGGCACCAAGGGCGCGCGGCTGACCACGCAGCTGTCGATTCCATCGCGCTACCTGGTCTACATGCCGCGCACCAGCCACGTCGGCATTTCCCTGCGGATCGAGGAGGAGGCTGAGCGCGAGCGACTCAAGCAGATCGTCGCCGAGTGCGTCGCCGCCGAAGGGATCGAAGAGGCCGGCGGGTTCATCCTGCGCACTGCTGCCGAGGGGGCCGGGCGCGATGAGATTCTCATGGATATCCGCTATCTGCGCCGGCTGTGGGAACAGATCGCCGGGCAGATGAAGACCGCTGCCGCGCCTTCGCTGATCTACGAAGACCTGACCCTGGCGATGCGCACGCTGCGTGATCTGGTCAACCCGCGCATCGAGAAGATCCGCATCGACTCGCGGGAGAACTTCCAGAAGGTCAGCCAGTTCGTCGGCGAGCTGATGCCCGAGCTGCGCGATCGCCTCGAGCACTACCCGGGCGAACGGCCGATCTTCGACCTCTACGGCGTCGAGGACGAGATCCAGAAGGCGCTGGAGCGCAAGGTGATGCTCAAGTCCGGCGGCTACCTGATCATCGATCCGGCCGAGGCGATGACCACCATCGACGTCAATACCGGCGCCTTCGTCGGCCACCGGACGCTGGAAGAAACCATCTTCAAGACCAACCTGGAGTCCGCCACGGCGATCGCCCGCCAGCTGCGCCTGCGCAACATCGGCGGCATCATCATCATCGACTTCATTGACATGGAGGACGAGGAGCATCGTCGCCAGGTGCTGCGCACCCTGGAAAAGCAGCTCGAACGTGACCATGCCAAGACCAACATCATCGGCATCACCGAGCTGGGCCTGGTGCAGATGACCCGCAAACGCATCCGCGAAAGCCTCGAACAGGTGCTCTGCGAGCCCTGCGCCAGCTGTCAGGGGCGCGGCAAGCTGAAGACCCCGGAAACCGTCTGCTACGAGATCTTTCGCGAGATCCTGCGTGAGGCCCGCGCCTACCAGCCGGAGGGTTATCGGGTGCTGGCCAACCAGAAGGTCATCGACCGGCTGCTCGACGAGGAGTCGGGCAACGTCGCCGATCTGGAGAGCTTCATCGGCCGCTCGATCAAGTTCCAAGTCGAGAGCATGTACTCGCAGGAACAGTACGACGTGGTGCTGCTCTGAGCCGAATGCACCTCAGGCCTGAGCCGCGGAGCGCTGCCCGATGAATCGCCTCGCCCGTTTCCTCGCCGTGCTGCTGCGCCAGTCGCTGTCGATTGCGGCGTTGGGGCTGGTCGTCGCGGCGCTGTATGTCAGCCTGGGCCGGCAACTGGTGCCGCTGGTCGCCGAGTATCGTCTGCAGGCGCAAGACAAGGCCGCCGAGCTGCTGGCGATGCCGGTCCAGCTGGGACGCCTCGAAGGGCGCTGGCAAGGGCTTGCGCCACAGCTGCTGGCGCACGATGTGCTGTTGGGCAAGGGCGCGGCGGCGATGCACCTGGAGCGGCTAGTGGTGGTGCCGGATATCGCGGGCAGCCTGTGGGCGCGTGAGTTGCGTCTGGCGGCGCTGCGTTTCGAGGGCGTGCGCCTGAGTCTGACGCAGGATGCCGATGGCCGTTGGCGGGTCGAAGGACTGCCGGTGCGGGACGAGCAGCCGCCCACCGATCCCGCCAAGCTCCTGCGCTCGCTGCAGAAGATTCGCGCGCTGGTGCTGGTCGACAGCCAGCTGACCGTGGAACCCTTTGGCGAGACGCCACTGACGCTGACTTACGCCAATCTCAGCCTGCAGAACGATGGCGGTGACCTGCGCCTGGACGGACGCACCGTATTGCCCGATGGTCAGCCGCTGGCGCTGCAGGTTCGGGCGCAGCTGCAGCCCGAGCGCTGGCAGCAGGCAGCGGTCGACGTTTATCTGAGCCTGCCGCAGAGCGACTGGGCGGCCTGGCTGCCGAAGAAGCTGACCGCCGACTGGCGGCTCGACCGCGTGCAGGCGGGTGGCGAGGCCTGGCTCAGCTGGCGGCAGGAGCACCTCGCGCGAGCGGTGCTGCGCCTCGATGCGCCGCGGGTCGAAGCGGCCTATGGCAAACACCCGGTGCAAAACCTCGACGATCTGGCCTTGACCGCCTATGCCGAGCGCACCGAGCGTGGCTATCGGCTGCTGATCGATGAGCTCGGCTTCAACCTGGGTGAATCGCGTTGGGGCGAGGCGCGCCTGCTTATCGAGCACGACGAACACAGCAACAGTTGGCAGCTGCAGGCCGATCGCCTGGGAATCGCGCCGCTGGCGACTCTTACGCAAGCGCTGGCGCCATTGCCGGAAAGCGCCGCGGAGATTCTCGCCGACCTCGCGCCACGCGGCACGTTGCGTGCGCTGCAGGCCACCTATCGCCCCGGATTGACCGGCGCCGAGCGACTGCAGTTCGCCGCGCAGCTCGATCAGGTGACGATCGGCGCGCACCACTGGATTCCCGCCGCCGAGCAGGTCAGCGGCAGCATTCAGGGCGATCTCGCCGGCGGCGAGTTGCGCATCGACAGCCAGGATTTCGCCCTGCATCTGGCGCCGCTGTTTCCCCACCCCTGGCGTTACCGTCAGGCGCAGGGGCGGCTGCGCTGGAGCCTGGATGAGCAGGCCTTCACCCTGGTAGCGCCCTATCTGCGGCTGGACGGTGAGGAAGGCCAGCTGGCCGGTGACTTCCTCATCCGCTTGAATCGCGACCCGGCCATCGAGGATTACATGGACCTGCGCGTCGGCCTCACGCAGGGCGATGCGCGCTACACGGAAAAATACCTGCCGACCCGCTCGCCAGCGCTGAGTCCGGCGCTCAGCGAATGGCTGCACACGGCGATTCGCGGCGGCGCCATCGAACAGGGCTATTTCCAGTACCAGGGCAGTCTGCACAAGGACGCCGTCGATGGTGCGCGCAGCATCAGCCTGTATTTCAAGGTGCGCGATGCCGAGCTGGCCTATCAGCCGGGCTGGCCGGCACTGCGCGAAGGGCACGGCGAGGTGCTGATCGAGGACAGTGGCGTGCGCGTGCGGCTCGCCGAGGGCCGCATTCTCGACAGCCGCGTGCAGAACGCCACGGCGGAAATTCCGCACGCCGCTCCCGGACAGAAGCCGCGTCTGGCGATCAACGGACAGTTGCAGAGCAGTGTCGGTGACGGACTGAAGATCCTGCGCGAGGCGCCGCTCGGTGCCGCCGAGATTTTCGCCGGCTGGCAGGGTGAGGGTGAGCTGGACGGCTCGCTGGCGCTGCTGATCCCGCTGGCCAAGGGCGAGCCGCCGCACGTCCTGGTTGATTTCGCCAGCCGCGCGGCGACGCTGCACATCGCCAGCCCGGAGCTGGACTTCGCTCAGCTCTCCGGTCAGTTCCGCTATGACACCGATGCCGGCTTCAGCGCCCGCGACATCCGCGCGCAGCTGTTCGGGCGGCCGGTCCGGGGCAGTGCCGTGGCGACCGGCGACCGGCGTAATCCGGCAACGCGGATCGAAGCGCAGGGCGATATCGCTCTGCAGCGTCTGGCAACCTGGCTGGGGCTGCAGCAGCCGCTGCCGGCCAGCGGCGAACTGCCCTATCAGCTGCGTCTGGATCTGGCCGGCGCGGATAGCCGCCTGCAACTCGACTCTTCGCTGGCCGGGTTGGCCATCGAGCTGCCGGCACCCTTCGGCAAGCCGGCTGGCGAGCGGCGCGACACTACCTTGCGTATGACGCTGCAGGGCGCCGAGCGGCGCTACGCCGTGCAGCATGGAGAACTCGCCTCCCTGAACTTCGCGGCGCCGGCGGCTGACTGGCAGGCCGGTCGTGGTGAATTGCGACTCGGCGCCGGCGCGGCGGCACTGCCGACGGCGCGCGGTCTGCGCGTGCGCGGGCGGCTGGAGCAGCTCGACTGGCAGGCGTGGCAAAGCGTGCGCGAGCGCTATCTGCCGGCCGCCGGTGGCTCGACGACGGTTCCCCTGCTGCGCGAAGCACAGCTGGATATCGGCCGTTTCGATGGCTTCGGCACGCATATCGACGCGCTGGGTGTCGAACTGCGCCGAGCGACCGATGCCTGGACGCTCAACCTGCGCAGCGATCTGATCAACGGGACGGTGCAGCTGCCGGATGGCGAGGGTGCGCCGCTCGTGGCAGATCTGCAGCGTCTGCGCCTGCCTGCCGCCGAACCGACTGTCGAGCCGGCGCAGCGTAGCGATCCGCTGGCCGATGTCGATCCGACGCGTCTGCCGGCGATGGACATCACCGTCGCCGAGGTGGTGCAGGGCGAGGCGCCGCTGGGCCGCTGGGCGCTGAAGATGCGCCCGGTAGCCAATGGCGTGGCGTTCTCGGCGTTGGATCTGAATCTGAAAGGATTGCGCATTGAGGGCGCCGGCGAGTGGCGTGCGGGGCGCAGCGCGTTCAAGGGGCGACTGTCCGGGGGCAATCTGGCGGATGTGCTGTTGGCGTGGGGCTTTGCTCCCTCGACCACCAGCGAGCGTTTCCGCATGGATGTCGATGGCAGCTGGCCGGGCTCGCCGGCCTGGTTCGGCCTGGCGCGCTTCTCCGGCAATCTGCAGCCGCGGCTGCGCAAGGGCCAGTTCGTCGAGGTTGAAGGGAGCGCGCAGGCGTTGCGGGTGTTCGGTCTGCTCAACTTCAACTCGATCGGTCGGCGGCTGCGCCTGGATTTCTCCGATCTGTTCGGCAAGGGGTTGAGTTACGACCGCATGGGCGGCGAGCTGCAGGCCAGCGACGGAATCTACCGCACCCGCGAGCCGATAACCGTGACCGGGCCATCGAGCAATCTCGAACTCAATGGCACGCTGGATATGGTGAATGACCGCATCGATGCGAAGCTGCTGGTCACGCTGCCGGTGAGCAACAACCTGCCGCTGGCGGCGTTGATCGTCGGCGCGCCGGCGGTCGGCGGCGCGTTGTTCGTGGTCGACAAGCTGCTGGGCGACAAGGTTGCCCGGTTCGCCAGCGTTCAGTACAACGTCGAGGGTCCCTGGCAATCGCCGCAGATCAGCTTCGACAAGCCCTTCGAAAAGCCCAATTGAGGTGGCGGCGCGTTAACGTGGCCGCCGGTTCTTTCTCCGCATGATCGGTGTACCTGCCATGTCGCTCGCAGTCATTCAGATGGTCAGCCAGGCCGATGTCGAGGCCAACCTGCGCAGCGCGCGGGCCCTGCTCGAACAGGCTGCGGCAGCCGGTGCGCGGCTGGCGGTGCTGCCGGAAAACTTCGCGGCGATGGGCCGTAGCGATCTGGCGGCGCTCGGCCGTACCGAGGCGACAGGCGGGGGGGCGATCCTGCCGTGGTTGAAACAGACCGCGCGCGACCTCAGGTTATGGATCGTGGCTGGAACGCTGCCGTTGCCGCCGGACGATCAGCCGCAGGCTCGACCGCACGCCTGCTCGCTGTTGTTCGACGAGCATGGGCAACGGGTCGCTCGTTACGACAAGCTGCACCTGTTCGATGTGGACGTCGCGGATAATCGCGGTCGCTACCGTGAGTCGGACGACTACGCGCCGGGCAATGCGCTGGTGGTGGTCGATACGCCGCTCGGGCGGCTGGGAATGACGGTCTGTTACGACCTGCGCTTTCCCGAGCTGTATACGGCGCTGCGGCTGGCCGGTGCCGAGCTGATCAGCGTGCCTTCGGCGTTCACCGCAGTGACCGGCGCGGCGCACTGGCAAACGCTGGTGCGTGCGCGGGCCATCGAGACGCAGTGCTATATGCTGGCCGCCGCGCAGGGTGGTGCTCATCCCGGAGGCCGCCTGACCCATGGTCATTCGTCTATCGTTGACCCGTGGGGGCGCATCCTGTGCGAGCAGGTCGATGGCGAGGCTGCCTTGACGGCCCGGCGCGATGCCGCGGAGCAATTGGCCATCCGCCAGCGCATGCCGCTGACCGGCCACCGACGATTTGAAGTGCCGCGCCTGGTCGCGGCGAGTTTGGAGTGACTATGAGTGAACTGCTGTTGCCCGCCGTCGAGCGGCTTCTGACTCCCGGCGGCCTGGGCATTGACGACCTGCCTGGGCTGCTGGGGGAACTCGCCGGGCCGGGTATCGACGCGGCCGATCTGTATTTTCAGGACCAGGTCAGCGAGTCCTGGGTGCTGGAGGACGGCATCGTCAAGGAGGGCGGCTTCCACCTGGAGCAGGGCGTTGGTGTTCGCGCGTTGTCCGGCGAGAAGACCGGCTTCGCCTACAGCAATGCGATCACCGCCGAGGCGCTGCGCCAGGCGGCGCAGGCGGCCCGTTCGATTGCCCGTAGCGGTCAGCAGGGCAGCGTACGGGTGCTGTCGAGGGCGGCCTTTGCGCCGCTGTACAGCCAGGAGAATCCGCTGGACGGGTTGAGCCGGGCGGAAAAGGTCGAGCTGCTCAAGCGCATCGATGTCGCCACGCGAGCGCTCGACCCGCGCATCAAGCAGGTTACGGTGAGTCTGGCCGGTGTCTGGGAACACATTCTGGTTGCCGGTATGGATGGCGGCATGGCGGCCGATGTCAGGCCGCTGGTGCGTTTCAACGTCAGCGTGATCGTCGAACAGAACGGTCGCCGCGAGCGGGGCGGTCAGGGCGGCGGCGGACGGCTGGGTTATCAGTATTTCCTCAGCGAGGACCGCGCGATGGGCTATGCGCGCGAAGCGTTGCGCCAGGCACTGGTCAATCTCGAGGCGCAACCGGCACCTGCCGGCAGCCTGCCGGTGGTGCTCGGCCCGGGCTGGTCCGGCGTGCTGCTGCATGAGGCCGTCGGTCACGGACTGGAGGGCGACTTCAACCGCAAGGGCAGTTCGGCCTACAGCGGGCGTATCGGTCAACAGGTGGCGTCGAAGCTGTGCACCATCGTCGACGACGGCACCCTGGCCGATCGGCGTGGCTCGCTCAGCGTGGATGACGAGGGTACGCCGACGCAGTGCACCACGCTGATCGAGAACGGCGTGCTCAAGGGTTACATCCAGGACAAGCTGAATGCGCGCCTGATGGGTGTCGCGCCTACCGGCAACGGCCGCCGCGAATCCTACGCGCACCTGCCGATGCCGCGCATGACCAACACCTACATGCTGGCCGGCCAGAGCGACCCCGAGGAGATCATCCGTTCGGTCAAGCGCGGCCTCTACTGCGCCAGTCTCGGTGGCGGCCAGGTGGATATCACCAGCGGCAAGTTTGTGTTCTCCACCAGCGAGGCCTATCTGATCGAAGATGGGCGGATCACTGCGCCGGTCAAGGGTGCGACGCTGATCGGCAACGGCCCGGAGGTGATGACGCGGGTGTCGATGGTCGGCAACGACCTGGCGCTGGACAGTGGCGTCGGCACCTGTGGCAAGGATGGCCAGTCGGTGCCAGTGGGCGTCGGTCAGCCGACGTTGAAGATCGACGAGATCACCGTCGGCGGAACGGGCGCCTGAAGCCGCTGGATGCGGCAGGAAAGCGTGCGGTCTGGTTTATTTCAGGCCGCGCTTGGTTTCATCGAGGTCGCGGATGTACTTGAAGATCTTGCGACTCGCCGCCGGCGGTTTGTTGTGCGCGGCTTCATGCTGGGCATGGCGGATCAGGCCGCGCAGGTGCTGGCGATCGGTGTCGGGGTAATCGGTGACGAAGGCTTCCAGCGTTTCGTCGTTGCCGGCAATCAGGCGATCGCGCCAGCGCTCCAGGGCATGAAAGCGTTCGTTGTACTGGCGGGTGGAGGCGTCGAGTTGGTCAACCAGAGCCAGAATGGCGTCGATGTCCTGTCCACGCATCAGCTTGCCGATGTATTGGATGTGGCGTTTGCGGGCGATGTGTGCGGTGTGTTTGGGCGCGTCGGCGAGTGCCTTGCGCAGCGCATCGCTCAGCGGCAGGCGCTCGATCAGGTCGGGCTTGAGCGTGGTCAGGCGTTCGCCCAGCTCCTGCAGCGCATGCAGCTCGCGCTTGACCTGGGATTTGCTCTTCTCGTCGAAAACGTCGTCGTCGGAGTATTCAGGCATGGGGATGGTCCATTGGGAAATGCCGCCATGATAACAGCAGCCTTGTCGGGCCGGTTCTGCCGTCGGCGGGCTGGGTCACGATCGAATGCGGGGCATGGGAGTTCTTATGAGTGAAGTAGAAGGCATCGGTCCGCAGGTCGAGCCGGGCTTGCGCGAGAAAGTCGAGCGCATCATCGAGGAAGCGCG
>Ga0172382_10000257_pt1 | contig 98347 bp, 92 predicted proteins | sample Leawel138RmetaG_FD_122245 | JGI IMG/M metagenome (GOLD analysis project Ga0172382, IMG submission 122245) | Leachate microbial communities from a municipal landfill in Southern Ontario, Canada - Leachate well 138R metaG | ecosystem: Engineered > Solid waste > Landfill > Unclassified | place... | reverse complement strand
CGCTGAAGTACAACCAAGGCACAATGCTTAACTGCTTGTGCCTTGTTTTTTTCAGTGTTCAAATCAGTAAAAATAGCAATAAAAAAAGATATTTTTTAACGTAGCAAATTTGAAAATTGCGCACTAAAATGCGCGCCAAATAAGCATGTTAATTTTTGACTGTTTGCTGATTTGAGGTTGGTGGTATGTTTGAAGATGATATTGAAGACGAAGACTTAGACACTGAAGAAACGGATGATATTTCGTTGGATGAAGTGGCTGAAGTAGAAGACGATGCTGCTATCGCAGATGATGTGGTTGAAAGCGATGATGAGGAAGGCTATAGCGCGCCTGCTGTTAAAAGCAAAGCAGCGGTGCATGAAGATTTACCTTCCTTAGAAGCCAAGAAAAAAGATCGTGATGCATTAGCCCAAGCCATGGAAGCCTTTTTAGCGCGCGGCGGAAAAATACAAGAAGTGGGTTCCGAATAGTTCAGAGTCCAGATGCTAGGTAAGAGCAAAGCCAGTCCATTGATAAAGGTGGACTGGCTTTGTTGTGTTTAAGGGCTAGCTTTTAATGCCTCGTAACGCTCGGCCAATTCTGCACGAATAGCGCGGCGCTCAACGGCGTTATTGTAGCGACGTATTTCTTCTGCTGTTTTGGCTGTAAACACAGGCACATCGGTGGGTTTTCCCTGTTCATCCACGGCCACCATAGTAAAAAAACAACTATTGGTATGGCGTACTACTTGGGTGCGGATATTTTCGGTAATTACCTTGATGCCCACTTCCATGGATGTGCGACCAGTGTAATTGACGGAGGCCAAAAAGGTGACTAGCTCGCCTACATGGATAGGTTGGCGGAAAGTCACTTGGTCAACAGACAGGGTTACGACATAGATACCGGCGTAACGACTGGCGCAGGCATAGGCCACTTCGTCAAGATACTTAAGCACTGTGCCGCCATGCACATTGCCGGAAAAATTGGCCATGTCAGGGGTCATCAACACGGTCATGGATAGACTAGGGGAACCAGGTTTCATGCGTTTCTCATTGTTGGGGTGGTGCGTGCAATACAGCTAAAGTTTAGCTTTGCACGGTGGCCAGCCAGCAGTCGTGTGCCCAATCCCAGACGGTTTCCCAGGACTCATCCAAAAAGTCTTGCTCGTTAGAGTCCCAATTAACGACTTCACCATCAGGCTGCACAGCGTAATAGCCGTCAGTATGTTGGCATAAGGGAACAAGGTAGCGCGGCAAGCCTTGCTCCCAAGCCAGTGAAGCGACTTCTGGCAAATAGGTGTGCGCACGAGGGTCGCTGGCAGTAACGGGCTCAAGGCTGCCAAGTACTATATCGCTAGCGTTAAGTAAGAATTCGCGTAACTCATAGGGAATATGAATGAGTAGCTGTTCTTGTATGTCGAGCAAGTCGTCATCTGTGGGTAGCTCCATAGGGTATGGGGTATCTTCACAGTGTTCGCGTAGCAGATCGAGTACTTCTTCCATAGTGGTGCGCCTTAATTGTTTTGCTGAATGCCGGCAATCAACCAAGATTCGTTGTCACCGTGCGCGCGTTCCATACGCCAGCTTTCGTGGAAAGACTCACCCTGTTCAAAGCGTGAAGTTTTGGCCACACCAGTGAAGGAAAGCGTGGCTACAGTATAGTCTTCCAGCTCTTCAATGCCGTCGAGTTGAACTTCAAGTTGTTCAATATAGGTGGACTGAAAGCCATCACCGAGGCTGGCGCGCTCTTTTTCCAAGAAGGTGCGCATTTCAGGGGTTAGGTATGCAGCGATTTGGCTAAAGTCATTGGCATCCCATAGCTGCTGTAGCTGCATAAAATGCTCTTGGGCTTGCTCAACAAAACGCTGTTGATTAAACCAGCTGGGTGCTTGCATAACGGGTTGCTGTTGAGGCTGGGCGTTACTGCTGCCAAACAGATTGTTGGGTATTTCACGCTGCATGGGTTGCGGACCTGCGCCAGCAGTTTGCATGCTGGGCTGGCGTCTGGAGGCAATAAATCTAAATAAGAAGAACGCAATAGCGGCAAGAATCAATATATCGAAAAATTTAAAGCCGTCAAAAGCGCCACCAAAGAACATGGAGGCCAGTAAGCCGCCAGCGGCTAAACCGGCTAAAGCTCCCACCATCCCCGTTTTACCCGCGGTTGCCGAGCCTTTTTGACCGGGCTGCTGTTTGGGTTGCTGTTGTTGCTGCTGTCTTTGTTGGGCAGGGCGGTGTTTAGCCGGTGCGCCCCAAGATTTGCCACCACCGAAGCGACGTGCTTCAGCATCAAAACTAAAACTTAAGCCGATGCACAATGCCAAGGCTAAGGTTAGAAAACGTTGCATAGTAGTCTCTCAGTTGTTGAAATTTAAATGGCGCACAGTATGCCTTAGAGTTAAGCAAAACTTAACCGTTAGATTGTATCTGTGCACTTCAAGTAGGTGTGCTTTTATCAAACGCAAGAACCAGCAGCATGTCCGCTGGCCCAGGCCCATTGAAAATTAAAGCCACCCAAGTGCCCGGTAACGTCCAGTACTTCACCGATAAAATACAGGTCAGCTTGATATTTTGAAGCCATGGTTTTGGAGGACACCTCATCAGTATTGATTCCGCCCAGTGTGACCTCTGCCGTGCGGTAGCCCTCAGTGCCCGCCGGTGTCAGTGACCAATGACTGAGTTGCTTGGCAATCTGTTCTAGCTGGTTGAGTGAATAGCTTTTTAGGGGTTGATTATTGAAGTTGAAAAACTCAGTCAAAAGCTGCGCAATTTTTTTGGTAAAGCGCTCACCTAGCAGTGTTTTAAGTTCGATATTAGGGCGTTGTTGCTGCTGTTCTAACAGCCACTGCGCTGCATCGGGCAAGTTTAACAGGTCAAGCATAACGGGTTGGCCGGTTTGCCAGTACGAGGACGCCTGTAACACCACCGGTCCGCTTAAGCCGCGATGGGTAAAAAGCAGATCCTCCACAAACTCATGCCCGTTACAAGCCAGTCTGCAGTTGTTAATCGAGCTGCCGGCTAGCGTAGTGCAGAGTTGTTTGAGTGTGTCATTGGTAATGGTAAAGGGCACCAATCCTGCACGGGTGGGCACTAGGCTGTGGCCAAACTGCTGCGCCACTTGATAGCCAAAACCGGTTGCACCCATGGTTGGGATCGACAACCCTCCTGTGGCAATCACTAAAGACTGGCACTGATAGGTATGAGCGTTTGTTTTTAACTTGAAGCCGGCGCTGTCTTGATACTGCACGCTGTCGATGCGTGTTTTTAGCTGAAGGGTAACGCCTGCTTGTTCGCACTCGGCGAGTAGCATAGTCAGCACATCGTTGGCGCTGTTGCTGCAGAATAGCTGTCCGGCTTGTTTTTCTTCGTAGGCTATCGCGTGCTTATGAATCAGCTCCATAAAGTGCCAAGGCGTGTAGCGCGCCAGTGCTGATTTTACAAAATGCGGATTGCGACTGATAAAGTCCTCAGGGCTGCAGTACAAATTAGTAAAATTACAGCGCCCGCCACCGGACATTAAAATTTTCTTACCGGCTTTATTGGCGTGATCCAACACCAAAACTCTGCGTCCGCGCTGGGCAGCGGTTTGCGCGCACATTAGCCCTGCCGCACCCGCGCCGATAATAATTACGTCATAGGTTTGCATAGCGGTTATTGGTGTAACACGAATTGGGCGGTAAGTACCGCGCCATCTTCGCCTGTGTCAGTAAGTACGCGACTGGTGAGCTGTAAACGCGCTTTGCCGTGCTTGTTGTAGGTGGCGATAAAGCGTTGCCAGAGGCGTTCTTCAGGCGCTTCACATAGAGCAATAATGGACTCGTGGGTGATGGGGCGTGGGTAATCAATCTGCCCGGACTGCACCACTATATGGGTGGTATTTATACCTATTTTACGCAGGCGTAAATGTAACCAACCCCAACTGGCGAGTACTGCGGCACAGTACATGCTGCCGCCAAACATACTGGCTTGGTGGTTGATGTTGGGTGTGAGCGGAAAGCTTAGCTCTAAGCGTTGCTCATGCCAGCTGCGCACCTGTACACCCATCGCCTGGCTGAGGGGAATGTCTTGGGCGAAAACTTGGCAGAGGTGTTGGCGAAAATCTAACATGTTCGTTGCTCTAATAATGAGGCTTTAATCTAGAGAACATATTTTACACGATTGTATCGGCACTTTTGCTGAATTCGCTGTTTGGCAGAAAATAAGCAGAAGAAAAGTAAAAAGATTTTCACTATCAAGGTAGAATTATTTATTCTTTTTTTATTACCCAATTGTTTAAGGTGAGCTTTTTTGGATCTATCTGCAACCAATAGTTTGTTTTTTGTCGGTGGGTTACTGGTCGCTGTCAGTATTCTGGTCAGCACGGTTTCCTCACGTATTGGTATCCCCATTTTAGTGATTTTTATGGGGGTGGGCATGATGGCCGGTACCGATGGTATTGGCGGCATTGTTTTTAATGATTATTCCCTGACCTACATTGTAAGCAACCTTGCCCTGGCGGTGATTTTGCTCGATGGCGGTATGCGCACGCGAGTGGCGACCTTCCGCGTGGCTTTATGGCCAGCCTTATCGTTGGCCACCTTTGGTGTGATTGCTACGGCGGTGTTAACCGGATTGGCGGCGGCGTGGTTGTTTAATTTAACCCTGCTGGAAGGTTTGTTGATCGGCTCTATCGTTGGCTCAACGGATGCGGCGGTGGTGTTTAACCTACTCAACGGCAAAGGGCTGAATGACCGAGTCGGCTCAACCCTTGAGATTGAGTCCGGTAGTAATGATCCGATGGCTATGTTCCTGACGGTTACGCTGATTGGCATGTTGGTGGCAGGACAAACCAGCTTTACGTTGGATTTTCTCGCCAGCTTGGTGCAGCAATTTGGCTTGGGTACGTTGTTGGGCTTAAGTGGCGGCTGGCTGTTGGTGCAGATAATTAATCGTCTTACTATCGCTGATGGTTTGTATCCTCTGCTGGCTGTGAGCGGCAGTATTATGATTTATGCCTTTGCCGGCCATGTGGGCGGCAGTGGGATTTTGGCTGTCTATATCTGCGGCATGGTGCTGGGTAATCGCCCCATTCGTAACCGTCACGGTATTTTGCATATGTTCGATGGCTTGGCGTGGCTTAGCCAAATCGGCATGTTCCTGGTGTTGGGTTTACTGCTGACACCGCATGAGTTGTTACCTATCGCGGTACCAGCCTTGTTATTGTCATTGTGGATGATTCTGTTTGCCAGGCCGCTTTCGGTGTTTGTTGGTTTGCTGCCGTTTCGTGGTTTTAATCTGCGTGAGCGGCTGTTTATTTCATGGATTGGTTTGCGTGGTGCAGTGCCGGTTATTTTGGCGGTGTTCCCGTTGGTTTATGGGTTGCCAAACGCGCAGCTGTTTTTTAACGTAGCCTTCTTTATTGTCTTGGTATCACTGATTGTGCAGGGTTCGACTTTGTCTTGGGCGGCACGTAAAGCTAAGGTCGAGATTCCACCCGCACCGGCACCGATTTCCCGTGCTGGCTTGGAGATCTACCCCACCAGTCAGTGGGAGTTATTTGTCTATAAGCTGAAGCGTGAGAAATGGTGTATTGGCGCGCAGTTGCGTGAGCTAAAAATGCCTACCGGAACGCGAATCGCTGCTTTATTTCGCAACAACTGTTTGCTGCACCCCACCGGTAGTACCCGCCTGGAAGTAGATGATATTTTATGCGTGATTGGTCACGACGAGGACTTGCCGGCACTGGGTCGTTTATTTAGTGAAGCGCCGGATAAAGGGTTGGATAAGCGCTTCTTTGGTGATTTTGTTTTACAAGGGCAGGCGCAGCTGGGTGATGTGGCTGCTGTGTATGGCTTGGATTTGAAAGGTCGCAACGCAAAAGAAAGCCTTTCTGACTTTATTAGTGAAGCCGTGGGTGGTGAGGCGGTAGTGGGTGACTACACCGAATGGCAGGGCTTAACTTGGGTTGTTGTGGAAATGGAAAATGATAAGGTCAGTAAAGTGGGTTTGCGTTTTCCAGACACTAAAGACGCTGCCATTTAGTACGCCCTGTTCCTAGGTTGCTAAGTAGAAGCTGAAGGTACTAACAGGAACGAATTTTCAGAGTGGATATAAGTATGCGGGTGTGGCGCAGAGTTCTTCTGGTTTTACTGCTTATATGCGGCGCAATGCAGGCAACGGCGGCGGTGCCGAGCATTGATTTTATCAAAAAAAATCTTGCTACTTTGAGCGAGCGCAAACTGCCTGAAAACGAACAGCAGTTGGCCCAACAAACGCTAGAACAAACTCTTGTGTGGCTTGATGCGATCGAGCGTGCGAAAAAGGCACAAAGCAGTTTAGAGCAGCAGCTCAGTCAGGCACCGCAGCAAATTCAGCAAAACAAACAAGCACTCGCGCAGCTAGCTCAACAGACCGACAAACAAATTTCACCTAACTTAACTATTCTGCAATTAGAACAATTAGTCGGCGAGCAAACCCAGCAGCTGGAGTTTTGGCAAAAAGAGCTAAATGATGCTAGCGCATTAATTATTCGTACGCAAACCCGTCCAGAGCGCGCGCAGCTTGAAGTCAGTAACAATCAAAAACGTATCCAAGAAATTAATGCACAAATAAAAGGTGGCAAAGAAGGTGGTAAAGCCTTATTGCTGCCAGAAGCATTGGATCGGCTGCAGGCCGAACTGGGCGCGTTACAGGAGCGTAATAAACTTAATCAAGCAGAGCTGGCAGGCAATAGCGTGCTACAGGATTTGGCCAGCAGTAATAGAGAGTTACTCGCGGCTAAAGTGCAGACGCAAGAGCGCTATTTAATCGCTTTACAAGAAATGCTTAATAAAAGACGCCAAGCCGCTTCTGAACAGGCAGTGCAAGAGCAATCCTTGGGTGTCGAAAAAGCCGGTGAGGATGCGTTATTACTGAAGGAAAGTAGCCTTAACCTTAAGTTGTCTGACTACTTACTCACCGTTACCGAGCGGCGCAATCAGCTGACCCAAAAAAGTTTACAGGTACGCCAGCAATTGGAAAACGTGCAGCAAATTGAGCAAGCACTGGAAGAGCAAATAAGTGTCCTACAGGGCAGTTTGTTGCTGGCGAAGATTCTGTATCAGCAAAAACAAGCCTTGCCGCAACTAAGTTTTGACCAGCGTTTAACCGAGAAAATAGCCGATACGCGCTTGTATCAATTTGAACTCAGGCAGCTGCGCGAAACCGTACAACGCCCCCAAGAGTATGTTGACAGCATGCTGCGGCCGTTAGCTGAAGATAATCCGCAATTACGCACTGACTTGCTGGGTTTAGTGAACGCACGCAGTGAACTGTTACAAAGACTCAATCACGAACTGAATGCGTATTTAAGTGAAGCGATTAGAGTGCAGCTTAATCAAAAGCAGCTGCAATCGACCGCCAAAATGCTGCATATCATTTTAGATGAGCAAATGTTTTGGGTGCCAAGTAATAAGGCCGTTGATCGGGGTTGGTTTACAGGTTTGCCTGCGCAGCTCAAGCAACAGTGGCGCGCTATTGATATCGGCACTGTGTTTGCCGAGTTATGGCCAGTTTGGCGTGATAATGTTCTGAGTTTTTTCCCCGTATTGCTATTAACTCTGCTGGTATTGTGGAAGCGCACTGGCTTGCGTGTGCAGGTACAGAATACCCAAGCCAGTATTGGACATTATCTGCGCGATCGACAGTTTTATACACCGCTGGCAGTATTGGCGGTAGCAGTGGTATCGCTACCTATTGCCGCGCTGTTTGCTACAGCAGGCTGGTTGGCGCAGCTGCACACGCAATCAGTCGCCTATGAGTTTGGTACGGCTTTGCTCAATATGGCTAAGCTGGGACTGGTGTTTTCCATTGCCTACCGTTTACTGGCCAAGCAGGGCGTAGCGCAGGTGCATTTTGCTTGGCCAGCACGACAGGTGGAGTTTTTACGTAAGCGCGTGGCGTGGCTGGCGTTGGTGGTGTGGCTGTTAGCTTTAGTGGTGCCTTTGGCGCAGGCGAGCCTGTCGAATCTGAGCGAGGACGTGCTGGGTTCGGTGTTGTTGGCAGTGGGTTTACTGGCCTTAAGTTTTTTGCTGGGCAGCGCTGTGTTGCACAAATATGTGGAAGAGCCGCTGCCTTGGTGGGCGCGTGGCTTGGGTATGTTTTTAGCGTTTCTGCCGGTGTTGTTTGTTGGCGCTTTGGCTTCGGGCTATTACTACACCGTCTTACAGCTGACGGAGCGATTGTTAACCACATTGGTATTGCTGGTGGTGTGGATAATTATGCAGGCGATGCTGGAGCGTGGCTTGATTATCGCCGCGCGCCGCTTGGCGTGGCAGCGTGCCGAGAAAGCGCGTAGCAATCAGCAGGAGGCAAACGAGGCTGAGCAGTCGCAGGATAGGATGGGACTAAATATAAGCGAGGTTAATCAGCAGTCCTTGCGCTTGGTCCGCCTACTCTTACTGCTCACGTTGGCGGCGGGTATCTATTGGGTTTGGGCTGATGTGATTTCGCTGTTCGCCTACTTAGACAATGTGGTTTTGTATGAAGACAAATTTAGTAATGATTTGAACGCCTCGCAAGCGATTCTTAGCCTGCGCGATTTGCTGAATGCAGCGGTTATTGTGGCCATGACCGCGATGCTGGCGCGCAACCTGCCGGGATTGTTGGAAGTATTGTTTTTTTCCAGATTGAATCTTGCGCAAGGCAGTGCGTATGCGGCTATTAGGCTGTTGACCTACGCAACGGTGTCGGCTGGTTTTGTCATGACCTTGGCTGTGTTGGGCGTAAGCTGGAGCAAGCTGCAATGGCTGGTAGCGGCTTTATCTGTTGGTTTGGGTTTTGGTTTGCAGGAAATATTTGCCAACTTTGTTTCGGGTTTAATCATCTTATTTGAGCGGCCGGTGCGTATTGGCGATGTGGTCACCATTGGTAATCTGTCTGGAACAGTTAACCGTATTCGTATTCGAGCCACGACCATTATTGACTTTGACCGCAAGGAAATTATTGTTCCGAACAAGGTGTTCGTAACAGAGCGACTGATCAACTGGTCGCTAACAGATACTGTGACCCGAGTGGTGGTTAATATAGGTTTAGCGTACGACACCGATCTGGATTTGGCGCGTAAGTTGATGCTGCAAACGCTGCAGGAAAATGCGCGAATTATGAACGATCCAGAGCCTGCAGTGCTGTTTTTAGGTATCAGCGAAAGTACCTTTGACCATGAGCTACGTTATCACGTGCGTGAATTGGGCGATCGTAACCCGTCCATTGATGAGGTGCTCAATCAACTTGTGGTGCGCTTTCGCGAGTATAAAATTGAGATGGCCTTTAAGCAGTTGGATGTGTTTATTAAGAACGAGCAGGGCAATCAAGCGCACTGGAGCACTGAGCAACGCACTTTAGATAAGTTGCAGTCAGAGCAAGATTGATGTCATGACGACATACAATCCGGCTCTGGGCTGCAGTGGTTTAGTCTTTACCAGGTAAAGATTTTCCAAGAAGGGATGCGTAGCTCAGGTTTGCCAGAGTGATAAAAGTTCTCGCCTTCACCCTCAGCGCGCACTAAAAAGTACGCAGGACCTACCTTAGGCGTAACTTTTACGGCATACAAAAAGCCATTGACGCGGTATTCCTCAATTTTTTGCTCACCTTGCTGGACAATGGTTACTTCGGGCTCGCCCAGAGAGTCAGTCTGTGCGCTCGCCCAGAAAGGTGCGCAAGCAAGTGCGCCTAGCAGTAAGAATTGTTGGAGATATTTGAACATGGCGATGTCCTTATTTGGGCAGCTGCAAGACAGCTAAGTCATAGATGTTGAGAATGTAATATACTGCAAAACCCTTAGAGGGTCTGCTAATTTGTCCGTGATTGTCTGTTATCACGACTAATAATAAAGGTTGTTAAATATGTCTGCGTCCCCGTTAGTGTTGGTTGATGGTTCTTCCTATTTGTACCGTGCGTACTTTGCTTTGCCGCCGTTATCAACCTCTAGCGGGCAGCCAACGGGGGCGGTTCGTGGTGTGTTAAACATGCTGCGCAGTCTGCGCAAGCAGTATCCGGACAGCGTGATTACGGTAGTGTTTGATGCCAAAGGGCCTACTTTTCGTGATGCACTGTTTGAGCAATACAAAGCCCAGCGCCCACCTATGCCCGATGATTTACGCGTGCAAATCGAGCCTTTGCATCAGTGTGTGCAGGCAGAAGGCTTTCCGTTGCTGTGTGTTGAGGGCGTGGAAGCGGATGATGTGATTGGCACTTTGGCGTTAGAGGCGTGCAGCCAAAATATGCTGGTAGTGATCTCCACCGGTGATAAAGACATGGCGCAACTGGTCACCGAGCGGGTTACCTTGGTTAACACCATGTACAACACCGCGACAGACGAAGCTGGGGTGAAAGAAAAGTACGGCATTGGCCCTGAGCTTATTATCGATTTCTTGGCATTAATGGGCGACAAGTCTGACAACATTCCCGGTGTGCCCAGCGTGGGCGAGAAAACCGCTTTGGGTTTGCTGCAAGGCTTGGGCGATATGGACTCCATCTATGCCAATCTGGATAAAGTCGCTGAGCTGCCCATTCGTGGCGCAAAAACATTGGCGGCAAAGCTGGTTGAACACAAAGACCAAGCGTATTTATCCCGTCAACTGGCAACCATTAAAACCGATGTGGAGCTGGCAGTGCAGGCGACTGAGTTACAGATGCATGAGCCCAGCTATGCCGACCTGCTGGAGCTTTATCGTCAGCTCGAATTTAGAGGGTGGTTAGCTGAAGCCGAAGACGCCGCCAGTAAAAGCACGGCAACCATCCCAGAGCCTACCGCTATAGTCGAGACTAATTACAGCACCATTTTCACCCAAGCCGAGCTTAACCAATGGTTGGAAAAACTAAAACAGGCTGGGATATTTGCCTTTGATACTGAAACTACCAGCGTGGATGCGCAACAAGCTCAGTTGGTGGGTTTGTCTTTTGCGATAACGCCAAATGAAGCCGCTTACGTACCCTTAGCGCACAGCTATATGGGTGTGCCGCAGCAGTTACCGCTCGAGGATGTTTTGGCGCAAATGCGTCCTTTGCTTGAAGACGCTAATTGCATAAAAATCTGCCAAAACGGCAAGTACGACATTAATGTGTTGGCGCGCTATCAGATAGAGATGCGGGGCGTATTGCATGACAGCATGCTGGCTTCCTACGTGCTCAATGCTACGGCTACGCGTCACGATATGGATAGCTTGGCGCGCATGTATCTACAGCGTGAGACAACTCCTTTTGAGAAAATTGCCGGTAAAGGAGCCAAGCAGCTCACCTTTGATCAGATTGATTTGGCTGTAGCAGGGCATTACGCCGCAGAAGATGCCGATATCACCTTACAGTTACATCAAGCGCTGCAGGAAAAATTGCAGAAAATAGAGTCGCTGGCGCATGTGTATGCCGACATTGAGATTCCACTGATGCCAGTGCTGGCACGTATTGAGCGCAAAGGCGCTTTGGTGGATGCCAATTTGCTGGGTCTGCAAAGTCTTGAGTTAGGTGGCAAGCTGACCGAGCTGGAGCGCCAAGCCTATGCTATAGCAGGTCAGCCGTTTAATCTGGCCTCGCCAAAACAACTCGGTGAGGTGTTATACGAAAAGCTCGGTTTGCCTGTGCTCGGTAAAACCAGCAAAGGACAGCCCAGTACCGCTGAAGCTGTATTAAGTCAGTTGGCAGAGCAAGGGCATGAGCTGCCCGTATTGCTGATGGAGTATCGCAGTCTAAGCAAACTCAAAAGCACCTACACCGATCGTCTGCCCGAACAGATTAATCCGCTCACAGGACGTATTCATACCAGTTACCATCAGGCGGTGACTGCGACAGGACGCTTATCTTCTAGCGATCCGAATTTGCAAAATATTCCAATCCGTACCGCCGAAGGACGACGCATTCGCCAAGCCTTTATTGCTGCACCAGAGCATTGCTTATTAGCAGCGGACTACTCGCAAATCGAGCTGCGTATCATGGCGCATTTAGCGCAGGACAGCAGTTTGCTCGAAGCCTTTCGCAACGATCGTGATGTGCACAAAGCCACCGCTGCTGAGGTGTTTGGTGTGGCCTTGGATGAAGTCACCAGCGAGCAGCGTCGCAACGCCAAAGCGATTAACTTTGGCTTGATTTACGGCATGAGCGCCCACGGCTTAGCCAAACAAATCGGCAGCAACCGCACCGAAGCACAGCAGTATATTGATCGCTACTTTGAACGTTATCCGGGTGTGCTGGCCTACATGGAAAACACCCGCAAACAAGCGGCAGAGCAAGGCTATGTAGAAACATTGTTTGGACGCCGACTCTATTTGCCCGAAATTAAGGCCAAAAATCCAATGCTTCGCAAAGCAGCGGAGCGCACAGCCATTAACGCGCCGATGCAGGGTACGGCCGCTGACATCATCAAGCGTGCCATGATTGCTGTGGATGCATGGTTGAGTGAAAGTAATTTACGCGCGCATGTGGTGATGCAAGTGCATGATGAATTGGTGCTGGAAGTGCATCAGGATGATGTGGCGCAGGTACGAGAAAACCTGTTGCCATTGATGAGCCAAGCGGCGCAACTGGATGTGCCGTTATTGGTTGAAGCAGGTGTGGGTAATAATTGGGATGAGGCACATTAACAATTTATAAAAAGATTGAACTTTCATAATACACCCCAGTCTGATTGTTTGAATGTCTCCTATTGAGTGTTCTCCAGCTGTAAATGTTGTGATGAGTTAAGTTGGCAGAACTCGGACATCTATCCCTAGCAGTCCGAGCTTATACTCCGAATCTCTTCCCCCCAACCGGAGATTCGGAGTTTTTTTTGCCTATTATTTAAGCGCTCCGCTACTGCACCTTGTGTATTTCTAAAGTCGCATTTTTACCTCTGTTATTTTTTTCGTAATCCTGTAGTATTTAGAATCTTTCACTACACAGCATTTTTGACTGTGTTTTTATATAAGGCTTTTTCAAGCAGAGAGTGAGGCAAAGATGACCGAACGTGTACAAGTAGGCGGCTTACAAGTCGCTAAAGTTCTCTATGACTTCGTAAATGAGCAAGCTATTCCCGGTACTGGCATAGATGCAGACAAATTCTGGGAAGGCGCCACGAAGGTCCTGCAAGATCTTGCACCGAAAAATCGCGCCCTGTTAGAAAAACGTGATGCCTTACAAGCGAAAATTGATGAGTGGCACCTTGCACGCAAGGGCCAAGCTCATGATGCAGTGGCTTATAAAGCATTCCTGCAAGAAATTGGATATTTGTTGCCAGAAGCGGCGGACTTCCAAGCCAGCACACAAAATGTTGACGATGAAATTGCTCGTATGGCGGGTCCACAGTTAGTAGTACCTGTGACCAACGCACGTTTTGCGCTAAACGCTGCCAATGCACGCTGGGGTTCGCTCTATGATGCGCTTTATGGCACTGACGTAATTAGCGAAGCAGATGGCGCTGAAAAAGGTAAAGGCTATAACAAAGTTCGTGGCGATAAAGTAATCGCCTATGCACGTGCTTTCTTAGACAAAGCTGTGCCTTTAGCTGCGGGTTCCCATGCAGAGTCCACAGGTTACCGTATTGCCGATGGCAAGCTGATTGTTGCCCTTAAAGGTGGCACCAATACCGGTTTGGACAATGATGCACAGCTCGTTGGTTATCAGGGTGACGCCCAAAACCCAACAGCTATCCTGTTGAAAAACAACGGTTTGCATATTGAGATCCAGATTGACCCCGATAACTTTATTGGCAAAACCGACGCTGCCGGCGTTAAAGATATTATTTTAGAAGCCGCCATCACCACCATCATTGACTGTGAAGACTCTGTGGCCGCTGTGGATGCCGACGACAAAACCCTCGTGTACCGTAACTGGCTAGGCCTGATGAAAGGCGATTTGAGCGAAACCGTGACTAAGGGTGATAAATCCTTCACGCGCGCAATGAGTCCAGATCGCGTGTACACCGGTCTTAATGGTGACACAGTTACGCTACATGGTCGTTCACTGTTGTTTATTCGCAACGTTGGTCACCTAATGACTAACCCAGCGATTGTAGATGCGCAAGGTAACGAAATGCCAGAGGGCATCATGGATGCGTTGTTCACGGGCTTGATTGCTTTGCATAACCTGAAAGGCAACACCACCCGTCCAAACAGCCGCACCGGCAGCATGTACATTGTGAAGCCAAAAATGCACGGCCCAGAAGAAGTGGTCTTTGCTGACGAGCTGTTTGCTCGTGTTGAAGATATTCTAGGTATGCAGCGTAATACCCTGAAAATGGGCATTATGGATGAAGAGCGCCGTACCACAGTAAACCTGAAAGCCTGTATCGAAGCAGCCAAAGAGCGTGTGGTGTTTATTAACACAGGTTTCTTGGACCGTACTGGTGACGAGATCCATACCTCCATGGAAGCAGGCGCGTTTGTACGTAAAACTGCGATGCGCAGCGAGAAATGGATTGCTGCTTACGAAGATTGGAACGTGGACGTGGGTTTAGCCACGGGTCTGTCCGGTAAAGCACAAATCGGTAAAGGTATGTGGGCTATGCCAGACTTAATGGCTGACATGGTTGCGCAGAAAAGCGGTCACGTGAAAGCCGGCGCCAACACCGCATGGGTTCCTTCACCCACTGCAGCGACTCTGCACGCGACGCACTACCATGAGCTGGATGTATTTGCTCGCCAAGAAGAGTTAAAAAATCGTCAGTTTGCTTCTTTGGATGACATTCTAACCATTCCATTGGCGCCTAGCACCGACTGGACTGCAGAAGAAATCCAAGCCGAGCTGGACAACAACGCACAGGGTATTCTGGGCTATGTTGTACGCTGGGTTGAGCAGAGCGTGGGTTGCTCCAAAGTGCCAGACATCAATGATATCGGCCTGATGGAAGACCGTGCGACCCTGCGTATCTCCAGCCAGCACATGGCCAACTGGTTGCGTCACGGCATTACCAACGAAGCGCAAATCACTGAAACCATGCAGCGCATGGCAGAGGTAGTTGACCGTCAGAACGCTGGCGACCCACTCTACCGTAACATGGCACCTAACTTCGATGACAGCATTGCTTTCCAAGCCGCGCTGGAATTAGTACTGGATGGCCGTGCACAGCCTAATGGTTACACCGAGCCTGTCTTACACCGTCGTCGCCGCGAATTTAAAGCGAAGAACGGACTGTAGTACAGCCTGAACTGTAGTGATGAAAAAACCGCCTTTGGGCGGTTTTTTTTATTTATGGAGTTTCGCTCTAGCTGGGGTATAAACGCCAGGTTCTGATGTGCTTACGATTATTTCGAGTCGAGCATAGTAAAACTGCTATCTAAGTGAGCAGTCATTAATTGACGATAGTTTAGTAATAACTTTGGTCTTCTATTGGCATAAGTGCTTGTATAGTTGTGTGAATTTGCACAGAATCAGCCAATACGCAAACAAAAACAACAAGATGCATACAGGTCTGAGCCTACTCACTGCAACTTACGTCCAATTGGGCGAAGCTTGGCAGAAAAGTACTATCCTCTGCCCTGTAGGAGGAATGTAGATGAGCCGTCATGATGCCTTTGCTGAGACTGGACGTGCTGCGGTACAGCAAAATATCCAAGGAACGTTAGACTTTTTAAAACAATATCCACCTTTTGATGCAATGGAAGCCTCAGAAATGAGCTTCTTGGTGGAGAACTGTATTTTAAGATTTTATGCCCAAGGGGAGACTGTAATTACTCCAGAGGATGGGCCGGTAGAACATCTGTATATTGTTAAGCAGGGTCGAGTTTATGGTGAGCGACGTAAAGGGCAGGGCACCAGCGATGAAACCACCTTTGAGCTGTCTGCTGGCGAATGTTTTCCTATAGCCGCTTTATTAAGCGAGCGGGAAACACGCACGGTGCACGTTGCTGAAGAAGACACCTTCTGCTTTTTGTTTAATAAAGCCGCATTTGTCAAACTGATTTCACGCAGTGAACATTTCCGTGATTTCTGTGTGCGCGGCATGAGCAGTCTGCTCGATCAGGTTAATCAAAAAGTGCAGAGCCGCGCAGCTGAGTCGCTAGGTTCACAAATTTCGATGGACACCAAATTGGTGAACATCTCCTCCATGCGTATGCCGGTGACCTGCACCAAGGATACTCCGCTGCATGAGGCGGTGCAGATAATGCACGAGCAACAGGTAGGCAGCATTTTAGTTGCTGACGCCTTACAACGCCCACAAGGTATTTTTACACTGCGCGACTTGCGCCGGGTGATTGCCGATCCTAATACGGATTTACGTCAGCCCATGCAGCAAGTTATGACCGCTAACCCATTTTGTTTATCACCAGATGCGACGGCCTTTGATGCTGCTTTAGCCATGACTGAGCGGCACATTGCTCATATCTGTTTAGCCCAAGATGGGCGTATTGTTGGTATGGTGTCTGAGCGCGATTTGTTCTCCTTGCGCCGTGTTGATTTGGTGCATTTGGCGCGCGCTATACGCACCGCACCAAGTCTAGAAAAAATAGTACAGATGCGTAGCGATGTGCGTGAGCTGGTTGAGCGCATGATTGCACATGGTGCCAGTCCAGAACAAACAACGCGCTTGATTACTTTACTTAACGATCACACTACCTCAAGGGTGATCGAGCTGTGCATAGAAAAACATGGTGACCCTGGAGTTAAGTTTTCTTGGGTGGTATTTGGCAGTCAGGGGCGACGTGAGCAGACGCTGCATACGGATCAGGATAACGGTATTTTATTCGAGGCCGACAGCCAAGCAGAAGCTAATGCTATACGACAAAAATTATTACCCATTGCGCGTGAAATCAACGTCGCGCTTGATGACTGCGGCTTTGCTCTGTGTAAAGGCAATGTGATGGCAGGTAATGCTGAGCTATGTTTATCGAGCCGTGAATGGTCAACCTATTACAGCAAACTAATTCGCGAATCTTCATCAAACTCTTTGGTTTATAAAGCGATATTCTTCGATGTCAGAATAGTTTGGGGTAACGAAGCGAGTTGCGTGGAGTTACAGCGCGAAATTTTAGATTTAGTCGCACATGATAAAGCGTTCCAGAAAATCCTAGCTGAAGGAGCGCTGCAGAATCGTCCGCCGCTGGGTGGTTTATTCCGTAACTTTACTTTGGCCAAAAAAGGTGTGGAAAAAGACACCTTGGATTTGAAAATTAAAGGTTTGGTGCCAATCGTTGATGGAGTGCGGGTATTGGCATTAAGTCATGGAATTGAAAGCAGTAATACGCTGGAGCGCATACGTCAGCTGGTACGCAAGGGGATAATCGAGCGCCTAGATGGCGATGCCTATATCGAGGCATATCACTTTATTCAACTGATTCGCATGCAACAGCACCAGCATCAAGCAGAGCAGGGGATGGCGTACTCAAACCGAATCTATCCGGACGAGCTTAATACGCTTGATCGCCGCATTTTGCGTGAGTCTTTTCGTCAGGCGCAACGTTTACAAAGCAGCCTGTCCTTTAGGTATCAGCTGTGAAACTGTTCAAGTGGTTTAGTAAGCGTCCAGAAGTAGACGAGAAGGATATGGCTCGTCTATACGCTTTGCCTGCACCGGATCCGATTGCTGAACAACCATTAGCCAATCAGCGTTTTGTAGTGGTTGACTTAGAAGCGACCGGACTTAACACACTGAAAGATAAAATTCTATCGATTGGTGCAGTTGTAATTCAGGATAACTCCATAGAGATGGGGCAGCTGCTGGCGCGTACGCTCAAGCGTGAAGGTCATAAGGTTAGTGAAAGTGTATTGATCCACCTAATCGCTCCCAGCGATGTTGCCGCAGGTGAAAGAACAGAAACGGCGATGTTGGATTTTTTAGAATTCGTTGATGTGAGTCCTTTGTTAGCTTTCCATGCCGACTTTGACCAAAGGTTGCTGATTCGCGAGTTTAGAGAGATTTTCGGCTTTAACTTTAAGCACCCGTTTTTTGATTTGGCAGAAATCGCACCTATGCTGTATCCCGATCACGGTATGCGTTGCCCAACTATGGATAGCTGGGTAGAGTTTTTTGGTTTGCAGGTATTACAACGACATAACGCCTGTGCCGACGCGATGGTCACAGCCGAATTAATGCTTATTTTCCTTAAGAAAGCGCAAGCACAAGGAATAAATACGCTCAAAGACTTAGAAGTAAGCTTGAATAACTGGCGTCGTCGCAAATCCAGCACTATGTCAGTCTAATAACGCGCGATACGCTTTATGGGTTGTACCGTTTGTCGTAAATAGTGCACGAAAATGCCATCATGCCGATATCACTACCAGTTAGGTTGTAGCGATACTGGGAGGCAGATATGCATATTGTGGCAAGCAGTAATCTGAATATTCAAACAGAACAGCAGCTGCTATTTGGCCGCGAGGTAACGGAATCCTTGCAGCTTAATAACGGTGCGCAAAGTGTTAATTATCAGCGACATGAAAAACAGCTGTTTGCCTCGGCTGAGCAGATGCAAGTTAGCAGCGAACCTAAGCCCGCGCTCTCGAAGGCGGCGCTCGATAGTTATGCAAAAAGTATTAGCCCTGCAGAAAGCCGTTCAGCCAGTCTTGCTAATACGCCTCAGTCAGAAAGTGCGCTGGCAGATTTTGCACCAGATGAGGCGGATGTAGAAAAACTACGCATGTTACTCGCTGCCTTGGCGCGTCTGAATGGCGATTTTAGTGCCTATCAAGAAATGTTGGTTAAATTCAGCCAAAACGAACTAGCAGATTTTTCTAGTAACCCAGCGCCAGTTAACGCAAGCGTAGGTGCCGCCGCAGTGTCTGCGCCGCCAAATAACGCTGCACCTTCGCTAAGCTACGATTATCACGTTACCCAGTGGCAGCAACAAGAGCTAAAGGTGCACAGTAGCGGCAGTCTCACCACCGCGGATGGGCGGACGATAGACTTTAATTTTGCAATGCATATGCAACACACCCAAGCCAGTCATGAGTCAGTAAGCATCAGAGCGGGAGCTGCCTTAAAAGATCCATTGGTGATTAATTATGCCGCTAGCTCGGCGCAACTCAGTTCGCAGCAAATGCAGTTTGATTTGGATGCGAATGGCCGTAAAGAAAGTCTAGCCATGTTAGGCAATGGCAGCGCTTATTTGGCTTTGGATAAAAACGGTAATGGACGTATCGATGATGGGCGCGAGTTATTTGGTGCGCTGTCAGGTGATGGTTTTGCTGATTTAGCCCGTTACGATGATGACGGCAATGGGTTTATTGATTCGGCAGATGCTGTGTTTAAGGATTTAAAACTCTGGTTGCCGGATAGCCAAGGCCAGGGCCGCTTGCTGAGTTTGACGGATGCGGGAATCGGCGCGCTACCGCTGCAACATGCACAAGGAAGTTTTGATTTGATTGCCAATAATGAGTTGCAAGGTCAGGTGCGTAGTAATGGAATCTTCGTTTTTGAAGATGGTCGCATTGGCAGCATACAGCAAGTGGATCTGGTGGTTTAAATCACTGCCTACTGAGGTTTGAGCAGTTCGCGCAGTAGTTCGGTATGTTGGCTTTGCTGTTTATTGAGGACGAGTTGATTGGCGGTAAAAATGGCTTTTAGCTCGTCCAGTGCCTGATTGAAATTATCATTGATAATCAGGTAATCAAACTCAACGTAGTGACTCATCTCGCTGACGGCTTGACGCATGCGGTTTTCAATCACATCGCTGTTGTCTTGCCCTCGCTTCTGTAGGCGTTCGCGGAGCGCTGCTTGGCTGGGCGGCAAGATGAAAATAGATCTAGCTTCGGGCATAAGACGTCGAATTTGCTGCGCACCTTGCCAGTCAATTTCTAAAATCAGATCGTAACCCTCAGCTAGAGTGTCCTGCACCCAAGCTTGCGAGGTGCCATAGAAATTGCCAAATACTTCAGCAAATTCAAAAAAATCGCCTTTATTGATCATTTCCTGAAACTTATCTCTGTCAGTGAAATGATAGTTTATGCCATCTTCTTCGCCGGGACGCCTAGGGCGAGTGGTGTGCGAGACAGAGACACGAATAAAAGGAAGGTCGCTTACTAAAGACTTTACCAAGCTGGTTTTACCCGCACCTGAAGGAGCGGACAGAATATAAAGAATTCCTTTTTTACTCATGTTTTAACTCACTAAGCCGATTCAGTGTCGCGCTGGATGTGAAAATGCTGTGCTTTTAAGACGCGCTAGTTTAACCAAACTTGAGTGTTATAGCATGTTTAAATTATTAGATGGCCGGTGCAGTAACTTTTTGTGCTGTTGCGCCAGTTAAAATAACTATGTAGCTTGCTAGTCATTGAGTGATATCAAAACAACACTGTCTGGGAGTGGCAAAATCTCGGCTGTTCATGGTGAGGGCAGGTACATCAGTGAATCATGTTTTGAGTGGCCGAGTTTCAAACTCTAAAAATAGGGACGATTAATGCTAAAAATCAAAAGTAACCTTGGGCTTAAATTAATGTTGGGCTTTGCTTGCATGCTGATACTGGTGGCAGGCGGGATAGGGTTTTTATCGGTAGACCGCTCTGGTCAAGCGTTGAGAGAGCAAATTAATAACACATTGCCACACATGGCGCACGAAGGAGCGAAGCTGGTACGCAGTCGTATTGATACGCAGTTGCGTGCTATTGAAGAGCTGTCAATGCGTCCAGAATTTGATGGCAATATTGAACATACGCAGCTGAGCTTTCTGCTGGAAAGCAGTCAGCGACTCGGTTATCTAGGCATGGGCATTGTTGATAAAAAAGGTATTGCCCATTACCCCGATGCACCCTCGGCTGATTTAGCGTCTAGGGACTACATTCAAAAAGCCTTCCAAGGTCAGACCAATATGTCTGAAGTGATTATTAGTCGAGTTATTAATAAGCCTGTGATCATGTTGGCTGCTCCTGTGTACCAGCATGGTCAGGTAGTGAATGTGCTGATTGCGCGCATGGACGCTACTGTGCTGAGTGAGATTGCTGATGACCAAGGGTATGGCGCGCACGGCAGCGCACTGATTGTTAACGCACAGGGGACGCTGATTGCCAGCCCCGATCGCAGTCATGTTTTGGAGCAACTTAATCCCGGTGAGCAAGCAAAAACAAATCCGGATTATGCCTCCTTAGCTGCCGCAATCACGCAAATGCGCAGCCAAAATCAGGGAGTAACCAGCTACCAGTACTTTGGTTTGCAGCGCATTGCTGGGTTTTCCGTTATTCCCGGTACTCAGTGGGTGTTGGCGTCGGTTGCCGACAGTGATGAGGTATTTGCTTCTCAGGTATCGCTACGCTGGCTGTTGATGGGCGTAACGGCGATATTTATTTTTCTTGGCATGCTGGCCACCTATTATTTTGCGCGCAAGATCACCGCACCGCTGAGACAGGTAAGAAAAACCTTGTTGGATGTGAGCAGCCAAAGCGATTTGCGCTTGCGTGTGCCGGTACTTAGCCAAGATGAAGTAGGGCAGGTAGCCAGTACGGTTAACCAACTACTTGAACACTTCCAGACCATCTTGAGTGAGATTCAGTCCGCTAGTATCAGTGTGGCCAGTGCCTCAGAGCAGATGAGTGCTTCGAGTGCGCAAGTTTTGCACACTGTGGATGAGCAAGAAGGTCAGACCCATTTAGTAGCTACGGCCATGGAAGAGATGAGTGCCAGCATTCAAGAAGTGGCTAACAACACGATTCAGGCAGCGGAAATGGCGACGTTGGCGCAGCAGGAGACGAGTGGCGGCCATAGAGCAGTACGTGGTTCTATTGATGCGATTACCTCTTTGAGCGAACAAATTCTCAATTCGGTGACGGTGATTGAGGAGTTAAATACGCATACCAAGGATATTAGCCAAGTGCTGGATATGATCCAGGGTGTTGCCGAACAAACCAACCTGTTGGCGTTGAACGCCGCTATCGAAGCCGCACGTGCCGGTGAGGCCGGTCGAGGTTTTGCTGTAGTGGCAGACGAAGTGCGCTCGCTGGCAGGCAATACGCGCAATGCGACGGATACCATTCGTGAAAAAATGGAAGTATTCCAGAAAGGCTCTTTGCGCGCCGTAGAGCAAATGCATGCAAGTGCTGAGCTTACACGCAATAGTGTTGAGCGTGCGCAGGAGTCAGGTACAGCACTGGATCATATTCAAGATGCTGTGGGGCGTATCGAGTCTGCTAGCTTGCAAATTTCTACCGCTGCAGAAGAGCAAAGCCAAGTTGCGCAGGATATTACGGTGAACGTCAGTGGTTTAAGCCAGGGTATTGTGCAAGTCGCGCAAGCAACGCAACAAACAGCAGAAGCCAGTCGTCAGCTGACGGCGCTTGCCCGCCAGCTAAACGAGCAAACACAGCGGTTTTCTATTTGAGTGCGCTAGCAACACAGCTAACGACTTTGTCTCTTGGTGCAACCGCTTTGGTTGCACCTATCACACAGCACAATCCGTTTCAGCTAAGCTAACAGTCTTTAATCTTGAGTTTAGAGTGGATTAGCATGACTGTTAATTGGCTGATGTTAATTATTGGCGGTTTTTTTGAGACCTTGTTTGCTATTAGTTTAGGCAAGGCACAGCAAAGTATTGGCAAGACGCAAGCATTTTGGTTAGTACTGTTTTTGCTGTGTGTATCTTTGAGCATGTTTTTGCTGTACAAATCCATGGGTGGTGCCAAACCTATACCTGTAGGTACCGCCTATGCTGTTTGGGGCGCAATAGGAGCAATAGGTACAGTGATTGCTGGGATGCTGCTTTTTGATGAGCCGGCGACCTTTTGGCGAATGTTCTTTTTATCAAGCCTAATCGCCTCAGTAATAGGTTTGCAGTGGGTAAGCTCACAGGGTTGAGGTGGCGAGTGGATTTAAATCTAGCGCGTACTTTTTTGGCAGTGGTGTATAGCGGCAGTTTTATTTTGGCCGCCGAGCAGCTGTGTGTCAGTCAAACCACCGTAACGGCACGTATAAAAAATCTCGAACAACAACTCAATGCTCAGCTATTTTGGCGTAATGCAACAGGGGTTAGCCTGACTGAGCAGGGTGAACTGTTTATTCCTTACGCACAAAGCTTTCTCAATACGTGGCACGGTGCTGTGCAGACAATGCAGCAGCAAAACCAGCCGCAACCGCTAAAGCTAGCTGCTGAAATTAGCCTGTGGAACCCATGGCTTACGCGCTGGTTTAACAGCCTAATCAAACAGCAGCCCGATTTGAATGTTGCGGCTACGGTGGCTGAAGCGGCAACCCTGTTATCAGGCTTGGATAGTGGTGAGCAGAATGTGGTGCTGGCGCATCAGCCTTACTACCGTCCTGATATGCAGGTTGAGCAGCTGGTTGAGGAAAAACTTATTCAGGTGGCCCATCCGCAGCAGCCTGAACCCTGGTTGTTTATCGACTGGGGTGTTGCTTTTAAGCAGCAGTATCAACTCGCCTTCCCAGGACAGAGCCACGCGCAAATCCAAACCAATCTAGGTCCGTTAGCGTTGCAGCTTATACTAGAGCACGGCGGCACTGGGTATTTTCGCACCCATGTTGTGGCCCCTTATTTGGCCAGCGGACAGCTGGTACATAATCAATCAGCGCCCGAGTTTTCTTTGCCTATTTATGTGCTTTATAAAAGAGGCAATACACACCCCGATCTGCACTTAGCGCTTGAGTTGTTGCGTAGCTTAAGCGTCTAGACTAGTTTGTAATGCGAGCCTGTCTGGCTGGCATACCAAACCAGTTTCTTGCTCAATGCGCTTGGCCTGACTTGGGTTATCTGCAAAAGGTAGCATCGCTGCTTGATTGGCTTCGTGGCTGGAGTAACGCAGCCACTGGTTCACAATAAACGGTGCGCAGACGAGTAACACAATTAAACTAAGCATGTTGTAAGTCTCCTTGTGATTGAGCGGAGCGGCTTTCTCTGAGTGTTAACCAACAGTTGATAGCAAACAAAATCATACCTAAAGCAAACAGGCTGCCGCCGATTAGGCGTGCCACATAGCCGTAGTGGCTGGCACCGATGGTTTCAACAAAAGAGTAACTGAGCGTGCCGTCTTGGTTGATAGCGCGCCACATTAAACCTTGGCTAATGCCGTTGACCCACATGGCCGCAAGGTAAACAACGGTGCCGACCGTGGCCAACCAGAAATGAATATGAATCAGTTTTATGCTGTACATGCTTTCACGGTGCCACAGTCTTGGAATCATGTAGTACAGACTACCGATACTGATCATCGCCACCCAGCCGAGCGCACCGGCGTGCACATGACCAATAGTCCAGTCCGTGTAGTGGGAGAGTGAGTTGACGGTTTTAATCGCCATCATCGGACCTTCAAAAGTGGACATGCCGTAGAAGGCCAGAGAAACCACTAAGAAGCGCAAGATGGGGTCGTAACGTAACTTATACCACGCGCCTGACAGCGTCATCATCCCGTTGATCATGCCACCCCAGCTGGGGGCAAGCAGGATCACTGACATGACCATGCCTAAGCTTTGTGCCCAATCGGGCAGGGCGGTGTAGTGTAAGTGGTGCGGGCCGGCCCAGATATAAATAGAGATAATGGCCCAGAAATGCACAATCGAAAGGCGGTAGGAATAAATCGGACGGTCTGCTTGCTTGGGTACGAAGTAGTACATCATACCTAAAAAACCGACGGACAGAATAAAACCAACCACACTATGCCCGTACCACCACTGGATCAGCGCGTCTGTAGCGCCTGAATAAGCAGAGTAGGATTTGGTTAAAGTGACGGGTACTGCGGCACTGTTGATTATAAAAACCATCGCGGTCACGAAAATAAAAGCGCCGTAAAACCAGTTGGCTACGTAAATGTGTGCAACCTTGCGTCGCGCGATGGTGGCAAAAAAAAGCCAAGTATAAACAAGCCAGAGTGCGGCCAAAACTATCGACAGTGACCACTCCATTTCGGCATATTCTTTACTGGTGGTGGAACCCATGGCATAGCTAATTACGATAAGCACTAATAAAATCTGCCAACCCCAGAAAAATATCGAGGCCATTAGGTCTGAGGGCAATCGTGCATAGCTGGTGCGCTGAACAATATAAAAAGAGGTGGCAAACAGCGCGCTACCGCCAAAAGCAAAGATAACCAAGCTGGTATGAATAGGACGAACACGGCCAAATGTTAGCCACGGGGTGTCGAAACTCAGTGCCGGCCATACCAGTTGAGCAGCCAAAAACACACCAAAGCACATGCCGATCACACCCCAGACAATGGTTGCTAGGGTGAACTGGCGTACAACTTTGAAGTTGTATTCAGGTACTTGAATTGAATTTTGCATAATGACTCACGCAGCCAACACTACAAGCATGCAGCACAGCTACGGCCTCTGTTAGATAATTGACTTCGATCAAGAGTAAGAGTGTGCCGAATACTTTGCTAATGAAAAATATTGCGCTGAGCTAACAATAAAACTGATAGGGTGTGATTGATATGGATTTACGGCTTCTGTTGGAGCGCACGCTTGCGTGAATGTGCTTTTCCGGCTGGGTTTATGTTCTGCATCGCGCAGAAGCTGCGCTCCCACACCGCGGGTCTTGTTGGGGTGCAACAGCTGAGCTTCAACAAAAGTTTGCTGCAATAAACAGATACGCCAAGCAAGAAACTCATTTAATCTAACCCTATAGTTTTGCTATATATTGGCATCACTGTCTAATAGGGTAACGCCAATGCGCTGCTCGGTACTGATGTTTAGAGGTTGGCTATGACCCTTGAGATTTTTCTCGTTCTGTTAATCACAATGGTAGCGCTGGTGCTTTTTGTTACTGAGAAGCTCCGCATTGATGCCATTGCGATTTTGGTATTAGTCAGTCTGACCTTGCTGGATCTGGTTAGCCCTGGGCAGGCGTTAAGTGGTTTTAGTAATGCTGCCACTATCACCGTGGCTTCCATGTTTATTCTTGCTGCTGGATTACAAAACAGTGGCGCCTTAGCCGGCATACAAAGACTGCTTAGCGCAGCGCGTTCCCCCTTGCAATTTATGCTGATGTTATTTGGCTTGCTGGCGCTGATTGCCCCTTTCGTTAATAACACTGCCGTGGTAGCTATTTTTATTCCCATAGTTATTGCAGCCAGTTTAAAAGTGGGCTTGGCGCCCTCTAAAGCATTGATTCCACTGTCTTACGTGGCGCAAATGATGGGGGTGGTCACGCTCATTGGTTCATCCACCAACCTACTGGTGAACTCTATTGCTAAAGATCTAGGTCATCCAGGTTTTAGTATGTTTGAGTTTTTCCCCTTGGCTGTCATTTGTGCCATCGCCGGTTGCCTGTACCTACTGACGTTTGGCCGCTGGTTATTACCCGAAGTACGCAGCGCGGATTTGGAAAACCTGTACGAGTTTGGTCATTATATTAGCGAGTTAAAAATCACCGAAGACTCCAAGTTGCTGGGTGTCAGTGTCGAAGAGGCGCAGCTGAGTAAAAATTACAACGTCTTTATTCTGGAATTACTGCGTGACGGGGAAAAATATTGGGCGCCACGTTCAGAAAAGCTGCAAGAAGGTGATATTTTACTGGCACGTGGGGTTTGGTCTGCACTGGAAGCTCTGAAAGATGAGCAAAAACTAGAGTTTAATACGCAAACAGATTTTCAGCTTAAAGGACGTAAGCAGGGGAAATCAGTGCTTACAGAGGTCATGATCGCACCGCAATCCCGTGCAGCGGGTCGTTTACTGGCTGAATTAAATCGCAGCTGGCGCTACAACGCCTCGGTCATGGGAGTACAGCGCCGAGGGCAGGTATTACGCAGTCAGCTTAATAGTCTGCGGTTGCGTATCGGTGATATTTTACTGCTAGCGCTACCGGAAAAAGACCTTGCTGCGCTGCGTAAAGATAAAAGTGTGATTGTGATTTCCCAGCGTGAAGCCAGCCAAGACTATGGTTGGCGCGCACCTTTTGCCGTTGCCACTATGGCCGCTGTAGTTATAGTTTCGGCACTCGGTTGGTTACCCATCGCTATTTCAGCGCTTACAGGTGCCGTTGCTATGACCTTGGCGGGCTGCATTCATGCCGATGACGTGTATGAAAGTACCGACTGGTCCATTGTGATTTTAATTGCTGGGTTGTTACCGTTGGGGATTGCTATGAGCAGCAGCGGTGCGGCTCAGTTCCTGGTGGATAACAGCATTGGTTTGGTGAGCCACTTAGGTCCGCATGTGGTGCTCGCGGTGCTTTATCTGATGGCGTTGTTATTTGGCGAGTTGATGAGTAATTCGGCGGCGGCTGTCTTATTGACACCTATAGGGTTTTCTACCGCACAGCTGATGGGCGCTGACCCTACGCCGTTCTTGATTGCCATTACCTTCGCCGCCTCAACCAGCTTTATGACCCCGGTGGGATACCAAACCAATATGATGGTGTATAGCGCTGGTGGTTATAAGTTCAGCGACTTTATTAAGGTGGGTTTACCGCTTAACAGTATCTTTTGGGTATTGGGCGTGATTTTTATTCCACTGTTCTGGCCGTTTTGAGCCGCCTGACGTAACAGGCAAGACGTCACTAAAGTGCTGGCATAATAGTATTATTATATTTGATATAATTACCTGCTTTATTGGCGGAAACTCCGCTGTCCTGCTGCTCGAAAATACTGGAAAGCATACATGTCTTGGTCCCGCGCTTTTAATGGCTCATTAAAAGTAAAACTTATCCTGCCTTTTGTTTTGTTAATTCTAATTCTCACTTTGGTTATTGGCTGGCTGTCGTGGTGGGCGAGTAGTCGCACAGTGGCTAATTTGAGTGAACAGTTGATGCTGGAAATGACCCAGCGTATTTCCCAAGCTGTGGATCGGCATATGTTTGGTACCGGCGCGGTACTTGAGACGGCTTTTCCAGATGGCATGCACGCGCCTGATGACATCAGTGCAGAGCTGAAAGAAATGACCACGCGATTTTACACCGCAGCCTCCATCTTTACTGACCCCAGCGACTATGTGTATTACGGTAATGAGCTTGGTCAAGGCTTGGGTTTACAAAAATTGGTGGACGGCACAGCGCAAGTGCGGATGAAACTACACGAGCAAGACAAACGCGATTTTTATCTGTTGCACAATATCAATGCACAGCCTGAATATCGCTTTACTGAGAGCACGCTGTTTGACCCGCGGGAACGGGTTTGGTATCAGCTTGGACGTGATGCGCCGCAACACACTTGGACGGCGGTTTACTTGGATTTTGGTACGCGTGAACTGGTGGTAACTCGCGCGCGTAAGGTGAGCAATCAACAGGGCGTATTTGCGGGCGTTGTGGCAACGGATTTGTTTCTATCAGAATTGAGCCGCTTTGTGCAGCAACTACCTGTCACCGCGAATAGTCGAGCGTTTATTGTTGAGCCCAATGGTGAGCTGATTGCCGCCTCCAGTGTGCCGAATGTACGTAACAACGAGCAAGGCAAGGCGGAGCGGGTCAACGCTAGCAATAGTGGTGATGAAGTTATTGAGCAAGCGTGGGCACAGCTGCATGCCTTGCTGCAGCAAGCCAACCACTACGGTGATGAATACGTCCATCAGTTATCCTTCACCGATAAAAAGGGCGAGCAACTTCATTTATCGGTCAGAAATATTCGCGATGATGCGGGGCTTAGCTGGTATGCCGTGATTGCTGTGCCCAGTACCGATATCCTGTCTGATGTACGCGCCAACACACTGTTGGTCATTCATATTGGTGTTTTGGCACTGTTGATTGCAGTGGGTATCGGCTGGCTGGTTTTTGGACGAGTCGCTCGTGATATATCTAAGTTGTCCGAAGCGGTACGCAGCACTGGTCGCGATCTCACAGACGTTTCTGATCAGGCAAACAGGCATGATGAGCTGGGAGTGCTGGCGCGAAGCTTTACCCAGATGCGTAGCGAGCTGTTCACTGATCGGTTAACCGGTGTAGCCAACCGTATGGCATTGGAATATAGCTTGGATAACCTGCTGCTTGAGCGCAAATCCACGCAACAGCCCTTTGCGTTGCTGTTTCTGGATTTAAATAAGTTTAAGCCGCTTAACGATACCTTTGGTCATGACAAGGGTGATCAGGCACTGTTCGAAACTGCACAGCGTATCCAGAGTGTCCTGCGCGACCATGACATGGTCGCGCGACTGGGCGGCGATGAGTTTGTGGTGCTGCTACGTGAAGTTAAAGAGTTAAGTGCCGTTGAGAAAATCATCGCGCGTTTGCACGAGGAAATACAGGAGCCCTTAGATTTTTGTGCTGGGTTTAGTCTGGGTGTTGCAATAGGTTTGGCGGTGTACCCTGAGCATGGTCAAGACAGTGCTAGTCTGCTCAAGTATGCGGATCAAGAAATGTATAATGATAAGCAGCGCACCTGTAGGGTAAGATAAATATGTCTAGGCCAAACTGACGGCTGAAATCACTGCTGAAACTTTATTTTAAAAGGTATTTTATATATGGGAATTGCAATCATGACCTCGGGTGGTGATTGTGCTGGGATGAACCCTGGCATCAAACGCTTTGTGGAATACAGTATTGAAAAAGGACTGAAGCCCTATTTGATCTGTGATGGCTTAGAGGGCTTGATCGATAACCGTATTCAGCCAGCTACTCATGCGGATGTGGCGGGTATTATCACCAAGGGTGGTTCGGTGTTGCGCTCATCACGCTCAGGCAGATTTTTTCAACCAGAGTACCGTCAGCAGGCTTATGACAACCTTAAAGCCCATGGCATCGACATGCTAGTGGTTTTGGGTGGTGATGGCTCTTTCCGTGCACTGGATGTGTTTTATCGCGAGTTTGGCATTGCGTTTTGTGGTATCCCAGCGACCATTGATAACGATATTTTCGGCACAGATTATTGCTTAGGTGTAGATACCGCACTGAATGTTATCCGCCAAGCTACGGACCAAATCCGCGATACCGCCAGCTCGTCCAGGCGCGCGTTTGTTATTGAAACCATGGGTCGCGATTGCGGTTATTTGGCGTTAGTTTCTGCGCTGACCAGTGGTGCGGAAATTTGTTTAATTCCAGAACTTCCCTACGATCTAGACAGCTTAAAAAAACGCTTTCAAACAGAAATTGCTGATGGGCGTACCTACATGATTGCTATTGTTTCTGAAGGTGTGGACTTTGCCCCGCAACTGACCCGCTGGCTGGAAGAAGAAGTGGGTATGGAGGCGCGACTGACAGTCTTAGGGCACACCCAGCGCGGCGGCAGTCCTACAGTGCTGGATCGCCTGCGTGCGTTTGAGTTTGTCACTATCGCCATTGATGGTTTGCTGGCTGGCAGCACAGATGGCGTGGTGTTTTACAAAAACTGCCAAATGGCCACACGCTCGATTTCAGAAGTGGTCTCCGGACGCAGCGAGATCAGCCCTGTGTATCTCGAAGAAGGGCGTAAATTAACGCGCTAGGAAAAGCCTGCGCTAGACTGATAGAGCGCGATAAGAGAAAGTAATTTGCTGTTGAGTTGCGCAGCAAATTACTTTAAAGACAGGGTAAGTATTTTATGTGTGTGCTATGGGTTTATCAGTGAATAGATAATCCTTTAATTCTTTGTCGAGCTGCGGATCTCTTCTGCGAATCCACTCAAGCACCATCGCCGCGTGCTCTTTTTCTTCATCCCGATTATGTATCAAGATTGCCCGTAGCTCATCGTCTTTACAGGCATCGACCCGTTGATTGTACCAATCCACAGCTTCGAGCTCTTCCATCAAGGACGTTATGGCACGGTGCATGTCTCTTGTTTCGTCTGTGAGCTCGTCGATAGGCTCGTGATAACCTTCGTTTGACATAGTGTTCACCCTAAGAGTTAGATGGCTAGGGAGGCGCTGAGTAATTGCCTGCTCTCCTAAATGTAAACAGACAATAGGCGGCTACCTATACGACTTAGGTAAGAATAGGTGCAAATGTTTCAATAAAGAGTGGATTTAGTTGGCCAAGCAGTCAGGACTGTTAATCGTCCCAAAGCTTTAAACGCTTTAAATGATGTGCAGAAAACTTTGATTTTAGGCGGCTAATTCGTAATGATGGATGAAATTAAATCCGTACAGATAAGAAGAGATTTGTCGTGAAAATTAACCGAAACGATCCATGCCCCTGCGGCAGTGGGAAAAAATACAAGCGTTGCTGCATCGATCACGCAACCAATCAGCAGCAAGGCGTGTTTGACGATATTGCGCAGGTCATAGCCATGAATCCAGACCTAAGCCTGGATGACCTGAATGTGATTGCTGAGCAGCGAGTTCAGCAGCGTAACAATCAGCCCATCGCTGACTTTTGTGGCCTCTCATCAAGCCAGATGTCTAACTGGATGTATGCACCCTTTGCAGAGTTGGATTTGGTAACAATCACGACACCAGCTGATTTATCCGCCAGTCCAGTTATGCGCTACCTAGAAATAATTCTAGATGAAGCCATGGCGAATGAAGGCTCATTTAAAGCAACCAGCAAAGGCAACTTACCAGCCAAACTGGTCAAGCAAACCAGTGAGCTGTTGCCGGAATTTGCTATAGCTGAATATCAGATTTACCCTAGCATCAGTGAGTACATGGGCAGTAATGAAGATAAGTTTAATGCGCTGCATTACACCCGTATCTTGGCAGAAGTGGCTGGCATTATTTACCGTAAAAGCGGCCGTTACCATGTTAAAAAAACAGCGCAAAAGCAGTACCGAAACCAAGGTCTGCGCTCCTTCTTTCTGCCCATGCTCGAAGCCGCGGTGGCCAAGTACAACTGGAGCTACCTAGATGCGTTTGAGGACGACATTGATCTGCGATTGTTCTGGATGTTCCTACTCTGGCGCATACAAAGTCATGGTTCGGTTGACCAGCTCATGGATGAGGTCTATGTGGCTTTTCCTCCGTTACTCCAGCAGTTGCCTCAAGATGAATACAGCACACCACACAGGCAGCTCGACTGCCGTATTGAAACACGCTTTATAAAGCGTTTTTTAGAGTACTGGGGCTTTGTTACCCTCAACCCCAAACGCTACTCGGGCGAAACACGGCTGCCGCGACAGGCAAGCATCCAGCCGCTGCTAACGCAGACGTTTAAGTTTAGGGTTTGAGTTGTAAGCAGGGAGTTCAGTTAACAAGAAAAATAATGGATAGAAGATAGCGGATACTAGGTTGTCCATTACCTGCATATTTAGCCTATAATGGACACTATGCTGTCTATTGAGTTGCAATCATGGTGAGCTTTTTACTGTTAGATGATATTGATGTGCAACGTGCCTTTGCGGCTCATTTACGTAAGTTGCGTGAACAGGCCAAGCTGTCGCGGGATGCTTTAGAGCAGCGCAGCACTGTGCCGGCTTCGACTATTAAAAGGTTTGAGCTGACGGGACAGATTTCTTTTCGGCAGCTTTTGCTGCTCTGGCAAAGTCTGGATGATTTACAGCGCTTATACGCGCTGACTCAACCGCCCAAGCGAGGCACTCGTTTACCGACCTCTATTGAGGAGGTGTTAGCGGATGAGTTTTAAGCCTGTACAAAAGTTAAATGTCACGCGCACGTTAAGCACAGGTGACTCTGTGCAGGTTGGGGTGCTGGTGCAAAACCGCCAAGGTGTTTTTTTTCAATACGAGGCGCAGTATTTGCAAAAATTTGGCAACCTTTCGCCCTTTACTCTGCATAACTCGACCGTGTTGCAGCCTGCACCAGCGCAGCCTCATGCAGGATTGCACGGTGTGTTTGCAGACAGTTTACCTGATGGTTGGGGGTTGCTATTACAGGATCGTGTTTTTCGCCAACAGGGTATTTTGCCGGCACAGGTGACAGCGATGGACCGTTTGGCTTTTGTTGGCTCAACAGGAACGGGAGCCTTAGCGTTTACGCCAGAGTCTGATTTGCACATCACCAGTCAAGCCGATACTGATCTGGCGACGCTAGGTTTAGAGGCACAGGCCGTTTTTGATGGCCAAACAGAACACGTGCTAGCAGCATTAGTGGCGGCGGGTAGTTCAGGCGGTGCCCGGCCTAAAGCGCAGCTGTTTTTCTCGGCAGATAAACCGAGCCAGTGCTGCACTCAAGCCAAACGTGGTGATGATGCTTGGCTGGTAAAATTTACCTCGCAAAATCTAGCACTTGGTCATGAAGAGGGCTTATGTGAAGCGGCTTACTTGCATTTGGCTGAGGTTGCCGACTTGCACCCACCCCAGTGGCAGCTGTTACCCGCGCCAGAAGAGAGTGGCGCTAAAGCTTGGTTAGCCGTAAAGCGCTTTGATTGGCTACAAAATATCAACTCAGGTCGGCCTGGGCGCCTGCATTTGCACAGTGCTTGCGGCTTGTTAGATGCTGACTTTCGTTTACCCAGTTTAGATTACGCTGACTTAATTAAAGCGAGTCGCCAGCTATGCAAATCACCTAGCGTCGGTCAGTTACAGTTCCGTCGTGCTTTGTTTAACTTATTTGCGTGCAACCAAGACGATCACAGTAAGAACTGGGCTTTTTTGCAAGATGATAACAGCCAGTGGCAGCCGGCCCCTTTCTACGATGTCACGTTTAGCCCGCACCCATTTAACGAGCACACCACAGCTTTTATGGGTTACGGCAAGCAGCCACCATTAGCAGTCATACAGCAGTTGGCGGGACAAGCGGGATTTGCCGACTGGAAGCAAGCGCAAGCCCATATCCAAGAGAGTGTTGAAGCGTTATCAGGCTTTGCTGTTATTGCTAAGCGCTTAGGTGTGAAAAAAAATACCATTACGGCGATTCAGAAAAAATTAGATGCGTGTCGTAAAGAGAATAGTGTATTGCTGCGGTAGATGGTTTAAGAGCGGTACGTCGTTTAGTGTGCTGCTCAAATTGAGTCAAGAGGATGAGGTGCAAAATACGGAAATGAGCCGTTTTATTCCACAGCAAATCCGTGAGCATGCGCTTGATAATCTCGAATACTGGGGCTGTGTGCCAGGCGGAAGTGAGCATTCTTGAACCTAGGCATGCTCCTCTCTGACAGTTTCCTGCTAGCAGGCTTGCCAAAAATAAAATTACCCAACCTTGTTTGTTTGACCGAAATACTTTACATTTAAAGCCCTTTATGCGGTTTTGACAAGTATATTGTACATATTATGGACTTCTACTCACTAGCTAAACAGGTTCGCGATCTGCGTAAAGAGCAGGGTATTTCCCAGGTGTTAATGGCCGAACACTTGCAGATTTCGCGTGCCACCCTGAGCGCGTTTGAAACGGGGCGTGCGGGTGATATTGGCTTAAAAAAGGTCATCGCCATGTTGGATTATTTGGGTTATGAGTTAAATCTGCGCGAAAAATCCCCTTTCCCTACCTTTGAAGAGCTACTCGATGCCCAGTGAGTTAAGGGTGCTGGTGCAACAGCAGGCGGCTGGACGGTTGCTATACGAGCAGGGAAGCTATGTGTTCAGTTATGACCACGACGTAGCCGCAGAGCAGTTTGTCTCCTTAACGATGCCGGTACGTAAGCGTGATCTGGTGCATAACCAGCTGCATCCTATCTTTCAAATGCATTTGCCAGAAGGGTATTTGCTGGCGTTGCTTAAACGGCATTATTCTAAATTAACCACTAATGATGATTTTGGTCTGCTGCAGCTCATGGCTCAGGGGATTCGTGGCCGCATACAGTATTCAAATGCGGTCCAAGCTAAGCCATCACTAACCCTTGATGAGCTTTTGCAGCCTAAAAATGATGCGCTATTTGCAGAGTTGGTCGAGCGCTTTGCCTTGCAGTCGGCAGTTAGCGGTGTGCAGCCTAAGGTGCTTGCACAGGTCGTCAATAAAGCCACTTTGCAGCTAGAGCATTACATAGTTAAATCTTGGGGAGCTGAGTATCCGGAATTGGCTTTAAATGAATACTGGTGCATGAAAGTGTTGCAGCAAGCGGGTGTGCCAGTGCCGGAGTTTTATATTTCAGATGACGCTGCGCTTTTTGTCATGCGACGTTTTGATATTACGGCGTCTGGGGGTTATTTAGGCTTTGAGGATATAGCCGTGCTGCAGGCGCGAGGACGTGAGCAAAAGTATGAGGGCAGCTATGAGCAAATGGTTAAAACCCTGAATGTATTTGTCTCGCCACAGCATAGAACCAATGCCATGCAGCAGTTTTTTAAAATGATGGTGCTCAATCTCGCTTTGCAAAACGGGGATGCGCATTTAAAAAACTTTGGCGTGCTTTATACCGATATCGATAATATTTGGCTGGCTCCTGCTTATGATGTCATTAGCACCACAGCTTATATTCGTCATGACAGTATGGCTTTAACGCTTATGGGTAGCCGTAAATGGTGGCAGCGCAAGCATGTAATTCAGTTTGGAGTGCAGGTGTGCGGACTAAGCAGCAAGCAGGCCAATAATTTATATGACGAGTGTGAAGCAGCCAAAAAACAGGTAGCCAAAGAGGTGCGTCAAGCATTAACAGGGTTGAAAAAACCTGAGCAACATGAGGTTTTGCAGCATCTATTGTTGCTTCTAGAGCGCGTCGATGGATAGGTCTTAAAGCTGTATTATTGTAGGTTGAGCGTGTTTTTCAGTACCGACAAATCAACGCCCATTTCCCGCAATACGCTACGCAAGCTGTAGATAAGCTTTTGCAGCGTGTCGCAAGATGGTTTTATGTTCAACCGGTATTGCTTATTCGATATTCTGCACCTGTTCTCTCATCTGCTCAATTAACACCTTAATATTCACAGCGGCCTGGGTGGTGCGGGTGTCGATGGCTTTGGAGCCGAGGGTGTTGGCTTCGCGGTTGAGCTCTTGCATCAGAAAATCTAAGCGGCGACCCACTGCGCCAGTGTCTTTTAGTGCGCGGCGTACTTCTTGGATATGGGTGTTTAAACGATCAAGTTCTTCGGTTACATCGCTGCGCTGCGCCAGTAATACCAGTTCTTGTTCGAGGCGCTGGCTGTCAATTTCCACAGCCATTTCTTGGCAGCGCGCCAGAATTTTTTGCCGCTGAGCGTCGAGCATGTCTGGCACTAGCGCGGCCAATACTTCCACTTCGACGCCGATTTGTGTCAAGCGCTCGTCAATCAAACGCGCCAGATTATCGCCTTCGCGCGCGCGGTGCTGCTTTAGTTGGGCTAGTCCTTGCTTGAACAGTTCCATGGCTTGCTTTTGCAGGGCTTGGTTGTCTTGGCTTTGACTGGCGATGACTTCAGGCCAGCATAAAATTTCCACAGGATTGATCGTGGCAGGGTTTTGCATTAATTGGGCTATTTGTTCGGCCGCCTTAATGACTTGCTCAGCATAGACAAGGTTGATATCAATGCTTTGTTGTTGCGCTGATTCGGTGAATTTGAGTGTGCACTCCAATTTGCCGCGGGAAATTGTTTTGCGTAGCTGTTCGCGAACGGGGGTTTCCAGCTCCCGCAGCACGTCAGGTAGGCGCAGATGGGGCTCTAAATAGCGGTGATTAACTGAGCGAATTTCCCAGGTGAGGGTGCCATTGTTGTCATTGTGCTCAACGCGAGCAAAAGCCGTCATACTCTGTGCCATATAAACCTCGTTGCTGATTCGTAAATAGGCGACAGTTTAACGAGTTTTATCTGTTCATGGGTGCTGAATGAGACGTTAGCGGGCTTTCTCTTTATACTGTGGTTAAAATATATCTGTAATAAGGTGGTTCAATGATTCGTCCAAGTGGTCGCAGCGCAGATCAGCTGCGTGAAGTGAAAATAACGCGTAACTATACCTGCCATGCTGAGGGCTCAGTGTTGGTGGAGTTTGGGCAGACTAAGGTGATTTGTACCGTCAGTGTGGAAGAGGGTGTGCCGCGTTTTTTACGTGGGAAAAATCAAGGCTGGTTAACCGCAGAATACGGCATGTTGCCCAGAGCAACTGGTCAGCGTACGCGCCGTGAGGCGAGCAGTGGTAAGCAGGGCGGGCGCACGCTAGAAATCCAACGCTTGATTGGCCGCTCGTTGCGCGCAGCGCTGGACTTAAGCAAGCTGGGTGATTACACCCTGACTGTCGACTGTGATGTGATTCAAGCCGATGGTGGTACACGCACTGCAGCAATCACGGGTGCGATGGTGGCTGTGGTGGACGCATTAAACGTGATGCGCGAGCGCGGCTGGTTAGATAAAAAAGCTGAGCTACCCGTACAGCAAATGATTGCTGCTGTATCTGTGGGTGTTTATCAGGGTGAAGCTGTATTGGATTTGGACTATCCAGAAGACTCAGGCGCAGAAACGGATCTGAATGTGGTGATGACGGATGCCGGTGGTTTTATTGAGGTGCAGGGCACAGCAGAAGGCGCGCCTTTTACCAGTGAGCAGTTAACCAGCATGCTAGCTTTAGCTGAGGGTGGCCTGAAAGAGCTCTTTGCGCTTCAGCAAGCGGCTCTAAGCGCAGTAAATTAATTCATCGAGAGCGTGGGCCAAATGCCTGCGCTCTTGTTGGTAACTTACATGCTCAGCGTCCACTCGTAATCGACCTGCAATGGCGCGTGCTCAGAAAACCGCACGTTACGAAACAAGCGAGCGTTGCGTACAGTACGTTTTAAGCCGGGTGTCAGCAGTTGATAGTCAAAACGCCAACCCAGATTAAGTGCTTGCGTATCATCGCTCGTTGGCCACCAACTGAACTGGTCGCTTTCTCGATTGACTTCCCGCAGAGCATCGACGTAGCCCATGTTGCAAATAACTTCGTCCATCCAAGCACGCTCTTCGGGTAAAAAGCCGACCTTTTCTTGTGCGTCACGCCAGAACTTCACATCGATTTTTTGGTGAGCAATATAGGTTGAGCTGCTGTAAATATAATCGCGGCGCTTACGGCGTTGTTTGTCTAAAAAAGGTGTCAGCTCTTGCAGAAATCTAGCTTTTTCTGCTATGGCTTCGGCGTTAGGTTGGCCGCTTGGGAAAAGCAAGCTGGCAATGCTTACTTTATCAAAATCAGCTTGAATGAAGCGTCCTTGATAATCACCGTTTAAAAAGCCTAGTGAAGTGATAATGGCTTTGGGTGGAGTGCGCGTTAAGATAGCCACACCAGCCTGATCCGGCTGTTCAGCGCTCGTTGAAAAACAAAAAAAGTCATCTAGTTGTAATGCGAGTTTTTCTACTTCATCATTACTGGCGCGGGTATCTTGTAGGCAAATCACGTCAGCATTTTGGTTGTCTAGCCAGTCGAACAAACCCTTTGCTGCTGCGTCATGAATCCCGTTAACATTTATACTTATAATCCGCATGGGAAACCCCTGTCAAAAACTGCGTGATATGATACCTAAGTATGAAACTATTGGCTAAGTAACCACCGAACAGTGCCAAGGCTAGCGAACTAAGTTGTTTGCCGTCAAATACTCCACACAAGCTTTTTAAAAAGGACAGATATGCAAGCCTACCAGAAAGAATTCATCCGTTTTGCCATTGAACGTGGCGTTTTACGTTTTGGCGAGTTTACCTTGAAATCGGGCCGAGTCAGTCCTTACTTTTTCAATGCGGGTTTATTTAATTCGGGCATGGCACTGTCCAAGTTAGGCCAGTTTTATGCCCAAGCTTTGCTTGAAAGCGGGGTTGAGTATGATGTGTTGTTTGGGCCGGCTTATAAAGGTATACCTTTGGCCGCAGCAACCGCGGTAGCCTTGGCTGAGCAACACCAGCAGGATATGCCATGGTGTTTTAATCGCAAGGAAGCTAAGGCGCATGGCGAGGGTGGCACTCTGGTAGGTGCGCCGCTGCAAGGTCGGGTGATGATTATTGATGATGTAATCACTGCGGGAACAGCAATACGTGAAGTAATGCACATTATTAACGAGCAAGCTGCACAGGCTGCAGGTGTATTGATAGCGTTAGACCGACAAGAGCGCGGTAAGGGTGAGCTGTCGGCGATACAGGAAGTGGAGCGTGACTTTACTATGCCGGTGATCAGTATCGTATCGCTTAAACAAGTATTAGAATATTTAGCCAAAGATACAGAACTTAATAAGTATTTACCTGCAGTTGAGCGTTATCGAGAACAGTATGGTGTTGTCTAAGCCTTGACGGCACATTTTGGCTAGGGAGTTGTTATATGGGGCTAATAAAAATTGTAGGCATTTCTTTATTAGTAATGGGAATGCCGATCTGTGCGCAGGCGGTTGAATATTACAGGTACGTAGATGAAAACGGCATCACTGTTATTAACCGTCAAGGTGTGCCGCCAAATTATATTGGTAATGGTTACGATGTTTTAAATGAGCGCGGACGGGTGATTCGCACAATCCCTCGCGCACCTACGGCGCAAGAGCGGCAGCAGATGCAAGAAGCCAAGCAGCAAGCGCAGTACGATCGTCATTTATTACGGCTATACAGCACACCGGAAGATGTCGAGCGTGCGCGTGATCGCAAGCTGGTAGAAATCGACGGATTGATTGCTTTGGTGCGTGGCAACCTACATTCAGTAACATCCAACAAAGCGCAATTGTTGAGCAAAGCTGCTAATATGGAGCGTTCTGGGAAAAAAGTACCAGAGGATGTTTTGCAAGAAATTGATAAGCACGAAACAACTGAAACAAAATATTTACGGGATATAGAGCAATATGTCCTGCAAAAAGCAGACATTGAGCGGGATTTTGCGCAAGACAAACAACGCATTATGCAGTTGTTAGGTAAAAAATAAGTCTAAAAAAATTGAGTCTTAGCAAAAAATAACTTACCCTTCCATACCTTTTTGCAAAAAAGAGTGCCTTTTCGGAGTAGTTCCGAGCTGTGTGGGAAATTCCCATGTATTTGGCGCACTAGGCAAACAAAAGTTGCCTAGGCCACATTTTTTTACCTGATATCCAGGTAATTGTCTTCCCTACGGGGGATACCCAATCCAAGCAAGTGCAGCTGTTATAGCTGCTGCAGGTTTTCTGTAATGCACTTGCGTAGAGTGGAGAGTACCCATGAATCAAGCTATAAAAATAATAGCCTCAGATGAGGCATTGACGAAAAACACAAAATTTCAGGTATATACTGAGCGGCAACTGGACAAGATTAAACCGCTACAAAAATTAACAGAAGAACAGCGCTTTGAAATGCGTGTTGTTGCCAACGTACTGCCTTTTCGAGTGAACCAGTACGTAATTGATGAGTTGATTGATTGGAGCGATATACCTAACGACCCGATTTTTCAACTGACCTTCCCGCAGCGTGGCATGCTGTATCCCGAGGACTATCAGCGCATGGCTGATGCTCTACAGCGCGATGCAGAGCGCAGTGAAATCAGCGCCATTGCCAATGAAATTCGCCAGAAGCTTAATCCGCACCCAGCGGGTCAGCAGGAAATGAATGTGCCCACCCTGGATGGTGAGCCACTGCCTGGCATGCAGCACAAATACCGTGAAACCGTACTGTTTTTCCCCAGCCAGGGTCAGGTGTGTCATAGCTACTGTACCTTCTGTTTCCGTTGGGCGCAGTTTATCGGTGATAAAGAGCTCAGATTTGCCAGTAATGAAGCGGGCAGTCTGCATGCCTATTTGGCACAGAACAAAGATGTAACGGATGTGCTGATCACGGGTGGCGACCCTATGGTGATGAAAACCCACCACCTAAAAGGGTATCTGGAAGGCATGCTGGACCCATCGATGGAGCACGTGCAAAGTATCCGTATTGGTACTAAGTCACTGACTTTCTGGCCGCAGCGTTATGTCACCGATCCGGATGCCGATGAATTGCTAGCACTGTTTGAACGTTTGGTTAAGGGTGGTAAGCATGTGGCTTTAATGGCGCACTTTAACCACTGGCGTGAGATGGAAACCCCTATCGTGCGTGAAGCGATTCGCCGTATTCGTGATACAGGCGTGGTGATTCGTGCACAAGCACCGGTAGTAAAGCATATTAACGATGATCCAGCCGTGTGGGCGCGTATGTGGGATACCCAAGTTCGCTTAGGAATTATTCCGTACTATATGTTTGTTGAGCGTGATACAGGGGCGAAACGTTACTTTGAAGTGCCTTTGATACGTACCTACGAGATTTACCGCGAAGCGATTCAGCAGGTGTCAGGTTTGGCGCGTACTGCACGTGGACCTTCCATGAGTGCGGGGCCGGGTAAGGTTGAAATTCAAGGCGTAGTGGAAATTGCTGGCGAAAAAGTGTTTGCTTTACGCTTTATTCAGGGTCGTAATCCGGACTGGGTGCAGCGTATTTTCTTTGCTAAATATGATGAGAATGCAACTTGGTTTGATGACTTAAAGCCGGCTCTGGGTGAAGATAAGTTTTTCTTTAGCGATGAGTACGATGCGATGCAGGCCGTGGCGTACGACGAATAAATAGCGTTTACGCATAAAAAAGGCCTAGGCAGTGTAATAACTGTCTAGGCCTTTTTGTGTTTGGATAGTTTTTATTCGTTGGTGATCAGCGTTCCGACACCGTGGTCGGTGAAAATCTCCAACAGAACAGCGTTAGGTACGCGACCGTCAATAATGTGCGCACTTTGTACGCCGGCTTGTACGGCATCCAGAGCGCAGCGGATTTTCGGTAGCATGCCGCCATAAATAGTGCCATCAGCAATCAGCTCATCAACTTGCTCGGTGTTTAGACCGGTCAGCACATTGCCTTCCTTGTCCATTAAACCGGCAATATCGGTCAGCAGCATCAGCTTCTCAGCACAGAGCGCTTCAGCAACCTTGCCAGCTACTAAGTCAGCGTTAATATTGTAAGACTCACCGTTATCACCGACCCCGATGGGGGCAATGACGGGAATAAAGTCGCCCTGCACCAGCATATGTAGCAAATCGGTATTGATGCTGGAAACCTCGCCCACCTGACCAATATCGATGATTTCAGGTTTGGTCATGTCGGGGGTTTGTCGGGTTACTTGCAGCTTGCGCGCACGAATTAGGCGTGCATCCTTACCGGTTAAACCAATAGCGCTACCGCCGTGACTGTTGATGAGGTTAACGATGGATTTGTTCACCTGCCCACCGAGCACCATTTCCACCACGTCCATGGTTTGCCCGTCGGTAACGCGCATGCCATCTACGAAGCGGCTTTCTATGCTGAGACGCTTAAGTAATTCACCAATTTGTGGGCCACCACCATGTACCACCACAGGGTTAATCCCCACAGCCTTCATCAGGACGATGTCACGAGCAAAACCGGTTTTGAGCTCTTCGCTTTCCATGGCATGACCGCCATATTTGATGACCAAGGTTTTGCCAACAAAACGACGAATATAGGGCAATGCCTCGGATAGAACTTCGGCAACATGGGCAGCGGCGGCGCGATCTAAAGTCATTTATTTACTCCAAAAACTAAAAAGGCCATTGCAAAGTAGGGTCAATTGCTAACAGTTGAGTACGGAAAATTTCTATTATTTTTTGCAGTTCTGCTTCGGTATCACCTTCAAAACGCAGCACCAATGTTGGGGTAGTGTTGGATGCACGCACTAAGCCCCAGTTCTTTGGGTAGTCAACGCGCACGCCATCTAAGGTGTTTACCTTGCCTTCACCCCATTGTGCGGTGCTGAGTAGCTTGTCAATAATTTTAAATTTGCTTTCATCCGTAACATTAATTGCCAGCTCTGGGGTTGAGTGGCTAGTGGGGAAAGCGGCAAATATTTGTTCGCTAGTACGAGTATCCAGCGCGATGATTTCTAGCAAACGAGCGGCGCTATACAGGCCATCGTCAAAACCGTACCAACGCTCTTTGTAGAAAATATGCCCACTCATTTCACCGGCCAACAACGCACCGGTTTGTTTAAGCTTGGCTTTCATCAGTGAATGACCGGTTTTCCACATTATCGGGCGACCCCCATAGCCGCTGATCAGTGCGGGTAGGCGGCGCGAGCACTTGACGTCAAAGATGATGTCAGCGCCGGGATTGCGTGAAACCACGTCTTTAGCCAGTAGCATCATTAAACGATCTGCAAAAATAATTTGCCCGGTGTTGGTTATCACGCCCAGACGGTCGGCGTCGCCATCAAAGGCAATACCCAAATTAGCTTGATGCTGCTGCACGGCCATGATCAGTTGGTGCAAGTTTTCTGGTTTGCCAGGATCTGGGTGGTGATTGGGGAAATTTCCATCAACTTCGCAAAATAATGGCACCACTTCACAGCCTAAGCCTTCAAATAACTCCTGCGCGATAACTCCCGCTACGCCATTACCGCAATCGATAACTATTTTTAAGGGTTTAGCTAAAGCAACATCACTGCAGATACGCTCAAGGTAGGCCGGTAGAATATCTAGCTGTTCGACACGGCCAGAACCCGTAGAGAGGTCATGGTCTTTAATCCGCTGATACAGCGCAGTGATGCGCTCGTTCGCTAAGGTTTCACCGTCAATAACAATCTTAAAGCCATTATAGTTGGCCGGATTATGACTGCCGGTCACCATAACGCCGGTCGTCGCTGGCAGCGTGTGGGTGGCAAAATACAGTACGGGCGTAGGCACCATGCCTAAGTCAGTCACCTCACAGCCGGCTTCCACCAATCCTTGAATCAGTGACTCGCTTAACTCAGGGCCGGACAGGCGACCGTCACGCGCTACAGCAACAGCGGGCTGGCCTTGATGAATACTTTCTGCGCCCACCGCACGACCAATCCAGTAGGCGGTATCGCTGGTGAGTGTCTCGTCGACAATGCCGCGAATGTCGTAGGCACGAAAGATGCCACTGACGACACTCTGTTGGGTTAAATCAAAGGAGCTACTAACAGGTTGGTTTAAGCCAAAAGGATCTAACTCTTCATCTAAGATGTCGATGTCTAAAATTTCATCTTCTTCTAGGATGTCAGTCTGTAAAGCCTCGTGCGAGCCCATTAGGTTTGCTGCTGTGGGTGTTGTTTCGCTGGCGTCAAAGAGCTCATTGGATATAGGCGCTGCCGGTAGCGGTTCGGGCTTGCTAGCTGCAGGAGCTTGATTCCTTCTTTGCGCCGTCGTTTGTGATAGCGAGACAGCCAAAGCCTGCAAGGCTGGTGTGCGTAGATTTTCCGTATTAAAACTTTTGCCCATTTGCCAGTCTTGTAGTAGTTGGCTGAATTGATGGCAGTCTTTATTAATTTGTGTGCGTAAGCCGAAATAGGCGATAAATAAAGCAGCTAAACTGCTCAATAGCGCAATGAGCAGGGCCAGAGCCGAAAAAATAAAATTGGCATTGCTGGTTAATGGCTCGACTGCCTGAGTAAGGCTCAAGGTCCACTGCGGATGAGCTGTAGCTAGGTTTTGCGTAGTGGAGCTACTGAGTGATTGCCCTTTGCTGGCAATAGTCAGCTCAGGAGCGCTGGGCAGTTTTTGTTTCAAGCTGATTTGCAGATCGTTGGTGTTGAGATTCGGTAAGGTTGTGCTTAGCAGTGCTGCATCATAGGTTACTAATACGGCACCAATTGCGCGTTTGCTTGTGGGATCAAGTACAGCTGTAGCTTTGTAGATATAGCGCTTGCCATCAGCAATTAAAAACTCAGGCGCAGGTTTATTACCGCTTTCAGCGCTATTGATAAGCTCTAGGGCGGCGTAATTGATTGGCGCTGCTCGTTGATTGTCTAAGGCTGCTTGACCGCGTGGACTGATAAACAAATCAACTACGTTGGCTCGATAGCTCAGCTGCTGGGCAAGAATCTGTATGGCTTGCTCGTCCTGGGCGTTTAACGCTGCGATTACGGCAGGGTTTTCGGCAATGGCTTGGGCATCGTTATTAATTAAGTTAACGCTTTGTTTGACGCTGGCTAAAAAAGCTTCTGACCAAGCGTGGGTGTATTTTTGCTTCTCATGCTGTTCCGCTTCCATTTGTGACCAGAATAGTAGTGCGGACGCACCGGCGATGCCCACTATGCTTAAAAACAGGCCTACGAGTAGATGAGTGTTGTTTTGCGGTTTTTTTATTTTTACCGGCGCGACAACGTCCGCATCTTGCGTATCTTTGGTCTTGCGCTTAAAGAGCTTCATGGTGCCCCCTTATTTATTATGCTTTGCCTGTGTGCCCAAAACCGCCAGCGCCACGTTCGCTCGTAGCAAACTCTTGTGTGATGGCTAGCTTTGCCTGCACAACAGGTACTAAAACCAGCTGGGCAATACGCTCGCCTACGTCGATGGTAAAGCTGCTTTGGCCTCTGTTCCAGCAGGACACCATCAGCTCGCCTTGATAATCCGAGTCAATCAGGCCGACCAGATTACCCAAAACAATGCCGTGCTTATGGCCCAGACCAGAGCGAGGCAGTATCACAGCAGCTAGGCCAGCATCTTCGATGTAAATAGATAAACCAGTGGGAATCAGCTGGGTTTGCCCGGGTTGTAACTCAAGAGGCTCTTGTAGCATAGCGCGCAGATCTAATCCGGCAGAGCCAGGAGTGGCATAACTAGGTAGTGGAAACTCATTGCCAAGGCGTGGGTCGAGGATTTTTGTTTGTAGTTGGTGCATGTTCGGTTAGCCTGCTTAAAGTTTTTTGCTAATAAATTCAATTAGTTGCTGTGCTATTTTATTTTTTGAGGTTTGCGCAAAGTGCGTTTGCTTATGTTGGCGGTCGATCACGCAAATAGCGTTTTCGTCACTATTAAAACCGATAGCTGTGTTGGCCACGTCGTTAGCCACTATTAGGTCAAGGTTTTTGCTTTTTAGCTTGCCCGCAGCATAGTGCAAAATGTTCTGGGTTTCTGCGGCAAAGCCCACACAAAAGGGACGATCACTTCGTTTGGCTAGAGTCGCGAGAATATCTGGGTTGCGTACCAGACGCAGAATCAAACCATCATCGGTGTCGGTATCTTTTTTAAGCTTATGTTCGGTATAAATTTCTGGGCGGAAATCAGCTACTGCGGCGGCAGCAATTAGAATGTCGCAAGGCATGGCCGCTTCACAGGCAATTAGCATTTCTTGCGCGCTGGTTACATTGACTCGCTCAACTCTGTCTGGAGTCGGTTGCTGCACTGGACCCGTGACTAAGGTGACGCGCGCGCCGGCTTCCACTGCGGCCCGAGCAATGGAGAAACCCATCTTGCCGGAGCTGTGGTTGGTAATATAACGCACTGGGTCGATAGCTTCTTGAGTAGGACCTGCGGTAACCAACACGTGTTTGCCGGTTAGGGTAAGACGCTGAAAGCTATCCGCAGCAGCATGGGCAAGCTCATCAGCCTCAAGCATGCGCCCAAAACCCAGATCACCGCAGGCTTGGCTGCCAGCGGCTGGGCCAAGAATGCTATAACCGCGTTTTTGCAAGATCTGGATGTTGTCTTGCGTGGCTTGATCACGCCACATGGCTTGATTCATGGCTGGTGCGATCGCAAGGGGCGCATCGGTGGCAAGAATCAGCGTGGTGAGCAGGTCATTGGCATTGCCAAGTGCAAGACGAGCAATTAGCTCAGCCGTTGCTGGCGCGATCATCACTAAATCCGCCCAGCGCGCCAGTTCAATGTGGCCCATGGCGGCTTCTGCAGCGGTATCTAACAGATCCAGATGCACTGGATGGCCAGATAAGGCTTGCAGAGTGAGCGGGGTAATGAATTCACGCGCTCCACGGGTCATTACCACGCGCACATCGGCACCATGATCTTTGAGGCGACGTACTAGATCAGCACTTTTATAAGCAGCGATACCGCCGCCAATTCCAAGAATAATTCGTTTGTTAAACAGCCGTTGCATGGTTTTATCTAATAGCTCAGGAAGAAAATGGCAAAGAAAAATTACCGGCCTAAGATAGCATATAAAGTATGAAATGAATGTTGCTGATTAAGTGCTCACTGTTGCTGATTAAGGACTCACTGTTGCTGTATTGATTGGCGCAGGTGTTAGAGCGCAACTCTTGCGTGATTAGAGCTATACCCTGATACAGGGTTGGTTTACTAAAAAGTTATGTAAGGCTGTTGTGGTATTTGGGTTGCGTAAAGAGATTGTTCGCAAAGGAGTGTGATGATGAGTATAAAGCTGTGGCCAGAACAGGAACGCCCACGTGAGAAATTGTTAGCTAAGGGTTCGACGTCGTTATCTGATGCAGAGTTGTTGGCTATTTTTTTGCGCACCGGTGTACGCGGTTGTAGCGCGGTAGAATTAGCGCGCAGGCTGTTGACTGAGTTTGGTGGCTTAAGGCAGTTGCTGGAAGCAAACCTAGATGAATTTACCCAGCATATGGGTTTGGGGCCAGCCAAATATGCTCAGTTACAAGCGGTGCTGGAAATGGGTAGACGCCATCTTGCAGCAACCATCCAGCGCGAATCTGCGCTAGAAAGCCCGCAGGCGGTGAGGGATTTTCTTAAGGCCAAGCTGCGCCATGAACCGCACGAGGTATTTGCCTGTTTATTTATGGATACCAAGCACCGCGTGTTAGCCTTTGAGGTCTTGTTTTACGGCACTATTGACGGTGCTAGCGTGTATCCGCGTCAAGTCGTAAAGCGCGCACTAGCGCATAATGCGGCGGCGCTTATTCTGACCCACAATCACCCTTCCGGAGTATCTGAGCCCAGTCAGGCGGATAAAATTCTGACCGAGCGTTTAAAAGAAGCGCTGGCGCTGATTGATGTGCGCATTCTGGATCATTTTATTGTTGGTGACGGTGAGCCTTTATCTATGGTGGAGCATGGCTGGATGTAAGCAGCAAGCTAGTACTGCTCATCACCATAATCGGAAGATAAATCGTTAAGATCAGGCTCGCCCGGAATGCTGTGTTCTTCATTAGCCCAAGCACCAAAGTCGATTAGTTTGCAGCGTTCGCTACAAAAAGGTCGGTGCGGATTGTCTGTGCTCCACTCAACGAGTTTTTTGCATTTGGGGCAAGCTATACTCAGTGACTTAGTCATGTGGGTTCTCCAGAAGCTGTAAATAGTTTTTGTGCAATTGGGCAACCTGTGTTTCAAGTTCGTTAAGGTCGCCATGATTGGTTAAAATATCGTCCGCATAGCTTAAGCGTTGTTCGCGTGGCATTTGTGCCGCCAGAATAGCCTGCACTTGCTCAGCATCTACTTTATCGCGCGCTAACGTACGTTCAACCTGCAGATGGGTTGGCACATCAACGACAATGACGCGCTCGACCCTTTGATGTTGGCCTGATTCTATCAGCAGTGGCGAAACCAGCAAGGCATAGGCTGAGCGTGCTTGCGCAAGGCTTTCCTCAATAGCTTGGCGAATCAAAGGGTGCAGAAGCTGCTCAACCCACAGGCGTTGCTCAGGGTCAGCGAAAATCAACTCACGCAAAGCGGCCCGGTTAAGACTGCTGTCTGCATGCAGTATTTTTTCACCGAAGTGATTGACCAAAGCCTGCAGCGCCGGTTGCCCTGGCTCGACTACCCAGCGCGCGGCATCATCAGCATCTACTGTGTGAATCCCAAGCTTGGCAAAAGCTTTAGCTGCAGCACTTTTGCCGCTGCCAATGCCGCCGGTTAAACCTATTATCCATGGTGTTTGCATAGTTATCTCTCGATTTTAATAGGCGACACGATACAAAAAGATGACGCAAGGGTCACGTCTTGTTGATATTTTGTGCGCAATCACTGTCTTCTGCGATGCAATACCGTATTCTTTGCTGCACTAAATAACGCCTAAGTCGTTTTACTTAACAGGGAAATCATTATGCGTAGCTATCGTAAACTCTTACCTATTTTCTTTTCATTATTCTTGTACGTGCCGCTAGCCACTGCTGCAGAAGTGTCGGTATTGGAAGGCAGTGAACGCCAGCAGTATCTTGACTCAATCATGCAACTACAGGCCATCCAAGATGAGCGTACAGCTTTATTGGCACAGATTAATTTATTGCTAAAAGAGCATGCGCTGCTGTCGGGTTATCAGGTGGGTTATCGCAATCCACAAGACATAGTTTACAGCATAAGCGTGGTAAAACATGGTGAGCTATCGATTCGCGAGCAGACGCGTACCGTGCAAACAGGGCAGCTGCAGGTGCGTTCCCGCACTATTAATGTGTTTGGTATGAGCTCATCTTTTGGTTATGAATGTTTTGCTAATAAGGTCGATTGCATTGTCACGCATGCAGCCAGCTCGACGCCGCTGTTGCGCATTGCCCGTCAGCCCAATGTTGCTAAAGAGCTGACGCAAGCCTTGTCCTATCTTGTGCGTGATATGCAGCGGAATTAAGCATGCTAGAGATTAGAGAAAAACACATAAAGCGAGGGACAGTGCTGGCGCTGTTTTTTATAGTGTCCAGCGTGCTGAGTGTTGCCCATGCCCAGCCGTGTGAGGCTATTGCAACGCTGCAGCGCATCGAAGGAATCGTTAAAGTGCAGCCAACGCAGGCTGCATTTCCTTTGCGTAGCGTGCAGATTCCCCATGCTTTATGTGCAGGTGATCAGGTTTTTACGCTAACCAATGGCAAAGCGTTAATTTCGTATAGCGCGGGCGAGTTGGTGTTGGATAGCAGCAGTAAAGTAACCATCACTCAGGCACAGCAATTAAATTTGGATGAAGGTAGTGCATTGTTTGAAGTGCAACGCCAAGCAAAGGGACAAGAGCTGCAGGCGCATACGCCCTTAATAGTGATTGGTGTCAAAGGCACAAGGTTTTTATTGACCAGCCAAGACAAAAACAATCAGGTGGCATTGATTCGCGGTTTGATTGAGGTGCAGCGCCAAGATAAGCAGGAAATGGCGTATTACCAAACCAAACCGAACACTGACGTACTGGGGCTTAGCGAGCAAGAACGCCTTGAGTTTGAACAGTTTGTTAAAGCTCGTGGACAGGAGTTTGCTCAGTTCGCCGAGCAGCGGCGCGCCGAGTTCTCCGCTTTTGTCCAGGCTATTACCCTGCAAGAGGGATTACAGCTATCACTGGGCGCGCGCGATGCGCAAAATATTGCCCTTGAAGCGCCCATCAGCGACGAGCTTGAGCAGCAACACAACGAACTGACACAATGGTTGAATTAAAACAGCTGCTGCGCGGCAAGCTGGTTTTATATGGGCTGGCGTTTCTCTTGCTGCTACTGATGTATGCGATTGCACAAAACCCTCGACCTTTGGTGCAGTCATTGGCCGCTGAGTTGTCCGATATCTATTACAACTTTAATTCGCGGCAGCCCCCGCCAGAGTTGGTTTTTCTTGAAATTGAAAATGATAGCGTCCGTCAATTTGGGCGTTGGCCGTGGCGGCGCAGTGTTTTAGCGCAAGGGTTACAGCGTTTAGAACAGGCGGAAGTGATCGGGCTGGATATGCTGTTTTCTGAGGCGACTAGGGCGCGCCACGATTTAGCACTTACACAAACCTTGGCGCAGTTGCCGGTTATTGGTGGCCTGTTTCTTAATGGGCCGATGAATTCTGCGCTGGATGAGGCGGCTTGGAGCACCTTGGCTGACTCTGCCTTATTAGGTGTCCAACATAGCGGTCTTATTGCGAGCGAACGTATTGAATTGCCTACGCAGCAAATCCGTGAGGCGCTGCCGTTATTAGCGGCGCTGAACATTACCGCCGATGACGATCAGTTGTTTCGCCATTACCCTGTTGCGTTTCGAGTGCATGATTTGGTGCTGCCTAACCTAGCGGTGCAAATGTGGCGCTTAGCCAAGCAGCAAAATGTGCAGCTTAGCGCCGAACATGCATCTCTAGGCGCACAGCATTTACCTGTGGATGCGCAGGCGCGACTGCGTTTAAATTTTTACTCTACTGACAGCTGGCAGCGAATAACCTTTGCTGAATTAATGCAAGACGACTGGCAGCCTGAGCGTGTTGCTGGTCGCATTGTGCTGGTGGGTATTAGCGAGGCGGGTGTCACTGATATTCGTGCCACTCCATTAGGGCAAATACCAGGTCCATTGATACATCTAACCCTGCTGGGGAATTTGCTAGATGGCAGCTTGCTGGCGCCTATTAATGGGCTGCAGTTGTTTTCACTAATGTGCGTGAGCCTGTTAATAGGGATCTGGACATGGCAGCTGAGTTTGCCCGTAGTCAGAATTGCAGTGTGGGGTTTGCAGGCAGTTGCCCTATGTGTACTTGGTTTGGTGGCGTACAAGTATTTTAATCTATGGTTGGAAGTGTTTTATCCAATCGTCCTGCTGTTTTTATGGTTGGTGTTGGGCGAGGCTTGGTTATTTAAAATCAATACAGCGGAGACGCGGTATCTGCGCAATGCTTTTAGTAGTTATGTAGCACCCACGTTGGTGAATAAGCTGGTGCAGCAGGGTGATGACTTACATTTGGGTGGTCAGCGCCAGCAAATAACCGCTTTGTTTACGGATTTGCGCGACTTTACCCCGACCACCGAAGCGCTGGATACTGAGGTGCTGGTGCAGCACCTTAATGCGTATTTTGGCTTAATGATTAACCGGCTGCATCGTTATCAGGGCACGCTGGACAAGCTTATCGGTGATGCAGTGATGGCGTTGTTTAATGCACCTTTAGCCGATGAGGATCACGCTTATCATGCCTGCTTGGCCGCCGCTGCCATGATGCAGGCGTTAGAGAAATTTAATCGCCGTTGGCCCAATGATCCAGTACGCCAGTTACGCATGGGTATCGGTATTAATACCGGTGAGGCGATTGTCGGCAATATTGGTGCAGCTGGGCGTTTTAACTACACAGCCATAGGTGATGCGGTTAATATTGCCGCACGTTTAGAAAGCGCCACTAAAGAAGTGCAACAACAATGGCAGCAACTGCCAGCAGCGCAGCGCCCTTGTCAGCGAGTTGATATCCTTATTGGCGAAGCCACCTATAAGGCGGTTAAAGATAGGTTGCCCTGTTATCCAGTCGAAAATTTAGTCTTGAAAGGTAAAAGTCAGCCTTTGCCAGCTTGGGTATTAGATTGGCAAAAGATGGTGCGGGACTCTGTTTTATAATCTGTAGCGTTCATGAATCAATCACCTAAAAATCAATCCATCCTAGTGCGCTGGCAAGCAGCCTTATTGGATGCGTGGCAGCATGACCAGACGCGTAAACGTTTGTGGGCGTTAGCCATTCCCATGATTCTCAGTAACCTGTCGGTGCCTATGGTGTCGCTGGTGGATACTGCAGTGATTGGGCGCTTGCCCCATGCCTATCAATTGGGTGCGGTGGCGGTAGGTGCGAGTCTATATACCTTGCTGGTGTGGGTCTGTGGTTTTCTGCGTATGGCCTGTACAGGGTTCGCCGCGCAAGCAGCAGGGCAAAAAGACTTTGCGTTGTTGCGGTTGATTCTGTGGCAAAGCCTTATCTTGGGTGTGCTGCTAACACTGATGCTAGTGGGCGCTGCAGTACCTCTGACGGATAGCGCTTTACAGCTAATGAATGCCAGTCCTGACTTGCACGCGACCGCGCGGGAATATTTCCAGATTCGTCTGTGGGGGTTGCCAGCCGCTTTATTAATGCATGTGTTGGCGGGCTGGTTGTTGGGTGTGCAAAATGCCCGTGCGGCTTTGTGGATGCTATTAGCAGCCAACCTTTGCAATGTGATTTTGGATATTTACTTTGTTTTAGGTTTGCACTGGGAAGTGGCTGGCGCAGCTAGAGCGTCGGTTATCGCCGAATGGTTGGGTGCAATCACAGGTTTGATTTTGGCCTCGGGCTATTTACGCAAACACCCGGCTGTTGCGGGCTGGGCAAGATTGCTGAGTTGGCAGCAGTGGCGACCATTATTGGCGGCCAATCGAGATATTTTGCTGCGCAGCTTGGCCTTGCAGGCGGTGTTTTTTATGGTCACCGTTCAGGGTGCACGTTTAGGAGATAGCACTGTTGCTGCTAATGCGCTGCTGCTTAATGGACTTATGCTAACGGCTTTTGCCTTGGATGGCTTGGCACATGCTTTAGAGGCGCTCACTGGGCATGCAATAGGTGCGCGTGATGGGTTGGCGCTAAGGCGGGCGTTATTGCTGACGTTGCTTTATTCGTTGTTGGCTAGTCTGGGTTTTGCGCTGCTGTTTATGCTGATGGGTGATTATTTTATTGCGCTACAAACCAGCATGCAGGCCGTGCAGGCGATTGCAAAAGAGTATTTGATTTACTTGGCCGTGTTGCCACTGATTGCTGTGTGGAGTTATGTGCTGGATGGGCTGTTTATTGGCGCGAGTAGAGCGCGGGAAATGCGCAATGGTATGTTAGTTGCGGTTGTACTTAGTGCGCCCATAGCTTGGCTGCTGCAGCCGTTAGGTAATCATGGTTTATGGCTGGCGTTTCTAAGCTTTATGCTGCTGCGTGCGCTTTGTTTACTGCCCGCGACGAAGAAACTTTTGCAGGGAATCCCACGGCACGCATTTTAGGGTGACAAATAAAAACAGGCGCACAAGGCGCCTGTTTTTTGGAGGGTTAGGTTCTGATTAGAACTTGTAACCAACGCCTACCATGTAAACCCATGGCTTAACATCAACGTCTACTTTTACTTTGTTAGGGCCTAGATTAACGCTGGCTGTAGTGTCGATGTCGATATAACGGATTTGACCGTTGATCATGATGTTGTCGGTTAGCATGTAGTCCGCACCAACCTGTGCCGCCAAGCCCCAGGAGTTTTTAAGGCTTAGATTTCTAAAGCCATCAGCTTTAGCGCCGCTGCTTACTTTCTCATCAAAGAACCAAGTGTAGTTAATACCAGCGCCAACGTAGGGCTGGAAAGCAGAACCGCTAGCCATTGGGTAGTAAACTGCACTTAGGGTTGGTGGCAAGTGCTTAATAGTACCAAGCTTGAAGTCTGGCCCAACACCTTTTACTTTTACATCATGTTTGAATGGTGTTGCAGCCAGCAGTTCAACACCGATATTGTCAGTAACCATATAAGCAAAGTTAAGACCTAGCTGGGTATCATTGTTTAGCGTGGCTTTTGAACCCGGTACAGCTGAACCGTTAACTTTGATTTTGGACGAGCTTTCGTGAGTTGACACATGCACCGCACCAGCACGAACCAGAATGTCGCCTGCTTGGTGTGCGTAGGCTGAAGGTGCAGCAACTGCTGCAGCCAATAAAGAAGTTGCTAATAGTGTTTTACGCATAATGTTCTCCATAATGCATTTGAGGGATGTTGTGTGAGTGGCACTAAGTGTCAGATAAGTTGTCGAGTGAGCTTTTGATGCATGTCAACAAATGCTTTAGTTGTATGCGAGCAGCGACTGGCTAGATATTTGCGTGCTATGTGTGCTCATAAATAGTGCGGGCGCATTCTAGACGGTATCTTTAAACTGTAAATCTATGCTATTCAATACTAGGTATTGGTTCACAGGTTGAGTAGTAAAAATGAGGCTTTGCTGTGTTTATGTAGAGCATGCAGCGATCTAAAAGCAGCAAAGTATTTACTAAAGCGTTAAACTGTTAGCACATTTTTAACACTGAGGCCGGTTATGTCTTCTCGCACAAGTCTAAGTCGTTTTCTTATTGAGCAAACACGCTCGCACCAAACACCAGCTGAATTACGTTTTTTGATCGAGGTTGTTGCGCGCGCCTGTAAAATGATTAACCACCAGGTATCTAAGGGTGCGCTGGGTGGAGTACTAGGTAGTCTGACCTCGGAAAATATTCAGGGTGAAATTCAGAAAAAACTCGATGTGCTGTCCAATGAGATTTTGTTGGAAGCTAACGAGTGGGGCGGTCACTTGGCTGCTATGGCTTCTGAGGAAATGGATGAGCCGTACCAGATTCCGGGCTGTTTTCCTAAAGGCTCTTATTTGTTGGTGTTTGACCCACTGGATGGTTCGAGCAACATTGATGTGAACGTTTCTGTAGGAACCATCTTCTCGGTACTTACCTGTCCTGAGCGTGAAGATATCTGTGGTGACTTGGCAGATGACGCGTTTTTGCAGTCAGGCTCGAAGCAAGTAGCTGCTGGTTATGCCATTTATGGCCCGCAAACCATGTTGGTACTAACGCTGGGTAATGGCGTTAAAGGCTTTACTCTAGATACCGAGTTGGGCTCGTTTATTCTGACCCACGACAATATGCAAATTCCAAAGCAAACTGCGGAGTTTGCCTTGAATATGTCTAACGAGCGTCATTGGCAGCTGCCGGTGAAACGCTATGTAGATGAAATGCGTGCCGGTGAAGAAGGACCGCTAGAGAAAAACTACAACATGCGCTGGATTGCCGCCATGGTCACTGATGTGCACCGTATTTTAGTGCGTGGTGGTGTGTTTATGTATCCGTGGGATAAGCGTGAGCCAGATAAGCCCGGCAAATTACGCTTGATGTATGAAGCCAATCCTATGGCGATGATTGTCGAGCAAGCCGGTGGTGCGGCCACCAATGGCTATGAACGCATTATGGATATTCAGCCCGGCACTTTGCACGAGCGCGTAGCCGTTTACATGGGTTCTAAAGAAGAAGTGGAGCGCATTACTCAATACCACCTTGAGTGGGCGCCGGAAAACCCAGATCTAATTAAGTAATGAAAGCTTTGTTGCAGCGCGTGTCCAGCGCCAAAGTAGAGGTGGCTGGGCACGTGGTGGGTGAAATAGAACAAGGGCTCTTGGTGCTGGTAGGTATAGAGCCGCAAGACAGTACTGAGCAATTGCAAAAAATGCTCAATAAACTGCTTAATTACCGCGTGTTTGCTGATGAACAAGGACGGATGAATTTATCAGTTAAAGATATTCAAGGTGGTGTGTTGCTGGTTTCTCAGTTTACCTTGGCGGCTGATACACGTAGCGGCTTGCGCCCTGGTTTTTCTACGGCAGCAGCACCTGAGCAAGCAGAGCAGCTGTTTAATAAGCTGGTGACTATGGCGAAAGCTGCACACGCTCATATCGAAACAGGTGAGTTCGGTGCCAATATGCAGGTTAGTTTAACCAATGATGGGCCGGTCACTTTCTTGTTGGAAGTCTGAGCGGCGAATATTCTTTCGCCTATACTCTAAAACTTTAGCAACAACTGTTCTAGGCTTATCCAAGCACTGCCCGGTGCTTGGCCTTTGGCTTGTTCGTCTATCAGCTGCGCATCTTGCAGTAGCTTTTGCCAATGCTGGGTTGGATGACGTTGCAGGGCTTTTTGGATAATGGGTTTGCGCGATGCGGGCCAGACTCTATTGGTCACTTGCTGCATACCCTGTCCTTGTTCCATCTGTGCAGCAAACAAGCTGAGTTGACGAATATCTCGTGCTAGCGCCCACAAGATAACCGGCACTTCATTGCCCTCGGCGCGCAGACCACTGAGAATACGCAGGCTGCGCGCGGTGTCGCTGGCTAAAGCAGCATCAGTCAGGGTGAAAATATCATAGCGAGCGCTATCGGCAATGGCATTTTGCACGGTGGCGCTATCCAAATGCTTGGCATCGGTAAGTAGAGTGAGTTTTTCGATTTCCTGCGCGGCGGCCAGTAAGTTGCCTTCAACGCGGTCGCTGATGAGTTCTAAAACCTCTGCGTCAGCACTTAAACCTTTTTGTTGTAGGCGTTGGTTAAGCCATTGCGGAAGCTGTTCTGGCGTAATGACGGGGATTTGCACAAAGCCGCAGATAGGGCTTTCTTGCAGAGCTTTGGCCCACTTGGTTCTCAGTGTGCTGCCGTCTAAGCGCGGCAAGGTAATTAGCAGCACGGTGTCGTCTGCGGGGCGTGCTAAGTATTCCTGCAGCACGATAGCGCCTTGGTCGCCGGGTTTGCCGGAAGGGATGCGCAATTCTAAAATGCGCTTTTCAGCAAAGAGTGACAGTGTGGCGCTGGCTTCGCGTAGCTGGTTCCAGTTAAAACTACGCTCCACACTAAACACTTGGCGTTCTGTATAACCCTGCTCACGGCAGGCTTGGCGCACGGCATCACTGGCCTCTTGTTGCAGCAAAGGATCGTCACTGCTGATGAGGTAAATGGGCAGTAATTGTTTTTTTAACTGCCCGTTTAGTTTTTCCGGGTAAAGGCGCATAGGTTGCTTATTTGGCTAGCGGTTCAAGATTTAGCTCTTGTTGCAGGCGCTCTAGTTCTTGTTGTCTGGCCTCAGCGTCCGCATCGGCTCGAGCCTGTGCTGTGGCTCTGAGTGCTTCGAGCTGCTCAGGCTTAATGGCTTGCAAGCGCATCATCAGCTGCATAACTAGCTCATTACGCATTTCGTTGCGCAGCAGGTTAGCTTCTTCGTTAGAGGCGGAAACATGATTTTGGTTAAAGGATAAAACACGCTGAACTTCGGCGGTGCCGGTCATTAAATCAGGCAAGTCACCGGCACGAATAGCATAGTCAACCGAGCTGGTGAGCATGTGTTCAGCACTGCGTGTACCAGCGGTATAGCTGACGACTCTTTGTGTATGTTCTTCGCGCTCTAAAAATAGTGTGAAAGGAGCACCAGAGTTTAGTTCGACTCCCTGAGCTTCAAGGCGCGACTCTAAGGCTTTGGCTAGTGGTGCGCGGCTATCCGCAGACATAAACTGGAGTTCTTGCAATGCAAAATCAAAACTACCCATGCCGCGCAGATGAAAACCACAGGCGGTAAGCAGAAGGGTGAGCGCTATGGTAGCTAAGTGTTGGATGCGCATAGAGTACCTAGAGTGTTGAGGAGTAAAAAGTGAGTATTATTTGCAGGAGTGACGCCTTGTGACTGAGGTGAACGACTCGTGCAAATAACAGATTCCAATTAACAGCGACTGACTAATTAGCCACTATATTAACTAGTTTTCCGGGCACCACAATGACTTTGCGCACGGTCAGACCTTCGGTGAAGCGCTGTACGTTTTCGTTGTTGCGTGCTGCTTCTTCAACGTATTCACGGCTGGCGCTGGCTGGCACCTCAATATGGCCGCGCAGCTTACCGTTGACCTGCACCACCAGCGTTAAGCTGTCTTGCACTAAGGCGGTTTTATCGGCAACGGGCCAGCTGGCGTCAATAATAGGCGTGCTATGCCCCAGCGCTTGCCACATCGCATGGCAAATATGGGGTGCAATTGGAGCCAGTAACAACGCGACGGACTCAAGACCTTCTTGCAGCAGGGCACGATCTTGCTCGCTAGCATTGGGTGCTTTTTCCAGCACGTTCATCAGGCTCATCACCTGCGCAATGGCGGTGTTGAACTTGTGGTGCTCGCTGATATCGCGGCTGGCATGTTCAATCGCTGCGTGAATGGCGCGGCGTAACTCTTTTTGCTCACCCGTCAGATTGCTGGTATCGAGCGCACCGCCCAAGCCTTGGCTCACATGTTTGTGAGTCAAGCGCCACACCCGACGCAGAAAACGACTACCGCCTTCAACGCCCGCATCAGACCATTCCAAGCTCATCTCGGGCGGTGCAGCAAACATCATAAACAGACGGCAGGTGTCCGCGCCGTATTGGTCGATCATGATTTGTGGGTCGACACCGTTGTTTTTGGATTTAGACATTTTCTCGGTGCCACCGATGACCACCGGCTCGCCGTCACTTTTCAGAACCGCGCCGGTGGCTTTGCCTTTGGCATCGTAGGTGACATCGACTTCGTCTGGGTTGTACCAAACACGTCCGCCATTAGGTTGCAGGCGGTAATAGGTATCGGCAATCACCATGCCCTGAGTGAGCAAGTTGGTGAAGGGCTCATCGCTGTCGAGCAAGCCTTCATCACGCATCAGTTTGTGGAAAAAACGTGCGTAAAGTAGGTGCAAAATAGCGTGCTCAATCCCGCCAATATACTGATCAACCGGCAGCCAATGATTGGCCGCGTCTTTGTCGACCAGGTTCTGCTCGCTCTGTGGTGAGGCGTAGCGGGCGTAATACCAAGAGGACTCGACAAAGGTGTCCATGGTATCGGTTTCGCGCCGCGCATCAGCGCCGCAGCTAGGGCACTGGCACTGGTAAAACTCCGGCATTTTAGCGAGTGGGTTACCGCTGCCATCGGGGATGACGTTTTCTGGCAATACCACAGGGAGCTGATCTTCAGGAACCGGCACATCACCACAGCTTGGGCAATGAATGATCGGGATTGGGCAGCCCCAATAGCGTTGACGGCTAATGCCCCAGTCACGCAGACGGAACTGGGTTTTGCGCTCACCACTTTGCTTGGCTTCTAAGTCAGCGACGATGGCGTCAAAAGCTGCCTGAAAGTCTAGATTGTCGAATTTGCCGCTATTAACGGTAACGACATCGGTTTTGTCCGCGTACCAATCCTGCCACTCTGTGCTGCTAAATTGTAGTTCAGCGTTATTAGAACGGAACACCTGCACAATCGGCAGTTGATACTGATTAGCAAACTCAAAGTCGCGCTCGTCATGGGCGGGGACAGCCATTACCGCGCCTTCACCGTAACCCCAGAGCACATAGTTGGCGACATAAACGGGTAACTTGTCACCGGTCAGCGGATGAATCACAAATTGGCCGGTAGGCATGCCTTTTTTCTCCATGGTCGCCATATCGGCTTCCGCGGTGGAGCTGGTTTTGCATTCGCTAATAAAGGCGGCTAGGGCAGGATTGTCTGTTGCAGCGCGCTGCGCCAACGGATGCTCAGCGGCTACAGCGACATAGGTCGCGCCCATTAGGGTGTCAGGACGGGTAGAGTAAACCTTGAGCTGCCCTTCGATGCCAACGGATTGGGCGTCATAAGCAAAGACAATGTCGGCACCAAAGCTTTTGCCGATCCAGTTGCGCTGCATGGTTTTAACTTGCTCAGGCCAGCCAGTCATCTTGTCCAGACCGCTGAGTAGCTCGTCTGCATACGCAGTGATCTTAAAGTAGTACATCGGGATCTCGCGCTTTTCCACCAATGCGCCGGAACGCCAGCCGCGTCCGTCAATCACCTGTTCATTGGCCAGTACCGTGTTATCGACGGGGTCCCAGTTCACTGTGCCTTTTTTCTGATAAATAATGCCTTTCTTATACAGGCGGGTGAACAGCCATTGCTCCCAACGGTAGTAGTCGGGCTTGCAGGTGGCGAGCTCACGTGACCAATCCAGTGCCAAACCCAGTTGGTTGAACTGGGCTTTCATGTACTCAATGTTTTCGTAGGTCCAAGCGGCCGGCGCGACTTTGTTTTGAATCGCGGCGTTTTCTGCCGGCATGCCAAAGGCATCCCAGCCCATCGGCTGCATCACGTTTTTACCCAGCATGCGCTGGTAACGGCTGATCACATCTCCAATGGTGTAGTTGCGCACATGGCCCATGTGCAGACGGCCACTGGGGTAGGGGAACATGGACAGGCAGTAAAAAGTCTCTTTGCCGGGCTGTTCGGTAACTTCAAAAGACTTGTTCTCAGCCCAATAGGTTTGAGCTGCCGTTTCGATTTCGCGGGGTTGATACTGTTCTTGCATGATGATTTTATGTGCTTAAAGTGGTCAAAAAGAATCTGCCTAGCATACATTAACCAAGGGGTCTGAGGGAAATGAAGTGGATCTTGATTTCCCTCGTAGACGCTGGTTCTGCGCTGGACGCTTAATTGTTTTTTAGATATTCGTGCAGGTAAAGTTTTTGCCCAACCCATTCATTGAGCAGCAGTGAGTTTTGCCAAAACGCTTTGCTTTCCGGTAGCAAGCCAAAAGCTGGTCTTTGGCGTGGCACGCTGAAAAAGCCCATCGGGGCGCTGATAACTTCAAAACCATGTTGCTCAAAGCTCCAGCGTGCACGCGGCATATGCCAAGCATCGGTCACCAGAACGATTTTTTTAATGCCCAGCGGTTGTAGTGTTTTGGCGCTGTAGAGTGCGTTTTCCCACGTAGTGCGGCTTTCGCCTTCCAGCCAATGGGTTTCAAGATTGAAATCCATTGCCAGCGTCTCACTGCCAATTTGCGCTTCACTGGGAGGTTGACCGAAATGCAGGCCGCCGCTAATCAGAATAGGCAGTTCAGAGCTTTTAGCCAAACGTGAGGCATAGCGTAAACGCTGTTGAGCAAACAACGAAGGCTGGTCAGAGCCCCAAGCGTCATCAGCCAGTTCACGCCCGCCACCCAGCACCACAATCACATCAGCGTGCCGATCGAGTTGTTCTAATTGCTCAGCGGTTAACGCGACTTCGGTTTCTATATGGCGCGCGAAATGCTCGACGCTCAGCGGAATGCTCAGCACGTAAAAGGCAGTCAGGGTAATCAGGAAAATAAAACTCGCTAAGCGTGGCAGATGTTTGCGCAGCATCCAGCTCAGTAAAAAAAGAAGTATGAGTCCCGATGGTGGAAAGCCCAGCTGCTTAATAATGTAACGCCATGTCATCAATCTGTTCCTAAAAATGTATCGGCTGCGCATTCTACCTGAATGCTCGTGTGCAACACTATTCGGGATTTATTAGGTAGTTATGGCTGGCCGTTATTTTCAAAATCTAAACTACTAAATGAGCTCTTTTATCACTAACTCACAGGTCTGGTTTTCGGCGGCAATATAAACCGTATCGCCGCTAATACTGAGTGACCAGTTCATGGTGCGTTCAGTCAGTGAGGCTAGGGTTTGAATTTGCTGCCAGTCAAGCTGATAAAACTGCACATTTTTAAAGGGATGCAGCTTGTTTTTATTCTGCTCCCACCAAGTAGTAGATTTACTATTGAAGCTATACACATTAACCCTTGTAGCTATGCGACTGGCTTTTTTGATGCGCTCGGCTGCAGGCTCGCCTACGTCAACCCATAACGCAATTTGATCATCCAGTGTCTTCACCCAGATATCAGGCTCTTCGACCATTGAGAGACCTTTGGTAAAGGTAATATGCTCCTGCGCGTTTAAGCAATAAGCCACCACTCTTACCATCATCCGTTCTAAGGTTTCCGATGGGTGTAAAGCAACGGTGAGATGAGCAGAATCATAATAGTCGCGATTGAAGTCAGAGAGAGCGATATGCAGCTTATAAATGGTCGGCTTGGTGGCCATAAGAGTAATCTCAGATAAATAAGTTGTGCATCATAACAAAAAGCGCAGTTAAGAAAGGGGGGGCTAGAGACTTCTAAATTGGTTTTCATCTTACTTGACCCGTAGCGTTGGTCTAGGCATGCTTGAGTACTTTTATCCAACTCCATAATGCGCTGAGAAAACCTTATGAAATTAGAAACCCTTGCGATTCACGCTGGCTACAAATCTGATCCCACCACCAAATCTGCCGCAGTCCCTATTTATCAAACCACTTCCTATACTTTTGATGACACTCAGCACGGTGCTGATCTGTTTAACCTTAAGGTGCCGGGCAATATTTATACCCGCATTACCAACCCGACCAACGATGTGTTAGAGCAGCGTGTGGCAGCGATTGAGGGTGGTGTGGCAGCGCTGGCGGTCGCTTCAGGTATGGCCGCAATTACCATGAGTATTCAGGCGATTGCTCAGGTGGGCGATAATATTGTGTCGGTGGCGAAACTGTATGGCGGTACTTACAACCTGTTTGCGCACACTTTTCCGCGTCAAGGCATTGAAGTGCGTTTTGCACCTCATGATGACATTGCCGCACTGGAAAGCTTGATTGACGAAAACACCAAAGCCGTATTCTGTGAAAGCATTGGTAATCCGTCTGGAAGCTTGGTGGATATCGAAGCCTTGGCTGCGGCAGCACATCGCCATGGTGTGCCGTTAATTGTAGATAATACGGTGGCTTCACCGGCGCTTTGCCGTCCGATTGAATACGGTGCAGACATTGTCGTGCATGCTCTCACCAAATACATTGGCGGTCATGGTACTACTCTGGCTGGCGCTATCGTGGACTCCGGCAAATTCCCTTGGGCTGAGCACAAAGAGCGTTTCCCGCTACTTAATACCCCGGATGCGTCGTATCACGGCGTGGTGTATACCGAAGCCTTTGGCCCAGCCGCTTTTATTGGTCGTTGCCGTGTAGTGCCCTTGCGTAATATGGGTGCGGCGTTGTCGCCCTTTAATGCGTTTTTAATTATGCAGGGCTTGGAAACTTTAGCGTTGCGTATGGAGCGCCACTGCGAAAACGCGCAAAAAGTAGCGGAGTACTTAGCAGCACATCCACAAGTAGCTTGGGTGAATTATGCGGGTTTGCCTGATCATCCTGAGCATGAATTGGCGAAAAAATACTACGGTGGTAAGCCTTCGGCCATTCTGTGTTTTGGCATTAAAGGTGGCGAAGCGGCAGGTGCGCGCTTTATTGATGCCCTGCAAATGATTTACCGCTTAGTGAATATCGGCGACGCTAAAAGCTTAGCTTGCCACCCAGCCAGTACGACCCACCGTCAGCTGTCGCCCGAAGAAATGGCAACCGCAGGTGTGAGCACTGACTTAGTACGCTTATCCATCGGTATTGAGCATATTGATGATATTTTGGCCGATCTTAGCCAAGCACTTGAGGCAGCTAAGTAGTCAGATGATGAACTACGGCGCACACAAAGCTAATTTGTGCGCGCCGGACTTTGCACCGTACAGGTCTAGAATGGCGCGCGAATTAAGGCAGGTAATGCGCGGTGTTCGCGTGCTTCAAGGGTGAATTAGTTAATGAGTATTAAGCATATTATGGTGGCGCATGACTTGAGTGAGCATGCGCATATTGCTTTGCAACGAGCTTGGCACTTGGCTCAGCAGCATGGGGCACGGTTGACTATTTTGCATGTAATGGAAAGTCATTTACCGCCAGCCGTGCTGAAACAAAATCAAGTTGCCGCGCAAGAGCTTATCGAACAGCAAATAGCAGATTTGTGCGCTCAGGCTGAACTTATTGTCGTTGTTGGTCGCCCTGCGCAAAGCATTGTGGCGCAGCAGCGCGCACGTTCGGTTGATTTGCTAGTGATGGGTGATCACCATCAAGACTCGCCGCAGTATTTTACTGGTACGACGTTGGAGCGCGTGCTGCAGCGTAGTTCAGCGCCTGTTTTGCTAGCAATTAGTGCCGAGCCAGCCGTTTATGAGCAAGCTTTGATACCTATGGATTTCTCCCGCTGTGCTTGTAATGCACTGCATGCCGCTTATGCTTTGCTGCCCGAGCAGGCGACTATTCATGCGGTGCATGTTTTAGAGCATGCGCACATGCATACCTGCGATACGGATGAGCATGAATGGCAGCAAGAGTTGTTTGCTCAGCTGATTGTGGATGAGCAAAAGAAAATGCCAGCGCAGGGGCCAGCAATTAGTCATGCGTTGCATCAGGGGGAACTGCATAGCTGTCTCAGTGAAATACTGGAGCAGCAAAAACCACAGCTTTTGGCTGTGGGTAAGCATGGTCGTGGAGTATTGGCGGATGTACTGCTGGGTAGCTTAGCGCAGTATTTTCTTGAGCATCCGCCTTGTGATGTGTTGTTGGTGCGCTAATTAAGCACCTTAATGGTGTTCGCGGGTGGCGTGGAATTCTATATCCGGCCAACGTTCTTCCATCAGGCTAAGGTTAACGCGGGTGGGCGCTAAATAGGTTAAGTGCCCACCACCGTCAATGGAAAGGTGCTCGTGCGCCTTATCCATAAACTCATCCAGCTTTTTCTTGTTATCACTGGTTACCCAGCGTGCCGAGTAAACGTTGATAGGCTCGTACAGGCACTCGACCTTATATTCTTCTTTTAGGCGACTAGCCACCACATCAAACTGCAGAACACCCACCGCGCCGAGAATAATATCGTTGCTGCGTTTGGGGAAGAACACTTGTGTTGCGCCTTCTTCGGCCAGCTGCTGTAAGCCCTGACGTAACTGCTTGGATTTGAGTGGATCTTTTAAGCGCACACGGCGGAACAGTTCCGGCGCAAAGTGTGGAATACCAATAAAGTTCATCTCCTCACCGGCACTGAAAGTATCACCAATTTGAATGGTGCCGTGGTTGTGCAGACCGATAATATCGCCGGCATAGGCATCTTCAAGACGCTCGCGGTCGCTGGAGAAAAAGGTTAAGGCATCAGCAATCTTGATGTCTTTTTTAATCCGCACATGGCGCATCTTCATGCCTTGTTCGTATTTGCCCGAGCACACGCGCATAAAGGCAATACGGTCACGGTGGCGTGGATCCATATTGGCCTGAATTTTAAACACAAAGCCGCTAAATACTTCCTCGGAAGGCAGCACTTCGCGCTCTTGCGTCATACGCGATAAGGGCGCAGGTGCCCAATCTACAAAGGCATCCAGCACATGATCCACGCCAAAGTTGCCCAGCGCCGTACCAAAAAACACGGGAGTCATTTCGCCACGCAAATAAGCATCGTGGTCGAATAGATGACAAGCACCCTGTACCAGTTCTAACTCCTCTACATAGTCATCGTAGCGATTGCCCAGCAGTGCGCGGGCCTCAGCGCTATCCAGTCCTTGAATGATTTTTTCTTCGGTGCGCTCGTGACCATGCCCTGGGGTATAGACATAAAGTTGGTCGTTGGCGAGGTGATATACCCCTTTAAACTCACGGTAGCAGCCAATCGGCCAAGTAATAGGTGCAGCTTTAATGTTAAGGACTTCTTCGATCTCATCTAGCAACTCAATAGGGTCACGGATGTCGCGGTCCATTTTGTTAACAAAGCTGATAATGGGCGTGTCACGTAGGCGACACACATTCATCAAAGCGATGGTGCGTGGCTCTACCCCCTTACCGCCGTCGATCATCATCAGCGCACTGTCCACCGCAGTAAGCGTGCGGTAGGTGTCTTCCGAGAAGTCTTCGTGGCCCGGAGTGTCGAGCAGGTTAATCATGTGCTCCCGATAGGGGAACTGCATCACTGAGGTGGTAATAGAGATACCACGCTGCTGCTCCATAGCCATCCAGTCGGAGGTGGCGTGACGGTCGGATTTACGCGATTTAACCGTACCAGCCACGCTGATAGCTTGCCCCATTAACAGCAGGCGCTCGGTAATGGTGGTTTTACCGGCATCCGGGTGGGAAATAATGGCAAACGTACGGCGTTTGGCAACCTCAGCAGCATATCGACTCATATAGCGTGGACTCTAAATTTAACCAGTGAAAATAGCCGCGCATTATAACGGCTTTAGGCCGCTGACGCATACAGGCTTGCGCAGAGACTTTGTCAGAGGCTAATACTGAGTGCAGTTCATCGCTTATGCTGAATGCTGTAAAGACTGCACGCTGCGCTCTTGCAGTTGGTACAGCCAAGCAAAACCCTGCTCCCAGCGGTGATGACCGGACTGCACGTTGATATGTCCGGCGTTGGGCAAAATTACCGCGGCACTGCCCCAGTGCTTGGCAAACAGCAGGGCGCGTTGTGCGTCTGCTGCATGATCATTAGTAGAGCCTACGAGCAGGCTAGGAAATGGCAGGCGCTGGGTAGACATGGGCGCAAAGTTCTGCAGAGCCGCGGGACAGTCCTGACGCTCAACATCCGCTGGCGCAACTAATAAAGCGCCGCGTACTTGCGCCAAAAGCTTGGGTGCTGCCTGCATCGCCCAGTGCGCTACAGTTACGCAGCCTAGGCTATGGGCAATAAGCACCACGGGGCGCGAATCAGCGGCAATTGCATGTTCCAGTTGCTCAATCCATGCTTGACGCTGCGGCAATAACCAATCGTCCTGCTCAACACGGCTGCAGCCAGGCAAAACCTGCTGCCAGTGTGACTGCCAGTGCTCAGCCGAAGAGCCTTGCCAGCCGGGTACAATCAGATAGCGCACTTGGGTTTCAATACGCATCAGCGTTCTCCTTAGCAGTGCCTGCACCTGCACGCTGGCTTCAAGTGGCGTACAGAGTGGCGGTTTGCTTGTTTGGTGGTTCGGTGAGGCGCAAGTGAGGCTGCATGGCGCGTTACTGCGATAGCGCCTAGTTGAATGCTCATGATCATTGCCTCTATCGCCAATCAATGCCGTTACTATGCTGTATTTGTTGTGATAATTGAAGGAATATAAAGCTGCTTAGATATAGCTGAATAGAATATGCGGGGTAGCAAGTAGCTTTATTATGTAGGAAGCAAGGTTATGAAAATTCAGTACGCTGCGCTGTTGCATTTATAGCGCAAACCTCATAAAGTGCGCGGCGAACGCTCATGCTGAAACGATCCATCCGGCTCAAGTACTGACGACGAGAGGTTGGCGGTTTTACCGCTGTTACTCCTCGGCGACATGCCTTGGGAAGTAGGCGAACCAAAGTGGGGAAACGGATTAAGCGTTCTATTTCACCCCTTTTTTCGACTTACCAAGACAAACGCTCCATGTGGCTCACAGCTACATCTGGCGTTCTGTTCGGAGGAATTGCTATGTCCATTCGCGTGGAAGACTACTTCGCACCCGCAACTTTTGCGAAAATCAAAACCTTTGCTGATCAGCAAGAAACCCCTTTTGTAGTGCTTGATCTAGACACGATCAGCCGTGCATACGACGATATCACCGACAACTTCCCCTACGCCAAAGTGTATTACGCGGTGAAGGCGAACCCAGCGGTAGAAATTACTAAGCTGTTGAATGACAAAGGCGCTAACTTTGATATCGCCTCGATCTATGAGCTGGATAAGGTGCTGGCCTGCGGCGTAAAGCCCGAGCAAGTGAGCTACGGCAATACCATTAAAAAAGCCCGTGATGTGCGTTATTTTTATGAGCAGGGCGTGCGCATGTTTGCCACCGACTCAGCGCAGGACTTGCGTAATATCGCCAAAGCCGCGCCGGGCTCAAAAGTCTATGTACGTATTTTGACCGAAGGCTCAAGCTCGGCGGACTGGCCGTTATCGCGTAAATTCGGCTGTCAGCCTGATATGGCCATGGACTTATTGGTGCTGGCGCGTGAGCTGGGTTTGGTGCCCTACGGTATCTCGTTTCATGTGGGCTCGCAGCAGCGTGAAATCGGCGTGTGGGATGCGGCCATCGGCAAGGTCAAACATATCTTTACCCGCTTGAAGGCAGAAGATGGCATTGAGTTGAAGATGATTAATCTGGGCGGTGGTTTTCCGGCCAATTACCTGACTAAAACCAATCCGTTAACCGCCTACGCGGAAGAAATTACCCGTTTCTTACAGGAAGATTTTGGTGATGATATGCCAGAAATTATTCTGGAACCGGGTCGTTCCTTGGTCGCTAATGCCGGTATTTTGGTCAGTGAAGTGGTGCTGGTATCGCGCAAATCCCGTATGGCGATAGAGCGCTGGGTATTTACTGATGTGGGTAAGTTTTCTGGTTTGATTGAAACGATGGATGAATCGATTAAATTTCCGATTTGGACCGAAAAACAGGGCGAGCTGGAAGATGTAGTTATCGCCGGACCGACCTGCGACAGCGCCGACATCATGTATGAAAACTACAAGTACGGTTTGCCGCTGAATTTAGCCAGCGGCGATCGCCTGTACTGGTTATCTACCGGTGCGTACACCACCAGCTATAGCTCAGTTGAGTTCAACGGTTTCCCGCCGCTAAAACAATTCTGCATCTAATCTAAGGAGCCTCTGAATAACGTTACCGAGGACGCTAGCACAAGGCAAAAACGGACGAAAAAGCGCAGTTTACACCGAGTAAATGAGCATTTTATTCGCTTCGCTCCCCCTTCGGGGCCGTGCTAAAGCACGTTCAATCTAAAGATTGTGAGTACGTTTTTAACGCAGTGATAGCTACGCAGGTAGTTATTCAGAGGTTTCCTAAGCGACGTCAGCAACCTTCTATATAACAAGAAGGTTGCTGCTCGGTTTATCAATGAATCACTTCGATCATCCCGTCAGCGATCATTTTCAACTCGCTGGTGCCTGCCTCAATCTCTGGTGTGCTGTAGGACTCATCGGCTTGCGCTTTCATCACCATCGCCGAACGGTACATAGGTGGTTGATAGCCGCCTTGGCTGTTTAGATTAAGGCTGACCAGTTTGTAATCTTTACCGCCCAGTGCTTTGCTGGTCAGTTTGGCGCGCTCAGAAAAAGCCGCGATCGCCTGACCTAATAACTGGTTCTCATGTTCAACACGAGTTGAGTTGGCGATATTAAAGCGCATGCTGGCTATGCTCAGTGTTTGCAGTAACTGCCCCGTCAGTGTCGATAATTGCGCAAAGTCAGTGCTTTCTAAGCGCAGTTCGGCCCGTTCACGCCACGCAATGACTTTTTGCGATTTATCCTGATGTACAGGTTGACTGTAACGACTGCCTAAAGAAATTTTGACCTGACTTGACTGCTTGCTTTGTGCGATGGCTTGGTTAAGAGTTTGAGTTATTTTATCTGCCAAGCGTGCTGCGTCATTGTCTTGTTCTTCGGTATACAGAACAACCTGCATTAAATCATGTGCCACTTCAACGCTGGCTTCCGCGCGCAGAGAGACCTGATTGTAATTGGTTTGTGCCAAAGCTGTGTTTGCCGCTAGGGTTAGTGCACAGCAGACAGCTAAATGTAAAATGGTTTTTTGTTTGTGCATTGCATACTCTCTATTTGGTTTTTCAATAAATATGAGGCGGGTTTATTGATTAGGTTCCATACAGCTGAGACTAAGAGTCGCAGTTGCTGCAGCGCCTATGTTTAGCAAGGTAACCTCTTATACACTAGGAACGCGAAGATTTTTAATATCTGAAGGACTACTATGCTAGCACCTAGTCATTTACTCTCGGCGAGCAAACAAAACCTGTGGCGGTTAGTGCTAATCCGTTTTGTGGTGTTCTGTTCGCAAGCCGGCACTTTAGGCTTCATTTACCTAAGTGATTGGTTTCCGTTAGCTTGGCCGCAGCTGGTGGTGCTGTTGTCATTGTCAGTCGCGGTTAATGTGCTGACTGTGCTGCGTTTGCGCGGCAGTTGGCCGGTGACTGAGCTAGAGTTTGCGATTCAGCTGGCCTTTGATCTGCTTATCCATAGTGGACTGTTGTATTACACGGGTGGCTCGACCAATCCCTTCGTTGCTTATTATTTGGTGCCGCTAACTATTGCCGCGGCAACTTTGCCTTGGTTTTATTCAGTCTTTCTGAGTGGCTTGGCGCTAACGGGATATACAGCGCTGCTGATTTGGTATCGACCGCTACATATTGCCGGTGAGCAATTTAACGAACTGTTGATTAGCCTGCACTTGTTTGGCATGTGGGCCAATTTTGCATTATCAGCGGCATTTATAACGTTTTTTGTAACCAAGATGGCAGCCGCGGTGCGTGAGCAAGAAGAGTTTCGGGCGGCTAGGCGCGAAGAAGGTATGCGCGATCAGCAGCTGCTGGCGGTAGCTACTCAGGCGGCTGGAGCCGCGCACGAATTGGGTACGCCGCTGTCGACTATGAGTGTACTGTTAACGGAGTTACGACAAGAGTATAAAAATCAGCCCAGCCTGCAGGAAGATATTGCGGTGCTGCAAGAGCAGGTCTTACTCTGTAAAGAAACCTTACAAAATTTAGTGCGCGCTGCCGAAGCGGATCGACGCTTGGCCGTTGAGGAGCAATCCGTGGTGCATTGGTTTGAAAAAGCTTTAAATCGTTGGCACTTGATGCGTCCGGAAGCAAATTTTACCTACAGCTATGAGGGTGCAGGCTCTGTGCCTAAGGTGATGCCGCCGGCCGATCTAACCCAGGCGTTATTAAATCTACTCAATAACGCCGCCGATGCGTGCCCAGAAGATTTAAGTATTCGCTTAACATGGGACAGGCAATGGATTCGTCTAACAATTCGCGACTATGGTGAAGGCGTCCCGTTGGAAATTGCTGAGCAGCTAGGTAAGCCCTTTATTACCACTAAGGGAAAAGGTTTGGGCTTGGGCTTGTTTTTGAGTCAAGCCAGCGTTAATCGTGCTGGTGGGACGGTTAAATTGTATAACCAAGAAGGCGGTGGAACTTTGGCAGAGTTGTGCTTACCGCGTTTGCAAACTGATTTGTTTTAACTGGGGGTTAGTTATGAGTGGTGACGTTTTATTTGATGGTGATGAGCATCCGCATTTGTTATTAGTGGACGATGACACAACCTTTACTCGGGTCATGGCGCGCGCGATGACCAGACGCGGTTTACGTGTTTCTATCGCCAGCTCAGCCGACGAGGGGTTGATGCTGGCCAAGCAGGATTTGCCTGAATATGCCGTGCTGGATTTAAAGATGGAAGGCGACTCGGGTCTGGTATTGTTGCCCAAGTTATTGGAGCTAGACCCGGAAATGAAAGTGCTGATTTTAACCGGCTATTCCAGTATTGCTACTGCAGTTGAGGCGATTAAGCGAGGTGCGCAGAATTATATGTGCAAGCCAGCGGATGCTGATGATGTGCTAGTAGCTTTGCTGTCTGATCGCGCAGAAATTGAAAATCTGGTACCTGAAAACCCCATTTCTGTGGATCGTTTGCAGTGGGAGCATATTCAGCGGGTGCTGAGTGAGCATGATGGTAATATTTCCGCCACAGCGCGGGCACTTGGCATGCATAGACGTACCTTGCAGCGTAAGCTACAAAAGCGTCCCGTCAAACGCTAGCAATAAAAAAAGGCATAGCGAACAACTATGCCTTTTTGTGAGCAGCTAGATTTAGCGGGTGCCGTAAACCACCATGGTTTTTCCGCGCACATGAACAAGCTCTTGCTCTTCAAGGTTTTTAAGCACACGGCCAACCATTTCTCTTGAGCAGCCGACAATACGGCCGATTTCTTGGCGCGTGATTTTAATTTGCATGCCGTCTGGGTGGGTCATAGCATCAGGCTGTTTGCATAAGTCTAATAATGTACGCGCGACGCGCCCGGTAACATCGAGGAATGCTAAGTCACCGACTTTGCGCGTGGTGTTACGCAAGCGTTCAGCCATTTGCTGGCCCAGGGTGTAAAGAATCTCAGGCTCTTGGGCAGCGATTTCTTTGAATTTGGTATAGCTAATTTCCGCCACTTCGCACTCAGTGCGTGCGCGCACCCAAGCACTACGTAACAGCTCGACGTTATTGGGATTAAATACGCCCAGCTCACCAAAAAAGTCGCCTTGGTTTAAATAGGCGATGATCATCTCTTTGCCTTCATCATCCTCAATTAGGATAGTAACTGAGCCTTGCACAATAAAAAAAAGCGACTCACAACGGTCACCGGCATAAATGATTGTGCTTTTGTTAGCAAAGCGCCTGCGGTGGCAATGGGCAAGTACTTTATCGATATTTTTAATTTTGGGTGGGAGATTGATAGCAACCATGCAAAACCTCAATAGTGCAGCCAAGCAAGGAGCAGCTTCTGGCAGACAATGACTTAAGTTAGGGAGTCTCTAAATAACGTTACCGAGGACGCTAACACAAGGCGCAACGACCAACGATAGTAACAGCCAAAGGCTGACCCGAAGGGCGAGCGCTAGCGAGTCAAAACGTACGAAAAAGCGCAGTTTACATGTGTAAACGAGCATTTTATTCGCTTCGCTCCCCCTTCGGGCCGTGCTAAAGCACGTTCAATCTAAAGATTGTGAGTACGTTTTTAACGCAGTGGTAGCTACGCAGGTAGTTATTCAGAGGCTTCTTAGGGAAATTGGCAGACTGAACTCCGAAGTATTACGTCCTTATTGACAAAAATCTTACCAAACCTTAAATATTACTTTTATGTTAACCAATAGAATTAGACACAGGAATAGGGCTTTCGTCAAGATTTTGTGCTTTATATAGAATATGGAATGGTTTTTGTTGGCCCGTAAGTTGTACCAAAGGGGTATGCTTTGTGTTGCTGCAGAGCAAGTAAATGTTACTTTATCTTGGTTTTAAGTTTTTAGTAAAGGATGAACAATGCAAGCACGAGTCAAATGGGTAGAAAATACAGTGTTTATGGCTGAGTCGGGTTCGGGACATTTAGTGATGATGGATGGCCCGCCAGAAGCGGGTGGTCATAATTTGGCAGCTAGGCCTATGGAGATGCTGTTAATGGGGCTCGGCGGCTGTAGCAGCTTTGATGTGGTGAGCATCCTGCGTAAATCGCGACAAGATGTACGCGGTTGCGAGTTGGAAATTAAAGCCAAGCGTGCAGATACAGAGCCCAAGGTGTTTACCGAGATTGATCTGCATTTTGTGGTAACAGGCAGTCAGCTAAAAGAAACCGCGGTGAAGCGTGCGGTAGAACTGTCGGCAGAAAAATACTGTTCTGCCTCAATCATGCTGGAGCGTGCCGGTGTGCTAATTAGCCACAGCTATAGCATTGTCGAGCAAGGTTAAGGAGCCTAATCCATAGGTAGGGCTAAAATATTTTGTACTTGCTGCTAAGGAGGCGCTGCTTGTCTCGCTAATATTATTCAGCGCTTCTTTAAATTTGTTCCGCAAGTGCTGTGTGCATAATTATTCTGTGTCTATTGCAATAAAAAAACCACTGCAAGTTCGAGGTGAGCTGGCAGTGGTTGTGGTTTTAACCGTGGGGAAAAAACTTAGCTAACAGTTTCGTTGCTGGTTTTTCTTTTGCCCATGGGTTTAGGTTGTGAGAACACCAACACCTCTGGTATCTCCCCTGTGTATTTCTCAACTTCGGCTACGCCCGTTTGCCCGCAGTTAGCCTGTGCCAGTTTTGAGGTGGCAATTCCCGGTGTGAGCACGTTGATATCGCCGTAGCGGCAAAGGCTATTTTCCTCGCGAGCATTCAGTGGGTCGAACCAGCCGCCCTCTTGAATACGGATAACACCCGGCATTACATCTTCGCTAACTATCGCTCCGGCAAGAATCTGACCGCGGTCGTTATAGACGCGCAGTATGTCACCGTTTTTAATGTTGCGCGGTGCCGCATCCTGCGGGTGAATCCAGCAAGGTTCGCGATCTTTCACGGCGTAGAGCTCGCGAAGCGATGTACCACACAGCTGTGAGTGCAAACGGTAGCGTGGGTGGTTACTTGCAATACCTAGGGGGTATTTGGTGGTTGGGCCACCCAGACGCTCGATGGGCTCCATCCACGTAGGGTGTGGCGGACAGTCGTCATACCCGTAGGCTGCGATGGGGCGCGAGTAAATTTCGAATTTACCGGTTGCGGTACCTAAGGCGTTCAAAATAGGCTCTTCGCGGAACGCTTGGTGACGAACAAAGTTCTTTTGCTCATCTTTCAGCGGGAAGGCTAGAGGTTTGTTTGAATCCCAGAAGACATCAAAGACGGGCATCTCCATACCTTTGGCACGAGCTTCGATTTTGGCTGCTTCGTAAAATCCGCGAATCCAATCCATCTCGGTACGGCCCTTGGTGAAGTCGTAACCTTTGCCCAGCTTGTCGGCAATGGCAGCAAAAATGTCGAAGTCATTGCGCGACTCAAACTGTGGCTCGACAATCTTCTTCATTGCTACTATATGCGAGAGAGCATAGTCACCCACCTGTTCGATATCATTACGCTCGTAACTGGTGGTGCAGGGTAAGACAATATCCGCATGGCGAGCGGTTGCTGTCCATTGGAAGTCATGCACGATGAAAGTGTCTAGTTCGCGCCAAGCTTTGAGCATCTCGTTACGGTCTTGGTGGTGCGCAAAGGGGTTTCCGCCAACCCAGTAAGACATTTTGATCAATGGCAGTTCGATTTCATTGCCGTTGAACTGCATTTTCTTGCCGGGATTAAGCAGGGTTTCAACAAAGCGTGCGACAGGGATGGAGACAGCGCCGCTACTGGCTAGCCAGGCTGCACCAGAAGACTTAGCGCCTGAAGCATTATCAATAGCGCTTAAGATCGGGCTGTCATGGGTGGGTGCGCCGCCTGATGAGTAGTGGTAGCTCAAGCCGTAACCGCCACCGGGCAGTCCGATTTGACCCAGCATACAGGCTAGGGTGATCAGCATCCAGGTGGATTGTTCACCATGGTGCTGGCGCTGTGTGGCGTAGCCAAGAGCAAGCATGGTGCGCTTGCTGGCAAAGCGTCGCGCCAAATCACGGATGGTTTCAGCTTCAAGGCCGCAAATTGCTGAGGCCCAGTCAGCGGTCTTAGGTTGTCCGTCCGTTTCGCCAAGCAAGTAAGGCTTGAACTGTTCAAAACCACTGGTGTAACGGTCAAGGAACTTCTGATTGTGCAGGTCTTCGCTGTACAGCGTATGCGCTATGCCCAGCATCAGTGCCACGTCAGTTTGCGGCCTTGGCGTCAGCCATTCACCGTCTAGGTATTCACAGGTTTGGGTTTTAACGGGGTCGATACTGATCACTTCGACACCCGCGGCTTTGAGCTGTTGTAAGCCAGCAAAGGCACCATGGTCAGCAACTTGCCAGGAGATTTGCGAGTTGTTGTAAGGATCACAGCCCCAAAACACCATTAGCTCGGTGTGTTCAGCTAGCACTGGGTAAGTGGTGCATTGCTCGTAAACTTCCAGTGAGCCGGATACGTAAGGCAGTATCACCTGTGCGGCACCGGTTGAGTAGTCACCGGTACTGGCAGTGAACTCGCCAGTTAGGTTGAGCATTCTCTGCAGTAGCGTCTGGCAGTTATGCAGTCTGCCGGGGCTTTTCCAGCCATAACTACCTGCAAAAATTGAGTGTGGGCCGTGCTTTTCTCGTACACGGGTTATCTCACCGGCAACCAGCTCAATGGCTTTTTCCCAAGAGACGCGTACGAAATCACCATCGCCGCGGCCATCTGGATCAGCGCCCGGGCCTTGTTCTAGCCAAGCACGGCGTACCATTGGGTAACGAATGCGTGAGGCTGAGTAAATGGAGTCTCTGACTCCTTCCAGCATGGGTGAGGGGTGCGGGTCGCCTTCCCAGGGTTTGAATTTTATCGCGTGACCGTCTTTAACAATGCCTTTAAATACGCCCCAGTGACATCCAGAAAGGATTTCTTCTTGGGCAGTTGCAGCCATTGCTCCACGGCTTAAAAACTGCATTGAAAGAGGGAGTGTTCCCGCTGCTACGGTAGCAGCAACGCCTTGCAAAAAGCGGCGGCGCGTGGGTGTGGTAATGCCATTTACGATCGTATTGGTTGATTCTTCGTTTTGATTGTTCATGCGAACTCTCCTTCGTAGCGTTTGGGGATATGCAGTGCCAGCGCGTTGTGTGCGTTGTGCAGTAAAGCCAGCAGTAGATCGGCGGCTGCAGCATAAAACCCATCCTTATCTTGTAGGTGTAACGCAGTACTGAAACTAGGTACCCATCCCTCTAATCGTTCCACTAGCTCAGCCGCTTGGCGATACTGCTCGTCGCGTAACGCAACGCTGAGTGCGGCCAATTCGATAGCGAGGTGATCAGCGGGTTCGTGGTAGTTTTTATCAACATGTACATCCAGTGCGCGCAATACGGCTTTCATTTCAGCAATAGCTAGGTCACCGCCACGCCATGCACTCTCATAAGGCAGTACGGCACGGTGTTTGAAGATGCCCTCAAACAAGGTGGTGTAACGACGTTGCAAGTGCACGGCAAGAGGCGCTGGATGATCGCGCGTTAAGATTGCGTTAAGTGCTTGTATCTGGGCGCTGGCATTTAATTGCTCGCCTATCCATTGCAAGGACTCTTGCGCTTGCGACGTGGCAATTTGAGTAATGTGCTCAGTGGTTGCGGGTGCGCCGAACAGCTCGCTGAGCCATTCGGCTACCACAATGATTGCGTCAACATTTAATTTGCTGTTCTGACTCATTGCATCACTCCCGCTCTAGAGCTCACATCGTTTGAGTGGTTTTGCAAATAAGCCAGAATCAAGCGGTACTCATCGTCTGTATAACTGGTGAAACGCTTCATGGAGCCCAAGGTTCCAATCCACTGGTTAGCTGTGTAGCGCTCCTTGCTCGATAGGGAGTGGCATGAAGAGCAGCCTGACTGATAAGCGCTTTCGCTGAATTGCCAAAGCGAATCTTGCTCAAGGTTCAGTGAGGTGGCGTCTGTCCAGATAGTAAGCTTAACTGGCATCCAAACCTGATCGGTACTTGGGTCGACTTGGGCTTCTTCGCGCTCCGTAACTGCTATTGCTCCGTCACCTAAGGCGGCCATAATAATTCGCTTACCCATTTCTTGATAAATAACCGATTGAGCGGTTTCTGGCTGCCAGCCGCGGATCTCAACCTGCAGACTGTCGCCCTGCTTGGCCAAAACTTTTGCCTGTGCGCCGCCAAGGAACTTACCGTCCTCTACTTCTGCAGACTTTATATCTGCGGTTGTGTACAGCGACTTAGTGCCGACCACATACACAGTATCACCAACATTAATTTTGTTGGGTGCGGTGGTGGGCATCGGTGGGCGAGTGTCATGTGCGGTATCCAGCATTACTACTTCGTCGGTGTAGTTGGGTGCTGGCATACCGGGCGCTGGATTTCTTACTGCAGGCAAATACCTCATGTAAGTTGCCATCGCTTGCAACTCTTCCCACGGCAGTTGTGAGGTGTTCATAATCACCTCTTCCATATCACCAGCAGCAGAGCGGCCCAGTGGGCTTACACCTGAGTGCAGGTAGTTGGCCATTGATGCTGCAGACCAGTAGCTAATACCTGTTTCATCCGGTGTGATATTGGGGAAGTGGCCTGTGCCCTCAGGGTTTGCTCCACCGGCGTAGCGCATTTTTCTGGGGATATTACCCATAAAGGTGCGCGGTGAGTGACACTCAACGCAGTGTCCAGCACCTTCGACTAAGTAGCGGCCACGCTCAAACTTGGCATGATCGACACCTGCCGGTAAAGAGCTGGTTTGTGCGCCGATCTCGTCGGTGCTTTTGTCATCGAGGAAAGCTAAGCGCCAAACGCCAATGCCGCGGCGAATGTTGTAAGGGAACTTGAGTTCATGATTGGGTACGACCTTGTCCGTTTTTGGCAGGGTCATCATGTATGCATAAAGGTCACGTACGTCTTCTGGTTTTAGACGCACATAAGAGGTGTATGGAAAGGCGGGGTAAAGGTTAACGCCATCGGGAAGAATAGAGCTTGGACCTACGCCTTCGCGTACTGCGCGATCAAACTCTTCTAGGGACCAAGTACCAATACCGTACTTTGGGTCTGGTGAGATATTAGGCATGTGGAACTTACCGAAGTCGGTATCCAGTACCATGCCGCCACCCAGAAGCTCGTCGTTAGTTTGGCCTGTAGTTGCATGGCAAGTAGCGCAGTCTGAGGCAACAAAAACAAAACGGCCGTTTTCTAGGTCAGCTGGACCTTTGGCATTGCTAATTGGGGGAATGCTGTGGGTTAGTGACCATGTCCAGGGTGAGGTCAGGACAAAGAATCCTGCCGCACCAATGACGGTGAGTGCCGCTGCTGCGGTAAAAAGTTTTTTGCGTTTATTTGTCATGGCTAACTCCCTTAGCTGCCTTATATTCACGATTCTTTAATTGAGCATGACGATGTATATCACAACGACATCATCAAAAAATGATGCAGATCATCGACAGCAGTTTGAAGTTGTGATGGGTGGGTAGCCTAACTATTAGTAGGCTAATGGTTTGATGAGTGGGTTTGCGGGCAATTGAGGTGCAAAGATTCTATGGCGCATGCGTGTTAGAGCGCATTCTTGCTGTACAACAAGGCATAATAAAGCGCTGCGTGTTTTACGCGGCCCGGGTTGATATCTGAACTGGAATGCTGCCGTGTAACTTAAGCAGTCTAGAACGTGCTAGCCGCCACTGGCATTCATAAAGCGGACGATCTGCACTTCGCCCTCAGCGCTGAAGTGGTGTTCTTCAGGCTTGTTGTGTAAGGCTTGCTGCACCTGTGCGAGGACTGGCGCATCATCGGTGGGGTGATCCCGTAAGAGGTTGAGCATATCCAGCGAGTGCTCGTTACCAAGGCAGAGTAATAACTTACCTTCAACGGTAAGGCGCACGCGGTTACAGGTGCTGCAAAAATTATGGGTGTGTGGTGAGATAAAGCCGATGCGCGTGTGGCTGTAATCCTTTAAACGCATATAGCGTGCTGGGCCGCCACTGTTTTCGGAGCTGTCCAGTAGTGCATAGTGTTTGGCAATATTGTCACGTACCTTATCGCTGCTGAACAAGGATGCGTCCCGCGAGCGCCCCACATGACCTAAAGGCATTTCCTCAATAAAGGTGATATCGAGTTGATTGTCGACGGCATAATCCGTGAGGGCGAGAATCTCCTCATCGTTATGGCCTTGGATAATGACGGAGTTGATTTTGACGCGCTGAAAACCGGCACGGCGTGCTGCCTGAATACCGTCCAGTACTTGCTGCAGTTCGCCTGTGCGCGTCATGGTTTTAAATTTATCCGGACACAATGAATCCAAGCTGATATTGAGCCGCTTGACACCAGCATCTGCTAAAGATTGGGCGTATTTGGTTAGCTGCGAGCCATTGGTGGTCATCACCAGCTCATCTAGCCCCGGGATTGCGCTAATTTTCTCGCACAGACTAATAATGCCTTTGCGGGTTAAAGGCTCGCCACCCGTTAAACGGATCTTGCGCACGCCATTGGCAACAAAAAGCTTAGCGCAGCGCTCAATTTCTTCTAGGCTTAAAATGCTTTGGCGTGGCAGAAAAGTCATGTTTTCAGCCATGCAGTAGATACAGCGAAAATCACAGCGATCAGTAACCGATAAGCGTACGTAGTCAATTTTTCGACCAAAGCCATCCATTAAAACTGAAGGCATATGATTACTCCCATACAGATTTTGCAGTAGCGGCGAAGCCGTCACGTGCAAGCTAATGTACTTGATAATTGTTGACTCAACCAGTTTGGCGCACAGTAAAGCTTAACGGTTGCAGTTAAACTGCGTAACCTCAGCAATGAAAACCAACAATACGCCGCGTTCGTTTATCTAAAATTAAGGGGCAACTCATGCAGTTACCAGCAGCAGCAATTATTCATCATGGCGGTGGTCAGGGCGATGCATTGCTCAAGTCTATCTTGGCAGAATGCCTGCAGCAGGGTTGGCGCGTGCGTGGTCTGGTAACCGAGCAGGGCAAGGACCCGCAAGGGATTCTGCCCATGCAGTTGCGGGACTTGCATACGGCAGAGGTTTTTGTGATTTCCCAGTGTTTAGGGCGTGATTCGCGCGGCTGTAGTTTAGATATGGGAGGGCTGGCAGAAGCTGGAAAAGTTTTGCGCAAGGCGCTTGAGGAACAGCCTGATTTAGTCTTTGTTAATCGCTTTGGTTATGGTGAAGCTCAGGGGCGCGGCTTAAGCCAAGAGTTTACACAGCTCATCAGCGCCGGGATCCCAGTATTGACGCTGGTGAGTGAACGCTATCTTGATGACTGGCATGAGTTTTCTGCCGGATTAGCGCAGACTCTGCCCTTAGAGCGCAAGGCGATTGAACAATGGCTGGCGACTATCAAACCAGCGCCTCCTTAAAGTAATGCTCGATAGCCTTGGTACAGTTATTTGTCTGGGTAGTCATTGGACTGCCTTGAAAAGGGATTGGTTTAATGATTAAAAGCATCGATTTTGCTCAGTTGTACCGTGAGCATTTAGCCCGTAGTGGCCGGGTATTTAAAACACCCAGCGAGTGGGACAGTAAGGCTGCGGATATGCGCACCAAGGTGTTAGACAGCGGTTACCGGACTGAATTTGTTAAGCGTGTGCAGTGCGGTGCCGAAGATACCGTGCTGGATGTCGGCTGTGGGCCCGGCACCATAGGCTTGGCGTTAGCGCCGCAAGTAAAGCAGGTGTACGGCTTGGATTATAGCCAAGGCATGCTCGATGCAATGCAGGAAAACGCCGCTGAGTTGCAGTTAAATAATGTACGGCTAATTCTCGCCGCATGGGAAGATGATTGGTCAGCAGTACCGGTGTGCGATATTGCGGTAGTATCGCGTGCCAGTATCGTCGCTGATATGGACGCTGCGCTGGATAAGCTTAATCAGCATGCACGCAAGAAGATTTATCTGACTCAGTTAGTTGGCGGGCGTTTTGTCAGTCGCGAAATTGAAGAGTTACTGGGTCGGCAAGACCGCAGTTTTCCCGATCACATGTACATTATGAATATGCTGTATCAGCGTAATCTTTACCCTACGCTGGATTACATTGAGTCGCCCAGTCGTTTGGCCGGCTGCAATAGCTTGGCTGAGTTGTTGGATAAAGTGCGTTGGAGTTTTAACGAGTTAACCGCTGAGGAAGAAGAAAGGATCAGCGCTTGGTATCAACGCGATCCGGACTATGCGCAGCAGGGTGGCGAGCCAACCCGCTGGGCATTTATGAGCTGGACACCGCCTGCACATTAAGCCCGTGCATGAATAAGCTTAAGGGTACAGCGAATCGTTTTAGGCTGCGCGTTGAGCACAAGTAGCACGTTAAAGGGGTAATACTATGGGTGACAACACTGAGTTTGGGCTGCAGGGACAAATCTGGATCACTGCAGGTGAACAGAGCATGGGCGGTCATGGACGTATTCACTTGCTGTCAAAAATTGCTGAGTTGGGTTCAATTTCGCAAGCAGCTAAGTCCATGAAAATGAGCTACAAAGCCGCCTGGGATGCCGTTGATCACATGAATAATCTCGCCGGTGAACCCTTACTGCACCGCACTACAGGCGGCAAGGGTGGCGGTTCCACCACCCTAACCGAACGTGGCCAGCAATTAATCAGTAACTTTCAACGCATCGAGCAGGTGCATCAGCGTTTTTTGCAAGAACTTAGCCAGGACACTGGCAGTATTATTGATGATTTATTTATTTTAAAGAGGCTATCTATGAAAACCAGTGCACGTAATCAGTTTTTTGGCACAGTAAAAGCAATCCAGCCCGGGGTAACCAATGATGCTGTTGAGATTGCATTGGCAGGCGGGCAAACTCTTGTCGCCACCGTCACCAGTGAAAGCACGAAAGAGCTGAGCCTAGAGGTGGGGCGTGAGGTTTTTGCTCTGATTAAAGCGTCATCGATTATTTTGGTGAGCGATGTTGAAAAGGTACGTTTCTCGGCACGTAACCAGTTTGCTGGCACGGTCGCCCGTGTGCAAAAAGGCGCAGTAAATACAGAAGTGGTGGTAACGGTGGGTGAAAGCAGCATGGCGGTGATTATTACCAATGACAGTGCCGAACATTTAGCGCTTGCAGAAGGCAGTGCGGTGACGGCGATCTTTAAAGCATCCAGCGTGATTGTTGGCTGTTCGTTGTAAAGGCTTGGATGTGTGGGTGGACACAGAGTGTACATCTACACATTCGCGCACCAACACAGTTGGTTGGTTCAAGTACGGTTTCGATAAGCAAACGCTGCCGCAATCTAACTAGCAGGTATTTAACCTAACAGCTGTGAATAGGCCACAAACCCGACCAAGTCACCTTTGTTAACCGTGGCTTGCGCTTTAATTTCTACTAATCCATCCGCCCAGCTGGCGGCACTTAGCATAGCCGAGCTTTGCTTTGGGTGAATTTCTGCGTGCAGCTGTCCGTTTTCTTGCAACACTAAGCGTGCATGCAGGTATTGCTGGCGCGGACGGGCTTTACTCCAATCAAACGCAGCTGGAATATGCAGGGTTTGATGACTGCAAGCGGTTGCGCCCTGAGCGTGGAGCAGTGCGGGGCGGGCAATGATGAGTCCGGTGATGAGCGCTGCTGCTGGATTGCCGGGTAAGCCAATCCACGGGGTCTCGCCAATGGTGCCAAAGGCTAGGGGTTTGCCCGGCTGAATAGCGACACGCCATAGGTTAAGTTGCCCCAGCGTACTGACTGCTTTTTTAAGGTGATCTTCCTCACCTACAGAAACGCCACCGCTGCTAATTAGAATATCTTGTTCGCTGCTGGCCTGAGCTAAGCTGTCGATATTTTGCTGTAAGTCATCCGGTATGTTGGCGTAATGGGTCACTTGAAAGCCCAGGCCTGCAAGCAAGGCTTGCAGGCTGTAGCTGTTGATGTCGTAGATTTGCCCGGGCTGCAGTGGTTGACCCAGCTCGCATAGCTCATTGCCGCTGCTGATTAAACCAATACGCAAAGGTGTATATACTTCAATTTCGGCAAAGCCTTGGCTGGCCAGTAAGCCAATTTCCTGTGCGCGCAGGCGAGTACCTGCTGCAAGCAATAACTGACCTTGTTGTATTTCTTCACCGCGACGTCTTATATTGCCGCCTGCTTTGCAGTTATTAAATTGAATTTTTTCCGGACTGATGATGCAGTTTTCTTGTGCGACAACGGTGTCTGCACCCAGCGGGAGCGGTGCACCGGTGAGAATATGCATGCAGTGACCGGCAGGCAGGTTTTGCTTAGGCAGATCGCCAGCAGCAATGCGACCCGCAATAGGCAAGCTGTTATCGGGCTGCTGTAGATCGTTAGCACGTAAAGCATAGCCATCCATTGCGCTGTTATCCCACTGGGGCACATCTACTTGTGCATATACCGAGCGCGCCAAAACATGTTGCAAGGCGGCAGGCAGCGCCATGGTTTGTGTGCGGGTTGTTTGCTTGAGTGTGGTTTTTAGCGCACTGATGGCTTGCTCAATGCTGTGCAGAGCACCTTGGTCGCAGACTGACATTAACGGGTTTCCTTATCGGCGGCTTCCCAGCGGGCGGCGGCGAGGGTGTCGCTATCGCGGCCATCAACCCAGTGTGAACCGGTGGTGGTGTGTTCTTTTTTCCAAAACGGCGCGCGGGTCTTTAGGTAATCCATAATAAACTCACAGGCAGCAAACGCAGCTGAGCGGTGCATGCTAGAAGTGGCAACAAAGACAATGGGCTCGGCTAAGGACAGCGGACCTACGCGGTGCAAAATATGCGCACCTATTAATGGCCAGCGTTGCAGTGCTTCGTCGCGGATTTTCGCCAAGGCTTTTTCGGTCATGCCGGGAAAATGCTCGAGAAACAGTTCTTCGATGGCGGCATCTTGGTTGATGTCGCGCACATAGCCAGTGAAGGTGACGACCGCGCCAACACCGAGTTCGCCAGCATGCACAGCATTCAGCTCAGCGCCAGGATCAAAGGGTGCAGTCTGTACGCGAATACTCATGGCATTTAGCCTCCAGTGACCATTGGGAACAGTGCCAGCTCATCGCCTGCTTGCAACGGTTCTTGTAAGGAACACACATCTTGGTTGCGCGCACACATAATGCGCGGGTCTTCCAGTACGGTCCACGGCCCTGAGCGCGCGATTAAAAACTGGCGCACGTCGTCAACCGTCTGCCATTGTTCTTGCCAAGGTAGTTGCTCGGACTCGCATTGCAGCGATTCACGGTAACGGGCTAAAAACTGAACGGTCAGCATAACTGCTCTCCATGACTAAGGTGTGAGCTTGGGTTGTCGATTTGGTAATGGCCTGACTTGCCACCCAGTTTTTCTAATAACTGGATGCGTTCGATGACCATAGCGCGATCCACTGCTTTGCACATGTCATAGAGGGTAAGTGCCGCAACACTGGCCGCGGTTAAGGCTTCCATTTCAACCCCGGTTTGCCCAGCCAGTTTGCAGGTGGCGGTAATCTGCACCTGATCCGGCGCATGGGGAATTAAGTGTACTTTAATGCTGGTTAGCAGCAGTGGATGGCACAAAGGGATGAGTTCGTGGGTGCGTTTGGCTGCTTGGATGCCTGCTATGCGCGAGACGGCAAACACATCACCTTTAGGGTGTAGACCGTCGGTGATCATCGCTAGGGTGCTGGGAAGCATGCGCACCCAAGCCTCGGCAGTGGCTTCGCGTTGGGTGTTGGCTTTGTCGGTGACGTCGACCATATTGGCGCGTCCCTGTTCGTCAAGATGAGTCAGCATAGGGGTTCCTCAATTAATAGCGGTTGTTGCAGCACACTGGGCTCATTGAAGTTAGCTAGACGTTGCTCGTCATCGGCACAGTGAATAGCAATAGGATTTAACTGTAATAAAGCCTGTTTGGGGCTACGCTCTCCTGCATTCCATAAGTCTTGCAAGGCGTTAAGTTGCGTGCAGGGAATAAGACTGAACAACGGTTGCCAGTGTCCCTGATGTTTGAGCAACACCGGGCGTTCGCCTGCTTGTTGGTAGAGTTGTGTTAATAACGCCTGATCAACTCTTGGTGCATCGCATGGCAGTACCAACAAATAAGGGTGGCGAGCGACCTGTAATGCACTGAGGATACCAATCAGTGGGCCGCTGAAGTCCTGACAGGGATCACTGACCCGCTGATCGGCCAAGGCTTGGTAGCGCTCATGATTGCGATTGCAGGAAATAATCAGATCATCGGTCAGTGGGCGTACCACGCGGTGCATATGTTCAATCAGTGCGTGTCCTTGCCACATTATCCAGCCTTTGTCTTGACCGCCCATACGTTGGCCGCGCCCACCAGCTAATAAGGCAATTGAACAATTAGAGAATATGGGGTCGTTGGGCATACAAAACTCATTTGCTGGATGATTTGTGGTATATGTTGGCCTAAATAAATCAACTATAGGTATTCGTATGGGCCACGCAAGCACTCAATTTGTTTCTTTAAACGCCGCTGTATTAACCGTCAGTGATACACGAACCGCAGATACCGATACCTCTGGGAAGTACTTATCTGAACAGCTTACCAATGCTGGGCATCAGGTTGTTGAGCGTGTGATTTTGAAGGATAACCTATATCAGATTCGCGCGCAGGTAGCGAATTGGATAGCCAGTGACAATATTCAAGTGGTTTTGATTACCGGTGGCACAGGCTTTACCGACAGAGACAGTACCCCAGAGGCGGTAACCTGCTTGTTTGATCAGCATGTTGAAGGCTTTGGCGAGTTATTTCGCCAGCTGTCGTATATTGAAATCAGCACCTCAACGATTCAGTCCAGAGCCCTAGCTGGCCTAGCTAATCATACGCTGGTTTGCTGTATGCCTGGCTCGACTAATGCGTGTCGCACGGCGTGGGAAGGTATTTTGCTACAACAGCTAGATGCCACCCATAAGCCCTGTAATTTTGTTGCTCACCTAGGGCAGAAAACGGCTTGCGCAGGACGTGACTAAATGAGTTTATTAAGTGTTGATACGGCTCTGGAAATCCTACTTGAGCAAGCGCAATCAGCAGGCTGCTTGGAGGTTGAAGAGCTTGCTTTAGTAGAAGCAGAAAACCGCGTCTTGGCACAACCGTTGTTGGCGCAATTTGCCATGCCGCCTTGGCCGAACAGTTCAATGGACGGCTATGCGGTACGCAGTGCTGAAGTGCAAGCAGGGCAAGCGCTGCCCGTTAGTCAGAAAATATTTGCCGGACAAAATCCAGAGCCGTTAGCAGCAGGTAGCTGTGCTCGGATTTTTACCGGCGCGCCGATGCCAGAAGGCGCGGATGCCGTGGAAATGCAAGAAAATACCCAAGAGCTGGAAGACGGCAGGGTGCGTTTTGTGCAGGCTGTGCCAGCAGCTAAGTTTGTGCGGCCAAAAGGCCAAGAAGCCTTGCCCGGTGATGAGATCTTGCCGGCAGGTATTCGTCTAGGGCCGATTGAATTGGCCATGGCTGCCTCGTTAGGTTGCGCGGTGGTAAGGGTGCGTCGTCAACTGCGAGTGGCTGTGGCATCAACCGGTGATGAGCTGGTTGAGCCGGGTCAACCGTTAGCACCTGGGCAGATTTATAACAGCAATCGCACCTTGCTTATCCAGAGCCTCAAGCGCTTAAATTGTGCTGTGATTGATTTGGGTATTTTACCGGATGATGCGCAACAAACGCGTGATCGCTTGGCTGCAATGCAGGATGTGGATTTACTGATCAGCAGCGGCGGCGTGTCGGTGGGCGAGGCAGATTATTTGGGGCAGGTGATTCGCGAAGAAGGCGAATTAGATTTCTGGAAGCTGGCTTTAAAACCCGGCAAGCCATTTACCTTAGGCCGCTACCAGGGTGTTCCAGTGATCGGTTTGCCCGGCAATCCTACGTCCAGTTTGGTCACTTTCCTACTGTTGGCACGCCCGTATATTTTAACCCGTATGGGCGTAAGCGATCCGAGTACGCAGAGCTTTGTTGTACCGGTTAACTTTGCGATGCCAGTGGCTGGCGTGCGGCGTGAATTTATCCGTGTGGCACTGGTAGAAGGTCGCGCGGAAAAGATCGGTAATCAGTGTTCGGGAATTTTACGCAGCGCCACGCAATCTCACGGATTGCTGGAATTGCCAGAAAATACCACCTGCGCAGTAGGTGACAGGTTGCGTTTTTGGCCGTTTTCCAGCTTATTAAATTAAGCTGTTTATAGCTGCAGCGGTGCATGGGTTTTCTAGTTGTGTGCTACTTGATTTGCCTCTATCTAAGTAAATATAAAAGCGTTATAGTTTCTTGTATATAACGAAAATACATAGGTGGAGTTGGATATGTTGAAAACAAGTTTAAGAAGCTTATTTGCAGCGGCGGTGATTACTGCCTCAGGTAGCGCCTTGGCGGCAGAGATAACCGTCTCTGCTGCTGCCAGTTTGACCAATGCGTTTCAGGATATCGCGGCGAACTTTGAAGCCGCTTATCCTGAGCATAAAGTGCTGTTGAATTTCGCTGGCTCAGGCGCATTGCTGCAGCAGATGGCCAAGGGCGCGCCAGTGGACGTGTTTGCTTCCGCAGACCAAGACACCATGGACAAAGCGCAGGCGCAGGGTTTATTAACCGATGCTAGCCGCAAAGACTTTGTACGCAATACCCTAGTGGTCATCACGCCAACCAACAGCAGGCTGACGCTTAATCAACTAACTGATTTGCAGCAACCTGAGCTGCAGCGCTTAGCGGTGAGTAACCCTGAGAGCGTGCCCGTGGGCCGTTACAGTAAGCAAGCGCTGGTTGCTCACGATTTGTGGGATGCATTGAGCGATAAAATAATTAACACGCAAAACGTGCGTCAGTCCTTGGATTATGTGGCACGCGATGAAGTAGACGCTGGGTTTGTCTATGCCACTGATGCGGCAATTATGGCGGACAAGGTAAGGGTGCACTTTACCGTACCTTTAGCAACGACAGTCAGTTATCCAATTGCTATGACCAGGCAAGGTGGTAGTAACGAACTCAGCCAGCAGTTTATTGACTTCACTTTTAACGAACAAAGTCAGGCTGTATTAAGCAAATACGGCTTTAGCAAGCCGTAAGCTATACGCCATGGAAGCTGTTTGGGTTGCGCTCAGTCTGTCACTAAAAGTGGCGGGCTGGGCTACCGCATTGAATATTGTTTTAGGTATAGGTGTGGGCTTTTTTTTAGCACGCACCCGTTTTATTGGGCGTGATCTATTAGATACTCTGCTGACTTTACCCATGGTCATGCCGCCGACAGTGCTGGGGTATTACTTGCTGGTGCTGGTAGGGCGCAGAAGCGCATTTGGCTCGTGGCTGTATGACAGTTTCGGGATAAACCTGATTTTCACTTGGCAGGGCGCAGTGATTGCCGCCACGGTGGTGGTTTTTCCGTTGGTATTTAAACCAGCACGCGCCGCATTTGAAGCAGTAGACAGCGAGCTGGAACAGGCGGCGCGTGTTTTAGGTGTGTCAGAGTTAGCTATTTTCTTTCGCATCACCTTACCGCTGGCTTGGCGCGGTATTTTGGCCGGTGTGTTGCTGGCATTTGCTCGCGCACTGGGCGAGTTTGGCGCAACACTCATGGTCGCTGGCAGTATTCCAGGAAAAACTCAAACTCTGTCCATCGCCGTGTATGAGGCGGTGCAAGCCGGTAAGGATGATACCGCCAATATGCTGGTGGTGATTACGTCAATCGTGTGTGTCGTGGTGTTATTAAGCGCGAGTCGCTTAGCGCCGGGCAACGTATCTGAGCGCACGAGGTAGGTCGATGTTTTTAGACTTAGATATCAGTAAAACCATGCGTTCGGGTAAGCGTGAGTTTCATCTGCAGATCAAGTATGCATCAAGCAATGACTGCTTGGTGGTGCTCGGCCCATCAGGCTCCGGGAAAAGTCTGTTGCTGCAGATGATTGCTGGTTTGCTTAAGCCTGACAGCGGCTATTTAAAGTTGGCTGGCCGCACTCTGTTTGATCAGCAGCAGGGGATCAATCTAACCCCGCAGCAGCGGCAAGTGGCGTTCTTATTTCAAAACTATGCCTTGTTTCCGCACATGAGCGTACGGCAAAACATAGCCTTTAGTTTGCGTCGTGGCTTGTTTAATCCAAGCTCGAAAATTACCAGCAAAAGGGTAGATTACTGGTTGGATAATTTTGGTTTGGAACCCGTGCAGCATCAAAGACCTCACGAGTTATCTGGTGGTCAACGTCAGCGCACTGCCTTGGCGCGCGCGTTGGTCACGGAGCCTCGCGCCTTACTCTTAGATGAGCCGTTTTCTGCACTGGATCCTCATTTACGCGCGCACATGCGCAAAGAGTTGCGCGAACTGCAAGAGCGGTTAGCTGTACCGTTAATTTTAATCACCCACGATGTAGAAGACGTTAAAGCCTTTCCTACTACCACCCTGCGCTTGAAAGATGGCAGCGTCGATCAACAGCCAGAGCATGTTCTGCTAAGCGCGGCAGCTGTGCTGTAATAGTGAAAACATGTTCAGCATGCTGGCAGGTGCTCCCACGCCCGCTGCTAAAATCACCTTGCTTTTGTTCACCCCTGTGTAACAGTTAACGGGCTAATGTTGTCGTACGGACAAATAAAGCTAGCGCTACTGCAGTATGCTTTGCATAATGGCGCGCCTTTTTTAAAGCACCAATCCCGGTGCGACAACCAGAATCGCAATTGCGAAGAGGTGAAAACCGCCCTACGCAGCTGTTGTTAAGCGCTACAGCAGTTGACAGGCATGCAAAAATAATGCGGCTTTGCCGTACTACCATGAGGGCCTAGCCTTGACCAACAAACTTAAGTTACACGGGTTTAACAACCTGACCAATACGCTGAGCTTCAATATCTACGATATCAGCTACGCACGTACCCCAGCCGATCAGCAAGCCTATGTGGCCTATATCGATGAAGAATATGATGCTGAACGCCTGACGCAAATCTTGACTGATGTGGTCGAGATTATTGGCGCGAATATTTTAAACATTGCCCGTCAAGACTATGATCCTCAGGGCGCTAGTGTGACCATTCTGATTTCTGAGGAACCCGTGGAGCCTACGGAAAGCCAAATGGCTGAGTCGCCTGGCCCGCTGCCGGAAACGATTTTGGCACACTTGGATAAAAGCCATATCACCGTACACACCTATCCTGAAATTCACCCGATCGAGGGTATTGCTACCTTCCGTGTGGATATTGATGTGTCCACCTGTGGGGTGATTTCGCCGTTGAAAGCGTTGAACTACCTGATCCACCAGTTTGATTCAGACATTGTCACTATCGATTACCGCGTGCGTGGCTTTACTCGCGACGTGGAAGGGCGCAAGCACTTTATTGATCACGAGATTAATTCTATTCAGAATTATTTATCGGAAGATACACGTGCCAATTACCAGATGACGGATGTGAACGTGTATCAGGAAAACATGTTCCACACCAAAATGCTGTTGAAGGACTTTGAGCTGGATAACTATTTGTTTGGTGAGGCGTCGGAGAATCTTTCTTATGAGCAGCGGCGCGATGTGGAAGAACGCCTGCGCCATGAAATGCTCGAGATTTTCTATGGCCGCAATATGCCTAAGTTGAATCGCTGAGTTTTAGTATCGGCAGTTAGCTAGACAATGGTGTTGCACAACAACATCATTGTTTTTGCTTTCCATGCCCATTCAGGTTTTTGGCAATATTAGATGCGATACGTGGAAGTGGTCATTACCTTAGCCAGCAAGCTCATGCCGACTTTAACCGGTGCAGGAAAGCGTAAACCGCCTGCAGCAATGGCATTGGTTGAGTGCTCTTCTTCATCAATACGCATTTGTTGCAAGATAGCGCGGCTTTTACCGTCGGTCATGGGAATTTGACCAAGATGGTCGTCCAGATGCTTGCACACCTGATCTTCGGTTGCAGCAACAAAGCCTAGACTGATCTTATCGCTAATAGCTCCAGCGCCCGCACCTATGGCAAAGGATAAGCCATAGAACAGAGGGTTGAGCATGCTGGTATGACTGCCCAGTTGTTTAAGGCGCTCTTCACACCAAACCAAGTGATCAATTTCTTCGGCAGCCGCCTGCTCCATCGCTTCACGTATTTCTTCGCGGCGCGCGGTCAGTGCTTGGCCTTGGTAAAGTGCTTGCGCGCATACCTCACCGGTATGATTAACCCGCATTAAGCCTGCGATGTGCTTTTTGTCGGCGACATCAAGGCTGGTGTCTTCGCTATGCGCGAGGGCAGGTGAAGGGCGTGCTGCTTGGCAACTGGATGGAACTAGCGTGCGCAGTAGGGCATCGGCTTGTTGCGTTAAGCGATCGGCCAGAGAATAGTGACGTTGTGTAAACATAACTTAAAACCTTTTGTGTGGAGAAAAACTGTTTAGCCTGGCGGCCAAGTCAACTGACGCTGACCCAGTACATGCATGTGTATATGATAAACAGTTTGCCCGCCAAGCTCGTTACAATTCATCGTTACTCGATAACCTTGCTCGCAGCCCAGTTCGTTGGCTAAACGCTGTGCCGTGTATAAAATATGCCCAGCCAGCTCACGATCAGCTTCAGTTAAATCGTTTAAGGTGCTGATGTGTTTTTTGGGGATAACTAAAAAATGTACCGGAGCTTGCGGCGCGATATCATAAAAAGCGATCACAAGCTCGTCTTCATAGATTTTTTTGGCTGGTATTTCGCCAGCGGTAATTTTACAAAATAAACAATCCATCAATTTACCCCTGTCCAGATAAAATACCCAATGAGTTTAACTACCTATGGCCGATTGAGCCAGACAGTTTAGTTAAAAGGATGCTAGCAATGAAAAACGATATCAGAGACTTGCAGTTAGTGCTCGATGCAAAGGTGCGTCTAGTAGCCATAGAGTCATGGGATGAATTAAGGGTGCTGGAAACGCTAACCTCTGTGGCAGTACAGCGCGGTACTAGCTTGGTGGTTTGGTCAATTACCGAGGGTATGCGCAGAATGGATTTTAAGGGCAGTCGCATAGAAAGTGCTCATGAGGTGGAAGCGGCTTTGCGTTATGTAAAAGCTGACTTGCAAGACGGCATGTACGTTTTTTTCGATTTGCATCCTTACTGGCAAGATAACCCTTTGATTGTGCGTCTAATTAAGGATATTGCGATAGCAGAGGGAGTGCATAAGCCAACGCTAATTTTAGTATCCCATGCGTTAAAGCTACCGGTTGAAGTACAGCGTTATGCTGCACGCTTTAACTTAGCCTTGCCCAGCGAAGATGAGCTGCTAGCCATTGTGCGCGAGGAAGCGGCCAACTGGAGTCAGAAAAATCGTGGCGTGCGTGTGCGCTCAGATACTAAAACAATGCAGCAAGTGGTTAAAAACCTGCGTGGTTTAAGCCACGCGGATGCGCGTATTTTAGCGCGCAGCATTATTTGTGATGACGGTGCTATCACTCAAGAAGACTTGCCAGAACTTAATAAAGCTAAATTTCAGCTGCTGGATCTGGACGATGTGCTGACCTATGAAGCCGATGTGGCGCGTTTTGCTGACGTCGGCGGGCTGGTTAATCTTAAGCGTTGGCTGGCAGAGCGTCAGGCTGCGTTTATGGCCAATAATATGCAGGATATGCCCAAGGGTGTGTTGCTGCTAGGTGCGCAGGGTAGTGGTAAAAGTTTGGCAGCCAAAGCCGTAGCAGGGTTATGGGGTTTGCCTTTATTGCGCTTGGATTTCGCCACGCTATATAACAAATTTTTTGGTGAGACAGAACGCAATTTACGCGAGGCCTTGGCTTTGGCTGAGCGGATGTCACCCTGTGTGCTCTGGATGGATGAACTAGAGAAGGGTTTGGCTACAGGTGAGTTGGATGGCGGGGTTAGTCAGCGAATTTTAGGCACCTTACTAACCTGGATGGCAGAGCGAAAAACACCTGTATTCGTGGTGGCTACGGCGAACGTGATCAAGCGCTTACCGCCTGAATTAATGCGCAAGGGTCGTTTTGATGAGATATTTTTTGTTGATTTACCAGAGCCTAAAGTACGCGAAGAAATCTTCCGCATTCACCTTGAGCGGCGTGAACAGGCGTTGCAGTATTTCAACCTGCCGGAACTGGCGATGCTGACAGAGGGCTACTCAGGCGCTGAAATTGAACAAGCGGTGGTCTCTGCGCTGTATGCGGCGCAAGCACGGCAAGTGGATGTAGGGCAGCAGTTGCTCGTGGAAATGCTGCAGCGTACAGTACCATTAGCTGTGTTGATGGCTGAGGAGTTAACAGCTTTGCGCAACTGGGCCGCTAATCGTACTGTGCATGCAGGCTGATGAATTCACTACGCTGCAGCGTCTATTTAAAAGCTGGGCTTTAAGATGGCTAAAAATACGATTGCCAACAAAAAAATGACCGGTAGTTCGTTATACCAGCGGTAAAATACATGGGATTTGCTGTTAGCTTGGGTGGCAAAGCGTTTGAGAAACATGCCCAGCGAAAAATGATAAACAATCAGCAAGCAACCAAGGGTGATTTTTATATGCATCCAGGGCATTTTGAGTAAGGCGGGATTCATGTACAGCATGCTGACAGCAAAAATTACCGTGGCAACCATGGAAGGGTGCATAATGCCGCGGTAAAGTTTGCGCTCCATAGTGCAGAAACGCTCGTGACTGACTTGGTCATCGCTAGAAGCATGATAAACAAAGAGTCTAGGCAGATAAAACAAACCGGCAAACCAGCAAATTACCGCGATGATGTGTAAGGCTTTTAGCCAAAGATAGGTCATTAGGTGTAGCTCCAGTACGAGATTTAAAGCAAATCCCTAGGGATTAATTGCGCTGCTAACTTGGGAATCTTGTTACTATAGTAGTACGTTGTAACTCAGTATTCATCTTGCAAATATAAATTTTGCTCAGTTCTTGAGGTGTGGTGATGATAAAGGTCGCTATTATCGGGGGTACCGGCTACACAGGCGTGGAGCTGTTACGCATTTTGTCGCAGCATCCGCAGGCGCAGGTAGAAATAATTACCTCGCGTACCGAAGAAGGCGTATCCGTGGTGGATATGTACCCAAATTTACGTGGCTACTATGATGATCTAAAATTCAGCAATCCCAGTGCGCAAGAGCTAGGATCCTGTGACGTCGTATTTTTTGCCACTCCGCATGGTGTTGCGCACGGCATGGCCGCAGACATTCTGGCAACCGGAACCCGAGTGATTGATCTGTCGGCTGATTTTCGCTTAGAGGATATTGCACTGTGGGAGAAGTGGTACGGCCAAGCCCATGGCGCACCGCAGCTAATGAGCCAAGCGGTTTACGGTTTACCTGAAGTGAATCGAGAGAGCATCAAAGGTGCACGCTTAATCGCTGTCCCCGGCTGTTACCCTACCGCCGTGCAACTGGGCTTTTTACCCTTAGCCGAGCAGGGCCTGTTGAATGGCCAGCATTTAATCGCAAGCTGTGTTTCAGGGGTTAGTGGTGCGGGTCGCGGAACCAAGTTGGGCTCATTATTCTGTGAGGCCACCGAGAACGTAATGGCTTACGCCGTAAACGGACACCGTCACTTGCCTGAGATTGAGCAAGGTCTCTCACGTGCTGCTCAGCAAGCTATGCAAGTTACCTTTGTGCCGCATTTAGTGCCGATGATTCGTGGGATTCACGCCACGCTCTATACCGCTGACATTGATCAAGCTGTTGATGTGCAGCAGCTGTTCGAGCAACGTTATGCTGATGAGCCCTTTGTCGATGTGCTGCCTGCAGGAATGCTCCCGCAAACACGCAGCGTCAAGGGTTCTAATATGTGTCGCATTGCTGTGCAGCGCCCAGAAAATGGCGCCAAAGTGGTGATTTTGTCGGCCATCGATAACCTCGTGAAGGGCGCTTCCGGTCAAGCCGTGCAGAATATGAATATTATGTTTGCTCTAGATGAAAGGCTGGGTTTGCACGCTCCTGCATTAATGCCATAAAAGCAGTGCAAATACTTGACTAATTTGATAGGATATACAAAAGTTTTTTAGTGAGACATAAACTATGAGTGTTGAATCATTCGAGCCAACGGTAGCCATGCATTTTACCGAGGTGGCCGCCCAGAAAGTTAAGAACCTAATTGATGAAGAAGGCAATGAGCGTCTGATGCTGCGCGTATTTATCACTGGCGGTGGCTGTTCTGGTTTCCAGTATGGCTTTACCTTCGATGAAGAACTTGCTGAAGATGATACTGTGGTATATCGCGAAGGCGTTAGATTGGTGGTTGATCCGATGAGTTTTCAGTATTTGGCAGGTGCTGAAGTGGATTACACTGAAGGTCTTGAGGGGTCGCGTTTTATTATTAATAACCCCAATGCAACCACGACCTGTGGTTGTGGTTCATCTTTCTCGGTCTAGGCTGGGTAAATAGCACCTAATACTCTAGGTCCTTGGGCGCCAGTCACCTCAGGCAAATTAGCAGGCTGCTTGGTTAAACAGCAGTAAGCGAGCCAAGCAAAAGCCATGGCTTCCATCCAGTCTGCTGGCACACCCTGTTCGTCGGTTACGCCGACCTTAGTGTTGGGCAAATGCGTGCTGAGTCGTTTGAGTAAATAACCGTTGTGCGCGCCACCACCACACACCCAAAGCTCCTGCACAGCCTGTGAGTGTTGCTGAACGGCTCGACTAATAGCAGTAGCGGTTAGTTCTACCAACGTGCATTGCACATCAGCGGCAGATAGTTCAGGAAAACTGCTTAGTTGTTGTGCTAGCCAGGGTAGGTTAAATAATTCGCGCCCGGTGCTTTTAGGCCCTTGCTGATGGAAGAAATCAGCCTGTAGCAACTGCTTTAAAAGCCTGTCTGAGAGCGTACCCGATGCAGCCCATGCGCCATTTTTGTCGTATAACTGCTGCTGATGCTGCTGTATCCAAGCATCGAGTAACGCATTGCCAGGACCGCAATCAAAGCCGGTGGTAGGTAAGTTAGCGTTTAAAAAAGTGATATTACTAAAGCCGCCGATATTGACGATCGCTTTGCTGCGTGCGTCTGGTTTAAATACCCACTCATGGAAGGCTGGGACAAGCGGTGCGCCTTGACCACCTGCAGCGATATCACGTTGACGAAAATGACTGACGACACTGATGTTAGTAAGCTCGGCTAACAAAGCGGGAGCACCAATTTGTACGCTGAAACCTAATTCTGGGTGGTGACGAATAGTTTGCCCGTGACTGCCAATGCCCGTGATATCAGTTGCTGTAAGGCTTTGCTGCTGTAACAGTTGCTTAACACCTTGAGCAGCGAGTCTGACCCACTGTTGTTCAGCCAGCGATAGGCGTTCAAGTTCGTTATGTGTGGGGGAGCAAAGTTGTAAAAGTTCTTGGCGCAGCTCGGAGGGGAAATCGAGATAGGTGCTATCGATGAGCTGTATCGTGCTGTTTATTTCCACTAGGCATATGTCAAGCCCATCCAAACTGGTGCCTGACATTATGCCTATGTATTTGAGCACCGAGTTTACTCTTTATCAGCCATCGCAATCTGCGTATTGCTTTGCTCAAGCATAGCTAGATGAGGAGCTGCTTGTTGCTTGAAACGAGCAAGCTCGTTTTTTGGAATAGGGTCTGCTGCGGGTAGTGTATGGCTGAGTGGATCAACGTGTACGCCATTAACCTGAAATTCATAATGCAGGTGTGGTCCAGTTGATAAGCCGGTGGTTCCAACATAAGCAATAATTTGCCCCTGTTTTACCTGAGTACCGCTGCGTACGCCTTTGGCGAAGCCTCTAAGATGGGCATAAACGGTGCGGTATTTGTTGCCGTGCTGAATAATAACTGTATTGCCGTATCCGCCGCGCGCGCCGGCAACTATCACCTTGCCGTCACCGGTAGCCTTCACTGGTGTGCCAGTAGGTGCGGCGTAATCGACCCCTTTATGGGCGCGGATAGTGTTAAGTACTGGGTGTTTGCGCCCTAAATTGAATTTTGAGCTGATGCGGCTGAAATCAACAGGAGTGCGAATAAACGCTTTTAATGTACTACCACCATTAGCATCGTAATAGCTAGTGTAGCCCTGTTTGTTGGTATAGCGTACGGCGGTATAGGTTTTGCCTTTGTTGGTAAATTTGGCCGCTAAAATGTTACCGCTACTGACGACTTTGTCGTCTATCTTCTTCTGCTCATAGACAACGCCGAAGCTGTCGCCTTTTCTTAAATCTTGCGCAAAATCAATATCATAGCCAAAGATATTAGCCAGATCTAAAGTGAGTTTGTAAGGTAGTCCGGCTTCTTTTGTTGCGCCTAGAAGGGTCTGAGTGATGGTGCCAGAAGCAAATTGTTGTTCTGTTGACGTTTGCTTGATTTGTTCGCTGAAGCTGTACGTATTGTTCTCTTCAGTGTGCGCTATATGTATGCTTTTTAATGGACTGATATCGCTAGTCAGCTCTTTAAGCGTGCCGTCAATGTTGAAAGTAAATATCAGTTTTTGATTTATTTTAAGATTGGTAAAGCGTTTGGCTTTAGGCGCTTGCTCAAGGATTCCCATCAAAACAGTGTTGCTTAAACCGACATTGGAGAAAATGCTTGATAAGGTATCACCGCTTTTTACAACTACAGTTTGTTGCGCGTCTTGTTCAGCTTCAGTTGTTTCGGCGGTCTCGACTATTTCAGCTGTGGGCTGTAGCAGCTTGTCTGTTGACTCATCACCAAGACTGTAATCTACATTGATAATACCGGAGTCGAGATCATCAAAAAAATCAGCTTGTTCGTCGGTGTAGGAGACTTCTTCAGAAGACACGTCAAGAAAGGTTTTCTTGGCTTCAACTTGGCGCGACGGGTAAACCATTAAGGTAAAACACAGCAAGGCTGTGATTCCGCTGGCTGCAAGTAGTCTGTTTTTGGGGTAAGACAGCTCGCCCGTAGGCGCAGTAGGAATATGTTCTGTAGTCATAATAATTAATAGGTTGTGTAAAAATAACTGGTAAAGTATAAGCAAAACATACTAGTTGCAAGGATTATCTTCGATAAAGACAATAAAAACAGATGACAATGGGTGTTTGTTATATCTTTTTCTAGGTTGGTCGCTTCTGTTATGGTGGTTTTGCTTAAGGCGCAAGTCTATGAAAGGCATGGGACAAGCGTTTATCAAATTAGTTTTAAATGAATCTTGTGTTTTGATTTTAACGAATAAAAATGTAGGTGAAGGACTTATGTCAATGAAAGTATCAGTCGACGAGCAGCTCGAAATTATTAAACGAGGAACAGAGAGCCTGCTGGTTGAGTCTGAATTGGTAGAAAAGCTGCGTAAAGGCGTGCCGTTGCGCATTAAAGCGGGCTTTGACCCAACTGCGCCAGACTTGCATCTTGGTCACACAGTGCTGATTAACAAATTAAGAGCATTCCAGGAACTCGGGCATCATGTGATTTTTCTGATTGGTGATTTTACCGGCATGATTGGTGACCCGAGTGGGAAAAGTGCGACCCGTCCACCATTAAGTCGCGAGCAAGTGTTGGCCAATGCTGAGACCTATAAAGAGCAGGTTTTTAAAATCCTTGACCCGCAAAAAACTGAGGTCGCATTTAACTCAACGTGGCTCAACGAGTTGACGCCGGTAGATTTTATTAAATTGGCTTCAACCTATACGGTGGCGCGCATGCTAGAGCGCGAAGATTTCCATAATCGCTATACCAGCCAGCAGCCCATTGCGATTCATGAGTTTTTGTATCCGTTGGTGCAAGGCTATGACTCGGTTGCATTAAAAGCGGATGTTGAGTTGGGTGGCACCGATCAGACGTTTAACTTGCTGATGGGGCGTGAATTGCAGCGCAGTTACGGCATGGAGCCGCAATGTGTTATCACGGTGCCTTTGCTGGAGGGTTTGGACGGGGTGAAAAAAATGTCCAAATCGCTTGGCAACTATGTAGGTATTCAAGAGCCGCCAGGCGTGATGTTTAATAAAATCGTTTCCATGCCAGATGATCTTATCTGGCGCTATTATGAGTTGCTTAGCTTTAAATCCATGCGGCAAATTGAGCAGCTTAAGCAAGACGTGCAGGCTGGCGCGAATCCGCGTGATATTAAAATCGAGCTAGCGCGCGAGCTTATTGCTCGCTTCCATGGAGATGTGGCGGCTGCCAGCGCACATATGTCTGCTGGTAATCGATTGGCTGATGGTGAGCTGCCTGCAGATCTGCCTTATATAGAAGTGCAAGCTGATAATGAGCTACCTATTGCGGCAGTGCTCAATCGGGCAGGTTTAGTTAAAAATGCCGCCAGTGCGCGTAATTTGCTAGAAAACGGCAGTGTGAAAGTGGACGGGCAGATTGTGCAAAAGGACTTTGTTTGCGCGCTGGGTAAAGAGTATGTCTGTCAGGCTGGCAAGAAAAGCTTCGCGAAGGTGAAGCTGATCAATTGAGGGTAAGGGCATGCCGTCTTGGTAAAACGGGGCGGTATAAATTTATTTTTAAAAACCCCTTGACGTAAAAAGATTGGCCTCTATAATACGCCACCTCAGATGCAGCGACGCACTTAGCGCAAAGCCTCTGAACTGTTCTTTAACATCTTAATCAAGCAATTCGTGTGGGTGCT